>OUMS01000015.1_pt1 | contig 550138 bp, 437 predicted proteins | sample 1691071 | NCBI WGS metagenome assembly OUMS01 (sample SAMEA3914864, study PRJEB12502) | metagenome | biome: forest; material: soil | place: USA | collected 2012-03-12 | depth 0.3 m | reverse complement strand
TCTCATCCGCGAGCTCCTTGCGCCCTTACAGGGCGCGAATCTTGTTAGACACGATACCCAGGGTTGCGCTCGCTGAGGCTCGCTCACCCTGGGCTATCTCCCGGCCGCCCCTTCGGGGCTTTTGAATAGATGGGCCTCTCCATTACCCCGTGCTCGCCGGATCCCCGAAGACATAGCCCCGTGCCAGCGCCGTGAACTCGCTGGTCTGCGCCCACTCCCAGGAGCTCCCCTTCCCTAGTTCCGCCGCGAGTATCCGCGCGACCATAGGTGCCGCAGAGATGGCCGCACGCGCATTCAGCAAGAGGCAACGGCTGCGGCGTGCCAGCACGTCCTCCACCGTGCGCGCCATTTCCATGCGCGCGTGCCAGCGGATCTCTCCGATTGTTAGATTGAGCTCGGGATGCACGCGCTCCGTTTCTCCCAGCGCGCGGATAGCGGCAGCATCCGCGCCGTAGGGCTTCAGGTTTTCTTCTGAGATTTCCTCCGTGCTCGCGCCGTGGATGCGCAGGTCCTCCGTGCGGCAGGGCTTCTTCTCCAAGCCAGCTACTTCCTCGGCGCGCTTGATCACATCCTCCGCCATCTTCCGGTAGGTGGTCCACTTGCCGCCGGTGATGGTGATCAAGCCGCTGTCGGCAATCAGGATGCTATGGTCTCGCGACAGGCTCGCCGTCTTGCTGGTGTCCCCCGCCCGCACCAAGGGCCGCAAGCCGGCGAAGATGCTGAGCACATCACCCGGCCCGGGATCGCGCGTGAGGTACTGCGCGGCGTGGATCATGATGAAGGCGATCTCTTCCGGCAGCGCACGCGGCTCCAGTGACTTGCCACGCAGCGGCGTGTCCGTGGTGCCGACCACCACGCAGTCATGCCATGGCACGGCGAAGAGCACGCGGCCATCCGCGGTACGCGGGATCATGATCGCGGCGTTTCCCGGCAGGAATTCCTTCGGCAGGACGAGGTGGACCCCTTGGCTCACGGCCACGAGATCCCCGGCCTCCGGATCATCCTTGCGGCGCAAGTCATCCACAAAGATCCCCGTGGCATTGATCACCGCCCGCGCACGGATCGTGAAGCTGCGACCGGTCTCCAGGTCCTTCGCCTCGATGCCATTCACGCGGCCGTTCTCTTTTAGCAAGCCCGTGCACTTCACCTGGTTCGCGAGCTTCGCGCCATGATCTGCGGCACTCATCGCGAGATGGATGGCCAGGCGCGCATCATCGAACTGCCCATCGTGATAGATCACGCCGCCGGTCAGGCCATCCGGCTCGATGGTGGGAATGCGCTCCAGGGTTTCTTCCCGCGAGAGGATATGGCTCGCGCCAAAGCCGAGCTTCCCCGCGAGGCCATCATAGACCTTCATGCCCACCCCGTAGAAGGGCCCCTCCCACCAATGGTAAGTGGGGATCACGAAGGCCAGATCACGCACGAGATGCGGCGCGTTCTTCGCCATGCGCCCGCGCTCGTGCAGCGCATCCATCACCAGCGGGATGTTCCCCTGCTTCAGATAGCGCACGCCGCCGTGGACCAGCTTGGTCGAGCGCGAGGACGTGCCCTTGGCAAAGTCCACCTGCTCCACCAGCGCCACGCGGTGCCCGCGCGAGGCCGCATCCACCGCCGCGCCCAGCCCCGTCGCGCCACCGCCGACGATGCAGATGTCGAAGTCCTCCGACTCCAGCGCGGCGATGTGTTCAGAGCGTGTCATGATCGGTCATCGGCCCATGCTTTTGAGCGCTCCACCGCGCGGTGCCAGCCGGCCATCAGCGCGGCCATCTCCTGCTGAGGTCGGGCCGGCTTGAATTCGTGATCCGCCTCTCGCGTGGCGGCCAGTTCCTCGCGGCTCTTCCAGAAGCCGACACCCAGCCCGGCAAGCCATGCGGCCCCGGTGGCGGTGGTCTCGATGTTCCGCGGGCGCGAGACTTCCACGCCTAACAGATCCGCCTGAAATTGCATGAGCAGGTCATTGCTCGAGGCGCCGCCATCCACCAGCAGGCGCTGCAAGGGAATGCCGCTATCCTTCACCATGCAGTCAACCAGCTCCGCGCTCTGGAAGCCGATCGCCTCCAGCGCGGCGCGACAGAAGTGCGCGCGGTTCGTGCCACGGGTCATGCCGATCGCCAGGCCCCTTGCGTAAGGGTCCCAGTGCGGCGCGCCCAAGCCCGCGAAGGCCGGCACCAGATACATCCCGCCATTGTCCGGCACCGTGGCCGCCAGCTCCTCGCACTCGCGCGCGCTGCGGATCAATTGCAAGTCATCGCGCAGCCACTTCACCAGCGCGCCGCCCATGAAGACCGAGCCTTCCAAGGCATACTCCAGCTTTCCGCCGATCCGCCAGGCGACGGTCGTGAGCAGGTTGTTGCGCGAGGTAACCGCCTCTTCACCGGTCTGCATCAGCATGAAGCAACCGGTGCCATAAGTATTCTTCGCCGTGCCCGGGGTGAAGCAGCCCTGGCCGAAGAGCGCCGCCTGCTGATCCCCCGCGATGCCCGCGATCGGAATGCCTTCCTGCGATTCAGCGAAAACACCGCTGCTATCCTTCACCTCCGGCAGCATCGAACGCGGGATGCCGAGGATCGCGAGTAACTCATCGTCCCACGCACCGGTGTGAATATTGAAGAGCAGCGTGCGCGAGGCATTGCTCGCATCCGTGGCGTGCACGGTGCGTCCGCTCAGACGCCAGAGCAGCCAGCTATCCACGGTGCCGAACATCAGCTTGCCCGCATCCGCCCGCGCCCGTGCGCCCTCCACATTCTCCAGGATCCAGCGGATCTTGGTGCCGGAAAAATACGGATCGAGCCGCAGGCCGGTGCGCTGCGTGAAAAGCTCTTCCACGCCTTCCGCCCGCAGCCGCGCGCACTCGCCCGCGGTGCGGCGGTCCTGCCAGACGATGGCATTATAAACCGGCTTCCCCGTCTCCCGGTCCCACACCAGTGTGGTCTCCCGCTGGTTCGCGATGCCGATGGCCGCGATGTCCTGCGCCGCAAGATCCGCCTTCCCCATGGCATCCACCGCGGTGGACCACTGGCTGGCCCAGATCGCCAGCGGCTCGTGTTCCACGTGGCCGGGTTTCGGGAAATGCTGCGGGTATTCCCGCTGGCTCACCGCCACCCGCCGCCCGGCCTGGTCGAAGATAAGGGCGCGCGACGAGGTAGTCCCCTGGTCGAGCGCGAGGATGTGGGTCCTGGGCATTTTGGGCTTTCCCTATTTCCTAACACGGATCGGCGGAAAGGCGAAGCATCTTCCTTGCATCACGGCGGTTCCGCGCCCTTTTTGTGGGCAACATGGCCGTCATCAAGCGCGTCTTCCAACTCGTCCTCAACTATCCGGGACGGGCCGCCACCTCCCTGGTCATGGCGATCCTTTGTACGGTGCTGGTGCTGGCACTGCCCGCCGTCACCCAGATCTTGGTCACCGAGGTGATGGACAAGGGCAGACTTGATCTCCTGGTCCCGACCGCAGGCATCGGCATCGGTGCCATCCTCCTGCGCCAGGTGCTCTTCACCCTGCGCACCTATGGCAACAACGCGCTCGAGCAACTGCTGATCCACGACCTGCGCCGCAAGCTTTACGACAAGCTGCAGCGCCTGCCGATCAAGTGGTTCGATTCGAACTCCTCCGGCGAGATCATGTCACGTGTGGCCAATGACGTGCCTGCCACCGACAGCATGATCGTCGGCACGATCGACCAGGCGATTCCCGCGGTGCTGCAATTCCTGATCATGGCCGGCTGGATGTTCTACAACAGTTGGCAACTCGCGCTGGTGACGCTCGCGCCCCTGCCGATCATCGGAATCATCACCACCATCTACTCGAAGCGTGCCGAGCCGCGCTGGAGGGAATCCTCCGAGGCCTCCGCCGCCCTCAACTCCCTGCTTCACGATAACCTGGCCGGTATCCGCCAGATCAAGGCCTACACCGTGGAGCCCGAAGCGCTCGACCGCTTCGATGCCGCAAGCCGCCATGTCGGGGAGAAGCACATGCGCGTGATGAAGGGCCAGGCACTCGTCTGGCCCGGTGTCTCGCTGCTCGCGGAGTCCGGCATCATCCTCATGCTCGGCTGCGGTGCGTATTGGGTGGTGCACGGCCAAATGGACAAGGGCACGCCGATGGCCTTCCTCGTGGCCTGGGGTTTCCTCTTCGATCCCATCTCACGGATCAATGCGCTCACCCAGCTCTACGTGGGCGGTAAAGTCGCAGCCAAGCGGGTCTTCAATATCCTGGACCTGCCGGATGAGGTCAATCTCACCGAGGGCCTGCGCCCGCCGATCTTCAAAGGGCGCGTCGCATTCGAGAATGCGGGCTTCTCCTACGATCCGGATTCGCCGGCGGTGGAGGGCGTGACGCTGGTCGCAGAGCCGGGCATGACCGTGGCACTCGTGGGCCCCACCGGTGCGGGCAAGTCCACCGTGTTGAATCTGCTGACACGCTTTTATGAAACCAACCAAGGCCGCATCCTCTTCGACGATCATCCGATCGAGAGCCTCTCGAAGGAATGGCTGCGCGATCACACCGGCTACGTGACACAGGAGAGCTTCCTCTTCAATACCACGCTGCGCGACAACCTCCGCCTCGCCAAGCAGGATGCCACCGATGAAGAGATATGGGATGCGCTATACAATGCGAATGCCGCAGCCTTCGTGCGCGAACTGCCGGAGCAGCTTGATACTGTGGCAGGTGAGCGCGGCGTGCGCTTCTCCGGCGGCGAGAGGCAGCGCCTGTCCATTGCAAGGGCTTTGCTCAAAACCCCGCCGCTGCTCTTGTTAGATGAAGCAACTTCCGCACTCGACAACACCACCGAGCGCCTGGTGCAAGACGCATTGGAGAAGCTCCGTGCGGACCGCACCTCGTTCGTCATCGCGCACCGCCTCTCCACGGTGCGCAAAGCAAATCTGATCTGCGTCTTGCAAGACGGAAAATTGGTCGAGAGCGGGAAGCACGAAGAATTACTAGCAAGAGGCGGCTTGTATTCGAGGCTATGCGAAGCTTCCATTCGCGAATAAACTTCTGCACGCTTCCCGCCCGCCACACATGGAAACTGTCCTCCAACTGCCCGAATCCGAAGATCCCTGCACCGTCAAAGAAGTCGTTGAAGCCCTTCGCAAGGAGAAGCTCTTCCCGCGCCACGAGTCGAAGAACTGGGGCGACTGGATTCACCTTGAGGGCTACCGCACCGTCATCAGCATCGAGTCGATGCGCGGCCTGACCAGCGCCGCCACCATCGAGCATGCCGAGGATGACGGTGACGAGCTGACCCCTGCCATCTTCCGCGCCTTCGGCCGCCTGAATTGGGTCGGCATCGGCGAGGATGGCGAGTTCACCCTCGACTGAGCTTGGGCTCCGGATGCTTGCCGTCCGCACACGGTCCGGTGTGCGGAGCGGGCCCGCACCGTACTTCGTACTTACTCCGCCTCTTTGGCCGGCACTCGCCGGAAGACGATCCGGCCTTCCTTGTTGATCCGGAATTCACCGCGCTCCGCAGCCGCGATCCGATCCATGAGCTCGCTCCTGGAATAGGTCCCCGGAGCCAGGTCGATCTTCACTCCGGAGAACTTCTTCTCCCGCGTGGGCGTGGCAAAGTCCTGCTGCCCCTGGATGACGAGATCGAGGATCTCCTCCGTCGTCAGCTTGCCGCCCTCGGTCTTGACCTTTCCTTGAAGGAAGGCCCCGAGGATCTTGCCGTAGGCAACCCCCAAGCCCTCCGCTTTCACATCCGCCTGCAGGCTCGTCTCCACGCTGCGCGGCTTCACCGGCTCTTCCGCGGCCGGAAGAATTCCCAGCATCGCCACCGCCACTGCCAAGACTGCCAAACTTCTCATGCTGAGCGAAGCTAGGACCGTGGAACACGGGGATCAAGCAGCCCGAGAGGAGCGTCATTCCGGCTTCGGTGTCATTCTGGCGAAATTGAAGCGAATTTCTCTTGCCCACGTTCGTTCCCCGTGTAGAAACCCGCCCACGCGTTTCGCGACGCGGGCGTAGCTCAGTGGTAGAGCGCCACCTTGCCAAGGTGGATGTCGTGAGTTCGAATCTCATCGCCCGCTCCATCCCTTTCCGGACAAGGCCCTCGCAAGAGGGCCTTTTTCGCGTCCGCTGCCCAGGGCCCCCACGCACCCGGAACCTGTTCACTTCCACGCGCAGCGATCCGCCCGGCTCAGACCCGGCCCACGAGCGGACTGGCAACCGGCTCAGACCTTGACTCCACCGCTTTCTCGCGCCGCACGTCGATGTGCAGGGTGTCGCCGTTGGCCAGAGGGAATTGGATGCTCACCGTTCGCTTGGCCTCTTCCAGCAGGACTTCAAGAGCCCTTTCGATCAGGCCGCGGCGAAGAGGGCGGAATCCGGCATCGGCTGTCCTCCTACTTCGCTGCCGTGCCGCGGAGGAGTTGCTGGATGGAATTCTCCAATTCGGCAGAGAAGTCGCCGACGCCGCGAAGCTCCCCATCGTCGAAGATGGAGCCTCCCGGGACCCGTTCGGTGGCTGCGAGGTCCGGCTCGACGAGCATCACGAGCCGCGGGAACCTGCTGGGGAGCCAGCAAATGACGGCATTCGGGGCGAGCTTCGACACGAGCTGCTCCACGGCACGGCGTTGTTCAAGTGGAACAGCGCTGTTGAGCGTGAGTTTCATGTAGGGCGAAATGGTATCAGCGAGGGAGGCCACGGCGATCCACGCCAGCCTCCCCCGCAATGGATTGTCAGACGGAACCCCTGCGCTGATCGCCATGGACACGCCCGGCGTCGCTCCTTCCACCACCGGAGTTACCCGGTGCGGAACCTTGGGGGCGGCCTTCCCGCTCGCGAGCCTCGTTGACCGTGAGAACGCGGCCTTGGAAATCACGGCCGTTGGCCGAGCGAATCGCCACATCGAGCGAATCGCGGCTGTCCATTACCACGAAGCCGAAGCCCCGGGGGCGGCCGGTTTCGCGATCCATCGGAATCACCACCTCCGTCGGCTGTCCGAACTCGGAAAAGAGGCTGCGCAGATCGTCCTCCGTCGCTGAAAAGGGCAGATTGCCCACATACATTTTGTTGCTCATGATCAGGGGATCTCGATCGTTCTGGTAATTCTCCTCACTGTCCCCGGTTGCCGGGTTCTCAAATCACCACCGAACGAATTCACCTGATGACTCTCCAGCCTCGAATGTTTGCAGGCTCCGAGCTCAACGTGACCGTCGCCCCCCGCCCCGGCTAAGCAAGGAAAATCGCGAACACCGCGGGAGGGAGAGACTGAAGCGGCCGGGTCGCCGCCGGGGGAGGTCGGCTTAATAATCCCGTCTACTACAAACCTGCAGTCCGAGTAGGGTTGTCCATTACGTGAAAACCCTTAGAAGGGCACCGCACATCTCTTCCTGTGCGCCGGTCGGTGTTCCTCTTCTCCTAGGGAGACACCGGCCGGCTCATTTCTTTCAGGGACCCGGTAGCGCCGGAATGCTGCGGACAAGCTTGCCCCGGCGCAAAAACGGACATAGGGAAAACATATCCCAAATGCCGCAAAAAGATACGCGATTTCGCGGATTCACCTAACTAATCTTTACTTTCAAGGCCTCTTGCCTTACTCGCCCCGGCGTTACCTGCTGCGTCGCGAAAACGATTCAGTTTGTCTGGGACAAAGCGGGGAGCGCCTGCCACCCCCCAAGGTGGAATGGTCCGGGGGTGAGAGTCCGGCCCAATTCATCAGGCCGGGTGCTTCCCGCTTCATTCGCCTTTCTTTCTCTAACAGCGCGGAGCCCTTGTCGGTAAAACGCCCTAAGTAGATTCCCCCGCCCTCCTGAATTTGCGCGCGGGGAGAACTTGCGCGATACTGAATCAAATGCGGAAACGCATGGCGCCCGTGGTTTGGGAGGGCTGCGGGCGCCCCTTTCACTTTCCGGCGGTTCGTGAAGTTTCACGGAATGGTTTGTGCACCCGGGCCCGCGGTCGTCGTCCAAACGGCCGCGGGCCCATTGCTTGAACCGCAGGGCTGTCAGCCCCGAAAATGAATCTTGGCCTTTGCAGCCAAGCTCCTGATAACCGGGTGCATGTTCGTCTGGTCGAAGCTCTCCGCCTCCAAGTGGCTCGATGCCTGGGAGGACCGTTTCCACGGCAACCCCAACTTCGTCCTCCATGTGCTGAAGGGCGGCAAGTCCGTGCGCGTGGAGGTCTTCTGCGCCACGAAATCCGAGGCCGATGCGATCACGAAGCAATTCGGCGGCACGGTCCGCAAGCTCACCTCCGAGTGGAAGGTGACCGGAGCGGAGATCTCCCCGCCGCTGAAGGTGCGGGATGCGCTGCTGGTCACCCAGCTCTCCGCCGCCAAGGACCTGAAGGGACTCGCCAAGGAGCACCCCGGCCGCGACGTGATCAGCATCCCGCCGGAAATGGCCTTCGGCACCGGCGACCACGCCACCACCGCCGCCTGCCTGCGCTTCCTGGTGGATATCGGCCGGGAGCGCCCGGCGGGCTGGAGCTGCGCGGATCTAGGCACGGGCAGTGGCCTGCTGGCCATCGCCGCCCGCAAGCTGGGCGCGAATGAGATCTTCGCCTGCGACTACGATCCCTTCGCCGTGACGGTGGCGGAGCGGAATTTCGAGCGCAACGGCACCCCGGGCATCACCACCAAGGAGCTGGACATCCTGAAGTGGAAGCCGCCCAAGCGCTACGATGTGGTGCTGGCCAACATCTTCTCCACCGTGCTGATCGAGGCCTTCCCGGTCATCATCCAGACCCTGAAGCCGAAGGGCGATATCGTCCTCTCCGGCATCCTGGCCAGCCAGGCCTGGGACGTCTTCACCGCCGCCGCCAGCCACGGCCTGGGCTTCCCGGAGGTGGTGAAAAAGGGGAAATGGGTCACGGCCCGCGGAGGGTGGATGAATGACCTGACGGCTTGAGCCGGAGTGGTCAGGGGCCGGAGGCTAGAGGCTAGGGTAGAGCGGGAGGAAAGAGTGCTTTTTGCCTTTTTCCCTGACCTCTGGCCCCTGACCCCCGACCACTCTTTCCCTGGCACACCATTTCACTTGCGCCGGGCCTTTCCGCCGGGCAGAAAAGCCGCCCGCTCCAACCGGGGGGCTGCGCGACATCACCGTTGCTCCGCCCCGCGGAGAAGACGTGAACCCCATTCCCGCGCGCCACCATGGAAAGCATTTCATCCCGAGTCCTAGAGGTCACCCCGTCGCTCACCCTCGCGGTCACCAATCAGACCAAGGCCCTGATCGCCAAGGGCGAAGAGGTTTACGGTCTCGCCGGTGGCGAGCCGGAAGTGGATACCCCGCAGCACATCAAGGACGCGGCGATCGCCGCGATGATGTCCGGCAAGACCAAGTATACCCCGGCAGCCGGCATCCCGGAACTGCGCGAGGCTCTCTCCGCCAAGTTCATCGCCGACAACGACGTCTCCTACGACGCCAAGCAGATCTGCGTGACCGCCGGCGCCAAGATGGCCTGCTTCAATGCGATCCTGGCCGTGGTGGAAGAAGGTGACGAAGTCATCATCCCGACGCCCTACTGGGTGAGCTACCCGGAGATGGTCCGCCTGGCCGGTGGCAAGCCGGTCTTCGTGGAGACCAAGGAGTCCAACGGCTGGAAGATGACCGCCGAGCAATTCGAGGCCGCCATGACCCCGGCGACCAAGATGGTCATCCTCAACTCGCCCTCCAACCCGACCGGCGCGATCTACACGGAGAAGGAGCTGCGCGAGATCGGCGAAGTGGCCCTGTCCGAGGACATCATCATCCTGTCCGACGAGATCTACGAGAAGCTGGTCTACGGCGAGAACAAGCACGTCTCGATCGCCTCGCTCAGCGATGAACTCTACAACCTGACGATCACCGTCAACGGCTTCTCCAAGGCTTACTCGATGACCGGCTGGCGCCTGGGCTACACCGCCGCGCCGAAGCCACTGGCGGACGCGATCGACAAGATCGCGAGCCACACGGTCTCGAACGCCACCACCTTCGCCCAATACGGTGCGCTCGCCGCCCTGCAGGGTGACCAGACCTTCATCAGCGACCTGCGCGACGAGTACGACGTGAAGCGCCAGTTCATGTTCGCCCGCCTCAAGGCGATCAACAACATCCGGGTGGTGGAGCCGAAGGGTGCCTTCTATTTCTTCGTCTACACCGGCCAGCTCGGCCTGAAGTCGATGAACCTGACCGACAAGCTGCTGAGCCGCTACAAGGTGGCCGCAATCCCGGGCATCGCCTTCGGCTACGAGGAAGGCGTGCGCCTGAGCTACTGCACCACGCTGGACGTGCTGAACGAAGGCCTCACGCGCTTCGAGCAGTTCTGCCGCGAGCATTAAGATTAAGCCGCGATTTTTCAGAGAGCCCGGGATCCGTGAGGGTCCCGGGCTTTTTGTTGGATGGCAGCAGCGGAATTGCCATACGGCTTTCCTGTCGATAGAAGCGGAAAGCCATGAAGCGCATTTCCCTTCTCCCGCTGCTATTCTGCCTCGCCATCGCCACGGCGGCGGAAACGCCGGAGACCAAGCAAGCGGAGGGGCAGGAGGATCTTTTCCCTGCCGCCATCCCGGAAGATGTGCGCTACACCAAACCGGATTTGGCGGATGCCAAGAGTGCCCGCGAGAAGCTGGCCAAGGAGTATCTGCAGGAGGGCGAAGGCCTGCCTGCCAAAAGTCCCCTGATCATCTGCCACCGGACCTGGGCGCGCATCGAAAAGCTCGGCCTGATCAAGCCGGAGACCGGGATCAAGATGGAGGGCATCTCGCCGCAGGGTGTGAAGGTCGAAGGCCGCTCCTATCGTGATGCGGCGGAGATCAACATCGTCTGGAAGTTCCTGCGTGAGCTCCTGCGGTCGAAGGCGGATACCAAGGTTCGCACTCCCAACCGCAAAGAGATGAGCGACTACTGGGCTCAGATTGGCTGGGATATCAAGGACGCTCCTCTATTCGTGGTTGAGCACGGCCAAGAGCGCTTCCTCTTCGCCTTTACAAAGGATGAGCCCTTTCAAGTGTGTGACCTGAGCGTACCCAAGAAGGCATCCAAAGCGGAAGACGCGGGCAAAGATGCCACCTCTCCCGAGCCAAAACCGGAAGGCTCCACCAAGTAGAGCGCCGCGGGGATTAAGCAGCGATTAAGGGACCACGCCTTTTGCAAGGTCCAGAGCCTGAAGCTCCCAGCGCTCTAACAATTTTGCCGATCCCTTGCAACTTTCCGGTGCCGTGGTCGTTTACCCCCACGCTTCCGTCCTCCGAGGCAACCACCCCGTTGTCTCATGCAATCCCGACTCATTTCTTTTCTCTCACCCCTTCTTTTCGCACTCCCCGCCCTCGCCCAGCAACCGCAGCCGGAACCACAGCCCGGCCCCGGCGGTGGCTTTCCCTTTCCCGGGGGAGGAGGTGGACCGCCGATGCAGGCGGAACGCAAGCTGGTGAAGCAGTTCGACAAGAACGATGACAAGCGCCTGAGCAAGGACGAGCGCGCTGCGGCCCGCGAATTCCTGAAGGCGAATCCGGAGCAGCAGCGCGGCGGCTTCCCCGGTGGAGGACCGGGCGGGCGTCGTGGTCCAGGCGGTCCCGGCGGCGGTGGCTTCCCGCCCCGCGGTGGCGGCGAGGACAAGCCGGTCACCCCGGGCCAGCACATCCAGCCTTCCGATGTGACTCCTGCGGGCTCCGCGGATCTCTACGCGGCAGACACCCTGCGGACCTTGTTCCTGGATTTCGAGAATGCCGACTGGGAGAAGGAGCTGGAGGATTTCCACGGCACGGACGTGGAGGTGCCCGCGACCCTGACGGTGGATGGCAAGACCTACTCCGGCGTGGGTGTGCACTTCCGCGGGATGTCCAGCTACATGATGGTTTCCGCCGGCCACAAGCGCTCGCTGAACCTCTCGCTCGACGCCAGCGACAAGAAGCAAAACATCCACGGCTACAAGACGCTCAATCTGCTCAACTCGAATGGTGACGGCAGCTTCCTGAGTGGGGTGCTCTACTCGCACATCGCCCGCCGCCACATCCCCGCGCCGAAGGCCAACCTGGTGCGTGTGGTGATCAATGGCGAGAACTGGGGCGTCTACGTGAACCAGGAGCAGTTCAGCAAGGACTTCATCCAGGAGAACTTCCGCACGACCAAGGGCGCGCGCTGGAAGGTCCGTGGCTCCCCGATGGGCCGTGGCGGCCTGGACTACGTGGGTGATGACCTAGAGGTCTACAAGCAGCGCTACGACATGAAGTCCGGCGATGACGAGGACTGGCAGGCGCTGGTGAAGCTGTGCAAGACGCTCTCCACCACACCGCCCGCGGAGCTGGAGGCCGCGCTCGCGCCGATGCTCGATATCGACAGCGTGCTGTGGTTCCTCGCGCTCGATTGCGGGCTGATGAACAGCGACGGCTACTGGATCCGCGCCAGCGACTACAGCCTCTACCGCGATGCGGAGGGACGCTTCCACTTGATCCCTGCCGATATGAATGAAGCCTTCCGCCCGGAAGAAGGCGGTCCGGGAGGAGGCTTCGGTCGTCCTGGTGGTGGCGGTCGCGGTGGCTTTGGCAGGCCCGATGGTGGACAAGGCCGCGATGGCGATGGCACTGCCGCACCGCCACACGGTGCAGCCGGCCGGGAAGCGAGCGCGGGTGGCGCGAAGCTGGACCCGCTCACCAATCTGAACGACGACACCAAGCCGCTGCGCTCGAAGCTGCTCGCGGTGCCGAAGCTGCGCGAGAGCTACCTGGCAAAGGTCCGCACGCTCGCCCAGGAGGATCTCGACTGGGCCAAGCTCGGGCCGGTGGTGGCCGCCTACCGGACGCTCGCCGGGAAGGAGGTGGAAGCGGATACCCGCAAGAACTCGAGCACGGAAGACTTCTTCAAGCTCACCGCGGATGAGGTGAAGGAGGAGAAGCCCAAGGAAGAGCGGCCCATGCGCGGCTTCGGTGGCAACGACATGCCGCTACGCCGCTTTGCGGATGAGCGCCGTGCCTTCCTCCTGGAAGCGACTGGCAAAGAGTAGTAGCTCGCACTTCTTTCTCAGGAGGCCTGGGATCCGCACAGGGTTCCGGGCTTCTTCTTTGTTGCCTGCTAGAGAAATGCATCGCTGCCATTCTCAAGACGCTTTGGCATCTTTCGGCAGCGGCTCGGTGGCCTGCAGGTAGAGCAGTGTCCCCGCGACCACGAAGACCGGCATGCAGAGGATGTTCAGGAAAGGCACGATGGAAGCCAGCGCACCCACCACGCCGAGCCCGATCATCGCGCCACCGTGATTGCGTGCCAGCCGTAGCCGCTCGCGCAGGCGCCCGCCGGGAATGGTGGCAAAGGAAAAGCCCATCGCGAAAGAGCTCCACACGAAGACGATGATGGGGCCAATGGCTGGCACGAAACCGAGGACCAAGACCGGGATGGAGATCATCAGCAGCACCAGCGTCTGCACCAGCCCGCGCGCGGCGGCCTTGAGAAAATTCCCGAAGCCCGCGACGGGCACCGGCCCGCCGCCACGCCGGTCCTTCTCCACGGCGGCGGAGATGAAATCCTGGAAGGGGCTCGACAGCAGCAGGAAGAGCCAGCCGAAGCTCCAGCCTAACAGAAGCACCACCGCCACGCCGACGAAGAGATCCGTCGCGTCCGCCAGCCATCCCGGGAGGCTATGCCCCGCCATCAGGCCCGCCTTCTTTTCCCGCAGCCAGCCCAAGGCGGCGAGGAAGACGATCACGTCCAGCACCAGCGTGATCAGCAGCGGTGGCACCAGCCACAGCAGGATCTTCGGCCGCCGCGAGAGGATGCCGATCGCCGCCGGCACCGACTTGAAGCCATCGGCCATTCTGAGACGCGGGGGAGTCATGATGCGATATCCGCTTAGAGCAGCAAGGGGATGAGTCAAGCGGGACCGCACCCTACCTACTCATTCATTCCACACTCCGACCTTGAATCCGCGCCGCGCTCCCTCAGCGTGGACGATCATGCAGCGCCGCCAATTCCTCGGACAATCCGCCCTTGCCCTCGCCGCCGCCTCACTGGCCACGACCCGTGCCGCGGGTGAAACCACCAGCGCGGCACGCCCGCGCTTGGTCTTCACGAAAGGCCTGGAGAAAGTTCCCTTCGATGAGCTCGCGGAGAAGGTCGCGGCGCTCGGTGCCACCGGCCTTGAGGCTCCGATCCGCAAGGGCGGCCACATCGAGCCGGAGCAGGTGCCGGACAAGCTGCCGGCATTCGTCGCCGCGCTGAAGAAGCAGAAGCTGGATCTGGCGATCATGACCACGGACATAACCAAGGCGGACAAGGCCACGGAGACGATCCTGCGCGCCGCCGCGGCGCAGGGCATCCGGCAATATCGCCTGGGGCCCTACACTTATGATCTGAAGAAGCCGATCGTGCCACAGCTTGAAGACGTGCGCGCGAAGCTCAAGGACTTGGCCGCCATGAACAAGGAGGTGGGGATCCAGGGCCAGTTCCAGAATCACCGCGGGAACAACCGGGTGGGCTCGCCCTTGTGGGACCTGATCATTGCCTTGGAGGGAATTGATCCAGCCCAGCTCGGCATCGCCTTCGATTTCGCGCATGCCACGGTGGAAGGGCAGAACGCTTGGGAGCTGACGCTGCGCCGCGCCTTGCCGCACGTGGTCGCGGTGTACTTCAAGGACTACAAGCTGGAAGGCCGTGAGTGGATGCCCTGCCCCTTGGGAGAGGGCTGCGTGACATCGAAGTCCGCGGCGCTGGTGAAGGAGCTTCTGCCCGCAGGCACGCCCTTCTCGCTGCATGTGGAATACATCTCGGGAAGCGACTCGGTCCCGCGAACCTTCGAGGCGATGAAGAAGGATCTGGCGACGGTGGTGGGGTGGCTGGCATAAACGTGAGCGGCCACCCCAATGAAAGCGGCGCAGCCGCCATGGACTGCTGCGATGATTCGCAGCTTTTGAATGAGGGGTCGGGCCCGCTGCATCCGCGGAGTCAAAGCGATCCCATGGCTGCCCTCACGCCCGACCTCATCGTGTCCTATGCATGGGCGGCTCTTCCGCCGGGAGCGCGGAGGCACTGCCCCGCAGAAGCGATCCCAACGGCGCGATTGTTGACGTAGACGAATGGAGGGCGCCGTTGCCTTGCTGCGACCCTTTCGCACTCACCGCTCAAGGGAACCACTCTGCGGGGCACAGCCTCCGCGCTCCCGGCGGAAGAGCCGCCCGAACGTAGGGCACGCCAAGATAAGAAGCAGACCGCCCGAAGGATCGCTTCCATCAGATCGAACTAACAGCTCTCCTCTGCATTCGAAAGCTGCGAATCATCGCAGCAGTCCATAGCGGCTGCGCCGCTTTCATTTGGGGGGACAGCTCAACCCAGTCCTCACAGCAACCGAATCCCCTCAAACTGCCTCTCCGCGGTCACCCGCACCGTCTCGATGAACTCATTCATGAAGGCCTGCGCGGCGCCTTCCTTCGTCGTGGCCGCATACAGCGCCGCGCGCAATCCCTTCGCGGTGATCGGAATCTCCGCCACGTAGTCCTTCTCCAGATAGGGCTGCACCGCCCAGCGTGGCAGCGCCGCAATCCCACGCTTGCTCTTCACCAGTTGCAGGATCGCCACGGTCAACTCCGTGGTGCGGCGTTCCTTCGGCTCCACGCCCGCGGGCTCCAACACCTGGCGGAAAAGATCCATGCGGTTGTCCGGGATGGGATAGGTGATCAGTGTCTCCAGCGCGAAGTCCCGCGCGGTCAAGTACGCCTTCCCTAGTAGCGGATGATCCTGCGCCAGCAACGCGGGCATGTCGTATTCGAAAAGCGGGTGGTGCTCGATCCCCTTCCGCCGCTTGGCCGTGGAGACGATCACGAGGTCGGCGCGGTTCTCATCGAGCAGGCCAACCGGATCCGGATGGAAGCCGGAGACGATGTCCATCTCCACATCCGGCCAGCCCTCGCGCAGCAGGTCCATCGCGGGCATGAGCCAGTCGAAGCAGGAGTGACACTCCACCGCGATCCGCAGCGTGCCCGCAGTCCCCTGCCCGATCCGCGCGAGGTCCCGCTCGGCATCGCGCACCTGGCGCTTCACATCGTAGGCCAGCACCAGCAGGCGCTCGCCCGCGCGGGTCCAGCGCAGCGGGCTGGTCTTCCGCTCGAAGAGCTCGAAGCCATAGTGTTCCTCCAGGCCGCGCATCTGGTGCGACAGGGCGCTCTGGCTCAGCGAAACCTTCTCACCGGCGCGGGTCAGGTTGCCCGTTTCGGCCAAGGCAATCAGCGAATCAAGGTGGCGGATCTCCAGCATGGCGGGCGGACCATGCCCCTCTTCCATCATGCACGCAATGGTGAATCATGATGAAGAGCATGCGTTTGGTTCATGTCGCTCGAATCTCCATCCTCGGCCCCGATGAATGCATCCCTGACGACCCACGTCTCCGGCTACCCCCGCATCGGCGCCAAGCGCGAACTCAAGCAAGCCCTCGAAGCCTTCTGGCAAGGCCGGCTCGATGCCGCGGGCCTGGATAGCGCCGCCCGCGAACTCCGCCACCGCCATTGGCAGGAACAAGCCGATGCCGGTCTGTCCTTCGTGGCCACCAATGACTTCAGCCTCTACGATGGCATGCTGGATCTGGCTTGCGCCCTGGGCGCGATCCCCGCGCGCTTCGGGCCCGCCGCCTCACCGGTCACGCTGGAGCGCTACTTCCGCATGGCCCGCGGCCGCAGCCGGGAAGACGGCGCGCCGGATGTGGTGCCGCTGGAACTCACGAAGTGGTTCGACACCAACTACCACTACCTCGTCCCCGAGCTGATGGCGGATCAAGCCTTCCACTTCACTTGGGACAAGGCGGTGAAGGAGACCAAGGAAGCGATCGCCGCGGGCTTCCGCGCCAAGCCGGTGCTGATCGGCCCGGTCACCTTCCTCGCGCTCTCCAAGCTGGAGAATGGCGATCCGCTTTCGCTGATTGGCAAGCTCATCCCGACCTACCGCGATCTTCTAACAGCTCTGGCCGAGGCAGGCGCAGAGTGGGTGGAGATCAGCGAGCCGATCCTGGCCTGCCGCCGCGATGAAGCGGTGCTCGCTGCCCTGGAAGAAGCATGGGACGGCATCCGCCCTGCCACGCCCCTGAAGCTCCTGCTCGCCGTGCCCTTCGGCCGCCTGGGCGATGCCTTGCCACGTGTCTGCGCCTTGCCAACGGATGGCTTCCACGTGGATGCCACGCGCGCCTCCGTGGATCTGCCATGGCTGCTCGCAAACTATCCGCAGGAGCGCGTGCTCTCGCTCGGCATCATCGATGGCCGGAACATCTGGCGCGCCGATATCGAAGTGCTGCGCGCATTGGTCGCGTCCTTCCGGGCGAAGCGCGATGAGGACAAGCTGTGGCTCGGCACATCCTGCAGCCTGCAGCACGTGCCCCATTCGCTCGCAGGGGAAAACACGATCGATCCCGATCTCCGCTCCTGGCTCGCCTTCGCCACGGAGAAGCTCGGCGAGTTGACCGCCGTAGCTGCCGCAGAACTCCATCCCGACACCGCCGCAGCCGCGCGTGCCGCATTGGCCAAGCGCCGCGCGCACCCCGCGGTAAAGATCAAGGAGGTCCGCAGCGCCATCGCCGCGCTCGATACCGCCGCCGAACTGCGTGGCAAGCCGCTCGATGAACGGCTCATCCTCCAGCGCGAAGCACTCGGCCTGCCGCTCTTCCCCACCACCACCATCGGCTCCTTCCCGCAGACCACTGAGATCCGCCGCCTGCGCGCCCGCCACCGCAAGGGCGAGCTGGATGATGCCGGCTACCACAAGGCACTCGATGCCGCGACCCGCGAGACGATCCGCCTGCAAGAGGAACTGGGCCTGGACGTGCTGGTCCACGGCGAATTCGAGCGCACCGACATGGTCGAGTTCTTCGGCGAGCAACTCGAAGGCATCGCCGTGACCGCGAATGGCTGGGTGCAGAGCTACGGCTCGCGCTGTGTGAAGCCACCCGTGATCTGGGGCGACATCCTCCGCCCTACCCCGATGACCGTCGAAGTCAGCGCCAAGGCCCAGGCTCTAACAGACAAGCCGGTGAAGGGCATGCTCACCGGCCCGATCACCATCCTGCAATGGAGCTTCGTCCGCGATGACCTGCCGCGTTCGCTCGTCGCCCTCCAACTCGCGCTCGCGATCCGCCGCGAAGTCACCGACCTGGAAGCCGCGGGCCTGCGTGTAATCCAAGTCGACGAGCCCGGCCTGCGCGAGGGCCTGCCGCTCGATCCCGCGGAACGCCAGACTTACCTCGATGCCGCGGTGCGCGCCTTCCGCATCGCCGTGGCCGGCGTGCGCGATGAAACGCAGATCCACACCCACATGTGCTACGCGGAGTTCGACGACGTGGCCGAGTCCATCGCCGCACTGGAAGCGGATGTCATCTCGCTGGAAGCCTCGCGCAGCAAGATGGAGGCCCTGAGCGCGATCGTCAGCGGCAACATCGGCTCCGAAGTTGGCCCCGGCGTCTGGGACATCCACTCGCCACGAGTGCCATCCACGGAGGAGATGACCGCTCTGTTAGAGCGCGCCGCTGCCGTGCTGCCACCGGAGCGCCTGTGGGTGAATCCGGACTGCGGACTGAAGACCCGCGGCTGGCCGGAGACCAAGGCAGCCCTGGCAAACATGGTGGAAGCCGCGAAAGCGCTCCGCAGCACAGCCCTCTCAACGGTGGCCTAGCTTCACGGAAAAATCCCGCGGCGGACGCGGCTTATTCGTCCCTGCTTCACGGGCGATTCACCGCTCCGCCGCAGCTTCGGGACCATGTCCATCGATCCCGAAGCCCTGCCACGCCAGTTCCGCTACTGGCTTCTCCACGTCAGCCTGAATGCGCTGCCGAGCTTTGTCATCGCACTCAGCGTCCTGGACTTCAGGCATCGCCCGGGTGCCGTGGTGGCCATGCTCGCTGGCATTGGCTTTGTGATCGGCTGCCTCACGCTGCTCACCTCGCTGGAGGGACCACTGGCTCATCCGGAAAGCCTGCCCGCCCGGGCCCTGAAAGCGGGAGTCCGGATCCGAAGCGCGATTAGCTTGGGTGGCGCGCTGCTGGCAATTGTGACGAAGAGCGGTTTTTTGTTGATCGACCTGTGGCTGGGCCTGATCGCGTGCTCGATCACCGAGGGTGTGGGAAGAATGTTGAAGTCCGGGATGTTTCCAGGCCTGCGTCGGGAGGGTTTCCTGCCGGTGTTCAGCACCGTGGTGGTGGAGGCAGTCCTGATCGCCTTCATCGTGGTGATGATCTCCTTCTTTGCCTTGCTGGTCATCCAGCGCCGCGAGAGCCGGAAGCTGTATCGGCAGGGGTTCGGGCGCTGAGAAGGCGTGGTCGCCGGGCAGAGGCAGGGACCGACGCTCCGTGTGGTCCGGCGGATGGCGTCCCCCTTTTTCCCATCGCGCCCAATCAACCATTCCCCTCCGAGTGCAACATGCAGGAGTGGCATCGGCATATCAGGGTGGCAAGCACCGCCCCCCGCCTGACCGCGCGGAGCGACGGCCCCTGCCCTCGCGACGAAGCCGGAGCCGCACCTTAACTCAGGGGTAATTCACATCGTTGCGTATCACCTGGAAGCGCGGCAGCGAGCCGCCCTTCCGGGGTTCAAAGCCAAGCACCTGGAATCGCCCTTCCGAAGAGAACACGATGTCCTTCGCCCCGTCCCTATCGAAGTCATAGTAGCGCAGCGAAGGATCTTCCAAGCCGTGAAACGCGATCGGTGCCTCGACCCTGCCCGCGGGATCCTCGGCGTAAACCACCACGGTGGGAACCGTACTTGTTGCCCCGTAGGACCACTCCATGCGCAGCCCGTCCTTCTCGTAGGGATTTTGGGTGCCGGGGATCCATAACAGCAGCGCCAGCGCGGGCACGAAGAAGAGCACTTCCAGCAGCACTGGCATGACATAGGCCCTGCGCGGAGGATTCATCGCTCCAGTCCCGGCACCTCCATCTTCTCGATTTTCAGGGACTTGCCATGCTCCTGGAATTGCGACCAGTAAATCGCCAGAGCCTTGTCCTTGGATAGCCCGAAGCAGTGGTAGCGTGCGCTCCCGTCTTTCTCATCGGTCTCGACGAAGATCGCATGGCGGTCCTTGTCCAAGGTGTAGAAGAACATCTCACCGACATTTCTCTCATCGAGCTTGCGAGCCGTCATGCCCGCGAGAACGGCCTTCCGGATTGCGGCATCCGGATAGCTGCTTGCCAGCTTCAGGGACCTGTTGTTGACCCACTGCGCGCTTAGCGCCGCCTTCTCTTTCGGATCCTTCACCTCGGTCCAGCCCGGCAGAGCATTCCCCGCACAGCCTGCCAGCAGAAGAATGGGGATCGAGAACAGGAGCGATTGAGGGATAGGCTTCATAGGCGGTTCTTCAGGGAGGTTGAAGTGCCACGCATATCATAAAGGCCCACCCCCCATCCATCGAATCGGAGAGGGCGGGGATCGCATTCCCCGATGATACCCATGTTGGCCAAGCCACGCGTGCTACAGCCCCCTTACCGCTTCGCCTCCTGCTGGGTCGCTTCCGGGCGCTCGATCTTCACCTGCCCCGCGCCTAACAGATCCTGGAGGCGCGTGCGCAGGGTGGACTCCACGATCTCCAGCACGCCGCTGCGGTGGGCCTCCTGCCGCATCTGATAGGTCAGCTCCTTCACCAATTGATCGCGGTCCGCACCGGTGAGCTGGTTGGCCCAGCCGTTCTTTTCATCGAGCTGCTGGAGATTCTTCAGCTCCACCGTCAGGATCTCCGGCTTCGGGAAACAGGCGACCGGCACGCCATTCTCGATCCGCAGGGAGACGCCGGGCTCCAGCTTGTAGCCGGCCTTTACCACGAAGTCACCGCGGGCGATCAGGCGCTTGGTGCCTGCTGGCAGGGCCTTGAAGAGATAGGCCTCGTTCTCGAAGGTCCGGGTGGCGTTCATCTTGATCTCCACCAGCGCCAACTCGGAGATCTGCTTGGTCTCGGTGATCTCCGCGCGGCCTTCCACGATCCGGGTATTCGAGCCGGTGATGGCGCCCAGCACCCGCTCCAGCCCCGAAACGGTGCCGCCGATGCCCTTCCCGACGGTCTGCATGGCAAACCAGCCGAGGGCCACAATCGCCGTCACCACCGCCAGCCAGCGGACGGTCTTCCAAGCTTCGCGATGCTCGCTCATGGTCGTGATAGTAAGGTGATGAGGCTCTGGAACAAGTGGGGAGAACCCGCACTTTTCCCCCTCTACCGCCCGCGGGCCGCGGATTTATCCGGATACCCGAAAATTCGGGTTTGGCATTTTCCGGGGCATGGCATGGAGTCGCGCCAGCACTTTCCCCATTTTTGCCGACGTGAAAGCCCACGAACTGTACAACGCCGCCGATCCCGCCCTGGTAGCCCAGATGCTCAACTGGTTCCGCGACCACGACCGGAACGTCTATCGGTCGGCCGTGGCCACCTTGGCCCAGAGCAAGAAGCTGCGCCTCGAGTTCGTGCAGAAGAAGCCGCTGCCCGAGCAGTACGCCTGGATCCTGAAGACCCTGAAGAGCAAGCAGTCCGACACAATCGGCGAGCACATGCTCCAGGCCTGGTTCATGGCCGGCAACCAGCCGATGCTGGCCGCCTTCTGCGATGCCATGGGGATCGAGCACGACGGCAAGGGCTCCGTGACCGGCGAGCTGCCTGAGACCCTGGACGCCGCCAAGCTGGACGCCGCGGTGGACACGCTGGTGGCCAGCTACGACCCGAAGGTGGTGGCGCTCTATCTCTACGTCTTCAACCTGCAGACCACCGGCGGCTGGGACACCCTGACCGCGAAGCTGGCCTCCGACGCGAGGCTGAAGCTCGGCGCGGAGTAGGCCGAAGTGCCGGGCAGGTGCTTCAGGCTTGAAGTGCCAAGGGGGAGAAATTCCAAATTCTAAATTCCAAGGTCCAAGGGAAGGCATCTTGGTTCGTGCTTGAAGGGTGAAGCGAGGCCTGAATGCTTCACCCGTCCTCGTTTGAGGACTTGGGATTTCGAGTTTGGAATTTAGAATTTCCCCACCGTCCCATCCCCGCTTCCCGCTTCCCGGTTGACAGACGAGGCGGATGGTCCGATCACCCTAGGGATGAAGATATCCCTGAAAAGTGCGGTGGCAGTGGCGGCGCTTGGGCTGACCTTGCCGACGCTGCTGACGGTAGCCTCCTCACCGGCGAAGGCGGAGGAGAAGAAGCAGCTGTGGGCGGACTCCTTCCTGGGAAAGAAGGCCCCGGAGCTGGTGGTGGAGAAGTGGCTCAGCGGCAGCCAGCCGGAGACCAAGGGCAAGTGGGTGTTGGTGGACTTCTGGGCCACTTGGTGCCCGCCCTGCCGCGCGACGATCCCGGAGCTCAATACCCTCCACGAGAAGTTCAAGGACAAGCTGGTCGTGATCGGCATCTCGGATGAAGCGGAAGACAAGGTGCGCGCCCTCAAGGATCCCGTGCTCAAGTATAACTCCGCGATCGATACCCAGGCGCGGATGAAGAAAGCTCTCAACGTAAGCGGCATCCCCCACGTGATCATCATCGACCCCGAAGGCATCGTCCGCTGGGAAGGCTTCCCGCTCCTCGAAGGCCACGAGCTGAAGGCCGAGGTCATCGAGAAGCTCATCGGCTCACCGGAAAAGAAGCCCGAGCCGAAGGCCGCGGCAGCGAAAGACGGATGAGCTGGAAACTCTAAATTCCAAACCCGAAATCCCAAGTCCTCAAGCGGGGACGCACGAGGCATTCAAGCCCCGCTCCAGCTTCCAAGCTCCGAGCCAAGATGCCTTCCCTTGGACCTTGGAATTTAGAATTTGGAATTTCTCCCCCTTGGCACTTCAAGCCTACGGTTCCTCCGTGATCAACAGGGCATCGCCCGGAGCCGCGGCGGAGAGCTTGCCACGTGCGGTCATGTACTGACCGCGCAGCTTGGAGGCTGCAGACTCCAAGCGGGTGGCCCGCTGGGACCAGGTCTCAAGGCTGCCGGGCGGAGAGCGATCCCGGCCTGAGCCGCTGGCCTCGATGCGCGCGCGGCTGGCCTCGCTCTGGGCCGTGCGGTAGCGGGTGCGGGCCTCTATGAGCTGCTCACGGAGCGTCTGCAGCTTCTCGCCGCCCGGGCTCGCGGTCGCCGGATTGACATTGGGAGCGGCGGCAGGACTCGCCGGCTTCCCGGCATCATCTTCCCGGGAACCGCCCACGGCTTGGTCGTGCCGCTCCTGATTGGCGCGCTGCTCATCCCGAGCCTTGGCAATCTCTTCGCGGCTCCACTGGAAGCGATCTTGCCAAGTGGCGTCCAGATCCTCCGGCTGGAGCGTCGCGGGCCCGTGCTCGTGGCGGATCTCAAGACCTGTGGAGCTGACCCGGCGGATCGTCACGTCCTTGTAGACCTTTCCGCTGCGGGACTTCAGTTCGTCCAGATGCTCGCCCACGGCGGCAGCGCGGGCCTGCTGGCGGTAGCGGCTGCGGTAGTCCTCGAAGCTGGCCGTGGCGGCGCTGAGCTCAGCCTTAGCGGCATCCTTCTCCGCAGGCAGCGCGGCGAGGCGAGCGGTGTTCGCCTTCACCTCGGCAGCGATCGATTGGGCTGCGGACCCTTGGCCGCTAAGTGGCTCGCACTCCTCCCGCCAGTGCTTCCGGGCGCTCTCCAGCCGGGCCTTCACACTCTCCAGCTCGGTCTTCTCCTCCGCGATCTGCTGTTCCAGCGAGATCTTGGAGCTGGAGAAGCTGAAGCGCTTGTCGGCCATCAGGGAGAACAGGATACCCGCGAAGACCAGCACGATGATCCCCACCAGGAAGCCGACCATTCCCGAGTTGTCGCTGTTGCTGAACTGATCCATGGAATCAAGGGAGGGCTGCGCCAGTCACGGGCAAGCCGCCGGCTCTTCTTGCCGGGCACTTGCGGAACATAGGCCGGACAGTGAGCCGGGGAAAGCAAGAACCGGCATCAGGGATGAGCTGCACCCGCGTCCTGCTGTTGTTGCTTCTGCAATTGTTGCTGCTTGGCCGCGAAGTCCTTCCGGATCTTCGCGATGTCGTCTTTGATCTTGGTGACCTCGCCTTGCAGCTTGGAGATCTCGCTCCGGTTACCCGTGATCTTGCGCTCGAAGTCGCGGATGCTGTTGCGGTTGTTCTCCACACGCTTCTGCGTCTGGCTGATTGAGTCGCGGATCTGCGGAGTCCTGTCGATGCCCTGCGCACGACGGTCCGAGCGGTCATTGCGCTTGGCCTCCTCCTTCGTTAGGTCGAGCCGGAGGCTATCGATCCGGGTCAGTAGCGCGGGTTCGGCCGACCTCGCATCCTCGATGCTGCTGCTGGCCTTTTCGATGTCCGTCGTCAGCTTGGCAATCTGCGCCAGCTTCTCCTGGCCATTCTTGGCCAGCGTGGCGATTTCCACATTGTCGGAAAGGTCCTTGAAGGTGTCGTCCTCCTTTTTGACCGCGACGTTCTTCGCCTGCGCGTCGAATTGAAAACGGTCCTGCAGTTCACGTGGTAGATCGGCACTGTCGATGCGGCGCTTGCCGGTCTCATCCGTGATCTCGATGCCGATGTGGCTGACCTTGGTGATCACCACCTTGGTAAAGCTGCGGCCGGAGAGCGTCTTGAGATCGCCCAGCGCCTCGCCTTCCGCCGCGGCCCACTCGGAGGCGCGGTAGGCTTCCTTGTATTGATCCCACTTCACCTTGGCCGCATCGATCCCGGCAAGCGCCTGCTCGCGCTCCGTGCCCGCTTCCTCGATCCGTCCCTTGCCCAGATCCAGGCGGGTCTTCAGGCCGTCCAGTTCCTGCTGCTGGCCCTTGGTCTCTTGGGCCTCGGCGAGTTGCTTCTCCAGCCGGCCGATTTCTTCCTTGTTGCTCTCGATCGCCAGGGCCTGTTCGCGGATGACGGACGCGATGGTCTTCTTGCTGCCGCCCTGCAGCCCTTCATCAAAGACGAAGATATACAAAGTGCCGAAGCCCACGAGGACGAGCAGGGCAAGAAGAGTGCCGATGACACCGGGTCCGCGGCTGCTGGTAAGAAGATCGGAAAAGCCCATGGCTTGAAAAAAATAGGGAGGGTCGCCCGGCGGGACCGGGCTAAGGAAAAATCAAACGGGAGAAGGCAAGGAAAGGAAAGGAGTGCGGGTCCACCCCACTCCCCACCCCATCGCTCAATGCACCACGTACTTGTGGCGATAGGCCTCGTGCTGCTTCTCCACATCCGCCTTCTGCTTCTGCAGGCGCTCGATCTCCTGCTCCAGGGTAGAAATCTGGCCCTGCTGCTCTTCCGATTGCAGCTTGAGCTTGGAGATCTCGCTGCTGCGGTCGGGCGGGATCTGGTTGATCTTCTCCTGCAGGATCTTCAAGTCGCCATCGAGCCGGACCAGTTCCGCCTTCTGCTGGTCGCGCTTGAGCACGAGCGCCGGGTCATCATGGCAGGAACTGAAGGACAGGCAAAGGAGGGCCAGCGCCGCGGGGCGCAGCAGGGAAGTCAGGGAGGGCAGGGCAAACGGTTTCATCGAACTAAACAAAGCAAATCAAAGCAAAGGAAAGGATCCATCCAAGCAAGCCACCACTCAGGGGAAGGAGAAGGTGGAGCCGGGAGTCTTCGGCGCGCCCGCGCCATTGAAGGGAGTGGAAGTGGTCCGCGGCGTCACCGGGGTCACGCGTGGCACGCAGCCGCCGGATACGGAGATCCCCATCGCCCGCACATACTCGTTGGAGCGCAGCCCGCCGTAGACGTAGACCGGGTTGTAGTAGTATCGGCTACGGCTGTAGTAGTAGGAATCCGGATACCAAGTGCTGTAGCGGACTCCACCGAGCGAGCGCGGCTCATCATGCAAGCGCGAGCGGGATTGATCCGTGCTGGCCACCGCCTGCGAGCGCGCCTTGGCCAGCTCCAGCCTGTGATCCGCCTCGCGCTCTGCGGCCAGGCGGGCGTCCTCCTTCTGCTCCGCATGCGCGATCGCTACACGGTCATCGATCCACGCCTCATAGGCCTGCGCCGCGGCGCGTTCCTGCTCCAGCGCGGCCATCGCAGCCATAGAATCCAGTGCGAAAACTTCATGCAGCGCCGGGTCCAGGTCCGTCGCGGCCAAGCGGGCCGTGCCGGTGGAGTGGCGGATCTCGATCCCCACATCGCTCACCTTGGTCACCACCACATTCTCATAAGTCCGCCCGCCCTTCGCCGTCAGCGTGGCATAAGTGTGGCCCACCGCCGCCGCCCGGGTATCCGCCACCCACTGCTGGTGGAGCTGCTCCACGGATGCCACCAGATCGGAAATCTCCGCCTTCAGGTCCGCGCCCTCCGCCTTCAAGTCCGCCAGATAGCGCTCGTTCCTCTCCACCGCCTCCTTGGCCGCCGCATAATCCTGCCCCTTCGACGCATCGCCCAAGCGCATCTGCTGCAACTGGATCTCCTGCACCAACTGCACCCGCTCCGCCTCCAGCCGCCACCACTCCGGATCATTCTGGGCATCCCCAGAACGCTTGCAAGACGGCAACCCCACCGTGGCTAAGGCCAGCACCGGCAGCGTCACAAGGCGGAGAGGAGAGATCGCCTTCATGAATGGAAAAAGGAGAGGATGAGAGAGGATTTGAGCTTGGGTCAGAACGACGCTGCCATCTTTCCCACAAGCCATAAGTGATTGCCATCCCGGAATGAAGCTTCACCATTTTTTCACTGAGCGAGACAAATTTGTAGGAGGAATCAAAATCCTGACCCAAACCTATCACAATTATTTCATTATCAATGGAATTTGCGCACCCGCCAAACTGAATAACACACCGCCTCGCCATCAGGCCCGCGCCACCTCATGCGGCCGGGAAGCGCAATCTACCACTGCGGTGTGGTCACCCACTCCGCTCCAAGTCACCACAGGAACGTTGCGCTCCTCGTCCCTTCGTTACCAATGCCCGCCCAGAAAGACGCAGGCAACCGGGCAGCCCGACGGGAAAAATAAAAATGGATTGGAGGGCAAGTGCCTTCAAGCGTCCAGATGGATTTCAGGAGAGGCATCTCCCACCGGCGGACCTTCTTTCAAAAAGCGCCGCACAGTTTGACACGCAAGTCGGGCCGTAAGCCCACTGGGTTGGACTAGTCCTCAATGGATGTCAAAAAACAAAATCCGCATTTATTTCTAGTCAAGTTCGACCGCGGTGATCACGGCTCGCCAGTGCTTTTTGCCGTCCTTCGATGTTAGCTCTATGGTTCGATCGTCAACCCATCTTGCTTTGCCAAGCAGTGGAACAAAAGCGAAGTCGCTCGGAGAAGCGGAACACAGCTCTAGCGAAGCTAAATGCCGTTGAGCGGCATTTTTGAATTGGGCGATAATGGTAGCCTCGTTGAGGCCATGATTGACTTCAATGTCGCAACTTATCGATCGATTCTTGTTCCATATCTCGCGCTTCCAAGTCCACGTATTGAGAAATTCCCGCTCCAAGACTGCTTGTGCAGCCTCTTCAAATGGTTCAGTTGGCCACTTTAATTCCTTGGCTACTTGCTGACCACCTCTTCTTAGCCAGTCTAAGGCGATGTGGGGTTTCCCCTCTTGGTCTGCCTTCATAAAATCGTCTGGGTCGCCGTTAATTTGAAGGGTCAAAACTCCAAGCAGGTCACGAACATGCGGTTTAGTCACACTCGGAACCACCTCGACAAGCATCTTCCAAGCCCTCTCCCTGATCTGAAAGGGACTGAAGAGCCTCTCGTAAAGTGCGGTGATACATCTGGTCTGGTTCCGGAAGGTGTGGCGATCTTCCTTTGACAACGTAGGTGCATCGAGATCGAATTCCTTGAGCATCGACTGGGCTATCGGGGTTTGGGGCGTTGCTGGAGCTTCAACGAGTTGCCGGCTCTATCTAGTTCAGTTGTGGCCGCTTGTTCGGCATCCAACCCGGCTTGTCGCCCCGGTAGATCAGTTTCTTTGACACGAGCACCGTAGATTTCTTCACCCTCTGCAGCGTTCAGTTTGTTGACCTGACCATTGGCTCTCTTCGAAGTTCCATTCTGATTCAGCGGTTCGCCGCTAATTCCAGTTTTCACAACGTCACCAGAGGATTTCTCGAAGATTTCGTAGCGGTGTTGTAGGTTTGGACTCGTCTTGGAATTACCATGCGGCGACTTATTTTCGGTTGCACCACTATTCGCGCCTTTGGAGGGAGCTTCAGAGCTTCCGCTGGTCTCCTCTGGAGGCTTTTCGGACTGTAGCAGAAGACCTCCATCTGGCAAAGGAATAGCCATTTCCGGAATCATCACCCGCCCACCCCCTCCCGCGATTACCATTGGTGGGGCCCCTGGAATCATCGGTATCTCTCCTAGGCTGAGAAGAGCCGTTATGACATCCAGTATCCCACGTGTATTGCTACCAAATTCCGAACCCTGGGTTTGATTTGAGCTGGGATTAATAAAACCTTCTGCGAAGTCTTTTGAGAAGCCCCCCGGATCCTTCGTCAAAGCCTCCCATCTCCTCTCAACGACTTCAGGGCCAATCTCTATATGCCAATACTCCCTGGCACCATCTTGGAACCACTCCCACTTCCTGCCCATGGCATCGAATGAGAATATAGGATTATTTCCTAAAAACAGCTTATCCAATGCCTGATCCCTCTTTTCGTCCATTCCGACCACAAGACCGGCCCCTTTAATAAATGCCCAACCACCCGCAGTATCGAATGCCCGTTTGAGCCCCGCTAGATATCCCCCGTCATTGGCCGGCCTAACAACGCCATCACCGTCGGTATCTCCACTCAACCCAAAAGGATCATACATCGTCCAAGGGTTTTGGCCCACGTAAGCGTAAACATTCAGGCCGTCAATGAAGCCAGCCGGATCGCGATTGATGAAAAGCCCGACATCTAGGTCCCGGTAGCGGAAACCATCGTTTACCAGTCCGCCGGGTTCTTCCCATTTCGAGTTCGCGCCGTAGCCGCCACGGCGATCACCATCGTCCGCCACCGATCTACCCGAGGCGTCGTTCAAAGAGCGATAGAACAGGCCGCCGCTTGAATTTGACTGCCCCAGCAGGTCACCCCGTGCATCGTGAAAATCCCATACCGAGCTGCTGGTCCCGCTGACGGTCTCGTACGAGTAAAGTCGGCCGCCCACGCCGCCACCGATATTCTCAGTCAGATCCGTTCCGCCTGAGGTCCACTCCAGTGCGGGAGAGTTCCCCGCAAAGGCGAAGTTCCGCTTGCCACCCCCGGGCACTTCCCGCCCGATCCGCCGGGAGGCATGGTCATAGGCGTAACGGTAGGTCCCGTTGTCCGCGCCCGCCGTGCCCAAGGTCATCTCCACCAGCCGGTCGAAGCTGTCGTAGACATAAGTGTCCGACTGTCCTCCGCGGCTCCGCTGGATGCGGTTGCCATTACCATCGTAAGAGTAGCTGGTGCTCACGACTGGAGCGCTGCCCACCTGCTCTGAGAAATCCGCAAGCTGATTGCTATTATAGCTATTCGCCGCGCTGCCATACTCGTAGTCCCGGGCAGTCAGCACCGTGCCCTCGGACCTCCGGGTCCAGATGCGGTTGTCCGCCAGATCGTAGCCATGGCGCTCCGTGCGCTCCACCGCGCCGGTCTGCAGCTCTTCCAAGAGGCGGCCGCGCTCGTCGTAGGCCATCGTCACGGTGCGCGCTGGCACCGCCAGCGGGCCGGTGGTTTCCCGCAGGCTGGTGACATTCGAATTGAAGTCGTAGGTATAGCGGCTGCCGCAGAGCACATTCCAATCCTGCGTCCGCAGTTGCTTGGCGCTCAGGCGGCCCATCCGGTCGTAGGAAGATGTCTCCACCAGTCCATTGGCCAGGTCCTCCCGCAGCAAGCGCCCGCCCACATCGTAGCCGAAGCCGGTGGTGCGCGTGTCCCCGGCGAGGATGTCCTGCAACGAGGTCAAGCGCCCGGCGGCGTCATGAGTCATCCGCAGCTCGCGGTCGTTCTGGCTGGTCTTGATGCTCCGCGGCAGGCCATTGAGGTCATAGCCGTAGGTCATCGTCTTGCCATTGGAGACCTCGGAACTCAGGCGGCCCAAGGCATCGTAGGCATAGCTGCAATCCGCATTGCCCATGCCGCTGACTCCATCCGCTGCATCGACCGTGATCACCCGACCCAGGTCATCCCGAAGGTATTTCACTTCCTCTGCGGGCTTGCCCGCGGGAGTAACCTTCCACAGCAAGAAGCTCTGGGGATCGTAGGTGAAGGAAGTCTCCTGACCCTTGGCATCCCTGCGGCCCGTGCGCAGCAGGGCGTCATAGGACACTGTCTCCATCTTCTTCCGCGCTGGATCATCCGGATCCCAAGTGCGGGAGATCAGCCGCCCCATGCCGTCGTAGCTGAAGCCGGTGAGGTGCCCTTCCCCGTCCTCGGTGCTTGCCACCCGGCCCATGAGGTCCCGGGTGATCTTCTCGATCAAGTTCTGTGGTGTGGAGGAGGCGGCCGGGTGAGTGGAAGTCACAGGCATGCGGATCTGCCTCACCTGTCCGGTGGCATCGTAAGTAGTAAAGCTGGAGTGGCCCTCCGGGTCGATGACCTCGTCCTCCCCCGTGAGGGAGGGATTGTAGCGGGTGACCGCGCGAGACTCTCTTTCCGTCTCCGCAGTGGGATTCATCACCGGCCCGAGGCTGGCGCGGAGCCGCTGGGCGGCATCCCAGCGGTATTCCCAGGTCCGCGCCAGCGGATCGGTCACCGCTACGGTGCGGCCCGCCGCGTCGTAGCGGCTCGAACTCGCCGGCCGCGTGTCCAGCCCGCTGCGCACATCCCGCACCAGCGGCCCCAGCGTCTGGCTGGAGTTGCCCAGCACGTCGTAGAGGAAGGAAGTGACATTGCCATAGGCATCGCTCACGGACTGCACCGAGCCATCCGGCCCATAGACAGTCTCGAACTCCGGCGTGGCATTCGAGTGGGTGATCGCGTCCTGGACCTGGGGCAAGACCTGCTTGGTCACCCGCCCAAGGGCATCATATACCGAACTCGTCACCTGCCAGTGGTTGGCGGCGATGTCATCCCGGACCTGCACCTGCCAAGGAAGACCCGTGGAGGTATAGGAGAATTTGCGGTGGATCTCCCGCCCACTGCCCTCGCCCGCGATCAGCAAACTCGGGCGATCCAGAGAGTCATAGGAAACCTTCGACTTCAACTCCTCCCGGGATCCTCCGCCCACCACACTCCCCGTTCCGGTCACAGGAGTGCGGGTCAAAGTCACGCTGGAAGGCAGGCCGCTAGCCGTGTCGTAACCATACTTCACACTCTGATAGAGAGGGACGCCCCCAGTCTTGCCATAGAAACGCAATTGTTCCGTCAGTCGCCCGAAGCTGTCGTAGATATAGCGTGTATCGTGGCCCAATGGATCTTGCACGACGGACGGACCAGAGGGCGAGATCAGGGAGTCGTAGTAGATCTTGGTAACCGAATCCCCAATCTCCTCGCCCTCTTCGTTCAGGTCTTCCACCGGTTCAAATCCCGGGGCCCGGTCGGCACGCGGCGAGATGCTCTTCACCACCCTCCGGTATGCATCCATCTGCGCCACGCGAATGTAGCCGCGGGCATCGGTGGTGGTCACCTTGCCGTTGGCATCATCGTAGACGACCTGCCCGATCAGGTCGTGACCGGCATCCACCCCGCTGAAGCTGCCAGTAGACGGATTGAAGGCGAGCGCCGTGCCACCTTCCACATCACGGATGCTTTTCACCACCCGGCCGAGGACATTATATGCCGTCCCGCTTGCATTGCCCAGAGGATCGCGCGTGAGGGCCACCCGTCCCGCCTTGTCATATTCGAAGGACACTCTCGCACCATCCTCGTAGCAAATGGATTGCAGGAGGCCCGCGTCATCATAGGCAAAGGAGCGCGTCCCGCCATTCGGCGAGCGCATCTCAAGCACTCGACCGGAGGCGCTGAAGGTCGATTCACTGGCCAGATCGCCAGCGTCACCCAGATCTCCGTCACCGTTGGCATCGTATCCCGTCTTGGCCGGCCAACCAATGCCTCCGGCATCGATCTGCACGGTCTGGACCAAGGGTGCCACCCACGCCGGATCTCCCGCGGCCAAAATGCCGGTGTTTTGCCGGGTGACCTTCACCGGCAGCGCCTTGAGCACCGGGTGATAAGCAATCGTGGTCTTGGAAAGCAGGTCGGTGAAGGTCTCGCCCGTTTGGCTTTGCCATTGATTGATCTCCAGCGGAACCACCGGCAGAGGATCAACCCCGTAGACGATCTGCGTGACGCGTCCTTGGTGATCTTTGACCGTTAGCGGCAGACGCTCGTTTTCGGTATAGGTGTAGAACGTTTCGAAGCCCTGCACATCGACGGACGAGGATGGCTCGACGATCCGTGAGTTTACCGCGACACTGCTGCCGCCCGTTACCGCAACCTGTGGCGCTAGGTAGGGAGACGGCGCGCTCTGAACGGATTCGAATTGATGCTTCACGGAAGTCTTGCGCCCGGCTGCATCCTCGACTTCCGCTAAGGCGTATCCCGCGGTGGCATCGTAGCGGTAGGTCATCTGGCTATTGCTCAGATCCCCACAACTGGATGTCAGCGACGGGAAAAACAGGGCCGAAGCGCTGGGCATGCCACTGGAGAGAGCCACCCAATCGAGAACCTGTGGCGTCCCCCAGGCGTAGGTCCAGCCGTGGCCCCAGAAATCGGTGACCGTAGTAGTCACCGTCATATCGGCGGCATGTGATCCCCCGGCCGGCTTCAGGCGATGCAAGCCTCCGAAGATGACGTTTCTTCCCGAGCCGGGAAGATCAATGGAGGTGACCCGCAGCGGATCTCCCGCGACCGGATAGTACTGACTGGCCGCGGCGGAGTAGGCCTGCCGGGCTTGGGAAAGTTCGTAGGAAACGACGGTCGTGTCTCCCGCTCCGTTCGCAAAGCTGCCCAGAGCCAAATGATTGGTTGGGATGCCGTAGAAATCCCCCTCCGCCACCGGAGTTGTCACGCCTGCCTTGGACAAGCGCATGGCCAGCGGGCGTGGGTCAGCCTCCTCGGTGTGGAAATATCCGTAGTGGGCGTTCGTCCGTGCGCCAACCGAAGTTTCCTGGAGTACCGTGAGACCCGATCCAGCAGGATCCAGATTGTAGGTATAGGAGTGCTTGGTCCCCGAAGGATCCCAAAATGACGTGATGCGCCCGTTGCTCTGCTGGAAGCGCAGCTTGAGGGCTTCCCGTCCCACCACGTGGATCGAGTCCGGAATGATCTTCCCGGTCGCGCTGCCGTTCAAATCATAGGTCCACTGCAGGGTATTCCCGAAGCGGTCCGTGACCGTCTTCAAGCGGTAGTATTTGGACCGGGTAATGCCGGATGTCTCCGGTAGATCCCGGTTACCCGGAAGATCCAGCTGCAAGGAAGCACTCTCGTAGGTCTCGGTGATTCCCAGCAGCGGCAATCTGAGCACGAGGTTATTCGACTCTTTCGTCAACGAGATCCCGGCATTCTCCCGATCCGGCAGCAAGGTAGGATCAGGCTCGAAGAGACTGATGGCCGCATACGGGGACTCATCCTGGTGACCTTGGACCTCGGTAAAGTGGTAAGAGCGCCCCGCATAGTCACTGAGCTGCACACTGCCGGGCATCTCGATTTCCCCCAGCATGGATTGGTTCCAAACCGCTGCCGCCGCCACATTGCTGGACCAGGCGGGTCCGAAGGGAAGCAGCGGATTTTCGTTCGGCCGTAGACCGGACGCCTTGGTCCAGATCGATTCCGCACTGCTACGGGATACCTGCAAGGCGAGGTCCGACCCGGGAATGGAAAGAGCGAAATCCATTTCGCCAAGGTGGAACTGGCCAGTAAGCGCATCCACGAAGGCCGGGGCAGATGGATCGGGTAGACCGGTTAATCCGATCTTCCGTTCCCCTTCCATGGTCTGGGTCATCTGCCCGCCTTCCAGGACACTCGAGCCCGGTGCGGAAGCATCGCCTTCACCGTTCAGGGCTCCTGCAAGTTCGCGAGACTGCCGGGATGATGCTTCGGCTGCCGATCCTTCTCCGCCCGAATAAATGAAGGGCATGGAGAAAGAGCCTAGGGGATTACCATCCAGCTGCGCGGAGACCTTGATCGTGAAGGAATCTCCCGGATGCATCTCGTTGGCACCCGCGGCAAAGGAAATCTCGATGGCTGAGGAATCCAAAGCATCCGATACGCTAGTCCCGGGAACTGCGGCCACAGGACCCGGAATACGCTCAAAGGCATCCTTGAAATTGATCTTCGCGAACTGGGGATTTTTCACGACAGCCACAGTCCAGCTCACCTTGTTGTATTCTTCCGGCGAGAGTGAGGTCAGGTGAGAATACGCATATTTCCCGAAGGGGAGCTCGGCCTCCACATCCAAGAGTGAAAAGCTATTGAAGTAGAAGGCACCGCCCAACAAGACATCGAGCGGGACATGGGCTGGCACTGGGCCCATTACTAGCCGGGATTCCAATTGCGTGAGGCCTTCCCCTCCCGCCGACACCGCCGACGCCAAAGTGGAATTGAATGGGAATGCCAGAGCGGACGTGGCCCCTGTCCTGAGATGAAGAGTCTCCGCCGGCCTTGCCGTTACCCAATTGCCCACTTGGGTTTCAGGCGCATACTTCATTCTGGTCAGATAGTTTGCTTGGACATCCAAACTCCGTGATGACTTGAAAATGGGTGAAATTTTGAAATCCAGCGAAGTCTCCGAAGGCCGTTCGTGGTGTGGATCTTCGGTCACCAGCTTTCCAAGCGAGGGACCGTTCGAAAGCTGCTCCGAGTAGAAGTCGGTGGGTTTGGGCTCACCATCGCCTGGTTCGGGAGCGCTCGAGTCCCTAAGAATCTGCGCCGTAGGAGCATTGGCGGGAGCACCTGGTGCTTTGCCCAGCGCCGTATGATCCAAAGTGGTGAAGAAACCCGCCTCAGTGGTGATCGTGCTTTTAGCGCTGACAATGTCACACATCCGCAGCAGGGGAATTTGACCGTCATCTCCCGCCGGTGGATCTCCCCCGTCTGGGAGATCCGGCTCACTTCCCACCCCATCCCCATTTCTCAACAAACCCTGCAACACCGACGACGACCACCCCGTCCCTCCCGGCGTCGGGCTCGCGTCCACCACCTCCGAGCCCGGCCGCCACGGCAGATAGACCCGCTGCTGCGCGTTCCCCGCGAGCTTGGCCACTACCCGGTCTCCGGTCGCGAGCGCTGCCGGATTGAAGGTCAGGCAACCGTTCCCGGCAGTCGAGCCGGTGGAGAGGATGCTCTCCTCCGGCTCTGCGGCCCCGGCGGGCCATTTGCGGAATTCGATCCCGATGGCGGACGCAGGATCACCCGCGGCATCCGTGGTCTTCACCGTCCACTCCCCGGCGATGAGCAGCAGGGGGCGGTGGCCGTCGTAGCGGTCCAGCGGATAGAGATCCGCCTCGTCATCCAGACCGTCGCCATCGCTATCCTGGGCTACGGTTTCCAGGCGCCAGAAGAAGCGTTGGGCCGCCGCGAGATCCGCCCCGGGCACCTTGATCTCGATCGGCCCGCCGGTACCTTCGACCGGTGAGCCCTGCTCGACCCAGGTCGCACCGAGATCGAGGGAGCCGTGGAGCTGGTAGACCTTGCCCTCCACCCCTTGCCAGCCGACGGCGAAGGCCCCGGCTTCCGTCTTGCTCCAGTCGGCGTGGGCTTGGAAAAAGCCGTCGGGCTGCTCGCCGCTCCACGGGTTCGTGCCCGCCTGGGATTCCTCCAGGTTGGTCCGCCCGTCGTGGTCCGGGTCCGCCAGCGCGGCCTGAGCCGGGATGGGATCACCCCCATCGGTATCGAAGCCGAATTCGTGTTCCCAGACGTCATCCAGGCCGTCTGCGTCCACGTCGATGATCGCAGCTCCGAAAACCGCTTGGGACGCCGAGACCGAAAGCAGGGCAGCCAGACCCCAAGCCTTGAAAAAAGAAGAAAGTTTCATGGGAGGAGTCAGTTCAGTTTCCGTCGGTCTTCGGGGCTTCCACGGCCTTGCCGCCGGTGCGCCAGTAGCGCAGGACCACATCCGCCGCCGGGGGCGGATTCGCCTCCAGGGCCGCCCGTTGCTCCGCCTCCGCTTGCTGCTTCTGCTCGTAGGCCAGCTTCAGCGCCGCACCCTGGGTCCGGTAGAGATCTAGGATCGCCTCGACCGGATCCATCGTCGTGGGCGGCGGAACCGTCTCGCCGGGCACGATGGCCGCGGGTGCCGTCCCCGTGAACTCAGGAATCGCCGGCGGCTGGTAGCTGCCGCCCCTCCGCGCCCAGGCCGCCGCCGCCTTGGCCGTATCCTCGTTGCCGAGACCCAGATTCAAGCGGAAGCGGCGGCCACCGTGCTCCACCACGATATGTCCGCCGAGGTGGTTGAGATCCACATTCACCCAAGCCGTGCACGCTTCCGCCGGGCGGTCCTGCGGCCACCAGCGCAGCAGCGTGTGGGCGTGGTCATAGACCGTGGCGGAGAACGCGATGAGCTCCGAATCCGCATAGCGTGCCTGAAACGCCGCCAAGCGCTGCTGCGCCGCGGGATCGGAAGGATCGAAGGGGGCAGGAGCCGGCGGTGGCGCGGGCAAGGGCGGCGGGATGACTTCCTGCAGGATCAATCTCCGCTCGCCAAGATCGTGGACCTTAGTATCCAGAATCTCCTCGGGGACAAAACTCTCCGCAGCAGTCTCCGGATTCGCGGGCGGCGGCTCGTCCGCAGCAAGAGTGGCAATGGAAGAAAATGTGGCGACAATCGATGCCAGGGCAGCGGGGCAGCGCATTCCTAACGCCCTATCCGTTATGACAACCGACCGTCAACATGATTCCCCTAACACCTGGAGCCAAAAACGACACCTGATTAAACAGGTTTGCCTGGATCCAGATATCTCCCCAATATTCTAACTCAAGCGCGGGTCTGCCTGTATCCCTCCGATCCCTCGCCCGCCCTACAGCGTCATCCAGAATTTCATACTTGTATGACAGCTTTCCCTCCGCCACAAGCTCCCCCGCTCCAAGCACCATGCCGACCCGCATTCTACTGACCACCTGCAGCTTCCAAGACACCCCCGGCCCGCATCATGCCCAGCTCGAGAGCCAGGGCTTCGAGGTCGTGCGCGAGCGCGGGCCGCTGAGCGAGGCACGGATGCTGGAGCTGGCCGGCGAGTTCGATGGCTTCCTGTGCGGCGATGATGCGATCACCCGCGCGGTGATCGAGAAGAGCCTGCCGCGCCTGAAGGTGATCTCGAAGTACGGCATCGGCCTCGACAAGATCGACGTGGCCGCGACCAAGGAGCTGGGCATCCCGGTGCTCTTCACTCCCGGCGTGAACCACACCACGGTGGCAGAGCACACCTTCTGCCTGCTGCTGGCGATGCAGAAGAACCTGGTGGAAACCGCGAATGCCACGCGCCAGGGGAAGTGGCTGCGCATCACCGGCCACGAGCTGTGGCGCAAGCGCATCGGCCTGATCGGCATGGGCCGGATCGGCCAGGAAATGGCGCGCCGCGCGCATGGCTTCGACATGGAGATCCACGGTTTCGGCAACTTCTGGCCGGATGACATCGCCGCGCAATACGGCGTGATCCGCCACGATACGCTGGAGTCGCTCTTCTCCTCCGTGGACATCGTGAGCCCGCATACCAAGCTCAACCAGGACACCTACCACCTCATCAATCGCGAGCGCCTGGCCCTGCTGCCGGAGGGCGCGTATGTGGTGAACACGGGCCGCGGCGAGCTCACCGATTCCACCGCCATCCTGGAGGCACTCGATTCAGGTCGTCTCGCCGGTTATGGCACGGACGTGATGGAAGAAGAGCCGCCGCCTGCGGATCATCCGCTGCTCTCCCACCCGAAGGTGCTCGTCACCGCGCACATCGGCTCCCGCACCTTCGAGAGCGTGCCGCGGCAGGCGAAGATGTCGCTCGACAACCTGCTGAATTTTTTGGCCGGTAGCGGGCCGATCGCCTGCGCCAATGGGGTGATTCCCTCCGACGAGTGATTGCGCGCCCTTGAAACTCTAAATCTCAAATTCCAAGGTCCAAGTTTAGATCCCAGGACCCGCAGCGCTCCCTATATCTCTCATTTCATCGATTCAATATCCTATCTCGCCTTCCCATGTCTCTCACTCTCCGCACTGCCGCTTCCTGCCAATTTGATATCATTTCGCTGGGCGAAATCATGCTGCGCCTGGACCCCGGCGATGGTCGCGTGCGCACCACCCGGCAGTTCCAGGCATGGGAGGGCGGCGGGGAGTACAACGTGGCGCGCGGCCTGCGCCGCTGCTTCGGCAAGCGCGCCGCGGTGGTCACCGCCTTCGCGGAAAATGACGTGGGCCGCCTGATCGAGGACTTCATCCTGCAGGGCGGCGTGGACACCCGCTTCGTCCAGTGGAAGCCTTTCGATGGCATCGGCCGCCAGATCCGGAATGGCCTGAACTTTACCGAAAGGGGCTTCGGCATCCGCGGTGCCAAGGGCACCCCGGACCGCGGCCTCACCGCTGCCAGCCAGATGAAGCCGGGCGATGTCGATTGGGACGACGTCTTCGGCAAGCACGGCGCGCGCTGGTTCCACACCGGCGGGATCTTCGCCGCACTGTCCGAGACCACCGCCCAGCTCACCATCGAGGCCTGCAAGAAGGCCAAGGAATACGGCACCATCGTCTCCTACGACCTGAACTACCGCCCCAGCCTGTGGAAGTCCATCGGCGGCCAGGCGAAGGCCCAAGAGGTGAACCGCGAGATCGCCAAGTACGTCGACGTGATGATCGGCAACGAGGAGGACTTCACCGCCAGCCTCGGCTTCGAGGTGGCGGGTGTCAGCGAGCACATCACCGGCCTGGAAGTGGACAGCTTCAAGGCGATGATCGAGACCGCGGTGAAGGAATTCCCGAACTTCCAGGTGGTGGCCACCACCCTGCGGGATGTCCACAGCGCCACCATCAATGACTGGGGCGCGATCTGCTGGCACGCCGGCCAGTTCCACGAAGCCACCCACCGCCCGAAGCTGGAGATCTACGACCGCGTCGGCGGCGGCGACTCCTTCGCCAGCGGCCTCGCTTATGGCTTCATGGAGTTCAACGACGCCAAGCTGGCGGTGGAATACGGCGCGGCCCACGGTGCCCTCGCCATGACCACCCCGGGCGACACCACCATGGCCACCGTGGACGAGGTGAAGAAGCTCGTCGGCGGCGGCTCGGCGCGGGTGGACCGGTGAGACAGGGTCAGCCCATCGATCAGAGCTGTGGGCTGAAGTGCCTCACTCGCCGGTTCACCGCCGGATGCTCGTCACCATACGGACCTTGCGCGGCGGGCACGCTATGAACTAGGGCTTAACCATGCCCCCCCGACAGCGCATTTCCACATCTGTCCACTGCGTCTTGGCGCTGATCCTTACCGGGGTGGCGACAAGGGCTGACACCGTCGAGATCCGGCCGGGTACTACTCATGCTTTAAGAACCCGGCGACCGCCGCAGTCACCGGATCACCCGGCTTGCCGCAGTCCGCATTGATGCTCTCGTGGGTCTTCCCCGCCGTGGCCAGCACCTGCACCTGTCCTTCCTTTGCCTTCAGGGCTTCCGCCAAGGCCGACGCTTGATCGGCAGAGCTCTTGCGATCCGCCACATGCAGGATCAGGAGGGGTGGTGGCTTCACGCTCACTCTGGAAACTGGAGAAGCATTGAACTGCGCTGCGGGATCATCCGTGAAGGCCTTTTGATACACGGCTTTCATCGGGGACTTCTTCCGCAGGCTGGCGATCTGCCGTGGCACATCGTAGCCCGCGCCATCTAACAGGACCACGCCGCGCAGGGCCCGGCGATCCACACCCGCCGCCTTCTGGCGATCCGCATCCACCGCTGCCAGGGTCGCGAGCTGGGCTCCGGCGGAGTGACCCAAGAGCCAGATGCGCTCCGGGTCACCGGCGTAGCGCGCCACATGCTTCTGCACCCACGCGATCGCCCGGCAGACATCCTCCACTTGTTCTGCATGCTTTGCATCCGGCACCAACCGGTAGTTCACGGAGACCACCACATAGCCCTGCTCCAGCAGCCAGGCCACCTTCGGCACGAGCAGGCCTTCGTCGGACTTGTCGCCCTTGGTCCAATCGCCGCCGTGGATCAGCATCACCACCGGCTGTATGCCCTCCGCCTCATTGTCCCGGTAGAGATCCAGCTTCTGGAGCGGCGTGCTCTCCGGCCCGGCATAGGGCAGGTCGCGCAGGAGACCGGCCAGGGCCGGGGAGACTAGCATTAGCAGGATCAGGAAGGCTCTCACCATGGGAAAAACCCGTGTTTCTCCCAATCGTCGCGGCCTTGCCGGATGCCGCGCCTTCCTTTAGGCAGAGGTGCGTGGATATCAAACGACCGACCTTCCTCCCGAAGTCATGGGAAATCCCCGAAGCGATCCTCAAGCGCCTGGGCGATGACGCCGGCCGCCAGCGCCTGATGGATGAAGATGGCCACCTGCTGCTCATCCTCCACCAATCCCCCGAGCCGGAAGACAATGAAGTGCGCAAGCCCGCGCTCTTCTGGAACCTGCCCACCGGCGAGTGGAAGAGCACCCCGGAGCCAGGCGGCGTCATCGCGCTGGACGCCCACCTCCAGAACTACTGGAAGAACATCCACTCGCTCGACGAGCAGGTGGAGGCCGCCAAGACCCCGCGCCAGTACTTCGAGGTGATGAAGCACGTGACTCCGCTGCTCCGTGCCACCCGCAACATGGTGGCGGTGATGCAGGACGCCCGTGAAGCCCGCCCGGAAGACCGCCGCCTGATCAACCTCCGCGACCGCGCGACCGAGCTCGACCGCGCGATCGACCTGGTGGCGGAGGATACCAAGGCCGGCCTGGAGTTCTCCATGGCGGAGAACACCGAGGAGCAATCGCGCTTCTCCCACGAGGCCGCGATCGAGGCCCGCAAGCTCAACCGCCTGGTGGCCACCTTCTTCCCGCTGGCCACGCTGGTGGCGATCTTCGGCATGAGCCCGCCCGCGGAGGTGATCAAGGCCCCGGGCTTCTGGCTCGTGCTCGGTGCTGGGATCGCGGTCGGATTGGTGGTGCGGGTGCTGACCTCGACGGGGACGAAGTAGACCCGGGCTGAGCGGGATGGCACTTGGTTAGAGCCGATTTCGTGGTGGCACGGAAGGCTGAGGACCGACCAGCGTCGATCGCTCCTTCACGGCCGGAATCGGCGGCAGCAAGGTGGTCCGCACTGCTTGCTGTGCGGACCACCTTTTTGCCCTTGGGTAAGGTATCACCCTTTACTCGCTCATACGCTTCACCAAGCGCCATTCGGGCTAAGCACGCTTCGCCCCGCGGCGGCCCAAGGTCGCCCACAGGAAATACAGCGCGATCATCACTGCCACCGCCGGAAGCTGCCAGAGAAGCGCGGCGCGGAAGGCATCTTCCCCCACCGTCTTGCGCATCCCCGCCAGCAGCATGGAGAAACCCAGCGAGAAGCTGCCGTAGCCGAGATTGAAGGCCAGGCCGCGCACGCTGAGCAGGGTGGCACGCTCCGAGGGCTCCGCGGAGGCGTGGAGGTGGCGGTTCACGGTGAAGCCGACCAAGCCCAGCAGCGCCATCAGCAGCATGGAAGGCAGCACGCCGAACCAAGGCCACGCGGGTGCCAGCAGACTGAGTGCGGTGATCGCCCCCACCGCCGCGATGCCGAGCACGCCCAGCGGCGAAAAGCGAGCGTTCAGGAATCTCGCCACGCTGGGGATGAAGAAGCCCACGACCCCGGAAAGCGCGCCGATCAAACCGAAGGACCACTCCGGGATGTGGATCAGGCGGTAGTATTCGCTGGTCATGGTTGCAAAGTTCCGCGCCACCGAATCGATCAAGAGCCCGCCGACGATCACCACGGCGATGTGGCGCGTGGTGAAGGCCTTCTTCGCCGTCGCCATGGTCAGGCGGAAGGCGGTGCGGCAGCGCTGCCCTGCGGTGCCGCCGGTATCGTGTTGTGGCGTCTCATCCAGCCGCAGCGTGATGATCAGGTAGGCGATCGCCTGCAGGAAGACGAGGGCTGCCGGTAGCCGGTGCGAGATTTCCACCGGCACATGCAGGCCAAAGTGTGCCAGCCATTCCATGTCGTAGAGCAGTCCGCCCAGGATCATCGTGATGAAGAAGCCCACGGAGCGCCAACGCATCGCGGCGGATATCACCTGGTCCCACGCTTCCGCGCGGCCTTCTTCTGGCAATATGTCGTAGACGATCGCCTCATCCACCCCGCTGGCCGCCGCCTCCGAGGTGCCGGAGAGGACGCGGTTCAGGATGCAGAGGCCGAAGAGCAGCGGCCCGCCATTCTTCGGCGCGGTGAGCAGGATGCCGATCTCCACCACCATCACGCAGGCGGAGAAAACCAGCAGCTTCTTGCGCCCCAGCACATCCCCCAAGGCCCCGGACGGTACTTCCAGCAGGAAGATCGCCGCTGCCCACATCACATTCAGGAAGACGAACTGCTCCGGCGTCAGCCCCAGGTCCGTGAAGAAGATCGCCAGCACCGGGTAGTAGGCCCGGGCGTTGTAGAGCGTGGTGAAGAGGACATAAAGACGGGCATTCCGATACTGGAAGGGCCCGGTGCGGGCGAGGACGGAGGACACGCGCTAGCTGTGCGCCATGAGGCCGCCGGGCGCAAAGGGGAAAGCCCGCGACTTGCAAGTATCTACCCGTGGTATATACTACTTCCGTGGACAAGGCGAAGCTCTTCACGAACGGCCGCAGCCAAGCGGTGCGCCTGCCGAAGGAGTATCGCTTCGAAGGCTCCGAGGTCATGATCGCGAAGATGGGCTCTGTAGTCGTGCTGCTGCCCGGGGGCAAGGCGGCTTGGGATGTTCTCTTCGAAGCGGTGGATGGATTCACGCCCGACTTCATGGCAGAGCGGCAGCAGCCTGATCTGGAAGACCGGGACTGGAATCTCGACGGATGACCCGGCTGCTCGATACCTCCACGTGCATCGCGCTGATCCGGCACAAGCTGCCCGATGTGCGGAAGCGTTTCCAAGCCTACCAGGTGGGTGATCTCGGCATCTCCTCCATCGTGGAGTCGGAGCTGCGCCTCGGCGCAGACAAGAGTGCTGACCCGGTGAAGAACCACCGGCAGTTGGATTTGCTGCTCTTGACCTTGCCGGTGCTGCCTTATGACCGGGCTTGCGCCGCGGCGTATGGCAGCTTGCGCGTGCATCTAACAAAGGCGGGAACTCCGATTGGAGCGATGGACATGCTGATAGCCGCTCACGCTCTGGCCACCGGCCTGATTCTGGTCACGGCGAATACCCGCGAGTTCCAGCGCGTGCCCGGCCTGCAAGTGGAGGACTGGGCTGCTTGATGCAGCTACCTGGGTTCCAGCGCGTCTCCAAGCTGTCGCTTCAGCCCGGCGATCTGTCGGCGGCAAGCTCCCTGAAGTGGAGGCCGGGAGCGTGGCGACTCCAGACGGCTCTCTCATGCGTGGCCTCCCTGGCCCCCTTCAGGGGCCGGAGATGTTGGGTGCTGTACCCAGGGTTGCGCTCGCTATGGCTCGCTTACCCTGGGCTTTCTCCCGGTCGTCCCGTTGGGACTCTTGAAGGAAGCCTCCCTTCTCTTGAAGGAAGCCTCCCTTCTCTTGAAGGAAGCCGCCCTTTTATGGAAAGCGATAGCCCGCACCGCGCACGGTCTCGATCAGGACTGGCCGCGATGGGTCCGCCTCGATCTTCTTCCGCAAGTTCAGCACGTGCTGGTCCAAGGTCCGCGACTCCGGATAGTACTCCAGGCCCCAGCATTCGTTCAGCAGTTCATCCCGGCTCACGACTTCCCCGCGGCGCTTGGCCAGCAGAACGATCACCTTCACCTCGCGCACGCTGAGCTCGACCTCCGCGCCTCCCTTTCGTGCCAGCAGGCGTTTCGGGAGGATCTCCCATGGGCCGAAGGAAATGACCTCACTCCCCTGCGGCTCCTCATGCCGGCGCAGCACGGCGCGGACCCGGGCTAACAGCTCATGCTTGCCGAAGGGTTTCCGCAAAAAGTCATCCGCGCCCAGCTCCAGGCCCAGCACCACATCCACCTCCTCCGACTTCGCAGAAAGGAACATCACCGGCGTGCGGCGATCTTCCTTGCGAATCGTACGACAAACCTCGTAGCCGCTGGCATGCGGCATCATGATGTCCAGCAGCACCAGCCCCGGGCGATGCGCGGCCCAGAAGTCCAGAGCCTCGCGTCCATCCTTCGCGGCATAGACCTGGTGGCCCTCGCCTTCGAGAAGTTCGGCCACGGCACCGCGGGTCACGGCATCGTCTTCGGCAAGCAGGATGGTCATGAGTCGTGTCAGGAAAGAGGAACTTCGAGCCGGAACTTCGCACCGCGCTCGGTGTGGATCAAATCAAGCCGCCCGCCCATGCGCTGCGCTAGCTCGCGGCTGATCGCCAGGCCCAGGCCGGTACCGGTCGTGCCTTCGTCCACGCGCGAGCCACCACGCTCGAAGGGCAAGAAGATCCGCTGCCGCGCCTCGCGCGGGACACCGGGGCCATCATCCTCCACTTCCACTGCCAAGGCGGATGGGCCGCGTATCAAACTCACCCGCGCCTTGGCTCCTTCGCCCGCGTATTTCTCCACGTTCGACAGCAGGTTGGAAAGGATCTGAGAGAGAGCATCACGGTCCGCGGCGACGACGCCCGCTTGATCCGCCTCGAAGCGGCAGAGGATCGACTTCCGCTCGAACAAGGGCGCGAAGTTCTCGCGCAGTTCGCCCAGCACTTGATCGAGATCACAGGCCGCAGCTTGCGGCCGATGGTTGCCCCGCTCGATGCGGGCAAAGGCCAGCACGTTATCGACAATGCGGGACAGGCGCGAGGTCTCCTCGCGGATCAAGCCGAGGCGACGGCGCAGCTTGCCGTCCTCCCCCGGCAAGCCATCGAGCGCGAGATCGGTATTGAGCAGGAGATTGGTGAGCGGCGTGCGCAGCTCATGCGAGACACGGTTCACGAAGCTCACCCGCTCTTCCGCCACGCGGATCGCCTTGCGCTGCCAGGATGCCATCGCGATGCCGCCCGCCAGCACGAGCGAGGCCAAGGCAAAGCCACCGGCCAACACCGGCATGCGATAGCTCACCTCTTCCCGGATCGGATAGTAGCGCTGCAGGGTCCAATCCCCGAAGCGCGACATGTGGCGGAGGATCTCATCCGGCTTGCGGTCCGCGGGCACTGTGCCGCGCGAATTTGCCAAGCGTCCGCCGGGTCCCTGCCAGACGATGGCTCCGGGTTCATCCGCGGGTAGTTGAAGCATCGGACGCTTCTCCAAGTCACGCACCACCGTCGCGGCGGCGGCGATAGGATCGAGCAGCAACACCACGGCAATGCGCCCGTTCCCCTGCCGCCAAGCCAGCGGCCGTCCCGCTTGCTCGACCCAGCCCGGCGGATCTCCAACAACAGATTCAGTGAAAGCCCATTCGCCGGGCTGACCCTTGGCAAAGCGCTCCAGCACCGGCAAGACGCCCGGTTCACGGCCATCGAAGCGGCGGTGCGCCCGTGCCGGATCGGAAAGCGAGGGATTCAAAAACGAACACTGCACCACTCCGGTGACGCCGGTGGTGCGCTCGCGCTCCGAAGATATCGTGCCTAACAGACGCGTGGCTTCCTCCCCCACGGCCTTTTCCCACAGTCCCTCCAGCACGCTGATCCGGCGGCTGGTCTCGCGGAAGGAATCGTCCACCCGGTTCCCCGGCGGGCGCTCCGCGATCCACTCGACGCGTCGCGACAAGACGGTGCCGGCGGCCCCGATCAGGACTGCCAGCACCGCGGCGACCGCCAGGGACCAGGCCCACGATGGAGACGCTTGGCGCATCGCATTCATTCAGACAGCCGCGCCCGGAATGTCACTCCACTTTGAGGAAGGCCAGGACGCATGAGACGGGGTTGAATTTGCCGTTGGCATCGATGTCGGCACCGGTGCCGATGAGGATCCACTCACCGCGCTTCAGCGCCTGCTCGGAGTTCCAGCGATTGGTGGTGAAGACCGGAAAGGTCACGGCCGGCTGCCACTTGCGGTCGCGGAAGATGCGGGAGTGCACCGAGTGCCCGCCCAGGATCACGCGGCTCAGGGACATGCGCAGCGTGGTAGCTCCGTCCGGATTCTCGACCAAACGTGCGTCCAGGCTGGAGCCGGTGTTGCGGGTCTCGAAGGAAGTCCCGGTGGGAAACTCTTCCGGTCCCGGCTTTCCATCTTCGGTCGTTTCGCGGCCACCGGGCTCCCATTCGGTGGGATAGGTCACTTCCACTATATCCTCCAGCTTGCTCAGGGTGCCGACCCGGTTGATCCCGGAGAGTGCGGTCAGGGTCTCCGCCTTGCCCTCCTTGGTCCAAGCCGCGACCGCGGGCCAAGCTGCCGTGGGGACGGAGAGCAGCCCGGTCTTCTGCAACCAGTCGGAAAAGGCCCGGTGGTCCACCCGGATCAGCCGTGCGGAGATGCTCAGGTTCTCCGGCAGCACTTCCTTGCTTGCCTTGGACTTCTCCGCGATGGCACCGCGGAAGAAGACCAGGCGCGCCTGCGCTTCCTTGTTTTCCTGACCCTTCTGATCGATCCCGCGGGCCGCCAGGTGAATGGGGCCGGGGGTAAAGGGGATCTGGCGGGCCAGGCCCCGCTCCTTACTCTTCCCGGGGGCGAAGGGATCGGAGTCATCGGAAGCGCCTTCGGGATTTTCCTCCGCGATCTCCTCTCCCGACCCTTCATCCGCGTTTTGCTCACTCCGCTCGATCAACAGGGACTGGAAGCGCGGGATGAAGATATCGTCGGGCTCGCGCGTCTTCTCCGACAGGGGAAAATCGGAGGAGCTCTGGAGCATGCGGACGAAGTTGAGCTCGGCGAAGACTGCGGGCTTGTCCTTGTAGACGCCGGCATTGCCCTCGCTGGAGTAACCCGTATTGCGGGTCTCGAAGGCGGTGGGCCTGGGCCATTCGCCTGGCTCCGCCGGTTCGAACTCGGTGGCGTAGATGCGCTCCAGGATGGATTCGTTGCTGCACTCGCGGCCGGAGATGCTGGTGCTGATGCCGGTCTCATCGAGCGTCGCCTTGCCCTCCGCGATCCAACCCTGGATTGCGGCGCGGAGTTCGCTGGCATCGCCTTTCATCGGGTGCTGCTCCAGCCAGGGATCGAGCAAGGCCGGCGGCACCAGGATCTGCTCCACCAGATTGATGAAGGGTGCTCCGGCGGGCTCCTGCGGTGTGGCTTCCTCGGAGTGTTCCTCCGTGACGAAGGGATTCCCTTCCTGGGCCAGACACGGAAGGGCAAGGAAGGCGAGGAGAAACGGAATGCTTGGTTTCATGGAATGGGGAGCTTGGTTTCGTGCTCCGCAAGCAGGTGAGCAGATCCTGCGGAGCCCCGCGCCAAACGGCGATGAAGTGTTTGCAAAATCTCCGCAAAAACTCTGGAGCGCGGCTTTGAAAGCCGCACGAACGGTCCCTTGGGGTCTGATGCACGCTCGATGTGCAGTCGGGCAGTCCAGGTGCTTCGTTGCGGCTTGCAAAGCCGCGCTCCGAATTTACCGGCCCTTGACGGACGCCACGCGGAAACGGGGCTACCAAGGGGATGTTATGAAGACATTCATCCCATTCTCACTGCTCAGCGCGGCACTCACCTACACCGCCCATGCCAAGGGTGCGGCCGACGGCACTCCCGAGCTGCCCAGCGATGCGCCGAAGGACAAGGTCCAGATCGCCATCCTGCTCGATACTTCTAACAGTATGGACGGCTTGATCGGCCAGGCCAAGACCCAGCTCTGGAAAGTCGTGAACACCTTCATGACCGCCAAGCGCGATGGCAAGGTGCCCTATGTGGAGGTGGCGCTCTACGAATACGGCAACAACAACCTCAACATCGCCAACAACTGGATCCGCTTGGTCGAGCCGATGACCCGGGATCTCGATGAGGTGAGCCGCGAACTCTTCGCCCTGCGCACGAATGGCGGGGATGAATACTGCGGGGCGGTGATCCAGCGTTCGCTGTCGGACCTTTCCTGGGATTCATCGCCCAAGACCTACAAGGCGATCTTCATCGCGGGGAATGAACCCTTCACCCAGGGTCCGGTGGATGTCCGCCAGGCCTGCCGGGATGCGCATGCGAAGGGCGTGATCGTGAACACCATCCACTGCGGCAGCCGTGAAGAAGGCATCGCCGGGGCATGGCATGACGGCCCCGCGCTGGCCGACGGGAAGTTCCTTTCGATCAACCAGGACAAGGCAGTCGCCAATATCGATGCGCCGCAGGACAAGGAAATCGCCCAGCTCGGCGTGGACCTGAACAAGACTTACCTGGGCTACGGTACGCGGGCAGCCGCGGGTATCGCGAACCAGGTGGAGCAGGACAACAACGCGCTCGCCAACGCGGCGAGCGGGGCCGCCGCTTCACGCGCCGCCTGCAAGGCCAGCGGCAACTACTACAACGGTACTTGGGATCTGGTCGATGCTTGCCGCGATGGCACGAAGAAGCTTGCCGAGGTCCCCGTCGAGCAATTGCCCGAGGCGATGAAGAAGATGACGCCCGCGGAGCGTGAAGCGCACCTGGCCAAGATGACCGCGGAGCGTGCGGCGCTGCAGAAGAAGATCGCTGATCTCAACGTGGCTCGCGAGGCCTTCGTAGCCGAGGCGATGAAGAAGCAGGCCGAGGCCACCGGCGAGCAAACGCTCGACCAGGTCGTGGTCTCCACGGTGCGCGGCCAGGCCTCCGCGGTGGGCTATAGCTTCGGGGAGTGAACCGCCGTAGGTCCTATATGACTTATAGGACCTATCCTTCCTGGCTCCGAATTTACACAAGATTGACGGACTACCCGCCCGTCCAACCCTCACCATAGAGCCCTCCACACCATGAAAGCCACATGCCTCAGCCTCGCTGCCACCGGAATCGTTCTGATCGCCGCCGGGGTTGCGCTCGGTGAAGAACCGCCGAATCCGCAGATCGACTTCAAGGGCTTCCGGGCCCAGGCCGCGGACGTCGAGAAGATCCGCGCGGAACGCCGCATCCCGGAAGACGAGTTCATCCGCATGGCCGCGGAGCCGGGGGTGATCGTCCTGGATGCCCGCACCTTGGACAAATACGAGCAGATCCACGTGAAGGGGGCGAAGCACCTCGCCTTCACCGACTTCACGGAGGAAGCCCTGGCCAAGGTCATCCCGGCGAAGAACACCAAGGTCCTCATCTACTGCAACAACAACTTCTCCGGCGACCGGGCCAACCTGGCGGACAAGCGGCCCTCCGCCTCGCTGAACATCCACACCTTCACCGATCTCCACACCTACGGCTACACCAACGTCTACGAGTTGGCCCCGCGGCTGGATGTGAAGACCACCAAGATCCCCTTCGAGGGCAAGTCGGTGAAGTGATCCACCGGACTTGCGCCCGTTGACGTGTCGCAGCGAAACAAGCGACCCTGCCAGGAGAGAATCATGAAAGCCATCCTTGCTTCCACCGTCGCCAGCGCGGCTCTAGGACTCGCCGGGCTTGCCTCCGGGCAAGAGCCACAAAACCCGAAGATCGACTTCGACGGCTTCCAGAAGACTTCCGCCGAAGTGGCGAAGCTCCGCGAGAAACGCAGGATCCCGGAAGACGAGTTCCTGCGGTTCGCCGCCGAGCCCGGGGCCGTTGTGCTGGACACCCGCAGTTGGGAGGCCTTCGAAGAGTTGCACGTGAAGGGTGCCCGTCATCTCGACTACTCCGACATGACTGCGGAGACCCTCGCCAAGGTGATCCCGGAAAAGGGAACCAAGGTACTCATCTACTGCAACAACAACTTCGAGGAACAGAAAATCGAAGGCGGGCAACTCTTCCCCTCCAAGATGAGGCGGGTCGCCTTGAACATCCCCACCTTTGTGACCCTTCATGCCTACGGCTACACGAACGTCCACGAACTGGCTCCATTGCTGGACCCGAAGACGACGAAGATCCCCTTTGCGGGCACAGCGGCAGCCGAGCAAAGGGGCATGAAAGGCGCCGAAGTCCCGAACTGGATCGAAGGCGAAATGGTGAAGGTCGCCGCGGACGGCACGCTGGCCAAGGAAGCTCCGGACGAATGGCAGCAACATCCCGTCGGCTTCCCGGCCTTCGAGCAGCTGAGCATCCGCAAGGACGAGAAGAACAGCGGCTGGATCGTTTCCGGCACGGTCTGCTCCACCAATAGCGGCATGAGGTACCAGGGAGTCGCCGTTTATGTCTTCTACGGGCAGTGGGCGAAGCTCATCGGCATGTCGGACATGAAGGGCGAGGTCCTCCTACGCATCAGTCCCAGCACGAACAAGGAAGGCAAGTCCGTGGTCCCGGACTTCCTTTTTGTCGGAGATCATCCCGATGCCGCGCCGCTGCGGGAAGGCATCCGCCTGCGGAGATACCCGCTCGCGCCGCGGAAATAAGCCGCCTTGCCGAATACCCCGCCCTTCCTATATTCATGCCACGCCGCAATGCCCGATACCACCATCCTCGTGATTGAAGACGACCCCGCGATCCGCCGCGGCGTGGTGGATGCGCTGGAGTACGGTGGCTATCGTACTTTGGAAGCGGGCGAAGGCATCACCGGGCTGGATCTCGCGCTCAAGGCGAACTACCGCCTGCTGCTGCTTGATCTGGTCCTGCCCGGCAGGGACGGCTTCTCGATCCTCGCCGAGCTGAAGAAGCATCGCCCCGGGCAGGCGGTGATCATCCTCTCCGCCCGCGGGGAGGAGAACGACCGGGTGCGCGGCCTGACCCTGGGCGCGGATGATTACGTGATGAAGCCCTTCAGCGTGCGCGAGCTGCTGGCCCGCGTGGAGGCGGTGCTACGCCGCAGCTGCGAGCGTCCTGTCCCTGCTGAAGAGCGCTCACTCCGCGGTGGCGGCCGGGTCGATCTGAGCACCGGCCGCATCGTCTTCGAGGACGGCACGGACAATGTCCTCTCCGACCGCGAGACCGGCCTGCTGCGCTATCTGTTAGACGCCGCGGGGCGCACCGTCTCGCGGGATGAAATCCTGCGCCACGTCTGGGGCCTGGACCCGGAGCGCACGGAGACCCGCACCCTGGACATGCACATCATGCATCTCCGCACGAAGCTCCGCGACCGCAGCCAGGAAATGCTGGTGACGGTGCGCGGGAAAGGCTGGAGATTTCACGCGGAGGAGGCCGGACTATAAAATGAGCAGGCGCGGCAGAACCGTATGGCTGGTGCACGGGCTGATCGCCCTCTGCGCACTGCTGATTCTCGGTGCCATGGCGGGGCTCACCCGCGGCGTGGTGAATACCGAGCAGGAGCGCGCCCGCATGGAGATGAAGGCGAACGAGCAGGAGCAAATCCGGCTCGCCCTGTGGCGCATGGACTCCGCCGCCGCCACCTGGATCGCGGATGAAGCGCAGCGCGCGGTGCCCGATCCCACCATCAAGAATGATAGCAAGGCGGAGGTGAAGCTCCGCTTCGACGCGCGGGAGGACGGCCTGCTGCTGGCCGATGATCCGGACAAGGTGCCGCTCTTCTGCAATACCCTAGGGATCGGCTCCGGCACGCAGGCCTTCCAGGGGATGTGCGCGCTGGTTCCGGAAATTCCCAGTTCTTGGGCCAACAACGTCGTGCCCGTGGCACCGCCCGAACAGGCACAGGCCACCAAGGAGCCGCAGCAGGAAGAACAGGCCCTCCAGCAGGTGCGGCAATCCCAGCAGCCGCAGTCCCGCGCGAGTTCGGCCTACCAGGCACTCGCCAACTCCAAGGAGATGGCCGACCGCGGCAAGATCGTCAGCAAGGCGGTCGAGTCCGGGAAGTCGCAGTTCGACAACGCGAACATCGGGGGCCTCAACTACAATGGCAACGTCTGGTCCGTGGGGGACTGGAGCCTGCTGCGCAGCAGCTTGCCGCGACCCGCGGAGATCCACGGCCAACTGCTCTTGCTACGGCATCTGCAGTGGAAGCTGCCAAGCGGCAAGACCCTGCGCTCGATCCAAGGCGCATGGTTGGATGAGGTTCGCATGAAGGCGCTGCTGATCGCGGAGGTCTCCGACCTGTTGCCAGGGGCCTCGCTGGTTCCGTCGAATGGTGCGGATCCCGATCAAGGCAACGTGCTCGCCTCCTTCCCGTGGAAGCTATCTCTGCCGCACATTGCGGAAGTTCTGCCGCCGCTGCCGGATACCGTTCGCTACCCGCTCATCGCCGGTTGGGCAGCGGCAGTGGTGGCGATCTTCGCGGCATGGCTGCTGGTCACCGGCCTGCTGCGTCTGAGCGAACGCCGCGCGTCCTTCGTCTCCGCGGTCACGCATGAACTGCGCACGCCGCTCACCACCTTCCAGCTTTACTCGGACATGCTGGCGAGCGGTGCGGTGAAGGAAGAGAAGCGCGGCGAGTACTTCCGCACGCTACGGCGCGAGGCCGAGCGGCTCTCGCACCTGGTCGAGAACGTGCTGGCCTTCTCGCGCATCGAACGCCGCTGCGGGATCTCCGCGCCGATCACGCGGCCCGCAGGCGAACTGGTGGAGCCGATGGTCGAACGCTTCCGTGGACGCCTGCAAGAGGCCGGCATGGATCTCGCTGTGGACCCGGATGAAGATGCGTGGCGAACACCGGTGAAGGCGGATGCCGCGGCGGTGGAGCACGTGCTTTTCAACCTGATTGACAATGCCGCGAAGTATGCGGGCAGCGGTGTGGTCCGCCTGGATGCCCAAGCCAATGGCCGCAGCCTGAAGATCCGGGTGAGCGACCAAGGGCCGGGCATTCCCGCAAAAGAGCGGAGCCGGATCTTCCGCGCTTTTCACAAGTCCGCGGCGGCAGCGGCGGAGACGCGCCCGGGAGTGGGGCTTGGGCTGGCGTTGTCGAGGCGCTTGGCGCGCTCGGGTGGCGGGAATCTGGAGTATGTGGCGCAGGAGCGGGGCTCGTGCTTTGAGCTGACTTTGCCGGGGGTGGCGTGATGTGGAGTGCTGCGGCATGACGCAGCTTTGGCTTCAGGTTGGTGCCGCTGCTACAAACGGCCACGAACTGGTAACAAGCGCGCTATGCGTCGGGCGCTTAGTTGACGCTGCGGGAAGCGGCCACGAACTCGCAGAGGAAGCGCCCCCACAGCCAAAGCGGCGTCGTGCCGCCGCACTCCAAATGTTAGAATCCACCCTTCCCGAAACACAAAATCACTGGCGGCCAGCGCATTCCGCGCCATGAATACCGGACCATGGATCAAGCCCCCAAGTTCACGCGCCAGGTCTGGGTGCAGCTCTGGCGCCTGATCCGTCCCTATTTCTTCGGCAAGACCCCGGGCAAGGCGTGGACTCAGCTGGCCATCCTGCTGGCACTCTCGGTCGCCAGCACCGGCGTCGGAATCTGGGCCGGCTTCAGAATGAGGGACGCGATGACCGCGCTCGAGCAGCGCAGCACGCAGGGCTTCAGCACCAACCTCTGGCTCTACCTCGGCATCATCGCGCTGAGTATCCCGCTCGACGCCTTCTCGCGCTATGCGGAGGAACGCATGGCCCTGAATTGGCGCGACTTCCTGGCCCGTACTTTCACCCTGCGCTATTTCTACAACCGCGCCTACTATCGCCTCCAGGGTCACGAGCTCATCGACAACCCGGACCAGCGCATCTCTGAAGACGCGCGCAACTTCACCCAGACTGCCCTCTCCTTCTCGCTCCTGGTACTCAAGTCGCTCATCCAGATCGTCGGCTACGCGGGCGTGCTGTGGTCGATCTCCCACAACCTCATGTACGTGCTTGTCGGCTACGCGGGCGTGGGCACGGCCGTCGCCTTTCTCATCGGCAAGCGCCTGATCGGCCTGAACTACCTCCAATACGAGCGCGAGGCGGATTTTCGGTACGGCCTGGTCCGCGTGCGGGACAATGCCGAGTCGATCGCTTTCTACCGCGGCGAGCGGCGGGAACTTCGCGACCTGCGCGCCCGCCTCGGCGGCGTGGTGGGGAACATGATGGTCCTCATTCGCTGGAACCGGAACCTGGCTTTCTTCACCAGCGGTTATATGTCGCTGGCCATCGTTCTCCCGCTGGTCATCGTCGCACCCTTGTTCATGAGAGGCCAGGTTGAGTTCGGCACCATTGGCCAGGCCTCGGCGGCTTTCGCCACCTTCCTCGCGGCGGTCTCCATGGTGATTACCCAGTTCGAGCGCCTCAGCCAGTTCACCGCCTCCGTGACCCGCTTGGGGTCCCTGTGGGAGTTTCTGGATGAGAGCGATGTGGAGGATAACCTCGAAGCGGAGAACGCCGAGCAGATCGAGATCAGCGAGGACCAGCGCACGCTGATGTTAGAGAACCTCACCGTCACCGTGCCCGGCGGCGGCCGCCAACTACTACGCGACCTGGACTTCAAGCTGCCACCCGGCAAGAGCCTGCTGATCATGGGCGAGAGCGGCGCGGGCAAGAGCTCGCTGCTGCGGACCATCGCCGGTCTGTGGAATTCCGGGGAGGGCAAGATCGGTCGCCCGCCATACCGCAACATGATGTTCCTGCCGCAGCGGCCCTACATGGTGCCCGGCAGCCTGCGCGCGCAGCTGGAGTATCCCGGATCCGGACAGAACACCGATGAGAAAACCATACACGAAGTGCTGGAGACGGTGAACCTCCCCGAACTCTCGGACCGCGTGGAAGGCGACTTCGACCGCGCAGCGGATTGGGCGAATATGCTCTCCCTGGGCGAGCAGCAGCGGCTGTCCTTCGCGCGACTCCTGCTGAAGAAGCCGGCCATCGCCTTCCTGGACGAGTCCACCAGTGCGCTGGATGAGCCGAACGAGGACCTGCTCTACCGTTATCTGAAGGAGCACCACTATACCTACGTGAGCGTGGGCCACCGCTCGACCCTGCTGAGGCACCATGACTGGCTCCTGCGGATGAGCAAGGATGGCACCTGGGAACTGCTCGAGGCGGCAGATGCGGAAAAGGAGAGGCTGAAGGCAGCGGAGGAAGAGCGAGCAGCCACCGCGGCGAAGTAGGCACCTCAATCCAGGAAAGCACTCCCCGGCTGCCATCGCCCTCCAGATCGCTTGGATCTCCTCGCACCTTGCGAGGGCGAGCCAGGATTCGTCCACCCCGGCTCCCAACGCCCGGACCCATAGGAAAGCTCCGCCGGCACCTCGCCGACGGTCATCGTCACAAAGGTCAGGCCGGGTGCCGGCAGATTGCCGGCGGTTTCCGGGAGAGTCACGATCCGCGGGCGGCTTCTCCATTCACTGGGAAGCACGCCCTTCTCCGCCAGGAAGGCCTTGGTGAAGTGGCTCAAGCTGCCATAGCCCACCTCGCGCGCGACCTCGCTGATCTTGTGCCTACCGCCGGAAAGCAACTTCGCCGCCTGCTGGATGCGGAACTCCCGCTGCCGGAGGCGGATCGTCTTGCCGGTGCGCTCGTGATAAAGGCGGCAGAGCAAAAAGCGGGTGATCCCGATTTCCTGCGCCAGGGCCGGGAGGTCGATCGGCTGGCTGTAATTCTTCTTCAGCCAGCGGTCGACAGTCGCGGTCAGGAGCGCGTGTTGATCTTTCGAGAGACGGGGCATCGCCAGGGGAAGTCGTTTCGGGGCGGCGGGAGCTTAGCGCGGAGCAGGCTGCGGACCAAGCGAAAGTGCAACTCATCGCCACACAGAAGTGCAATTCATCGCTACGTTTGGCGCTACAAAAAAATTGCCAATTCCCTGCCGCTGCGGTCTTTTCCGGTCATGAGGAAATTTCCCTCCCTCCTGAGATTTCTAGGCGCTGCGGCCGTGGGCACGATGCTGCTGGCCGGCTGCAAGCAGAAGACCGCCCAAGCGGAAAAGACCGCCGATGGCCTGACCAAGATCAAGGTCGGCTACATCGGCCTGACCTGCGAGGCACCGCTCTACGTGGCCTATGAGAAGGGCTACTTCAAGGAGCAGGGCATCGACGCGGAGATGGTCAAGTGCGAGTGGGGCGTCTTCAAGGATCTGGTCGGGATGGGCACCATCCAGGTGGTGCAGCAGCCGATCATGGCCTTCCTGAAGCCGATCGAGGAGGGGCTGGATGTGAAGCTCACCGCCGGCATCCACCGCGGCTGCCTGCGTGTCCAGGTGCCGCTCGGTAGCCCGATGAAGACGGTGCAGGACCTCAAGGGCAAGCGGATCGGCGTGCCCGGCATGGGCACCCCGCCTTTCATCTTCGCAAACCGCGTCCTGGGTGACAACGGCATCGATCCCCGCAATGACGTGCAGTGGAAGGTCTTCCCCTCCGCCGAGCTGGGCCTGGCCCTGGAGAAGGGTGAGATCGATGCGCTCGCCTGCTCCGAGCCGATCGGCCTGCTCCTGCTCTCGGAGAAGAAGGTCCAAAACATCGTCGATCAAACCACGGACGAGCCCTACGCCTCCGAGTATTGCTGCGATGTGATCGTGAACGGCAAGTTCGCGGATGCGAACCCGGAAGCCACTGCGGCACTGACCAAGGCGATCATGAAGGGCGCCAAGTGGGTGGAGACCAATCCCCGCGCCGCCGCCAAGATGTCGGTGGAGAAGAAGTACATCGCCTCCAATCCCGAGCTGAATGCCGATGCAATCAGCCGTTTGCGTTACGTGCCGAGCATCGAAGGCGGCAAGGTCGCCATCCGCGGTGCTGCGGAAGGCATGAAGCGTGCTGGCATTCTCAAGCCAGACATGGACATCGACGCCTCCATCAAGAAAATCTACCGCGAGTATCCGGGCGTGAATGACGAGTGGATCAAGGGTCTGGAGATCGAGAAAGTCGCCATGGGCCAGGTCCAGCCGAACCAATCGGAGCTCGTCCGCATGGAACTCGCCACCATCGGCAGCCCGACGGAGATCAAGACCTGCTGCAACCCGGGCAAGAAGGCGATGGCAGCGGCCGACAAAACCACTCCCTGACCGACCGCCCGAGCATGGCTGAGACCACTTCTTCCGTCGCGCCCGTCAGCACGGAGTCCACTGCTGCCGCACCCGCCCAGCGCCGGGCTTGGCCGGCTAAGATCGGCTTCCCTATTGCCGCGGCGATCGCCTATGGCATCCACGTCGCGGTTTCCAAGGAGGAGCCGGCGCTGGAAACGCAGAACTACTCGATCTTCCTGGCGGGGCTCGCCGGGCTCGGCCTGTTAGTCGGAGTGTTGCAATTCTTCATCGCTGGGATTCGCCGCTGGATGCAGGAGATGTGGCCGATCCTCTCGGTGGCGGTGCTGGTTTTCGCCGGGATCGAAATTCTCACCACGGGCCTGCGGGTGCTGCCCCTGCCCTACTTCCCCAGCCCGCCGAAGGTGCTGCAGAGCGCGATCAACGACCGCGTGCTGATCTGGGAGAGCACTTATCATTCGCTCTTCCTGCTGGCCCGCGGCTACCTGCTGGGCGTGCTCATGGGCTTGGTCACCGGTGTCTGCATCGGCTGGTTCAAGACGGCGCGCTACTGGGGCATGCCGGTGATGAAGATCGTGGGGCCGATCCCTGCGACTGCGTGGATTCCGCTGGCCCTGATCCTTTCGCCCTCGGCCACGCTCTCGGCCATCTCCTTGATCGCGATCGCCGTGTGGTTCCCGGTGACCATGCTCACCGCCTCCGGCATCGCGAACACACGCGCCTCTTATCTGGATGTGGCGCGCACCCTGGGAGCCAAGCCTTCCTACCTGATCTTCCGCGTGGCGATTCCCGCGGCGATGCCGAACATTTTCCTGGGCCTCTTCATGGGCTTGGGTGCCGCCTTCCTGACCCTGGTGGTGGCGGAGACGGTCGGCGTGAAGTCCGGCCTCGGCTGGTATCTCGGCTGGTCCCGCGAGTGGGCGGAATACGGCAAGGTCTTCGCCGCGCTGGGCATCATGGCTATCTTCTTCTCGACGATCATGACCGCGCTCTTCGCCCTGCGCGACCGTGTGCTGGTGTGGCAGAAAGGAACGATCAAATGGTAAGCGCCCCGCCATCCCAACAGGCCCTGGCAGAAGGAGCCGCGCTGCGCGTGAATGGCGTGAGCAAGCGCTTCATCTCGCCGGACCGCAGCGAGTTCACCGCGCTGGACAATGTCTCGCTCTCGGTGCGGCCGGGGCAGCTGATCTCGCTCGTCGGCCCCAGCGGCTGCGGCAAATCCACGCTGCTGCGGATGATCGCTGGCCTTGAGACGCCGGACAGCGGTGAGCTGCTGGTCGGCAGCGAGCAGATCACCAAGCCCTGCGCCAGCCGCGGCCTGGTCTTTCAGGATCCGAATCTCTTCCCCTGGCTGACGGTGCGGAAGAACGTCCAGGCCGGGCCCCTTGCCCGCGGCGTGAAAAACGAGACCAAGCAGGAGGTGGAGGAATTCATCCGCCTCGTCGGCCTGGAGAACTTCGCGGATGCCTTCCCGCATCATCTCTCCGGCGGCATGGCACAGCGCGTCGCCCTGGCCCGCGCGCTGATCAATCACCCGCAGCTGCTGCTGTTAGACGAGCCGCTCGGCGCGCTGGATGCCTTCACCCGCATGCGGATGCAGGATGAAGTGCTGCGCCTGTGGCAGGCCCGCGGCACCACGATGATCTTCGTGACTCATGACATCGACGAGGCGATCTACATGAGCGACTCGATCGTGATCATGACCCCGCGGCCGGGAAGGATTGAGGAGATCATTCCGGTGGAGCTGGAGCGCCCGCGGGATCGGAGTTCGGCGGAGTTCCTGGCGCTGCGGGCGAGGATCTTGAAGATGCTGCACTTCGCGGGAGACGAGCATTGAGAACTTCAATCGTCCAAGCCTGCATCGAGATCGAGACGTTGCGATAGACATCGCAAAGTTACGAAGCCCGGAGGTGGTTGAAAACGGCCTTGAAAAGTGGGAACAATCCGCCTTAGTAGCCGACTCAAACATCGGAGCACACCATACCTTCCATCCGCATGAACGCAGGTCCCGCATTTAAGCACGGATTCCAAACCTTGCTCCAACACATGGGTGGCACGATTCTCATTCACAAGAAGTGGGGAACCGAGGCACAAAGCACGACGGAAGCCCGCGGATTGAAGAACAGCGAGAAAAATCGCCCTGACAAAGTGATGTTTCAGTTTCCAGAGGCAATGGATATTGAAGTAGGTGATTTGCTTCAGCAAAAAGGAGCTCGCGACCTATGGAAAGTCACCGAGGTCGAAGACACCATCCACGGCGACGTATACGTTCTTTTTGAAGCGAATGTTGAGAAATTCAACGGAACCGCTCAGCGTGCACCTTCTGGACGATCCCAAGTAATCGTCCAAGGATCTGTTTATGGCGGAATCCAATTGGACAGCCCGAACGCATCCCAAAATATCAGCGTCCAGCTTTTTCAAGTTGACGAAAACATCCGACGTCTAAAAGACCTTATCCAAGGGGGAAATATTCCCGAACTAGATAAGGAGGAGGCAATCCAAGCGCTGGAAAGAATTTCGCAGCTTAGCCGCAAAGAGAAGGAGCCCAGTGTCGTCAGTAAAATGAAAGAGAAATTGGAATTGGTGAAGACTACGATTGACCTTTCGAAGGACATCATAGCGCCCGCAGCGCCCTACATTGCTGCACTTCTTCAATCCCTTTGTTAGAATCCGATCGTCGTCTAGAGGGTCACTTGTCCAAGCCCGCCTTCTTCTTCAGGAAGCCGAGCACCTTCGAGAAATCCACGCCGCCCTTGGCCGCCTCCGGCTTCGCGTCTGGCGCGGCGACGACGAAGACGATGCGCGAAGTCTTGCTCTCCGCGACGACGTTGGCGAGGTACATGCCCGGGGCGAGCTTCTTCTTGTCCACGGTGGCGTCCAGCTTCACTTCCTTCACGTTCTGGGCGAAGATGATGGCCGCTGGCTGGGCCTCTTCCACGCTGCCGTCTTCTTTGCAGGGGAAGGCATTGATGATGAGCATCGGCACTTCCTTCTCCAGGGCGAGGGTGGCATCCGGGGCAACCGGCTTGTCCACCTGGGCGAAGATGAGGTTGCCCTCTTTCGCGACCGCCTTGGTGCCGCCGAGCGTGACGTCGAAGGGATAGATGTCCGGGCGTTCCGCAGCCGTCAGGGGGGCCGCTGCGCAGAAGAGAAGGGCTAGGAGTTTTTTCATACGCCTCAAATCATCACGATGGCAAAGGCAGAGCAAGACCTCTTGGCTGCCGTGACGTATCCATGGACCATTCGTTCCATCCGATCCGATCCCACCATGGCCCAGCCCCGACCCGAACCCGTCGATCCCGCGCAGCTTCCCGAACTGGCCATGGCCACGATGAAGTCGGCCAAGTTCCCGATGCTGGCCAGCGATGACGAGGGCCAGCCGCGCCTGCGCCCGGTCTCGCCGGTGAAGGTGGAGGGCTTCACCGTGTGGGTGGCCAATCTGCGACAGTATCACAAGACCGTGGAGATCGCCGCGAATCCGAAGGTGGAGCTCTGTTACCTGGATGGCGATCACCACCAGGTTCGCATCACCGGCACCGCGAATGCGGAGACTGATGCCGCCCTGCTCGCCGCGATCTGGGAGAAGAATCCGCTACTGCGTTCCTACCTCGGCACGTCGGATAATCCCGCGCTGATCGTTTATCGCATCGATCCGAACCGCGTCCGCTACATGCGCGAGTGGGCGCTGGAGTATCATGAAGTGCCACTTGCGTGAGTTGTGAGGGGATGGCTGTGGAGTGCGGCGGCATGACGCCGCTTTGGCTCCGGGGGCGCTTGGGCTTTACCAATTCGTGACCATTCACCGCAGCAGCATCTAAGCGCCGACTGGAAAGTGCACTCCCCGCCAATCCGTGGCCGTTTATCCCTGCAACATTCACCCACAGCCAAAGCGGCGTCATGCCGCCGCACTCCACATGCACCATTCTCCCACGCCATGAAACGCCGTTCCTTCCTACCCCTCCTGGCAAGCCCCTCGCTCCTGCCCATCCCCACCGCCCGGGCCGAAGAGCATCCGAAGAATCTCTTCTACAGCCCGCTCTTCCTCTTCAAGGACTGCATCGTGCCCGTGATGGAGAAGCACTTCTCGGCAAAATGTGAGAACACCCTGCGCGGCTTCATTCTGCGTGGGGATAGCTCCAATGCTTTCCTGGAAGCCGATGAGCCTTCCAGCGAGGGGCTTTTACTCAGCGTAGCGGTGCGCGATGCGGACGAGATTCCCGCTTTCGAGGACAAGACCGAGCGGGAGGGCAAGCTGACCGTGCACAGCGTCCGCTTTCCACCTTTCCCGCAGGGGCAGAAGGCGGAGGAGGCCTCGGGCCTGGCCGTCTATCTCACCTGCGGTGCCAATGCCGACAAGGAGGCCTTGGCCGAGATTGGCAAGTGCATTGATGCGATCAAGAAGGCGACGAGGCAGAAGTAGCCCCCTTAGCGCCGGGAGGCGCGTCGGAAATTAGTAACGGTGGTGGAGCGATAACGGAACCACCGGTAAACGGCCCCGAGATCATTGAGCCCCGGCAGGGGCGACGGAAATGAAGGCCGGACGCACCGGGATGTTTCCGGCATCTCCAGCCGCCGTAACGGGGAGACCAAAGAACTACTATGTCCCCCGTAGAAGCCACCCTTCCGCCGGCCCTTCGGGACGGCAATTCCTTTGACGGCCCGTCCGGTGGCTCCGCAAAGCCTTCACCACCGGCTAATTTCCGACGCACCTCCGGCGCTAAGAACGATACGCTTCGTCGGCCTTACTCGAAGTTCTTCGAGGACACCGAGTCATCCTCGCCCTTGTCCTTATCCTTACCCTTGGACGAGGTCTTCTTCTTCGACTCCTCACCGGGGAGAATCTCGTTGAGCATGCGGTCGATCCCCTGCTCGGCCATCTCGCTCCTAGGATAGATGTCGCGGGCCTTGAGATACCAAGAGAGGGCGGAGCCGACCTGCTTGTCCTTCCGGTCCTCAAATTCGCGGGCCTTCTTCAGGGCCTTGGTGAAGTCCGCCACGTTCGGGGCGAGCTTCTCCAACTCCGCACCCAGGATCGGATCATCCGGGAATTCCTTACGCAGCACCGCGAGCTGTTCCCAGGCGGCCGGTTCCTGATCGGCCTTGGCGAATTCCTTGGCCTTGCCGATGGCTGCCTCGATCTTCGCCAGGTTGGTGATGACTTGGCCGAAGGCTTCCTCGCGGTTCTTGTCGCCGTGGATCGCAGGGGCCAGTTCGTATTGGCGGCGGAAGATCTCGCGGTAGTTGCGCTCGCTGACCAGGCGGTCGAAGTCGTTCTTCGCCACGGCCATGCCGCTGCCGGCTTCCATCAGCTTGTCGAACTCCGCGAGCTTGGGATTCTGCGGCCAGACTTCCATCGCTTTCTGGATGGCTTGGGCTGCCTTCTCCTTGTCGCCCTGCGAGGCCGCCAGCTTGGCGTCATTGATATGCATGTCGCTGACCCGCGTGTAGGTCGCGATCGCGGCCTCAGCCTTGGTCGAGTCAAAGTCGCCGGAGCTCTTCTTGAGCTTCTCGGTCAGCTCCTTGGCGGTGCCGTAGTCCTTCACGTCCAGCGCGGCGAGCAGCTTGTAGGACTCGCGCACGAACTCCAGGACCTTGCGCTTGTCCTCGCGCGGCAGGATGCGGATGGAGGGCATGAACTCGCCGACGAGGTAGGACTCGCTCAGGCGCTTGGCGGCGCTCTGGTATTCCTTCTTCTCGAGCAGGAACTTGAAGGCTTCCACGCCCTGGTCGACATCGCGGATCGCCTCGCTGGCCAGTGAGTCGAGCGCGCTCACGGTCGGGCTGGTGCCCAGGCTCTCGCTGAAGAGCTTGGACATGTCGGACTTCTTGTCGACGTACAGCTTGCCGTCGCCGTCCTTGAAAATCTGGTTGTAGAAGCGCGCGGCCATGACCACGTGCTCGAAGCGGCGCTGCACGAAGAACTGCATCATCAGCGCCTGGTACTGGATCTTGGCCTGGAGGATCTGGACGTCGCCCTTGGCGATGTTCGCCTTCTTCAGCGCATCGATCTCATCGATGCGGCGCTCGCTGTCCTTGTAGCGCAGCGAGTCGATGCCCACGCCGTTGCCGGTGGTCTCATCCCCGCCGTTGTTGGCACCGTTGCCGCCGCCGTTGTTGTTGTTCCGGCGCTGCTGGTTATTGTTCTGGTTGTTGTTGTTCTGGTTATTCTGATTGTTGCCGCCGCCACCGTTGCCACCACTGCCGACGGTGCGGCGCAGGCCGTTCATTTTACCTTCGGCGAGGATGTCGGCATTGCGGATGACGCGCTGCTTCTCATCCTCCATCGCGGAACTGAGGGCCGCGGTGTTCTTCACATCCTTCTTGGCGAGCAGGGCGGTGTAGATCGCCTGGGAAAGCGAGTCGCAGAGCTTGGCATCCGCCGGGAAGGAGGAAGCGCGGGGAAGCAGGCGCACGCCGGCACCGAAGTCCGGTCCACCCGGGTGGTGCGGGGAGATCGCGTCCAGGATCTGCGTGATGGTGTCGCGGTAATCCTTGGCCCCTTCGGAAGTGTCCTCCGGCTCGTTCAAGTAGCGCTCAAAGCGCGCGGCGAGCAGGCGGTTGTCGGTCCCGGCCCAGGTGTGGCCATTCCAGGAAATCGTCTCACCCGCGGGGTCGAAGAAGGGCAGCTCATTGCCCATGGCGCCGCCCTTCTGCTGGGAGCCCTGCTGGCCACCACCGCCGCCGGTGGTCTCCTGGTTGCTGCCGCCGCCGTTGTTGTTGTTGCTGCCTTGGCCGGAACCGCCGTCGGTCACCCGGTCACGCACCTCCGGATTGAGGACCTGCGCCGTGGCCACAGTGGCCGTGGCACCGGCAAGAAGGGCTAGGGATACGAGAATTCTCATGGCGGTGGGACGGGACGGGTGGGCTTTCAGATCAAATCAAAATCAAAAATCTTTCTCTCTCAGAGGCGGTTGATGCCGGTGGCGACGGGAATGCCGCCCTGGCGGATGCGCACCTTGATGGCGTAGCGCTTCTCGCGCTCGATGTTCAGCTTCAGGAACTCGGACGGAATCTCCACGCCCACGAATTCCTCCCCGACCTTCACGCTGACGACCGGGTTCGGGCTGGAATCCTTGGTGAACTTCTCGCTGATCGTGCCTTCGATGAGATACTCGTTGTCGCGCAAGGAGTTAGCATTCTCCCGGAAGTCCTCCATGCTCAGCTTGGGCACGTTGCTGAAGGTCTCCTGCTTCTTGGCAAGCAGGACCTTGCCCCCGAAGAAGAGGACGACGACGGCGGCGGCGATCCCGATGAGGAGACCGGGGCTGATTCCAGAACTGGCACGACGAGCCATAAGATAAAAGAAAAGGGCGCCAGGGCGCAGGTTAGCGGTATAACGTCCCGAGCGGGTGCAAGTTTCCACGAATTTCCCGCGGATTCACGCCTTTTTCTTCCGCTCAATCCCATTGGTGGCGGCGGGTCCCGATCCAGGCGGCAATCAGCCCGGCGGCGACGTGGAAGCCCAGCATGTACAAGCACTCGCTGCGCTCCGAGATGGCCGTGCTGATGACGGCCTCCACCGCCCCGCGGGTCTTGGTATCCAGCACCGAGACGCTGCCGGACCAGGCCCAGTAGGCGGAAATGAACTTCTGGGTCACGAATTCAGCCGACTTCGGCAGGGCCAGCACCGCCCCGGAAAGCGGGAGCTGGAAGCCGACGAGGTAGATCGAGAGCAGGGAGGCCTGCTCGGCGGTGCGCATCAGCGCGGAGATCCCCAGGCAGATCGCGGTCATCCCGCCATTCACCAGCAGCATGAACATCACGTGGCTCTCGAAGCCTCCCGACGGACCGCGGAAGGGAGCGAACATATTCACGAAGACGGCCATCCACAGGGACTGCGCCAGCACCAGGCAGGACAGGAAGGCGATCTTGCTGGCTAGGTAGGCGGAGGGCCGCAGCCCGCCGAATTTCTCCTTCTCGAAGATCAGGCGCTCCCCCGCGATCTCGCGCGCGGCATTGTTCGAACCCATCAGGGCGAGCAGCACCACCTGGAACATGATGATCCCGGAGATGGAGGAACCCACGAGCATCTGCTTCTCCTTCACCTTGGCCAGCTCCTCGATGTTCGCCTTGATATTGGCGAGCGGGATATCCGAGAGGCTGGGGATTGCCTCCTTAGCATTTTTGGCGAAGAGGATGACCAGCAGCGGGAAGCAGAGCAGGATCGCGAGCTGGAGGAAGACCTGCCCGCGGTCCCGGAAGAAGATCCGCCAGCGCCGGGAGAGCAGGGTCATGAACTGGGTGAAGAAGCCGGGAGTCCGGACCTTCTCGCTCTCAGTGCCCTCCTCCGGCTCTTCCCGGGTGGTGACCGCCTTGGTGATCGCGGGCGGATCCTCCGGCAGGGGCGCGGTGGCCACCGGCGAGCCGGGATCCCGGGCGGGAACGGCGGCCGCGGAGGCCCCCACCGTGGCCAGGGCCGGGGTCGGCAGATGCAGGGCCCCGGAGTCGATGAGCTTTTTCCGGGTGCGGTCCAGCTTGGAGTAGTAGGGGTCCCGGTGCTTCATCCAGGAGCTCTGCCAGCGCTCGGAAGTCTGGGTGGCGAGCTTCGGGTAGACCTCCTCCGTATCGTGCACGGAGAAGTAGTGGGTCACTTGGTCCGGCGGGCCGTGGTAGGCCACCCGGCCCTCGTGCATGACCAGGATGGAATCGTAGAGTTCCAGGTGCGCCAGCGAGTGGGTGACGGACAGGACGATCCGGCCCTCCCGCCGGGACAGGTCGTGCAGCAGGCGGACGATCTCGCGCTCGGAGCGCGGGTCCAGGCCGCTGGTCACCTCGTCGCAGAGCAGGAGCTTGGGATCGGAGACCAGCTCCATGGCCAGGCCCAGGCGGCGCTTCTGGCCGCCGGAGAGCACCTTCACCTGGCGGTCCGCGATGGCGGCCAGGCCGGTCTCCTCCAGCACCCGGTCGATCCGCTGGTCCAGTTCCTCATTGTCCCGGACCTTGACCCGCAGCTTGGTGGCGGCCTCCACGGACTCGTCCACCGTCAGCGGGTCGTAGGCGATCGAGAACTGTGGGACGTAGCCGATGTCCGAGGCCTCCAGGTCACCATCCACAGACAGGTTCCGGCCCTCCCAGAAGAGGCCGCCGGAGGACTCCGGGTTCAGGCCGGCGATGGTCTTGAGCAGGGTGGTCTTGCCGCAACCCGAGGGCCCCACGATCGCCATGAAATGGCCGCGCGGGATCTTGATGTTGACCACGTCGACGAGGTTAATCGACTCGCCGTCTTTCTTGATGGTGAAGCAAACGTCCTGAAGCTCGAGCACGGGTGCAGTAGGTGAAGTCGGATGGCTACGCAACAAAGCGGGCGTTTTGTGCGAGGGCGAGCAAGAAAGGTTGGGGGAGGGAAACGAAAGATAGCCCCCAAGTCCCAAAGGACTTCGTAACAAAGCTCCGGCGTTACCGACAAAGTACGCTCAACTGGATGCAACGCCAAGATCGTGGACATAGCAATCTCGCCCCCTCTCCTAGGATCCTGTGGCGTGTGGCGGCATCTTCGGAGTTCCGTATGCCGTTCCCACCTCAAGTTTGGCTCCGTCCCGTTGCCCCAAGCGTTCAGGATAGTCTTGTGCGGTCGGTTGGCTGCAAAAGGTCCTCATCGGCTTCCGTCGGAGCCAGAGGGGGACGCCAGCGTCTTTGTATTTTCTCCATTCGTTGGGAAATAGTATCGTGAAACACCACGAAATCCGAGCGAACAATGTCGATGCTAGATGGCAGCGATTTAGACTTTATTTCGGCATTCACAAACTGGGCTTGGATTTCATCTTCAAAGCTTTGGTCGCGCGGAGCCCATACGATAGATTGAAGCTTTCCCTTCCAGCACTCAGCCTTAGCCAGCTCGTACTCGATGTGCTGGCTTGAGAATTCCGCTGCGTCGTCTGGCTCTTGCGATCGTTTGCCAAAGAAGTGAATCGAAAGATCACTTTTCCCAAGCATCTGAACCACCTGCTCGGCGAAGGCTTTCTCGTTGTCTGGAAGTTTGTTGCGAGGAGGTGGCACGATTTCGTAGCCGCGTTCTATGCACTCGCGAACGATGGAAAGATAGCGCGTGTCGAAATCGGCTGTCGGTTTTGAAATATAAATCGTCCCTCGGATTGGTTGGGTGATTTTTGTGAGCATCCTGCAGATCTCTTTTGCAAGGTCTGTCAGAAGCTCGTGGAAATAAACATCGTCCGGGCCTACTTCTTCGAAGTTCCACTCATCCTTTGCATCGCGTCTCCTGAAGAATTCGTAGCCACGTTTGCTTCCTAGGATATCAGGAAGCAAGTTTCTGCCAATTAATTCTTCGGGAGCAAGAAAAACCTTAAAGACACGATCACTGATTTTCCAAGGTGGCCAAGGGTGCGCGCTCCCCACGAAGTGATCAAGTTCAGCAGTGCACCAAGCTGAATTGAGATACGCAGGGGAAAGAAGCGGAAGGAAAATGGCGGCATCCGAAAGCGCGCGGGAGATCTCCGAGCTGAAGTTCTGATTTGCGTTAAGCTGCTGCCTATCCATCCAAACGGAGGGCTTACGTCCCAAGTAGCGCTGAATTTTCTTCTGGAGCGCATTGAGAAATTTGTCAACCCGTCCTTCGAAATTGGACTCATAGTTATCTAATTGCGCATAACTTATAAAAATTTCATAGCTGAAAGATCTTGGTGAGACAAGATCTTGGGACGCTCCTGGCGAAATCAGCTCATAGACTACCCCTCCAAGAGTGCGCACGCGGATTGACTCTTCGCGCCAACCATCTATCTCAATTTGTGTTCCCGAATCCAATGCCAGGTGTTCGCCCCATTTCGTTTCGCGTCCATAGGCAACATCCAATTCGACCGGTTCGAGGTCCGGAACCTCTATTCCATACTCAGCATCCGCTAGATCTCCGATGATCCACTTGTCGTCGCGACAGATCACGCCGAGGGAGCGTCTTTTGATAGTGGAGAAATCGATCAACCAATTTAATCCGACACTATCCGCAGGGCGTTCGGCAAACGATCGACGCAATGTCATACCGGTCGCCATTTGGCGAAGCTTGCCCATGAGGGGGTGGATGGCTGCCTCGCGAGGCAGGCGTGGCCACATCTCGGCAATCCAGTTGGACAGCGGCAGACGGGTGCCATCGCGAAGGCTGGCGATGCCCCTTAGCACTTGCTCGTGAAGGTCAGCCACTCTTTCCGTCAGCCCGAGATAGACGAGTCTCTCTTCCCACTGGAGCACCTGGGGCGACCCTCGGTGTGCAGCTTCGATGATCTTTCGCGCAGCTTCGAGTAGCGGCGGGTCTGCCTGCAAGCGGGTGCGGAGAAGTTGCGAAGCTTCGGGCAAAAGCGTGATCCTGTCCGAGCCGCGACTCTCCACCAAGCTACTAGACCAGAGCCCCGACTCTGCCGATACTGTTACGGGCAAATTCCCAGCGTTCAATCTTAGCTCCACGCGAAGGGAGCGCAATAGTTCCGGCTCGATTGACCGCGCCAGTGATGCCACGATGGCCAAGGCCAGAATATCCGGTCGCCCCTGTTCGTAGTCGGCCAGCTCGGCTAGAATGAGATCAGACTCCACCTCCTCCGGCAATTCGGTGACATCTATCTCTTGCATGAGCGGGCCGCGGTTTGTGGTGAAGTCCCATGATCCCACATCAACGCACTCGCGACGAAGCGGTGCAGCCCCGGGGGCCACAGTGACGGTGTGGAGGGGATCAGGGCGATGACAGGTGAACAGCTACCTTCGGCCAGTTGAAAGATCGGCAGCCACGGTTCCCAATCCATGAAGCGAGCGGTCGCTGCATCGGCTCCGGTGCCAAAGTCAGTCACCAGCAGCACCGGTGTATCCTGGTGAAAGCCCCGCGGCACAGGCCCGCGCCACCGCAACTGAGAGGCCGGTGGACGGTGCGGGTCCATCTCGAACCAGAAAGGCTGCACCAGCACTTCGCCGAGGAAACGCCGCAGCCGGGTGATCAGGTAGGTTTCGTCGCGCCAGAAGGGTTGCATGGTTTCGGAACGATCCACCAGCACATGGACTCCTCTTGCTAAGCTTGCCTGTGATTTGAAAGGGAGTTCCGCCAATGTCTCGCCGCGAGCAACATTGCGCTCCAACCTGCGGAAATCGATCTCCCGTGAGGGCGCTTTCGTGGAAAGAGCCGAGGTGAATATCCCCTGAAACCAGCGCTCCACAAGCAACGGTTGATAGGCTGGCCGGACCTGCGCCGCTTCCAAGGTTGCCGGTGCAATCTTTTCGGCCGCACGGATTCGCTCCAGATCTTCTGAGAAGTATTGCTCAAAGGCAACCGGCTCGTGGCTTGCCGGCAGCAACAGCTTCAAGCGCTTAGCTTGAGGAAGCGTGCCCCCCGGGGAGCGCGGGTCCCGGCTTTCGTCCTTCGTCGGCCTGGGCCGCTCGCCATCCGGCATTTCAGTCTCCAATGGCTTCGACAACTGCAGCGATACAGAAGCCACCTTGCTCCAACTCAACCCCAAGGCCTCAGCCAGCCACTGTGCTTGGGGCTCTCCACTCACGCCCAGTACTACCGAGGCCTCCAGTGCCTCCACGAGCCCCACCTCGCTACGGGGATGTTTCCCTCTCATGGATTCTTCGGGTTTCATCGCGAGCCTCGGTAGTGTGACACTGGCAGCCTATTTCAGCAGCACGCTCTTCTGAACAACCTCCCACTGAGGATCCTCCGGAGACAAGCCGCGGGCTAGGCAAAAGCGTACCGCATCCAGATACTCCGCGATGCTTGGCCCACGACGCTGCTGCTTTTTCGCACCCTCGCGCAGTTGCAGGCACTTTTCCGCCACTGCCTTGACCATGTCTGCGCCTCGTTCCCGGCTCGCGATTAGTGGTTTCATGTGTAGACCGGCGATTTCCTCCAAGCGCCGCAGCTTGTCCGACTGGCCCTCCGGCTCTCCGATGGTGTAGACCACGCACCTGCGCAAGAAGGCAGCCGGGAGATCCCGCTCCTCGTTGGTGGTGATCACCGTCAGCAGGCTTCCGTGTTGCCCCGCCACATCCTTGGTAAGCTCACGGTCCACCAGCAGATCCGCTTCCTCCACGCAAAATCGGTTGGTTCCCAGAACCTCGAGCAGGTCATTGGGCACGTTGGGGTCTGCCTTGTCGATCTCATCGATCAAAACCACCGCTCGCAGTGGGTCGCGGCCTTGATTGACCTCGGCAAAAGTCTCCAAGGAGGCACTACCCTCCGGGCTTCCTGACCGGAGGCTTGCCACGCGCAAAGCCTCCGCCCGGTTGAAGGCCCACCAGAGAGGACCCGGGGTCACATACTTCTCTGCGGACAGATCCGCCTGGCGATCGGGATCCCGCGCGTCTCGGAGCCTGCGGAGCGCATCGAATCGCCATAACAAGTCTTTCGCTTCCGTTCTGCCGGTTACGGTCTGTTCGTAGTACCGCCAATTGAGATTACGGGCAACAAAGGGAGCGAAAGAAGACTTTCCCGCCCCCGGCTCGCCCCGCAGCAGGAGCGGGCGATGCGTGACAATCGCCACCTCAGTCACGAAGCGGAGCCTCTCATCGTAGTGGTAGAGTCTACCCGAGCGGTCGTCTGGACGGTATTCGGCATCAACTTGGGAGGGAAGGTTCTCCCAAGGCAGGAACGGTTCGTAATTTGTCGGAGCGCTCATGAATTGAAGTTAGCAAGATAGCTGTTCTAAAAGGTAGCGGTATCGCTTTTCGATCACCTCGAAAGCCCTGGCCTCATCCCTGCTGAGCTCGGGCTTAAGTAGCCTTGCGCCCTCGGGAAGTGCTGGAGGCCTGTTCTTCGTCCTGATCAGGAAGACAATGCGAGGATAGTGTTTCCGGAGGTTCTCGATCACGTCTCCTCGATTGAATTGTGCCGGGAGATCGCAGATCGCGTAGCAGTTCGCCGGAGCGAAATAATCCGCAACCAACTCTGACAGGTCCTCCTCCTCGCCTACTTCCCCGAAAGTCGCTCTTAATGCATTTTCCACTAGGGCGATGAAAATCACTGGATCGTCGAAATCCCCGCTCATATCAGGCACTGAGATCTTGTAGATCGTCGCGCCTCGCGGCAGCAACTCGATCACGGCCCTGTTGCGATAACACTCCACGACCTTCAAAGAGTCGTTGCCCAGTGTTAGCCACCCATGGGTATCCGGTTGGCGAAGTGCATGCAGTAGCATCTCCACGCTCTGGTTAGTCACCCACTTGGCGGTGAGATAGCGGCACAGCCGCCGCGCTTTCTCGCCGGAGAGAACGCCGAGCAGATTGGCGAAAGCGTCGTAGCACACGCTCGCGTCATCTGCTTGGTGCAACAGATTCGCGACTGCCCAGCTAAGACGCTGCGATTGCGTGGTCATGTCCGCCGCGGCATCCGCCATTAGGTCCAACTTGAGCGGCGGAGCGGCACGCTGGAAGGCCAGGGGCTCCAAGCCATTAAGCAGATCCGCGACGTCTTGAACCCACGCAGTGCAATGCGGCGCCGCGTGTGCCGCAGAGGCGAGTGCCGGAATTTCGGCGATAGTCCGGGCGATTTCCTTCGGCGACTGCCCCTCGTCAATATTTTTCATTGCCCTCTGAATTTCATTGAATTCAAAAGGTTCGTAGGTTTTCAGGAAGGTCGCATTCACCTGCGCACACGGAAAGATGATCGGAACCACCGGAAACCCGGGATTCATCGACTTCCGGAAACACATGACCAATGCCTCCGCCTTTACCCAGTCGGAGCTTCCAGCCGCTTGATTCAGCAAAATGATACCAGCTTGAGCCGTCGCAAGATGGTATAAAATTTTCGTGCGCCAAAGATCTCCTGGCTGCACCGATCTGGAATCAAGGAAGACATCCCACCCCTTGTCTGCAAGTTCGGTGATAAGTGCGTCGCGGACCTGTACGCTGAAATTGGTATCCTCCAGTTGGTGCGTTGAATGGCTAATGAAAACAGTCGGCTTATCCATCATCAGTCGCTCGGCAATCTAGCAGCCAATCAACTGGCGACCGAGCGGAAAGTTGCTTTTATCTCAGCTTTTCGGACTTGCGAAATTCACGATCAAGACCCTGATTGGACTCTTGATGAGGGCGCATTTTGACGTCGCTACTCGAATTCAGGAAGCCACTGCACCGCGGCCAGCCCGGTCCAACCCTCACTTCAAATACACCTCGCGCGGCTTCGCGCCATCTCCCGGGCCCACGACACCTCGAGCTTCGAGGATATCCACCATCCGCGCGGCACGGGTGTAGCCGAGGCGCAGGCGGCGCTGGAGGAGCGAGGTGCTGCACTTCTGCTCCTGGCGCGCGACGTCGATGCACTTCATGATGAGGTCCTCATCCGCGGCGGAGATTTCCTCTTCGTCTTCCTCATCGCCGCCGCCGGAATTGATCGACTTGACGATGTCGCTCTCGAAGTTCGGCGAGGCTTGGGCGGCGCAGTGCATGACCAGGCGCTCGACTTCTTCGTCGGAAACGAAGGCACCTTGCGAGCGCTCGAGCTTCGCAGAGCCGGGCGGTAGGTAGAGCATGTCGCCCTTGCCCACCAGCTTGTCGGCGCCCTTGGTGTCGAGGATGACCCGCGAGTCCAGCTGCGAGGAAACCTGGAAGGCGATGCGGCAGGGGATGTTCGCCTTGATGATGCCGGTGACGACATCCGCGCGCGGCGTCTGCGTGGCGATGATCAGGTGGATGCCCGCGGCACGCGCCTTCTGGGCGATGCGCGCGATGTTCATTTCCACATCGGCCGGGGCGGTCTGCATGAGGTCCGCGAGCTCGTCGATCAGCACGACGATGTAGGGATAGCGGTCGGGGATCTTGTCGTCGTCGAGCGGCAGTTCGTCTTCCTCCGCCTCGGGTCCGAGTTCACCGGACTCGAGGGCGGCGGCGATCGCTTCGATCTCCTCCATGCTCACCTCTTCGTCCGCATTCCACGGCGGGGCTTCTTCCTTCTCCTCCACGGCCGGCTTCTCCGGGCGCACGCGGGCGTTGAAGGAATCGAAGTTGCGGACGCCGGTCTTGGCGAAGACGCGGTAGCGCTTCTCCATCTCGTTGACGACCCACTTGAGCGCGGCCACGACCTTCTTCGGGTCGGTAACGACGGGGACGACGAGGTGGGGCAGCTTGTTGTACATCTGCATTTCCACCACCTTCGGGTCGACCATGATGAAGCGCAGTTCATCGGGCCCGAACTTGAAAAGCATCGAGGCGATGATCGAGTTGATGCAGACCGACTTGCCCGAACCGGTCGCACCGGCCACCAGCAAGTGAGGCATCGCGGCGAGGTCGCCGATCACCGTCTTGCCATAGACGTCCTTGCCCAGGGCCAGCGGGATCTTCTTCTTGGCCGAGCGGAACTCGGGGTCCTGCAGCAGCTCGCGCAGCGGCACGGAGACCTTCTGCGAGTTCGCCAGCTCGATGCCCACGGTGTCCTTACCCGGGATCGGCGCGAGAATGTTGATGCGCTCCGCACAGGTCGCGCGGGCGAGGTCCGCCTCCAGCTGGGCGATGCGCGAGACGCGCAGTCCGGTGGAGGGATAGATCTCGTAGCGCGTGATGGTCGGGCCGCGGGTGATATCGCCCGGCGTGACCTCGATGCCGAAGGCGCGCAGCGTCTCGACAATCGTGCGCTGGGTCGCCAGCAGCTCGTCGCGGTTCGCTTCGGGGGCTTCCGCGCCGTCGTCCGCATCCAGCAAGTCGAAGCCCGGCAGCTCGTAGTCCTCGAAGCCCGCGGTGGAGAGGGACAAGTGGTCGTCGCCCTTCTTCTTGCGCTCGAAAGGTTTGTCGCCCGGCTTGGGGGCCTCGACCTTGCGCTGGGAGGCATCGAAGATCTGCGGTGCGGGAGTCTCGCGCAGACCCAGCTCCTGCTGGGCGGGCGGCTCGGGCTCGGCGATGACCGCGGCGGCGCCAGACGCGGCATTGGCAGACTTGGTATTCTCGCGCTCCTTGCGGCGGCGCTCGCGCTCCAGGTCGCGCTCGTTATTGCGCAGGCCCACCTTCGCCACGGCCAGTTCCTGTGCCTCGCGGCGCTGGCGGAAGTTCTCAAGCTGCTGGAGGAAGAGGGCATGGCAACCCTTCAGGAACTTCACCGGCGGCTGGCCTGTTAGAAGGATCGCGGCGATCAGGTAGATCGCGCTGAGCAGGATCAGGGAACCAGCCTGGTTAAGCAGGGGCAGGAAGATCTTCCCGCCGATCAGCCAGCCGAGCAGGCCGCCGGCGTAGGTGGTCAGGTCCACGGTCTTCATGTTCCGCAGCGCCTGCATGAAGGCGGCGGCACTCAGGGCCAGGGTGATGAAGCCGACCGTAGTCCGCGGCCACAGGCGGCCGTCGAACACCAGCTTGACCACGCCGAACCAGATCAGGGCCAGCGGGATGATATACGCGCCACCGCCGAAGAGCGCGGCCTGGACGAAGCCGAGCACGGCACCGAGCTTGCCAATGAAGTTGTGCGTTTCTTCCCCGGGCGCGCGCTTGCTGGAGAAACCCTCCAGGAAGCCGATGTCGTTCAGGTCCCTCGGCGTGTACGAAATCACCGCAAGGAAGGCCATCAGCCCCATGCAGATCAAGGCGATGCCGATGACCTCATTGGACCAGCGTGGTGCCTCGGGTTTTTCGCCCCGTTTGCGGTTGTCGCTCTTCGCCATGATGGATTGTCCCCGGCCACCATCTCTTGCAAGGGCCTTAGGAGCAAGATTGTTTTCGAATTCCGGATTGTATGGAAATCCGAAAGGGCCGGGCATTTCGCCCGAAGGAAGGCTTTGCCGGGCGCTTGGAGCTGGGCCAAGCTCGCCCCGCGGATGGAAGCGATCGTATTCGAGCCCCTCTACATGGAACGCGTCTGGGGCGGGCGCGAGCTGGAGAAGCAGTATGGCCGGAGCCTGCCCGGGACCGCGCCCCACGGGGAATCCTGGGAGATCGTGGACCGGGAGGATGAGCAGTCCGTGGTACGCGGCGGGCCCTATGCCGGGCAGACCTTGCACGAACTGTGGACCAGCCGGCGCGAGGAGATTTTCGGCACCGGGCTACCGGACAGCGAGCGCTTTCCGATCCTGATCAAGGTGCTGGACGCGCGGGATGACCTGTCCATCCAGGTCCACCCGCCGGTCGCGCTGGCCACGGAACTGGGCGGCGAGCCGAAGACCGAGATGTGGTACATCGCCGGGGCGGACCCGGGGGCGAAGCTCTATGTGGGGCTGAAGGAGGGGGTGACGCGGGAGGCCTTCGAGGCGGCGATCCAGACGGGCGAGGTGGCGGACTGCGTGCACGCCATCGAGCCGCGGGCAGGCGAGTCGATTTTCATTCCTTCCGGGCGGCTGCATGCGATCGGTGCAGGCTTCCTGATCCACGAGATCCAACAGAACAGCGACACGACCTACCGGGTCTTCGACTGGAACCGCATGGGCCTGGACGGCAAGCCGCGGGCCCTGCACGTGGACCAATCGCTGGCGAGCATCGACTTCAGCGACTTCGAGCCGGGCATGGATGAGCCGCGCGGCACGGTGATCGCGGAGTGCGAATACTTCCGCGTGGAGAAGCTGCAGCTCGCGGCGGGGGAGAGCACGGGGAACCGGGATGCAGAGCGTTTCTCGATTTTCTCCGTGGCGGAGGGTGAAGTGAGCTGCGGGCTCCAGCGCTTCCAGAAGGGGGATTTCTTCCTCCTGCCCCGCGGCGGGGAGCAGGTGGTGGCGGTCGGTGATGCGGTGCTGCTGCGGACGACGCTGTGAGGTTCTTAGCGCCGGGAGGCGCGAAGAGCAAACGCCACAGCCGCACTCCGGATCCATCTCAGCTCCGGCCCGAGCGCCCGGCAGCGAGATCCCCGGACAACTCCGGAAGCTCATGCCGCCGACCGGCCCGCAAGGCGCTGAGGACGGCGACCAGAACCATGCCGCTGCCGGTGGCCCAGCAGCCGAAACGGTAGAGCTCGCTCATCTGCCCAGCCAGCGAGACGCCGGTGACACCCGACTGGGTCATGACGGTGACGACATTGTGCTGGTACACCATGTCCGCGAAGGCGGGCGTCATCACCAGCAGCGCGCCCATGATGATCAGGGTAATGGCAATGGGAGTCTTCATTGGACCTGAGACCATGGATGAAATGCGGTGGACTGTCGATTCAACGAAAGGTCCACCGCGGTCGCGAGGGATCCGCCGCCAGAACTGCTTCGGCCAGGCCAGTGCCTGGCGCTCCCGCTCCCGGACTACTTCTTGTCCAGGTTCGCCGTCATCTCCTCGTCGGTCGGCGTCTTGGAAGGCACGCCATCCTTCGGCACCTCGATGTGGGCGATCCAAGCGATGGCATTCAGGACGATACCGCGGACGTCGTCATTCTTCCAATTCTTGTGGTAGTGCCCGCCGGTGAAGCCGAAGGCGCGGTCCTTCCCGCCGTCCCGCTCGTAAGCCCACATCACGTGCTGCGGCTCCTTCTTCTCCAGCACGGCCTCGCGCACGGCGGGGTTGCCCTCGTGGGCACCTTCCCCGCGGTTCAGGGTCTCCTTCGGCGGCAGATCGGTCAGGATCGGGGTCACGCCCTCCATCTTCTCGCGGAAGCGCATGTGGTAGTACCACTCGTCCACGATGTTGAAGTCCTTGATGCCGCGGCTGATCTCGTGCTTGGCGGGCTTGAACTTGCCTTCCCAAGTCGGGTTCACCGACCAGTCGGTCTCGAAGTAGCCGCCGATCACATCCAGGAAAGCCTGGCCGCCCTCGCCCTTCGGCACCTCCACGGCGTAGTGGATGCAGCCGATGCCGGTGCCCGCGTCCGCCAGCTCCTTGAGCTTGGCCAGATGCTTCATCGCGGGATGCCCGCCGCCGCCATCCGCGTAGATGACCACCGCCGCCGCCCCGTCGAAGACCTTCTCATCCTGTGGCCAGCCATTGCTGACCACGGTGGCCTCGATCGGCAGGCCGCTCTTGTTCAGTTGATCCGCCAGCAGCATGCAGCCGGCGCGGTGCTCGTGCTCGCCCTTCCCGTGGCTCGGATTCCCGGCGACGAAGACGATTTTCTTCTTGGCGGCAGCTTCCGCGTGGCTGGGGCTCACGAAGGCAAAGGTGGCGGCGGCCGCCGCCGCGAAGGTGAGGAAAAAGGAACGGGCTCTCATGGGTTGATCCCATACACGCCGCGAGCCCGCGCGATTTCAAGATTTCACTCCGTCGGCAGGCCCGCCGCCTTCCAATCCCCGTAGCCGCCCTGGAGGACCGAGACATCGTGCCCGCGGGCCACCAGCCTTTCCGCCACCTTGTGGGAGTCCGGGCAGCCGGCGTCCGTGCAGTAGATCACTACGATCCTCCCGGCCTTCTTGGCCGCGGCGATCTCCGGCTCATGGGTCGAGAGGCTATGGTCGAAATCGTAGCGCGGCCAATTGATCGCTCCCGGGATCTTGCCGAAGGCGGCGACGAAGGAGGGCCGGGCATCGAAGATTAGCGCGGTGCCGGCCTGCTGCAGCGGCAGGAACTCCTCCAGGCTGATCTCGCTCAGCTTCCCGGTCTTGGCCGGGGCAGGTGCCGTGGGTTTGGAGACGGGTGCCGGCTTTGAGGCGGCGACCGGTGTCGACTTCACGGGGGCTGGCGCAGGGGACCGCGCCTCCTCACAGGCATCCAGTGCCATGAAAAATCCAGCGGCCACGACCCAACGCATCATGCGCCCATTCCACGCCATCCCCCCTGCCCTGCCAAGCCCCTAAGGAAACCGCGGATCTGGGTTTTCAAAACCGCGAATGGACGCGAATGGACGCTAATTTTGAGAAGAATCACGGCTCACCGGACCTGAGGGGACCGCTCACCTACGTGGCAATCCAAAGCACTATGCTTTTTATTCGCGCCTATTCGCGTCCATTCGCGGTTCAAAACTCTGGCCCCTCCCTGTGTCGAAATCGCCCGGATTTTCCGGCGTGGTGTCCGGCACCGCTTCTGCTACCCTCGCCCCTCGTGCCGCGCAAAACCCTGTTTGCCTCCCTCCTGGCGCTTGCTTCCGCCTCCCTGTCCGTGGCTCCGGCCGTGGAGCTGCGGGTCGCCGCCTTCAATATCGGGGCCCACTACACGGGCAGCAACCCGGAGTGGAGCCTGGGCGACCCGGGCACGGTGGACTATGAATCGGTGAAGGCCATCCTCGCCCGGATCGATGCCGATGTGGTCTCGCTGGAGGAGATCGACGGCGCGGACGTGGACGTGGGAAACCCGAGCGACCTGCGCACCATGGCCACCGCCCTGGGCTACCCCTACATCCTCAATCCCCCGGTGTCCGGCAGCCAGCCGGCCTACAGCGCACCGCTGGATAACAACCTGCGGGTGTGCTTTCTCTCGCGCTATCCCTTCGCGGCCACGGGCTTCATCACCTCCCCTTCCGGCGCGCGGGAGATGACCCGCTTCCTGCCCTGGGTGAAGGTGGATGTGCCGGGCACCCTGAATGATCCCACGCTGATCGCCGCGCACCTCAAGTCGAGCGATGCCACGGAGGACCGCTTCCGCCGCGCGATCGAGCTCAAGCGCATGGGGAACTTCCTCAGCAGCTCCACTCTCACCCAGGATGACAACTACATCATCATGGGCGACTTCAACATGGTCGGGGCCAACCGGACCTTCACCACGCTGCCCACGACGCTGCCCAGCACCTACTCCTTGGGCAGCGATGTGAGCTTCCCCGTGACCTACACGGGGAACCCCGTGGTCTATCTCACCGCGCCCGGCGTGACCCGGCTGGATCCGCGGCAGTTGAGTGGCTCCGCGGTCACCTACCCGAGCAGCGGCAATGTGCTGGACCTGATGATGGTCTCCCCGGCACTGGCCGGACGCAACCACGCCACAGAGGTCTACAACTCCGCGCTGGATACTTCTAACAGCTCGGGGCTGGTGAAGGCTGGCAATCCCCTGCCCGCGAGCACGAGCACGGATGCCTCCGATCACTTCGCGCTGATCGGTGACTTCGAGCTCGATGAGGATCTGCCGAACCTGCAGCTCACGCTCTCCCTGCCCACCGTGCTGGAAGGCATGCCGGATGGCGTGGTGACCGCCACCGTGACCCTGCCCGCGGTCCAGCCGAATGCGGTGAACGTGATGCTTTCCTCCGACGATCCGGGCGCGGCCGATGTCATGCAGCCGGTGCTGCAGATCCCGGCGGGCTCGCTGAGCGGCACGGTGGGGATCCGCACGCCGCGGAACTTCCTGGCGGACCCGCAGCGCAGCGTGACCATCTCCGCCCTGGCGCTCGGCCATGATCCGGACAGTGCGGTGCTGGTGGTGGAAGATCGGGATGGCCCCTATGTCCTCCACGGCCTGAACGACACGGTCACGGAAAACTTCAATGGCTTCGACGGCAGCCACGATCCCGCGCCGTGGGCCACGAGTGGCGGCATCACCTGGCGCGGTGCGGATAACGGGGCCTCCACCACCGCGGGGCTGCGGGCCTACGGCGCTTCCGCCGCGGAGTCCTCGCTGGGCTTCCTGCCGGATGGCACGGGGACCGTGGCCAGCGCGAGCTTCACGAATGGATCGAGCCAGACGCTCACCGCCGTGCAGATCGCGTACGATGTCGAGCAATGGCGCGCGGCGCAGGGTGGCCGGGCGGACACGCTGACAGCGACGCTCTTCTACGATGGATCCAGTACCCCGCTGCCGGCACTCGACTACACCGCCAGCACCGCATTGCCAACAGGCGCGGTGAGCGGCGGCTCCACCACCGCCCGCAGCGCCACGGTCAGCGGTCTGGCGATCCCGCCGGGCGCGAGCTTCGAGCTGCGCTTCGCCTTCACGCCGGGTCCGGCGGTGGTGGTCCCGCCTTCCGACATTTTCATCAACGAGTTCCACTACGACAACACTGGCACCGACTCGGGCGAATTCATCGAACTCGCCGTCGGCACCGGCTTCAGCGGCCAGCTCTCGGACATCGATGTGGTGTTGTATAACGGCGACACCGCGTCTGCCGGGGTGCCCTATGGCTCCGTCCTCGACTTGGAAAACCCGGCGGAATTCACCCTCGGCGGCACTTCCAACGGCTACAAATTCTACGTGGCCCAGCTTCCCTCCAACGGAATCCAGAACGGGCCGAGGGATGGCTTTGCTGTGGTGAACACGGCTACCAACCAGGTCCTCCAGTTCATTTCCTACGAGGGAGCCTTCACCGCCACCAATGGCCCCGCGACCGGCCTGACTTCCTTGAACATCCCCGTCTCGCAGAACGGCACTGAAGTCGCGGGAGAATCCGCCTTGGGCCTTACGGGAACCGGCATCCATGCCGCGGACTTCACCTGGCAGAAGATCAGCGGTCCCTACTCGGCCGGCCAGCCGAACAACGGCCAGACCTTCAGCAGCCCCGCGCCGCCTTCGCAAGGCATCGCGATCGACAATCTCAGCGTGACCATGAGCGGTGCGAGCAGCGCGGATCATGATGGCGACGGCATCGCCGATAGTCTGGATCCGGACGACGACAACGACACGCAGTCCGATGCGGATGAGATCGCCTTCGGGACCAACCCGCTGGATGCGGCCTCCGTGTTCCGCCCCACGTTCTCGCGCGTGTCTCCAACAGGTTTTGAACTCCACTTCCCCGGCGCTGCGGGCATCACCTACACCGTGCAGTCCAGCACCGACCTGGAGCACTGGAGCACGGTGAATACCTATCCGGGCGCGGGCGCGGAGATCGTCGTGCCCTTCCCGCAAGTGGAGGGGAATTTCTTCGTGCGGGTGAAGGCGGGAAACTGAGGAGCAGGGACCTTACTGTCCCTGAGAACGGTCCCTGAGAGCCGCCTCACTCACCAGTGCCAGCCACAGTAAGATCGCTGCTCGAATGGCACTTACTTGAGGCGGTTCCCGCCTGAAGCGGCGTCCTCCTCTTCGTCCCAAAGGGACGGCTCATAATAGCCTGGCACGATAGTGCCAGGGAGGGCCGCCAGCAGAATTGCGTCCCAAAGGGACGCCTCATGCTTCTGGCGGCGAGGTCTGGGGCGAGCGGGAAGCCATGGGTTGCGAGCTTTACTCTTGAAGGAAGACTTTCCGATACACCGGATCGCCCCCGCATGAGGCGTCCCCTTGGGACGCAATCCGTGTGCGACCGAGAACCCGGCACTGCGTTCCTTGTGCCGGGCTATTATAAGCCGTCCCGGTGGGACGGAGAGTTCCGGAGACCACGACTAAACCAAGCGCCACTCGTCGCCTGCTCCCTACGCTTCGCGCACCGGAGCTTGATTGCGCTGCGGAAATGCCGAGCATCCAGACATTCACCGAAAAAACGCCGGTCTCCATCATGGACGGATTTCACAAGTTCATGCTCTCGCATTTTGGCCAACTCTTCGCGCTCGCAGCAGTCTGGAATCTTGGCGGAATCGGAGTCATGCTTTGGCGCCGCAAGAGGCGAGGTCTTGTGCTACCGAAAACAAATGACCCCGACGTCGTCTTCAGCGAGAGACATGCCTCGGGATCATCTTACAAGTCGTGGATCACACGCTTGGGAGGGGCCTCGCGTTGCTTGACCGTCATCGTGACGAGGACCCAATTGGCGATCACCACTTATTTCCCGTTCACTGCTTTCGCCGGGACCTATGATCTTGAGCATGTCGTTCCGCTCAAGGACATCACGAGGGCCGGCACGCGGGGCAGGATCACGGAGATCGAGTTTTTGCTACCCGATGGAACACGCCGAAAAGTTGTCCTGCGGCTCAAGGATACCGCGGGGTTTCTTCGTGCTCTCGGCAGGCAGGCAGGCAGCGCGCAAGTTGGTGCAACCTCCATCCCGTGAAAACCCGGAAGCTCCAGCTCATCTCCTGCCTCGCCGTGTTCGCACTGGCGGCTTGCTCGCGACCCAAACCGGGCAGCGCGTCGGTCCTTCTGTTCTGCGGGACCGGCACTTCCCAAGGCAGCGTGAAGGCCATCGAAGCCGTCTTGAAGGACCGGCACCTGAGCTATGCCACCGTGGATTCCGGGCAGTTGAATGCGATGAGTGCCGCGGAGCTCTCAGCCTATCGCTTGCTGATCGTTCCGGGCGGGAACTACATCACGATCGGGGAGAGCCTAAAGCCCGAGACCTGCACCAAGGTGAACAAGGCCGTGCAAGGCGGCGTGAACTACTTGGGCATCTGCGCTGGCGGCTTGCTGGCAGGTCATCCTCCTTCTAACAGTTTCGACCTGGCCTCCGGCGTGCACTTCGGTTTCTACGCGGTCGTGAGCCAGGGCATCCACAAGACCGCGGTGACCGTCAGTGGTGCGGATGGGACGGCGCTCCAGCACTACTGGGAAGACGGCCCGCAATTCACCGGCTGGGGAGAAGTGGTGGGCCGCTATCCCGACTACACGCCTGCTATCGTGGAGGGCAGGTCCGGCAGTGGCTGGGTGATTCTCTGCGGAGTGCACCCGGAAGCGCAGGAGAATTGGCGGAGGGGGATGAGCTTCACCACGCCGGCGAGTGAGGCGAATGCTTATGCGGGCAAGCTGATCGAAGCGGCATTGGGAGGGACTTCGCTTCCGCATGATTGATTGAGCCCCGTTCTCCTTTACGCCACGCACTATACTTGGATTCCTTGGAAGGCGCGGCGCAAAAGTTGACAACCGGAATAAGTCGTAGCTCAAGGCGTTTGATCGCTCGGCGAATATGCCAACTATTCTACCACTTAGAGATGAAGACGCTCCTTCAGAAGCATGCAGCCGAGGCCCTCATAAATTGCAGCCAGACCTCTTGGGAGCCCAACCCGATCTACGATCATGATGAACAACGCCACTCACAGGCCACGATCGAAAATCAGCTAGGAGGGTTTGTGGGGGAAGCGGAACCACTCGTGAAAATCATAATCTCCGGATGGTGCCTCTCAGGAAAAATGCCAAGAAGCCAAGGACCAGCGGTATATTTCACCCGACTCGCCCTCCAAAGTGCATCGATGAGCGATTGGCTCGTCCGACCGGGAGATCTTCCTGAGACAGGTCCGCCGTGGACGGTCAAGCAGACAGCGAAATTCATATCGATGGCTATCGATCCGTGGTTCCGCTTGGAATGGAAGAATTGGGCTCACACCGTCGCTAACGAGGCATTTTCCGTGCAAGAATCCATACGGGAAATCCATCATCGCCGCGAATAGCGCCGAGCCTTCCCCCCGCGAGTTGGTTACTACCACGAGGAGTTCACGATGAATTCGGGCTTAGGGAACCCTTTCAGGGTTCGAATTGGTTTGGCGCTTGTCCCAGGGTAGCCGCGATCCCTTTCTCCTGCGCCCTTCGGGCTTCGGAGAACGGGCGCGTCAACCCTGGGCTGTAATAGGGAACGGCGTTGCCGTTCTGAGAGGGGTGTGGCGCATCTGCAAGGGGGCGGCTTGCAAAGCCGCGCTCCTAACGAAACAACGCATCCACCCCCATCGCGCTCTTCCGCAGGAACTTCGGCACCGCCTTGCTCTTCCCCGGGCGGAAGAGGCGGAAGACGATCCCTAGCAGATTCAAGGTGAAGAGATGGTCGATCAGGCGGTAGCCGCGCTGCCGCCGCAGCAGCAATGAGGACAGCCAGCCCAGCGTCTGCCGCTTCACCTTGAAGGGCTCGAAGGAGAGCTTGATCCGGTAGCGCTGCCGCTTCTCGCTCGGCCACGCCTTCTTATAGGCCTTCTTGGAAGCACGAATGCGCTCCACCAACTCCGGCTCGTAGGGCAGGAAGTAGTAGCGGCGTGCCAGGCGGATCAGGTGGCAGAAGTCCCGCCAGTGCTCGATGTCCGCGACCGGCAGCTCCGCCGCGCGCGCCAGCTCCACCATCCGCGGGAAGAGAGCATAGGCCGCCTCGCCCTCGCGCAGGGCGCGCTCCGGGTCCTTCACGAAGTGCCGCAGCACCTTGCGCACCGCGTGGTTGATGAAGAGGCAGTCCCAGTAAACGTGCAGGAGAGGGGGAATGCGGACGCGGCGAAAGAAGAGCTTCTGCGTGGCGAAGTCCCCAATGTAGTGCAGCTCCTTCACCACCGTCTCCGCATGGCGCAGCAGCTCCAGCGCGGCAGGCGCGCGCTCCTTACCCACGATGCCGGCCACGGCGTCCTCCACCGATTCGCGGTCGCGGAAGATCCGCAGTGCCACCACGGTGTTCAGGCGCAGCCAGAAGTCCTTCCCGTTTTCCTCCAGGAAGGCGAGGCGGCGGAAGCGGTGCCAGCCGCCGGTCTGGCACCAGACCGAGACGCCAGCCAGATTCGCATCCCCCTGCAGTTCCCGGGCATACTGCTCGCAATCCCAGCCGATGAAGCTGGGGAACTCCCCTGCCCCCTCGTATTCGCGCCGCGCCTGGAGCTCCACGATCTTGCGGTGCTGGGTGCGGAAGAAGGCGCGGTTCAGCGGCAGGTAGCGGAAGAAATCGCTCTCCCCGTATTTCATGGAGAGGATGAAGTTCGGCGAATCGATCCCCGCGAGCGCCTGCGCCAGGGTCCGGCGGTGCCAGATCAGATCCCCCACGCGGTGCGCGCCCACGGTCCAAGTGCGCAGGATCAGGGTCCGGTCGTGGCGGGTGAAGACCGGCAGGAGCAGGCGCAGCAGGCGGTTCGTCTCCGCGGCGCTGCGCACGTGAAGGCGGGTGCGGATCGGGTCCTTCACGTCCACCCCATCGCTCTCCCCGATCCGCAGGACCAGGCCGCGGACCTGCGGGAAGTCCTTCAGGAACTGGTCCACCAGCGCGGCATAGTATTCCTCCAGCTTCTGCCGCTGCTGGCCCATGGCCGCATCGATCGCCGGGGTGACCGGCAGCACGTCGGAGGTGATGTAGAGGTCCAGCCCCGCCTCGCGGACGATCTGGAAAAGTGCGGTGAACTCCTCCCGCAGCACCGCGATCCGCGCCGCCGTCTCCGGCTCGTGGAGCGGGTGCGGGGCGAGGTGGGCGAGGTCATCCAGGGTCACCGAATTGAAGCCAGCCGCCGCGACTTCCCGGGTGAATCTACGCATGTCCTCCCGGATGGCGTCCCACTGCACCCGGCGCTGCGGCCCCTCCGTGGCCAGGTGGGTGAAGGGGATCTTGGACCAATTGATCCGGCGCCGCTCGTAGCCGCGGAAGAAGGGCCCGATCGCGTCGATAAGAAAAATCCCCGGCGGCATGTTTCCTGCAACGTACCCGTCACGCGGACCGCGGGCAAAGGGTGTGAATTTGACAGGATCGTTACAGAGCCGGGTTCGTCAGGGGGAGGCCGGTGGCCGACACCTTGGGTGTTTACTTCGCCACGGCAGCCGACCAATGTCGCAGCCGTGTGATTTCGTGCGCCCTGTGAAACCATCGTTCCAATCCGTTCCCCGGACCCGGCGGCAGGCCCGCCGCGCCCGCGGCTTCAGCCTGATCGAGATGCTGGTGATCATGGCGATCATCGGTGCCCTGACGGCGGTGAGTGTCTCCCTGCTGGGCGGCACCTCGGCAAAGCAGGTGAAGACCGTGACGGACGAATTCGTGGCGACCGTGGAGCAGGCGCGCACCGCCGCCATCACGCGGCGCAAGCCGGTGATCATGGCAATCGCCAAGCCACAGGGCAGCGACAAGGACGAGGGCACCCGCTTCGGCCTATTCGAGGTGGACGAGCTGCCGGAGCGCGGGGCCGACATCAAGGCGCGGCAACTTGAGCGCTGGCACACGGTTCCTACCAACGTGATTTTCCTCGATGGCAGGATTCAGGATTTCGACAACCTGCTCGACCAAGCGGAGGTCACGCTGATCTGGAAGGACGGCAAGGAGACCGCGATGGTCCAGGTGCTGGCCTTCGATCCCCGCGGCGGCCTGACCTGGCCGACGGGCTCCGATCCCGTAGCCCTGAAGATCGGCAACGGCACTTACATCAACGGTAGTCCCAAACCGATTACCGGCGGCGGACATACTTCCCTGCGTATCGGCCGCGTGGTCGCGCGCCCCTGGAGACTCGACGGATGAGAAACGCCCCCCGCAAACCTACTTCCAGCCTGCACTCCGGAGCCTCCCTGGTGGAGATCATGGTGTCGATCGGCGTGCTCGCGGTGGTCGCGCCGCTGGCGCTGGCCGCCATGCTCCAAGCCGGTGAGGGCGGCAGCACGTCCCGCGCGGAGACCCGCGCCCCGCTGATCGTGGAGAACTGCATGTCCGAGCTGGACCTGGCCCGCCGCGGCATCTCCAAGAACCTGCCGCCCCTGCAGGCCGGCCAGCCCTTCGGCTCTGGGGAGGTCCTCTGCCTCGCCTTCGGCCCGGATGGCAAGCTGCTCGGCAAGGTGGAGGGCGCCACCTATGACCACGGGATCGACCGGATCAATCAGGAGGACGTCAATTTCCTGGTGCGCTTGAGCGGCGCGGAGGACGAGAGCCGCGGCAAATCCACCGACTTCCCGCCGATGCTGACCGTGAAGGTGGCGATCGAGCGCCCGGCCGCGGCCCCCTCCAACCGCCGGAAGACCATGAGCTTCTACACCAAGCTGCCATGACCCGCGCCACCCCCGCACATCGCCGTGGCGGCTTCACGCTGGTCGAGCTGCTGTTCACCATGGCCATCGGCTCAATCATCCTCTTCGTGGCGGCCAGCCTGCTGTCCCGCGCGGGGCAGAGCTATGACCACGGTGCCGGCAGCGTGGCCGCGGAGCGCGAGGCCCGCGCCATCCTCCACCAGATGGGCAGCGACCTGGCCAAGGCCGAGTGGCACAAGGACACCCGCTTCAAGAATGAGGGGTCCGGCTGGAAGCAGGCGGACCTGGGCTTCCTGGCCCTGCAGCCGGACGATGCGCAGACGGATCAAAAGCGCTGCGCCGACCTCTGCGCCGTCCACTACTACATGAAGGACATCGAGGTGGCCGGGGTCACGGTACGCGCGCTGATGCGCGGCTTCCGCGAGAGCGGCGAGGTCTTCCCGGCGCTCAAGACCGGCTCGCCGGAAAGTCTCTTCACGCCGGAGAACACGGATGAACCGGTGGCCTTCGGCGTGCTGTCCTTCGAGGCCCAGCCGCTGCAGCGCTCCGCAAGCGGCCAGTGGGAAGACTGGAACGGCGACAAGACCAAGGGCCCCGGCGCGGTGCGCGTGCGCCTGGTCGTCACCCGCCGCGAATTGCTCGGCAAGCTGACCACCACCGCCGAGTGGAACAACAGCCCCCTGCGCGGCAATCCCGAACAAGCGCTCAACAACCCGAACCTCGAAACCTACGAGGCGATCCAGAGATACGGAAACGATGCTTGAACGCCGCCGCATTTTCCGCCCCCGCCTCCGCCGCGCATACGCCCCGGGCTTCACCCTGCCCGCGGTGATCGTGGTCGCCGCCGCGCTGCTGATCCTGGCCGTGGGCCTGCTGGCGGTCATCGGCATCGAGCGCAAGACCGCCCGCTCCTTTGCGGATGCGAAGCGCGCCGAGCTGGCCGCCCGCGCCGGACTGGAAGACTTCCGCGCGATCCTGCGCAAGGAAACCGCCAAGGAAGACTACCTGGTGATCGGCTCGCCCTCGCCGAATGTCCCGGCGAATTCGACCAAGGAAGTCCCGCAGCAGCTCTTCCTGGCCATGGGCAAGGGCGGCGAGCAGAAGGTGGACTACCGCTACGTGCCCCTCTTCAGCACGGACAAGCTGCCGGCAAACGGCAGCAAGCTCCAGGCGCCGGTGATCGACAAGGTGGATGAGGACGACGAGAACTTCACCCCGATCAAGGCGCTGCCCTGGCAAGACGCCCCGCGGGTCCGCTGGATCCCCGTGCAGGATGAGAAGGGCGAGACCGTGGCCCGCTACGCCTACTGGGTGGAAGACCTGCAGTCCAAGGTGGATGCCAAGACCGCTGGCGACGAGGACCAACTGGTCCGCAACGAATACCCCTTCCCTGCTTCCGGCATCAACAAGGAGTCCACCGACAAGGACCACCTGAAGCTCGACCAGGTGGCGATCCGCGTGCTCGACCCCACGGCCAGCGAAAAGGACGAGAATCCCCTGACACAAAAAGTCGTGGACGGCCGGCCGGTGATGCTGTCCCCGGATTCCATGGCCGCCGCCACGGGCTACGGTGCCCCGCTCGAGCGCGACAAGAGCACCGGCCTGCTCACGGACAAGGTGGCGGCCGCCTTGGAGCGCAGCGCCAGCGCGGTGAGCCAGCCCTACGATGAACGGGCCATCGTGCCCTATGCCCCCGGCATCTCCGACAAGGTGGCCGGCAAGCCGAAGCTCAACCTGAACAAGCTGCTCAAGGAGAACCGCCCCGCCGCGGTCGACGAATTCGCCAGTTGGATCAACGCCGGCCTTCCGAACTTCGAAAAGAACCGCCGTGGCGGATTCCAGGACGACTACCTCAAGACCCTGGCCGCGAATGCCTTCGACTACGTCGATACGGACAATGACCCGACGCTCGGCCCCAATTACCGCGGCCTGGACGGCTATCCGCTGGTGAGCGAGTTCGCCAGCACCTTCCGCTGGAGCAACGTGGTGCGGGAGAACGGCCGCCTCTATGTGGTCATCACGGCCTTTACCTACCCCGAGCTCTGGAACATGACGGACCAGACGGTCAGCGGGATGGCCCAACTCTCCTTCGAAACCAAGTACACCTTCAGCGTGGGCGCCGTCCCGGATATCGCCCTGCAGTCCTTTGCCGGGGACCCGAAGACAGCCACTCCGGCCGCGACCTTGGAAGACGGCTACTACTGGCAGCCAGCCTTCGAGGTGAAGCTGAAGCCGAACGAGATCAAGGTCTACACCTGCAAGATCGACCTCAAGATCGACGTGGGAGCGGCCTCGGACTTTGTCGCCGGCCCGCTCACCCTGGTCGCGGCGGGGACCAGCTCGGCGGACGGCCAGAGCGGCTACCGCCTGCGCTGGAACGGGAAAATGGTGGACCAGTCCCGCGGCAATATCTGGCGCGCGCAGGGCAGCATGACTTACCCCAACGGGCATTTCACCCGCGCCGTGGTTCCGGCCCACAGCATTTCCTCATTCCCGGCGAACACGGGCCCCTTCGACAACAACATGGGGGATCCGCGGATGTCCTTCTACTACCAGAAGCAAGAGGCCGCGAATGCCTACCCCGGGAACTACAGCGGCGGGCGCCGCACGATCCGCTGGGCGAGCATCTACAGCTCGGACGGGGCGACCAAGCCGAAGGTGTACGGGCGCGTACTGCCCTCCGAATGGCCGGACGGCGGCCACGATTTCCCCTATGGGAACCGCCCGACCTTCTCGCCCACGGAGGATACCTACCCGGACGATGGGGGCTGGTTTTCGGGCGTTCCTAGTCCTGAGAAGGAACGCGCGCCGATGCGCCTGTCCAACCGCGGGCGCTTCTACAGTGCCACGGAACTGGGCCGTACTTACGACCCGGTCATGTGGCAACCCGCCTTCGCCAAGCAAGACGGCTCCCTCATCAGCGGGGATACCAACAGCCTGCTCAAGGACGGCCTCTTGGCGGGAACCCAGCCGGGCTACCCGGAGGTCACCGTTCCCTCCACTGCTTCCACCTCCTTCGGCGGCGGGAACACCCTGCGTGTGGGGCGGGGCGAGCATCCCAAATTCAAGAAACAGGGTGATGGCCTGCACGCGGCGCACCTGCTCGATCTCTTCCACGCCGGCAAGGGCACTTCCAAGAGCGATGACGAAGCGGAAGGGGACCTGGTGGACATGCGCGGCGCGGTGAACCTGAACACCGCCACCCCGGACGCCATCCGGGCCCTCGCCGCCGGGATGCTCAAGCAGGATCCCCGCCTGCTTCTCGTTACCTCGAAGAACCACTCGGCCGCACCACTGATGGCACCGCCCACCTCCGGCTTGGAGCTTGGCACGCCGAAGCAAACCAAGGTGGCGGACAAGATCGCGGATGCGATCGTGCGCAGCCGCCCCTTCGCCTGCGCCGCCGATATCGCGAATGCCCACGATTCCCAGGACCGCCCGGTCTTCGGCAACCGCGAGATGTACGACCAGGGCACAAACATCCAGTGGTCGGACTCCGCCGCGGAGGAGGTCTTCGCCCGCGTCTATGAGGCCTCCACCTTGCGCTCGCGGAACTTCCGCGTATGGGTGATCGGCCAGGCCGTCTATACGCCTCCCGCAGCTTCAGGCCGGAAGATTGAAGTACTCTCGGAATCCAAGAAGGCCTTCACCGTTTTCGCCGATCCCGGCGAGCGCAAGAGTGACCACACGATTGATCCCACCACCTACCGCCCCCGCGTAACCCATGAAAACGATTTTTAGCCGCCGTGGACTACTCGCTCTCATCGTCTTCCTGCTGCCTGCCGCCGCGCTGGCTCAGGGGGATGGGGAGAAACCAAAGGTCGGCTTCATCCGCCTGGTCAATGCGGTGGGCCCCGGCACCGGCAACGTGAACCTGAAGATCGACGGCCAGGACCGCTACCCGACCGGCTACAAGCTCGGCCAGCGCACCGGCGGCATCGGCCTGGCCCCGGGACCCAAGCGGATCACCGTGAGCAAGGAAGGCGTGGAGGAGGGCACGACCACCTTCACCGTGGAGGACGGCGAGACGATGAACCTGGTGGCCTTCGCCGAGAAGGTCCCGGCGACCAAGGACAAGCCGGAGCGCTGGGTCATGAAGATCCTGCGCCTCAAGCAGCGCGATGCGGAGGACGGCTACCGCCTGACCGTGCTGAGCATGTGCAACGAGCCGGAAACGATCTTCGCCTACCAGCGGGAGGCGGACAAGGAAGCGACCATGAGCAGCGTGAAGCGCCTCATGACCACCAGCATCGAGCTCGGCAAGCGCGCGGGGGATGTGAATGTCTTCGCCCGCGACAAGACGACCCTCCTGAGCTTCTTCCGCCCGGACATGAAGGGGAACTACGTGGTGATGCTCTACAACGATGCGGACGGCTCGACGAAGGCGATCTTCTTCTACGATCCGAAGTTCGTGATCGCGGGGTGAGGCGGCCGAGCAGCGGCAAAGGCGGTAGGCGCATTGGTGACAATGCGGAGTGGTCCCTGACGACGGGCCTTACCTTCCCTCCGCCGCCCAAGGGTAAAACCAGCCCTTCGGGTCCGTTCCGTGTTGCCACCAACACGCTTACGGTGAGAAAGCACACCCCGGGTTCAGACTGCACACCACAACTCGTCGGCCGCCCCCCGCCGGACCGCGCGGAGCGACGGTCCCTGCCATCGTGATGGCCTGCGAGCGAATTGGAATCGGGTTGTCATTTTCCCCCGCCCTGTTAGTTCAAGTCCTGAAGTTTTTTTTGTCTCCCATGACCCAAGATTCCCGAGAGTCGCTGATCGAGTTGTTGTTCCTGGCCCTTTACCTGGATGACCACCTTTCGATCGCGGAAGACGAGGTGCTAACCACCGCGCTGGACAACCTGGGCTGGGAATCCCCGCACCCCCGCGAACTCTTCATCTTCCAGGCCTTCGCCAAGGCCCGCGAGGCCGCCACCGACGCGCTGAAGACCGACGCCTTCCTCGACTCCCACGCCGTGCGCATCCGCCGGGACGGCACCGCCGCCCCCGCCATCACCTGGCTCTACAAGGTGCTCGGCGCCGACGGCATCTCCCCGACCGAGGAGCGCTTCCTCAAGCGGTTGGAGAAGCAGTTGTTCTGAAGGTAGTCCGCTCAGTCCCCTGAGCGGATGAATGGTTCAAGGCGGCCCGCCAAGTCTGCCGGGCGAGCGGCTTCCAGGGTGCTTTGTAAGCGCCAGAGCAAGACGGCTATAGGGGACCGCTCGTCCGCTCAGAGGACTGAGCGGACTACCTTTGCGGACTACTTCTCCTTCGCCAGGATCCCTAGATAGGACTCCGCGGCCTCGCCGAGTTCGGACTTGGGATCGAGCTTGGAAATCTCCTTCAGCAGCGCGGAAAGCTCCGCCTTCTTCTCCGGCCAGCGCTGGTAGAGGGCGAAGCGGGCGGCGAGGGCTTCCTGGCGCTGCGGTTTGGTCAGCTGGGGCTTCTTGAGCCAGCCGCCGATCTCGTCGTCCACTTCCTGGAACTTGCCGGGCTTGCCCTGCTCCACGGCGGTCTCGAGCAGCTTGCGGCCGGGGAAGTTGTAGCGGGCAAGCATGCCGGACTTGTCCTCCGGATCGGCCTTCTTCATCTCCTCGAGCACGGGCTTGTAAGCATTCTTCGGCCCGGTGCCGAGGCCCAGCAGGTCGAGGCCCGCGGCCAGCAGGCCGGCGCGTTGCGGGCCGCGTGCGCCCTCCGCCTTCTTCCAAAGATCGTCGCGCTTCTTGCGCAGGTCCACGGCGCGCTGGATCGCCTGCTCCGGCTTGCCGAGCGGCTCGAGTTCCGGTGTGCCTTCGCGCATCGCGACGAGCCGGCCTTCGCGATCGAAGAGCGCGATGGCCGGCAGGCTGCGCGGCTTCACCGGACAGGCCTCGTTGCGCTTGGCCAGCGCCTCATCCGCGGAGGACGGCTCTTCCTTGCGATCGATATCGAGAATCAACAGCTCATCCCCCGCCGCCGCCGGGAAGGCATCCGCCTTCCAGTGCTCCGCATACTTCTTCCCCGCCTGGCACCAGTCCGAGCCATGGAAGAGCACGGCGATGTCCTGCCCGCCCTTCTTCGCCTTCTCCAGCGCCGCCGGAAAATCCGCCACCCGCTCCGCCGCATTCAGGCGCAGAACCATCACCACCGCGGCAAGCAACAAGCCCTTCTTCATTTAGAATTTCGAGTTTGGAATTGGGAGCTTCGGGTTCACTGCAGCTTCCTGCCGTAGACGTGGATCGCGGCCAGGTGGAAGACCTCCTTGCGCTCGTCGTCGCGCTCCACCTTCACCCAGGCTGCGCGCGGCACCTTGCCCTCAAGCGGGATGCGCCAGGGCCCGCCGGGCTTCTCGCTGCGGAAGACTTCCTGCCAGCTCTGGCCGTCCTCGGACACGGAGACCTTGAGCGGCACGATCCGGCTGGCGTTGTAGCCGGTGGAGCTATCCGCCACCACGATGCCCGACAGCTCGCCAAGCTTCGGCAAGCGGACGATCACGTGCGGGTGGACTTCCGAGTCCGTGTGCAGCCGCCCGCCCTGCGCTTCCAGCACAGCGGCGTGGCTCTCCGGTGCGTCCCAGTTGGAAGTGGTGGAAAGGCGGATCAGGCCGCCCGCGGAAAGCAGTTCACCGGGGAAGGGTTCGAGCGGCGGAAGCTTGGGCCCTTCCGTGGTGGTGACCACCTTGGCCAGCGCTTGGAAGGCATCGATATTCCCGGTGGCGGCGGCAGCCAGGATCGCGGGGCGTAGCGCCTTGCGCGTGGCCTCCCCCGCCACCCCGCCGGTGCCGGTGGACAGGCCGCGGCCCAGTGCCTCGAACCAGCGGGTATCACCGCCCTTGCCAAAGCGCTCGCTGCCCCAGGCGACCACCGGTGCCAGCCAGCTCTCCGACTTGGCCTGCAGGGTGACCACCTGCTCGAAGAACTCGAGCTCCTGCGCGGGATTCCCCAGCAGCTTCACCTGCTGGTCCAAGGCCTTCGGCAGGTCCCACATCACCGGGCCCTTTTGATTGGCGATGGCGTAGTGGAAGGAGAGCAGGAAGGGGATGCGCTCCTCCTTCGGCACGTCCTTGATCATGGTCTCCTCCACCAACTTCACCACATCCCATGCGGCCTCTGGATAGGTAGCGAGTGCGGCCAAGGCGTCATCGTGGACCTTCTTCCACTGCAGGACATCCAGCTTCCGCGAGTCCTTCAGCCAGGAGATGTATTCGAGCCAGGCCGGTTGATTGAGCGGCTGCGCGGTGAGCGCGAGCTTGTAGGCCTTCTCCGCGAGATCCGGGTTCGCGCTCTTCAACGCGTGGGCCTGCCAGAGATGCAGGGAAGTACGATCCGCGGCGTACTTCTCATCCAGCACCTTTTCCTGCAAGACGAGCTGGGTCCAGGTGCGGCCCCACAGCGAGGTGTGCAGGCCGCGCTCCCAAGAGAGCGAGTAGGCGGGCGTCCACTCGCCGCGCTTGGTGCGCACGGCATAGGCGCAGTGGCCGGGCTCGCCCATGGTGATCGCCGGGATGCCATTCGCCCGCGCGGCCGTGGCCCCGTAGTGCGAGAGCGAGCCGCAGACACCGCCGATCTCACGGACCCGCTCCGCGTGAATCATGTGGTCGAAGGGCGCGTAGTACTTCGGCCCCTGGACCGAGTCACCGAAGACATTCTCCGCGCGGTACGGGGCCTGCCAGCAAGCACCGGTGTAGTCCTTCACCGGCAGCTTCACGTGGTCGCGCAGCCAAACCAGCGATTGCTCGCCCCAGCCGCTGTCCCCCGCCCAGCCGCCATTGCCACCCGCGGAGACCACGAAGCGCTTCTCCCAAGTCTCCAAGGTGTCGAAGACCGGATGCAGTTTCCCCGCCTTCCGCGAGTCCCGGAAATAGCGGTAGCGCGCCGCGGCCTGATCCTCCGGCCAATCCTTCTTCGCATACATCAGCGCGACCGCCGCGGCGGTAGTCAGCTCCTGGCGGCTGGCGAAGTCACCGCGGAACTCTTTCCATAGCGCCTCCGCGATGCGGATCATCTTCGGCGCATCCTCGGGCAAGGGGCCGGAGAACATCAGTTCCTCCAGCAGCTTGGGCTGCATGTCCCGGAAGAAGGTCGCGCGGGGGCCGTTGGTCAGGCTCTTCCATTCGCGCTCGCCCAGGGTGCGCTCCAGCTCGGCCAGCGCCCACTCGCGACGGGTCGTCGTGTCCTCGCTGCGGATCTCCAGCCCCGCCTCATTCTGCGGCAGGGTGACCGCCGCCTGCAGGACTTGGACAAGGAGAAGCCCGGAAAGGGAGAAAGCAGGCAAGCGCATGGTGCAGAAACGCACAAATGCTCGCTTTTGTTTCGGTTTTCAGCCCTAAAAAGACAAAAATCGCGACTCTAACTTCAGAACTTCGGCGCGCCGCCGCCGGCATCCGCCCCGGCGGGGGCTCCGGCTGCCTTGTCGTCCTCATCCACCAAGCGCCTCACATCTTGCATCAAGCGTTCCGCGAGCGCCTCGAGATCGTTGTGCTCGGCCACAACGCCCTTGAAGCCGATCCGCAGGCACTCCGTTGGGACGTTTTCCACCGGATCCGTAGCCGCCTCGATCATTGCCTTCTCGCGGAGCACTTCCACCGCGGCGGATTCCGAAGCCAGGTGCCACTTCGACACAATGTTACAGTCGCGGACCAAGCCGGTGAGGATGGCATCCGTCAGAAGCCGCTCCTTGAATTGCGCGGCCTTCTCGTTGCGCTGTTGGGCGGTGAGGGCAGTATTGAAGGGCAGCGGGATGTAGCGATGATCCGGCGTCTGCTGCTTGATCTTCCAGTAGCCGAAGATTGCGCCTCCCCCCAAAAGGAAAAAAGCCAATACCCCTGCGATGATCCACCGTTGCATGTCCCCGGTGTATCCTCCATTTCTGTGCCTCCAAGCCGGAAATTCATGGATTACCCTGCCACTGCCGCCACCCTGGAAAGCTTGCCGAACGGCCTGACGCTGATTCTCGACCCCGATCCGGCGGTTCCGGTGGTCAGTTCGCAGCTCTGGGTGGAATCCGGGAGCCTGCACGAGGGGGCCCTGTTAGGCTCCGGGCTGTCCCACTTCCTGGAGCACATGGTCTTCAAGGGCGGTGGCCGCTTCGGCGCGGATGAGCTGGCCACCGCGGTGCAGGGCGCGGGCGGCCACTGGAATGCCTACACCACCTTCGACCGCACGGTGTACTACATCGATGGGCCGGCCACGGGGCTGGAGACTTTCCTGGAGGTGCTGGCGGCCATGATCTTCGCGCCCGCGCTGCCGGAAGACGACTTCGCCCGGGAGAAGGACGTGATCCGCCGGGAGATCGACATGGGCTTGGACGATCCGGATGACGTGGCCAGCCGGCTGATGTTCTCCACCGCCTTCGCTTCCGATCCGCGGCGTCACCCGGTGATCGGACACCGCGGGCTCTTCGATGCGATCCGCTACGAGGATCTCACCAACTACCATCGCGCGCGCTACACGCCGGACCGCTGCTGCCTGTGCCTGTCCGGGGACTTCGATCTGGAGGCGGTGCGGGAGTCGATCCGCAAGCACTTCGGTTCCTTTGCCCGCGGCAGCGGGGCGGAGCCGGTGGTGCCGCAGGATGGCGTGCAGCTCGGGCCACGGCGCGGGCGCTCGACCTTCGCGATTCCCACCACCCGCATCAGCCTGGCGTGGAAGATCCCGCCGCTCGGCCATCCGGATGTACCGGCCTACGACCTGGCCGCGGCGATCCTGGGCCGCGGGCGCTCGGCGCGGCTCTACCGCCGCCTGCGCGAGGAGCGCGAGCTCGCGCTGGAGATTTCCGCGTGGTCTTGGGGCATGGCGGGGCGCGATGGGCTCTTCGCGATCTCCGCGGAGGTGGAGTCGGAGAAGCGGGATGAATTGATCGGCGCGATCCAGCAGGAACTCGCGGCCTTTCCTTCCTCGGCCCTCGACGATGACTTGGCGAAGGCGCGCCGCCAGATCGCGGCCAGCCAGTTCAAGACGCTAACCAGCGTGTCCGGCCGTGGGACCGATCTGGCCTCCAACTGGCACGAGGCCCGCGACCTGGACTTCACGCGCCGCTACCTGGCCGCGCTGAATGCCACCACCGCCGCGGACGTGCGCCGCGCGATGAGCCGCCTGACCGAGGATCTGCTCACCCTGACCATTCTCGATCCCGAGGAAGCGCCCGCGCCGGCGAGCCTGCGCCCGGCCACCCGGACGCGGCCGGAGCCGGAGTGTGTCACGCTGCCGAATGGCGCGATGATCGCGCTGCTGCCGGATCACCGCGTGCCGGTCTTCGCCGCGCAGGTGGCGGTGCGCGCGGGGCTGGTCTCCGAGATCCCCGAGAACGCGGGGCTCAACACGCTGCTGGCCGCGACCCTGCCGCAGGGCACGGTGCGCCGCAGTGCCGCGGAGCTGGCCGGCCTGTTGGAATCGCACGGCGCAAGCATCGGCGCGGCCTCCGGGAACAACGCGCTGCTTGCGGCGATGTCCGGCCTGGCGCCGGATCTTTCCTCGCTGCTGCCGCTGCTCGCGGAGGTGCTGGCAGAGCCAGCCTTCCACAGTGACTCGATCGAGCGCGAGAAGGCGAGCCAGACAGCCTCCCTGCGGGAGTCGCTGGAGGATCCGCTTTCGACCGCCTTCCGCCTGGCGCGGCAGCATCTCTTCAATGGCAGCGGCTACGGCCTGCCCTCGCTGGGCACCGAGGAGTCGCTGGCCAAGCTCGACCGCTTCGCGCTGTCCGCGCACCACTCGCGGCACTTCCAGGGGAACAACCTCGTGCTGGCGCTGGCCGGTGACTTCGAGCCCGGGCATGCGCGCGAGTTGTTAGAAGAAGGGATCGGCCGCCTGCCAGCGGGTTCGCCATGGCAAGCTCCCGCGGCTTCCGTGGGCAGTGACTTCGAGATCGAGGCCTTCCTGCCGAAGAAGCAGGCGGTGCTGGCGCTGGCCTATCCCGGTTGCTCGGCGCACGCGCCGGAACGCTTCGCGCTGCGGATGATCCAGGAATGGTGCACGGACATGGCCGGGCCGCTCTTCATCCGCATCCGCGAGGAGCTGGGGCTAGCCTATCAGGTCGGCGCGACGCAATTCCACGGGCACGATACCGGCTTCTTCGGCTTCTACCTCGCGACCGATCCGGCGCAGGTGGACCTGGCGCAGCGCGAGCTGGCCGCGGAGATCGCGAAGATCGCGGAGCAAGGAATTCCGGAGGAAGCCTTTGAGCGGGTGCGGGCGACCGTGCTTTCGAGCCTGGCGATCGGCATGCAGGCCCCGGCCTCCATCGCGCGCCTGGCGGCGATCGACGTGCTCTTCGGCCTGGGCATCACCCATCACCGGGAGATGGCCGGGATCTTCCAGGCGCTGACGCCGGATGAGGTGAAGGCGGCGGCGGGCAAGCTGTTAGGGACGAAGCCGGTGACGGCGCGGGTGATGCCGAGGGAGGGGTAAGCAGGGCCACATCGCCATGAGCCGTCTGTGGTCACTCCCCGCGCTGATGCTCTCGCTGCTTGCATGGGGATGCACTCTGGGCGGCCCGGCCCTTCGCTATTGGCAAGACGGCAAGATCGTCGTGTATGCGACCGACAACGACTACGATGCCACCAAGCTGGGCTTCGATGAAGGCGGAGCATTCCTTGGTTTGGTCTCCGCACCCGTGACCGACGTGGGTAGCGATGCAACCCATGTCGTCGTGCGCCAAGGACAGGGAAACTACTTCATCCTGACAAAACGCGGCGCGGACACTGAGCCTGATGTCGAAGGTCCGTTGACCCGGGACGCCTTCGAGAAAGCGATCACGGAGCAGTCCTTGCCCGCGTTCAGTTGGAGTTCAAAGACCAAGAAGCCGCTGGGTGGCCTTCCTTGGGATCTCGTTTGTATCGGCAGCTTTGTTGCCCTCTTCACCTTCTGCCTTGCGCGGCATATCGAGAGACGCTCGCGCCGCGAGCCTGAGAGGCTGGGCAATCAACAGGAAACTGATCAATCCCCATCGGATTTCCTTTGAGCTCAATGGCCATTGCTGAAGCCCGGACAAACTAGCGGCACAATTGTTAAGGTCAATTAACCATCAAAGGGGTCTTTGACACCTCCTAGACTTTCATGTTTCCTTAGGGTCCACGTTGGCTCGAAAGAGCCGACGTTCACCCTTAGATCCCAAAATGAAGTCGCCATCCCTTACATCCTCAAAACTCATGGTCATGCTGGCGGGCTCCGCCGCATGCGCCGCGCCGCTCCATGGAGCCTTGCTCCGCTACACGATCCCGGCCGCGAGCGGGAATGCCGCGCTCGGCGCCACGCTCGCTTCGGTGGGCGATTGGAATGCCGATGGCATCGCCGATTTGGCCATTGGCGATCCCGGCTTCTCCGGGGGTGCCGGGCAGGTGCTGGTCGTGAGCGGCGATGATGGCAGCGTCCTCCAGACCTACACCGGCAGCACCGGCCAAGCCTTCGGCTCCGCACTCGCCGTGCTGGACGCGAATGGCGACGGCAGCACGGATCTCGCGGTGGGTGCAAGCGGGGGGAATGGCTCGGTTTCGATCTACTCCGGCCTCGATGGCGCGCTGCTGCAGACCATCACCGCGGCCTCGCCGGGCGCGGGCTCACTCTTCGGCGCGGCGCTGGCCAATGCCGGCGACCAGAATGCCGACGGCAAGCAGGACCTCTTCATCGGCGCTCCCGGCACGAACGCCCTGAGCGGCAGTGTGCTGGTGGTCTCCGGAGCCGATGGCGCGCTGCTTGGCACGCTCACGCCTGGCGCTACGGGCGGGGAATTCGGTGCCGCGCTGGCCACCGTGGGTGACTTGAGCGCGGATGGTAAGGCCGACCTCGCGGTGGGTTCGCCCGGCGCAGGCGCGGGCACTGGCCTGGTCCAGCTGGTCCGCAGCTCGGACGGCAGCGAGATCGTGGCCTCCACCGGCAGCATCGCAGCGGCCCGTCTGGGCGCAAAACTCGGCCTGGTGGATGACCGCAATGCCGACTCGGTGGCCGATCTCGTGGCGGGCTCCGGTTCCGGCGGCTCGGCCTTCGTGCTCTCCGGCTCAAGCTTGGCCCTGATTGCCGATGTCTCGCTGGCCGGTGCGGCCGCGGGCCAGCCGGTCGTCTCCGGCGGCGCGCTGGATGTGGATTTCAATGGCAGCACGGAGCTGCTGATCGGCTACCCGGGTGCTGCCCCGCTGCCGAAGGTGGCGGTGCTGCCCGCTCCGCTGGCCCCGGAACCGGCGGAATACAGCGGTAGCACCGCAGGCAGTGGCTTCGGTGCCGCAGTCGTCGTGCTTCCCGGTCTCGGCTTCGCGATCGGTGAGCCCGCGGCTGCCGGTGGCGCGGTGCACGTCTACACCGCTGCGGTCGATACCGATGGTGATGGCATCCCGGACATCGACGACCACTGCCCGAACTCGATCCTGACCCCGACCGTGGTCTTCGGCGACACCGACACGGGAGTCGAAAACCGCGTGGATGAAGAAGGCTGCTCGATCGCCGACCTCTTCGCCGCACTGGAACCGGAGAGCGGCTGGAAGAACCACGGCCAATTCGTCTCCAGCTCCGTGAAGCTGGTGAAGCGCCTGCAGCGTGACGGCACCATCGACAAGTCCGAGGCCCAAGCTCTGAAGACGGGCGCGGCTCACTCGGACATCGGCAAGAAGGATAAGCCGGAAAAACCGGCCAAGCCCGGGAAACCCGGAAAGCCCGGCAAGCCTTCCGACGATGCCGCTGGCGATGACAACGGCACCGACGATCAAGGCGACGACAGCGGTGGCAATGGCCACGGCCATGGCAACGGCCACGGCGGCAAGCCGGACAAGCCCGCGAAGCCTGGCAAGCCGAAGAAGTAGTTCGGGGCGCCTCAAACTGAACAATTCCACCGGTGGCTTCGCGCAACGGGCGGCGAAGCCACCGGATCGGCCCTACTGCCCGAGGGGCGGGCCCAAGCGCTTGGTTTTGAGCGCCCAGCATTCGGGATCGGCGACTTGATCCAAGCAATTTGCCGTCTAGGGTGGCGGAGCCTCGCGCCCCCGCCCCCCCAAATGCACCCTCAGAAGACTTGGTTTCGCCCGGCCCGGGCCCCCTTCCTGGCTTGGCCGCTGGCGTTTTTTGCGTGCGGCAGCAGTCCCGCCGCCCCCACCGGAACCAACTTGGGGTTCGAGAATAACCTCAGCGGCTGGACGAACTCCGGCGTGGCCATCGAGACCACCAAGGTCTTCCAAGGCAGCAAGAGCTTGGCCTTGCGCGGGGGATTCATCCAACAGGACATCACCGGCCTTCAGGCGGGAGCGCTTCACAAGATCACGCTCGCCTATCGCGACGACACCCCGGAAAGCTGGATCCTGTCCCACGCGCGCGTGCTGATCGACGGACAGGTCATTGGCGAGATCCACAACGGCCAAAGCGACGAGTATCTGAATGCCGGGGGCTTCGAATTCACCCCCGCCGCTGCCACGGCCCGACTGCGGATCGAATCCATGACCAGCGGACCGAACGGATTCCTGCTCGATAACATTGCCATCACCAGCGGCGGGCTGCCCGCCCCGCCCCAGCATGCGTGGTCCTCGCTGGCCGTCATCAACGACTCGCGGGGCGGTCGCCGGCTCGCCAACGGCAGTTTCGAAGATCCCACCAGCAATCCGGACACGGATCCCACCAACAGCGGCCCAGTGGGCAATCCCCATCTGTCGGGCAACTCCCTCCCCGGCTGGCTCGTAACCCGGGAAAACGTGGATCTCATCCAAGGCGATGCCGCCAATGCCCCGGAAGGCACAAGCGTGCTGGATGCCAGCGGGCACGGCCCCGGTGGAATCGCCCAGACGATCACCGGCCTGCAGCCCGGTGCGGCCTATACCTTCTCCTTCCTCTACGCCCGCCACATTTACTGGGGCCAGCAGGACATGACCGGCGAAGTCCGCGCCAACGGCCGCCGTGTGGAAACGCTGGTCCGCACGATCCAGCAGACCTGGGACAAGCCCTATCAGCTTTTGGAGATTCCGGTCCTTGCCTCGCCACAGGGCAACCTGACGGTGGAAATCCGTTCCACCACGACCGATCAAGGCGGGAATATCGTCTACGACGACCTCCGCCTGCGCCAAGGAGGCGACGGCTATCTCGCATGGTCGCGGCATTTCGATCTGCCCGCGGACCGGGAGGCGGATGTCGACGGCGATGGTCTCTCCAGCCGGCTGGAATTCCTCTTCGGCACGGATCCCCGGGTTCGCCAAGCCGCACCCGAATCCAGATTGGAAGGCAGCCAGCGGCTGCTGAGGGTCCCGATCAGCGGCTTGGCACGCACTTCCGGCTACACCCATTCACTCCACTGCAGCCGAGATCTGAAGACTTGGCCAGCCGCCACGGAGGCGGGCAGCGGGATGACCCTCATTTCGGACAGTTCGGCAGCCGGAGTGGACGGCGAGCGGGTTTTCAGGATCGGGGCAGATGAGCTGAACTTCTATTGGAGGCACGAGGCCCTCGGCCCGTGAGCTGGAAGGATCTGCGCCCCCTACCGCGTGAAACTCCGCTATCGTCAGACGCCTTCTGTGCCAGATTCGCCCACCGGAGCAGACGCTGCGATTGACCCCAAAGGAGCAACCACGCTCTTGGCACTTGGCACTATTCCTCTGGAACTTCAAACTCCTTCCCCATGCCCGCCGCCGACCCGCGTTTCAACGAGTTCATCATCCTGCAGGCACAAAATGCCGGGCTTTTCCTCGGCCAGATCCCCCACCCCGCCACCGGCGAGAAGTCGATCAACCTCCGCGCCGCCAAGTCCGTGATGGACTCCCTGGAGATGCTGGCGGGAAAAACCGCGGGCAATTTGACCGAGACCGAGGAAAAACTTCTCACGACTGCTCTTGCCAACCTGCGCCCCTTATACGAGAACGCGGCTGGGTAAACGATCGTTTGGATTTATTTCCAATTCACTAAGTTCCATCATGTCGTTCGAACCCTTCCAAATCGGCAGCGTCCCCGTCGGGGGGCCTGCGCCCTTTTTCATCCTCGGCCCCTGCGCACTGGAGTCGGAGGCCTTCGCCTGGGAAATGGCGCGCTCGATCGATGAGATCGCGAAGAAAACGGGCATCCACTACATCTTCAAAGCCTCCTACGACAAGGCGAACCGGACCTCCGTGAAGTCCTTCCGCGGCCCGGGCGTGGAGGAGGGCTGCCGGATCTTGGGTGAGATTGGCAAGGCGCTGGGCGTGCCGGTGACCACGGACATCCACTCGCCGCAGGACGCGGAGATCGCCGCCGGGCACATCGACCTGCTGCAGATCCCGGCCTTCCTGTGCCGCCAGACGGACCTGCTGGAGGCCGCGGCCAAGACCGGCCGGGCGGTGAACGTGAAGAAGGGCCAGTTCCTCGCGCCCTGGGACACGGTGAACATCGCGGACAAGCTGCGGGCCTTCGGCTGCCGGGACTTCCTGCTGACCGAGCGCGGCACCACCTTCGGCTACAACAACCTGGTGGCGGACATGCGCTCGCTCTACTGGATGCGCAAGGAGGGGCTGCCGGTGATTTTCGATGCCACGCACTCCGTGCAGCGCCCGGGCGGCCTGGGCGGCACCACGGGTGGCGACGGTGAACTCGCGCCGGTGCTGGCACGCGCAGCCATCGCGACCGGGGTGGATGGTGTCTTCCTGGAGACCCACTCGGATCCCGCGAACGCTTTTTCCGATGGACCGAATCAGATTCCTCTCGAATTTCTGGAGGATCTTCTCGTCCGACTGGTGGCCATCCACCACGCCGCCCACGGCGCCTGACCCCAGCGAACCTGAACTCCCGACAACTTCTCTCCCGCCATGCCCTCATCCCACCGCCACAGTCGCCTTGGTTTTGCCGCCGATCCCGTCACCCGGGGCCTCCTCTGCGCCACCACGCTGACCATGGCGCTGTCGATGTCCGTGGCCGTGGCCATGGCCGCGAAGGATACGAAGGCCAAGCCCAAGGACAATAAGCCCAAGGACCCAGCCGCGGAGGAAGAATCCAACAGCTTCCTGAGCGGGAACGAGCTCTTCCCGGACAACAGCGTGCTCAAGGGGGTGATCCTGCCGACTTACGACGAGAAGCTGCAGCTCACCAATACGCTGACCGCGGAGGAGATGACGATCGTCACCAAGCAGAACATCGAGGCGCGGAACCTGAAGATCGATTTCTTCGGCGATGACCGTACGCCGCGCGGCACGATGACGATGACGAAGTCCGCCTTCGACGCGCCGAAGAACCTGCTGGTCACGGACGAACCGGTCACCTTCGCCTCCGATGACCTGAACGTGGACGGCAGCGCGATGTCCTTCGACACGAAGAACAACCGGGGCTACCTCCACGGTCCGGTGACCGCGGTGATGAGGCCCAGCCCGAAGAAGCCCGCGGCCACGGATCCCAAGGCCAAGGCGACGGGCACTGCTGCACCCGAGAAACCGAAGGAAGCCACGGCTCCCCCGGAGAAGGAAAAGGAAGCGGAGCCGGCTCCTGCCCCGCCCGTAGCCACGGCGGACGCTCTAAAGGGCCTGACGCCCGATGAGAAGTTCGCCGCGCTGGAGCTGGGGGCGGAGCGCCTGCAACAGATCAAGGCGGACCTCACAAGCCGCGCGCCGCAGGCCGCGGAAGCCTGCGCCAGGGCCGAGCGGTCGCTGGAAGAGAACGAGAAGAAGGTCGCGGGTGCCCGGATCACCATGGGCAAGTTTCTCACCCTCGCAGCGCTGACCTTGACGGAGGCAGACACCACGGAGGAACCGGACGGCCCCCTGCCGCGCCCGGAATCCGCGCCGCTCCTGGCCGGGATGGAGAAGACCACCATCACCTCGGAGGGCGGGGCCTTCATGGACAACACCGCGGGCCTGACCGTCTTCATGAAGAACGTGAAGGTGGTGAACCCGGAACTCACCCTGACCGCGAAGAAGGAGGTGAAGGCCTTCATGAAGGTGGACCCCGCCACCGACGGGAAGACCAAGGAGGAAGCCCGCGCGGAGATGCAGAAGCGCTTCGATGAAAAGGCCGCCGCCCGCAAGGCCGCGGAGAAGAACGGCACTGCCAACCCGGATGGCCAAGGCCAGGGAGGCGGCACCACCGAGCCTGCCCCCACCCTGCCCAAGCCGCCTGAAGGAACGGTGAAGCCCGACAAGCCGCAAGCCACTCCCGAGCAGTTGGAAAAGTGGAAGGAAGACAAGGACAAGAAGAAGTCCGGCGGACTGGGCGACTCCGGTGACATCAGCCGGCTGGTGGCATCCGGCACCGTGCTGATCGACTACAAGCCCAAGCCGGAGATCGACAAGGACGGCAAGGAGGTGAAGAAGGACCCGATGAAGGCCGCCGCCCACATGGTCATCTACGATTTCGAGAAAGAGGAGGTCCTGCTGCAAGGCGGCTCCCCCTGGGTCACGATCGGCCCGAATCTGTGCACCGTGAATGGAGACGATGCCTACATCCAAGTGCTCCTGAAGGACGGGCAACCGGTCTATGCCGTAGCCAAGAATGGCTCGCTTACGACCAGCGAATTCCAGACGAAGGACAAGAAGGACGGCGACAAAGATAAAGACAAAGGCAAAGACAAGCCGGCGGACAAGCCGCAAGGCGCGAACAAACCCGCGGGTGGCGATAACAAGCCCCAGGGCGGAAGCAAGCCACCGGGCAGCCCGCGTCCCGCCAACAACCGCCCCACACCGAATCACCGCTGAAGATGCCTTCCTCTCCGTCTTCCCCGAACGGCAATGGACACGCCCTCCTCACCGCCACCGGACTCCGCAAGTGCTATGCCGGACGCGCCGTGGTGGATGGCGTGAGCCTCAGCGTGGCACCCGGTGAAATCGTCGGCCTGTTAGGCCCGAACGGTGCCGGCAAGACCACGTCCTTCTACATGATCGCCGGCTTGGTCCCGCCGGATGCCGGGAGCGTGCAGTTCAATGGCAATGACATCTCGCGCATGCCGATGCACCGCCGCGCGCGGCTCGGCCTGGGCTACCTGCCGCAGGAAGAGTCCGTCTTCCGCAAGCTCACCGTGCTGGAAAATCTGTTAGCCGTGCTAGAGACGCGCCCGGGCCTTTCCAAGAAGGACCGGATCGCACGCGCGGAGGGGCTGTTAGAGCGCTTCAAGATCACGCGGGTGCGGAATTCGGAGGCGATCGCGCTTTCCGGTGGTGAGAAGCGTCGCCTGGCCATTGCGCGCTCGCTGTGTACCGAGCCGCGCCTGCTGATGCTGGACGAGCCCTTCGCCGGCATCGATCCGATCGCGGTGGAGGACATCAAGGCGATCGTCCACGAGCTGCGCGAGCGCGACGGCCTGGCGATCCTGGTCACCGACCACTCGGTGCGCGACACGCTCTCAATCGTCGACCGCGCCTTCCTGATTCACGACGGCAAGGTGATCCTGGAAGGCAAGTCCGAGGAACTGGTGAACGACCCGACGGCAAGGAAGCACTACCTGGGTGAGGACTTCCGGATGTGAGGGCGGGGCGGGCTTGAAGTACCAATGGAGAGAAGTTCCAAATTCTAAATTCCAAGGCCCAAGTAACAGCCCTTGAGAACCTTCTTGGGCGGCCCTTGAGAGCTGCTTCCCGGACTGGTGCCCGCAACAATAAGGTCGCTGCTCCACAAAAGAAAACCGCCGCGGGGTGGCCCGCGGCGGTCTCTCCAAACATTCACTGAAACGTCGCTGAAATCCTCAGGTGGCCGGCAGGATGTCCGTGGAGGCCGGCTTCGGCAGCGGCTTATCCTTGCGGCGCAGGGCCTTGCGCATCTTGGTCAGCGCCACGTTCTGGAGCTGGCGGATGCGCTCGCGGGTCACCCCGAATTCGCGGCCGACTTCCTCGAGCGTCATCGGCGTCTTGCCGGTGAGGCCGAAGCGTTCGTCGATGATCCGGCGTTCGCGCTTGTCCAGCACATCGAGCAAGCCGCCGAGTTCACCTTGCAGGTTCTTATCGGCGAGGGTCTCGAGCGGATCCTCGGCGCGGTCATCGCCGATGATTTCACCGTACTCGGTGGCTTCACCTTCGTTGATCGGCGCGTCGAGCGAGGTCGGGCGCTGCGAGGCCTGGCGGAGCATGGCGAGCTTACGGCGCGGCAGGCCCACTTCCTCGGCCAACTCTTCGTCGGTCGGTTCGCGGCCCAGGGCTTCGGCCAGGATCGTCTGGATGCGGCGCATCTTGGCGATCTTGTCCACCATGTGAACAGGCAGGCGGATCGTCTTGCTCTGGTTGGCCAGCGCACGCTTGATCGACTGCTTGATCCACCAGGCGGCGTAGGTCGAAAGCTTGCCACCCTTCTTCGGGTCGAAGCGCTCCACCGCCTTCATCAGGCCGATGTTGCCTTCGGAAATCAGGTCGGAGATGGGAAGACCGTAGCCCGAGTAGTCTTGGGCGATCTTCACGACGAGGCGCAGGTTCGCCTTGATCATGTGGGTCCGTGCATCCTTGTCACCCTTCTTGATGCGTCGGGCGAGCTTCACTTCCTCTTCAGGAGTAAGCAGGGGAGTCCTGGAGATCTCCCGGAGGTAGACCTTCAAACTGGAGTCGGAGTCGTATGACATGGCTTGGTCCCGGTGCTCCCGGGTTCTATTGGTTTAACGCCGCAGCGCCTCGGATTATTCCTGAAATCATCCTCGTATTTGTACTTACATGGTAAGGACTCAGACGCGGGCAATTCTTGGTATTTCTTAGCATTGGCCGTGCCCTCCCGTGCCACACACCCCGGGCTCCTTGGCCTTCAAACGATTGCATGAATGTGCGATACAAGTAGCAGCTATGGTCGGGGCAAAAACCGGGTCAAATTGCCACGCGAACTGCGACACGGCGGTCATTTTGCAATCCTGCGCTGGCGCCAGATTGGCACAGCGCTTGTGGAACTTCCCCCATCCGTGCCATTCGTCAAATGATGAAGAAGGCCAAATGAGTTTCCCGAAGTGCGACGAGGGTGTCTTTTCTGCCAACTGGAAGCTGCCGACCGCGGCCAAGCTTGGCGGGAGCCCTCTTTAAGGGCCACCACTCGAAGGGGACCGGGATGGATAGGATTGATGGGATAAGAGGCGTGCAGGGTGCCATTGCCAGATTCCAGTTTTACCGCGGATAGCGCGGATGGAATGAGCGGGGAAGGCCGCAGCTTCCGGCCATCCGCGACATCCGTGCTATCCGCGGTTCAAAATCCTCATCCCATTCATCCTATCCATCCCGGTCCAAATCTTTGAGTACTGGCTCCAGAGGAAACGGTCTCAATCATCTGCCATTCGGCCCTTACCCCTTCCGCAGGAACCAGAAGTCATCTGTCCCCGGCTCGTTTGCTGCCAAGGTCATCGACGGAGCCGGATCCGCCTGCGCGATCAGCAGCACCTTCTCTCCCGCAGATCCACGCCAAGCCGTCGACAAGGCGGCGAAGGCCTGGGCTTGATCGTGGCGGGTGATGGAGACCTTCATGAGCATGAAGACCCTACTGCCCCCAAGCCCGCGCAGCGCGAAGAATTCCTCCGTGGTGCTCGACTCATTTGCCAATTCATCCTGCGGCAAGTGCTGCAGCTCCGCGGAAATCTGATCCCGGGCCTGGCGATGGAGTTCGCCCAGCGCCTCGCGCGATTGCGTGATCAGGCACTGATCCACCAGCGAGCGCAAGGCGGGCAGGAGCTGCCGCAGGCTGCGTTGCATCTCCGCGGAATCGAAATGCACTGCCGCCAGGAAGGGACCCCGGCCATCCCCGGACTCCACCATGCGGATCAACAGCGCCTCGCAGCCGCGCACCCACAGCAGGAAGTGGCGGTAAGGCTGCACCACCCCCGCCTCCGACTGCTGCCGCGCGGCATTCGCCGCGATGCCCTGCAAGTAGAGCAGGCGCTTGCAGGTCCGCAGCGATGCCGTGGAAAGCCCGAAGTCCTCCATGTCGTCATTCCACGCTGGGTGCTTACCGAAGAGAGCAAGCACCGGAGCCGGACTTGAATCAGTGACCCTGAGATCGCGGAGGAAATCCTTCTGAAATTCTGTGTCCATGATTGTTCCCAGCCCGGGATCGGTGCGCGGTCAGGATAGGGCCGAGGGGCTGCGAAGAAAAGAGTGAGCTGCTGGTCTCGAAGATCTCCGCTGGAGCCAGCGCTCAAAGATTTGGACCGGGATGGATAAGATGAATGGGATGAGAGTTTTTACCGCGGATAGCACGGATGTCGCGGATGGCCGGAAGCTGAGGCCTTTCACGTTCATCCCATCCGCGTGATCCGCGCAATCCGCGGTAAAAACAGGAACCCGGCGAGGGACTTCGGATCACCTCGCGCACCTCTTATCCCATTCATCCTATCCATCCCGGTCCCCTTCCTTTGAGGACCATAGCCCAGGACCCCAAAAGCAAAACGGCCGGGATCGCTCCCGGCCGTTCTCGAAAAAACGATCGCTGTTCTTTATCCGATGACCTCCGGCCACTCGGTGTGGAAGAACTCGCCGCGCGGCTTGTCGGTGCGCTCGTAGGTGTGGGCACCGAAGAAGTCGCGCTGGGCCTGCAGCAGGTTCGCGGGCAGCACGGCGCTACGATAGCTATCGTAGTAACCGAGCGAGGCCGAGAAGGCGGGCACCGGGATACCGGCCAGGGTGGCCAGCGAGACGACCTCGCGCCAATTCTCCTGGAACTCGTTGAGCAAATCCGTGAAGTACGGCGCGAGCATCAGGTTGCTCAGCTCGGGATCCTTGCGATAGGCGTCCGTGATGTCGTTCAGGAAGCGGGCGCGGATGATGCAACCACCGCGCCAGATGGCGGCGATCTTGCCGAGGTCGAGGCCCCAGTTCTTCTCCTTGCCCATGGTGGCGATCAGGTCGAGGCCCTGCGCGTACGAGATGATCTTCGAAGCGAAGAGCGCGTCGTGAACCTTCTTCACCAGCTTCTTCTTCTTCTCGTCGATCTTCGGCTTCGGGCCTTCCAACTTGTCGGCTGCGGCCACGCGCTTCTCCTTCATGGAGGAGAGGATGCGTGCTTCCACCGCGGCATTGATGGTGGAGATCACCACGGCGTTTTCCACCGCGTTCATGATCGTCCACTTGCCGGTGCCCTTCTGGCCGGCGGTGTCCAGGATCATGTCGACCAGCGGCTTCTTGGACTCGGTGTCCTTCTGCGCGAAGATCTTCGAGGTGATCTGGATCAGGTAGCTCTCAAGATCGCCTTCGTTCCACTCGGTGAAGACCTCGGCCAGTTCTTCGGCATCGAAGCCCGCGGCCTTGAAGATGTTGTAGGCCTCGCAGATCAACTGCATGTCGCCGTACTCGATCCCGTTGTGAATCATCTTCACATAGTGGCCGGCACCGCCGGGGCCGATGTGGATCACGCAGGGCTCGCCATTCACCTTCGCGGCGATGGATTCGAAGATCGGCTTCATCACATCCCAAGTCGAGGCCGGGCCGCCGGGCATGATCGAGGGGCCCTTGCGCGCGCCTTCTTCACCGCCGGACACGCCGGCACCGATGAAGCGGAAGCCGAGGTCGCCGAGCCACTTGTCGCGGCGCTCGGTATCGGTGTAGAGCGAGTTGCCGCCGTCGATGATGATGTCACCCTTGTCGAGCAGCGGGATGAGCTGCTCGATCACGGCGTCCACCGGGCCACCGGCCTTCACCATGATCATGACCTTGCGCGGCGAGGCGAGGGACTTCACGAATTCCTCCAGCGTCTTGGAGCCGACCAGCTTTTTGTCCGGGTGGGCCGCCACGAATTCATCTGTGACGGAAGTGGTACGATTGTAGACGGAAACCTGGAATCCGCGGGACTCCACGTTGAGGACGAGATTCTGGCCCATGACGGCCAGGCCGATGAGGCCGAAATCGCTGTTGCTCATGGTTTGCTTTCGGTTGGAGGAAACGGCGGCGGTGTAAGGAAGGCGCGGCATCGGTGCAACCCCTTGTTGCCATCATGCCATGCATTCCCCACATTCGCGCCGTGAACCTGCCCAATGCAATCACCGTCTCCCGCCTTTTCCTAACGGCGGTGTTCGTGGTGGCGGTGGGCTTCCCGGGGACGACGGGCTTCATGATCGCCCTGATCACCTTCTCCGTGGCCGCCGCAACCGATTGGCTGGACGGTTACTTGGCGCGGAAGCTGGGAATGGTCACGCCGCTGGGCAAGCTGCTAGACCCGCTGGCGGACAAGATCCTGGTGTGTGCCGCCTTCGTGTATTTTTCCGCCCAGCCGCGGGATGGCTACCATTCCCCGGTGTGGGTCACCTCGCTGATCATCGCGCGGGAGTTCCTGGTGACGGGACTGCGACAGATCGCGGTGGAGGCCGGCCACGTGCTCGCGGCGGACCGGCTGGGGAAATGGAAGACGACCTTCCAGCTCACCTACTGCATCACCGGGCTGGTGTGGCTGACTTTCAATTCGATGAAGGATCCCGGCGTGATCGGCGGCCTGCTGCGCGACTTGGCGAACCCGAAGGGATGGCTGATGCCGGTCTCGCTGTGGACTGCAGTGGCGCTGACGATGATCTCCGGGGCGAACTACGTGTGGGGTTGCCGGAAGCTGCTGGTGCAACCGCGGTAGGTTTTCCGTCCCAACGGGACGACTTATAAAAGCCCGGCACGAGGAACGAAGTGCCGGGTTATGGCCACCCGAACGATTGCGTCCCAAAGGGACGCCTCATGCTTCTGGCTGCCCTCAACCGGAGACGTGCCCGCAGACCGGGTTGGGAACTTTGCGTCGTCACGAACGCTTGCCGATACACGAAATCCTCCCCGCATAAAGCGTCCCGTTGGGACGCAATCCATTTCGCGCTCAAACCCGGCACGGCGTTCCTTGTGCCGGGCTATTATGAGCCGTCCCCTTGGGACGGAGAAGGCAGCCCTGCTGGGACAGAAATGTCCCAGCTCCTTACTTCAGCAGCCGCTCCTTGATCTGCCCAAGCACCGAGTCAAAGGCGAGGCCCTCCGCGTCCGGTTGCTGGCTGGAGGAAACGAAGCGCGGGATCACGCCGGGCGGCACGCCGAGTCGCTTGTCCAGGATCCCCGGGTCCACTTCCGGGTGCAGGTCCGAGCGATGGTACTGCAGCGCCAGCGCGATGGCATCCAGATCGTAGCCGTTCCGCTTCGTGTTGTCAGAGAGCCGCATGAGGCTCTCCCAAGTCACCTTGAAGCGCTGGGGATCCATATCCACCACGAAGACGACGCCCGCGACGCCGCGCAGCAGCAGTTCCTCCGCGGCATTGTATTCCACCGGGCCGCTGAGCGAATGGGCCGCGACGTGGAGGAAGCGCCCGTCCGGCAGGGTCTGCGGCTCGGTCCACTCCACACGGTGGACGCGCAGCGAGCCGACGAGGTGCTCGCGCACCGTGGCCGAGCTATGGCGCGCGGCCACTGCACGCAAAATCGCCAGCTTGCCGGTATCGGCCGCCCCTGCGAGGGCGACCTTCACCGTAACCTGGCGACCGTCTTGCTCCACCGTCATGGCGACTGCGGCGGGCAGGAACGCATCAGAGCCTGCCCAGTTCGCGGGCCACGATCATGAGGGTCTCGCGCACGCCGGGAGCGAAGGTCCCGTCGTTTTGCACGGCGAGCATGGTGCTGCCCTCGCGGATGAACTCGATCGGCACGCTGCCGCAGTAGAGCTTCACCTGGCCGCCGAGACCAAGACCGGCGATGACGCGCTTGAAGGCGTCGATCGTGGCATTGTCCGTGGCGGGGATGCGGGACACGAGGCGGATTCCCGGGAGGGAACGGGCGCGCTGGAGGATTTCCTCCGCGCTGAGCTCGCGATCCACGCCGAAGATCGCGCGCAGCTCAAGCTGGCGGATCGTGTGGGATTCGGAGTCATACGAGTCCGAGGCAAACGAGGCAGCGGCTGGAGCTGCTGCCGGGGATGAGCCCGGAGTCGAGGTCGGCGCATGGGCCGGGGCTTGGTGGGTATGGGATGGCACGGAAACGGTCGCGACCACATGCTGCACCGGGGCTGCGGCTGCCGCCGGAACGGGCGGCGGCGTGGCTACCGGTGCCTCCTGCGCGAAGGCGAAGGGCGATGCGGCGGGAGCAGGTGCGGCTGCAGGTGCCGCAGCCGGGGCGGGCGCGGGCGCGGCGGTGGCGAAGGGGGAATCCACGGCCACCGGGCCATCGAAGGGCGAGGGAGCCATCGCTTCCGGGGCGAAGGGTGAGCGGGCCTCGGCCGCCGGCGGATCCCCCGCGGCGGGGCGGCGCTCCGGCAGCTTCACCGGGCGGCCCGAATCCGGGGCCAGGCGCGGCGGGCTTTCCTCGCGCAGGGCGGCGAAGGGCGATTCCGGCTCGGCCACCACGGCAAAAGGGCTCGCCGCAGGACCTTCATCGGCCACGGCAAAGGGGCTCTTGGCGGCAGGAGCCGGCGCGAAGCCCTCCTGAGGTTCGAAAATACCGCGGCTGCTGTTCATGATCAGGCTATGGTGGAGGGTGGAGAAATGCGATCCGGGGGGGTGAATAACTTCACGAGTGCGGAAAGTCGAGCATCCAAATGGCCAATGGCGGATTCGTACCTGACTGCGCATGCGTCAGTTCCCGGCTTTTTGCGGGGCAGCTCAGCTCCAGTAAACATAGATGGAGACGCGGTGTGTGGTGTCATCCACCGTCACCTCCGCATGGGCCGCGCCGCCGCCCGGCGCGATCCCGAAGTGCCGCAGGCCGGGGGATGGTTTCGTAAGCTTCGCTTCCCGGGTGCCGGGCGAGTCCTTGAGCCAAGTCTCGATCTCCGCCGCCGGAGCCGTGAAGGAGGAGCGGAAGGCACGGGTGAAGGAGCTGCCCTCCGCCGTCACGGTCACCGTGCCTGCCGATGCAGGAAAGGGCGCGAGGCGGCCCCACTCCAGGGTGCAGTCCATGGCGGAGCTCTGCCGCGCCGTGGGACTCCCCCTTGAGTAGAGTCAGTAGCCGAGCCCGAGCAGGGCCACGGCACCGCAACCTAACAAGACACCGCAGCAGCAGAGCAAGACAAGCGATCGTTTGGCCCAAGGCTTCATGACACCTCAGGCCACTCCATTGCACTCATACCACACGAAGCGCTTCTGCTGCACGTCGTAGAGGACGCGGAAGTAGCCCGTGCCCCCATCATCGACCCTCACGGGACCCCCTTCCACTGATCGCGTTGCTCCTTCGGCAAGTGCTTCTCAGACCCGGTATCGAAGTGGAAGTAATAGATGAAGATGAACTTCTCCTGCCCGCGCTTCAGCCCCGCGACCTGCCGCCGGTAGCCCGCCCAATTCCACTTCGCGTCTGCTTCCTTGGTCTTGAGGAAGGCGGCGAGGCCTTCTTCCACGCCCTTCAGATCGGCTTCCGCGGGGGTCCAGTAGCCGTCGATTTTCTCCGGTGCCTTGTAGCTCACTTCCTTCACCAATTGCTTGGCCTTCGCCTCGGGGAAGATCGCCGTCCGCTCCATGGGGATCAGGTCTCCCGCCCATGCGGAGAGCGCACCCGCGAGAAGCAGGGCGAGCGTGATGAATGAGGGTTTCATGACTTGGCATCCTAGCGGCCGCGGTCTTTGCGCCAAGCTTCAAGGATGAGAGGGCGGCGGAGCTGCCTGCCACGCGAGCGGCATCGCCAGCTGCCTTCCCTGGCAGAGGGCCCGGGCCGGGCAAGCATCAGGGCTATTTTCCGGGCAAGAGCGCGGCGGGCACGGCGCTGGCATCCTTGTCCTTCAAAACGCCGCGCTGGCGCTCGAGTTCCTTCTGTAGTTCGGCATCCGGGCTGATCTCCAGCTTGCGCTCCAGGATCCGGATTTCCAGCGGGAGGATGTTCTCGAAGTAGCTCGCCGCGTCCGGCGCGCCGATCTTCTTCTCCTCCTCTAACAGCCAGTTCAGGCACTTCACCTGCATCTCCGGGTAGCTCAACGCGGCGTTCGACTTCAGCCATTTCTCCAAGCCGCCCGCTTCTTCGAAGGGAGAGCTTTTCCAGTACGGCTTCGGGTGCTGCTGCCCGTCCCGCCCCGCCCGGCTGTAGCCGTAGGAAGAGTAGTTGTCCGGCGTGTCCTGGAGTTGTAAGGACAGGTTCCAATAGCACGCATCCCCCACTGCATGCTCCTCGGAGTGATTCCGGAAGTTGATTGAAGGGCGCTTGTCATGCAGATGCTCGATGAGGATGGGAAAGGCTTTACCCTTGAAGGTGCTCAGTTTGTCGAAGGCCTTCTGGCACTTCTCGAATTGCTGCTTGTACTCAGCATCGTCATCCTCCCGGATGCCGGGACTGATCAATGGTGTTTCGCCGGACCTTTCGTGTTGGAAGACCAACTCCTCCACGAGTCCACGGATCTCCTTCGCTTCCGCTTCGGTGGCGGGAGTATCCTTTCCAGCAGCCCGGGTTGGCTGGCCCACCATCAGGGTCGCGCAGCAGAGCAGGTTGATCCATCCCTTCACCCACTTCTTCATGCGGCTAGGATAGTGGCCATTCGCAAAGCTTCAAGCATGCGGAAGCCGCGTCACGGCTGCCGGCCTGCGTATTGCTCGATGAAGAAGTTACACGAGTAGGCACCACCTTCCATCATCTCGCCGCCGTAGTAGTTGTTCACGCCGAGGGCTGCGACTGAACCCGCCACCCGGTATCTCCCCGGCGGCAGGGTCAGCTTCCCGGTCTGGCCCACGGGGATGACCAGCTTCACGGAGTCCGGGCCGCTGTAGCGGAGGGTCAAGGTGTAGCCGGTATCATTCTTCACCTCGATGCCGACAGCGCTTCCACCCAAGCGCCGGGCCTCCACCTGGGGAATCTCCCCGTGGTCTCCCGCCGCGATCTCCGTGACCTCAAGGTCGATGATGCGCTTCTCGATCCAGCGTGCCAGCGGATGTTCCGGGAAGCGCGAGAGGAAGTGCCGGTACGGCTCCAGCGTGTCCTGCTCCCTCACCCAATCCCAATCATCGGAGAGCTCCGCCAAGCGGGCTTCCAGGTCGCCGCGGTGAGGGCTCTGCGGATGCTCTAACAGAAAAGCCCGGATCTCCGCGGCGGAGCGGCTGCCGGCGAGCTGCTTCCAGCGATCCTCCTGGGCAAGCTCCGCGAGCAGGGCCTTGGCCTCGGCGATGACTTGCGCCGGAGCTTCGGGATTCCGCTTCAGGAATGTCGTGACCTTTGCCTCCGAGCGCGTGAGCGCAGCCCGGCGCCACGCCTCGCCGATCAAGCGGGAGATCAGGTCCTCCGCCTCGGCACGGGTCTGCGGCGGGGCATCCGGATGAGTGGCCAGGAACTCGCGGATCTTGGACTCGTAGGGAATGGCGGCGACTTGGCGCCACTCTTCATCGATCAAGTTGCCGAGCCGCAAGCGGGCCTCGTTCCGGTGCTTGCCGTGGGGATAGAGGCGGAGATAGCGGCGGGCATCGTCCATGGTGCCAGCGGCCGCGGCACTGGCCCACACGCCGTCGTCCTTAAGGCGATAGATCTTGGCCCGCGCCCGCCCGGTGAGCTTGTCATCCGGGAAGCGCTTCACGAAGGACTCGTAGGACTCCACCTGGTTGAGGAGCGAGGCCCATTGATACTGTGGCCACGCTTGGCTCAGGAAAAGCAGCACCAGCAAGGCGGTGGCGGCGACCAGCACTCCGGGAGTGCGGGGCCGCCGTCCTTCGCAATGCTGGCAGGAGCCTTTCATGGAGAGGAAGAACAAGCCGGGCAGCCAGCAGAAGTTGGGCTTCCGGCAATGTTCCTTCTATCAGAAAGCCTGCGGCAGGGCAAGGAAACTCCGGATGCTCGGATTGTAATCCTTGCTTGGGGAACTGTCGCAGGGGCCAGGCTCACTCCACACTCTAACAGCGAGGCATACCGCCCGGCCACTGCTGGCGGCTCGCAAGCTCCCCGCAGCGGAGACACTCAGCGCGAGCCTCCGGAGGCGGGCGGAGTCCCCGCTTCCACGGGCGGGGCCGGGGATGAAGGGACTTCGGCCACGGTCAATTGCAGTGGCTTCTTCGCATTGCGGACAATCACCACCGGAACTCCCGGCGCGCACAAGACGCTGCCGCTGATGCTCACGTTGCGATACTGGTAGTTGGTCATTTCCTTTTCACCATGGACCACCGAAGCGGGAACGCGCAGTTGCGCGCCGATGACGTAGGTAACCCGGTAGCCTTTCTCGCCTTTCGAGACGGTGTACTCGCAGGTCAAAACCGGGCCATCTTCCCCGATCATCTGGTCCGCCGTGAAGTTGGGCCCGGTCCCGGTGAGCTGTAGATCGATCGTACTTCCGGTAGTCGTGGTGCCCTCCAGGCTGATGGTGAGGTTGGAGTCGAGAGCCTGCGCTTCTGCTTCCTGCCTGCCCCCGGGGGTATAGGGAGCCGGCGGGGGAAGTGAGGGCACGACCCGGCTGCGCGGCGTGGGCGTATTGCCCGGTGGGTTCTGGGCGGCAAGGGGCGCGCACAGCGCGACGGCGAGGAGTAGCGGAATGGCTTTCATATCATGAAGTGAACTCCACAGGGCGGCGCTTTATTCACTCCAAACTTTCCACCGGACCCTTCAGTGCCGCAGGAACCACGCGAGCCACAGCAAGGCCCCCAGGATCATCGCCACCAGCACGCAAGTGCCGATCAGCGCGAACTTCCGCCAGAAGACAATGGTCCGCTCTTCAAGCGGGGAGATTCCAGTGCGCGAGTTTTCTGCACTCTCCACCACCAGGCGATGGGGAAGCCACAGCAAGCGGAAGGGCCACTAGAAGAGATTAAACACGATTGTCAGGAGCAGATCCATCTCCGGCTATGATTGACCCAGTCCGCACGAAATGGGTTGTCCAGTCGATGGGAAAGGCCACTCCAGATTCCGATCCCCGCGTCCGGCTCAGGACTACTCCGCGGGAAGCTCCACCGGCTTCTTCTTCTCCGGCAGCTTCACTTTGCCCGCCAGTTCCGGGGACACCTTGGCGAGCTGTGCCTCGCTCATCTGGCCGGCATCGACGAAGGTCCACTTCTTACCGCCGTCTTCCGAGATGCCTAGCAGGTGAGAGTCCTTCGTTCTCGGAGTGATGGGCCATGGGAAGCCGGATCTTGCGGCGATGCCACCGCCACGCGGGGGCGCCACTTCACTTCCCGGCCGGAGTGAGCACCGGCTTCTTCCGCTCCGGCATCTTGACCGGCTTCAGCTCGGGGAAGATCTTGAGGATCTCCGCCTCATTCTTCGGCCCCATGTCGACGAAGCTCCACTTCTTGCCGCCGTCTTCCGAGATGGCGATCAGGTGTGCCTCCTTCGTAGCGTGGCCCTCGCTGATCTTGGCCACCAGGGTCTCGGGCACCAGGGAGACCAGCCAGTTGTTCTCCAGCTTCACCGGCTTCTCCGGCGCGCCGACGGTGATCTTCTCCACGGTGACACCCTGGAGGAGCGAGGTCTGCTTGGCCTTCTTGAGTGCCGCGATCATCGCGTCCTTCCCGCCGCTGGATTCCACCAGGCGCGGGTGGGTGTAGCGGACCTGCGCTTCCAAGTCATCCGTGGTCAGCGCCTTGGTGTAGGCCTCGGCTTCCTTCTTGATCAGGTCCGTGACCTCATCGGCGCGCGAGAGCATGGGCATCGCCGCGAGGAGGGCGAGGGAAAGGAGGAAGCGCTTCATGGCTGCGGGCAATTTTCCACGAAGCCGGGGCCGAAGCAAAGGCGGATCTGGGGCTGCCTCACCCCTGCTCCCCGCGGCCCGGTCGTGATCCGAGGTGGAAGCTCTTTACCACGAAGGTCCCGTCTTCGTTCACGAGTCCGTCCATGTAGGAATCCAAGCTGTCGGGCTCGCCCTCGACGATATTGGGCGGTGTCGAGCTGAGATTGACTTCCACCTCCAGGGGCAGGGAGACCGGGGCTTCTTCGCGAATCTCCCAGCGGACACACTCCACATGGAAATCCATGGAGAAGCCATCGAAGCTGGAATCGCCGTGCTTCTTCTTCACGGCCGCGTATCGCTCCGGTCGGGACTTGCGGGTGCGCTCGAGAATTTCGCGCCGGGCGGTCTGAATGACGTCGAGCTGCCACCGCGCTTTCCCATTCTGGATCTTCACCAGCGCGAGATTGTCCCAAGTCCACTTGCCGCCCACCGCCCACAACAAGACCGAGCTGTCTTCCGACCAGCAAGCAATGCCCGCGCCGTGATGGTTCAGGCCGCGGTCGTAGGCGGGAAAATCGCCGGGAATCACCGCGACAACTTTCCTGCTCTTCAGATCGACGAGCCGGTCCTGCGGGTCTTTCACGTCCGGCCCATCGAAACGGAAGACAGGGACCATCACCCCATAGCGATGGTCGGGGGAAGTGCTGTCCTTCTTGAAGACATAGTCAGAACCGCCCGGCATCGAGTGCACCGCGGAGCAGGAGGACAGGATGATGGCGCCAAAAGCCAGACAGAGACTCGAAGAAGAGAGAAGGACCGGGAGTTTCATCAGCGCGGCGGGGAGCCTCCATGAAGCTGGAGCCGAAGCAAAGGCGGATCTGGCCCGGCCTCACCAGCGTCCGTTGCCACCCGGACGAGGGCCGAGATGGAAGCTCTTTACCACGAAGGTTCCCTCTTCGTTCACGATCCCGTCCAGATATGAGTCCAGATCGTAGGGATAGCTCTCGATGCCCTTGGGATTCGCGGTGAGATTGACCTGCACTGCCAGCGGCAGGGAGATCGGGCTGCCCTCGCCGCCGGGGATCACCACGTCCACGGTGAAGCCATCCGGGTAGGCGGAGCCATCGCCCGCGTTTTCCTTCTTCACCGCGGCATATCTCTCGGGCTTGGCCTTGCGGGTGCGTCCCAGGGTGGCGCGCTGGGCGGTGTGGAGGAGATCGAGCTGCCACTTGGCCTTGCCATCCTCCAGCTTCACCATCGCGATGAGGTCCGGGCACCACTTGCCATCCACATCCCACAGCAGCACGGAGCTGTCCGCGGACCAACTGGCCACGCCCATGTCGTGGTGGTTCAAGGTGCGGTTGTAGCCCGGCCGGTCACCATCGATATCCACGACGACCCTCTTGCTTTTCAGCTCGATGATTTGATTCTTTTCGGAGCCTTCGGTCATGGTCTTTTCGTCGAAGACCGGCACCACCACTCCGTAGCGACGGTTTGGGGAATAGGTGTCCTCCGGGATGATGTAGCCGGCGGTGCTGCCCTTAATGGGAATGGCGGTGGAACCTTTGACGGGGACGGTGGTGCTGCCCTTGATGGGGACGGAGGAGCAAGCTGTTAGAAGAGCGGCACCGATTGCCGCTCCGATGGCTGGCGGAAGGAAGGCGACGTGGAATTTCATCGGGATCGGAGACGAGTCTCCGGAACGCTGGCAGTCCTGCCCGAAAGGTCGAGATCGAAGCACCTTGAGAATTCCCGCGGGCTGTGGATCATGGCCCTCACATAACTAGGGCTTCTTCACCGCACTTGGCTCGAAGCTGGGAATCTCCCCGGCGGGATGCTCATTGAGGAACTTCCAGAACTCCTCCAACTGCGGCGACTTCCAGTACTCCTTGTCGTCCTGCCACAGGCTGCCGAAGAAGGTATAACTCTTGCCATTCACCGTGATGATACCGCGCGGGAGGGCATTCGGCTGCGGGCCACTGGGGGTGCTTGGCTTGGTCTTCACCAATGCCGCGATGTGCTCCGCGAAGCTCTTGCTCAAGGGGAACTTCTTGCTGCGGTTCTCAAAGGCGGCGTAATCGCCGGTGGCCGCCGTTGCCATTGCGGCCGAGGCTGATTCACCTCCACTACCCGCAGGCGGACTTTCCTTGGTTTCCGCTGCACCCGCGGCCCCGGCCGGCTTTTTCGCGGGGGCTTCCGTGCATGCTGCCGAAAGCAGGGCTGCGAGCAGGAGGATGACTCTCATGGAGACCTTCATGGTTTAACAAGCCTCCGGGACTGACGGAGACGACTTCGCAATGCGCCGGCCCGCGATGGCCTTGCCGGCCTTCCCATCCACCACGAAGGAGAACCCGAGCGTTTCCCCGGCGAAGTCCAGGATCACTCCCACCTTCAGCTCGCCTTCGGTAAACTCCATCCGGACCTCTTCTCCCTTGATCTCCGAGAAAGCATGCGGCCAACGGAAAACCATGACGTTCGGCAGATCGACGTTCGAATGGAGCACCAGATCGGAACCCGCCACGCCGATGACCCCAAACATGGGCCCCCGATTGGATCCGCGATCGATCTCCAGGGCAAAGCCGTAGCCCGCCCGCTTGAGGTGGACGGTGCCTTTCCCGTCATCGGACGGGTACTCGCCTATCTTGCGGGACAGGAACTCAAAGGCGGGAATGCTGGTGATCATGAATGGTGAGGAGGGGTCTTACCACCAGCCGGCGACCCTGCCCACAAGCAAAACCACGACGGCCAGCAGGACCGAACCGCAAATCACGACCAAGAGCGTGCCGATGGCGAGTTTCGCGACCGGCGTGTTGCCTTCGCTGCGGTTGAAGACGGCCCCGCAATGTTCACAGGCCTGCGCGTGTTCGACGGTTTGGCACAAGAAGGAAGCCCCCGTGTCGAACCAACGGGACTGCTCCTGCTTGATCTCAATCTTCTTCGTGAGCTGCTTGCAGTGCGGGCAGGTGGAGTGGCTGGCGGCCATGGGAGTAGTAGAGCACTCAGCCGGACAAGACCGCCCTTAGAAAGTTCCTTCAGCTTTCCATCGAGATGTCCTCCACCTCTCCCTCTTCGCCGAAGGTGACGCACAGCACGTAATCCGTTACGTCCCCTGGCAGGGTGAAGTCCAGCGTGTCGAGCTGCTCACCCCCGTCTTCCTCTTCATCAAACTCTGATCTCAGCACGAGGGCGTCCAGGATCCGCTGCGGGTCCGGCCTTGCCGTCTGGAACTGCTCCTCCCAGTACGCAGGCTCAAGCTCTTCGAGATGATGCGAAACAAAAAGGGTCGCCCCGAATTCGTCACCTTCCGTTCCGTATGCCGCATGGATGGCGGCGCGGGCAGCTTCCACGCGTCTCCGGAGCTTGGCTTGGTCGATCGCCATGGAGTGAAAGCTGCAAGCAATCCGTCCAAAGGTCGAGGTCGCATTCCCCGGCCAGGGCTGGGCTGTCAGAGCGACCCTGGGTTGCGGATCGGGCGAGACCATGCCGAGCCAAAACGGGCACTCCGCGACGGCAACTCCTCGAACGCAATCTTCCCTTCTCTCAAGGCGGTGCCGTCGTCGAGCCCATCGAGACGTGCCAGGTCCCTCGCTGAAAACGGGGGCGCATAAATCGCGGGTCTGTGGTAGCCATGAATCAGTCCTCCCAAGTAGAGGCGGACGTCCCTCCGCTTGCCGTAGAACGACTGCAAACGCTTCCTGAGTGGAGCCATCGCGTAGGGAAACTGCCACCGCTTCCGGGCGTGCACGATACCCTGCCAGACCAGGACGCAAGGCACGGTGAGGGGCAAGGTCAGGAAAAACCCAGGCACGAACAGCGCCATTTTCAGAGCCGCGGGGATCCGCTTGGAAGGACGCTTGGCCCAGCATGGCTTACAACGCCCCTGGTTGCGCCGGGCCGTGGTTTTCAGGATACTGGTGGCGCAGCGTGAACAGTGAGTTCGTGGTTCCACAGGTGATCGCGAAGATTGCAGCACTCAACTACTCCAAGAGGCCCATCCCTGGGCCCCTCAGCCCAGGCTGGCATGGGGCAGGCCTTTGGCCCTTGAAGAGCTGCTCACTCCTCCTCCGCCAACCTCTTCAACTTCCTCCGCAAGCTGATCTTCATCGCCGGGGAGACGCGGTCCGTGAAAAGCACGCCATTGAGGTGATCGGTCTCATGTTGGAGCGCGCGGGCCAGCAGGCCATCGGTCTCGATCACGAGAGTCGTGCCATCAAGCTGCGGCAGCGTGGCCTTCACCGCGGCGGGGCGATTCACTTCCGCGCGGATGTCGTGGATGCTCAGGCAGCCTTCGGTATCGCGCTCCTTGGGCGCAATGAACTCGAGCTCCGGGTTGATGAACTTCAGCGGCATGATGGAGGCCAGCGGCGCGTCCTTCCCATCCACGCGCAGGAAGCTAATGCACTCCGGATCGTGCGAGACATCGATCACCGCCAGGCGGAGCGCGATGCCCACTTGCGGGGCGGCAAGGCCGACGCCATTGGCATCGTACATGGTCTCCAGCATGTCATCCGCGAGGATGCGGATGGCGTCATCCACCACATCGACCCGCTTGCAGCGCTCGCGGAGGACGGGGTGGCCGTATTGGACAATCTCAAGAATCATTTGTCAGGTGAACCGCCGCGATCCTGCGGCAAGCGGATGCGGGCGGGCACGTCCTTAATCGCGATACCGGCACGGGTCAACGCGTCCCACACCTCCAGCAGCTTCTCCAGCGGGATATCCTTGTCAGCCTCCAGCTCCAGCTTGCGGCCGGGATTCTCCTTCACGAAGGACTTCAGGTAGTTCTCCAGCAGGGAAATGTCCGGCACGCGGATGTCATCCAGCGAAAGCGTGCCGAGGCGGTCGACGGACAGGATCGAGGAGGCCTCGGTGACGGTGGCGGAGGGCACTTCCTTCACCGTGGGCAGCTCGATCCGCAGCACCGGGCGCTTGCGCTTCTGCTGGGTGGTGACCACGAAGAAGATCAGCACCACGAAGAGGATGTCGATCAGCGGCATCACCATGATGCCCCGCGGGCGGCGCTTGGGCAGTTCGAACTTCATGGCCGTTCCGGGACGCTGGAAAGGGCGGGCTGGGCGGACTCCTGGGACTTCGTCTTGGCGGGCGCATGCGCTGCCGCGTGGCCCGGCTCCTCATCCCGGTCATCGCAGAGCCTGGCCACGCTGGAAAGCAGGACTTCCAGGCGGGAGACCAGCACCTCGATGCGGCGGCTGAACCAGCCGTGCGCCACCACCGCGGGGACCGCCACGGCCAGGCCGACGATGGTATTGTGCAGGGCGCGATCAATGCCCCGGCCAAGCAGCGCCTGGTCCGGTGTGTCGCCCAGGCCACTGAAAATCACCGCCAGGCCGCTGGCCGTGCCCAGCAGGCCGAGCAGGGGTGCCACGGTGATGATCGTATCCAGGATGATCATGCCAGCATTCAGCTGCACCGTCTCATCCCGCGCGGAGGCCTGCACGGCCTCGGTGATTTGCTCGCGGCTCCGGCCGCGGTGACGCAGGGCCACCTGGCAGAGGCGGGCCAGGGTGCTATCGCCATCGCCACAGGCGGCGGACAGCCCGGAAAGGTTTCCCGTCAGCTCGCAGCGGTTCACCTCCGCCTCCAGGTCCGCGGGCAGCACGGCACTCCGGCGGAGCGACAACATTTTGAAGACGATGGCAGCCAGCGCGACGAAGGAGGTCAGCGCCAGGGCATACATGAAGATGCCGCCCTCATTGAAGAACTTGGCGATGGCCTCGAAATTCAAGGCCAAGAGCGAGATGGAAGACATGGTGGAGATCAAAACGTGAAACTGTAGGTGACTTCGAGCGGCTCGCCGTTGAGCTGCTTTTTCAACTCATCCGGGAAGGCCGGGATTTTGGCGGTGCGGATGCTTTCCGAGGTGAAGCCCTTCTGGATCGCCCCCACGCCGAATTCTTCCAGGAAGGTCAGCGAGCGGACCTTGCCACTGGGCTCCAGCACGAAGCGCACGATGATCTGGCCGGGCGTGATGTAGTCCCGGTTCCGCACGCAGTTGAGCTGCCATTCCTTCTCCACCGCGCGGCTGAGCGAGGAGTGGTACTTGCCGAGCAGCGAATCCTCCACATCCAGCGCGGCGCGGCCCTGGCGGCTGATCGAGCCATTGAGGCGGGTCTTCTGCTGGTTGCCGCGGAAGCCGGGGGCATCCTTCGGCGCATTGGCCTTCGGCTGCGGTGGCAGGGCCGGCGGGGTTTCGCGCGGCTTGGTCTCCGTGGAGGCGCTGCGGCGGTCGGGAGCCGGGGGTTTGGGCGGAGTCGGCGGCGTCTCTTCCGGCACCTGACGATCCACCGGGAGCGCGCCTTGGGCCAGCCGCTCCTTCGGCGGGGGGGGCGGCTTCGCCGGGCTGGGATCGGGAGAGGGCGCGGGCGTTTCCTTCACCGCGGGCTCCTGGGCCGGCGGTGGCGGCGGCGTGTCCGGCTGGGTGGCCAGAGAGGGATCCGTGGGCGGCTGCGGTGTCTGAGGCGGCAGGGAGGGATCGCTCATGCGCTCCGGCGAAGGCTCGGAGTCGGGAGCGGGGGCATCACTCGGCTTGGCGATGCGGTCCGAGGCCAGATCGCCATCCTGGTACTTGCTGACCGTGGTCTCGATCTCGTTCTCGTAGTGCGGCTCGCGGCCTTTCTGGCTGGGCAGCATCGGAGCCTCCGCCACGGCGGTGGCATCACTGGTGGCGCGGGTATTCCGCTCACCGATGAAGCTGGGATTCTCCGGCCGCTCGGCCGCCTGGTCCGGCGAGGTGCGGGCAAAGGGCGCGGCCTGCGGTGGCTTGGGCACGGGAGGCGTGGGTGCCGTCTCCATGGGCACCACCGCGACTTCCGGAGCCGCGATCTCCGGCACAATCGTCACCACGGTCTCGCTTTCCTCCGCGGGCTTGGGCTCGGGTGGCTTGGACTTGGGCTCCAGCTTGATCAATTCAAGCCCTACCCCGAGCAGTACAAGCAAATTGGCCAACGCCGAAATGGCGAAGGCCACGGACCACAGACGGGCCTGCTGGTGGGACTGGGATTCTAGCGCTGTCATCGGAATCCGGGCGGGAGCTTTGCCCGGATTCCCGATGGCTGCAATCCGGGAAATCCCGGCTGATTTTTCACCAGTCGTCGAAGCTCTTCGGCTCGTGCTCGCCGGTGCCGGCAAGCGAGCAGTTGAAGTAGAGGGCGCCCATGGCCGGGATCACGTCACCGCCGGAGGCGTAGACGCCGCCGCCGGGGCAGGCCGGGTTCTTCTCCACGAAGCGGCCGGAGCCGATGATCTGGCCCTCAAGGCCGGTCACGGAGGTTCCAGGCTCGTAGCCGTACATGTTGGAAAAGCTGCGGACGCCCTTCTGCACGAGCTGCAAATTCATGATGCAGGTCGAGCGGTCGGTGCCTTTTTTCCAAGTCTTCGCGCCAATCGCGAGGATGCCGATTAGGGTCAGCATCATCATGATGACGAGAGTGAGTTCCAGCAAGGTCATTGCCGGACGCAGGTGTTTTGGGACACGGCGCAGGGACGCGCGCCGCAGGTGAATCGCAAGTTTCATGGCTGGGACAGTGGGATGATGTGCCGGGGTGGACGGCTTTTGGCGACTTGCGGGGGTGCAAACAGCAAGATAGAAATTTTAGGAAATAAGACAAGTCAAATCCTGAAACTTCTTGGAAACCCCGATCACCCACCCCGGGCGAGTTTCCAGCATTCTAAAAAACCACTCGCGAAGTCCTCCGGACGCGCCGCAATCCATTGAGCCAGCTCCTCCGGGCGCATCCACAGGGCAGCCTCCACCTCCGCGCAAGGGAAGCGCGGGCTGCCATCCCAGCGGGTGAGGAAGAGGCGGACATGCTCCCAGCCGGTGGCCGGGCAGGGCGCGATCCGGCCGATCTCCTCTACCGGCACGCCGCTGATGCCCATTTCCTCCTCCAGCTCGCGGATGGCGGCGGTGGTGTAGTCCTCCCCGCTGTCGAGATGGCCGGACACGCTGGAGTCCCAGACCTCCGGGTGGGCGTCCTTGAAGCGGGAGCGCTTCTGGAGCAGCAACTCGCCATGGCGGTTCACCACGAAGACGTGGACGGCCCGGTGCAGCAGGCCCTTCTCGTGGACTTCGCGGCGGGTCGCCTGGCCGGTCACGGGGTCGGCCTCGTCCACCACGTCGAAGATCTCACCGTCCTTCTGGGGGATGTCCCGGAGCGGATGGGGATCGTAGTAGCGGGCGATCTCAATCCACTGGCTGAGAGGAAGTTCCTCCGCACGGGCGGTGACCGGGATGCCGAGCGCGGCGGCGGCTTCCTCCCAGGGCGGGCTCTCCGGCATCTGCTTGCCCATCTGCTTGCGGCGCTGGGCGAAGCCGCGGCGGATCAGCTCGTCGAAACGGCGGGCGTCGAAGGCCGGCAACTCCTTGCCGCGGGGCAGGAGCAGGGCGACCGAGGAATCGATCTGCGGGCGCGGGTGGAAGGCCTCCGGCGGCACGGTGCGCAGGGGCTTCACGGACCACTCGCTCTGCACCCGCAGGGTCAGCAGGCCGTAGTCCTTGGTCTTCGGGACCGCGGCGAGGCGCTCGATGACTTCCTTCTGGAGCATGATCACCGCGCGGGTGAAGGGATTCGGGCGGGAGAGGAAATTCCGCAGGATGGCCCCGCCGGAGGAATAGGGCAGGTTCCCCAGGAACTTGAGCGGGCGGTGCTGGTAGAGCTGGCGGATGTCGAACTTCACGGCATCCGCATGGTGGACCTCCACCGTGGGCTCGCCGGCGAAGCGCTCCTTCAGCCAAGCGGCGAGGCGCGAATCGAACTCCACCAGGATCAGGCGGCGGACCTTTCCCACCAGATGGGAGCTGAGTGCGCCGGTCCCGGGGCCGACCTCGACGACGGCGTCCTCCGGCTCGACCTCCAGCTGGCTGGTGATCCAGCGGGCCATGTTCGGGTCGATGAGGAAGTTCTGGCCGAGTTGGCGGCTGGGGCTCACCCCGGCGGCGGCGAGGGCGTCGCGGATCTCCTGTCCTGTCACGGAGCCAGCGATGCCGCCCCCCACGGAAAGGGGCAAGAGCGCTTTCCGCGGAGCTGACGAAAAAATCGCAGAAACATTTGAACGCGCCTTTCGCGGCCCTGTCTTAAACACTGAAAGCTGCGCGAAAGCCAGTTTTCATGTAAGGGTGAACAGCAGTTGTCAGCTCCTGTCGGACTTGTCCGGCGTGGGTTGACGAACTTGGCCGTCGGGGAGTGGGTGCTCCCCGGCGGCTCTTTTTTTGTCCCGGGACTGGGCCGGGAGCGCCGGATGGGGCGGATTTCGCGATGGTGGGGAGACAGGGCGGACGCGGGGAGGCGCTTGTCCCCGGGCAAACTCCCCTTTTCTGTTCGCAAATAGGGGTTGATGCCCCCCCGGCGGCTCCGTTAACTACCGCGCCCCGCGGCACAAGCCCAAAGCCTTCCCGTCCGTCCGTCCATGATTGAACATCTCCGCAAGTACACCGGCCTGATCATCTTCGTGATCGCGCTGCTTTTCGTCGGTCTCGCGTTCTTTGGCGACCGCGCCTCCATGGGGCATTCCAGCCCGGATAACCCGGTGCTGCTGACCGTGGATGGGACGGGCTATACCCGCGCGAACATCCGCAAGCTGGCAGTGGCCCCCGCGTCCCTGGCCCAGACCCGGGAATCCTTTTCGATGACCATGTCCCTGGGCTTGCTGACCTTCGTCAGCGAGCTGGGCGGCTTCGGCGGCGATGAACAATCGCAGCGGCGCTTTCTCATCAACCGCCTGAACATCCGTGAAGCGGCGACCGAATTCGGCATCTATCCCTCGGAGGCCGAGGTGGAGGCGCGGGTCAAGAAGACCTTCACCACCGGACCGGACGGCGGCTTCGACAAGAACGGCTACGACGAGCAGGTGAAGTCCCTGGAGCACTTCGGGATGAAGGAGAAGGACTTCATCGAGCTGGTGCGGGACATCCTGACGGCCGAGAAGCTGAAGGAGATCCTGGGCGGCGGACTGGCCGGTAGCCGCCGGCAAGTGGAAGAAAGCGTGGCCGCCGCTCACCAGCAGGTGAGCATCCAACTGGCCCGCACTTCGCTCACCGCCTTCCAAGAGCAGGTCAAGCCGACCGATGAAGAGCTGAAGGCGGCGTGGGAAACCACCAAGGACCGCTACCAGGTGGAGCGCAAGATCAAGGTGAGCTACCTGCTGGCCAAGCCGCAGTATCCCGAGAAGAAGACCGAGCCGCCGAAGCTGCCGACCGCGGTGACCGAGGAGGACAAGAAGGCCGAAGAGAAGGCCGAGCAGGAGCGCAAGGCCGCCGAAGACGCCGCCTACGCGAAGACCAAGCGCGAGGTGGATGATACGGTGCTGTCGCGGGTGGAGACCGTCTTGGCCGGCATCCAGAACAGCGTCGGCAAGGATTTCGAGAAGGTGGTGGCGGAGCAGGGCTTCCAGCTCGTGAGCACGGATTTCTTCCAGCGCTCCGCGGTGCCGCCGGAACTCTCCATCACCACGGCGGAGAGCACGCCGAAGCCGGTGAGCGACTACCTGCTGCGCCTGGCCGCGACCAAGGATGAGTCGCTGGCGAACTTCACCGAGGCCCTGCCCTTGAAGGACGGTTGCTTCCTGATCGCCCGCCTGGATGCCGCGGAGGAAGTCCGCACCAAGACCTTCGACGAGGCGAAGGATGAGGTGAAGGCCGACTATCTCAAGGAGAAGGCCAACGATCTGCTCAAGAAGGATGCGGACGACAAGGCCGCAAAGATCCGCGATGGCCTGAAGGCCGGCAAGCCCTTCGCCGATGTGGCGAAGGAAGTGGGCTTGGAGCCGAAGGCCCACGGCCCCTTCAAGGCCACCGACAAGCTGGAAGGTGAAGCCGATGTGAGCACTCTTTTCCAGACCGCTGCCACGGTGGATCCGGGCGCGCTGGCAGACCCGGTGATGAAGCCGGACGGTGCACTCTTCATCTTCGTGGAGAAGCGCGAACTGGTGAAGGATCCCAGCCGCGAGAGCACGATCAACCAGAGCGTGGAAGGCATGACCGAGCAGATGCAGAGGGCCGCCTTCATGTCCTGGCTGAACGAGAAGATGAACGCGACGCGGGTGGAAGACCCCACCTCCCCAGCCAAGAAGTAAGTTCCACGCGATGACCGACTCCGAGCGCGAACAGCTGTTTGATGACGCGAACGGCTGTCTGGCGCTCGGCGAACTGGAGGAAGCCACGGCGCTCTACCGCCAGTGCGTGGCGCTGGACCCCGGCTTCTTCGATGGCTGGCACGCGCTGGGGATGTGCCTGCTGAAGCTGGGGCAGGTGAAGGAGGCGATCGGCTGCGGCCTGCAGGCCACCACGCTGAAGCCGAATGACCTGCTGGCCTGGACCGCGCTCTCGCAGATGTATGTCCGGGACGGGCAGATCGGCGAGGCGGAGGCGGCCAAGGGGAATGCGCGGATCCTTTCCCTGGGTGGGAGGATCGTGAAGGAATGACGAATTCCGAATTCCCGAATGACGAATGTCTTGTGATGGGAAGGCGGGAGTTTGACGATAGGCGCGGACGCGCCATGGTGCCCGGCTCCCGCGCCGTTTGAATCTGCTACTTTCTTGTCTGCCATGTTCTACATCACCACCGCGATCGACTACACCAACGGGTCCCCGCACATCGGGCATGCCTATGAGAAGGTCTTGGCCGACGTGATCGCCCGCTACCAGCGGCTGCGTGGGGAGGAAGTGTACTTCCTGACCGGGGTGGACCAATACGGGCAGAAGGTTCAGCAGTCGGCAGAGAAGGAAGGAATCAATCCCGCGACCTTCGTGAAGAAGAAGGCCAAGATTTTCCTGAACGTGTGGAAGAAGCTGGGGGTGCAGTACGACGGCTGGGCAGACACCACCGACGAGCGGCACAAGGTTTGTGTGCAGGCGATCCTGAGCGAGCTGAAGGAGAAGGGCGAACTTTTCAAGAAGGGCTACAAGGGCTTCTACTCGGTGCGGCAGGAGCAATTCCTGACCGACCGTGATCGGAACGAAGCCGGCGAGTTCGGCCCGGAGTGGGGCGAGGTCGTGGAGCTCGAGGAAGAGAATTGGTACTTCCGCCTGAGCGCGCACGCCGAGTGGCTGAAGGAATTCACGGCCAAGCAGACGGACTTCGTGATCCCGGGTTTCCGGCGCAATGAGTTGTTAGGCGCGCTGGCGAATTCAGGCGAGCTGGACCTCTGCATCTCGCGGCCGAAGGAGCGGCTGCGCTGGGGCATCGAGTTTCCCTTCGATCCGGATTACGTGACCTATGTGTGGTTCGACGCGCTGATCAACTACATCTCCTTCGCCGGCTACCGGAAGAAGGAGGGCAGCGATTTACCGGACTTCAAGAAGCTGTGGCCCTGCGCCGCGCATGTGATCGGCAAGGACATCCTGGTGCCGGCGCACGGCATCTACTGGCCCTGCATGCTGCATGCGATGGGCTTCTCCGATGAGGAGATGCCGAAGGTCCTGGTCCACGGCTGGTGGAACATCCGCGGCGAGAAGATGTCGAAGTCGCTGGGCAACGTGGTCGATCCCGATGGCCTGGCGGACAAGTTCGGCGTGGATGCGCTGCGCTACTATCTGGTGCGTGATATCACCACGGGCAAGGACGCGGACTTCGACGTCGAGCGGCTGGTGATGCTCTACAACCAGGAGCTGGCGAATGAACTCGGCAACCTGTGCAACCGCGCGCTGAACATGACCGCGCGCTTCGCGAATAGTATCGTCACGACCACCTCGGCGATCGGTGAGGATGAGCAAAAGCTGCGCGCCTCGCTGGAGACGGTGACCGCGGAGTATCGCGTGGCGATGGATGCCTTTGACATCGCGGAAGGCCTGAAGGCGATCAACCGCCACGTGACCTACTGCAATGCCTATGCGGAGCGGAACAAGCCGTGGGAACTGGCGAAGGATCCGGCGCTGAAGGGGCGCCTGGATGCGGTGCTCTATCACTTGGTGGAGAGCCTCGCGCATTGCGCGGTGCTGTTGTCCCCGGTGCTGCCGGATCCGGCGGAGCGGATCGCCGCGCAGCTGCGGATGGATGATCTGCTCAAGCTGAAGCTGGACGACCTGAAGTGGGGCCTGGTGGCGGAAGGCCACGAGACCGGCAAGCCGAAGCCGGTATTCCCGCGGATCGTGGTGGAGGAGGAGGCGTAAGGTCGAAATTTCAAATTCCAAAGGGAAGACAGGAGAGCCGGGGAGTTTCCCCGGCTCTTTTTTTGGGGCCCTCCGTCAGATTTGCCGGTGGGTTCCAGAACAGCCAATCAACCGCAGATGGACGGGATGAACGCAATGAAGAGGATCGGGATCCGAACGGATAAGATGGATGGGATCAGAAGGTGCTGCATCCGGGACCTGGCGATGTCCGGTACCAGGTCTCCTAAAATCCGGCTGTTATCTGCGTTCATCCTGTTCATCTGCCGTTGAATTCCATCAGCAAATCTGACGGAGACCTCTTTTTTTGCGGGTCGCGCTGGACAGCGGGTCCCGGCTGGAGGCAGAGACAAATTCCTGCCGCGGCGGTATTGTCTGCCGTGGATGACATGACGCAAGGACCACCCGCTCCGGCTCTACCCTCCTTGCCGGAGCGGGGTTCCTTCTACGATGAATATCGTACTAGTGAAAGCGGTGCAGTAGCCCCGGGAAGAAGAGAACGAGCGGAGCTTATTCACATCTTTCATCTCCCCCCCGCCCCACATAACTCCCTTTTCATCCCACGGGACTCCTGTCATGAGTGAAACGCATGGCCCACGAAATTGTCACGACTCTCGTGATGAATCAGCCGCGCGGGCACGTATGTTGCTCGCGGTTTGATTGCCTTCCCTGCGAGCACCCGTTCACTCACCCATGATGAACTCATCCCACGAATCCGCACCCTTCCCTGACTCAGCTTCGGTGATGCCCGAACTGATCTTCGGGAACTACTGGAGTCCGGAAGCGGTGTCCGATCTGATCCGCTCGAAGTGCGCCGCCGGGGAAACGCCGGCCTTCCTCTTCCTGGGCAGGAAGGAAGCCGGCTTGCTGCGGGAACACTTGGCCGAGGTCTTCGGTGCGGAGGCGGTCGCGACTTTGCATGAGACCTACTACATGGGCCTGAAGGTCGTGGAGGTCGGGGTCTCGAGCTTTTTCTACACCGGTGGCCGCAAGCCGGTGCGCACGCTGCAGGATCCCACTGCCCGGCGGCCGGTGACGCGGGACCGGCAGAGCGAGCTGCTGTGGCAGTTCCGGATTTGATCCGATTTGATCTGAGCTTTCTCCCCCTGGGGTGGCCAGCGCCCCGCCCTTCCGCCAGCCGGAGGGCGGGGCGACGGCGGCCCGTTTGAGACGAGGGGCATGGAGCCACTTAGAAAGCCTGCCGCCGCGGACCTTTCTTGCAGCTTGCAAAGCCGCGCTCCGAAGATCGTTTCCGGCGAGAGAGCGGCGGAATCCGGTCAAATCTCCGCGGATACTGCCCAAATCCTCCGATAGGATTGCCTGCCGGAGGCGAAAGGCCTTTCATATCGGAGACACGATCACGACATGAACGCGCCCTCCCGTCACACCGGTCTCCTCACTTGGGTGGAGGAGATGAAAGTCCTGTGCCAGCCCGATAGCGTGGAATGGTGCGATGGCTCGCGCGAGGAGTGGGACCGGCTCTGCGAGCTGCTCGTGTCCAAGGGCACCTTCACGCGGCTGAATCCGGAGAAGCGCCCGAACTCATACCTGGCGCGCTCCGCGCCTTCCGACGTGGCGCGGGTGGAAGACCGCACCTTCATCTGCTCGCGGCGCAAGGGCTTGGCCGGCCCCACCAACAACTGGATGGATCCGGGCGAGATGAAGGAACTGCTCACGGAGAAGTTCCGCGGCTCGATGAAAGGACGTACGATGTACGTCGTACCATTCTGCATGGGCCCGCTCGATTCGCCGCTGGCGAAGATCGGGGTGCAGGTGACGGACAGCGCCTACGTGGCGGTGAACATGCGGATCATGGCGCACATGGGCCGCCGCGTGCTGGAGCGCCTGGAGACGGAGGCCACGGGACAGGTCCACTCGCGGCGCGAGGGTCACGGCCACTTCATCCCCTGCCTGCACTCGATCGGCGCGCCTCTGGCCCCCGGCCAGGCGGATGTCTCGTGGCCCTGCGATGAGGACAAGTACATCGTCCACTTCCCGGAGACGCGGGAGATCTGGTCCTATGGCTCCGGCTACGGCGGGAATGCGCTGCTCGGCAAAAAGTGCCTGGCGCTGCGGATCGCGAGCAACATCGCCCGCGAGCACAACTGGATGGCGGAGCACATGCTGATCCTGGGCATCGAGTCCCCGCAGGGCGAAAAGACCTATGTGACTGCCGCCTTCCCCTCCGCCTGCGGCAAGACCAACCTGGCGATGATCGTACCGCCGCAGACCTATGCGGATGCGGGCTGGAAGACGACGATCGTGGGCGACGACATCGCGTGGCTGTGGCCGCACGAGGATGGCCGCCTGCATGCGATCAATCCGGAGACCGGCTACTTCGGCGTGGCGCCGGGGACCTCCTACGAGACGAACCCGATCGCGATGGAGTCGATGAAGGAGAACACCATCTTCACCAACGTCGCCCTAACAGACGATGGCGACGTGTGGTGGGAAGGGCTCACGAAGGAAGCGCCCGCGCACCTGATCGACTGGCAGGGCAAGGACTGGGAGCCGGGCTGTGGCCGGGTGGCGGCGCATGCGAACGCGCGCTTCACCGCGCCGGCCAGCCAGTGCCCGACGATCGATCCGGAGTGGCAGAATCCGGAAGGCGTGCCGGTGTCCGCCATCATCTTCGGCGGGCGGCGCCCCGACACCATGCCGCTGGTCTATCAGGCCTTCAACTGGTCGCACGGCGTCTATGTCGGCGCGACGATGGGTTCGGAGGTCACGGCGGCAGCGATCGGCCTGAAGGCCGGGGTGCGGCGCGACCCGATGGCGATGCTGCCCTTCACCGGCTACAACATGGCGGACTACTTCCACCACTGGCTGGACATGCGGCGCAAGGTGAACCGGCTGCCGCGTTTCTTCCACGTGAACTGGTTCCGCAAGGACGAGAACGGGAAGTTTCTGTGGCCGGGCTTCGGCGAGAACATGCGGGTGCTGGAGTGGATCGTGAACCGCTGCAAGGGCCGCATCCCCGGCTACGAGACCCAGATCGGCTGGACGCCGGATTGGGAGGATTTCAACGTCGAGGGCCTCGATGGCTTCGACGAGGCGCGCTTCAACCAGTGCATGGCCTTCAACGCCGAGGAGTGGAAGGCGGAGATCCTCTCGCAGGGGGAGTTGTTCCTAAAGCTCTACGATTACCTGCCGAAGGAGATCGTCTTCCAACGCGAGCTGCTCGCGGCGAGACTGAGCTGAGGAGGCGCGTTTCAGGCGAAGAGCTTGCGGTCCAGGCTGCGGAATTGGATCGCCTCCAGCACATCGTCCGGGCGGATCGTCTCGCTGCCGGCGAGGTCGGAGATCGTGCGTGCCACCTTGAGGATGCGGTCGTGCGCGCGGGCGGAGAAGTTCATCTGCTCCATGGCATGCTCCATGTAGCCGGCTCCCGTGCTATCGAGCTTGCAGTGCTCACGGACCTGCCTTGGCGACATCGTCGAATTGGTGCTGGCTCCCTTGCCCAGAAGGCGCCGGTGCTGGACCGCCCGCGCCTCGCTCACCCGTGCCCGGATCTCGGAGGATGGCGTGCCGTTCGGGCGCTCGGATGAAAGCTCGCGGTACTCCACGAGGGGCACGTCCACATGCAGGTCGATGCGGTCTAACAAGGGCCCGCTGATCCGCTGCCGGTAGGTTTCGATTTGGCGGCTGCTGCAGCGGCAGGCGCGGCGGCTATCGCCATAGAAGCCGCAGGGATGCGGATTCCACTTGGGGAGATCCTCAGCATGAAATCGACAACCATCTGATTATGAATTACTTTGAAACAATTCCGCTCCCGATTCTCCTGCTTGACTGGACCCATTGGAGCCAGGGATGCACCAAGCTTGCGTTCACATGGCTTGGGCCTCCACGAAGTGTCTTGGAAGTTCGAGATGACTCTGGTGGTCGATGAACAACGACGCCAGGAGGTATTTTTTCATCGAGCGACGCACCCGGAGTTCCAAGGTATCTCCAGCCAAGTAATAATCCATGCGTATGGCTTCGCGCTGAGAGCCATCTAGCTCTGGATTGATCCGTAGCGTCACCGACTCAAAAGTATCCCAGTCGTGATCCGCCGGCAAATCTCCAAAGCTCTTCCCGGGCCAGGCGGCTTCGGACATCCGACCCAACACAAAGTCGCGCCAATCCTTTCTCGTTCCACACCAAGCCCTCACATGCCAGCGAGTGCCGTCCCAGGCCAAACCTTTTGGAGATAGTTCCCGCAATCGATCACTCCCCGAACTCAGCGAATGGTATCGCACTTGGAGACTACGGCGTTCCAACAGAGCGATGAGAACGCGACGAGCAATTCCTGCGTCCAATCGCCTCAATGGGAGCTGGATCATCGATAGTTGAGAGTCTGACACCTCTCTCTGGGGCATGCTACCGCTGAACTGACCATTCCCGAGGAACATCCTTACGGCTTCTTCGAATGAAGGCTCATGCAGGATGCAGGTCATTGCCTCGGTTGATTCATAACGCTTCCGGCTTGTCTGGTAGATCATCGCGCCCGGGTTCAGCCCGGCGTAGCGCTGTAAATCCCCCGACGCTTGAGTCGGTGAAATTCCGAAGGATTCCAGCAAATCTTGCCTGCCTACCCACCCACGCCACCAGAGTTGGAACTCCACGCGACGTAGGCGCTCGCGCCCGGCCCAGTTCTCCTCGTTAGCTACAAACGCCATCAGAATTTAGTTCGGCTTTCCTAAATTTCTACCATCCGGGATTTGCTCTGTCACCATTTTCCACCGTGCATACACTTTTTGGCTTGATCATTCTTTGTGATCCGGCATTCTTGCGGAGTTGAAGGAGGGAAGCTGCCGATTCGGAGACGCCTCCGACAGCCTCCTGCATTTCACCAATAGCATCCAACAACCCTGCCCACATGTCCGACGACAAAAGCAAAATTAGACCTCAAGATTCAAACAAGGTGAACGTTCATGAGCCCTACGAGGTGCAATACTGGACCCAGAAGTTCGGCTGCACCAAAGCTCAATTGGAAGCTGCGGTGAAAGCCGTTGGGGTCAGCGCGAGCGCTGTTGAAAAATATCTCAAGAAGTAATCGCAATGGCCGCAAAGGAATTTCAAGTCACCTGCATCCGCAAGCCGGATCGGCAAAGCGCTCACGAGCACATCACTCACATTGGCAACACCGCTGGCCAGTGGATGCTCACAAGAGACGCCGCCATCCAACGCATCGATGGCGGAAACGAAGCGTTCTACACGGTTGATGGTTCCACAGGGAAGAAGGCCTACATCGGCGTCGTTCGGGAAAGCGGTAAGGCCCCATATCTGCGCACCTATGCCGACGGCAAATACAATGACAACCTATTAGCCCAGGATCATTGCGGTGATTCATGTAAGATAATCTCCTGAAAACTAACATCCAAAGTCGTCACGCCAAACCCGAAAGCAAGCCCCTATGATCGGAGACGCGAGGAGCAACGGAGCCCTCTTGCCGGAACTGGGCGCTGCTTCGTTCGCCTCCCTCCGCCACGGCAGGAAACTGCGCCCGAGGCTTCCGCTGGTTTGGTTCTCCGGCAGAGGGGGGCTCCTTTGCGCTCCTTTGCCCTTCCGAGCGCTTCGGACGCAGGGGAGGCCTCTGTGTGGCCGCCTGACCCCCAACAGGCGAGGAGGGCTCTCGAAGGCCACAGGTTAGAAGGAGAATCGTGACGAATGGCCGTTCTTCCGAGTTCTATTGCAATTCAAGGCTCAACTTCTGTCAAAACGACGTCCTGGCCAAATCCCTTTTGGGCCTTGAGCCACTCGTTCATTGCGACGTGGGTTTCGTCACTCGTTAACCCGGGAAAGTGTTTGCACTTGTAGGTCTTTGGCTCGATTGCCCCCGGGGCTGAAAGCAGCCGCTGGGAATCGCTCTCTGGGTAAAGGAGGCTAGTGCAGAAGCCTCCATTGACGCTATCGGAGGTCCAGGCGTAGTAGTCTCCAATAGGTGTTTTGACCTTGTATTTTCGAGTCATGTGGCTGCCGAGGAAAGTAGCGCATATCGTCCGGCTAAGGAAAGGCCGCAGCGAAGCATCCAAGGGGGCGAAGCTAAGGCCCCAACAATTTTTGAAACCGATTGAGCGGCCAGGCAAGGCTTCTAACAGAACCCCCTTTCCGCTCTTTCCCTGGACGGGCTGAACCTAGGCTCGGTAAGAGTGGAAATAGTCGTGTTCTCTGTAATCGTCGGCCCCACCTGACTTCAGTAACAAGGCGTTCTCGGATTATGAAGAATCGTGCTGAGATCATTGGGGCCACCGCTGGGGCGATTGGCGGTGTTGGGGCAGGAATGGCAGGTTCGGCTGCGGCGATATCCGCCGGAGGGGCCGTGTCTGGGCTCTCGGGAGCAGGGATCGCATCAGGGCTTAGCTTTCTCGGGGGTTCCATGCTCGGAGGGCTATGCGTCGTATCTGGTGGCGTCGCCGTTGTAGCGATTGGTGGAGCAATAGTCGGTCGAAAGCTTGCGAGAAAAGTGGTGGCAAGGGCCGCCTAACGATCAGTCGAAGATCAGTAGATCTCTCTGCAATGCCACGCCGCCGAAGAACCTCCGACTACCTGCCGTTTCCATTCCCATTTTGGGTGGAGATCACGCTATTTGCTGCATCTATCGGTGTCAGCATTGGCTTCACCTGCATCGAAGTTTCGTTGGCGATCGACAAGCGTATCGATCCGCTACGCCAGGCGTTTGGACTGGAGGTAGATCTTGGTCCATTGGTGCCCCAATTACTTCCATTCTTGATTATTGCGGGATCGTTCGTCGGGATCCGGTTCCATGCCAAGGCTCGCAAATGGCTGGCCAGAAAATTTGCGCTCGCCTGACCGCGCACGTTGCTGCTTCACCCGGATCTGGCAAGTGAAGTCGGCTTGAGGTGAAGTGTGGGCAGTTCCGAGAGAGGAATCACTTGAGACCAGTGGCCCTCGTCTGCTAGGGATTGCACATGAGACTACTTGCCATCGGCATCCCTGCGGCTTGCATACTCGTGTCAACGCTTCTTGCCGATCCGGTTGTTGATATCCCGAAAGTCGCCGGCAAAGAGCCTGCTGCGGTGGAGAAGATACTCGGAAAACCAACCGAAGGGGAGAAGACCAAATACGGCAAGTCGCTCGTCTATCAGAAGGGAAAGGTCGAAATCGTCTACATCAAGGGGAAGGCGGACTGGATCACGGTCAACGACCTAAAGGGCGAGACCTTCGACGAAACTTCAACCAAGGCGCTCGGAATCGAAGCCGCAAAGCCGACCTTCAAGGGACCAACGGTGATCCGGTGGGAGCCGGCCGGAAAGCTCATCTCCGTCGCCGTCTTCGAACTCAATGAGAAGGCGGACCATGCTTACGTCAAGGTTACGACGAAGTAAGGCCAGACGAATGAGGGCGTCCGCAGTTGGAGGTTGATACCTGCGCGGCGGATTGCTTCCATAACATCCCTCCCCACCATGAGCTTCTATCTGCGGAAGAGTGTCAAAGTCGGACCAGTCCGATTCAACCTGTCAAAGTCAGGAATCGGGGTTTCCGCTGGCTTCAAGGGATTCCGTGTTGGAACCGGCCCCCGAGGAAATTACGTTCACATGGGAGCCGGGGGCGTCTACTACCGAAAGACTTTCCCGGCCGGAAGCAATTCCCAGCGATCCAATCGGCTCGCTGGTTCGGGAGCGGCGATCCCGCTTCCCCTTCCTGGGCCTGCGGGCGGTTTGCCGCCGGCGATCCCGCCGGTCCGTATGAGCGAGATCGAGTCGGCGGACGTTTCCCAAATGGTCCACAGCTCGTCGGCAGAGCTGCTTCAGGAACTGAACGCAAAGAAGGCGCTCGCCCGGTGGCGGCCTGGAGTGATGATCGGGTGCAGTGTTGTTCTGTTTACCTTGATATTCGGAGGTGCATCGGTGGCTTTTCCGTTTCTATGGTTCTTGCTGTCGATAGCTTTGATCATCTGGGCACACCGGCGTGACGTGGTCAGGAAGACGGTCGTCCTCCTCTATGAATTCGACCCCACCCTGGAGCAGGCGTATGGTGACCTTCACCGCGCTGCTTCGATCCTCGCGCAATGCCAAGCGTGCTGGCATATTTCCGCTTCGGGTAAGGTCCACGACAGCCGATACCACGCGGGCGCTTCCAGCCTGGTCGAACGAAAGGTCACGACAATCCGGGCAAAGTCACCCGACTTTCTGAAGACCAACATCGAGACCATCGCCATTGATGTTGGCAGCCAGACCCTATACTTCTTTCCCGACCGGCTGCTGGTCTACGACGATGGAAGGATCGGCGCGATTGGCTACGAGGAGGTCAGCGTCCAGGTGGTACAAAAGCGGTTTATCGAAGATGGATCCACGCCTCGCGACGCGCATATCGTCGATCACACGTGGCGTTATGTGAACAAGAACGGGAGCCCAGACAAGCGGTTCACCAACAATGCGCAATTGCCGATCTGCCTCTACGACGAGCTTCACTTTTCGAGCGGTTCGGGTCTCAACGAGGTCGTCCAAGTATCCAAATATGGGGTGGGGATTTCGTTTGCCGAGACCATCCGATCATTCGGTCGGCTCGCCCGATCGGTAGCGGAGGGCCGCGAGCGTAAGCTGGAGGCGATTCTGGAAAGCCCTCCCCCGGTCTTGCCTCCATCGCATCCTGTTGAATTGCGTCCGCCTACGACTCCGTCACCTGTCCCTCCGACAATACCTGTCCCAGTCTCGCCCTTGGCAAGTAGAGTGGTAGAGTCGTTCGCTTCAATTCCTTCAGGCCCTCCAAGCTTGCCGGCGAAGCGGACCGCGCCTACGCCTCCACCGACCGAAAAAATTCTTGGCAAGGACAGCGCGCCGGTGAACCCGCCTCCCGTCCGAATGGTTAGTCCTCCGCCCCCAGCCAAGCCCGTCCCACCGCCGCCGCCACCACCCGCTCCTACCGAACGCTTGCCTCGCGTCCCAGATGTCGTTTCAGCGATTCGTCCGCCAGAAGCGAAGAAACTTCAGTGGGTGCCGTCCGGGACTCTGGTGGAGATCGCAGGCCGTAAGATTCCAGGAATGGTCTACACCTCCAAGTATGCGCTGGGAATGGGAAGTGAACCCTCGGCGATTTGTACAACAGCGAGTGTGGACCGTCGCCCATCCTATGTGGAGGACCTATCCTACTACCCGAGCTTCCCGTCGCTCACCCCGGCGCAGCGGGGTTTCTACCTGGACTGGCTGGCGAGAGGTCGCAGAGATCCAAACCCCGAGGACCTTCCCACCGGCTACCTCTTCCTCTTCTTCTACGGAATCGAGCGGCGCATCCTTGTGGAAGGCGACTTCGATCCCACCCTTTGGTTCGAGGTGCTGGAGCTGCTGAAGATCTACGGCCTGACACGCAAGAGCCGTTCCATCGCCTCCTACTTCGGCGATTTCCTTCACTTCACCTCCTACTCAACTGGACCCGTTGGCTACAACAACGTGTGCCAGATGCTGTTCGAGCTTCAAGGGAAGCGAACAAGCGATGTCGCCCTGACCCTCGCCCTTGCCAATCACTATCGTACCGGCACGCCCGTCGGCTGGTCGCTCGCCCACATGGTTGCAATGAATCATGACGACTCAAGGCGGAGCGTTGTCGCTGAACGAACCGGGGATGCGTTCAAAGGGATGTTTCGGAAGCGGTTCGAAGACGTCTACCCCGACGGGATGGTGCTCAAGGCGGCGAAGAGGGATCAAACCGTCCAATACCAGACCGGAAACAACACGATTAACCCGCGGTTCGGGAACTACGGGTCCAGCGGTCACGGGTCGGCTTCCGCTGCGATTCTCAAAGTGCCGGGGGTGATGGGGCTTAAAAGCCAGTTCAAGAACCTCCCCCTGCTCTGGAACCAGTGCATTGAGGACCTATCGGGCTATTCAAGGGCGGTCGCCAAGCTTTCGTCGGCAGCTTCGGTGACCAATCAGGACCGGCTCAAGGCCCATTTGGCACTGCCGGCCGAGTTGAGAGAGGATCATCCTCACCCGCTGGCCGGACAGTTTGCTGAGGCACTTCAAGCCTGTCCGGAGACCAGCAGGATCCGGTTCATGCCAGTCGGCATTCTCGCCGGATTGTTAGGTATCGGCGAAAGGGCGGCCTTGACTCAGGGGCAGAGTGATGAGGTGGCGGCGCTCGTCGAAAGCCTGGGCTATACGATTGCACCCCACCCGCAAATTCTGAACCTGCCTCTCGCATGGACGCAGGAGGTTGCGATCGCTACCTGTCCCCACGGGATTGGGGCTTCAAAAGAACTGGGAGGACTGCTGCGACTGCTCTACCTGGCCGTCCTGGTCGCTTCGGCAGACGGAGTGGTAGACCAAACCGAGTTGGAAGTGTTCCACCGTGCCAATGGCGTGATTGATGGCTTCGGCCGTATCCAAATTGAAGCCACCCAAGCGGTGCTCACGCGAGACACCCATGTGGCGAGCAAGCAGCTCCAGCGGATCGCCAAGTCGGTTCCCCAGGGCGAGCGGATGCCGGTATTTAAGCTCCTCGTCCACATCGCCTGTTCCGACGAGGTGCTGTCGAGCGATGAGAACCGCCTGTTGCGGAGGATTGCCAAGGTATTCCAGCTTGGCGATGAAGCGCTCGACGACGTGCTGACCGACGACTCGTCGTTTCAGACCGTCACGGTCTCCCGTGGCAAGCCGCGAACCGGTGGCGAAGCAATTCCACAGCCAGAGCAACCCACAGCTCCTACCTTCTCGCTCGACATGGACAGGATCGCGGCGCTCACAGCGGAAACCGCCGAAGTCGTTTCAATCCTCTCGAAAGCCCTTGCCGAGGAACCGGTTGAACCAATGATGGAACCGACGGTTGAAGCCGTCCCAGTCAAGGCGACGACCATTCCGGTATGGGCGGAAGCGCTCGATGCCAGGTATCATCCGGCCTTCCTCGAACTAATTGCTCTACGGGATGGCCATGCCCCGGACCTGAACTCCATCGCCGGCAAGTATCACCTGATGGCAGACGACCTTGTCGATGGGATCAACACTTGGTCCGACGAGGCACTCGGCGACTTCCTAATCGAAATCGCTGATGACGACCAGGCATCGGTCAGGCGCGAACTCCTTCCCACCAACTGAACCACCATGCAAATCAAGCGACGTGAACGGGACTCAGTCCTCCAATCTCTCCAAGCCGGTTTGGTTCCCCGTCAAGGACTTCATCTCATACAAGTCGGCCGCAAGGCCGAGACCGAAGCTTTGCTCCAGGACATTTCACGGATCCGGGACGGCGGCTCGTCGTTCCGTTTGGTCGTGGGGAGGTTCGGAAGCGGCAAGAGCTTCTTCCTCAACCTTGTTCGCCATGTCGCCCTCCAGCAGAACCTCGTGATCGTCCAGGCCGACTTTACGATGGAACGCCGGCTCCAGGCCACAGGCGGTGAAGCTCGTGCGCTTTATTCGGAACTGATGCGAAACATGGCTACCCGGGCCAAACCTGATGGCGGAGCGCTAGCGTCAGTCTGCACGAAATGGATCAGCGGACTCCAGCAGGAGATTGTGGGTGCGGGCGGGGACACCGCCGTGGTGGAGGCCCGCATCACCGAAGACCTTCGCGACCTCCAGGAGTTCGTAGGGGGATTCGAGTTCGCTGAAGTTCTTCGCGCCTTCTACCGGGGCACGGTGAACGGCAACGAAGCCGAGAAGGCCGCGGCACTCCGCTGGCTAAGGGGCGAGTATCAGACCAAGACCGAGGCACGCCAGGATCTCGGGGTGAGACGAATTATCGACGACGACACCTTTTACGACAGCTTGAAGCTGATGGCCGGGTTCTGCCGCAAGGCGGGCTTCGATGGTATGCTGGTGCTCTTCGATGAGCTGGTGGTACTCAGTCACCGGCTGCCAAGCTCGCGGTCGCGTGTTGCCAATTTCGAGGCGATCCTGACAATTCTCAACGATGCGGTGCAAGGAAGCGCGCAAAGCGTGGGCTTCGTGTTCGCGGGGACCGACGAAAGTCTCGAAGACCGCCGGCGGGGACTGTTTTCCTACGAAGCGCTTCGCTCGCGCCTCGCCGAGAACCAACTGGCAACCGCCGGGCTTGTGGACCTGTCCGGCCCGGTCGTCCGCCTCCAGGCACTTTCGCCGGAGGATCTGTTCGTCCTCCTTCGAAACATCTCCGTTGTCCACGCAAGCGGCGACGAGGCCGCGCGTCTCGTTCCAGACGATGGGATCGCGGCACTTCTACACAAGGCCAACGAGACTCTGGGAGCAGACTTCTTCCGCACGCCGCGCGATGTTATCCGATCTTTTGTCGGTCTCCTGAATCTGATCGAGCAGAACCCCGGCAAGACTTGGAACGATATTCTCGGGCTCGACGGAATACTAAGCAAACCCGCTGCTCCAATGTCGGCAGAAGAGGAGATCGCGATCAACCCGGGAGGAGTTCCGGAAGACGACGACCTTGCGAGCTTCAAGCTTTAGTCTCTCCTGGACCGCATGAGCAGCGCTTTCGAACGGCTACATCCCGGCATCCAGCGGGCCCTGTGGGACATGCGGTGGAAAGAACTGCGTCCGCTCCAGGTGAAGGCCATCAACGAGTTCTTCTCCCATGAAGATCCGTTGATCCTGTCCGCTGCAACGGCATCGGGGAAGACCGAGGCCGCATTCCTTCCCGTGCTTTCGGCGGCAGCCGGAAAGCCGGTGGGTTCGATTCGGGCAATGTATGTGGGTCCTTTGAAAGCTCTCATCAACGACCAGTTCATACGGCTGGAGGATCTCTGTCTTCACGCCGATATTCCCGTCCATCGCTGGCATGGCGATGTGACGGCTACCGCGAAGAAGCAGTTTCGCGAGGCACCGGGTGGCGTGTTGCTCATCACTCCCGAATCGCTCGAATCTGCTTTCATCAACTATGGCAATCAGGTCGCAAGGATCTTTGGGTCCTTGGAGCACGTGGTGATTGACGAACTCCACTCGTTCGTCGCCGATGTTCGTGGGGTGCACTTGAAAAGCCTGATCGCCCGGCTTTCGCAGGTCATCGGCAAGATGCCTCGACTGCTCGGCCTTTCCGCTACCCTAGCCGACTTCGAGTCTGCCCGCGCGTTCCTCGATCAGGATCGGCCAAAACGTGTCAGGGTCATAGACGACGAAGAAGGCTCACGGTCAATCCGGGTGGGAATTCGAGCTTATCCGAAACCGGTTCCTGCCGCAGCCGAAGATGACGAGAAGGCAGCGAAGAAGCCCCGGCTCGCCGCCACTGCCTTGGAAGCGCATCGGGACCTAATTGCCATTTCAGAAGGGACAGCCAAGTGGGCGCAGCTCGGCGAGACAGCGGCAGAGGACAGGGACACGGCGCTTCGGAACCTGGCACTCGACTTGGCATCGGTCTTCCGGGCGAAAACGAATCTGATTTTCACCAATAGCCGGGGCCTTGCCGAAATGCTGGCGGATGAACTGAACCAGATCTCGGCCGAGCAGCGCTGGCCGCGGAACCCGTTCCTCCTGCACCACGGATCGCTGTCAAAGGAGGTCCGAGAAGAATTGGAGCAACGGCTCAAGGCTGGGGAACCGCTGTCGGTCTTCTGCACGAGCACACTCGAAATGGGGATCGATATTGGAAGCGTCCATTCGGTCGGACAGCTGGCCCCGCCGTGGAGCGTCGCGTCGCTGGTTCAGAGGCTTGGACGGTCCGGTCGGAGAGAGGGCGAGTCCTCGATCCTGCGGCTGTATTCACTTGATTCCCCTCCGGGGCCGGATTCGCACATCGAAGAACTTCTTTGCCCGCAACTCCTGCGATCCATAGCGCTGGTAGAACTCATGTTGGGGCGCTGGCTGGAACCCTTCGACAACGACCCGTTCCACTTCAGCACGCTGGTCCACCAGATACTGAGTTTGCTACGCCAGACCGGCGGATGCGCCGCGGCACGGATCCATGAAATTCTGATCGGCAAGGGTTCGTTCCGCGCGATCTCCCAGCAGCAATTCGCTTCGGTTCTCCGCGAATTGGCGGCAAACAAGATGATCGAACAAATCCCGACAGGAGAACTTATCCTCGCCCCTGCCGGCGAGGGCCTGACGCACAGCAAAGACTTCTACGCGGCGTTCGCCGGAGGTGCCGACTATTCGATTCGTCACGAGCAGTCGACTCTCGGCAAGATGCCGGTCGAATCCGTTCCTCCCGAAGGCGAACATCTTCTTCTCAATGGTAGGCGTTGGAAGGTGCTCATGATCGATGCTCGCGCAATGATCGTTGAAGTGATACCAGCAAGGGGAAGGAAGCAGCCGGTGTTTCTGGGTTCAGGCGGAACCATTCATCGCACGATCGTGGAAGGCATGTGTGCAGCTCTTTCCGGAGACTCGATCCCTGCCTACCTGCACCAGGACGCGGCCAAGCTTCTGGAGGGTGCGCGAACCTATGCGAGAAAGCGTGGAATCCTTGATAGGCCATGGTTGGAGAGTGCGAGCGGTTGCCTCGTGTTTCCATGGACCGGCACGAAGGGAATCGAAGCCTTGAAGCTTTGCGCTGAACTGGACGGCATCGAGATCGATGCCCGGAACCTGAGCATCAATTACAGAACCAACGGGGACGCGCTTCGGCTTCATCTGGTGCGCGTTTCGGAGCGTGTATTCGATCCAATCACCCTTGCTGCTGGCTTGAAGGCAAGGCATCGCGACAAGTTCGACCATATGGTTCCCGACGACCTTCTTGACCTCAGCAATTCTCGTCGGAGCATATCGACCTACGATGCAGCGGACGCAGCGGCGGATGTACTGGGGCGGTAGGTCGTGCTTTGTTAGTATTGAAACAACCATGCCAATCGCGCCCTTGTATAATTCCGAATTGAGGCGAATACTTCAGACATGGCCAGCAAGAAAGCATCCACCAAGGGCAAGCGCTACACCGCGGAAGAGAAGCAGCAGATCGTTGACTTCGTAAACGAGCACAATGCGGCTAACGGCCGGGGCGGAGCGACTGCTGCCTCTAAGAAGTTCGGGGCGAGCCAGCTCAGCATCGCGTCATGGGCGAAGAGCGGGGGTAGCCAAGTGGTCATTAAGGCTCCCAAGCGTGGCAAAAGGGCAGCGGCCGCCGCCGGCCGGAGTGGTGTGCTGGCGGAGCTGTCGAAGCTCGACGGGGTGATCGCCGCCAAGCGGAAGGAGTTAGACGCTCTGGAAGCTCAGTTCCAGAAGCTGAAGGCGAGCCTGTAGAAATCGGAGCCGCAACGCTGCTAGTCATGAAGAAGGCATACGGAAAGGAGTTTTTCAAACGGGCTGGGTCCTACGCTGTGTGGCTTCCCGGTTCCGCTACGGAGCTTGGGGACTACGGTCTGCTAAAGGAGAACTGCTTCGAGCGTATCGGATCGGTCCATGATCTCCTGCCGGACTTCCAAGCCGAGGAATCCAAGACCAGTTTGGATTCCTTCAGTTTTCTGTCCGAAGGTGTTGCTGAAGCGCGAGCGAAGGCTGGTGGTAAGCTGATGAAGATCAGCTACAAGGTGTCCTCCAATTCTTCTGTTGTCTTCTACGCAAAGGGTTTGTCTGGCCGATCAATCTCAAATCTTGTCGAGTTGTCGGCGCTTCTCTTCAAGTGCAAGGGATGGGACAGCTCGTTGCAGATTGTTACCAGCGTCACAGGAGCAAGTGACTTCTATGTTCTGATTGGGGGGCGGGCCGGCACGGAGTTTGCCGTGACAGCTGAAGCGGAGGCCTTTCCTCTCCTTCGTGTTCCGCTTGCAAGTGGGTCCGCAGGGTTTCGCGTGGAGGGGGAGTGTGCGCTCCATCTAGCTGGAAAGAGTGGGTCGCTAATGGTCAACCTTCATCGCATGAAGCTGTTTGGGAAAGGCCTCAAGTTTGCCACGCCAGCAGATGCTCTGCCAGCGGAGCCCAGTTTGGTGCCTTGTACGGACGAGCCGTCCGAGTAGCTGTTAAAGCCGTGAGTTTTCCCGTTGCCACTGCTGCTGAGGTTGTCTCGGCCATCCAGCGCGAAGGCCTTCTCAACGCTGGCCTGCCGCCGGTGTCTGCGGCACTGCAGAATCATTCCGGCGAGCTTGCGAGATTCCGAAGCCTGGAAAGTGAGAAGGCCACTGGCGACTTATACCCAGACGCCCAGTTCGCCAAGTACCGGGATATGTCCGGCCTTCTCGCTCGAATCCCAACAGTTTACCAGAACCCATTTGTGTATGCTTGGCTGGAGGACTTTTGGGCTCATCACTCAGCAGCGGTCTACCGGCAGGCTGATCAGCCACCGCCCCGGTTTCTGATGGCTTCGGCCGCCACGGGTCAGTTCAACGCAAATGCCATTTCCGGCTCGGATCAATCAGCCATCTTGATCGAAGACGGACTGATCTTCTTTGCGCACCGGGCCGCATACATCGTCAGCCCGCTGCTGTTTCGGCGCATCGACGGCAACCGCTTCGTCGCAACCGGGCTTCCAGAAGACCTCGGTCCGTCGTCGCCGCTATACCTGGCAAGCCTTGAGGTCGCCCAACTGGTCCTCGACTATCTCTTGGAGGGAGCTGTCCCTGGAGTTCCGCCGATCGCTCGAACGGAGGCTGACGACTTCTCCATTCGCCACGTGATCTTTACTTCCCTGATGTCGTTCGTGTTCGAACATGAGCTGCATCACTTGAGGGAGGCGCGTGAGGCGGGACAGGAGATCTCGATTCGAAAGAAGGTGGCTCAGGAGCGCTTCGACGCCTTGTGGAGGTTCGTGGAGAAGGCGTTCGAGGGAGAATCCAGGGTTGAGTTTGACCAGGTTCGAATGGAGAGACTCTTTCACGCTCATTCTGAAGAGCACTTTGCCGACCTTCGGGCACTCTTATCCGTCATCCATATTGGGCGTGAGAGTGGCACACTCGTCCCTGCCATCGACGGTGCACTTCTATTCTTCTTCTTGGCCGACGCTCTGAACCACGCTCATCGGACCATTGCCGATCCCGAGGCGTATCGAGCAATGGATGGGATGAATGACGTTGGCCTTGTCCTCAACGGGTTGGTGCTGGAGGAATCGCACCCTTACGCCCATATGCGGCTCAAATCGCTCCTGGAGAACCAGGAGGCCTTCTCTCCGTCGCTGCTCAATCTGCTAGCTCAAGAGGCTGGGAAACTGAAGGGCTTCTTCGACACAGTGAAGGAGATACTCACCAAAGCTATCGAGGAGCACGAATTTCAGATTGGCGATCTTCACCCGAAATGGTGTTTTGATGCCCGGAGGTTGCTCGGTCTCGATCCAGCTTGATATCGCCAGCGAGACCGCGGTGAATCGAGATCGCCGAGCCGATCACTTCGACCGGGGATGCAAGGTGACACTGCGATCGAGAGAGCCTCCCGTTCCTGGCAGTCCTGGCGCTGAGGTTGCGCCCTACGAAGAAGCCGTCTGCCTTCGTAGTCTCCACAGCCTTCTCTGCCCTCTCCTGCCTAGCTTCCGTAACTTTTCGACTTGGGTATATCAGAGGCGCGGAGCAACGGAGCCCCTCTTGCCGGAACCGGGCGCTGCTCCGTTTGCTTCGTTCCGCCGCGGTAGGAGCCAGCGCCCGAGGCTTCCGCAGATTTAGATCCCTGGCCGCAGTGGTCTCCTTCGCGCTCCCTTGCCCCTCCAAGCGCTTCGGACGCAGTGGAAGGCATCTGGTTGCCGCCTTTGGCCCGAACAGACAAGAAGGGGTCTCGAAGACCGTGGGGAAGCGCTCCACACCCGAGGGGCAGTGGCTACCCGCCAAATCTTCTATCGCATTGACCTAAATCCGCCAGTGTTAGACAAACAAGTGTGGTCCGGAAGAACTACATTTTCATAGACCGGGAGAACGTCAAAGAGGAGGAGTTTGATCGCATCGGAGGCAAGCCCGCCTATCTGAGTATACTATTCGGTCCAAATCAGAAGCAGCTGCCCTTGCCGGTTGTCCGCATGATCCGGGATCATGCCGAACAAATCGAACTCATTGAGACGCCCGCTCAGGGGAAGAACGCTTTGGACTTCATTCTCGCTTACGAGATCGGTCGCCGAGCAGTACAAGATCCCGAGGGTTACTTCCACATCATCGCGAAAGATGGAGGCTATGATGCTCTTCTTCTCCATCTTAGAACCAGGAAGATCCACGCTTCGCGTCGGACATCGCTTGCTGAGATCCCGCTGTTCATGAATCGGAACGAGCGGGCAGCCTACGTCACGGCTCATTTCGGGAGCGGCAACTCGCCTCGGCCTGGGAAACGTAAAGGATTGGAGAACGCCCTCCAGGCGCTCTTTGCGCGCACCCTTGAAGACGAAGAGCTTCAACACCTGGTTGGGCGGCTCATCCACGCCAAGATTCTCACTATTGGGGAGAAGGATCAGGTGACATATGCGACTGGGAAATGACTCTCAGGTTACTGGCGGAATCGACTGAGAAGGGAGGTCCCGCCCACCTCAATCCGCCGATGCATGCTTGGGGTGATGACCAGGCCTTGAGGAACCGAGCCAAGGGCTCCGATTAACTCCGCCTTGATCTGCTCCGACCAATAATGCTTCTATCTGGCCACTTCCAGTATGCCTCCCGCGTTGAAGAAATGTAAGGACTGCGGCTCTCCCGTTAGCAAATCTGCGCCTACCTGCCCTCAATGCGGTGCGGTGCTGAAACGAAAGAGTAGCTGCTTGGGATCGCTGCTAGCGGTGCTTTTGCTTTTGATCTTCGTTCCGGCGATCTTGTCAGGGTTGCTTTTAGACGGGAAGTCTTCCCCGCGGTCCGCGACGTCGGATTCTCAGTCAAGTTCGTCCGCTGCAAAGCAATCGGCAGTATCGGATCAACCTCCCCCCGGCAATCGAGCGACCTCCGCCTCGACGGCCTTCCCCGAAACGCCACCGAAACCAGACAACTGGCACTATTCCCACAGTGACGACCAGATGAGCAAAGGTCGTATTCATCATGCGCTCACTCGAAGCACCAACCTTGTCGAGTTCGACTTTCCCTACCGAGGCCCGCAACGCGGGAATCTCGTGCTGCGCACCCACCCAAAGAATGGCAAGGATCTCATTTTTAGTATCGAACGGGGACAGCTTCTCGTGAGGAGCTATGAAGATTCGACCGCCCTTGTGAGATTCGACGATTCGGAAGCGGTTAGCTTCAAGGTCGTGGGCGCGGAAGATCACAGCAGCACTTCTGCGTTCTTCAGGGACTACCAGGGATTCGTCTCGAAGATGATGAAGGCGAAGCGAGTCCGGATTTCCCTCCCTGTCTACCAGCAGGGAAGTCCGGTTTTCGAATTCGACGTAAGTAACTTCGATGCGGATTCCTACCTGGAAAAGAAAGGCAAGTTGGAGCAGGACCCCCCAGGGAAATGAATATCTCCCCCGCGATTGCGTGCTTCGTCCGGTTAGACTTGTTCCGGATCTCTAACTCAGATAGAGGCACTGCATGCTGAGACTTGCCTCCTCTTTGACCGCGGCTGCCCTGATCTCCTCCACACATGCCATGGCAGCCGACGCTCCCGCATGGAACATTCGCAATGCGGCTGAGAAGCTTCTGGATAGGCACGCACTCCGACTGCCAGCTGGAGACTGGTTTCTTCTCAAGCGCGACGGGAGCTATATTCAGTATCAAAAGCCGACCATTTCGTTCAAGAAGACAGGCGAAACCTGGCAAGCAGAGGTTCTGACCGAGCGTTGGAGGGAGCGGAAGAATGGCCAGTGGGGTGCGTGGGTCGAGGCGCGTCCCAAGTATAGCAATTGGCGGATGGCCCGAGTTGCTGTGTCAGCCCCCACGTCGGGCGGTGCCGTAGCCTCGTTTACCGAGGCGTCAGAGAGCCTCGAAAGCTTCACGGCTCCCACCGAGTCCTCGGTGACTCAGATCAGATGAAAAAGCGATAACGCGGTGGAGTGGTGCGCCCCCTCCCCTGCTAATCCTTTACGCCCTACTACCGATGAAGAAGCGCCGCATGGTCCAGCTGGCCGTCATTTTATTGATCGCCGCGCTCACACTGTTCCGCGTGTTTTGCGGGATATTCGTGATCCAGCCGATAGGGGCGATACCGGAGGGTGCGACCATAGTGTATTGGCGGAGCGGACTGAATCTCCCTTTCATCGCCTCAGCCGATGGGTTGCTCGAAGAGAAAGGCTCAGGGGTCTCGCTACTAGGCAGAGCCGCCGTGATCGCGGGTCTCGCAGACACGCTCAAACAGCGGAAAATCGTCCGGGTCGACTATTCCGAGACGATCTACCTTTGGTCAACCGGCGGCCGGCAATACGAGAAATGATGCGGCTGGAACGTTGCGCACACGGTGAGCCACCAGTCTGAGGCCCCTGGCACCTATCCGGCATGGTGTCAAAAATTCGCAAACGGATTGGTTTCGAACCCGCAGTTCCACGTGCACGGGTGGCTCAAGAAAACAATACGTCCCCTGCACTTCTCAATTTCTTCATCTTCGAGTTCCTTCGGAATCTCGGAGACGGCCCCTCGACTTTGTGAGGCCCAACGCCTCCAACAGCTGAGGTAGTCCTTGATGAGAGTCCCGGATCTATTCTCTTTGCCATCGAATCTCGACCATTCTCCCGCGACGAAAAGCCTGAAATCATCATCCTGATCAGCCCCCCGTGAGAGCACTGTGACCAGCTTCCCCCATCTCAGAAAAGATTTCTTGTGAATGGCTGCTCCCAGATAGCCGCACATCTTGTTGGGAGAATCGTCGGTCGAGGGTCTCAGCCCCCAAACAGCATTGGTGACAAGAATCGACCGTTTGCGGATTGGCCCCCTCCACGCTTCCGTGGCGAAGAGTTTCGATAGGGTGGGATCAGAAGACAGGGAGCCATCGGAATGGGCCTCAATTAGGAGGTGGCTTTACTCAAGGATTCGCCCTGAAGCCCCCAATCCTGCATAACGAGGATGCCGCGCGGGGTGATTGGGGCGCTCCAACCCTTCGTCGCCCACGTCAGCCAAGGACAGTCCAGCTTGCCGTCCGTAACGCCATCGAATGGCACCATTCCGCCATCGGCGGCCCGAAGACCTTTGATCAGAGTTTCGAACGAATCGGATTCCATGACCTTGCAGTGATAGGATTGTTGGCCCAAATCGTCGGATGGTGGCAGTCCTATCTAACGCGGGAACCCCGCCAAGTGGGCCATTGGGGGTCACGCTTCCAGGACCTTTGGCGCAGGCACGATGAAACAGCCAGATGGCACAGGTCACTTCGGCTGAGACACCACCCGGTAGAACTTGCGGTTCCCCTGCTCGGTCACGAAGACCTCCATGGGATTGTTGGTGCCAACGGTGTAGCCGGCGTCGAGAGGAGTCCAGCTATTCGCATCGTCTGAGACCTCGACCCGATATTTGAGCGTGGGATTTCCGAACCAGGTGATGCGGCGGGCCGGCTCGAACGAGAAGTTCGGGAACTCTGCATTCGCCGGAACCTGCGGGACCACGCTGTCATAGGTGAGGCCGATACGGAGATTGTCGAGTCGGATGGTAGTGCTCGGCCCTGCGTTGTCGGCGGATGTGATCCGGAAGCGGATGGCAGAGAGCGGCGTATCACTGGGGAAGCTTCCTGAAAGTGCGGGCGCGGCATACGCGGTCGGATTGGCCCAGACCCCGGGGAGGAAGCTCCCGCCGTCATGGCGGAGTTCCATCACGGCCTGATAGACACTCGAACTCGTCCCGTTGGGAAGAGGCTTGCCCAGCGCGCTGATACCGTCGCCCCTGTAGAACCAGGCCGGGTAAGCCGTATTCTGAGACGGGGTGAGTTCGTAGCTCAACACCAGCGCTCCTGTTTCGTTCAGGACGTCGGCATAGAAGCGGTCCGAGCCGCTACCGATCGTGGAAATCTGGAAGGTAAACCCAACGTAGAGGTCTGCTTTTGTCGGAGTAAAATTGCGAGTGAGGGACGGTACGCCGGAGACCGGCTCAGCGGCCGTCGTTATTTCGAGACAGCCTGGCCCGCTTGTTAAGCTTCCCCGCGCAGGGATCTGGTAGTTGAGCGCCGCAGGAGCCGCTGCGGCTTTCAGATATGGAAGGGCGCTGCCGGTCCAGGGAGAGGTCCATCCATTCGCAGCATTGCCTTGGCCCGCAAGGCCACCGGAGGTGTAGAAATCGAAGTCGTCGGCGGCGATGATCCAGGAATCCGCAACCGCCGCGGACGGGAGAAAAAGGGCGAGGACGAAAGAGGGGATCTTCATGGACTGGGTCAGTTCTATCAGGAGATACCGGGATTCGCAAACACGGTAACTCGAAGCTCAGGAAGCGGTGAGGAAAGCCGTGTCACTTCGAGTAGCTGAAGAACGAACCATCGGAAGCAATCAAAGATGGAAAGGTGATTTTGGCGCGCCTATACCAAGCGCCCCGGCCTTCCACTCGCTGGACTCTTCCACCGGAACCGTCTCCTTTGCGCTTCCTCGCCCCTCCGAGTGCTTTGAAGGAGGAGGATGCCTCTTGGTAGCCGCGTCAGTGCAGAAGCGACGAAGGAGGCTTCTGAAGGTTGCAAAGAGCAGCACTATAGGAGCACCTAGCAATCGCAACCGACACGCAAAACATGAGGTGGCATCCTTGACATCACTGATTCAATCTCGGGGTGGACCTCGCCTTGCTTGAATTGGAGTTCATCCTCTCCGTAATTCGCCGGCAAACCAACCGTCCGTGCGCCTTCAGCCGCAGCGGGAATGGTTTGGTCGAATTCGCACGGATTACACCGCGGGTCGCCCGATTGGAACGCCACGAGCTTCGTCTAGTAGAACGAGAGCTGAGCCTATTGTTAGAAGAGGGCTTCATGTGCGAGGTCTGCCGCTGGAAGATCTGCCTGTTCGCTTCCGCCTGGCTCCGCGAGAAGCTCCCTCTCACGGCCTGGCGTTTCCGTAGCCATGTCCCTCCCCGCTCGCAGCTCCAGGCCGCCGGGCGTGACTTGGAGGACGAGGTCGAATCCGCGATCGTGACAGCGACTTCGGCGACTGGGACCAGTCCGTGACTCATGGACTGACCGCGGGAAGAATCCATTGAGGTGCTTCCATCGCGACTTCAAAGGTGAGGCTGGATCGCTACGGGTAAGGTGAGGGTGATCGATCCGCAGCATCTGACCCCAGCATAGTTCAGGCTTGAGCACACAATTATCACTTTCAGAAGGCGGACCAACGAAACTGCCGAATCGTTCGGCCCTACCGGGACACCGGACGCGCCCAGCGCGATCCGGCGAAGCCGCTACTTCAACGCAGCTTCCAGGAGGGCCTTGGTGAATGCATAGACGTTGGGAGACGTGCTGGCGCGGGAGCCCGCGACGTTCAGAGCCATCGGGTCGTGCTTTTGCAACCAAGACCGAACCTCTGCTAACTGTGCTTCGGTCGGGTGTTTCGCTCCCGCCGCGAAGACCGTAAAGACAGGCTTCTGCTTCTTCTCTGCATGCGTGACCGTGAGCTTCGAGCCGCGGGTGAGCTTGGATTCTCCCACGATCACGAGCGTTGCATTGGACTGTTCGACGTTGAGCTTCGTTCGCTCGGGGTATTGGTCGGTCTTCGTCTCAAGCAGCGCGTAGGTGGTCGGAATCGGCCCATCCTCGGCGAGGCGTCCCTTGGGACAGTAGCCCCCGTGAAGGATCTTGTTTTCGATTGCCCAGTCCAAGGCAGCTCGGTCTGCCCCCGTCTGTCCGCCGCTGATGATTTTGCGAGGTGTCATGAAGAGCCTCAGGAAAACATGCCTGTCAAATCGAGTATAAGTCCGCACTGCTGTCGCTGGCGCGAGCCAGCGAAGGGCTACGAAAAGGAGGGGCTTCTTCGTAGCTCGGAAGGCCCTGGAAACCCCGTAGTTCAGCGCTCCGTAACAGTTCCGCTTCGGTATATCAGGGGCACAGGGCTACGGTGCGGACGGCGGTTGCTCCCTCCGGTTCCTCCACAGATTGGGCCCCCGGGGGCCGTCCCCTCAAAAAAGCTGTTCCACCTTCTTATATCGCAGGTTGGTCTGGTTCCACCTAATGCCCAATACCTCCGCCGGAAGGTCTTCTCTCTTGATCAGCCTTGGCTTCCTGAAGAAAATTGTAACTCGGTTGACCTTTCCCTTCATGTCGGAAGCAACCACCGACTCGATTGGGGCAGCGAACGCCGCTGTACCGTCACTTTTCACCACGATGATCTGCCCGCAGGAGTTAGCACGTGAAAGGGAAGCCACGAATCCGGGGGCAATCCTGTCTGCCTTGATCTGGTCGTAGGAGAATTTTCCTTGTGCCAGCACTTTTGGCCGCTCGCTCGGCCTCACCACAATCGTCTTCACTGCCGCGCTCTAACAAAATGCGGCGGGCCGTCAATGAATCATCGTATTCAGGCTGCTTTCGAGCCCTTTCCGAGGTAGCGAGAAACGGTGGCTGCGGACACGCCTAGCTCCCGGGCTATACTGGCCTTCGAGAGACCTTCCTCTGCCAGCGAGAGGGCCTTCGCGCGCCGGAACTCCACCTCGCTGTCCAAGGCGGCGGAAGGGGCTTTCCCGGGCTCGGAGACGGCCTTTCTTTGAGCGGCTTTCCTTGCCGGCACCGGAGCAGGAGCGCGCTCCGGGCGAATCTGCCGAAGAAGCGACTCGAACGCCATGAACAACAGGATTGGTGGCAACGCCGCGATGGCGGACGGGAGGATGCCCTTTTCTGCATGTGCGACGTTGAACCCCACCGACGCCAAGGTAATCAGGATCACCAGCGAGAAGAACCAACGACGATCCCTTTCAGCGCCGATGACGGACGCACGAAACGCGCTGAGCGAAAAAATGATGGCAGCACCATCAACGAGGATCGGGAATATCCACGCAGAACCGGGAGGAAGGGCACCAGTTCTCACTGCGAGATCTCGCAACGCCCCGAACGACAACGCGAAGGACGCGATCCCTAACAACGCAACCATCACGGCAGTGGACCTGCCGATGAGATCCACTGCCGAGGTCTTGGTCGATGGCGATACTGGTGTTTCGATGGAGACGTCCGTCATGAACGCCAGTATAACACAAGGATACGATGGCGTACAATCCCCTGGGTCCGGCTGAACGAGAATTCGCCAACGCGTGATAACGGAACCGGCAAGTGATAACCTGCCGGTCCCTATCGAACCCTATGCTGAGACCTGGCTCGGTTCCCAGAGCGTGAGTTGTCGAGGATCTGATCCGGCCAGCTCGGCATGAAGTTCCTGGTCAAATTCAAAGGGGTCATTGCCAACCACCATCAGCTCCTCCGGGTCGAAGGTCGGAAACCCTAACTTCAGCTTCTCGATAGCCACCCGGATCTCGGGCGTAGGACGGAGGCAACCCCTAATGATCTGCTTGCGCACTGCGTTCTCTACGTCCGTCACGCTGGTCTTGAAGCCAAGATTCGTCAACACTGCCGCGAGGTCGCCATTGGAAAGGACACGATCCAGACCCAGACGGCTGCGGACGTAGCCTCGAAGAAATATCCGCTTTAGAACATCAGCGCCGGATTTTCCGGTGGTCGGTTTGGAAAGACCTGGAACCCGGCTGACCGTGAGATAGCTCTGGAAGTCCGCGAGATCCTGTTCGGTCTTCAGGAACGTGCCGCTGGCTTTGCAGAAGTTGGACCACTCCTTTCGTAGGATCTGGTAGGCCTCAGCGGAAGGCAACGGGACCGTCGAGAAGAACAGGTGGTCCTTGCCATTGATCGGGCGAGAACCGGTAACCTCCGACGGCCAACGCTTCCAATCAAAGTCCATACGGGTGGTGATGAACTGAATCTTCATGTTGAAGTCTTTCATGCCCCGCGCCTCGTAAATCTCGCGCAGAGGTCGCCCACGGACAACCCTGTCGCCCGGCTCATCCGGATCGCGGTCGATGAACTTCTCCACGATAAACTTGTTGGGGTCGGTGTTCTCGCGTGGCACCGAGATCCCGGCCTTCGCAAGGAGGACACCCGCGATCTCTTGGGACTCGCCCTTCTGAAGGGTAGCTTGGCCGCGGGTCCGCCACGCCAGAACCTGCCGGACCTGGTGCTTGAGCTTCAGGATAGCCTTGCAGCCCGGCTCGAAGCGGCGACGGGCATCCAGCAGAAACGTGCAGAGCGGTCCTTCGGTTGCGGCCAACACCACTTCAGGCGGGGCGTTGGTGATGAAACCGTCGGTGGTGGCAGAGACCACGCCATACTCGCCGGGGATCGCGTTCAGGATTTCGGTCAACGCCGCACGAATCAGACCCGTGACGTGATTAGCCATGAACGGGTTGGTGATCCTCGACGGAGGGATTTCGTTCATCATCGCCGACCGGGTGTTGAAAACCCGACGACCGCGCAGACCTTGCGAAAGCTTCCCATAGGCGGAGTTGCCGATGGTTTTGATCATCTTCTCTGGCGCGGAATCCGGCCCGAGTTCGATTTCCAGGGCTGTTCGACGCTCGGTGATTAGCTCGGAGAGCAACGCGAACGGCCGTCCCCCCTTCATCGGAATCAGGTAGGCCATGTCGTTGACAATCCGCATCCGAGCACCAAGCCGAAGCGCCAGTTCGATTTCGGGGGCAGTTGCGAAAGACTCGCCCTGGAGCGGAAAAATCAGGGAGTTCTCGGCGCGGCACGGTAGGCACGGGAATCGTGTGTCCGGCGGGAACGAGAACCGCACGAGAGCCGCACCATACGTGCCGGAGCCGAACTCGTATAGGGACCGCGGCTTCCGGATGTTCTCCCAGTCCGGAACCCCAAGCGTGCTGAGAGCCGTGACGTAGGCACCCACCAAGTCCCAGTCAAACCAGTCGTCCTCCGCCGTCGCGCCGAAGAAGTAGGTCTCGTTGCGGCCGCCGTGGAAGGCACTGCAAGCATCGTCCTCGAAGGACTGCCGTTCCCGGCGCAGGCGTTCCTGCTTCTTGCCCATCTCATCCTTGAACGTCTCAAGGCCCAGCACTTCCAGACGGTCGATGCCATTCTTCTCCCACAGATCCAAGACAAGATCGGTAGCAATGCTGCCGAGGGTGATCGGCGGGCAATCGGTTCCCAACAGGTCATTCGCGACGGACGTTGCGAAGATAAGCCACTTGGCCGCGATCCGGGCATCGGCAAGGCCATATTCCCGGAACAGCCTGGGGTCTTCCTCGGAGAACTTCCGCATGTTTTCGATGGCACCCTCCGGGATCTCAACCTTTTTGTCACCGAGCATGGTGCCCAGCGCCTCAAGCTTGCGCTCGTCCGGTGCGAGCAACGTGGTGTCGAAGAGACTGAGTTCGATCTCCCGCTTGTTGTTGTTCTGGTCCCAGAAGTAGAAGCAGAAGGGTTCCTGCACGGTCGCGTAGGTCTTCCGGATGCCGTCGAAAACCGCCTTCAACGCATCGAAATTGCGCAAGGCGGTGAGGTCGGCAAGGCTCCAGTGAATCACAAGATGGACCTTCTTGGGCCAGCGCTTCAACGCCCGGTTTTGCATGCCAGCCGACAGCACGTTTTTGATCAAATCCTCAAGGGTCATGCGCTGACCGGGTTTCATCAGCCGGAACCAATCGTAGCTGCCGGTCGGCGAAATCACGTGCGCCTGGTAGGAAACCACGTCATTCTTGTGAAGAACCACCGGTTTCTTCTCCTGCGGCTTCCGGCCCTTGCCTGATTCCTTAGACAGGCGAAGCTTCTTCAAAGCCGCCCTCCTGCCGGACTGCCAACCGAGCTTCGTGCGCTCGCGCTTGGACAATCCTATTTCGAGCGCGGCCGGGACGTACTCGGAATCTAGTCCGATGACTACGACATTCGCTTCGGCATACAGCGAGGTCAATTTGAGTTCCATAGACCACCACTGTGACGACTATAGACCAGGCCCGGCGAAAGGGCGGAGTCGCGGAGGCGGGCCACACAAACCTCTCGCGGCCACAAAGGCCCCCACAGAAAAAGGAGACCCATGGAGGAGCCTAACAGGCAAACCTAACCGATTCGCGCTACGTGACTTGGCGGAAAGCTTGACAAGCCTGCATAATTCACGTCAACAATGTCAGACGCTAATCGCACCAACACCGCCGAAGTTGATATTCCCACCCTTCCGCTGCTCGCCCCACAACCGTTTGAAGTTGCCGGCAGCAGTTACTCTGCGAAGAATCTTCAGGAAGCTTCTTTGGAATGGAAGCTGCGTTCATGGGCTTTTGCGGGAACCGTCGTTGGCCACATCCGCGATCTTTTCGACTTGGCAAAAGTAAGTGACGAAGATCTGCGCGATCCACATTTCTTTGCCCGCGCCGACTACGACCCGATGCAGTATTTCAAGGTCGAACTGCAAAATGCCGATCCCGAGTGGATCGTTAGAAAGACCGCATGGCTCATGTGCGAGGCGGCGAACTCCACGCTCAAGGCCAGCAGGCTGGCCAATCACATCAAGTTCGCTGAAACCACGAAGGATCTCTTGATGGCTTTCAATCGCTACCTGCTGAGCAGGGGAAATAATCCACGGTTCGAAGAAAACGGGCTCATCCATCGCACATGGGCGGTTCGTGCCATCGACGCTCTTCGCGTCTTGAGACTCCGCAACGTCGTCATCAAAGGGGTCGAGATCACCGACGAGGTCAACAAGGCTCTCGATCTATTGGTCGCTCGTGACGAGAAGGTGCTCGATCCGGCTGTTTTCGCCGCATCCACTGCTGCCTGGAGGACCGACGACCTAGTCTCTATAGTCGAAGCGGTTGGGCCTCCGGTTCTTGCAGTCCTTCGAGGCGAACCTTACAGCGGAAGCCATTTCGTGGATGTGAAACGCGGCTTTGGCAGCCTGCCTGATCATCTGAAGTCGGCGTATCTAACCGCAAACGACGTCTCCCAGCTGCGGGACATGGTAAAGGATCTGAAGCCCGGAAAGTCCGCGTTGAGTCTGGTGATGCTGCGCGATTTTGCTCTGGATCTGGTCATTCGAATCTCTTCGGAGACATATTCAGGCGTCGGCTCCCTGCGTTCAGCATACTTCGGTGGTGAGCGCGACGACGGACAGCATCTCGCCAACGCGAAGAAAGGTTTTCGCACGCAGCTGAAGAACGTGGCAGTGGCCTTGGTAGAGTCGGCGAGCGAGAGCGGATCTGCGAACTACAAAGCCAAACAGTTCGTGGCTTGCAACGATCTGAACATCGTGAACGCCATGGCCAAAGAGTGGGCAGGCATTCTCAGTCAGGCGGAGAAGAAAGCACGGATCGAACTCATCCGTGAAGCACGAGCGATCTATGTAGGCCAAAAGCAGCGCACCGCCCTTTCGCCAAGTGATGGCGGCGATGGGACGATGGCTGCGTGAAATTGACGGCGATAGCCAAGCCATGTTTTCCTGGAAGTTTGACGCAGCCAGCGCCGAACCTAACAGCACCCCAACCCGGACGGCCGAGAGCGTGCTCGTTCGTCCGGGTTTCTACCCAAGAGCAAGCCGAAGACGGCAAGGCCGGACTGCTTCGCCAGCGGGAAGCTGTAGCTCGGGTCATCGAGAGCAAGGGCTACCACTTGACCCACAGTATTGAGCTGGTGGACGTGAGCGGCACTGCGGTGCTGCATGCACCCGAAACGATCGACCTGCTGGCGAGGATTGAGCGCAAGGAAATCGACGTGGTCGTGACATCCGAGTTCTCCCGGCTCCTGCGCCCGGACGATCTATCGAGCTTCTCGCTGCTCGAAACCTGCAAACGCCACGGAGTCTTGATCGACGCAGGTGGCACCAGCCACGACTTGGCTAGCCCGGAGGGATTTATCAGCGGCGGGATCCTGGCGCTACTCGGCGGGGCGGAGAGGTTGCAAATGCTCCGCCGCATGATGCAGTCGAAAGAGGCCAAACGTGCGGCTGGCCTCTGTCCCTCGGCCCAAATAACCCTGCCTACCGGTGTCATCTACTGCCGAGACACCAACCGCTTCCGCTACACGCCTGAAGTCGCGACGATCATCGAGGCGTTCCGGATCGTGGATGAAGAAGGTGTCCGCAACCTGTCCGAGGTGGGCAGACGAACCGGGCACAGCCCCGTGACCGTAAGAAACCTCCTGAGCAATCCGATCTTCAAAGGCATTCGCGAATACCGTCAGGTTCGCTCAGCGGAGAAGGCGGTGAAGAATAACGGCAGACAGGGCGATCGGAAAAAGGTCGCCAGGTCGCCAGATCGTATCATTCGTGTTCGCGTGTTCAGTCCGGAGGAACAAGCCGTTTCGGATGCCAGGTTCGATCGGGTTGCACAGGTTCTTGCCTCTATCAAGGAAGCTCACGAAATCTTCGTCCACGAGCGGCACAAAGGGAACATGCTCAGCGGGGTTGGACGCTGTGCATGCTGCTCGGACCGCCTTTACGCAAAGACCCGGAGCTACAAGCTGGCGAGCGGGCGGAAGCACGGTGGCCATTATCTGTGCGCGACTCACCACGAAAGCCGCCAGAAGGACCCGGCGAACCGTAAATGCGGAAACGGCTAGGTAACCAAGGAGAAGCTCGACTCGTTAGCCAATGCCTTCATCGAGCGATTCCTGGGAGACGGCGAGTTCCTAACCGCCGTGTTGACCTTTGCTCGCTCAAAGCAATCGAACATCGTCGGCTTCTCCGTGGAAGAAGCGACGAAGGCCAAACTCGACGACCTGTCCCGCCGCGACGCCCGGATCCTGGCGGCTATCGAGGCGGGAGCTATGGAGATTCACGAGGGAAAGCAGGCACGCCTCCGGATTCAGGAACAGCGGAAGGCCCTTTTGGCTTCGATGGAACGCACCGCGCCAGCGGAGGACGACACTGAACTCCGCGGCATCGCGGGGCGTATCGCCAGGAGCCCGGAGGAGTGGCGTTCTCTCCAGAGTCCGAAGGAGCAGAAGGCGTTTATAGCCGGGCTATTCACTGAGATCTATTTCCGCCGGGACGAGATCACAGCATTCCGACTCGCGCCATCTCTCGTCGGGTCCACCAATGGAACGTGGGCCTTTGCCGCCAGCATGCCGGTGATTTTGGAGACGCCTTTTCGGACCACCGATCCTGAGCCCGAGGCTCCAGAGGGAATGAAGGCCTGCTCGCGGTGCCGCCAGGTGCTCCCCCTCGATCAGTTCTACCGTCACAAGGCGATATGCCGGTCTTGCAACAGCGAAACCTACAAGGAGCGATACCGGCGGAAACGCGAACAGGCCCGCAAGAGCAAGTCGTGAGTCCACCGAGGAATAGGGGGATCACCAGATTCTATCGGGAACGCACTGGGGCCGGTGAATCCCGGAAATAGCTCGACCAGCAGGGCCTCTGCGGCCTTTTCGGAAATCGCTGTTCGTGATGAAAACGTTGCTCGTCCCCGCCGTTCCTCTGGGCATCGCAGGCCGTAGACATGCTCTTCGTTAAAATCGAGCGGGCGATGTCAGAATCCAGGCCGACATCGCCCGCTCGCGCAGGCATGCGCAGCCTCTCAGCCGAGGGGGCACCTACACCGCAGCGATCGCATCCAGTCTTCGAAGCAGCAGGAACGTGTTCCGCACGTGCCAGCGCCCTCCACCGGGCGAGACGACTTTTCGTGCGTTCAAAGCGTCCCGTAGGCCGCGGACAGTAGCAACTCCTGAGGAGCGGATCTGAGCGACGAGGTCTCGATAGTCTTCGGCCCTCTCGACGGCTTGCCGCTTGTGCTTCTCCGCCAGCACGCGGCCTGTAGCTCCGATGTCTACTCCCCTCGCCCGTGCTGCCCGCAGGGCTAGCTTTGTCCGTTCGGCAATCAAACGCGCCTCTTCTTCGGCCACAGCGCTGTAAATGTGGATCATGAAGCGATTGGCGTTGGGCATGTCGGCCGCCGAGAACGGAACCCCGCTGTCCATCAGCGTACTGATGATCCGGACGCTGCGTGCCAAACGGTCGAGCTTGGCGATGACCAGGTGAGCCTTTCGCCTCCGGCAGATCGCCAGGGCCTCCGAGAGCTTCGGTCGATTGGCTTTCCGACCTGACTCGACTTCGGTTAGCTCCGCGATGACCTCGCCTGGTTTATTTGCGAGGAATGCGGCGACCGTGACACGCTGTGCTTCCAGCCCAAGGCCGGACCTACTCTGCTCTTCGGTGCTACATCTGTAGTAGCAAACCCATTTCGTCGGCTGTTCGGCTTCCATCACCTGGAATCAAAACACGGCTCGCGGCGCGGTACAAGTATACGGGCAAATGACCATTTGCCCGGAAACACAAGGTATTTGGACCCGGTTACCACGCCACAGACTGTCGGTTCAACCGGGCGATGCTCAGGCTGAGAGCAACAACGCCCCGATGATCTAGGATTAAATTGTGGGATGTTGGGTCCGTGAATCAACCGAAGCCCATAACCTCTGCCACTTCGCCGGTCGGAACCGGAAATGAGGGCGATGTTCCCGATCTCCGGGACACCGCCCTTTTGAATAAGAGGTCGGGTGGCGGGATGATCCACCCATCGCCGACGGCATTGGATGCCTGAGGCCTCTAAGTAATACGAAACCACTGATATGAGTATGAAGAAGTATAAGAACACCGATGGCGCTAGCGCCCCCCAAAGCACCGGAGATCGCGTCATCCGTCAGATGCCGTCGATCTCGTCACTGCAAGAACTGGTAAAGGGAATGCCTCGCGAGAGCAAGGCTTTCGCAACGGAAATCACCCGTGAAGTACGCCAGATCGTGACGCGGGTGGCTGAAGCTGGTGGCGTCATCTTCATCGGAGATATCGCCAAGAAGATGAAGACCTTGAAGGTGCGTCCTGAAGATGGGGTGCTGAAGGAGTTCATCGAACTCGCAGCCGATCAAGAGTTCCGCGATAGCGGAGTCGACCTCAAGGCCGCGATTATCCACCGGACGCTCGGCTCGGTCTCCCGCTACTACCTTCCCTACGGAATGGAGGGCGAGGAAGCGAAGTCGGCTCGCCGAGATTGGGCCAAGGAGCTGGAGAAGCTCCACAAGCACTTCTCTGGTGAACCGGTGGAAGAGGACGACATCCCCTTCCCGGGGGAAGCTGCCGCCTGATCCGGAACTGATTGACGTGTGATGTGAGCAGGGGGGCGTGCTTCGGCGACGGGGCACGCCCCTTCTGTCTTCTGGACCCCAGAAAGGCCGACTTATGAAGGATACGCAAGCGAACTTGAACTTGAAGTCCGCGATCTTGGAGCAGGCCGAGAAGTGGCTTGGAGAGAAGGGTCAACCATTTGTGGCCGCCAAGGAGTTCGCGCAGCAGGTCGCTGTGGCGATGTCCTCGGATTTCACCGCGGATGAGCTGCTGTCTGTCGTCCTTGACTGTGGATTTCCGTGCGTTCGTGGCGACAACGGCGAGCGAGTTCTCTGGCTACGACCTACCAAATCGGGCAGTGTCGCCTCCAGTTCCTTCGTGCCAACCGAGGCGGTTCGACAGTTTGCGGGCCTCGTTTCCCCTGGAGAGCGGGCTGCCTAGCAACTGGCAAGTGTACAGCCCCTTCCCTGCGCTTGGAAGGCCTCTTCCTTGGCTTTCTGACTCTCCGCCGGCCCGCGGTCGAGACAGCGGAAGGAAGAGGCGGTAAGGACAGTGCCATTGCCAGAGAACGGACAGCGGGCTGGACCTGTGGAAGAGGGGGCAAGAGGCTTTGTCAGCAAGCGCTGCCGCTGTACCTCCGGCCCTCTGGTATATCAAAGTGGAAAAGTTACGGAGTCTCGTAGGGATGAGGCTTGGCGGGCTTCTCGGTGTTACAAAAGGCGAGCCGCTTTCGTAGCCCTCCGGCCTCTCATTTACGAGCACTCCAAGGACCTTCTTTCCTAGTGGGCGTCCCGTCGCCTTGGAGTCTTTTGCGCTGGGAAAGCCAGCGCCTGCGCCGTGCTGGGCGTCCGGGTTCGGGCTCGGTCCAAGTCGCGAGCGCCTCGAACGTTCCGGTCATTCCCGGTCCCTTGACATGGGTTGGTCCCTTCGCCTTTGTGGAGGCGCACTCCGTCTAACAGCCGAATGAAGCTCAGTGATCTCAAGAATATCGTGGACCAGTTCAACAGGCGCACGCTCGGCGTAGCGTTAGGGCTTGGCGAAATAATTGGCCCGGACGTGCTGCCGGCGGGCGATGCCTCCATTGTCTCGCCAGCCACCAGTCCCGACCGGAGTTGCGACTGCTTTTGTGGGAAGACATCGAAGGATTTCAAGTCGGGGCAGGACTTCGTGCAGACCTGTCTTACGCTATCGGACTCGCAAGGCCAAAGCGGATCGGTTGTCGTTGGCGCTGTGATTGACAAACCCCTCGACGGCACGAATGACGAAGACCTCCCGGTCGTGCTCGCCGTTGGAATCAACTATGGCCAGGGCGGAAGATATTTGAGAAGGCCTGTCCCACTGCTCGACCGGACCGGCATGCGCCCGAAACTGAGCAAGGTTCAGCACAAGCTCGCCGATACCGACTGTCCGGCCCGAAGCTTAAAGGAGCCCTTCCATCTGGTCGCCGCCAACTTCTTTCCGTGGATCACCCCCCTGCCGTGGTCGGCTTACAGCTTCAATAGCATCGAAGAGGCGGCGCTGCTTTTTTGCTGCGGACATTCTGATCCTGAGCAGTACATCTTGGAGCTGATGAGGGCCGTCCTGCCCTCAGCTGTGGTGTTTCATGGCGCAAACAACGTCGTCCCTTACATGGGGACGAGCGTTGTCCGGCGACACCTCGCAGGGAGTTACCCACTCCATTTTGAAACCATATTCTCCGACAACCTTGCAGGCAGCTATCAACCGGGAATCTCAAACGCCATCCGGCACGGCTGCTCAGATCCGACCCGTGCCACGATGGCTACCGCTGCGTTCGACGAGTAGCGTTTTGTAGCGCCGTAGCAGTCTTTGTTCGACTCGGGGAGCGAGCGGCTAGGCCTCTGGCAAGTGGCTGGCCGTCCCTCGCGCTTCGGAGGCTTCTTCCTTGGCCTCTGCTGCCTTCTGGGGCCAGCGGCCCGGGCAGAAGCGGAAAGGGCCGAGAAGTGCCTTCCCGTTGCTCGGAAGCGTGCAGCGGACTCGCTGTCTGACGGAGCAGGAGGACAGTGCTCGGCTGCGGCTTGCTTCGCCGTAGCCCCGGCTCCTTGGTATATCAAAGCGGAAAAGTTACGGAACCCCGCCACGGCTGGGCCAGGCGGGTCTTCCGGCCTACGAAAAGCCTTCCCCCTTCGTAGCCAGCAGCAGGGGCTACCTCCCCGCAGGGATGAGTCTCTGCATTGCGGGCCGTGATAAAATCGCGGGGTTTGGCGAGACCTCGGCGGTCGAGGGACTCCCGACGCCCCACACGCATGCGATTCATTATCCGCGACTACAACATCATGAAGCTCGGCGAAGGTCGGTCGGTCAAGGCCAGCGGCGACGAGCCGGAAGCGATCTACCGCTACTTCCGCCGGGTAGTAACGAGAGACCCGGCCCACGAACCGGACAAGGAACACCTCGTAGTGCTCTGTCTCAACGCCAGGCTGGAGGTCTTTGGCTGGCACCTCGCCTGCCTGGGAACCCTGAATGAGGTTTGCTTCCACCCGAGGGAAGTCCTACGTCCGGCGATCATGAGCGGAGCCTACGGCTTCGTGCTAGCCCACAACCATCCTTCTGGCGACCCGAGCCCGAGCACCGGGGACGACCGTTGCACTCGTCGGCTGGTCGAGGCGGCTGACCTGATGCAGATAAAGTTCCTGGACCACGTGATCGTCGGCCGCCGCTCTCGACATCGCGCGGCTTGGTTCTCGTTTCGGGAGCACGGGATCATTCCGTGACTGAACGGGAATACGATCTTGTGTGATAATTTTCAATAGCTTGCGTGGAAATTATTACTGCCGATATCCGAGAGAAGCTGATTGAGAACTTCATCGCCAACCGCGAGCGCCAAGAGAGTGGCGGGACCGAGGTCGATCACTGGCCGGTCGTGAAGATCTTCACGCCAGACGGTGGTTGCACCTGGCTTTTGACCGAGCTGAACCCCGAGAATGAGATTGCGTTCGGGCTCTGCGACCTGGGTCTCGGTTACCCCGAGATAGGCTACGTCGCACTCGATGAACTCCGGCGTCTCCGCGGTGGCCTCGGGCTGCCAGTCGAGCGAGACCTGCACTTTGAGGCAACGAAAGGCCTCATGGACTACGCTCTGGATGCCCTGAAGTCGGAGCGGATCATCGTCTAGCAGTCGCGCCTCAGCGCTGCCGTCAGGGCGTGTCGTTGGCACAGTTATGCGCCGCCGACCGCCAAAAGATCTGGTCCAGCAGGCCGGCCACTTGGTAACCGGGGAAGGACGCCTTTGCCGCAAGAGGTTCTCAGATGGCTGAGCGCAAGGCAATGCAACCGGCATCATCGCTGCGATTGGGGCGACTGAGATTCCGGCATAGGAGCAACCATAGCCAAGAAGAACTCAACTGAGCCCCAAAGTTCGCCCCGCCTAACAGGAATCTCCAATTGCGTGATAACCCGCTCGGGTCGAGTCACTTTTCCAGTTCCTTCACCCGTGCTTCCAGGGCCGCCTTCCGGTCCTTCAGTGCCTGCGCCCCCTGCTCCACCTCGTGAATGATTTGAGACGCGGCCATGCATTGGTGATACTGGGGCGACCCCTCCACCACCGGCTTGGTTTTATTCACCGTCAACCGGTTGATGGTAGCAAGGGCCTCCCGCCAGCGGGCCTGTTCCGAGGCAATGGTCGCGTTCAGTTTCTCAAGCTCGGTTTGGGCTGATGCGATGTCAGCAGGCAAGTTCGCACCACCTTTCGTGCTGCTGCCCGCAAAAGCGAACGGATCGCCACCAGAACCTGTGTCGGGCCGCCCTTTCTTCTTCAGGCTGTCTAACCACTCCTTGTTCTCACGTTCTTTGCGGTCCTCCTCAGCCTTTCTCTCCGCTTCCGCCTTCTCGGCAATCTCCTTTGCCTTAGCCTCTTCTGCCTTCCTCTGGGCTTCTGCGGCCTCCCTGGCTTTCTTTGCCTCTTTGAGCTCTGGCAACTCTCCAAGCGGAGATTCCGGGTTCTCAAAATTGAAGAAGTCACGGGTCGTCTCGTTGCGGATTCCTAGGACTCGAACAATCGGGGTGAATACCTCCCCTGCGGCAACGGAGGTTTGGATGCCCACAAAGGAAATCCGATCGTCCACTGCGATGGTTTCTTTCCCCAAGCCATTCGCTTCGAGAACTATATTGACTGGCAAAGCGCTCATCATGGTTCGCCAGTCGTCACCCCAAACCCGAACGCCCCGAACTTCGTTGGACTGGGCGAGCAACAACCTATCGCCCTCGCGTTCTATGACCCGGTAAATCCCGAGCGGTATTGTTGCACACAACGCCATCGACTTATTCCGAAAGCTTCCGACCATCGGCAAACCACGTGCGTCATTAAGTCCATACCATTCTTCACGTGTTGCTCCGTATTGATTCAAAATGGCCTTCAGGACCTGAACCTCCTGGTTTTGAAAGTGGTCCAGGGCGTTCTTTACCCTGACATCGGGCAACCCTTTCAAGCTCGCCGTTCCATAATCGCTAAACCCGTAATGATCTGCCAAGGCCTCAAAATCCCGCGCGTTCGAGCGAGGGAGTTCCATTTCTAGAGCCGGGTCAATGTATATTGGGGAAGAAGCGGGTTTCCCGGCCTCCCCACTTCCGTGATCAATCTGGTCCAAGTTGTTTGGACCAGTGCGGGAGGATGAAACGCCTTCGTCTTTAACTGGTCTCTCGGCGTTGAAATAGTTGAAAGTCCAGATACCGAGGACAGACAGGGTGGCCAGCGTCGCCAACCTCGGAAGCGGCAGATTTCCTCCTGCCCTTCGAGGCGGAATCACAATCGAGGTTCCGCAGTTTGGGCATCCCGCCTGTGTCCCTACGGCTTCCAAAGGGGCATTGAGCTTCTTGTGGCATGAGGGGCAGACGAATTTGGTTGAAGAGGGAGCGGCAGCCATCGCGGCGATTACAACACGGAGCGGAATTCCGGTCAATTTGCTTGTACTTTTTAGTACATCAAGAGGGCGATTTGCTCGGTGATAACTGGATAGCCGGTGAGCGAAGGCAACTCGGTTAAGTTCGGCAGGATCCTTGGTTCCCTTTTCAGGGAAGAACGGGAGAAACGCGGTCTATCGAAAAACCGGCTAGCAGAGACCGCGGGGGTGGCGAGGACGGTGGTGATTTACTTCGAGCGACAAGAGCGCATGCCTTCCATCCACAATTGCAAGGCTCTAGCCGACGCACTGGGCGTTCCGCTCAGCCGCCTGGTAAAGCGGGCAGAGAAACTGATGGACCAACGGGATTGATCCTTCTGCTACGATCGCTCGGTGTCCGACCCAATCGCTCTTCACGTCTTTTCCGCCCTTTCTGCAGAAGTCAGCTCCCTCCGTCTCCGGCGCGATTGCACCCGGCGCTTTGCAGGTGTCTGGCTCGACGAGGCTTATTCTTCCGACCTCGTCGATTTGCTGGAGGTCGCCACTGGCCAGAAGCATGAACGGTCTGGCCTGCTCCAGGAGTTCGCGCGGGCCAAGAACGGACTGACAACGATCTACGCGTGTTCTGATCGCTTCGCGCACGCCCTGGCGGCACTTACCCCGGAGAATCTGGCGTCCGTTGCCCAAGCTTGGCGGACGGCCACCAAGAATGGCGACCTTGCCCACTCCCCCGATGGCGAGATTGAGGAATTTCTGAGCGATCTTCTCGCCGTTAGCGCCCAAAACACCGGATTTGGACACCCCGTCTGGGTGGCGACCTACGTCTACTGAAACACAAAAATTGGGGCCACGAGGCCTACGAGGCTCGCGCTGCTTTTCGTAGGCCGAGCGCCCGGGACAGGGCCCGGAAGTCTTGAAGGACGGGCTATCTGCCGCACTCCGTACGAGTTCTCCCTGGGTGTATCAAAGCGCCGTACCTACGGCGGCCCCTCCCTTTGCCGGTAAGGCAAGAGACGGGCTTGCACCCTACGTTAGAATGGACTTCCCAATGCCTGATTCTCCTTTCCGACGAGTATCCCTTCCCGCACGTTTCCCCGGCCAGCTGTATCTCACCCACATGCCCGGCTATTGGCGACCGGCAGAGTTTCACGTCGGGTTCTGGCAGAAGATGACCGAGGACGGCACGGAGGGCTGGTTCGTTTGTCTGGCCGGAGAAGCCGAGAGAAGGCGGAAGGCCCCCGACTACCCCGAGTTCGTGAAGGCAGCCAGACTCGGATTGCGCTGGCTGGAGTTTCCGATTCGAGACCAATCTGTCCCGAAGGATCTCCCGGCGTTCCTCACGCTGCTGGACCGGCTGATTGGGCTTCTGCATAGGCCAACGACTGTTCTGACCATTCACTGTGCCGCCGGAGTTGGGAGAACAGGTACGGTCGCGGCATCTCTACTCGTTAGGCTCGGGCTCGATCCGGATGACGTCCTTGCCCTGGTCAAGGAGGCCCGCAGCGAACCCGAGACCGCTCGCCAACTAGCGTTCGCCCGGGCGGTAGAGCCTCTTACCTGTGACCAACTGCCGGCCATAGCAAGGTAGGCGTCGGAGAACGCAATACTAAGCAAGCTGCTGGGAGCAGTTCGATGCGGGCCTGCTTCGCGAACGGCTCCCCAGTCACCAGGAGATACGGGCGGATGACTTGGCGACCGGCGACGCAGAGCTTCCAAGATTCTTGCGCTGCCTCCAGCGGTCGGATCTCGATGTCCAAAGGCGAAGTTTGAACGAGATCATTGCCGAAGCTCTGAAACCGCGTTCTTCGATATAGTCAGAAGGGTTTTGATCAGCATGTCGGAAATTGGCGGCATGAAGCATTCCCTTTCGACAGTATCCAACACCCTCCGGCGATCTACTGACCTCTTAGCTCAGCCTGCTTCCGCGGGGGACGACGGAGGTGGGAAGAGCCTCTCCATTTGCACGGAGTGATACCACTCGCCGTATATTTCCAGAAGACGCTCGCGGCATGCCTTCACGAACTTCAGTGCTATTTCTGGCTCACGCCGTGCATCCTCGCCCCCTGAGAAGGCATCGACATGCTCCGGTATGATCCGGCTATTCCGAACGCGCACGAGGTCCAGTTCTCCATCGACGCTTAGTTTGCCGCGAGCTGTTTCCGCCTGTTCGGAGCGGTTGTCCTCAAACGGCCAGGCCCGGAGGTTCCCGATCGTCCAGCCCCACTGGCTACAGGCCTCCCTGAATTCACTTCCGTCTTTACGGTTGTAGAAATACTTGTGCGCGAGAATGTGGTCGAAGTCCCACGGCCGGTTGTGATCCTCCCAGAGGTCGCGTCGGGCGGGGTCGTAGTCATGGAAGCGTGCCGCCATAAACTCACGCTGAGCGTAAAGCAGGAGTTCCCGGTTGGAACGGAAATCAAGAAATCCGCCCCAATTCGCCCAACGGGCCCGAATTCCGTCCTCATTTCCGTCCCCATGGAGCGGAACTCCCCAGCTCCATTTTTTCAGATCGTGACCATCGAGATTGATGAAGTGGCCCACAGCTTCAGGAGAGTGGACCGGATGCAATTCACCCGCCTGCCGAGCGCCCACGAGTGCCAGGCTTATCCGCTCGGCGTCGAGGCCTTCCTTGCAGCTCGCGAAGATCCGATTGACGACCTTCGACTTCTCGGGAGCGAACCAATGGACCAACGTCGCAAGCGCGAGCATCGTGACGTGCCAGTTTGCCGGGGTATCCTTACCGGCTAGGCGGTTCGCGAAGTGGAGCAGGAGGACGTATACCTCCCGCGAGCCCATTGCAATGCTGGTGACGTGTACAGGAAGAAGCCCCCCGGCATTGGTCTTCGGGTGGTATTTCAGCCACTGATCCACGGCATCGCAGGCCAGCTTGAGTTCGTTCCCTACGAATCCTTGGATGACTTGCTTCTTGTCGTGTTCGTTCTTGGCAATCGCCCGCAGCGAACTCACGGACGGCTGTCCGGGGATGGACGCCTTTGCCCCATCGGCAAGCGCCGTCCGGACTCCCAACGACACCATCCTTGCTTGCGGCATTCGGCGCTCGGCTGCGGCGTCGATCGGCGACTCTAGTTCCGGCCAGTAGGCCTTGATCATTGAATATGCGAGTTCTTCACCGTCGAGTGGAGTTCCCTGTCGATTGAGGCGCTGGAAAAGCTGTTCCATGTTACTCACACCCTGGCGCTCGTCGCCGTTGGCGTCCTCTTGTGCAGAAGCCTCGTCCAACTCGGGTGCTTCCAGAGCAATCACACGGGTCACATGTGCCCTCCGGATCCCATTGAAGATCCGGGAGGCTCCGGTTGAGGACCGTGAATTTGCGCAAAACTCGCGGATCTTAGCCACCCACTTCAAGTTGGTCGCCCCCTCGGCTCTTCGGGAGAGCGCATCCCAGAAGAAACGCTCGTCATCCGTGGGAAGCGCCAGCAACCACGCCAATGGAACCGGGGTCGTCGCCGCCTCCTCGGCGGGCCAGATCGCGCTCGGCGCAGGACGCCGGTAGTCAGGATCGTCGGTCTTGATGCCGAGGCGTCCCAAAGCACCTCGAATTGCGTGTGCCTGAAGAGGCAAGGCGTTATCATCCTTCTGGTAGCCCCAAGGGTGCGCCGAGGTTGTCGCACGTATTAGGAAGTTGCGCGTACTGTTGCCGGCAAAGGAAGGCTCCAAATCAAGCCACAGAATTGGACTTTCGTCGGAACCAGGAGAGGTGGTCGAAAATGGGTCCGAGAATCCGAGCGCGATGGCGTGGCACCTCTGCTGGCCGTCGAGCAAGTGATACGTCGGGTGGCCATCGCTGGATTCGGCCGTCTTCTTGAGAGCCTCCGACCACCTTGTCACCACAAGCGCGCCAATTGGAAAGCCTCGCAGGATCGAATCCCAGAGAAGTTCATTCTGTTGGGGTTTCCAGACCAAGCCCCGCTGAAGCGCTGGGACGCTAGCCCGGGCACGAGGTTTCACGCTTTGACAGACGCCGGGAGTCCACGATGCGATCTCTTTGAGGGAGAAAGAGGCAGGGGTCTGCGACTGATCGGGCGAGGCTTGGGCAGTCGAGTGTATCAGAAGGGCATCCATGGAGGCAGTAGCATGGCGTTTCTAACAGCATCTGCCCGGGGCGTCACCTCCGATCTTCGTCGTCGAAAGCAGACTTCAACGCGATAGTCTCGCAGAGAAGAGTTTCCCCGCGTCCTGCGGGGCCCCATCACACCAGACCCGTCAAGTAGACTGAGAGAGCGAAGATCTTGCAATGACACGAAGCTTCGGGAAGCTTCTTGACCATGCGACTCTCCCTCGCCCTCCTCTGCACCGCGATCCTAGCATCATGCTCCACTCAGCCCCCTCAGGACGCCAAGCTGGGCGGCCCGTCGGCAAGAAGCAACGGAGGCTCAAGTCCCGCCAGAACCCACACAATTGGACACGAAGGTTTGTCCTCTAGCACAGCCGCCGGAACTTCGGCTCGGCAAAGCAGCATTGGAAGGACCTACAGTAGAGGGTCGGTCCAGTGTTCGGCCACCACGAAGAAGGGTTCTCGCTGCCAACGGATGACCACCTCTGCGAATGGCCGCTGCTATCAACACGGTGGCTGAGATTACCCGTGGCTGCCGTGCTGAGCTTTTATTTCCATTCCGGCTTCTGCAATAGCCGACCAAACATCTCCCATGGGGATTCGTTCCTGCTCAAGCCGCAGTCTCTCGCTTACGAGCAAGTCCAGCGTGGCTATTTCCTCGCTGGTCAGCCGCTGACCTCCGATTGCCGGCGAGCGCGTTTCATCGACTACGGCAAGTGACCTATGCCGCTCGAAGTTCGAGCGATCCATCATGAGGCTGCTTACCTCCGGAAGGAACTCCCGAAGCCTGGACAGCATGGCGAAGCCGTGGGCGTCGAGATCCCCCCAATAGAAGCACCTACAAGTGCGGAGCCAATCCACCCGCTTCCAATTCGAGAGTGCATCCCCCGCCCCGAAAAGAGCGACGCATCCAGCGATCGGCGGAAGCGCGAGGAGGTTACGGAGATTCTCGACAATGACGGCGGTTACATTGCCAAGCGGTAGCTTGTTCGCCTGGAATATTGGCAAAGCGAGCTGCTGGGCCAACGCGGGCAGTTCACAACTCTGTCGGAGAGTGTCGTCAAGGAAGCGAAGCCGAACCAAGTGCTCCTCTTCCAGGAGCCCATGGCGCATTCTGAAGCCAACTCCCGTGGAAGGCACGTCTGGATGCGCTACGAGCGCGTCGAGCAGCCCCATCCGCGGCTCGATGAACTTGGTATCGACCCCGTTGATCGGCAACTGTCGCAAATAGAGGCCGGAGCACGGATTGGCCTTTAGCCAGAGAACCACATTGAGAAGACGCTCCCAGTTTCCCAATTCCCGGAGCACCACACGAACGTTCGCAGCGAGCCAGGGCTTCAACTCAGGGATCCGGGACACCACGCGTGCAACTTCACTTTTGAATGCGGAAACCTCGGCCGATTTTCCCAACGCGGCAACGAAGGACTTCTCGTTGAGGAAGCTCGCGGAAGCAGGTCGATTGTGTTTCCCGAATCGTCTGTCGGCGACTTCCTGCCACTCGACGTGGAATCCGTGCTTGGCGACCGCGTCCCTCAGCGAGGCAAGTTCATCACGGCGTTCGCCGTATTCGGAGGCTCTCCGGCCCTTGCCCAGAATCAACGGAAGAGGGAAAAACTCCTCACCGGTAACCAGCGAACGAAGGTAGTCGTGGTATTTCCGCTCTGCCTGCCGTAGAATATCGGTTTCTGATTTCATGTCCTTGCCGCGACCGCCTTCTCATACGCTTCGCGGCTCGCCCGGCGAATGGTGGACGAATGATGCTCAGGGTTTACCGCCAGGTGGTAATTGTTCACATAGGGTTCAGCGATTCGCACCTTAGCCTCCCATGGTGCAGCAAGAATCAGCTGGAAGCCCATGCTGCGGAAGAGGTTCAGCGCCCGTCGCGAGTTTGGCTCATCTGTCCGGGCGAAAATCTCGTCGATGACCACCAACCTGAACCCGTTCAGTGCGTTCTGATCATCAGCGAGCCCATATTGGGCGCATAGCGAAGCTGCCAAGATCGTGAACGCGAGCTTGGCTTTTTGGCCGCCGGATTTCCCTTGGGAAGAGTCGAAGTAGTCAATTTCGCTACCGTCCGCGCGACGACACTCCCGAACCCCGAAATCCAGCCAGTTCCGGCTATCCGCGACCAGCTTCGTCCACTCCGGCTTTTTCAAGGCTTCTACAAGCTCGCGGATCTTCTGGAATAACCCCATTCTTGCCCCGTCGTCATCTTGCATACCCATTCCCAGAATCTCCCGAAGCTGCTTCCGGAAAACAGCGACCGCCTGCTCGCCCCTTTCGCGGACGTCCACCTCAACGTAGCTGTCAGGTGCATATTCCAAGTCCCTGAGTGCTGCGTTTACTTGGGAAATCCGCACCCTGTGGCCTTTGACTTCATCGACCAAGCCTGCATCAAGGCTTGCGATGTGCTGGGTAAGGTTGTCGTTGAGGAAGGTCCGGAATCTCTCCTCGTGTTTGGGAAGATCGTCACGGGCGACCCGTGCGTGAATTCGGACGTAGTCCTCGGCGTAGTCGGGATGGGCTTGAAGATCCTTCGAGTCTTCGGGAAATGCATGGAGGAACTGTTGCATCGGGGCTCCCATCGAAGTTCGGACCGAGTTGATGATGCCTTGCTGCTGGCTGGCGCGCCTTCTGAGGGTGTCCGCAACCTTGCGTTCCAGATCCTTTATAGTCTCCAAGGTGCAGCTTTGACCTCCTTCAATTTCTGTGAGGTAAGCGATTCCCGCTTCGTCAGGAAGATCAAGATTGGGTGGCAGAGCGGCCTCGATTCTCGCCTTCGTCCCCTCCTCCTTCTCAAGCTGATCAGTGAGCCGAGTTCTTCTTTGCTCCAGGTCCTTCTCACGTATCCGAAGCGCTGTCACCACCGCCTTCGCATCCTTCAACTCTTCCTCTAGCCGTATCCGATCACTGGAGCGTTGTTCCAGGCGCTCCTTCTCCTTCTTCATCTCGTCCAGCTTTCTCAGGCCGCCGGTGAGATCGATCTGTTGAAAGGATTGCAGGGCTTGAAGGCGTTCGAGCATCCGGCCGTCCTCCCGAAGTGATTCCGATCTTCGTCTAAGGCCATCCTCTTCATTCCGAAGCTTCGCCAGATCTAGTTTCAAAGACTCAATATGCTCCGCCAGAGCCTGGAGCTTCTTTTCTGGAGACCAACCAAGGACCCAGCGGGTGCGGTCACCCACCGCGCTGCGGTCGTCCTTATCATGTCGCGTGCCGCCTCGGATCAGTCCCTCCCTTGTCAGGCCGAATCTCACGGACTCCAATTCTACTGTATCCCGGCAACAACGGTGATTAAATTGGCGCACTACTTCTCCCTGCACCCAACGGGAAAGTGGATGGTCCTGACGATGGTTGAGGCAGCCGGCGACAGTATCTCGCTCCGGCTGAGGCGGTGGCTCGGAGTTGGACGCTGGTACACGATGGAATTGGATCCTCAGGCCTCGCCCACGGCTATCAGTCATCCGAGTACGATTAATTAGACCGGCTACTTGCTGGTAACGTGCTTCGGGTACTAGCATCGACACGCCAAAGCCACGCATCAGTCGCTCGATCGCTCCATGCCAGTCTTCACGCTCTGGCTTCACTTCGATAAGTTCGCCTGCGAAGGGAAGTCCCTCCTTGCTCAGGCCTTCATGTTCGCAAATCCAATCACGGATCCGCTGTAGATCTAGGTCAATCAGAACTCGCCTCTGCAGCAGGTCCTCATATTGGACGGTGGTCTCATCGAGATTTTGCTTCGTCTCCGCACGCTCTGCCCCGACTTTGTTCGCTTGCTCGGTAGCTTGAGTTTCCTGGTCCCTTATCTCAGCAGCTCTCTTTCCAGCCGCCGACTTTGCTGCGAGAAAGCCTCGCTCGTCGGTTACCTCGTCGCCCAGATTCTGGGCTTTGACCACGGTGTCAAAGCTCTGCCGATTGTTCCTCACATCCCTCATGTCCAGTTCCTGGCGTTCAATCCTCAGGGCCAATTGCTGGATGAGGAGGGTGTCGCCGTGACCGTCGAGTTTTCGCTGGCAGCCATTCTGCGTCTCGCTCGCATCCTCAATTTCACCCTGAAGTGTGAAGAGTGATGCCTCAAGCCCCTGTAGTTCATGAGTCCCGGAGATGATGTGGTCGTCTAGTAGTTCCCAGTGGCGTCTCCCGTAATAATTCGGAACAAGGGTCGCCAGCACATCGAGCCGGGCTTTGTTCTCCGCCGCTTCGCGCTCCTTTGTGTGGGCTTCGACTACCGGCAGCAGGAGGCGAAGACGCTCCTTGTCCCGAAGAATACTGTTCCAACAATCTTCCAGGCTGGCGAACTGGGGAATTACCCTGTCCCGGATGGTGTCCATCGCTTGCCCTGGCGCGAGAAGGTGACTGCGGAGGAACTGCTTCACGCTCACGACCTCTTTTACGCCGATTGCCTGGTTGAATACCTCCATTGCTCCGTCGCCTGGAATTCCCATCTTCTGATGGAAGTCCCCTGCGTAGCCTGGATAGCTTTTGTAGACCGCAAAGCCACGTTCTTCCAATCTGCGCCTCACCTCACGTCCGTTGCCCAGATCCTGTAAGTCCGGCACAATGGACTTCTGACCCTGTGCGACCAGGTAGATCGTTTGATCGGTCCCTTCACTCACCCACAGGATTTGAGCGATCGTCAATTGAGCGCCCGTCGCAGCATTACGGAAGGTCGCCAGCAAGTTAGTGGTTATGTCCTCGTCGCGCAGGAATTGAGCCTTCGTGCCCTCCTCTTCGCGGGAGGCCGACCATTGACCGCGGATGTAGCTTGTTAGTGACCGGTCGCGCCTGTTCTGCCCGCCGGCAGCATCGTTGAAACTCCCCCGCAGGATAGTCCTCGGAGCGAGTAGAGTCCGAAGCGCATCGATCGCGGTCGATTTCCCGCTGCCATTCTCTCCCACCAACAAGGTCCAACCACCGTCGGGCTGGAGCTTGTGCACACGCGAGCCACCAAAGGTCCCCCAATTGGCCATCTCAAGCACGTCCAATCGCCAGCCCCTGGGAGCTTCGGAGGCGGAAGCAGTTTGCTCAGGCTCCAACATGGTCTTGCAGCTTACGTTTGATCTGCTCCAACTCGGACGGCCCGAGCCGCGCCTTGATGATTCGTCGGATTTCGAAGTCGTCGCCTGAGTCACCTCCCAGCCGTTTGAGGAAGCCCAGTTCGCATAATTGCTCAATGGCCCTGTCGATCTTTTTGAGGTCGCGAGTTTCGTCGGTGGTTTGGCTAAGGAATCCGGACACCAACTCACCGATTTCCCCTCGAGTCCTCACCAGGCGCACTTGGTCGGCGTCGCGGGCCTCGGTTTTCGCCAGTTCCTGCCTCAGGCAGGCGAGGAGCAGGGTGGGCTCGTAGCCCAGCTTACGTCGGGCAATCAATTTTGGACCGCTTGCTCCCTCGATCACGTCCGGTTGGCGGACGAAAGCATAGCCCTCTTCCTCGTCGATCACCAATTCAAGCCCCACTCCTGCGAACCACATTGAACATTCGAGCCGGGAACGGAGTAGTTCAGACCATAAGGGCCCGTCCTCCAGGTAGAGGGGCTCCTTGAGAAGGGCCGCTTTTACATGAGCTGACGGCGGAGGGGAGGACTCTTCACTCATTGTCAGGAAGGGCTAACATCTTCTGTTCCGAAACTCACCTCTGGAATTCTCCACCTTGCGCCCTCAATTTCCAGTAGCTCCGTCCGATCCCATGGGAGGTGGTGCCTGTCGGGATGCTGGGCGGCAATTACGAGGTAGCCAAGGACCTCCAGCAACCCGTGTGTTGGTGGAAACCGCCTGAGCACTGATCGCAGCGAGACCCAGGTCCCGCCCTCAAAACAGGCCTCCACTTGTTTATTCAACTTCTCCAGGGAGAGGTGTGCCATCCCGCCAAGCGCGAGGAGGGTCTCGTTGTCGATCGCTTCCGCGTCGCCGCTCTCCAGCGAAGCGGACTTTAGCTCTGTAGGCGGCTCCCACAGGGGACGAGACATGCCCGGCCAAACCGGTAGAAGCTCCGGCACCTCCAGAAAGGTTCCTTCTGGTGGGTTGTCCTTGGCCCTTAGCGCAAGTTGCTGGACCTCGCTTACGAGCTCCCTGATACGCCGCCGCTCGGAGAGTTGGGAGGTTTCCAGTGCCCGCCGAAGGTTTGACGCTAGTCTCCGCGTCGAGTCGCCTACCTTGTCCTGCTCGGAGCGCAGCGAGGGGAGCAGCCTTCGCAGAAGCATGTTTTCCCGGTCCTCTGTATCGAGTTGTGGAAGTGCCTGCACCTTGGCTGCCTGCTCCTCGAATTTCTCGCGTCGCTCCGGATCAAGCAGCAGCCGAACAAACCCGTAGAAGCTCTGCCCTTGTGGTGACTGCCGGAGTTCGTCGTGTGAATCCAGTACACCGCCCATGATGTGCCCCCTTGTCATTGCGCTGTCTGCCTGCTTCTCAACCACAACACGGGCCACCTCACGGAAGTTCTCCTCCACCTGTCGGAACTCAGACATGAGGGTCCGGGCCTCCTCTAGCAGCCGAAGAAACCGCTCTTTCACCTGGCGCGCGTCCAGAACCTGGACCTTTCCGGTGCGTTCAATGGCCGAAATTTCCTCTTCAGTTTGGCGTTGGCGATCCCGCAAGGCTGCCAAGCGGAGTTCGATGTCCCCGGAGGATTCCGTAAGCAGCGCATCAATCTGACCGAAGATGCTCTCCATGCGGGACTCGGTGCCCACAAAGGAAGACCCCTTGAGGTCTTCCAACCAAAGCAACGCTTTTTCGGTCGCGGCCGTCAGCTCAAAGACCGGCACCTCGGTGATAGGCGGCAACGTCCTCCGCAGCCAGCCGCACCTGCCCGAACACCAGTCTTCAAGATAGTCGCGCGCTTCGCGCCCTGCCTCGAACTCCTCTTGGTCGCGATGCTTTTCGAGCCAGTCCGCGAGTTTGGCGCGAAGAACTTCGTTCTCAACCTGGCCAAGGCCGGTCTTTTTGAATGCCGAAAAGAGGAACGAGAGGATGAACGCGGCCTGAGGCCGTCGCAACAGCCCCGCGCTGGGGTGCCGAAGTAATTCCCGAACCTCCAAAAAAGTCATGCCTTAGCATTGGCATATACAAAACAGGGAGGGTTGGGCAATAGTTCGATCACAGCCCGTGCCGAAGTATCCGAGGCGTAGTCGGTTTTGGCCGATGACCCCCGCCTCTTTGGGTGCTCCGTCCCGGGAAGTCGTCGAATTTGACACTCCCCTGATGGGAGATGCCCGCCCTTTGCTATTTCGTCCGACGCTTCCGCCTTACATGGTCTTGCCGAAGAACGGGCTTCCCTCCGTTGCAAAACGTTCTAACCTGACCCGCACTCCTGCTAGATGCTTACCTCCCCTTTTTCGACCCCTCCACAGGGACATATTAAACCCGACCCCGTCGCGCGGCCCGGGCGCGTTTCTTTTCCGGCATCGGCCTGGAGGAGGCAAATCAATATCGAGATGGCTCTGCTGCGGCTGAAATGAACTGGTCCAAACTTCTGCCGTCCACGCTGAATCCTGAGATTCTTCTCAAGGAGCTGTACAATCCGGATCATAATATAGCGACCCTAGCACTGCGGGACATCGTTATTTTCCTGGCCCTCAGTATCGCTGCTGTGTGTGCGGCTTGTGTGCTCTGGCAGACGCTGGCTTCAGTGTTGCGGACGAGGTCATATCTGAGGGCCACACGTGGGGGTGAAAAAGCTGTGAATGGAGTCATCAACTCCAAGCTTTCGTTGTTTCGAGAATTGCAGCATCACCTGATTGAGTACCCTTCGCGGGATGGCACCGGTGCTGCATCTAAGCGACGCACGGTAGATGCCGCCGAGGTTTTTCGTGAATCTGCGCTAGGACCTGCTTTTTCTTCGAGCCGACTCATTCTCGCGATTCCAAGCATCCTCACGGGCTTGGGTGTTCTAGGCACGTTTATTGGCCTGCAACTGGGGATTGGGAGCCTGGATTTCAGCAATCTGGAGGTCAGCATCAAGCCCCTGATCAACAGCTGTGCCGTTGCATTCGCGAGTTCGGTGTGGGGTGTCGGTGCTAGCTTGGCAATTAGTGGCTGGGAGAAAGTATGCGAAGGCTACGCGCTTGGCCGGGTGCATAAAATCCAGAATCGCGTCGACGCGCTCTTTCCCCGCTATGTTCCTGAAGAGGCGATGTTGGAACTGGAAAGAACATCGCGGGGCACAGAAGAACTATTGAAAGGGTTGGCAGTCGCGATTGGTGCTGAAATGCAGACGGCTATTGGAAGGCTTGGTGCCGAGATCAAGGATGCCGTTTCGAATGCGACTGCCGAAGGACACGGGCCGCTGATGGAAAAATCAGCTGATTTGCTATCGAGCGCTCTGACGGCGGAGTTGGTAAAGCTAAAGGAGCAGATCGGGAACATGGCCGATCAATTCTCCGCAAGATTCAACAGTGCCAGCGATGGGCTTGTGAAATCGGTGCAGGGATTTGAACCTACCGTCGCGGCATTGTCAGGAGCAGTCGGGGATGCGCAGCGCACGGTGGCAGATGCGGTCGCGAAGTTGAACTCTCACGAAAACGTGATGGAGGAGATCGCTGGCGCGGCAGTGAACATCCGAAGGGCAGCAGAGGCTTTCGGATCGATGAATGAAACCCTCACTCTATCAGCGACGCGAAACGAAGAAGCATCGAAAGCGCAGTTGTCCGCGGCACAGTCCAACGAGCGCGTGGCCGACCAGTTTGCTAAAACGGGTGACAGATGGCCGGAAATTCAAAAAGCACTTGAGGACGCCGCACACGTTATGGGTTCGCTCGATGCGAAATTGAAAGAACAGATCGGAAGTATGGCCAATCAGTTCTCGGATAGGTTTAGTGGGGCAAGCGATGGTTTGCTAAAATCGGTGCAGGGATTCGAACCGACCGTCGCGGCGCTGTCAGGAGCGGTCGGTGACGCGCAGCGCGCGGTGGCAGAGGCGGTGGCAAAATTGAACTCTCACGAAACCGTGATGGGGGAGATGGCCGGAGCGGCGGTGAATATCCGGCATGCGGCTGAGGCGTTTGGATCGATGAATGAGACGCTTGCCCTTTCAGCGGCGCGCAACGAGGAGGCTTCGAAAGCGCAGTTGTCAGCAGCACAGTCCAACGAGCGCGTGGCCGAACAGCTTGGTAAAATTGGGGAAGGGTTGCCGAAGATCTCCGACACCGTCGAAGCTGCGGCCCGAGTGATAGGCTCGCTTGGTTCACCAATTCGCGACCTGCAAGCATTGTTGGAAGGGCAACCCGAGTTGCAACGTCAAATTGATACTGCACGGTCGACATCCGAATCCGAGAGGAGTCAGTTGCTTCTTTCGATGGCCAGCAATTTGGCCGAGAAGGTGGGCATTGCGGCTCAGCAGTTCGCAGAGGTGGGCGCATTGGCTGACAAGCTCACCGCTTCTGCCTTAAGTTTGGAGGGAGCCAGCAGCGGACTCTCTGTTTTCGGTCAGCAGGTTGTGCAGGCATCAAAAGACCAACGCGATGCTTCAGAAGCCTCCCGTGCGGCTGCGGCAGTCGGTGAGCGAGCAGCTAAGGCGTTTGAGCCACTTCCCGGGGCGATCAGCGCTCTTGCAGGCGGATTGGCGAGTGCGGGCACGAGTGTTCGAAATGGAGCAGAGACGGCACGTGAGTCTTATCGTGAGCTTATTGAACTCCAAAAGCAGTGGTTTGCAGGTGCCGAACTCGGCTTGAATGGGATGAAGGATCGTTTGCAGACTCTGCTTAAGGCATATGGAGACCAGGTGGAAGGACAGACGCGCGATTTGATGAACCAATGGACGGAGGAAGTGGCGGAGTGCCTGAAATCCTACTCAACGCAGGTCGAAACGCTGGATGGTGGTCTCCAAGACATTCAAGCCGCTATAAAGAACCTCAGCAAGTAGCCCCCTACTATGTTCCGAAGACGTCAGATCCCGAGGAAATCAGGAGAGGGAGAGAACCCGTTCCTGCTGACTTTTTCCGACTTCATGGCGAGCTTGCTGGCTATCTTTATCCTCGTGTTGATCGTGACATTGATCGAACTCGACAAGAAAAAGGATGCCTTGGCTGCCGCGACGAAGGCAGCTGAACAGGCCGAGAGTGAAATTAGAGTCACCCTGAAAGATCTCGTTGGAAGCCTTGAGGACATTCAAATTGTCCAAACGAGCATTTCCAGTTCGCTGGAGGGTGTTAGTCAGAGAGAGCACGCACTCACTGGAATGCTTGAGGGCATCCGAAAGGAACTGAAGGACCGAGGCATTGAGGTCGTCCTCGCGGAGAATGGCACTGTGCTCCGCATTCCCGAGCAGCAGCTGCAATTCGCTCTCGGTAAATACGAGATTCCGCCCGCTTATTCCGCCCCCGCAACCACCATCGGGCGAGCGTTGCTCGAAGCACTCTCCAAGCCAGAGAATCGGGCCTTGTTGGATACGGTGTTTGTTGAGGGGCACACCGATTCGGTTCCGAATTCACGCGAAATGGGAAATTGGGGCTTGAGCACCTACCGGGCGATCTCCCTCTGGAGTTTCTGGACGGATAAGCCTGGCGAGCTGTCCGCATTGAAAGAACTCCGCACGGCACCTGCCGATCCCAAAATTGCCGCGAAACCGCTAATATCGGTGAGTGGCTACGCCGACACACGTTCGACCCACGGTCTCTTGGATGGGCAGGCACTGAAAAATGACCGTTCGGAGGACCGTCGGATCGACATTCGCTTCACGCTAGTGTCTTCGGAAAAGCAGAGCCTCGAAGGACTGAGGGAGAATATGAATCAGATGCGCGAAAAGACGGACACTTTGATTCGGAAACTCAAGAGCTCCGGCCATGAACCTTGAGTTTCGATTCAGAGAGCCACCTGCGCCGCGCATCGATGCCATTCAGCTTGTCGGTGTGATCCGCACCCTGCGAGCAATTACAGAACGCAACCTTGCCCAGGCTGGAACCGGCGGGGAATCCAAGCCGCTCAAAGACCGGAAGGAAAAGATGAAGCGGCGGCTTATGGAGCGGACTGACGCTGTCACCTTTGAACAGGCGACGGATGAAGGTGGGCGAGAGAGGATTCTACTCAGTCTCTACTTGGAATACGCTGCGCGCTCTGAAGCGACGTGGCTTCCCAAGTTCGATGATGCGATCGCGCGCTCTGTGCTGGGGGAGAGTGGCGGCGACTGGCACGCCGGCCGTCGGCGGCAGGCGACACAGCTATTCTTCACGCACTTCGACAAATTGGCGGCCTCTGGTCTGTCACGACTTTGTGCCCTGCTTGTGGACGCGTACGACAGTATGAAGTCCGAAGGAGAGGGGCCGGTCGTCCAGTGGCGGCAGCATCGAAAGTTGGTGTTTAGCCCCTCAGGGCACCAAGATGTCGCCGGATCAGCGGGGAGGAATGAAACTCTGTCGGCGCTCATGGAGCGGTTCTCCATTCCAAGTGATGGGCGTTTCGCTGAATGTCTCCGGCAAGTGTTTCTTCTCAAGGCGGTTAGAGAGTGCCCGCTTGGGGAAGAGATCCCGGCGTTGGCGGAGATTGAAGCGCTCAAGAGCGAGCAGGCATCCGTGTCACAATTGATGGGTGCCGCTGCGTTGGAAATCATGGTTCAACGGGTGGCAAAAGAGGGCGGAAGAAAATGGAGCGGAGAGTGGCCGAACTGGATCACCCGGCTCGGTTGTGATCCTCGCCACGGTCGTGCAACGGCAGAAGGTGCAAAGTGGTGGGGTTGGGCAACGGACGATGAACTGAGGTTGGCTCAACATGGCATCACGGGATTGACGCTACGATTCTTCATCGAGTTTCTCAGGCGTAGCCTGCAAGGAACAGACAAAGAGCCGCAATTCGAACTGCGTGCCCGTTTCCTTCTTGCATTGTTTGAGTCAGGAAAAATTCAGTCAGCACGACTCGCGTTGAATTGGTCGGCCTATCAACAGCTCGACCGCAAATATCGAGACAATTGGACTGTCTCCCACTTGAGCGCAACAACAGACGAGACCAGTATGATCTGCCTGAAGTGCGTGGACGATATTTTCGTAATCGAGGGAACCCACAGCTTCGGCCTACGAATGTTCCATCATAGCTTTCCCATTAGAGACTTCTGGGAGCGTCCTAAGCAAACCTATCAAGATCGAGAATTGCGCATTAGTCCCGTAAGCTGCCCAGTGTTCTTGCGACACGATCAAGGGGGGAACTGGGTTCGCGGATTTTTTCGACAACTTCGCAGCAGCTTCCACGTCGAGTGGAGCGATGTCCGCTTGTAGCCATGCCACTCTTTTCTGTCGCGCCCACTTTCATCTGGTCTGCCAATTCTGACGGGCTTGCGGTCCGCTTTTCTAATCCGAAGCACTACGCTTCCGCGCAACTAGGCCGAGCCGATGACGCCGGCCAGCTCGGTCTCATACGGATGCAAATGCTCGCAGAGTGCGGGCAAGCCGAGGTCAGGGAGGTGGATTCGGGCATCTTTATAGCCGCGGCAGACGCCGTGAGGCTCGACATGGAAACGCGCGAAGGCTTTTTGCTGCCTCCACCATGGCCTGGCGGAATGCGTCTTCAGACGGAGTCTGTGCCGCAGTCATCGAGCTTTGCCGTTCGCTTGGGTTTGGTCGACCCGGGAGCGGGGGTGCGCTGGGAGTGGAAGTTACGCGGGCCGATTGTCGAAATCGCGGGAGAATCCTACCTTCCCACGGCAGCCCAGTATGCAGCGCTACTAGCCTTTCAGAATTGGCGCGATAAGGGAGAACGCGACGAGCTGGCTAATCTTAGCCTACTTGCCACGCTGCGTGAAGCACGCGAGTCAGGTTGTCACATAGATCTCGAAGCCTATGACGAGACCCTGATTGCCAATGCTCGGGAACTCAGTATCGATGCGCGGCTCGAAGGTGGAAGTGGTGATCTCATTTTGCGTCCGATAGTCAGTGGCGAGTTTCCGGTCTTGAATGCGGACAAAATCGAGGAGCGCCTCGGTCAGATGTCAGGCGATTCACCGCGAGCGGTGCTCCGCGTGGGGCAGACAATCGTTCTCCTGGATTCAACGCAAACCCGGCAAGCTCGCGCACTGGTCGAGCGCGGGCGGGTTCCGAAGGCGGAGGTGGCTGCTTTCAGAAGTGACCCGGCATCATGGATGGCAGAACACGTCTTCCCTGACATTGATACGGAGTTTAGCCCGCGGGTCAGTGGAATCGGATTCTGGAAAGCGGCCTACGCGGGGTTGATGTGGGAGGAAGGGGAGGACTGGTTCGGCAAGAAGCCACAACCGGAGAAGAAGCCTCGTGGAGAGGATGAAGAGGAGGGCGGGTCGGGAGGCAATACTGGCAGTCAACAGCCGGACGATGAGGAGGACGAAGCGAGCCCGGTGGTTCCAATGATTCTCGCCAATGATACCGACTTGAGTTTTGGCTGGCGCGATCCTGAGATGGATCAGGAATGCGCAGAACCGGACTTCGCGCGTTACGCCCGCGAGCCATTGAACCATCAGCGGGCTGCTGTGCTCTGGTTACTCCGCCATGCCCGTCGCGCCATGCGCCGTCGGGAGTGTCGCGATGAAATAGCTGGTCTTGGTGCAGGTGCGCTGCTGGCGGACGACATGGGTCTCGGCAAAACCTTTAGCACGCTCATTTTCCTACGCGAATGGTTCGATCTTTGGCGTGCGACCGTTGGAGGAGTGCCGCCGGCCGTGCTCATCGTTGCCCCACTTTCGTTGCTAGAGAACTGGAAGGCCGAAATTGAAAAAAGTTACGGTGAAGGAAACGCGGTTTTTAGCCGGGTATTGATCGCGCAGTCCGACGGTGAATTGAATCGGGTGCGTCGTCGTCCCGGGAGCCGAGACAAGGCGGTGCCGGGAGAGGTGTTGGAATACGGACTCGGCTTCGGCGACGGAACCGATCGAAGCCTCGACCTTCCGGGAAGCTGCGTGCTGACCACCTATCAGACGCTCCGTGATTATCGCTTCTCTTTTGCCAAGGCGGAGTGGAGCGCCGCGATTTTCGATGAGGCGCAGAATATTAAGAACCCAAATGCTCTCCAGACTATCGCAGCCAAGTCACTCAAGGCTTTATTCCGGCTGACTCTCACCGGCACACCGGTTGAGAATCACCTCGGTGATTTTTGGTCGATCCTGGATACCTCGGAGCCAGGTCCGCTTGGTTCGTTCGCTGAATTTCGCAGCAACTGGATTACGCCGATGTTCCGTCAGCCCGACAGAATGGCCGAAATCGGTTTACGGCTCCGCGCCCACGTTGGCGAATTGATGATGCGGCGGATGAAAGAGGATCAGCTGACTGGCTTGCCAAAGAAATGCGGGCACAACCAAGCGGTGCCCGTGGATCTAACTGCCGAGCAGGTGGCTGCCTACGACGCCATCGTCGCCAGTGCGCAAGGCGAAGACCCTGGCGGAGAGAGCGGTCCAGCACGTCAGAACCGGCAGCTCGCCGCGCTTTGGCAGCTTCGGCAAGTTTCGCTGCATCCTGACCTGCTTGCGGGCGGCACTATTGGTTCGGCCCGCAGCGAGCGGGACTCTCGCGTGATACTTCAGCGTTCCGGTAAGTTGGCGTGGTTGCTGCGACGGCTGGACGAAATCAAGCCGCTTGGGGAAAAGGTGCTGGTCTTCTGCGTGCAGAAGAAACTTCAAGAGGCACTCGCGCGGCACCTCGCGCTGATTTACGGCCTCAACGTGCCGGTCATCAACGGTGACACGAAAGCCACTTCGCGCCACGATCCCGAAGAAACTCGCCTCGGCTTGATCGAGCAATTCAGCCGGAGAGAAGGATTCGGCATCTGTATTCTTTCCCCGATTGCTGCCGGAGCGGGACTAAATATCGTGGCGGCCAATCACGTCATTCACCTTGAGCGCCATTGGAATCCGGCTAAGGAAGACCAGGCAACGGATCGCGCTTATCGAATCGGTCAGACGCGTGCAGTAACGGTGTATCTGCCCGTCGCCCGCAATCCAAATTCGGAGCGTCGATCATTCGATGACGTGTTGCATGGACTGATTGAGAAGAAGCGTGGACTTCAAGGTGCGCTCGGTCTCGTCCCTCCGCAGTCCGTCACGGATTCTGAACTCATTGAGAGCGTTCTCGCCCCTCATGCTGCGTCTTTGGCTTCTGCTGCGCTAGATCTTGAAGCCGCACTGCGTCTTTCGTGGAGACTATTTGAGGCGCTGATCGCAGTGCTTTATGAGCGAGATGCCGAGCGTGTGATTCTTACGCCGGGCGGTAGCGATCACGGCTGCGATGTCGTCGTGCTAGGCTGGGGCGCAAACCGAGAAAACTTGCTCGTTCAGTGCAAGGCAACGTCGCACAATGAACTAAACAGCGAGGTGGCGGTAAGAGAAGTTGAGGGTGCGCGGCCATTTTACGAAAACGCTTTGGGCATTTTGTTCCAACAGCGATGCCTGCACACAACCGCTCGCCGTGTTAGCAAACGCACGCTCCAAGCCGCAAAAATTTGTGATGTCACAGTGAATGATCGCGCCTGGCTTGCCAAAGAACTGACCCGATCTAAGGTTTCTCTGGCGGCTCTTTTGGCCAGGGACGGCAGGCGCGAGCGAGTGGAGTAAATGGGAGTTGGTAGTCGCACATGCTGAAGCACGCCCGGCTACCCGGGGGTGATCGGGAAGCCTGGCGGCTCTCGCATTGTGCCACCGCCGCGTTGGAGAAGATGTTGGGCGAACGTATTCTTGCAGTGCCTCGAATTGCCAACTAACAGGTTTGGTAAACCAAAGCTGATTCAATGGACGAAAGTGGATCAAACGAGTCGAAGCGTCATGAGTTTGAACGGGAACTGCTGAACGAAAACTTTGAAGACCTAGTAGTCAATCTGCTACGGGCAGTCGCGAGCGAGGATCCTCGCACCGCGTGCTCTAGAACTGGCGAACTAATGAAAAAAATCTTCGACGCAGCAAAGAAACACTCCGAGGAGCCAGATTTCGTTGAGCTGGTTTTCAGCGCCATTTCCGCGGCGCGGCGGAATTTGGAATTTGAGAGCAGGGACGATCACTTGACGGTCCGAGCTGCGAAAAGAGGCCTGTCGTATCTCGCCGAGGCTTCATGCAGTGACTCAGCCGCCGCTGGCAGGGCGGCCAAGCGGCGCAATGATTTCCGAGATTGGGCGAAAGCGATGCTCAGTCCACGCTAGTGGTTAGACTATCGAGATCGCTGCGGTCGATCTGCGGAATTGAACTTCAGGTTTCAAGTCGCGTGAATATCTCCACTTAGCCTCTATCGTGCCTCTCTTCCAATTCACAATCGGAAGTCGGAGCACTCACACGCTCAGTAGCGGCGAGACCCTGGCGCTCATCTGATGATCACTCTGAATCAGCTGACGGCGGTGCGTTGGAGTCATTCTCGCTTAGCCCTTCCCGAAATTGGTCAACGATTGGCCCGAATCTCGCGACGGAATAGGTGAAAGTGTCGTCAAATTGCCTCTCTTCATCATCAGTATCGAACCAAGTATTGAGATCCGCTTCGCAAGCGAGGAACATCGACTTGAATCCCTCATCTTCAAATAGTTTGGCCAAGGCTTTGTGCGCTCTATCGACCGCAATCACCAAGTCGTCTGTAGAGAGACCAGCTCGCCGTCCAATCTCCCATATAAACACCCAATCGCCAGCGAGGCCTTCGCTGTGGATCTCCGGCAAGAAACGGTTGCGCTCAATCATGTCCCTAAGACCTGCCTCGAATTCCCCTTCGATTACCTGCTCTCTCATGTTGTCGCAGACGGATTCAGGGACAATCACTGCCTGCGAGTAGATCCCCGCTAGTGCGCGCATTAACAATGGATGGGCCGGGGTGCCTTGATCCCATTGAAATCCTACGTGTCCGGAATCGCTTGATCCACTTCGGAAAAATTCGGCGCCGTTCTCACGAAATCCTAACAAACGGCCCACAACGCAGTGGCCGAGTTCGTGAATTACGACATGCCGCTCCAATTTCTCTCCAAACTTATCGCGTGCCGTCATGGTAAAAATTGATTGCAAGAGGGGGAGGCTGCCCCCCCGATTCAGGGCGAATCGCTAACCCTAGCAAACGGCCTCAAGTATTCTTTCTCTATCCCAAGAGGGGTCGACGTAAGGGCAGTCGTAGCCAGGCCCAAGGTTGCTTTCTACCGCGTTGTGAAAAAACTGGCGTGCCGCGTAGTGATGCTCTTCGGGGAGCATTAGAAACGCTACCTCTTCAGGTTCGAAGTTGTATTGCCCAATGTGCCTCCATTCTCGCTCCCAGTCGAAGCGATACACTCGCTGGCCATACTGGCCTGGTGCATCTACGAAGGGTGCAATCTTCCAAATAGGAGCTTCAGGATTGTTGCTGCCTTCGACCATCATCTGCCGTAGTGCAGACCAATGGGGGCTCTCCTTCCAAGCATACCAAATGGGTCCACCGCCATCCCTAAGGAGAAGGGCTTTTCGAAACCCGATGCCGTATTTGGTCTGACGCCGGTTATGAAGACGTCCCCATTCGCCAGGTGGAATTTCGCTAAAACACACTGCCTCCTGGCTCGCTCCGTTGGGAGCCAACTGTTTGCCTATCCCGAAGCGGTTCTCAGGAATCAATGATGCACTTGAGAGTATCCCCATAAAACGCGAGTAGCCGTCGTCCTCGTGCGATCCCTGGGTGAAATGAACAACGAAGTTCGACATATCGGACCATTCACGGGGGAAATTACTCATGATTCGTTTGCGTCGTGGATAGTGCGACCTCTCATGCAGCCAGAATCCGAGTTCGTGGAGCTGATGGCCCGACGAGAATGCCGTGATCGACTTACGGGATTGATCTTCGGGATTCAAGCAGACTGAATCCAACCACCTTACTTTCTTCACGTGGCCGTTTTCAATTTCATTGTAGGAAGTCGCTACACCCGCTCGCAGGTGGCGGACCGAATTGGCCTACCGCCCGACAAGGCGAAGGGCGATTGGCTGACCGGCTACACCTTCCAACAAGGAGCGTTCTTCATTTTCTGCAACGTCGGCGCGGCCGGCAGGACGGGCCACGACTACCCGAACTACTTCGAAGGTGAGCGTCTGCGATGGTCCGGGAGGACCGCGAGCCGATTGAACCAGCCTCGGAGCCAGCAGCTCCTCTCAGGTGACTACGAAGTCTACGTGTTCTTCAGGTCTGATGATCGAGACCCTTTCGAGTTCGCCGGTCTGGGAACGGTGGCAGGCGAGCCGGAGGACGGCCCGCCGATTCGAGTTCTCTGGTCGTTCGACCGTGATCCTGCTCCTCGGCCAGTCGAGTCACCCGGTGAGATCCGAGGGCAGAAGTTCCGCGAGGGAGCGATGGTTCAAGTCACCGTCAATGCCTACGAACGTAACCCAGCGGCGCGGCGAGCCTGCATCGACCACTACGGTTGCTCCTGCCAAGTGTGCGGATTCGATTTCGAGGAGATGTGGGGAGAGCTGGGCAAGGACTTCATTCACGTCCATCACCTCAAGGAGATCTCCAGCATCGGGGAGGAGTATGAGGTGGACCCGATCAGCGACTTGATCCCGGTTTGCCCGAACTGCCATGCGATGCTACACCGCCGCCGACCTGCCATATCGCTTGAAGAGGTTCAGCTACTGATTAACACCACAACGTTTCGAACTGAAACGGCCTCACCTCAATGACTCCTACAAGTAAAGTTACGCTCGCACAATTCAAGGCTTCAAGGTCCGGCCACTTTTCAAAGATCGACACCCTCGGAAGCTTTGATTTCTACACCATGTGCATCTCCCTCGAAGCACTTGAGCTGGGCCATGTATCGCAAATGCAATCAATCTCAGCATCGGTTAGAGCGACCTCCAGACGTCTCACAGAGGCCGACTACTCGGGACTTTCAAAGACATTGCCGCTCGCGGTGCATGAGTACACCCACTTTATCGATGCTACTTCCACTGTTTGGGGGGCAGATCTCCTAGAGCGAACCGCCTCCGCGTATACTTCGGCTGTGCCCGACGAAACGCAGTTCATTCGCGCCAAGCGCCACCAAGATTATCTCAAGGGGATTCGGTTGCCGGCTTACTACTCATTGGTTTCAGATTGCCTAGATCAAAGCAAACCGTGGCGGTGCATTCCATCAATCGGGAAGGTTTTCGCGCTAGACGGTAACGTTTCTGCTAGGCCAGTTCTCTTCGGCAGATTCTTTAATGCCAACGGGCAGGATCTTGTTAGATCTCCGATTTCAATGATCTCGCTTCTTGAGGCCTCAGCGATGGCGCAAGAACTCTTCTGCACAATGAATCTCCTGAGTAATTCCGAGGAGTTCAAATTCGTCGAGTCGAAGATATTAAGCGACAAAACGCTGCGATTTATCTATGACAAAGACCTGACCGAGTATTCGGTTTGCGTGCATCTCATTGCCAATCACCTTAAATGCTCGGATATTTTACAGGCTTTTGGAGTCTGTTCCCTCGTCGTTCGAGCGGCATTGAACTTTCCCTCGGATCACTTTCAGAAGATTACTTTGGGCTCAGTTTCGTCAGTGCTGGGCATCGCCCCCGACCATGCTTTCGTTCAAGCCGTGTTTCAGGGGATCCAATGTGGGGATCGAGGCGTTCTCTACTACCTCCTTTGCGAGGCACTTCCAAGCGGCTCCCACGAGAATCATGCGAAGGCCCGGGAAGGGCTTTCCTCTGCAATGCAACAGCTCCAGATCGACGAAGTCGAGGCCAGTGCTTCTGCGCTAGAAGAAGTCTACACACTCTCCAGACGAACCTTCGAGGGGGAGGGTGCGGCCCTTTCCGTATTAAGATCGACCTGCTTAGAGAACTTCACCGCCTCGACTGAGGGTAAGCTGGCTGTGGAGCTTCCCTGGGAGCGCCTTCATTTGCCACCAGTGATCCTGGGGGATTGCGAAACCACGCGTCTTCTCGGACGGAGTGATGGCCCACTGGCCAGAAAGGAGTTCTTTGAAGAATGCTTCAATGAGCTGCATGAGGGGCAAAAGTGGGTGGATCGCTTTTCGGAAGCCTGCTTCTAGCGTTATTCCAGCGAGATCTCAGGAGCTACAATGACATTCACTCCTTCATAGAAGACGAGGTGAAAAGTGGGGGGGAACCCGAATTCGCCAACCATCTGATACTTGAAGACCTTTGGGTTGGACCCGTGCCACGGCAACGGTTCATCGGCGAACATTGAAAACAGCTCTTCGGAACCATTGTCTCGCCCCAATTCATCGACTGACTGCCTGATTATTGTATGCGTTGGGCATGTCAGATGTGCCCCAGTGTGACGATAATAGAGAGCGCAGGCGATTTTATGCATCGTCGCTTCAACGCGCTCGAATTCCATCTCAGTTGCCAGGGTTGCCTTGCCCTTGTAGCTCATGGGAATCCGATTCTTGAAAGTTCTCTTTAGCAGCGCGGGACTCCGCCGAAAAGAACGTTCGACAATTGGCGAAACGATTTCGTCGGCGATTTCGTTGACACCGGCAATCGTCACAAAAAGGTTTCGCACATACTCATCATCCTTCGACGTGGCCGTGTTGTGCTCGTCACAGCTCGGCACGGTTATCAGTTGATTTCTGTATCCTTCAGGAAAGAAAGATCTTGCAGGGGCGTGTTCCACTGTGAAGCCCGGGGAGTTGCATCGGTAGCATTTAGTCATTCAGGTGCGGGCCTATTAGCCGGGTTCAGTCGGACGTCAAGCCGGCTGGCCGCGCAGGCAGTTTTCCAGGCATGCTTCGAACAATCTTATGCGCAGCTCGCGAACGGATTCTGATCGGCTGCGTCCAAATTTCCGCCATTTCAAAGTGCAGAGGATCCTCGCACTTCATCCCCACCGAAAGGTCGCGAGCTGACTTCTGGACTTCCAAATAGCGCGCCTCATCGAGCCCCCACTTCCAGGAAACGAGGCGGCCCTTCGAAAGCAGAGTAAGGGGTCGGTGAGTCGGCTGCCGGTAGAAGAAAAGCAGGGTCTGCCGATCCATCGGAATGTGGAAGAACCGACGCCAGGCCAGAACCGTAGCTGGAGCCTCGGAATCCACTCGGCTTTCAGCGTAGGCGTATTTCAGGTAGATCGTCAGGATCTTCTGAGCGCGACCGAACGAGAACGCCGTCCCCGGACTGAGCAAAGCGACGGACCGAATCAACTCGCCCACGGCGTCGAGAAAGTGCCAGTCGAAGTTGGCCTGAATTCTGGCCGGCGCGCTATCAATTCTTTGGAGCAGTTCCCCAACTACATCTTCGATCTTGGTGGTGGCGGCCCGGGAGAACCTTAGGATTGAGCCCTTTGGATTTCCTGCACCACCCGACGAGCGCATGGCCAAGCGGAGCCAGTCTTCCGGCTGGAGCGGGGCGGAGATTCCGTGGGCGGCTTGGATGTAGGAGAGGAATGATCGCGAGAGTCCGGCTGGGGTGTCCATAGAGCCGCTGATTGTACGAGTGTTCGTAAATCGGTCCCGCTGAGGTCGATTGAAGGAACCTCAGGGGCCGGGCTGCTTCAAATAGATGTCGTATATCGTCATTTCCTCGATCATTTCACGACAGTTCGAGCGAATCAATCTGGATGATCTTACAATCAGGGAAGGTGGCATAAGTTGTAAAACGAGGGACTCCAGAAGACGTTGAGCAGGTGCCCAACAACCCCCTCCCTGGTCTTTTACTAGTGCGACACACCGCGAGGGGGACGTGGTAGTCAGTCGCATCCGGCCGGCGGCAAACCCCGGCTTTCTAACAGCGGACGGGGTGATTCCCCGTCATCGCGTAATGGGCTCACGACCTCCATTTTGCTACACGTCGCAGTTCCGCAACGGAAGACCGTTCCGACGATGCACGCTGCGGACTCCGGACTGAACCCAGACGTTGGGGTGGAACCTGCGTCGCCGAGTTCACGATGGCGAAGGCCGCCGCGTGTCAATTCCGCGGCGGCCTTCGAGCGCTCTCCCTGCAACCTACCAACAATTTGGACCCGGCGGGTGGTGCCTCCTCTGCATCGTCCCTCAACCGGCCCCCGCAACGAGACTGAGTGACTGCCCCGGGGGCGCGAGCAACGGAGGTCGGGCAGATTGAGATCGGCTCAGCACACCGTCTCGCTCGCCACGATCGCCTCCAGCTCCGCATGGATCCCGCCGTGCCTCGACCGGATGAAGCGGTTCACCTTCTCGTTCTCCATCAGCCGGACCACGTAGCGCCGGAAGACAGTGAGGAGCAGCATCTTCTCGGAGAACACCGCTTCGCATGCCTTGTATTCTTTCCCGAGAGATTCCATTTCCACCTCCATCCTCGCCACGTCCTCCAGCTTGATCTTCCGACCCGGCTTGGGAGCCGGCGATGAAAGCCTGTCCTTGGGCGTGCCGATCAGCAGCGCTTCCGCGTAGATCTTGGTGTAGTTGTTCGCCGCTACCATCAGTTCGACCATCTCGATCTGCCGTGAGGGAACGACCCGGCGCAAAAGCTTCAGCACCTGGGGGCTGATCAGCTTTTCCTTGAGCGCCTCGACCACCTCAGGGCAGAGCCCGTCGGTGACGCTTATCCGGGCTCTTATTTCCTTCACGTCGACATCAAGCGCTTCGGCAATTCGCTCGATCGAGACTCCACTCTCTACCGCCTTGAGGATCATTCTCCGCTCCTGGATGGGGGCGAGCCGGTTGATCTTCGCGTTGTAGGTGTAGCTCTCGTCGTCAAGGGCCACGATGCAATCGACCTCTTTCATTCCAAGCTCCTTGCAGGCCAAGAGCCTGAGGTGCCCATCAGTCAAAACGTAGTTTCCCGCCTTCCCCTTTTGAGGGTAGACCATCAACGGCTCGATCAAGCCCGCGACCCGGATGGAGGAAACGATCTCACGATAGCGTCGGATTTTCTTCTGGGGCTCGGTGATGACGCGGACCGGCAGGATACGGCTCAGGGGAAGCTTGATCCGGGTCAGCTCAAAGGAAAAGTAGGGCTTGCTCATTGGAATACTGGGCTCACGCGGCGGTCATCATCTGCGATAGCTCTTGTGGAATTGTCTCGATCTTCTCCGCTCGAAGCAGCGTGACGAAATCCTCGTCCGCGCACAGTCGCCGCATGGCCTCGACGACGAAGATCATCCGCGACTCGCAAACCTTCGTTTTCTTTATGAGAAGTTTCTGCCGTTGCCCCTCCTTCTTCAGCGTGTTGACCAGGCCCTCTGCACTCGTGCATCTGGAAGATCCACCTCCCCGGCTCAGCTCCTTTCCGATGGATCCCCGCTGAAGGATTACCCTCCGGATCGTTTTGATCGCCGCCCGGTTGAGGTGTTCCTTCTCATAGGCCTCAAGGAATTGCCGCTGCTGCTCCGGCCCGTCCACTTTTGCAATTTCGATGGCAACTCCGAGGGGGATGTTGCCTTTGATCACCTCGTAGATCAGACGACCTTCCTCGGCCTGGGCCAGTCCGATAAGGTGGCCAACCAAACCGTCGGAAATGTCCAGCTTCTTGCCTATCGCAACGTTAGAGTAGCCGAGCACCTTGAGCCGCTTAATCTCATCCACGAGTTCCAACGGCGAGGCATTCCGGCGCGCCATATTCTCGATCAAGCTCATGAGCATCCCCTCCTTGCGCGAGACCTTCACGACGATCGCCGGAATCTCGCCATATCCGAGGGCTTGGAACGCCTCTATCCTTCCTTGCCCGCAAACAAGATCGTAGGCGGGCGACTCCCCCTTCGCGACCGCACGAGGCGACACCTGGATCGGCTTTTTAAGGCCAACATTGCGGATACTCTCGACGACCTTGGCAAACTTGCGCTTGTCGCGCGCGCGGGGATTCACGACCCGGATACTCGCGATCGGAACCAGCTCGATTTGTTCATTCATGGCAGGTCTTCAATTTTGGTTCTCTTTGCGATCCTGAAGAAGAAGGCGAGGTCGTCGAACTGGTAGCCGTCGAGTTCCACTGCATTCGCCTCCCCCATCCGGAGACGCTCCCACGTCATATCGAGAGAGGGGAAGAGGTAGTAATCACGGATCTCCCTGTTGCCGGGCTGCATGCGCACCGCAATGGTCAGGTCTGGGCGCAATCCTGTGTCGAAGCGGACCGTCCAGCGCGAGGATCCCCTCTGCGTCGTGGTGTGCCTGGAAACCACCACCGAAACCAGGAACTCCCGGTTGACCAGCATCATCTCGCTCTTGGGATCGACTTCAACCGCTGCGCCGATCCCCTCCAGTTGAGCGGCCACCGATGCGACAACCTCCGGGTGCATCTTCCGGATGATGCGGTTCTCTTCGATGAAGCTGTAGTCGGTAGCAGGCGTGTACCCGATGAGCGAATACGCGCTGACAAGGCTTCCAAACCTGTGGCGGAATGCCGAGCTGGACGGGAGGTCGTCCCGCTCGTCTATGAGGATTCCCGACAGGCGGCCATGGAGGTCGAGAAGCTCCTTGAGCTTCCCCAGCATTTCCTCATTGGAAAAGCGCCTACTACGCTCCAACACGATTCCTTGCGCCTTCTGAAACACCACGGGGTCCACAACCTTAGACCAGGCTCCTTCGGCCCGCACCCAGTCCTCCGGGCTGTTCTTCACGTGGCGGCGCTTCAACTTGAAGGAAGTCCTGTGGTAGACGTTGTTACCGATGTACTTCTCGTTGGTCAGCACCTGGTGGACCGTTCCTCGCGTCCAGCTCCTTCCCAAGTCGGTCTTCACTCCCCGGGCGTTCAGGATACCTGAGATCTCATTTTCCGTCAGGCCCTCGTCGACGAAAGCCTGGAATATCCAGCGGACGTCCGCGGTCTCGTCGTCCGGCCCTGGAACTAGAATCACCCGATCCGTGTGAATGGATTTCTGCTCACCAATCGCGAGCAACCCTTTGTGCTGCCCGGATTGATCAACCCGCATTCGCCTTAGCCCGTAGCCGGCTGCTCCTCCCTGCTTGTAGCCGAGCTTTATCAGCCGGCATGCTCCCTGGAAGACCTTCGCCGACAACTCGCGGCTATATTCCCCGGCCATCGCCCGCTTCACACCTTTGACGATCGTGGAGATCGGACTCCCGTCGTTCTCGAACTGTTCGGCGCAGTAGTGAACCTCAATCCCGGCCTGCCGGCAGACGAACTCGTAGTAGGCACTTTCGTCGGCGTCCTGGAACCTTCCCCAGCGGCTCACATCGTAGACCAGGATGCATTCAAAGGGAGCCGCTCCCAATTTCACATCGTCGATCATCCGGGACAGGGCGTCCCGGCCCGCGATGCTCAAACCGCTCTTACCTTCGTCCGAATACTCCCTGACGATCTCAATGTCCCGCAAGCGCGCATACTCCTTGATCACGTCCATCTGATTGCTCGTCGAGTACTGCTGGTGCTCGGTGGACATGCGGACATACACGGCGGCGCGCCGGATCTTATTACCGGCCGAGGGGGGATCTGCCGCCCGATTCATGGCTTCAAATCAAGTAGGAGGATCGGTTCCTGAAGAAAATAGAAGATTTGTGTGGTCACCCTCCGGAACCGAAAGCGCCAATCCCGGCCGGTGGCAGAGGTAAGATCCCAGGAGGGTCATTCTGCAGGCCGATAGCAGCGCATGTGTCGCCTCGCCGATCGACCCAAACCGGCTCTCGACCGTCCGCCACACCATCGTCGGGATCACTTCTTTCAAGCCCAGGTCAAACGAGGCCTTGAGCGGCTCAACCAACAGCGGAAGCCAGGTCTCAAATCTCTTCCGGCACCGGGAGATGAGCCCATGCCAGCGAAGGTCGCACGCATCGATACCGTCGCCGCGCAGGAATCGGGCGACAGACTCACCTCTTACCAGGCGATACGGCAGGCAGAACCACGGGAGCAGGCTTGTCGTGAGACGACAGTCCCGACAGCGGTATCTCCGGACGTTCACGAGAAGCGCCTCTCCGCTGGACTGGCTCGACACGAACCGGGTGTAGTAGCCGTGGAAGCGGAGACGACGCGAACTCCCGCAATTCGGGCAGGTGTCGGGCGCAGGCATTTGCCTTTCGGCGGAGGTCGCATGGTAGTCCTCCGGTGAACCTTCATAGGGCACCAAAACCTGCATCGCTGAAAGCGCTTCAACCCGGAGCCCTAAACAAATCGTCCCGCGCCGTCCAGAATCCTGCGCGATTAAGATTTCCTACACCAGGAAGGAGGCGTATCCGGAGAGGTGGCCCACTCCCTACGATGCCTGCGGTCCGTTGCCGGGAAAACCCGCGGCATCCTTCAGAACCTGAGGACTCATTCGCATCGTCCGCCTCCGTGCTTCATCGAAGACAGCTATTTCGGGAGCGACACCACCCGGTAGAACTTCCGGTTCCCCTGCTCGGTCACGAAGACCTCCATGGGATTATTGGTGCCAACGGTATAGTTGACGTTGAGCGGCAACCAGGTCTTCGCATCGTCCGAGACCTCGACCCGATACTTGAGGGCAGGGTTTCCGAACCATGTGATGCGGCGCGCCGGCTCAAACGCGAAGTTAGGAAACTCTGCATTCGCCGGCACCTGTGGGACCACGGCGTCGTAAGTGTAGCCGATGCGCAGATTGTCCACCCGGATTGTGGTAGACGGTCCACCTGAATCGCTTGAGGCGACCCGGAACCGGATCGCGGCAAGCGGCTCGTCCACGGCGGACGACCCGGAGAATGCAGGGGTAGAGTAGGCAGCAGGGTTCGCCCACACCGACGGGATGTAGCCGCCGTCAACGTGCCGGAACTCCATGACCCCGAAGTAAACGCTCGCACTGGTCCCGTCCGGGAGGAACTTTCCCTGACCGCTCCCGTCCTGGTCACGCCAGTATAGTCCCGGGTAGGTGGTGTTCCGCGAAGGAGTCAGCTTGTAGCTGGCGACAGTTGCGCCGGTGGAAGTCAGGATATCGGCGTAGAAGGTATCCGTGCCGCTGCCAACCGCTGAAATCTGGAAGGTGAACCCGACATAGAGATCTGCCTTCGTCGGAGTAAAGCTGCGGGTGAGGGACGGTTCGCCGGAGATCGGCTCCGGGGCCGTGGTGGTTTCGAGACAGCCCGCTCCGCTTGTTAGGCCTCCCCGTGCGGGAACCTGGTAGTTGAGCGCCGCAGGAGCCGCCGCGGCTTTCAGGTAAGGCAGGGCATTGCCGGCCCAAGGGGAAGTCCACCCGTTCGTGGCCGCACCTTGGCCGGCAAGTCCACCGGGAGAGTAGGAATCGAAGTCATCGGCCGCGATGATCCAGGAATCGGCGAATGTGACGGAAGGGAGAAGCCAGGCAAAGACGAAGGAGGGGATCTTCATAAGGAGGAGTTGTCCTCTCAGAAATTGCTCCCGCTGGCAAACCCGCGGCCCTTCTGTGGTGGGGCAAATGCCGGGTTCGTTTGTTCGTGGGAGCCGAAGATCGAGCCCCTCCTTCCAGGTCTTCCTTCGGCTTGCCGCTCACCGCGTCGTGCAAGCCGTGAAACGAGTTCCTCATATCGCAGGGATCCACCGCAACAAAGACCTTGAGGCTGCCGGAAAAGCTCAGCATGGCCGTGACAGCTCGCGGATCAGGGCCACGGCCAGCGGCACCTGGGCAACGCCGCCGACGGCAAGCCTCGTGCCACACTTCCAATGCCGGGGATGCTCCCGGGGACGGGGATACGTGCTCGCAGGACACTTCGGCTAGCAGGAGCGTTTTTGCGGGCGGCACGACAGCGGAGGGCATGGTGCTTGGTTTGGCAGCCTTGCGTTTCTGCTGAATCCAGCCGGTGAAAGTGGTGTATTTGATCCCGTGCTGCGCGGCAAAGCCGCTGGCGGTCTGGCCACTGCCTTCAAAGGCCTCCAGCAGCAGGTGCCGCTGCTTCCTGGTAAACCGCAGCCTCCCGACCTGGTCCGTCCTGATCAATCCCGTCTCCTGATCCATAGGTGTCGGATATCCGACACCGACGGATGGCCTCATCCAAGAACCTACGGATGGTGCTACGGACCACGCTTACCCTAGTCAGGCACTGCCGGCAACCCGGGGTATCCGCCGCGCTGGCGCTTCCGCGCCTGGAGCCACGTGGCGAAGGTCTGGTATTTCACGCCATGTTGCGCGGCGAACTGCGGGCCGCTCAGGCCGCTCGCCTCGTAGGCATCAAGCAGCATGTCGCGTTGCTCCCGACGGAAGCGGATCCTGCCGATGCAGTCCTGCTTCACCAGACTCCCGTTCGTTGTCGTCATATTCACTATGGCTATGACGACAACGAGTCCGCGGCTGCAACAGCAAGCGCACGGTGCTTCGCGCCACGCTTACGCTGTGACGACAACGAGGCCGCGACTGCGACAGCAAGCGCACGGTGCCTCGCCCCACGCTTACCAAAAACCGCCAAGGGAAATCACACCGCGGCTCAGACCAAGCTTACTGGAGGATGTGCTGGCCCGACTCCCCACGATGAAAGCCGTGGAAGCTGCGAGCCTCGCTCAGGCAAACTGGCTCAAGTCTGGGCAACCGTCGCGAAGTCGTGCAGCCTGGGGTGAAACTCGCCGGGATGACGGCCGCAGAATTGCCGGGGAACCTCGTTCACGCCACACATAAGAGTTTAGGGATCTTGATCTTTTACAACCACCCTCACTTGCTTCCGATCAACGCCGCTTTCCTCGACTATACAAAGAACGTCTTTCAACTTCTCTATTGAGAGATCAGAGGGCGTCTCAATTATTACCGGCGGCGAGGGATCTTTCATTTTCAGGGTTTGAAGAAGAGACTTGAATTGTTCAGGCGACACTTCTCGATTGGTAACCCTAAGCTGCCCATGGGAATTGACCACGACTTTGAATGGGCTCCCATCAAATCCGGGCGGTCTCTGTTTTTTGGGACTGGAGCAACTGATTGCCCCTGAAATAAATGCCAGAACCGGGAAAAGAGCGGCGAATTTCAAGGGCATTGATGATGTTAGGCGATTGGGTTCCAAAATTTCAAATCAGCTTCAGTTAAAAAATCAATCAAATCCGCTCTGCCAGTAGTCCATATCCAGGACCTTAGGCGAGATGGTGAAATTGTTAATATAGTCGCAAAAGCCAGGAAGTTTGGACGAACGAATGATTGCCATTTGTGCTAGCTCAAGCGTCGAATAAATACCAATCGTTTTCAAATTTCCCAAGCCTCCGTCTTCATCACGGACATGCTCAAGTAAATACACTTTAATTTCGGAATTCATGGATCCATGTATCCTCTCCAATGTTTCTTAATTTGGCTATACTCACTACCTCCGCCTGTGTCATTTTTATCCCATCCCCCTTCCCCATATTGCTCATTCATCGAATTTTCCGCGTAATCAGTCGGCGTTTCATCGACATATGGAGGTCTCCGAAGCCAAGACGGCTTTTCTGATGATGCCTCCTTGCGAGATAGCCCAGGCCTCTTAATTTTTCTTAAACGATCAGCTTTATTGTGAACCAGAACCCGGGACTTTGAGACACAATAATTATGATTCCCCGCCAAGGTAATATTATAAACCTTTGTTGTCAAAGAGTTTTTTGACAACCCAACAATCACCCTGTTTCCTTTGTCGTGCGCCTTCAAGACGTCGCCAATTTTCAAGCTCCCAGCATCGACCCAACGACCATCTGAGGTGAAGCACGCTTGGTTAGCACCAATTTCGGTGGGGTATCTCCGAGTTTTCAGCTCCTCTCCGCTGGTCACGAAAAATGGGTGATTTTCGGTTACCTCAATCGAGGATCCGTCGTCTAATATAAGACGACAAACATTGCCTTTAAATTCATGAATATGAAGTTTTTCAACGGGCTCAAGAGCCCAAACGCGTGCCTCAAGGTCGTAGGTCCAAACCCGGTCCCCAAGATGAACATTTTCAATAGCTTGAAATCCATTTTCATTTTCAATCAGCGTGCCAGCTAGGAAGCATGCACCAAATTGGGGTTTCTTGGAGGGGGGCACCTCAACATTACTAGGCTCAGAAGGTGTGGTAGGCGATTGCTCCTCCGTATTACCGGAACCTGAAGGGCCGGAACCTGAAGGGCCAGGACCAGAAGTCGTAGGAGGTGCTGGTGGCGGCTCCTCTTTTTCGGCGGGGCGACCGGTGGATGGGGGCACAAAAGAAGGAAAAGCTCCAAGTCCACTCAGCATTTGAAGTTCACAAGTGATTACCTCGATGTCGGGGGTCACATACTCGTCCCAAATTCTATTGGCTTCTCTTTTTGCGAACTCATTGGACTTTGACTCCAAACAGCGCATGTAGCAGCTATCCGGATCGTTAGCCTGAGCTGCAAGTTCGCCCGCTGAGGTAATGTCACATTTCTTTGCGCAATCCCCGACATCCGACGTGGAAGGCGTGTAGGGAAAACGGGTGCCGATCGCCATCTCGGTTTCAAAGGTGGGAAAAGCATTAAAGGATTCTTCCAATCCTAGGCAGTCCACCCAATTGACTGAATTATTGGCCGCAAAGGCATTAAGGTTAGCACCACCCCTCTCTGCGATTGGATCTCTATTCGTCCACCTTCCGATTGCCGAATCATAGAATCTATACCCGTAGTAATAGAGACTACCATGCATGAGTGGCTTGGTTGAAAACCGAAATTCGAACCAATTGACCGGCTCATCCCAGTTCGTGAACGGCGTGCTCTGCGTGGTGTTGCCGAATGTATCATACTCCCAGTGCGCAGCAACGGTACCGCTGGAGTTTAGCAGTTGCCCGACGTTGCCATTGCCGTCATAGCAAGGGAAATAGCTTTGCCAGCTCGATCCATAGTCCTTCGAGCAGCTCCACAACAACATTCCCCCGACTCCGCCAGCACCGTGCAGGGTTCCGCTGAGATCGAGTCCCCAAATGTACTCGGAGCGGAAGTTTGTCGATGTATCCCAACTCTCAACCCGGTTCCAGCCATTATACACGTAGCGGAACGAGCCGCCGGAGTAGGTCCAGGCAGAGCCTACCCAATTGTAGTGAGCTGAAGTGCACAGCCGCCCAAGGTAGTCGTAGGTATACACCTTCTTGCCCCGCCAGTTCTCTGCGGAAGGCGGGATAGCGGAGATCAGGCGATTCTCGCCGTCGTAACCAAAGGTCCAACCCCGGTCGTCCGCGGTTAGGTTTCCGTCGTCATCGTAAACCGGATGACCCGCCGGGGTGAAGGGCCCGTCAATGGTGCCATACTGGTTAAGGGCGCCAGCGCCCGGGATCGTGGCGGCAGCGTCAGCGTTGTAGGTCGTGGCCAGCCACATGCCGAGATTGACGTTGTAGGTTTCCGACTGGATGCGGTTGCCGATCGCATCATACGAATATTTGCGGTCGTCCCAGTTCCTCCCGGCGTTCGCGGAAACCACCTCACCTTCTGCATTGTAACCCCAGCCAATAGTATCGGCGCTATCGCCGGAAAGTGAGGTGAAGGCTGCTCCTGCCTGCACCACCTGCGTCCTCTGGCCGAGGGCATTCATGGTATATGTGTAGCTGGATTGCAACGAGAGTGCAGAGTTCTCGTTACTGATCGAATGCAGGGTATCCCGGGTCGTCTCGTAGGAGCGTTTGACCGTGTGGGCAGGTCCGGAGATTGAGAAGGGCATCAGCGAGGAATTACTTCCCCCAGCCTCATGGTAGCTGCCATTGAGCTGGTAGTTGTAGCCATAGTTGAATGTCTGCGCTGCCGGTGGGCTGCCCGCGCCAGGAACGCGCTGATAGGTCAGGGAGGAGAAGCGGCCTGCCGTATCGTAACCATAGGTCACCTCACTGATCGCATCATCGTCCGAGGTGGTACCGAGCTTGTAGCCCGTGGGGCGCAGGTAGCCGTCGCGCTTGTGGGTGAGCAGCCGCAGGTCGTGATCGGCATCGTTCTGGATCTCGGTCAGCACCCCAAGATCTGTCGAGGAATAAGTGTAGGTGAAATGGGTGTTTCCGCCGCGCGTGACCAAGGTCAGCCGCCCCATTGCATCATAGCTGTACCCAAGGTCCGGGGTGGCGCTGTCGTTACCAGCGTTGCTTCCGGTGTCCGAGCCCGCCCCCGTGAAGTAGTTCACGGCCTTCAGGAATCCTTGGTCGTAGTCGGAGCGCGTGTGCGCACCGCGCGCCCAAGTGCGAGTCTTAAGCCGTCCCGCCGCGGTGTAGACGTAGTGGGCCCCCTTGGAAGCAGCGTCATCCTTGTCTGTCAGCCACCCGCGCTGGGTGTGGTAAGTCCACGAAGTAGGGTCGCCCGCATCCACCACGGGAATCTGGGTCAGGGGATTCTGATTGTGGGCCAGCGATCTATAGGTGCGCATTTCCTTCATGCGGCCTTGCTCATCATAGCTGTAGGAGACGGCACAAGACTGGTCACCCCATTTGGCGGAGACACTGCCATCTGCATTGTAGGAAGTGTAACCGATATTGTTGATGGTAGCACCTGCGGAGTCGAGTGTGTTTTCTCCGTCGATCGCGGTCACCCGACCCATCGCATCATATGCCCACTGGGTGTATCGCCCTCCGCTGTCGGTTTGATTCAACAAATTGCCGGACTCCGTGTAAGTGCCGGGATTTGTCGTGCCGGTACGGGAATCTGAGTAAGTATCAACCCGTCCTAAGGCGTCGTAGGTGTAGGAAGTGCTGGAAATGACCACGCCCAGACCTCCTCCGCCACTGGTGTTGTCGCGATATTCGTGGCTGTTAAGGCGTCCGTCAATATAGACCCGGCGCGAGCGAGTACCATCGGAGTAAGTGGTAGTCTCAATTGTGGAACCAGCGGTGCCTCCCAATTCAAGAACGATGCGGGTTGCTCCCCCAAGATCGATTATACCGTTACCCCATCCGCTGCCGCCTGTCAGTTTTGTCGAGACGCTTACTCCGTTGAGCTTGGTCTCCACCGTGTAGCAGGGACCGAGAGTGCCATCGGTGGTTTTACTGTATAAAAATTCCTTGACCCGGTTGCCTGCAGAATTCGGCATGATCTCAGTTGTCTTGCTGAGAAATCCCTCGGCGTCGTAGTCGTAGCTTGTGGTAACACCATCCTCATCCGCCCAGGTGACGACTTTTCCACGCGACCCAGCGGCGGCCGTGTGCGTATTGTATGTCTTGCTCGCGCGATCGAAGGTGCTGCCGTTTGCGATCTTGGTCGGATACTCAATCGCATAGGCGCGGCCTAACAAATCCACATAGTGTTTTTCCCATTCTCCGCTCGGCGACGCGGTGGTGGGCATCGTAACAGTCGTGACCACGCCGCCTCCCCGTTCGGTGTGGGCTGCGTAGTCGTAGAGTGTGTGGTGCTCAGCTGAACCAGAAACCTCATGCATTCGCCGATCCGCATACGTTTCCGAAATGCTTTTGCCTCCGTCAGGCAAAACTGTGGTGATCGTCTCGCCCACGCCGGGCAAGGAATACGCATAGGTAGTGAGTTCCGGCGCGCCTCCCCCGTCTTGATCGGACGTTTCCTTTTTATCGATCTCGCCGTTGGTGGTCACCCATTTCTTCGAAAGCAGCACGTCAAGGCTTCCAGCCGTTTCTCGGTTCTCGGTGACCAGGCCGGCGTAGGAGGTTCCGGGCCCACGGCTTCTGGAAACCGTAACAACGGAGCTACCTGCCGTCACTACGGTCTTGTAGCCCCGCTTGAGTTCATCCTGATAGTACTCCGTGATGATACCGCGCCGGTCCCGCACGCGGGCTAGACCACAGCAGCCGTACACTCGCTCCTCGTAGTCGGACGTGTTGCTGTTGTGGACAATTCCCTGGGGGCGTCCGTAGAAATCGACATCGGTCACGGTGCCCACGGTTTCCGCGTCCCAAGACGACATTTGTAAGCTTCCCGTTCCGGTAAAGCGATAGACAGTTTCCCCAACGCCGTAACCCTTCGCGCTTACGGTGGTAATCGTCCGCAAGCCTGAAGTCACCGCGGACCCAGTACCCGCGCCCCTCTCGGCAGTAATCGTATAAACTCCCGAAACCGGTGTGGAGTAGGCATAAGTCTCTGCTGTGCCATCCGCCAACTCCCGCCAGGCGATCCGACCCCCGAGATGGGTTCCAGCGGTATCCGGGTAGTAGGCGGTGTTGGTCGTTAGCCAAGTGGAAGCCGTTCCCCCGTAATTTGATTCACGCTTGTGGACATCCATTCCTCCAGATGCCGTCCACGAATTCCGCTCCGCCCAAATCAGGTCGATCCCATTCACGCGATGGGTTTCCGAAATCAACCCCGCAGAGATGGTGATGGTTTTCACCAGACAACCGATGCTTGACGGAGCGGTGCTGCCCGGAGTCCAGGTCGTGTTCTTCCAAGGCACCCGGGTAATGATCGACCCGCTCATGCTGGTGGGCGAGAAGTTGTAGGTGTGATGCTCGAAATAACCGTCAGGATGGTATTCCCATTCGAGCAAGCCGTGGATCGCCGCATTCGACGGAGCGTTCACCCATCCGTAGAGAGTGGTCCGTGACCGGCCAGTCCCGGCGTTCGTCCCGCGGGTCCGCCGGATCAGTCGCTTCAGGCCCCCGATGTCATCGAACTCCTCCTCGTCATGCGCCGTTTCCACCAGGCTTCCGATCGTACCAGCGGAACTCAACGCCGCTTCCTGATGACTCACCGTCTGCACGTACTTGCGGGCATTGGTAAAGGAGGTAACCGTGCAGGTGGTGCGCTTGAGTTCCACCCCTCCGGCGGGAAAGTTGCGGAAGTGCTTGGAGACCCAGTTCCCCGATGCATCGTTGAAGTGGGTCCACGACTGGGTTTTGTAATTGGAGGCGTCAGACTTCACCTTGTGGATGATCCCCAAGGTCTCGCTTGCAGGAGAGCCTGAAGAGGCGGCCCGGTAAAACACCAGATAACCAACCGGGGCCGTCGCCGGCAGGCCGTAGAGTCCGCCGCTCATCGGCAGCTTGTCGGCCTCAAACCAGATGCGGACGGCAAATCCCGGGCATCCGGTCGGCATTGCACCGTCAATATCCGTCGGGAGCGATCCCCGCACGTTTGCAAGGTCGTCGATATCGGCCAAGTAGTCGAGAGTAAGAACCTGCCGGATGGCCCCACCCTGCATGATCCGCTCCGCATCCGCAGACGGGTCCGCCATCAACGAAGCTGCCGAATAAGAGGTGGTAGCGGACAGCGACTCCTGATGGTAAGCGAGCACAAAGTCCCGGGTCGCCATAAGAGGGGACGCGAGAGACTGATCCAACATGTCGCTCAGTTTCCATGGCTTCAACGGCGCAAGGAAGTCTTGCTTGGGAAGCTTCTGCATCCCCGTAACGAAACTGGTGGTCCGCTTGAAGTGGGTCCGGCCCAAACTGGCGGAGTGGTAGATGCTGCTATTGAAGTCAGCCCCGTACAACGCGGTACAGATCTGCGGGTCGGTTCCATTTCGAATACAGCTTTCACAATCCTCGTTTAGATGCAGGAGCGATTCCGTAGTGTCGACCGTTGCCACGGTCGGATTCACCTGGCCGTAGGAGACGAGGCTCGCGGCCAGGATCAGCAGCGGCAGCAGGCAGAAAAGTCGGAGACGTGATTGGGCAGGCATGGCTGGGTAGCAGGAGAAGAGGGAAAGGAAAGTGACGGCAAGGATCAGGGGGCCTTCCGGAGCGCGATGCGGACGGCTTCGTCCACTCTGGGGTCGTTGCGGTCGATGGTGGCGAGAAACGCCAGGGAGGAGGGCTCGTCCGCGGATATCACCGAAACTGCGGCCATCCTCACCAAGGCATGGATTGAGGAATCCGCGGCAATTTCTCTCAGGCGGGGCGACAAATCGGTCAGATGGCGATCACCTGTGATTCTCACCGCTGCGATGGCAGCGGGGATTCCGGGCGTGTCCGGCTTCTTGGCCAAAATCTCTGCGACAAGCGGCTGGATTTGGGCATCGGAAATCTCCCCACCCTTCGATTTCGCGCTGCCGCCGAGTACATGCAGGGAAAGGAGGGCGGGACCGGTCACTGCGGCGTCCGCATGCACCAGTTCCTCGAAGCTCTTCCGAATCCCTTGGCGGAGTTCCGGCTCTTCCTTTGCAAGCGCCCAAAGCTGGCGGAGATGCTGGATAGCGTAGTCGCGGACGATCATCTGGCGGCCCGAATCCGCTGCAATGCCGGCAAGCACACGGGACAGGCGTTCACGTGCCGCCGGGATCTTGCGCAGGAGGTGGCAGATCTCATGCAGGTATTCGACATGGGCCGCCTGGTCGGCATCTGAGTTTGGAACAGCCGAGACTTCGCCGAGCAACGCATTGATCTCCGGTTCGCTCAGGTCGATGGCGGTATCGCGGAGTAACTCAATGCGTTTCCGTGCTGGCGTCGAGGAGTTCAAGATTTCCTTGATCTCGGACCGCAGGCCGGTCGCCTGCGGGTCCGACTGCGGCACCGAGATCGATTTGAGGGACGGAACCTCCGTGGCAACAGGTCCCGAACGGGCACTCTGCCGGTGGAGAATATCCCAAGCAATTCCGCCAGCGACAAGTGAGGCGGCGATCGCCAATGCAGCGGCTTTTTGGGTGCGTGGATTCATTCGCCGTCCTCCTCCGTGTCTTCGGTTTCCTCTTCGAAAAGCCGGTTCCAGTGGCACACGTAGGCCATCCCCTCACCCGGAGCCTTGTAGATTTTCACCCGGGCCATCCCGTTCTCGTCGAAGTCGGCAGCCGTCAGATGATATCGCGTGGACCCGTCCACGAACACGGCATCGGTCACGTAGAAGTCGATCCAGAAGGAGAAGTCAGCCGGGATCTCCCCATCAATGAGGTAAGCCATCTCCACCACCCGGGTGCCGTCGGGAAGTATCTTCACGACCTTGGCATCACCGCTTTCGGCGGCGTCCACCAACCGGAAGACATTGACGGCGGTGCCTGCCACCACGGGACCGCCGGGAGCGAGTCTCGCCAAGACCTGGGTGCTGCCGGTCCGCGTCGAGGTCCAGGTGGCACGCACCTTCTTTCCGTTGGCAGGAGGATTGGCCGCATCGGTGACCGAAAGCAATGGCTCATTGTCCAATGCCAGCGAGGGCGAAACATCAGGAAGCGTCCAAGTCCGCGGCTCACCCGCGGCCAAGTGGAATTTAGCGCCAAAGTCGCCAGAGCGCGCGATTACCGTGAAGCTGTGAACCGAGTTCTGGCCAAGTCCCGTAAGAGAGGTTTCCACGAGGTGCTCACCTTCTTCTGGGAAGCTTGCTATCGCCTGATGACCTGCCGGACCCGCGTAAATTTCGTTCCCGTCTACGGTGATACGGCAGGTCACGCTCTCCTGCTGGGCGCCCGATCCCGGCACCGCAAGCTTGAGCTTGTCACCGGTCCGAAGGATGAATTCCTCCGGGGCCGAAAACGGATCCATTGCGTCCCACCGGAGCGAAACCGACTGCGTCAGGGCCCCGCCTTCAAAGGCGACGTTCACTGGAGTGTCTCCTTCTTCCTGGAGCGGAACATTGCTATACCAATGATTCGAGACACCGGGCAAGACGGTCAGGGAAGTATCTGCAACCCCTACTTCCACTCCCCCCGCTAGGCGGGCAAATCCTTCCAGGCACGCCGGTGAAACCGGCGACGTGACGACACCACCGCCGTTGCCAGCATCCAGGCCGTTGCGGTCGCGGAAGAGCTTTTCCATCCAATCGGGCAAACCGTTGCCATTGAGGTCGTCGCCCGCCAGCTTGAGGAGTCTAACCGAGGAGATTCCCAGTTGGGCATCGATCCGCACATTGCGGTTGTCGATGACCACGTGATGCAGGCCCGGTGCCAGCCACTGCGTCATCCAGGACAAGTTCGTCTCCTCCGCCTTGGCCTCACCTCGCCCGATTTCCTTACCGTCGACTGAGGCGATCACCGGAACCGGTGGAACATAGGATGACGACGAGAGCGCCTTCGCGCCGAGTTCGACCACATAGACACCAGGCTCGGTGGTTTCGAAGCTAAACTCCACCGGGCCGCGGCGCAGCACTGACGTAAGGAGCCCGTCCCCGCCCACCAGCCAGGTCCCGAGCGGTGCTTGGAAGGCTTCCAAGGAGAGATTGGCGTACAGGACCGGCGGGACGGCATCCCGCACTTTCGGATTCGAACCATAAACGTGGATCTCATCGCTGTCGTTCACTCCGTCGCCATCGCTATCGGCCAGCGTGGGATTTGTGCCCAGCAGGTACTCTTCCCGGTTTGTCAGGCGATCGGAGTCGAAGTCTCCATCCTCACCCTGCTTGGCCTTGTCCTTCGATCCGTTGTCGGTGGCATCAAGACCGTACTGCTTTTCCCAAGCGTCGGGCAGATAGTCGTCGTCGAGGTCGTCGTCATCGCCACCATAAGATGCAAGGGCCGCGGGAGGGATGACCATCCGCTCACTCCATTGCCCGCCCTCCTCGCGATATTGCCAGGCAACCGCAACGTGGTCCTTGTCTCCTGCTTCCTTGTGCAGAATTTCGAGGAATCGTTCTTCCCCGGCTTCCATCTCGATGATGCCGGATTCCTGTGTGGAACGTTCATCCCAGGCCTGCGGCGGGGTCCAGGCGTCGGTTTCGGGCCGTTCCCAGACAGCCGGAAGAATCCAGGCGATCTTCCGTTTCTCGAACTTTCTCGCGGAATCAGAGAGCCATAGTTCGCATTGGTCGTCTCCAGCGATCCAGAACCGGTACTCACCCTTCACAGGTGCCTTCACGGTGCCGCGCAGCCTTGATGTGAAATAGTCAACGGTGTTGATCTCCGACACCGCCCCGTTGGTCAGGGTGAACATGGACGGGGGCTTCAAAAAGGCTCCTGCCTCCCGACTCCTCTGCAGCGACACCCCGGGAGTCTGGAACCACCATTCGCGGGCTAGCGCCCCGGGCACCGCGGTGCGGGTGTAGGGATCGGTCCCCAGTTGGTATTCGAGCAGAGTCGACAGGCCATCGCCGTCCGGATCGCCTGCCTCTGTAAGCCTTGGCTTCCCCTCGCCTGCGAGCAGTTCTGCATCGGTTTCCCAGTCGTCGGGCAGACCGTCGTCGTCGGTATCCGCTTCCTCCGGGGCCGGCGAACGCAGAAACTCCGGCGTTACCGCCTTGAAATTCTCTTCCCCGCTCTTTTTCCATCCAAGCGCGGACCATCCGGGTTGAATCGCATCCTTCTGGATAACCTCGAAGTAATACTGCTCCCCCGCGACCAGTTCGATCGGCGAGGTCTGCTGGGCGGGCACGCCTTTCCACTCTTTTTCGGCATTGCCGCCGCGCCAGTAGTCGTTGAAGGCCACCCGCTTCTTGTTGAATTTCGAGGCATCGGTTGAGAACCACAGTTCCACGGTGTCGTCACCAGCAACCGCCAGTTGATACGTGCCGGACTCGGTCGGCACCAGATATCCACTCAAACGACTACCGAAGTGGCTGGCTTCCAACTTGGGTACCGCTGCACCCGCAACGAAGACCGCCTTGTGGGGAGCCTTGAGGAAACGCGGGTCACGCTTCAGATCAGCCACGTCACGGCCCCACGAACCCCACCAGATCTCCAGGAGCGTGAACCCATTCATCGACGATCCATCCAAAGGATCGGTGTTGCCGGTAAATTCCTCGAAGTTGTTGACGTGGTCGCCGTCCGCGTCCTGCCACCACGCCGCGTCGGGGCGTCCAGCGAGTCCTTTCGCAACCTGCCATTCATCAGGCAGCCCATCGTCGTCGGCGTCTTCTTCCGATCCCATCCACGGCCTGAAGGCGTCGGCAGGAACCAGGGAAGGCTGCTTCTCGCCTTCAAACTGCCACATCAACTCGAAGTGGTCGTCCCCCGCGCTCTCCTTGTGATAAGCCTCTACATAGTAGGATTGTCCTGCCACCAGGGTGATCGGAGCACTCCATTGGCTGTTGATCCTGCCCGTGTGGGCAGGCGGCATGGATCCGAACCAGCCGGGCCCCGTGATCCAGGCGATCTTCTTGCGGTTGAAGGGACTGTCGTTCGGCGACATCCAGAGTTCCGCATTGTCGTCCGAAGAGATCACGAACTTCACCGTTCCGGAACGGGGGGCCACGAATTCCCCACGGAGCCTTATCCCGAAATCCTTGCCATCCCCTGCGGGCAATTCCGTCACAGGGGCAACTCCTCTAACCGCAGGTGCCTGGTGCGTCACAGGGGATGCCAGCATTTCCGCCACAGTCTGTCCTTTCACCCCATTCCAGCGCTCGTAGAGAAGACCTTTGGGAAGCTCTGCACCACGCGCTACCCCCTCCGGGACCGGAAGCAGCCAGGACTCGGGATCGAGCTGGGTTTCGTTTTCGGGAACTGCCGGCGGCCCCTCCTGCGCCAAACTGGCGGCAGCCACAACAAGGCTTGATACGATGGATGCGACCAGAGTTCCACTCCGGCCGCCAGGAGAGAGGCAGCTTCTCATGACTTGAGACGATCCATTTCAGAAGCCTACCCGCTGTCAATCTGGATCAGGAGACCCATGATAATTTCACAAAACTGCCGCAAATACGTGGCCATATTCAGGAGTCATGTCTGCTTTCCACCCCTTCCACTACCGCGGGTAGTTCAGATGTAAAGACACTTGCATTCAGCCGTGACTTCCATGCCACATGTCCCCCCCAAAAAAAAGGATTCCCCGTGACTAAGGCTTCGTTCCCATGAGACGGCGCGGAGGAGAAAGCAGCCGTCTTGGTTGCAGGGCGTTGAAACCACTCTGCAAACCCTGCTCTTTCTCCGGTCACAGCAGGCATAGGTGGGCGAATCAGCGACTATTTGCTTACCAGCTCTAGCCGACGCGAGCTGACTTTTAAGTCTCGACTGCAAGAGTAAAAGCAGGCATGCACCTCACCGAGAAAGCGAGCCTTTGGACTGCGTTCGGCAAGCAAACTGGATGTTTGGGATTGAGGTCACGGGCGAGAGGCGCGCCGGCATCTACTCCATCATCGAGAGCGGAAGGCGGCACAGCCACGAGCCGCGCGCCTACCTCAAGGAGGTGCTTGAGCGGTTACCCCAAAGTGAAAGCCGGAGAAATCGACGTCTTCTCAGCGAAAACTGACACCATTTCGCCGAAGCCAGGGCATTGGTTTCGATGAAGAATTGGAGCACTAGTCCGCCTATTTAAGCCCCACTGGTATTAACCTGCCACACAAGGCCCGCAGCAGATAGGCTTGCTGTCAGCCCAAGATATTCTACTTGTCTAATCTCTAGTTTAGGAGTAGGGCCATCCCAACCTCCTAAATAATTCGATTTTGAGAACAGCAATTGTTGTCACCCTCCTGTCATTGATAAAAGCAACAGGGCAAACTCCCGGCTCCAACGCCCCAGCTGCGGCACCTGTTACCGCGGAACAAGTCGCCGCAGCCCAAAATGCCTTGGACCTGCGCAAACTTCAGGACGAACTGACCCTACAGACTCTCAAGCAACAAACCGAGATGGCCAAGCTTCAAGCGGCACTGGACGCTACAAAGACTACGGCCGGTGAAGCAGCCAAGCAGGCGGTGGAGTTCAAAAAGGACTTGGCCACTATGGAAGCAACAATTGCAACCCAGCAAAAGGCCGAGCGTGAGGCGATTTTCGGCGCAACCTTAACACCCCGCGAAGGCACCATAACGGCGAATTCTACTGCGGAGGCAATGATAGTGGCCCAGGCCCGGCTTGAGGAAATTGCACAGGCGATTGCGCGCGAGATGAGCACATTGGTAGGTGATAGCCCGAGGCGCATTTACGTGATCAGCGGATTCTTACCCGGTGATCTCAAGGGTGCTAGATCTACACGCCTTCTGGTAATCCGGGATCTGGAGGTGCTCACGTCGAGCGAACCAGCGGGATTGGGCGGCTTGATAAAAAAGATGCAAGCAGCAAGGGCGGATTCCCCGGAGGAACAGAGGGCAAAAATACTTGATAGCAACAAGCAGGATGCTTACTATCCAGATTCACCCGCTGAGAAGAACACTAGTGGTATAGCATCCGCTGGCATTGTAGATGCCGCGGGAGTCCTACAATCCGCACTCTCATTACTCGCGCTTACAAGAGTGAACAGGACTTTTTCAGGCGTCATATTGACCGCCGATAACAACGCCTTTCTTTCTACCACAGTTGCAAAGCTGCACGAGGCGGGAATCCCCGACATCCAGCTAGGTTTGGAAACGGGCGACGGCTCTCAGGGGTTGATGCAAAAGCTTTTTATACTGGACCAACTCATATCATCCGCAGGATTCGAACTCGCAGAAACGGCCAAGGTCACCAAGGAACGGGATGCAGAGACAGCTAAGGACAAAGAAGGGTTAGAAGCTCGCAAGCTGGCCGTGGCAGAACTCTCCAGACTAATTGAAGAACTCGCAAACAATCCCAATCCGCCACCCGGTAGGAGGGAGGCATTGGAAAATCAGCGTGCAGCTGCCGAGGTCGACATTGGTAAATACAAGTTGCGGATCAAAGCGCGAGAGGCATATTTGAAGAAGCTTGCCGCCGTAAAGGAAGACATGGACAAATTAGTAAAACGCGGCAGCGACTACCTGACCTCCTTGGAAAAAGGCAAAATCATGGGAGTTGATGTCGGTCGCATGCTGGACGTTGAAGATTACGAGCGTTCCCTCCAGACCGGAAGAATGATCCTCTTTGTGAATGTGAACAATGTTGCGGGGACCAACTTCACAAAACAGTCTCTGCTCACAAATTCGTTTCAGGCCGGAGCCGGAGTTTCGGTCAGCTATACCGCTATAGGCTCAGGTTTTCGCACCATAGCCGCTGACACAATTTTTGGCTATAAAGGGTTTTACCGGGTAAAGGACCAGAATGCAGGTGAAATTCCGTCCCATCCTTCTATCAGAGCGGCGGAAGCTTCGGTCCAGCAAAAATCAGAGCCTACAAGGCGGAAACTCATCGGTGGACCCGCCTCAAAATAGGAACTTTCCCAAAATATCGAGAGAATATCAAAGTCATGAAACAGGGAATGACCCCAGCATTTCGCGTCTCGATTTTCTTTTGTGTGGCGTCTGGATTTTGCGGATGCGGATCACTAAAGGCTCAAGAGGTTGAAGAGCCGCTCAGCACCGGTGCAATCCCCATATCCCCTCGCGTTTTCGAACTTATCGACAAAGTCGCTCCAATTGCTGGGGCCGCGATTGATGAGCCGATCATCTCGTTGAGAAAGCGGTTTCCGACTCCTCGCAAGCAAGGAGCCATGAACGCTTGCGTTCCGTTCGCCGCTGTCTATGCAATAAAGACATATCTGGAGAGAACGCGCAATGGCTGGTCCGACACAGACAACAGCGATGAGCACGTCTTCTCGCCAGCTTTCATTTACAATCAATATGAGCTACAAACACCAGAAGAGCCGCTTCGTAACAGGGGAATGCTGATTCAGTCGGCTCTTTCCACCCTGGAGGGAGCGGGGTGCTGCACTTGGAAAACACTTCCGTATAACGGCACGACTGCATACGCCTTTGACGATAGTGCGGTTTGGATTGAAGCAGCACGCTACCGTAAGGACAAGTGGGACACTATCGACATCAAGGATATTTCCATCGTCCGGCAATATCTGTCGTCCGGTCGCCCGATCATCATAGGGGCTAAGGTCGATATAGCACAAAATGGAAAGTGGAACGTCGACCAGTTCGGGGTCACGAACAGCTTGCGAAGAGTTGGAACCGCCTACCACGCCATGGCACTGGTGGGATACAATGACAATAAAGGCGGAGACGGCCAAGGCGCGTTTGAGATAATGAACTCCTGGGGCTCTGACTGGAACGACAAAGGTTTTGGATGGGTGTCCTATTCCTTCTGGCCAAACTTCGTCAACGAGGGCTACGTAATCTGGGACACCAGAAGCGAATCGAAGAAGCTGCCCCTTCCCGAGGGGGTTACATTGTCGCAACTACGGTGGCTCCCCCCGGGCCCAGAGGGCAAGAAAAACGGTAACTGGGGCTACCCCGCGGACGTGATCGTGAAGGACTTGAAGGCTACGGATGATAAGAAATTTCCGGAGATCGTAAGGGAACTCAATAAGAGCCCGTCTCAGTAAAAGGCAGGAACGGGACACATTTGGTAGGTCTGCATCATGGAAGTGCCTCCGATTCGACTGACCCGGTTCATGATGTAATCGATCGCCCATCACCCAACGGGAAGGCGTACGAACTGACCCGTTCCGATTCCAGATGCCGGGTGCTGGTGGCGGCTGTCCAGAACGACGATCAGCGCCCAGCGCATCATGCTGCCAATCTCCCCAGAGGAAATCCCTGTGGGCACGGATTGAGCGCGCAGACCAGAAGGAACCTGGCGGGGAAGGTCAGTGACCCTGCGGCGCGCGATATCGTGACATGGCCGTCCTCCAAGGGCTGGCGCATCACCTCCAGGGTGCTGCGGCGGAACTCCGGAAGCTCGTCGAGGAAGAGCACGCCATTGTGTGCCAGCGAGACCTCGCCGGGGCCGGGATTCGTGCCACCGCCGAGCAAGCCCGCATCCGAGATCGTGTGGTGCGGCGAACGGAATGGCCGCGTGGAGAGCAAGGCCCGCTTCGCATCCAACAAGCCGGTGATCGAGTGGATCTTGGTCGTTTCGATCGCCTCGTCTTCCGTTAGATCCGGCATGATCGTGGCCATGCGCTTGGCGAGCATCGACTTGCCCGTGCCCGGTGGACCCACCATCAGGAGATTATGGTTCCCCGCGGCGGCGATCTCCAGCGCACGCTTCACGTGGTGCTGGCCCTTCACCTCATCGAAGTCCACCTCGTAGTGGCGGTGGGCCTCGAAGAAGGCGCGGCGATCCAGCACGTGCGGCGCGATCTTTTCGTCACCGCTCAGGAACTTCCACGCCTGGTGCAGTGAGCGCACGCCGAAAACCTGGATGCCATCCACTACCGAGGCTTCCGCCGCATTCGCCTCCGGCACCAGCAGGCGCGTGCGCCCGCGTGCCTTTGCCTCCAGCGCGATCGAGAGCAGGCCCTTCACCGGGCGGACATCGCCGTCCAGCGCCAGCTCACCCACGATGCAGCAGTCATCCGCCTTCAGCAGCACGCCTTCACTCGCGGACGCCATCGCCAGAGCGATCGGCAAGTCGAAGGACGGGCCCTCCTTCTTGAGGTCCGCGGGGGCGAGGTTGACGGTCTTGATTCCATCCGCCAGACGCAGCGCGGAGACCCCGATGGCCGAGATCACCCGCTGCGAAGACTCCCGCACCGCCGCATCCGGCAAGCCGACGATGATCACTTGCGGCTTCTCCGAGCCGCGGACATTGACCTCGACTTCGACCTCCAGGGCATCGACGCCCCGGAGAGCCGCGGAATACAGGCGGGTAATCATGTGAACACTTGGACGCTGAAGATCCAAGTGGCTGCTGGCAAGCAGGAACGTCGCCGGTTGCACCCCAGGCTCCAGGGGCTATAGCCCAAAATTCCTCGCCCACGCTTTGGCAATTTCCTTCGATTCCTTGCGGTCGCTAGCCTTCAGTTGACTGAGCAAGGCCTTCAGTTTGCCGTAGGAAGGCGTTTGGCGGAAGGATGATGTCCCTTGTCCGTAGGCGGAGTGAGCCCTTTGAAGATTCTTGTAAGCAGCAAGCTCACAGGTGACGAGATAGTCTTGGACCGGATGACCGTTTCGTTCCGCCGCCTCCCTAGCCGGTTGGATGTAGTGCAGGGCCGACTCATCGCGGCCGACGAGAAGCTGCTCAAGCTCTTGCAAGGTCGTTTGGTTCGGCGTTGGCTGTGCCAAGGATACCGGGATCCGGCGATGCGCCTGATCATTCATCAAAAGGCCTGGCAAGGCTTGGAGGATGTAGCTGTCCCTTGAGCGCTCGGCCGCATCCGCCGGTTCCCGCCCGGCAGCCGTCTCGGCGCGGTGGATCACCCCTTCGAACTCTTGATCTTTCCCGAGCCTCCAAAGGCAAAGGGCCTGCAGGGTGAGCTTGTCTGCAAGCAATCCCCGGTCTGCCAAGGTCTTCTCCCCGGAGGAGTCGATCGATTCAAGAATCGCCAAGGATGCTTGGTAGCCGGTCTCCACCCGAACGCCGGGAGCATTGAGACTGGAAGTAACACCACCGGAACCGTTCGGATCGACATTGGGCGGAAGCGAGGAACCGGTCTTCGCAGCATTTTCCTGGCTTGCCGCTCCGTTGAAAGCTTCGCGGGCGCTCTGGTATCGGGCCACCGGCTCCACACAGCCGGTGAAGGCGAAGCTGAGAATGCCGGCCAGCAAGAGCGAGGCCAGCCGGAGATGGGGTGGACGGGTTTTCATGGGCAGGGAGGTCATAAGGATGGGGTCTCGGGGTCAGGCGGCGAGCTTCTCTTCGATCCACTTTTCAAGGGATACGAGATCCAGCGCCTTGCCAGCGGCCAAACCGGCGAGGAGATCCTGCATCGCACCACGGATCAAGTCGACCGCAGCCGCGGCATCGGCCAGTCGCCCGCTCTTGGCGAGCGCGCGCATCGCACTATCGACAATGGTCTTGAGCGCATCGTCCCGGAAGACCTGCCACTTGACCTTCGCGTTATCGACGGTTGGATCGAAGATGACTTCCAGGATCGCGTCGAGCGCGGCAGCGACCAAGGGCGCGCCTTGTCCGCCATTGATCTTTTCGAGGAACTCCTGCCGTAGCAGGGCGGCGCGCAAGGCGGATTGCAGCATCTCTGCGGCAACGTCCGAACCAAGCCTTTCGTCGCCTCGCCGGCGGAGAACATCAAGCGAGGCCCGTAGCGCGGCCTCAAGCGTGGCACTGACCTCGCCTGCTCTTGCCAGCAGCCAGTTCGGATTGGCGGCAAGCTCGCCGGTGACGGCATCCACCACCTTCAGGAGGTCCGGCTTGGTGAAGGCAGGCTGCCAATTGCCCCCATTCCTGGCGGTTAGAATCGAAATCGTTTCCTTGGCCGCGACCAGAAGGAGGTGATCCTGGGGCTTCCCCTTGTCCGGCCAGATCAAATCGAGATGACTTCCGGTCTTTTCAAGAACCAGGCGGAACACTTCCGGCACCATGCTTTGGACCAGCACCTGATCGGAACTTCCCAAGGTCTTCGCCACGTCGGCCAGGATCACACGTAGCGGGCTGTCGTCTTTCCCTCCCAGGATCTCCGGATGTTCACCGACCGCGGCAAGGGCGGCACGGGTGATGGCATCCAATCCTTCCCGTCCGACAAGCTTGTAAAAGTTCAGGTTGCCACCCTGCGAGACCACCTGGATGACGGCTCCTCCCACCTTCTTGATCAGAGCCTCGTCCGCATCGGAGTCGATCCCCAGATAGCGCTTGGGATTGCTGGCGATCTCGGTACCGGTACTGGTTAGAACGCTGCGGAACACCAGCTCCGTCCAGCTTTTCAGATTGTTCTTTTGGGCCAGGTCGCCTCCGTGCGCATCCGTGATCTCCTTGAGCCGTTCCAGCGTCGCTTCCGAGAGGGCCTTGGTGGTAACCTTTACCAGGGACTGGACGTTGACATCGTTCGACAGGAGTTCGGGCTGCTCCGCAGCCGTTTCGAGTACAGAAATGAACAGACGCTTCCCCACATCCCCGATCCATTCCTTCTCATAGTCCAGATCGGCGAAAGGGATCTCGTCGAGCGCTTCGACAAATGCCGCCAGAAGCTTCCCCTGCCGGCTGTCCCGATTGATGCCACCGGGCATGGTTGCGAAGTAATCGACGCCGACCTCGACAAGCGTTCCTACCAGACGATGGGCCAGCCTCCGCCTTTGAATGGCCACTTCACCGCGGGTATATTGCCGGACCGTCAGAATGGCGTCCCATGAATCCGCCCCTAGAATCAGCCCCTCTGCAATCTCTTGCCCTTCTCCCCTCGACCTGTAGTCGCTGTAGATTTCCACGAGTTCCCGCTCTTCGGCAGGGGAGAGGCCACCGTGCGCCGCCTTGGTGCAAAGGTCATCAAGGCGTGAACCGTGTACCCGGAGTCCAGCCCCGGCGCCACCCGGTTCGAAATACTCGCCTGCCGCGGCAATATCCGGAGAAAAGTAGGAATCGGGAAGCGGGAGAGTGAGGGACCCCTGCTTCACCTTGAGAACATAGCCATCCTGGGCGATCTGTCCGAGCTTGATTCCCGCCTGGATGGCGAGCATGACGATTTCTGCAGTGGCCATTGGATTGAATTCTTCGAGGGGAGGTAATATCGACTTGGGCTTTTACTTAAGCCCTATTCAAGGCGCAACTTCGCACCGAGTTTGCCCAGAAGGCAAAGCGTAACTTTCCATACAAGGACATCGCGGCCCGGGAAGCAAAAATTCTGCCACGCCCGCGATTTCCAAGAAAGCAGAGCACCCGCGGCCGCATAGGCGACCGCGGGGTGGCAATACTCAAGGCTGAACTGAAGCCAGCGCTCCCGCCAACCTTGGCTGATTCATCCGCGGCGCGGGCGGAGATATCCGTGGAGTTCCATGAAGGCCCGCTGCCTCAAGCCGTCTGCAGCCCCTGCCCGCCGCTCTCCATCACGAAGGACGCCGGGGTATTCATTGCCGATCCGGGGTGGCTCACGTAGTCCACGGTGCGGAAGTCCGTGCGCCAGAATTTTTCCCCGATGGTGCAGCTCACATAGCCGCGGCGGGCGGAGTGATACTTCACGAAGGGATTCTCCGACTTCATGCCTTCGAAGCCCGGGCGGACCTCCGTGCCATCGCCACCGGAGGTGATGGAGGTGCAGACAAGTTCGGTGGCCACCACCTTGGATTCGGGCTGGTCGAAGTTGTTGACCAGGTCATTCGCCCAGTGGCTGTGGATGTCTCCTGTTAGAACCACCGGATTCGAGACCTTCAAATCCTGGAAGGCCTTCAACACCGCACGGCGGTCCATCTCGTAACCGGGCCACTGGTCCATGACGACGGTCTCTTCCGTGCCGGGCTCGAAGTCCACGCGCGCCATCATCACCTGCTGGGCGAGGACGTTCCATGCCGCGTGCGAGTCCTTCAGCTTGCCGAAGAGCCAGTCCTTCTGGGTGCTGCCCATGATCGTGGCATCGGGACGCAGGCAATCGGGGCCCGGTTTCTTGATGCCATCGCCGTAGGGCTGGTCGGTCCGGTATTGGCGCGTGTCCAGCACGTGGAAATCCACCAGGCCACCGTGGCGCACGCTGCGGTAGAGCTGCATGTCGGGACCCTTCGGGATGCAGGCGGCACGCAGCGGCATGTGCTCGTAGTAGGCTTGGTAGGCCGCGGCACGGCGCTTCAGGAAGACCTCCGGGGGGACCATGCCCTTCTCCTCCGGGGTGGCATTCGCGTAGTTGTTGTCCACCTCGTGGTCGTCCCATGTCACCACCCATGGCGCGGCCTGGTGCATCGCCTGCAAGGCAGAGTCGGTCTTGTACTGGGCGTGGCGGTTGCGGTAGTGCTCGATCGTCTCGATTTCCGGGCCGATGTGGCGGCGCACGGCATTGTCCCGCTCCGGGCCTTCGTAGATGTAGTCGCCGAGGTGGAAGACCAGATCCGGGCACTCCGCGAGCATGTGCTCATAGGCGGTGAAGTAGCCGGCCTCGAAATGCTGGCAAGAAGCGAAGGCCAGCTTCAGCACGGAGGTCTGGGCTGCCGGCTTGTCCACCCGCTCCAAGGTCCGCGTGCGACCGCGCGGGCTGACTTCCAGGCCCGCCTTGAAGTCATACCAATACCAGCGGTCCGGCTTCAGGCCGGCCACCTCCACGTGCACGGAGTGCGCCCAATCCGGGCTGGCCACCTCGCTGCCGCTGGCCACCACCTTGGTCATGGCCTCATCCTCCGCCACGCGCCAGTGCACCCGCACCGGCTCGGCCGGCATGCCGCCGCCATTCAGCGGCTGCGGCGCCAGGCGCGTCCACAGCACGAAGCCATCCGCCGTGGGATCACCCGAGGCAACGCCGAGCTGGAAGGGATAGGCCGTGAAGCCGGGCACTTCCCGCACCACACCCGCCGCGCCCAGCACCCGCCCCGCGGCCAGTGCCGTGATGAGCGAGGCCGAGCTGCCGATGAAGGAGCGCCGGTTGAGCCGCGGCGACGCCAAGGGGAAGGAGGGGATCGATGCTTTGTTGGTGAACATGTCTTCTAATCTAATTGGACTCTACGTGAATGGACTCAGACCTCTTCCCGCTTCAGCCAGCGGAAACGTACCATTTCGAACCTTCTGCCGAAGTCGGTCACCTTGGGATCCGGGCGCGGATTCAGATTCAGCGAATCGCCATGGATCGGCACCGGCGTGCGCTGCACCACCGCCTCGCACCAGGCCTCCGCCGCGATGCTGCCATCCGCCGCGAGCGAGCTGCCATAGGTGCGGATCACAAAGCTATCCGAGCGCGCCGTGATGGCCGGGCCGATGAACTGCAGCAGGTCCGCCTGCGTGAGGAAGCCAGGCGCCCCCCAGGCGATGGTGTCCGGCTTCAGCTGCTGATCCAGGCGTGTGGGGTCCTGGATGTGATCCATGTTCACATAGTCCGGCAGCTTGGTGTGATCGAGCGGCCACTCCTGGGTGAAGGCGGCGTTCAGCCCGGCGCGGTCGATCGCCGCTTGCAGCGCACCCTTGTTGCCGGTCGCGTCATCGCGGAGCCGGCGGTTCACGAAGTCGGAGAGGGAGAGGAAGGGACCGCGGGCCTTCACCTCCAGCACGATGGCTTCCGCCAGCTTGCGGATCTCGCCGCGGGTGAAGAGGCGCTGCCCGCTCCATGCGCCCTTGTCATAGGGGTCCTTGCCATCCCAAGTGCCGCCGCTCGTGCCAAAGAGCCGCGGGAAGGCCACCTTGTCCCCATAGATACCGCCCGCGCCGGAAAGCAGCAGCGCTTCCCACGCCTTCGCGCTGGCGGAGTTCACGTTGAAGGCACCATCGAGCACGAGCTTCGATGCCGCGCGATGGAAGTCCCGCAGATCGCCCGCCTGGACATCCCCCGCCGCCGGGTTCAACTGCAAGCGGCCATTCGGCAAAGGCGAGCCCGCCGGATCCGCCAGGAAGGCACCCTTCTCCTCCGCCGTGCCGGTGGACAGGAAGAACTCATCCCACATTGAGTGGTTCACCTCATAGCTAAGGTCGTAGATCACCGTGTTGTCGAGCGGTGAATCCCGCAGCAGCTTGCGCGCGAGATAGGCCCAGCTGTCTTGCTTCGAGACACCGATCGTACCGTTCGGATCCGAGCGCCCATCCAGATTGTAGCCGATGCTGTCCTGATTCCAGCCGCCGCGGTCGCGGTTGATCCGCTCGCTGCGCGGCGGTTCCGTGCGCGTGCGGCCCACCCGTGGGTCCACCAGCGAATTGCCCAGCGGATAAGTCGGGTGCCAGATGAATTCCGAAAGCTTCGCGTGCTGGAAGGCACCGAGCGAGGCGACCTCCGTGCCCTTCCGCGGCAGATCGAAAAGCACGCGCGGGTGGCTGAAGCGAATCGCCTGGTCGTAGGGATCGCCATGGCTCAGGCCATTTTCGAAGCGTGGCATCATGTTGTTCCAATCCACCGCACCATCGAAGAGATCCCGCGTGTAGATGCCGAAGAAGTGCGGCGCCACATCGGTCACGTTCTCAAAGGGACTGCGCAGCGAATAGGTGGCGCGCATGTTCCAGGTCCCCAGCGGCGCGCACTGGAAGTGCGGCGTGCCCGCCAAGCTGCCACCGCCCATCCGGTTCGAGGGATGCTCTTCGAACCAGCGCAGACGGAAGCCATCCCGGGTCCGCCGGTCCGGCACCTGGCTGAGCGCGGCATTGCCTAAGGTCGACTTCGGAAAAGGCACGGGATCGAGGTAGCTCCACTCCACCGGCAGTTCGTCCTCATCGCCATACTGATAAGCGCAGGAGACGAAGTCCCCCTGGGGCAACTGGTTGAAGGCATTCAAGTCGATCGAGCCGCTGCCGTTGCCCTTGATCGGCTTCCACAGCATCAGGTAGTCATCGGCCTGGGTATAGCCGGCGAGCTGGACATCGTCTGGCGGCTTGGGTGGCACGAACTCACGCCACTCCGTGGGGGGAAGGTAAATGCGGTCCTTGATAATCTTCGAGTCGGCGCCCGGGTTCTCCGGAGCGAAGAGCGCCTCGTTCGGATTCTGCCGATGGTCCTGGTAGAAGCTGGCCGCGGGGCTCGGTGTCGATTCCGCGTACATGATGTTGTTCGAGTAGATGGTCTCGTCGTAGCGGCGGCTCTGGCGCGGTGACCAGACCACGGTCTCACCGGGACCGATCTTGGCAGCGGACATGCGGAAAAACAAACTGCCCTGCACGGCCCCGCCGTTCTGCCCGCCATTGCCCAGGCCCCAATACATCCGGTAGTTGATCTTTTGACCATTGTTCATGGTCACCTGGATCTGCTTCTTGCCGTTGATGTGCAGGTAGATCATCGAGTTCGGGACCTCGATCTGGAATTGGTAGGGATTCCACAGGGCCACCCGCGGGTAGAGGTGAAGCCGCAGCCCGTAGGGAGCAAAGTTGCTCCCGGCGGCATCATCATAGTAACTAAGGTTATAGTACAAGGAACCCTCGACCAACTTTGGCATCAGGTCGTTCCTTGAGCGGTCGTAGAGATCCACCGGCATCGACTGGCGGCCACTGCCGCTGGTCGTCGTCGCCGTCTCGGCCGCAGTCGAGTAGGTGCCGGGCGGAGTCGAGCTCGCGCGGCGCGCCCAATCCCGCAGCAGCCCGAAGTTCGGGGAAACCCGGTCAAGCCGGGGCGAAGTGCTGGTGGCATCCGCCATGGCCGCGGCATCGCCATTGCGCGGACCCACGAGATTGTCCGCATCCTTCACGCCCACGGAGGGGATGCCGTCGTAGTTCAGGTTGCCGATCGACCCGGAGCTATCCAGATAGGCCGTCAGGTCCTTCCGCCAGCCGCCGGCGCGCACGTCCGTCAGCAGGCCCTTCGAGTCCGTGGTGAAGTCATGGAAGTTCTGCTCGGCCGCTTCCTCGCCGCCGCCTGTTAGATTCAGCTCGCCGCTGGAGACGAGCTTGCCGCGGGTGCCATCATCCAGCTCGGCACCGCCCTCCGCGGCCGACCATGAGGCATCCTGCGCAAGCTGGAGCGAGCGCCATGGGGAGGAGCTCTTCGCGTGCAGCGAGCCGTCCTTGGTGGCCACGTTTGCCTTGATGCCCAGATCGCCCACCCACCAGGCGTAGGCCCCGCGCGGCTTGCCATCCTCGCTGAGCTCCACCCGCGGCACTTCCACGTAGTTGCTCGGGCCACCTGTAGCTTCTGAACCCTTGGCAACCAGCTCGACCATGTCGGCCGAGTTGCCAGCGCTGTCCCCGCTATAGGCCATCTCACCTTCGTTCCCACTCACCAGGGTCGCGATACGCTCCTTGCGCGCTTCCCACGAGCCGTTCCGCAGATCCTTGAGTCCGCCGTTCTCATTGTCCCGGACGATGAAAGGAGAACCGTTCTTCTCCGTGCTGCGCCACACGCTCACCCAGTGCGGGTTCGCGGTGTCGAGCAGCCGCCCGTCCGCACTCACCCGCTGGTCGGGCCCGAGGTGCTGCTGGAGTTCGCCGATCGCGATTTGCAGAGCCATGCGGGCATTCGCGCGCGCCTCGTCCATGGCGCGCTGCGAGCCCGAGCTGCGCAGTGATATGGTGGAGAGCCCGAGCAGGCCGATGACCAAGAGGGCCATCAGGGGCAACAAGATCAGCGCGGCGACCAGCGCGAAGCCGGGAGCACCGGGAGAGAACCGGCGCTTCGTCGCCGGTACCGCCTGAAAGGCCTTCCTCCAAATTTTGGATAGTTGCATGGAACGTGTGATGTGCTGGGAAAAGCTGGTTGGGATCGGGAGGTGGAGCGGGTTTTCAGAAAGGGAAAGGCGGCCGCCTCCCCGCGAGGGAAGCGGCCGCCATGAGGGGCGTGGGCCCGGATCAGTTCGCCGAGTAGCTCACCGACAGGCGGAAGAAGCGGCCGCGCTCACCGCCCCATGGGACGGTCAGGGAGATCTCGCTCGGGTTGTTCACCGTCGGGGTTTCGTCGGTCCAGTTCAGCAGGTTGCTGCTGCTCCGGATCACGTAGCTGAGGCGCGGGTCCGTGCTGGACTTCAGGAAGCGCAGCGTGAAGTTGTTGCCGTTCTTCTCCAGGCTTGGCATCTGGTTGAAGACCGTCGGGTTCAAGCCCAGCGCGTATTCGACCAGGGCCGGGATGCCATCGCGGTCCGCGTCGGAATCCTGTGCCGCACCGCCGATGCCATTGGTCGTGGCCCACTGCTCAAAGGCGCTGGCGGTGGAAGCCTTTGCGGTGTAAATCACCAGCTTCGGCACCTTGTCCGCAAACTGGCCGGTGGCACCGGGCCAGAAGAACTGCCAGCCATCCGTCGTCTCGGGCTTCACGTTGACGCCGAAGTTCGAGTTGCCTTCGCGCCATGCTTGAACCACGCCGGTGACATCGAAGGTCGTGGCACTCGTCAGGCCCATGCCGGCCACCCGCGTGCGCTCGGCGATCGCGATGTCCGTTCCGACCGCCGGACCGTTGAAGCCGAAGGTGCTCGTCGGTGTCCAATCCACCAGCATGCGGTGCACGGCGGCCGGACCGGTCGAGCGTGCATCGACCGAGCCACCCGTGTAGGCGGACGAAGAGGTGTTCAGCACCAGCTCGGCGCGGACGATTTCTTCATCCAGCGGGATGGCACCCACCGTGGCACCGAAGGCCACCGGGAAGTGGAAGATCCCTTCCTGCGTCGCGCCGGTCACCTGGTCGACGAAGGCCTGCTCCAGCGTTGCACCATCGAAGCTGGCCGAGGAGCCCACCACGCGGACCGACTTGTCCGCCGTGAAGCTGTAGCTCTGGCGCTGCATGGCGGGTGCCACGTAGGAGACCACCAGCTTCGGGCGCTTGTTCGGATCGCTGTTGCCGGCGGTGCAGAAGTTCCAGCCGTCGGAAGTGCTGGCATCGTAGATTGCGAGGCCGCGGTTCGCGTCATTCGGATCCGTCGCCGTGGCCCAGGCCCGCACGTGCGCCGTCACATCGGCGGCCTGCACGTCGCCTTGGGCGTTGTTGCCGAATCCGGCCACCGGCGTGCGGGCGCTGAGGCCGCGCACCCCGACGTTCGAGCCTTGGGTCATCTGGATGTAGTTGGTCGTCGCATCCACGGGGAAGAGCAGGCGGTCCACCACCCAAGGGCCGGGCGATTGCGCGTTGTCCGCCACCGCGGTGGTCAGCACCAGCTCGGCCTTCAAGATCGTGGCACCCACCGGGATCTGGCCCGCGGCGCTGCCGAAGAGGTTCTCGAAGCGGAGGATGGCATTCACATCCGGGCTGTTCGCCACGGCATCGTAACCATCCACGGCGTATTGCTGGACGGCGGTCTCAACCGTATTGGTGCCCGCCTCATCCACACGCCTGCCGAAGTAGGTGGTGTAGCCGTTCACCCCGTATTGGAAGGAGGTGGTCTGCACGGAGGGCAGGTAGAGGTGATTACGGATCGTGCCGGTCGCGGCACCGCCGGCGGGGGCATAGCCACTGCCGGTGCCCACGGTCACCACCACGGTCTCGTCCACTTCGAACTGGTTGTCGCCGATGGTGGGAACGGGCACGTCCACCACGGTGACTCCGGCCGGGAAGGTCACGGTGCCGGTCATGGTCTGGTAATCCACACCCGGGGTGGCGGTGCCAGTCGTGGTGTAGCTGATCGTCAGCGGCTGGGAAGGATTGCCACCGATGCGGGCGAAGCGGAAGACCAGCGGGCCGTCGCTTGCCAGGCCTTCTTCCACCACCGGGACCGGCGTGGAGACATAGACATCCGTTCCGGAGCTGGACACCGGCGTGACCGGCACGGCCAGGAAGCGGAAGCCGCTGTTCTGGACGCCACCGGTAATCCCCGGCAGGTCGTGGGAGAAGACCACGAACTTGTTACCAGAGGCATAGTAGGCGTAAATGTTGTCCCCGCCGTTTCCGGAGTTGAAGTCCGCGGAAAGGAACAGGGCCGTGTTGGAGGGATTCACCGCCACGCCATCCCCGAACTGGATCTCATAGCCATTCGGAGTCGCAGTCACCGTCGCGCCGATCGCGGTCAGGTTCTCGTTGAGCGAGGTCAGCGTTCCATCGGCGATGACTAGGCCGCTGAAGACCTGGGGAGCATTCGTCGGCACATACAAGAAGGAGAAGCTGTCGTCCTCCGTATTGCCGTTGTTGTCCGTGCTGCGGACCACCCAGCGGTTCAGGCTGCGGCCGATCGAGGCGAAGTTGTCGGAGGCGGCACCCTGGCTCACCGCCAACAGGTTGCCGCTCATCGGCAGGCCTTCGATCAGGTAATCGCTGACGCCTGACTTCGTGATCGTGACACCGCTGGGCAAGTTCGAGCTGCCACCCACGATCGAAAGATCCGTGTTCACGCTGGCACCCACCCAGCCGTTGCTGAAGGGGAAGTAGCCCAGCGCGAAGCGGCCGGACTCCGGGCGCACGATCGGATTGCCACCGCCCTGCTTGTTGTCGTCCACCTTGAGCGCGTAGTTGCCGCTCGAGTTGTAGGCCACCACGTTGTTGTCGATCGCGCCGCGGGTGGTCGCATCGGAGTAGTTGTTGCCGGCGTAGTTCGTCCCGAAGAGGATGCCGGAGTTGAAGGGCACGGGCCCGCCGTGGACATTCACCGCGGGTGCTCCACGCACGTCACCGGGATTGGTGAAGCCTTCCGGCAGCGGGGTGGTGGCCAGCGTGTTCCAGGGAGTGGTCGCGCTCGGCACGTAGTCCGGATCCAGTTCCGTCACGTCGGACTCCAGGTCACCGCCATCAAGCAGCGCCACCGAGTACCCGGGGACCTGCGGTGCCGAGACCGCGGCCTCCGCATAGATGGCCCTGCGGCTCGCGCTCGCCACCGCATTGTTCGAGGTGTAGGCGAAGGCTTCGATCACGCGGTAGCCCGGCTTGTCCACGGTCCAGCTCAGATTGTAGGGTGCACTGGTGGCCGTGCCCGCGAGCTGACCGCCCACGTAGAAGTCCACCTTGCTCACCGTCACACCCGCCGGGATGTCCAGCGTGGTGTTCAGCGCCAGCTGCTGGCCTACCGATGCGGCGATGCCATTGGCAGGGCTGGTCAGCGCGATCCCGGGAAGCTGCGGGTTCTCATAAGAAAGCACCGGCGCTTCACCCGGGGTGAGGAAGACGAAGCTGAACATCGGCTCGTCCGCCGTGGCACCGTCTTCCAGCGTGGCCAGAATATCGCGGCTCTGCACGATCCAGCCTTGCTGGGCATCGTTCCACTGGTAGCTGACGAAGTTGTTGATGTTCTTCGGCACCGGGTTCGCACCCACCGGCGCGCGGCCGCCTTCCGGGGAGATCACCAAGGTCCCGTCATCGCGGGTCAGGCCGTCGATCTGCAGGAGCCACTGGCCCACGCCCAGCTTGCTCACCGTGTAGCTGCCGCCTTGCAGGGCGGTGCTGCCATCGCTGCGGACCCGGCCCACCGCCTTCACCTGGCCCATGCCGGCCGCGGTCGCCGGCACGTAGGCGAAGGCCACCGGCGAGTTGGTGTAGGCATTGGCCACGTCATCGTTGTTCATGACGGAGGCCGTGAAGGTGCCATCTGCATTCGCGCGGGAGAGCGCGAAGCGCGCTGCGTTTTCACCACCGGTGACGAGCAGCACACCGTTCTGCGAGGTCGCCGGCGTGCCGAAGGAGCGCAGGCTTCTCAAGTCCACCTTGTAGGTGCCGTCGCCCCCTGCCGTGAATTCCGAGCCCAGGCGGATCACCGGAGTGGTATTGAAGCTGGTCGCCGACTTGTAGTTCCCTGCCAGCCAACCTTCGGAAAGCGGGAACCACGCGGCGGACACATCGATGTTGAGTTCGCCGATGCCGCTCGTCGCACTGCCCAGGGTCTGCTGCGTCAGGGCCCACATGCCGTCGACATTGAAATCCACGTGGCTGGTCGCCCAAGAGAGACCGGGGCCGCCTGCGTGCGGGGCGAGCGAGTTGTTGCGCCCGTTCTCCGCCACCGAGCTCAGCAAGACGCCATACATCCGGTCATCCGCGCGGGTGGTGGTGAACTGCAGGGTGTAGTCACCCTTGCTGCAGCCGGAGTTGAGAATCGTGAAGCCATACGGATCACCGGCGATGGCACCGACAGCGCTCGTGCCTCCCAAGTACTGGGACACTTGCACTGCAGCGGCGGTGTTGGCGGAGGTCTTCTGGATCACACTCAGTGTTCCGTGTTCCACCGCGTGGACGGAAGTATTCAGGGCGCAGGCAAGGAGCGTGGCGAGCGCCGGGGCATTGGAATTTTTCATGCGGGCGCAGACCATCAACCGCGTCCCACATCGCAACGAGTGGATAAGGGTGACAAGCAGGACAGAAAGTTTACTGCAAGGCAACAAACAGGAAACGGGATCGCCACATAAGGGGGCGGATGCCCATCTAACAGACGACTGTTAGTGACCGAAACTTCACATCACGATTTCTTCACCGTGCCAAGATTCCCAAGGGAAGCGCATTGATGCTGTCCTGCGGATTTTGCCATGAAGCTTGTCCGGATTGTCCCCCTCACCGTTCTGCTGCCCCTTGCTTCGCCCGCTGTTGAAATCGGAACGCTGCGCGTGACCCAGTTGGCGAACAACAACAACGCTGCCGACTCCACCACGCCGGGGATCTCCCTCAGCATGGGGCCGGGCAGCACCACGGGCGGCAAGTTTCTAACAAGTTCCAACCGCGGGGACTACAATATGGACTTCGGCCAGGCGCGGGACATCGAGGGCGGCGTGCTCTTGAGCTCGGTCGCGCAACTGGGCCGCGATGATAGCGCCACTGGAGGTCCAGCCACGGCTAGCTTCTTCGCAACCAGCAGCTTCGGCTTCAATGACGCCACGGGGAAATACTCCATCGCCATCCACTGGGCGCAGGCCGGCGACAACCTGGAAGCGAACTACGACGTCTCCTACGCCTACCTCCCCTACGATCTCTATCCCGGCGGCTTCGCGACGAATGAGGCGAACAACGAAACGCTGACCCGCTTCACCGGCAGCCCCGGCATTCAACTCGGCACCCAATTCACCGATCCCGCCGATACGAATGGCCAGTATCACCTCGATCTCTCCTCTCTCACAGCGGACGCCTCCCACAACGGTGTCCTTCTCGTCACCGGGGCCAAGAACGAGGACAACTACGCGCTCTCCCGCGCGAATGCAGACGGCAGCTTCGACATCTTCTGCCACGACAATGCGGCGAACGGCGCGGCCTATGAAAACGATGGCGTGGGCTTCTCCTACCTGCGCGCCAGTGCCGCAGGCACCGGCCGTCTCGTCGCGCTGGGCCGTGTGAATGGCGATGGCTCCACCGATGTCTCGGGTGGCAGCTTCACCGTGAGCAAGGGCCCTGCGGGCACTTGGTATCTCAGCATCCCCGGCCAGACGCGGAACAGCGGCACCTTGATCGTGAGCCCGGAAGGCGGCAGCGGCTACAACGTCGACAACATCGTGGCCGCCGGCTGGGACGCCACGAACAACCGTTGGGTCATCGAAAGCCGTGACCTGAGCGGGGATGATCCTCAGCTCCCCGCGCTCCAGGACATGGAGAATCCCGCGGACGATGCCTTCAGCTTCGCCTTCTTCTCATCCCAAGCCGCAAACAAGGCGCCCACCATCACCGCCACCACCCCGGCAGCCGATGCGGTGAAGGTAGCGCGCAATGCACCGCTCTCGGCCAGCGTGGCGGATGCCGATGGCGGCCCGCTCACCGTCACCTACTATGGTCGCCGTGTCGGCGGCGTGGAGCCCACCGATGCCTTCAGCGTGGTGGCCCTGCCGGACACGCAGTTCTACTCGGAGAACGTGGGCGGGGACCGCGCCGCGCTCTTCTCCGCGCAGACCGATTGGATCGTGGCGGAGAAGGATGCGCGGAACATCGGCTTCGTCCTCCACCTCGGGGACATTTCCCAGAACGGTGACAATCCCGCCACAGCACTCGAACAGTGGACCAATGCCTCCAAGGCGATGTATCGCCTGGAGAACCCGAACACCACCGGCCTGACTGATGGCGTGCCCTACATCATGGCCGTGGGTAACCACGACCAGACGCCGATCGGTGACGCAGATGGCAGCACCACCAACTTCAACACCTACTTCGGCGTCCACCCGCAGACCGGCGTCAATCACTTCAAGGGCAAGGGCTACTACGGCGGCACCTCGGTGGCGAATAGCGCCGATAACAACTACACGCTCTTCACCGCGGGCGGCCTCGACTTCATCGTGATCAGCCTGGAGTTCGATACCACGCCGGACACCGCGGATCTCAATTGGGCGGACGGCCTGCTGAAGGCGCACCCCGACCGCCGTGGCATCGTGATCACCCACCACATGGTGAACACCGGGAACCCCGCCAGCTTCAGCGACCTGGGCTCCGCCATCTATGAATCGCTGAAGGACAACCCGAACCTGATCCTCATGCACGGCGGCCACGTCTCAGGGGAAGGCCGCCGCAGCGATACCTACCAGGGCCGCACGGTCCACTCCCTGCTGGCGGACTACCAGAGCCGTAGTAATGGCGGGGATGCCTGGCTGCGGATCATGAAGTTCCGCCCTTCCCTCAACCGCGTGGATGTCAGCACCTACTCGCCCGTGCTCGATGTCTTCGAGACGGACGGCGACAGCCAGTTCTCGCTGGATGTGGACCTGAAGGGCGGCATGGGCCCCTTCACGGAGATCGGCAGCATCACCGTCGCACCCGGTACTGCCTCCTTCACCTGGCCGGACCTCGAACGCGGCACGCGCTATGAATGGTATGCCAAGGTCACCGATGGCATCTCCACCGCCACGACACCGGTGCGCTCCTTCATCACCACCGGCATTCCCTTCGCTCCGGTGGTCGAGCTCACCGCTCCGGTGAATGGCAGCGCGCGCATCGCCGGAAACAACATCGCGCTCCAGGCGAGCGCTAGTGATCTCGATGGCACGGTCAGCAAGGTCGAGTTCTACTCCGGTACCACGAAGCTCGGTGAAGATACCACCGCGCCCTACGCCTTCACTTGGCAGAACGCGCCCGTGGGCAGTCACACCCTGCTGGCAAAGGCGATCGACAACGACGGCAGCATCGGCTCCTCCGTGCCTACCGCGATCCAAGTCGTCGCCCCGCCCGCGGCCCCGAATGTTACCACCGTCTCCACCGCGCGCATCAATGCCGGTTGGACCATCGTGGCGGGATCGCCCTCGCCGCTCGGCTTCACCGCACCCGGCTCTAACAGCGGCGACATCAGCCTGCGCGTGAATGGCACCCAGGTCCCCTTCCTCTCCGGCATCATTGCCGCGTCGAACTGGGAGAACGCTGCCAACGGCACGACCGATTCGATCGACAACCTGGTACTCCCCTATGCCGATGCCAACGGCAAGGCCTGGGTCAGCGTGCTGGACAACGCGAATCCGAATGCCGCCGATGCCAACCCGGCCACCGCGGAGGAATTCGCCGGCACCGCCGTGGGCAGCTTCCCGTATGCCGCGGGCTGGACCGGCGCGAGCGTCTCGGCAGAGGGCAGCATCCTCGGCAGCAAGCTGCCCGCCGGTGCCAGCGTGGTCCGCAGTGGCGATGGGCTCTACGCCATCTCCGGCCTGCCGACCACCGGCAACCTGCTCGCCTTCCCGAATGGCAATGGCGGCACCGATGGCGACAACGTCCTGTCCGTGCGCGCATCCGGCGGCCAGTGGATCGTGGATGTGCGCGACAATTCGGGCGAGTCCCAGAACGGCAGCTTCAGCTTCCTCTACATCCCCGCGGACACGCCCGGCGTGCTCAGCGGCATGATCCGCGCGAATGGCACGCTGAACTCCTTGAACGCTCAGCTCACTACCCTCGGTGCCACCGTCACGAAGACCGCGAACTACTTCGAGATCACCTTCGGCGATGGCACCGCGGTCCGCTCCGCCAATGCGGTGCTCTTTCTGACCAGCGACACGGGCAGCAGCAGCAATGGCTCGGAGAACATCCTCTCCTACACCAGCTCGGGAAATGCCTTCCGCATCTTCAGCCAGGACCTGCCGCAGCTGGCCGGCACCTTTCAGGCCACGGATGTCCGTTTCCTCGCTGTGCCCTTCAGCCTCGCCAGCTTCGCAGCCGTGCCGCCCACGGTATCCGTCTCCGCGAGTGATGCCAGTGCTGGTGAGTCCGGCACGGACCAGACCCTGGCCTTCACCTTCACCCGCAGCGGCTCCACCTCCGGGGACCTCAGCATCTCCTATGCTACGTCCGGCACGGCGCAGGGCGGTGCCGACTACACGCAGCTCGCAGGCAGCGTGGTCATCCCCTCCGGCCAAAGCTCGGCGACGGTAAGCACCACGGTCCTGCCCGATGACAAGAGCGAAGGCACAGAGGATGTTCGCGTCACCCTGCTGCCGAATGCTTTCTACACCATCGGCTCCCCGAACACCGCCAGCGCCACCATCGCCGATCGCCCGCTGCAAGCCTTCCTCCACGCCTCCGGCTCCAGCTCCCCGGACGCCGATGACGATGGCGACGGCGTCTCTAACATCCTGGAATACTACCACGGCAGCCAGGCCTCAGAGGCCGCCAGCCGCGGCTCGCTGCGCGCCACCGCCGTATCGGGCAATGTCTTCACCGCCCGCTTCCCCCACGCCAAGGGCGCAACTGACGTAAGCGCCGCCGCCGAGTGGTCCACCGACCTCACCCACTGGCACCGCAGCGGTGAAAGCAACGGCACCCAGACCGCCTCCATCCAGCTCAGCCCCGTCTCCCCACCCCAGGAAGACCCCGAGACCATGGAAGCAACGCTCACCCTAACAGCCGGCCCCGCCCCCGCCTCCGTCTACCTGCGGATCGTGGTCACTCCCTGACTTCGACCAGAAGCCGCTGGACTTGTTGGACGACGTTTGTCTGCAGCGCCGGTAGGCGCATCGGAACTTAGCCGGTGGTGGAGGCTTTGCGGAACCACCGGTAAAGATGGTGAAGAAATTTGAGCCCCGGCAGGGGCGACGGAAATGAATGCCGGAAGCACCAGGGTGCTTCCGGAATCTGGAGCCGGCGGGCCGGGAATGCCAAGGAACTACGATATCGCCCGTAGAAGCGGCACTTTCGCCGGCCCTCCGGGGCGGCAATCCTTGTGGCGGCCTATCCGGTGGTTCCGCTATCGCTTCACCACCGGCTTGTATGTTCCGATGCGCCTCCAGCGCGAAGAACCGGGCAATTCACTCACTTGTGGATACGGAAACGCCCCCCCGCCTACCCTTAGCGGAACGACGGTCCCTGCCTTACGGCTGCGCCACCAATGACCGGAAAGCAATCGCCTGCCTCACCACCGGAGGCGTCGCTGCATCTTTCCCCATCACCGCGTGCCACAAGATCTCATTCAGCGCGAAGTCATCCACCAGATCATATTCGCTGAAGTCCATCTTGTTAGACCGCCCCGAGCCGTACGAAAGCTCGTTGTTCTTCTCCTCCAGATCCACCTGCGCCGCCTCGTGCGTATAGGCACCCAGGTCCGCCTGGTCCGTGAAGCTATTGAACATCGGCCGCGCCGCCGCATCAAACTGGCTCAGTGGATCCAGCCCCAGGATCAACTCCATCGTGCGGATCAGGCTCACCGTCGAATACATCGTGTTATCCACCATCTTCCTCTTGGTATACGGCGAGATCACCAGACCCACCGTGCGCTGCGCATTCACATGGTCCGGCCCGTTCTGCGCATCATCCTCGATCACGAAAATCGCCGTCTCCTTCCACAGCGGCCCGTGTGAGATGTGATCCACGATTTGCCCCAGGGCCAAGTCATTGGATGCCACACAAGCCACCGGCGTGAAAGTCCCCACCTGCGTCCCCGTCGTGTGATCCTCCCCCAGGCTCATCACGATGAAGCTCGGCATCTTCCCCTCGTCCGCCATCCGGTCATACTCGCCTAGGAACACCTCGGCACTGTCCGTATCCCGGTTCTTCTTCCCGGCCACCTTCGGGATCCCGTACTCCGGGCACATGTGTCCGACCAAGCCCGGAACCCGCCCCTCCATCTTCAGCGCACCGTTCCCATCGCTGACCCGCCGTCCGTACTCACCATAGACCCGATAGCTCAGGCCCGAGCGCGCACACGCATCCCACAAGTAACCGGAAGGCGCGTTCTGCAAGTGCCCCTCGTCGTCATCATCCACACCCTCGCGCTTCGAATAGGTCAGATGCCAGTCGCGCGCGATGTAATCCGTGTTGTAAGCCATCGTGCTCCATGGATGCCCGTCACGGCTCACCTGTCCATTGCAGTAAAGATTATCGAGTAGCACGAACTCCTCCGCCAGCTTGTGGTGATTCGGCGTCACCTTGCGCGGGAACATGCACAGCCCCGGATCGCCATTGCCCTTCGGCGCATCACCGGCAGCCAGGTCACCGAAGACCTGATCATAGGTGCGGTTCTCCTTGATGATGTAGATCACATGCTTGATCGGGCTCGCCTCGCCCACGCGCGTGGGGATCGCCGTCTTCACCGGATGCGGAGCCGCGGTGAGCAACTCGTCGGAATAAGGGCAATTGCGGTACACCTTCGCCGTGTAGTCCTTCAGCGTCGCCTCATCCGGCACCGGCACCACCGTGAGCGCGCCGCTCATCTGCGTGCCGATGTACGGGAACTTCCGGCCACGCGGGCCGGGCTTTGCGGCATCGCCATCAGCAGCCTCGTTCGGCTCGGTCAGTGGATTGGCATGCGATTGCAGGCCCTTGCCCACGCCGATCAGCAGGTTCTTCCCATCCGGCGTCACCGCCACCGCGGTGGGATACCACCCGGTCGGGATGAAGCCCTTCACTCCCGACTGCCGCGGCGTTTCCACATCGATCACCGCGATGCAGTTGTTATCCGAATTCGCCACATAGAGCGTCTCGCCATCCGGATCCAGCGCCAGCGCTTCCGGCGTGCTGCCTTCCGGCGCCTTCGGGAAGAGCGCCGTGAAGATCGTCTCCACCACCACCCCGCGCTTCGTGCTGATCACGCTCACCGTGTTGCTAGAGGCACAGGCCACGAACAAGCGGCCGTCCTCATGCAGCACCATCTGGTTCGGGTGCTCGCCCACCGGGATCTTCGCCACCACCCGGAAATCCGCCGGATCGATGACCAATACCTGCCGCCCCGCCCAATCGCTCACGTAGAGCTGCTTCGGCCCCACCACGATGTCATAAGGCCGGCCGCCAACTTCTAGAACCTTCGTACTTCCATCCTTCAGGCTGATCGCGTTCAGCTTCCCCGCATTGACATCCAGCGAGTAGAGCAAGCCCCGCGCCTCATCACGCGCCACCCCGGAAAGGAAGGACTTGATCTCCTCCGCCGGTGCCTGCCCCGCCCTCGCCGCCTCTTGCCTGACCTCTCTTGCCGTCGGCTCGGTCGGACTGGTCCGCGTGAAGACACCATCCCTCAAGTCGAAGGTGTGGAGATTCCCGTAGCCGCCGCCGGACCACCAGACCTTGCCCGCAGGCTCATCCACCGCCAGCCCATACCAGCTCTCCCGGGAAGTCGCGCCAGCGACCTGCTCCCCGCCCTCACCGCTGATGTCCACCAGGTAGAGGTTGTGCTTGTTATAGCCACTCGTCCCGACCAGCACATGCTTGCTGTCCGCCAGCGGGATCACATTCAGCGGCAGGTCCGTGGTGGTGAAGTGCTTGCCCACCGGCGTGAGGTGCCAGCCATTCGGCAAGAGGAAGCCCGTCTCCGTAGGACCCGCGACCGGTGACTTTTCCTGGGCACTTCCCAAGGACGCCAGTGCCAGCAGGCACAGCAAGGAGCGCGTGAGGTGACAATTCGACATGATCTGGAGAAACGATGTGGGTGAATGAATTTTCTCAAACACGCACCGCTGCTGCTCCCCGTTCAAGCAATGCTTCGTGACAAGCCAGCGACAAATCCAAGCCACGGGCCATCGCAAGGCGACGCGATTGTCACACACCCTGTGGTGAAGCGTGGCACCGCTTTCCCTTACACGCGCCCATGACTTCGCGCGTGCTTCGCCTGCTCCTCCTTCTCATTCCTGCACTTGCCTCCGCGCAGGACAAGGACAAGCCCGCCAAGCACACGCTGCGCCTGCTGCCACTTGGCGATCCACCGCCATTCCTACAAGAAGTTCGGAACGGCGTGCGCTACGAGATCCCCGCCGCGGAAGGCACCATCCCGCCGCGCACCCTGGAACTCCACATCCCCGTGGAGAAAGGCGAGGAGACCTCACAGCTTCGCTTGCGTCTCGGCTCCGCATCTTCACCACTGGAGTTCCCCCTGCCGGAAACCAAGATCGTGGAAGCGCGCCAAGGCAACAACGTCTGGGCGAAGATTCCCCTCTCCACTTCGGAAGCCAGCCTGGCCCTCGTCTGGCGCGGTGGCGCGGACTGGAGCAAGGCCGGCGTGATGACGATCCCCGATGGCAAGGCCGATCGCAGCAAAGGCGACTGCCGCTTCGTCAACCTCACCGCCAAGCCCCTTGGCCTGATCTGGGGCACCGAGCGCCTGAAGCTCGAGCCCCGCACCACGCTCGTCCGCAGTATCCCGGCGGGCACCGAAGACCTGGCCGTGAGCATCCTCTTTCCCGATGCCAAGAATAACCCGCGCCCCTGCCTGGCCACCCAGATCTCCCGCCGGGCCGACAAGCTCCAGCAGTTCTTCATCTACGCCTCGGACGAGAAGGAAGCGCGCATGCCCGTGAAGGTGCTGCCTCTGGAAGAGGACCGCTAAACGGACAGGAATCGGGCTCCCGCGGCGTAGAACTGCTGCGCCATGGCCCTGAAACCCACTTTGTTTGCTGCCTCCGCACTTCTGTTAGCCTTCGGCCCGGCAGGAGCGGAGACGGCGCCCGTGGATTGCGTCAACCCGCTCTCCGGCACGAATGGCGATGCCGAGTTCTCGCGCGGCAATACCCTCGCGGCCATCGTCGCGCCCTTCGGCATGACCACCTGGGCACCGCAGACGGATGCCGATGCCGGGCCCTTCTATCAAATGAAGCATACCCGCTTCGAGGGCATCCGCGCGACCCATCAGCCCAGCATCTGGATCCGCGACTACGGCGACTTCCTGGTCATGCCTGTCGTGGGTGATACCGCAGGCGATCGCAAAAGCCGCGCTTCCGAGTTCACGCATGAGAAGGAGACCGCGCGGCCCTACTACTACTCCGTCGCTCTCGACCGCTACAATGCCCGCATCGAAGTCGTCCCGAGCACGCGCTGCTCCTTCATGCGCTTCAGCTTCCCGGACTCCGACAAGTCCGCTCTCGTCCTCGATACCGAAGGCGAAGTCGAGGCCGCCAACCCGGAGAAAACCAAGCTCCGCGGCACCGCGCGCCACGTGACCTTCGGCGCACCGGGGAACTTCGCGATGTACTTCGTCGCCGAGTTCGACCAACCCTTCGACAGCATCGACAGCCGCAAGGACAAGAAGCTCACTACTGCCAGCATCCGCTTCAAGTCCACCCAGGCCTCGCACCCGGTGAGCGTGAGGATCGGCACCTCCTTCATCAGCCACGAACAAGCGGAGCTGAACCTCCACCGGGAAATGCCCGACTGGGACTTCGACGCCGCCCGCGACCGCGCGCGTGACGAATGGGCCCGCGAGCTCGCCGTGGTGGACATCAAGGGTGCCAGCGAAGCCCAGCGCCGCACCTTCTACACCGCGCTCTACCGCTCCCTGCAGTTCCCCCGCATCTTCCACGAGCCGGATGCCCAGGGAAAGATCCGCCACTACAGCCCCTTCGCGGATGGCAAAATCCTCGATGGTCCGCTCTACACCGACAACGGCCTCTGGGACACCTTCCGCACCGGCTTCCCCTTCCTCGTCCTCTACACGCCGCAGCACAGCTCGCAGATCCTGGAAGGCTGGCTCAATGCCTATCGCGAAGGCGGACGCCTGCCCACCTGGCCCAGCCCCGGCAATCGCCCCTGCATGATCGGCTCGCACGGTGACTCGATTTTCGCCGATGCCTGGGCCAAGGGCCTGCGCAGCTTCGATCTCAAGGACGCCTATGCCGCCGTGCGCAAGAACGCCACGGAGAACGACAGCTGGGGCTTCGCCGGGCGCGACCATCTAACAGAATACATCGACAAGAGCTACGTCCCCAGCGACGTGCGCAAGGACGCTGCCACCTCATGCACCCTGGAGTATGCCTACGATGACTTCTGCGTCGCCCAACTCGCCAAGGCCGCTGGCAAGGACGAGGACGCCAAGCTCTTCATGCAGCGTGCCGGGAACTACCGTAATGTCTGGGACGCCAAGACCGGCTTCATGCGCGGCAAGCTCGCCAACGGCAACTGGCAGGAGCCCTTCGATCCGCTCGCGTGGGGCGGACCCTTCGTCGAGGGCAATGCCTGGCAGTGGACCTGGTCCGTGCAGCAAGACCCCTATGGCCTGATGGATCTGTTAGGCGGGCGCGATGCCATGGCCGCCAAGCTCGACGCGCTTCTCTCTATGCCCACCACCTCCGTCCCGGGCAGCTACGGCCACCTCATCCACGAGATGCGCGAGGTGGAGTTCTCCAAGATGGGCCAATACGCCCACGTGAATGAGCCCTGCCATCACGTCCTCTACTTCTACAACTACCTCCGCCAGCCCTGGAAGACCCAGCTCGCCGTGCGCCGCGTGATGGACGAGCTCTACAATCCCGACGGCATGATCGGCGATGAGGACACCGGCCAGATGTCCGCCTGGTACGTCTTCAATGCCGCAGGCCTCTATCCTTTCTGCCCCGGCACGCCCTACTACCTCATCGGCAGTCCGCTCTTCAGCGAGACGATCATTCGCCTCGCCGAAAAGAAGACCTTCATCGTCCGCGCCGCGAACAACAGCGCGGAGAACCGCTACATCCAATCGGCCAAGCTCAACGGCCAGCCCCTCACCAAGACCTGGCTCACCCACGACATCATCACCGCCGGCGGCACCCTGGAGTTCGAGATGGGCGGCAAGCCCAACACCGCCTGGGGTAGCAGCGAGGCCGATGCCCCGCCAAACCACTTCCGTTAGAACCGCAAGCGCCTACTCCTTCGGTGGCTTCGCCAGCAGCATTACCGCCCGCGCCGGGATCGCCTCGCGGAAGGCGATCATCGTCTGGCCGGGCTGCTTGCCTTTGCCTTCCGCACCCCGCGTTTCAATCCGCGAGACGTGGCCGATGACATTGCCGGAAGCATCCAGGACTGCCGCACCGCTCGAACCCGGCGCCCAGTCCGTGCTCACGTTCACGCGGAGCCGTTTCGCATCCTCCAGCTTCATCGGGTCGCCCGGGTCACCATTCCAATAGAAACGGTTCACGATCCCGGTGCTGAAGTACCCGGCGTGGCCGAAGGGCTCGCTGTAAAGGAAAGCCGCATCCCCCGGCACGATCTGGTCCTGCAGCGCCAGCGGCTCGAAGTGGCCGCCCTCGACCCGCAGCAGGGCCACATCCATGTCCTCGGAGGCTGCCAGCACCGACTTCACCGGATAGACCTTCTCCTCATCGTCCACTGCGATCAGATAGCCCTCGCGCATTTCCATGTCAGAGCGCACGCAATGGTCGCAGGTCGCCACCGTGCCCTTGCCGTCGATCGCATAGCCACCGGCCAGATTGAGATGCCAGTGGTCACAGCGCGGGCACAGGTAGAGCCAGCCGATCCTTACGTAGCCCTTCTTCGCTTTCGCCGCGATCTCCGGCGGCGTGAGGCGCGCCGTCTGCGGTGCCGGCAAGTCGACGGCCGCGCCTTCCGGCTGCTTGAGAATCTCCTTCACCTGCTCGCGGGACATCAGCTTGCCCGCCTCCCGCAGCTCCGTGGCGATCTTCATGATGCCCTCGTCGCGCTCGATCTCAGCGCCGCGCTCGATCGCGACGCCTGGCGCTTGGGCCATGGCTCCGGTGGTACTCAGGAGGAACAGAAGGGCAGCTGCGGTTTTCATCGTGACGAGCTTCTACGGGAATTATTCTTCACCGCTATCGTCCTGCTCCGGTGCCGCTTCAGATTCTTCCCCCGCGGCGGGCGCCTCCGCGGCTTCCCCGCTGGGGCTCTCCGCGTTGGAGTCTTCGCCATCCGGAATCACCAGCGCGATGTCCTGCAGCTTCTCCCCTTCCTTCAGGGTCAGAAGCTTCACGCCCATCGTATTCCGTCCCGCCTCGCGGACTTCGGCCACGCGGATCCGGATGCTCTGGCCACCGGAGGTCATGAGCATGAGCTCTTCATCCTCGCGCACGGTCAGGGCTCCCACCACCTCGCCGGTCTTCTCGCCGACCTTCATGGTGATGATCCCCTTGCCGCCGCGCGATTGCGCACGGTAGTCGTCGAAGGGCGTGCGCTTGCCGATCCCGTTCTCGGAAGCCACCAGCAGCGTCGCGCCTTCGGTAACGATGGCCAGGCTCACCACATAGTCGTCTTCTTCCGGGCGGATACCGGTCACACCCGCGGTGGCGCGGCCCAGCGGGCGGCTCTGTTCTTCATTGAAGCGCAGGCTCAGGCCCTGGCGCGTCACGAGGATCACCTCGTCCTTGCCACTGGTGAGGCGCACCCCGATCAACTCGTTGCCCTCCTCCAGGTTGATCGCGATGATCCCGTCCTTGCGATAGTTGCGGAAGTCGTTGAGCGGCGTCTTCTTCACCTTGCCACTGCGCGTGGCGAAGAACACGTATCCGGCATCCTCGCGGAAGGTCACGTCGGTGCCATCATCATCCGTGGCCCGCTCGATCCGCAGCACCGCGGCGATTTTCTCCTCGGTCTTCAGGTTGAGCACATTCCGGATACTGCGTCCCTTCGAGGTGCGGGAGCCCTCCGGTACATCGTACACCCGCTCGACGTAAGCCCGTCCGCTGTTCGTGAAGAACATCAAGTAATCATGCGCCTGCGCGCTGAAGAGCTGCTCGACGAAGTCGTTCTCCTCCTCGTTCGCGGTCCGCGTCTCCATCCCGCGCAGGCCCTTGCCACCGCGCCCTTGGACGCGGAACTCGCTGGAGGCCGTGCGTTTGATGTAGCCGCGGTGGGAAATCGTCACGATCATCGCATCGTTCGCAATGATGTCCTCCATCGCGATCTCACCCTGCTCGGGCAGAATCTCGCACTTACGAGGGTTGCCGTACTTCTCCCGCACCGCCCGCAACTCGTCCTTGATGATCGTCAGCACGCGCTCCTCGCGGGCCAGGATGTCCATCAGGTCCGTGATCTCGGCCAGCACGTTGTCGTACTCGCCCTTGATCTTGTCGCCTTCCAACGCGGTGAGCTGATAGAGGCGCAGCTCCAGGATCGCATTCACCTGGCGCTCGGAGAAGACGTAGCGGTCGCCCTGCACCGATCCCTGCGAGCGGATGAGGATGCCGAGGCGCTCCGCCGTTGCCGTCGCAAAGGAATAGGCCGCCAAGCGCTCGCGCGCTTCGTCGCGATTCTTCGAGGACCGGATGATCTCGATGAAATCGTCAATGTGGCCGAGCGCCAGCAGGTAAGCTTCCAACAGCTCCGCGCGTTCCTCCGCCTTGCCCAGCAGGTAGCGGGTGCGGCGCACGATCACCTCGCGGCGGTGCTCGATGTAGCAATCCAAGGCTTCCTTGAGCGACAGCAGCTTCGGCCGCCGCTGGTGGATCGCCAGCATGTTCACACTGAAGGAAGTCTCCAGCGAGGTCAGCTTGAAGAGCTGGTTCACGATCACCTGCGGCCGCGCATCGCGCTTCAGCTCGATCTCGATCCGCGTCTCTTCGTCGGAAAGGTCACGCATCCCGGAGATCCCGGTGATCGTCTTCTCGTTCACCAGCTCGGCGATGCGCTGCTGCAGCGTCGCGCGGTTCACGCCATAGGGCACCTCTCGGATCGTGATGATGGACTTGCCGGACTCGCTCTCCTCCACCTCCACGCGGCCACGCATGCGGATCGAGCCACGGCCGGTGCGGAAATACTCCTCAATGCCGCGGATGCCGCGGATCTCGCAGGACACCGGGAAGTCCGGACCCTTCACATACTGCATCAGCTCCGGCAGCGTGATCGCCGGATTGTCGATCTGCGCGCAGATCGCATCCACGATCTCATTGAGATTGTGCGGCGGCAGGTTCGTCGCCATGCCGACCGCGATGCCCGTGCCGCCGTTCACCAGCAGGTTCGGGAAGGCGGAAGGAAGTACGGTGGGTTCCGTAAGTCGCTCGTCGTAGTTCGGGACGAAGTCGACCGTGTCCTTGTCCAGGTCCTCCATCATCGCCAGGCCGAGGTGCGTGAGCCGCGCCTCCGTGTATCGCATGGCCGCCGGGGGATCGCCTTCCACCGAGCCGAAGTTCCCCTGCCCGTCGATCAGCCGCTCGCGCATCGACCACGGCTGGCCCATGTTCACCAGCGTCGGGTAGATCACCGCCTCACCGTGCGGGTGGTAGTTACCCGAGGTGTCACCGCAGATCTTCGCGCACTTGATGTGCTGCTTGCCCGGCGCCAGGTTCAGCTCGCGCATCGCAAACAGGATGCGCCGCTGCGATGGCTTCAGCCCGTCACGCACATCCGGCAGCGCGCGCGAAATGATGACCGACATCGAGTAGTCGAGGAAGGACTTCGAAAGCTCTTCGGCGACGTTGATCGGCTTGATCGGATCTTGAGACGACATGGGGAAAATAGGTCAGGCGCGGGAAAGCGCGTTGGCAGAGACAAAGAGGTTTCGGACGCGGAACGCAGCAGGGCTTTCCTGGATGAGAATGGCTTTGAGATTTGGCGACTTCGCCGCAAACCACGGCTTCTTCATGATCCGCGAGCGGTCATTCACCCAATCCGGCGCGGGCATGTCATGCGTTTGGCAAAGCCACGCCGCCGCAGCGGCGAGATACGCATCCGCCAGCCCGTTATCCGAGAGCTTCGACGCCAACGACGCAGGCTCTTCCGCCAATAGTTCGATAGACGGATCATGGCGAAAGCGATCGAGGAAATTCCTCAACGCATAGCTGAAGTCCGATGCCTCCTGCACCGACTCCATGCTTGTCCTCAGACTTTTCCGGATAGCTGTGGTCATTCCGATTCGGAGCTGAGTTCGGCCATGATTTCCTCGATAAAGTAGACGATCTTCGGAGGCAGCATGGATTCCTTGTAGTAGCTGCAGACCAAGTCGATCACGGCGGAGGAATCGGTAATACCAAGCCGCCTCACCAAGGTGATCACGTCCGTCTTATCACCCGCGTGATCGTAGTCCGCCACACGACTGGCCAGACACTTCATCGCGAGCAGGTATTCCGTGGTCGGCCGCATCACGCGGAGATTGCTGAAGACCGGCATCCCGTCGGAAGTAACGTCACCCCGATCCGAGACGAATCCCTTCACGCCATCGTTGAGCCAATCGGCGTCCAAGCCTGACTCTGCCGCCACTTGCCGTGCAGCTTCCAGCACTGCGGTTTTCGGCACGAAAATCGCATCGACGTCCCGGGTGGATTCCCGGGCATCGAAGGCCAGCAGCATCGCGGCCCCGCCGAATATGCATAGTTCGCCGATCACGCCTTTCTGCAACAAGAGTTCATTGAGCCGCTCCAGCGCCGCCACGATCTGTTCGCGACTAAGCTTGTCGGGGTGGCCCTCCATGGATCACACGTCGAGATTCCGCACATTCAGCGCATTGTCTTCAATGAACCGCTTCCGCGGCTCGACGATATCGCCCATCAGGATGTCGAACATGCGGTCAGCCTCGACCGCGTTATCTTCATCCAGGCGCACGCGCAGGAACTGCCGCGTCTCGGGATCCATGGTCGTGGAGAACAACTCCTTCGCGTTCATTTCACCCAGACCCTTGAATCGTTTGATCTGCACGCCGCGGCGACCGATCTCCAGCACCTTCGTCAAGATCTCCGGGATCGAGAACACCGGCGTCACCACCTGCTTCTCACCCTCGCCTTCCACCAGTTCGAAGAGCGCCTTGTCGTCATCGAAGAAGCGAACCGTTGGCAGGCCGATCTCCTCCACCCTCGACATGATCTTTTGGATCGCGTGCGACTCGTGCAGGTCATGCCGCACCGCACGCCGGCTCGGGCCATCGCCCAGCACCGTATCCTCCGAAGGAAGCTCGCCGAAGAGACGCAGGTCCTTGTTCTCCGCGGCGAAGTCCCGCAGGTCCGCATCGTTGGTGAAGTAGTGGATCGACTCCTGATTGCCCACCCGCACCCGCACCATGTGCTCCGGCAGATGGCCGTTGATCCGCGCGTCGAGGTAATTGCGGAAGGACCCGCCGTTCCCTTCGATCGATGAGGAATAGCGCGAGAGGTTCGATAGCGCCTCGAGAATCGACTTCAGCTCATCCGAATCGAAGCTCTTCGTCCCATCCGGCAAGCGCAGCGTCACATCGCCCGCGCCCAGATCGATCAGGATCCGGTTCAGCGCATCGTTGTCCTGCACATATTCGTGCCGCTTCTTGCGCGAGACGAGATACAGTGGCGGCTGCGCGATGTAGAGATAACCGCGCTTCACCAAATCCGGCATGTGCCGGCAGAAGAAGGTCAGCAGCAGCGTGCGGATGTGCGAACCGTCCACATCGGCATCGGTCATGATGACAATCTTGTGGTAGCGCACCTTCTCGACCTTGAACGAGCCGTCCTGCTCACCATCGCCAATGCCCGCGCCGATGGCGGTGATCATCGACTGGATCTCCTTGTTTTGAAGTGCCCGGTAGAGGCGCGACTTCTCGACGTTGATGAGCTTGCCGCGCAGCGGCAGGATCGCCTGCGTGCGCCGGTCGCGGCCCTGCTTGGCCGAGCCACCGGCGGAGTCACCTTCGACAATGTACAGCTCGGACTTCGCCGGATCGCGCTCGGAGCAGTCCGCCAGCTTGCCCGGCAGGCCACCTCCAGAGAGCGCCGACTTGCGCACCGTCTCGCGCGCCTTGCGCGCCGCCTCACGGGCGCGCGCGGCATTCACCGACTTCTCGATGATCCGCTTGGCCAGGTTCGGGTTCTCCTCGAAGTACTGGATCAGGCCATCATAGACGATCGACGAAACCACGCCTTCGATCTCCGAGTTCACCAGCTTGCCCTTCGTCTGCGAGGAGAAGCGCGGGCTCGGCATCTTCACCGAGATCACGCACACCAGGCCCTCGCGCACGTCATCGCCTGTTAGAGCGGGATCCTTGTCCTTGAGAATCTTGTTCGCCTTCGCGTACTGGTTAACCCCGCGCGTCAGCGCCGTGCGGAAGCCGGTCAAGTGCGTGCCACCATCCGCATTCGGAATCGAGTTCGCGAAGCAGAGGATCTGGTCGTTGTAAGAGTCGTTGTACTGGAAGACCACATCCGCAAACACATCCTCCTGCGACTGCTTGCCATCGTAGTCGATGTCGATCTGGCGCTTGCCGGTGATGATGACCGGATCCTCATGCACCACGGTCTTGGTGGCGCCGAGTTCCGTGACGAACTCCACGATCCCCTTCGCATAGAAGAACGAAGTCTTGCGCAGCGACTCAGGACGCTCGTCCTCCAGATCGATGGTCAGGCCGGGATTCAGGAAGGCCAGTTCCTTCAGGCGGGTGGAAAGCCGGTCGAACTTGAACTCGATCGTGTCCACGAAGATGGTGGCATCCGGGAAGAAGGTGATGGTCGTGCCGGTGCGCTTCTCGTCCACCTCGCCCACCACATGCAGCGGCTCGGTCGTCTTGCCGCGCTCGAAGGCGATCACGTGGACCTTGCCATTGCGGTAGACCTCCGCCTTGAACCAATCCGAAAGCGCGTTCACGCACTTGGCGCCCACGCCGTGCAGACCGCCGGAATACTTGTAGGCACCCTGCCCGAACTTGCCGCCCGCGTGCAGGTTCGTCAGCACCAGCTCCACCGCCGGGATCCCGAACTTCGGGTGGACATCCACCGGAATCCCGCGCCCGTCGTCCGCCACGGAAATCGAGCCATCCACGTGGATCGAGACCTTGATGCGGTTGCAATAGCCCGCCAGGTGCTCGTCGATCGAGTTGTCCAGCACCTCGAAGACGCAGTGGTGCAGGCCGCGCTCATCGGGGTCGCCGATGTACATCCCGGGCCGCTTCCGGACAGCCTCCAAACCCTCGAGTTTGTCGATCTGGGCAGCATCGTACGCCTGCTCGCCGCTGACGTTGGTATCGGCCTTTTCAGGCTCCTTGTGCTCTTCGGACATGGACTTCCGGAGGGTCTGAAATCCATGCCGGGGAGACAAGGCAGATCGTCCGGAAAACCGGCTTATTTTCACCCTCCCAACCCATTGGAAAAGAGCGACTTAAATTCCAAAAAATTCCCGCTCAGAGTCCCAAGCAAGCGCGCTGCCAGTTAAGCAAAACTTCCTCGGGCTGAGCATCCCCTTCTGCGATCGATTCGATGGTCGAACGCGGCGCGATCAGCGAGGAGTCGATGTCCAATTCCGCCGCCTTGCCGTCCCGCAGGGAGATCAGCTTGCCCACCCGGGCATCGAACTCCGCATCCCGCCGCCGGCGCAGCCCACGCGGCTTCTCGGGCCATTCCTCGGGCTTCCGGTTGCGGGCCTCATCCAGCACGTCGGTCAAGCGCTTGCGCCGGTCCGGACGGTAGTGCGGCGGGATCTCGATCCGCTTGCCACCGGCCAGCGCCAAGCTCCAGTCGATCAGCTGGCGATTCGTCACCACCATGAAGGAAGGCCGGTCCCAGGACGAAGCCTCGGTATCCCGCCATTCCCATAGGGCCTTCAGGAAATTCAATCCGCCGCGGTCCAGACGGCCAGAGCCCTGGATGCGCCACGGCTCGTCCCGCGCTTCGTCGCGCTCCAGCACCTTCAGGCGGGCGGCCTCGCAGCTCTCCACGAACCACTCGAAGCGACCCTTGTCCATCAGCGCCTCGCTGATCTCCTCGCCCATCGGCAGGAGGTAGCGCACGTCGTTGAGCGCATACTCCATCATCTTCGCGGACAGCGGCCGCTTGCCCCAGTCCGCCTTCTGCGAGGACTTGGACAGCACCACGCCGAAATACAGCTCCACCAAGTCCGCCAGGCCGAAACGACGCACGCCCAGCAGGCGCGCCCCGATCTGCGTGTCATACACCACCGGCGGCAGCGTGCCGAAGCTGCGCCGCAGCATCGTCATATCGTAGTCCGCCCCGTGCATCCACACCGGGCGCTGCGCCAGGAAATTGCCCAACGGCGACAGGTCTTCAATGCTCAGCGGATCGATCAGGACATTCTCCCCGTCGCAGGAATACTGCACCAGACAGAGCGATTCCCGATAACGGTGCAGGCTGTCCGCCTCCGTATCGATGGCACAGACGGCATCGGCCGGCGGCCGGGAGAGCAAAGAAACGAGTTCCGTGGAGTCGCTGACCAAAGGAAGGGAAGACATGACCCTGGGGGAACCTTCAGGCGAAAGGGAAAGCTCCGGAGCCCTGATCGCGGACTCCGGAGCTCTTGTCGAATTCAAAAAGCCGAATCATGCGGCATACCGGCCAATCACTTGAGGGTGGTGGCGCTCAGGGTGACCTGGATGTTCGGCAGCGGAGCCGCGGGATCGGCCACCGGATCGTCGCTGGTCATGCGGATGAAGGGCTGGGTCAGGTTGACCGTCATGGCACCCGTCGGGTTGCCAGCGAATCCCGGGCGGGGGATCAGCGCGACGATCGAGCCGTCTGCAGCCAGAAGCTTCACTTCGATCAGCACGTTGCGCGTGGAAGCCACCGTGCGGAAATCCTGGGTCCAGCCCTTGCCGTCCTTGATCGGGGTCAGCTTCTTCTTAGTGCCATCCTTGATGCCGAAGGAGTAGCGCAGGGTGTTACCGGTCCGCGGGCGGAAGGGAGCCTCAAATACGATCTGGTTGGTGCCATTCAGGAAAGCTGGCGCGGGGCCAACCGGCTGGACGTTCGGATCGAGGATCGGGTTCGGCAGGCGGGTCAGCACGCGGCTGAACTCGGAGGTCACCGCCGGCACGCCGAAGGGAATGTCGGTAGCCAGCGGCACGAACTGCTCACGGGCGGAGGCGGTGATATCCTCGTTGGTCGGGAACTGGTAGGCGTACTCCTGGATGTTCGTCATCGAGTCGCGGTCGAAGTTCGCATTTGCCGCGTAGTCGCGGGTCGCCGTGCCGGCCGGCAACGTGCTCTTCACGTAACCGGGGAAGGAATCCACCATGTCAACCTTGGCGCGGAACAGGCGGATGGAAGCATCCCGCGAGATCCCGCTGGTGAAGAGGGTCCGCAGGTAGCGGATCTCCATCACACCACGCTGGCCGACATCAAAGAAGAAAGGCGGAATCGTGTAGGTCTGCGTCGTCGGGGTCGGCAGGAACACCGGATTCTGCGGCACGGTCGGCGGGAAGAGCAGGAAGTCCTCCGCTTCATTCAGCACCGAGAAGAAGATCTGGTCACCCGGGCGCACCACGGTCCGGTCATTGCCCACCCAGCGCACCACGGTGATCGTCCGCGGGTCCATCTGATAGACATCGCCGCGCCAGCTGCCCGTCGTGAAGCGGAAACCAGCCCGCGAGCGCGCGGTCGGGTCCACCGCTTCCACGTTCGGCACGATGGTCACCGGGATCGCCACCGGGTTGAGGTCCGGATTGTTCAGGCGCGGGAAGGTGAAGACATACTGTCCGGGAACGATCTCCTCGTTCATCAGCTTCAGGGCCGCAGCCGGCAAGCTGAAGGATCCCACTTGGGTGTCGAAGCTGTTGGCAGCGGGCAGACCCACCACCACGGCCGTGTTGTTGTCCAAGGCGATGTTAAGGCTGGCGTCGTTACCGTTGGCCACCCGCTCGGTCAGCGTGACCAGCGATTCGGCACCGCCGACGATGTACAGCGCGTTGATCGCGGCATTCGCGGCAAGCGCGGTGCGCAGCTTGGCGGCCCAGTCCACACTGGTGTCCCCCGCGGCCACCGGGAAGGTGATGGTAAGCGGCGAGCCGACGATATCCGAGCTGGTGACCGTGGCGTTCACCGTGCCGGGAAGAAGCACATCACCCGGGGCAAGCGCCGTTTCCACCTGCCGGATCGAGCCGTAGAAGCGGGTCAGCTCATAACGGGCCTGGTCCAGCTGCTGGACGAAGGCGGTGCTGATGTCGAAGAAGATCACCACCGAGTCATCGCTGAAATTGGCCAGCGGGCGTGGCAGCTTCGAAGGCGGCGCCGAGTAGAGCTGGCACAGCTCCGGGCGGCCCGGCTCGATCACCAGGGCCGGGATCACACTCGACACCGACCAGTAAAGGTTGTCGTCGCGCACGCCGTCACGGTCCACGTCACCGCTCGCGATGAACGCGGTGGCACCCAGCGGGCAGGGCGGGATGTTCGAGGGCGGGAAGAAAAAGAGTTGCGGGTCAATCACGCAGGCCGCATCGAAAAGGATCAAACCGTCCCGGACGAAGATGTCCAGCTGCCCGAGTTCGAAGTTAACCTTCAGCGGGGAGACCTGGTAGAAAAGCTTGTCCGCCGACAGCGACATGCTCACGTCCGCCTGCGCGGTCAGGGAGGCGAGAAGCGATGCGGCAGCAATTAAAATCCGGCGGGTTTCCATGGGCAAAACCTTCCGCCTGCCCTGTCCTTTGACAAGGAGATTCTTGGCGCTAACGTGCACTTCACGGAGTCTTCATCGACCCCGCCCGGATGCACCCGAATGCATCGTGCATGCTATGTCACACACTCCGCATTAGCGCAAGCCGCGAAGCAGCAATTCTGCGTTTGATTTGGTCGCCTTGAGGTTCTTCAGCAGCGTCTCAATCGCGTCTCCCACCGGCAGCTGGGCGAGCTGTCGGCGGATGTCCAGGACCTTAACAAATTCGTCCGGATGGTAGAGCCGGTCATCGTTCCGGGTGCCGCTCTGTGGGATGTGGATCGCCGGGAAAACGCGGCGTTCCGCAAGCTCGCGGTCGAGGCGCACCTCCATGTTGCCGGTGCCCTTGAATTCCTCGAAAATCACGTCGTCCATCCGGCTTTCCGTCTCGATGAGCGCGGTGGCCAGCACGGTCAGGCTGCCGCCTTCCTCGACGTTCCGGGCATTGCCGAAGAACTTGCGGGATTTCTGCAGTGCCGCGGGGCTTACGCCGCCGCTGCCGATCGGCCCGCCTTGGTTCGCCGAATTGTGGCCGCGGGCCAGACGGGTCAGGCTATCCAGCAGAAGGACCACGTCCTTGCCCATCTCCACCAAGCGCCGGGCGCGCTCGATCACCAAGTCCGCCACCTGCGCATGGCGCCGCGGCGCCTCGTCGAAGGTGGAGGCATACACCGTGGTGCCCACCGTCTCTTCGAAGTCGGTCACTTCCTCCGGACGCTCGTCCAGCAGCACCACGATCAGCTCGATCTCCGGGTGGTTCTTGCGGATCGCCTTGGCGATCTGCTTCAGCAGGATTGTCTTGCCGCCGCGCGGCGGGGCCACGATCAGACCGCGCTGGCCCTTACCCAGCGGCGCGACCAAGTCGAGCACCCGCACGCTCACCGCATCCTGCCCTTCTCCCTCCAAGACAATCCGGCGGTCCGGGAACAGCGGAGTCAGCTTGTCGAACTCCTTCGGCACCTTGAACTCGGCCGCGGGGATCCCCTCCACCTCCAGCACCTCGATGGCGGAAAGATACTTGTCGCGGTCCCGCGGGGCGCGGATCCGGACTTTCACGCGGTGGCCCGCGCGCAGGCCGTGCTCTTTCAGCAGGTGGCCGTTCACATAAAGGTCGTCCGGGCAGGTGCGGAAACTGCGGGCGGGATCACGCAGCATCGCGTAATTTTCCTTCGCCTGCTCCACGATGCCCTCACCCACCAGGGTGGCACCTTCGTTCGCGTAGAAGCCGAGCAGCTCGAAAATCAATTGGGTCTTGGGAGCTCCCGGAGTGATCCGTGCCGGCACCGCTTCTGCCATCGTCAGCAATTCGCCCAAAGGCTTGAGCCGGAAGGCATTGATATCAATGGTCTGGGGCAGCGGGGCAGCCTCCTTCACCGCGGCTGCGGCAGGGGCAGGTGCCGCGGCGGGCTGCTCATGGGTGTTCTCGTCGGCGGGAAGCTCGGGGAGCTGGGGATCGTCGCTCATTCTGATAGCGTGGGATTGGAGGAAGCGCCGGATTTGCGCTTCCAGCAGGCTGGCCGGTCCTTCATTCCAGAAGACATGGTCCGCCCGGCGGAGCTTTTCGTCCTGGGGCATCTGCGCCGCGAAAATGGAATCGATCGTCGCATCGTCGAATCCATTGCGTTCCCGCAGGCGCCGGCGGCGGGTTTCTTCCCCGGCTGCCACCAGAAGATTGGCTTCCTGACCGAGATCGAATCCGTTCTCAAAGAGAAGCGGAATATCCGCGATGAAGAGGGCCGCCCCCACTTTGCGGGCGGACGCCGAAGATTCAAGACATTCCTCGCGCACCCGCGGATGCAGGATCCCCTCCAGATCACGCCGCGCCGCCGTGTTCCCGAAGACTTTTTCCCGCAGCAGCTCCCGGCGGATGCCTCCCTGCCCGTCCCGCACCTCCTCCCCGAAACGGGCCACCACCGCCTCCACCACCTCCGCCCGCGAGTAAAGCGCGCGCACCACCGCATCCGCATCGAAGATCACCGCCTCCGGGCACAACTTCGCCATCACCCGGCAAGCTGTCGACTTGCCGCTGGCGATCCCGCCGCTGAGCCCGAATAGATGCACGCACCCGGCTAGCCGCTAAATTCCAAATCTCAAATTCCAAATCTCAAATTCCAAATCTCAAATTCCAGATCTGAAATCTCAAATCTGAGATCTCAAATCTGAGATCCGTCTGATCCGCCCGATCGGTCAGATCCGTCCAACCAAAAAAAGCGGGCGGAAGCTCTCGCTTCCGCCCGCTTGGAATCTTGTCTGGCTCTAGAACCTCAGGCGATCACCTTACTTCGCCATCGGCGGCAAAACATCGGCCGAAATGGCCGGGGTCCCGGTGTTCGCGGCACCGGCACCCATCGTGTCGCGGAGCGGGCGACCGGTCGCGTCGATGATCTGGGCCGTCACGAAGATGATCAGGTTGCTCTTGATCCGGTTCTCAGCTTTGGACTGGAACAGGCGGCCGACGATCGGAAGGTCGCCGAAGACCGGCACCTTGTCTTCCACCGTCTGCACGTCTTCGCGCATCAGACCACCGACCGCGACGGTGTAACCGTCGTAAATGGTCAGAGCGGTCGTCACCTTGCGGCTCGAGAACACCGGCATTTCGATCCGGTTTTCCGTGATGGTCACCGTGGTCGGGTTGCCGAGGAAGTCGGTCGCCGGCGATTGGATCGGGCTGCCGTAGTTCACGAAGCCTTCGAACTCGACGATGTCCGGCGCGAAGCGCAGGTCGATCACGAAGTTGTTCGAGTCGATGGTCGGCTCGATCTCCAGCGTCACACCCGTGTTGCGGGTTTCGAAGGAGGTCGGGGTCGCCGGGGTCACCGGGAAGATGCCGGAGTTGCTGCCGACACCCAAGCCACCACCTTGGCCGCCGGTGGCACCGATCGAGTTCGGAAGTTCCGGGGGCTCGTATTCGGTCGGGTAGATGAATTCGCGGATGATCTCGATCGTCGCCTTTTCACCGGAACGGGCGGTCACGCTCGGAGCGGTCATCAGGTCGGTGCCCTTCTTCTGGGCCAGACCGCGCATGATCATCTGCACCTGGCCATCCGAGAACAGACCGGTCAGGGCGGCGATACCCGGGGCCGGGCTGGCGCTCTGCGCAGTGCGGTTCGGGTTGTTCAGAACGGCATCGATGTTGTTGCGGTTGATCGCGCCGTCACCGCTGCGGAGGCCGCTGGTGACGATGTCGGTCACGTTCGTGCCAGTGGCGGCCGGCACGCCCGGGATCGAGGTGTTCGCCACGGTGCCGATGAAGTCCGCATTGCTACGGGATTGGCCGCTGCCCACCGTGCCACCGCCCAGGAAGACGGTGTTCGCGTTCAGGCCGAAGGGCGAGACGATCCAGTCGAAGCCGAGCTCGTCGGTGTTCTCCTGGGAGATTTCCACGAACTTGGTGGAGATCTTGACCTGCTTCGGCTGGTCGTTCTTCACGGAGTCCACCAAGGTCTCGATCTGGTCGAGGTTGGTCGGGGTGTTGCGCACCACCAGCTTGGAGCCGGTCAGGGTTGCGGAAGAGCCGGCCACATCGGTCACGCCCTTCTGCTTCAGGACGTCGCCGATCTTCGGCTTCGTTCCGAGTGCGCTGCCACCGCCTTCAGCACCACCACCGCCGAAGGGATCGGCAGGTGCGGCACCGGCGCCACCTTCCTCACTCGCACCCAGCAGCTGGATGAAGTTCGGCGGCACGTCGAAGGTGCGGGTGAAGAGATCTTCCACCGTCTCGCTGAGCGGGACCAGGGTCACCGCGAAGTCGTCCACCTTGTACTTCAGCTTGGTGGCTTCGCAGATGTACTTCAGGGCTTCTGCCAGCGGCACGTTGCGCAGGCGCAGCTCCTTGATGCGCAGGGCGCCCGGCTCACCGCCGCCACCACCCAAGGTCGCACCGGCATTGGCTTCCACACCGGCATCGGCACCCGCGCCACCCTTCGGCTTGCGGATCACGAAGTTGATGCCCTTGCGGGTCGGATCGGAGGTGGCCACGTCCAGCTCGCGGGAGCGCTGGCGCAGGAAATCAACTGCTTCTTCCACCGAGGTGTCTTCGAAGTCGATCACCGGGATGGTGATGCTGCGGAGCTTCTCCAGGATGTACTGCACGCCGGTGGACTGGCCTGCACCCGAATCAGTGCGGCCCGGAGGCGTGGCCTCAAGCGGCGGGACCGAAAGCTCCCACGCGTGGTCCACTTCCGCCAGCAGGCGGGCGCGGGTGTGGTCGTAAGCGGCGCGGTAGTAGTCTGCACGGGACTGCTCCACCTGCTCCATGCCACGGCGGGCCGCCTTGTTGTACGGGTCGACACGGATCACGTCCTCGTAGTGACGGTTCGCGTCGTCAAACTTGCCAAGATTGTAGGCACCTTCAGCCAGGTAGAGGCTGCGGCGCACCTTGTCCACGTTCTCCGTGTGCTCATAGGTGAGCGCCGGATTGGTGCGGATCGGATCATCCAACCACTCGTTGACCCGCTTCGCTTCCGGATCGTTCTCGTTGAAGGACAGCACCGTGGCGGTCAACGCGCGGGCCTCTTCATACTTGCCCACGCGGCGATACGCATCAGCCAGCGCGGTGGAAGCCATGGACAGGTGCTCGATCAGCACCTTGCGGCGGTCCGCCGTCATCGGGGCATCCGGCAAGCGGCCGAGCGCCTCGTTGTACTTGTCCACCGCTTCCTTGTACTTCTCCTGGGCGTAGGCTTCGCGGCCTTCAGCAAGCAGACGGTCAGCATCGGCGACCGCATTCTGGCGGCGATACATTTCCTTCTGAGCGAGACCGCTCATTGAGCCGCCGCCGCTGCCTTCACCGGCGTTGGCAACCGACAGGGTGACCGGCATCACGGCCGCCAGTGCCATCAGGGTGGCGGCAGTCTTGCAGGTGCGATTGGTTGGCGTTTTTTGCATGGTTGGGATGGTGTTCTGCCGGTCTGACCGGCCTATGGAAAGCGCTTTTTTCAAAAACAATTTGATTTACTTTGTAGGTGTGCCCAAGTGGCTAACTTGGCCTGCTACCCTCTCTATTTCAGGACGGGAAACAGGCCGTTCGTGTCACTTGGCACCCTTCTGGATCGTCTTGGTCTGCTTCTGGCCGTCCTTGTCGGTGAACTCGACTTCGATGGCCGTCGTGCTGACCGATTTCAGGAGGTACTTCTTCTCCTCACCGCCAGGCGGCAGGGCGAAGGTCATGCCTTCCTCGACTTTAAATTCCTTGCCGGCCGCGCCGACCGCCAGGAGGTCCAAGACCGCGGTGCGATCATAGTAGGCCTTGTTGGGGATCTCCGCCTTCGGCAGGCCATACTGGGACTCGTATTTGAGGCCCTTCTTGTTCGGCTTCAGCTCTTCGTATTCCGCCACGTTCACTTCCGAATCGGTGTTCGTTTTGTCGCTGTGAACCATCTTCTTGGTGATACCGACGAACTTGAAGCGCCCTTGGAACGCCTTGTCCTTGAAGAACGTGTCTCCCGCAGTGAGCATGTTTTCGGCACTCACGTTGTTCTGCACCAGCTTCTTGTCAGGGGTCAGCGCTTCCAGCTTGGGAGCCCAGCGACCGCCGTCTTCAAAGCCAAAAGTCACGTACCACTGGATGGACTCATCCTTCACGTAAGCCAGCTTGTCGACCAGCAGCGGGAAGTCTTTCTCGTCCGTCGGATTCGTCTTCGCGGTGAACTCGTCGAGGTTGCTGAAACCGTCATTGTCGTCATCCCGCGCGGGCGAGTTCGCGTAGCCCGGATTGGCATGATACTGCAGCCACCAGAGGTTTGGAATCTCCGGGTGGATCTGGCGACCGCGGCGCAGGTCCACCGGCGCGTTCAGGTTGTTCTTGTCGGCGTAGAGTGGGATCCCCGTGAAGAGGTCCACCTTGAAGCCCTGGTCGTCTTGCGCCTCGATGTTCAGGTTCGTGGTGAGCGAAGCCACGGCGCGGGCAGTGGCGTCCGCCTCCGGGACGCTGGTATCCTTCTTACCCGTGGTGTGGGTGCTGTGAGCGAAGTCGGCTTCGACCGCGCTGGATTTCATGAATCCGAAGGCGATGAAGGCGACTGCGGCAACGCCGCCGACACCGAGCAGGATCTTTTCAAAGTTCTTTGGTAGCTTGGACATGACCGTGATGGGTTGATGTTCCTATCTCAGTTCAGTTGTTGGCGGGATTGGCCGGGGCCGCTTTTTTCGCAGCAGGGCCCGCCGGTTCCGGGAGGAACTGGATGATATCCAGCCGCAGGAAGACGTTGATCTTCTCATCGCCGAGGACCGGGCTGAGGATCTTCTCATCACTCCCCGCAGCGGGTGCTGCAGGAGCGGCCGCCGGCGCAGCGGGCGCAGGAGCCGGAGCGGCAGCGCCATCTTCCGGCGGCAGCACGAAGCCACCACCACCCGCGGAGGGGGCGAAGGGACTGCTCTCCCCACCGCTTGCCGGGGCAGCTTCCTCCGCCTTGAACCCGGCATCCGCCGAGGTCGGGGCCTTCTGCCTTTCGTTGCTGACCCGCATCGAGCGGATCACGTAGTAGTACTTCTTCGAGTCATCCAGAGAGGACAGGAACTTCCGGAAGGCGTCTTCCCGGCAGCTGAAGGAAATCTCAAAGGGCAGGGGCCGCAGCAGCTTACCCGCGGCATCGAAGGTCTTGCCATCCTCCTCTTCCAGCTTCGGGCGGTGGATGTTCAGGACCTTCACCGGACCGGAGGCCGCCAGGTTCGAGAACAGTTGGCTGACCCCTCCCAGTTCGTAAGTCAGGATGCCCGTGGCCTCCTTCTTCACCGCGGTTTCCTTGTAGGTCTCGAAACCGTCGAAGAATTCTCCCGGCACTTCGCCCTTGGCATCGGTGATGGCCTTGGCCGCCGCCTCCCGGGCCTTGCCCAGTTCGGTGGCGAAGTCGGAGGGTTCGATATTCGGCGGCTGCGGCGTCTGGAATTGCTTGAAGGCGTCCGTCAGCTTGCCGACCGACTCCTTGTATTCCCGGACCGCCTTCGTCTTGTCGTGAAGGTTGTCCTCGTTCGGATACAAACGGCCGTCGGTCATGCCGTCGATCTCGCCGGTCACGGTGTCGTAATCGGCCTTGGCCTTTTCGTAGCCTGAGTTGCCCATCACGATCACGGTGATGAGGCCGATGGCCGCGACGGCGGTGATGCCGCCGAGTCCGGCGACGAAACGATTTTCCTGGATCCAGCTCATGGTCGAGGTTGGTTAAATGGGTTTTGGCGCGGTCAGCGGATGTTCACCTCTTTGGCGAGCGGAATGATCAGTTCGAAGGCACCGGCGTATTCGGCTTCGCCCGGGGCTTGGTCGAGCTTCTGGACCAGATTTTCGTCCTTCACCTCCATGAGTTCCATTTTGGCAGGCGGCTTGGCACCGGGCGCCACGTAGGGCATGGCCTCGAACTTGAAGTGGCTGCCCTGCGGATGTTCACGCAGGCGCTTGATCAGGTCATAGACGATGTTGCCCATCTTCGCGTTGTCCTGGCTGCGCCAGAAGCCCTTGATGCGGATCGCATTCGCACCCGGGGTGACTTCCGGTCCTACGGCAGCCTTCTTGTTACCCGTCACCGGAGCATCGATCTTGATGTTCTCCATGCCGGAGACGCCGTAGTTCTGGCTGTAGAATTCCGCCTTCACCACGGACTTCGGCTTGTTCTCCTCGCGCTTCGCCAGCGGCTGGTGGCCGTAGAGCGGCTCGAGGTCGGTGATCCACACCAAGTCACTGGCGAAGGCCGCCTGCAGTTCCTGCACGGCGCCGAGCCAGAAGGTCCGGGCCTCTTCGGTCTGGGTCAGCTGGGAAGCCAGTGCCACCAAGCGGTCCTGCTCCTTGAATTCCTTCTGGATGTCGTTGTGGATCGCACTCAGCGACTCCTTCTCCTTCTCCTTGGCCCCGAGCTTATCCTTGGCCTTGCCCGCAGCCATCATCGCCAAGCCGCCCCAGGCAGCCAGACCGACGAGGAACAGCGCCGCGGCACCGATGAAGAAGGGCTTCTGCTTCTCCGCCGTGCGCGCCGCCTGCACCTTCGTCGGCACCAGGTCGATGTTGATCGCGGACTTGCCGATGCTGCGCAGGCCGAGGCCGACCAGCTCACCCATCAGGTGCGCCTCACGGCCCAGCTTCTCGGTATCGACGTTCTTGCCGACGGAGACGGCGGTCAGCGGGTTGAAGAACTCCACCGGCAGGTGCAGCTTCTCTTCGAAGAATTCCTTGGTGTAGGGCAGGTTCGCACCACCACCGGCCAGGATCACCATCTTCGGCGCATTGCCGCCGTGCTGGCTGCGGTAGTAGTTCGTGGTGCGGGCGATTTCCGCCGGCAGCTGGCCGAGCGCATTGCGGATCGTCGAGGCGAGCGCCGCGGTCGTTTCGTCGAGCTGTTCGGTGTGGCCGCCGCCGAGCGCCACCAGACCGCTGTGGGTCTTGTGGGATTCTGCTTCCGCGAAGGGCACGCCGTATTCCTTGGAGATCGCCGAGGTGATCGAGACACCGCCGCGGTTCACGCTGCGGGTGAAGAAGCGCTTGCCCTCGATGTAGAGCAGGTCCGTCGCCTTCGCGCCGATGTCGATCAGCAGCACCGGCTCATTGACGTTCGGGTAAGCCGCGCGGAAGGCGTTGTAGAGCGCCATCGGCGCCACATCCACTTCCGCCGTGCTCAGGCCGGTGGAGGTCACCGACTCGTTCAGCTCGTCCAGCGACTCCGCCTTGATGGCGACGATCACGACTTCCTTTTCGCCCGAGCTCTCCAGGATCTCGTAGTCCCACGCCACTTCTTCCAGCGGGAAGGGCACGTGCTGCTGCGCCTCGAAGGTCACCAGCTGCTCGACATTGTCGTCATCAAGCGGCGGCAGCTTCACGAAACGCGTGAAGACCGACTGGCCGGAGACCGCATAGCGGACCTTGCCCTTGCCGGCCTTCAGCCGCTGCGCGAGCTGGCTGATGGCATAAGAAATCTGCGCCGGGCGCGAGGCCTCGGTGGCGGGGTCGGCAAGCACGACCTCGCTATCGTAGGCCTTCAGGACCAGGCTGCTGCCCGACTTCGACGGTTCGAAGACGGCCATGCTGACCCGCTGGGAGCCGATGTTGAGTGCGATGGAGGACTGGTTATCAGCCATGACGGGCTATGGGAAAAGTAGACAGGTTTTTAACGCTCGGATCCCGGGCGGGGAAAAGGAATGGAATCGGATCGAGTCAGATCAAAGCGGATCGGATCAGGCGCTTAGCGCTCCTTCTGCAGCGGCGCGTAGCGGTCGTACCACAGCATTGCGAAGGGGGTCTCGTCCTTCTTCAGGAGCGGAAACTTGGTACTCATGTCGGAAACGCTGCCGGCGGTCCACCAGCCCTCTTTCTGCTTGTCGGCGGACATGCCGACCTTCTCGCCGTTCACCAGGACCTCCACCCCCACGGCCTTCACCGCCACCTTGCCGCCACCGTCCTTGCCAGTGATCCGCTTGACCATGTCCGGGGACAGGTAGACCGAGCTGAAGATCTCCTCATCCACCGGGATGTTGACGTGGGTGAGCGTCTTCTGGGTCATCATGACCCCCTTGCCCTCGGGATTTTCAAAGGCCAGGTACCACTTGACCGTGGCTTCGTTGATGTAGCCGGCCTTCTTCTGCTCGGCGTTCACGGCCGGGATCTTCATGCTCACTTCCAGCTCCAGCCATTCCTTCGGCTTGAAGTTCTTCTGCTTGCCGCCCTTCAGATCGATGTCCGGGGACAGCAGGTTGTCGTAAACGACCTTGCCGATCTCGGCCTTGCCTTGGGCCCCGGCGAGTATCGGCAGGAAAGTGGCAGCGGCGGCGACGGCGGCGAGCGCCGACCTACGGACGGTAGCGAAACGTTGTTTCATGATGGGCTTTCGGTTTTTGGAGAACTAGGGAATGGCTCCCGGTATTGGCCAGAGAAATCCTCATGATTCCATAGAAAATTCCGTCAGGTATATACAAGGGAATGGCGGTGCATCGACCGCTGCGGTTGACAGGTGGAAGGCGGGGCGCTTCTGCTCGGTCCGTGAGCCAGCGGCCCCTCATGCTAGACCCCGCCAAGCCCTTGGTGGTGGGAAGTTTCGGAAATCCGGAAAGCCTTGCTGCGGCAAGCATCGCGGCGGTCCAACAGGCCTGTGACCTGGTGGAGATCCGCCTCGATCTGTTGGACCCGCGGGCCGTCCTAACAGACTCAAGGCCTTGGGCCCATCTGGGGGACTTCCCGCTGCTCTTCACCGCCCGCCGCGGGGACGAGGGCGGAGCGGGAAATCTGGGCCCGGAACAGCGCCGGGAATTGCTCTTCGCCTGCCTCCGTGACGCCTGCCTGGTGGACATCGAGCTCGCCTCATCCGAGGTGGCCTCCGCCCTCCAGGGGGACCTCTTGGACCACGGCGTCCCCTGGATCGCCTCCTGGCACGATTTCGAGGGCCGGGAGGATTCCTTCGCCCGCATCCCGGAGCTCGCCGCCGCCGCCGCGGAGGCCGGGGCCGCCTGCTTCAAGGCCGCCATCCGCCTGCACGACGTGGCCGGCCTGGCCCGGCTCGTGGCCCTCCAGGAGGCCGGCGCGGCCATCCCCTTGGCCCTGATGGGCATGGGCCCCCTGGCCCCCGCCTCCCGCCTGCTCTGCGCCCAGCACGGCTCCGTGCTGAACTACGGCTACATCGGCAACGCGCCGACAGCCCCGGGGCAGTGGAGCGCGGCGCTGCTGAAGGAGACGATCAGGGCTACCACGACCCTCGCGTAGGCAGGGACCGACCTCCGGGCGGTCAGGCGGGGGGCGTGTCTCTCGACCATGTCGCGCCGCCCAAGCTCCACGTGCCGATGCTCGGACCCGCGCGTGGGGAATCACCCCGCCATCCACGATCATTCCCGCACCCCAACCTGCGCCCAAACACGCCAAGCCTACGCACCACCACATTTCGCAGAGCCACGCCCCCCGCCTGACCGCCCGGAGGTCGGCCCCTGCCTCAGACGACCACCTCCACCGGCGCTTCAGGCAACGCATCCAGGAACAATCTCCCGTACCGCTTCGTCAAAATCCGGTTGTCTAGGATCGACACCAGCCCCTGATCCTTCGCCGTCCGGATCAGCCGCCCCACCCCCTGCCGCAGCTTCAAGATCGCCTCCGGCACCGAATACTCCATGAAGGGATTCCGCCCCTCCGCCTCCAGCGCTTCCAGACGCGACTGGGTGAGCGGATGATCCGGTACCGCGAAGGGCAGGCGCGTCACCACCACATTCGAAAGGGTCTCCCCCGGCACGTCCACCCCGGTCCAGAAGCTGTCCGTGCCGAAGAGCACGCTGTGGATATCCCGCCGGAACTCCTCCACCATCCGGTGCCGCGGCATGCCATCGCCCTGCACCAGCAGGCGCCAGCCACGGTCCTCAAAGTGGCGGCGCAGCTTGTCTGCCGCGTCCTTCATGGTCCGATAGCTGGTGAAGAGCACGAAGGCCTTGCCCTCACTGGCCTCCACCGCGGCGCGGATCGCTTCCACCATCGCCTTGCCGTAGGCCGGCGCGGTCGTCTCCGGCATGTTCTTCCAGATCCGGATCTTCATCTGCCGCTGGAAATCGAAGGGGCTGCCGATGCACAGTGCCGGCACGGACTCCGCCCCAACCCGGCCACGGAACCAGCCGAGCTGCGGGTCCCCCACCCCCAGCGTGGCACTGGTCATGATGCAGGTCTTGCCCGATGCGAAGAGCAGGCCGCGCAGTTTGTCCGCCACCTTGATCGGCGCAGCGTGCAGGGAAAACAGGCTCTCATCCCGCCCGGATTTCTCGATCCAGTGGACGTTGTCCTCCCCGCTCTGGTCCAGGAAGCAGGCGATCGCCCCGTGCGCCTCGCGCAGCTTGCGGGAGGCATCCTGCAGCTCGGCGCGGCTCGTCTCGTTCTCGGTGTCCGCAGCCAGTGCGTCGATCTCCGTCCACAGCTTGCGCAGCGGTTCCGCCGCCGTGTTCGGCACCAGTTCCGGCTGCCGGACCCGCCATTCCTTCGAGTATTCGCCGAAGTTCGCGGCATGCCCCACGTCGCCGAAAAACTCGTCCGCCGCCTTCATCGCCTGCTCCACCGCCAGCAGCACGTTGCCCTTGTGGTAGGAGCGCAGCAGGCCCTTCCGCGTGCGCGGGTTGTAGAGCCGCTGGAGATCGAAGCGCATGCCCGCCTGGCTGACCCGCAGGCCGAGTTGGATCGCCGCCACCTGCTCCAGCGTGTGGGCTTCGTCCAGCACCACGAAGTCATTCGGGAAGAGGAAACCCGAAGGCTTCTCGCTCTCCAGATCCTCACCCGTCTCCAGCAGCGCGAAGAACAGGGTGTGATTCACCACCACCAGCTTGGCGTCCGCCGCGGCCTTGCGCGCCTCCTGGAAAAAGCAATTCCCCCGCGGCCCGCAGAAGCGCGCCGTGCACAGGTGCGGCTCCGAACACACCTGGTGCCAGACCTTCGGCGAGGGCTGGAAATCCAGATCGCTCAGGGTCCCGTCCTGCGTCGCCTCCGCCCACTTGCGGATCGCGTTCAGCTCGTCGTTCTCGCTGGTCGTGAAAAGATCCCCGGATTGCTCGAAGGCCCGCCGCAGCCGCAGCGGGCACAGGTAGTTGCTGCGGCCCTTCAGCAGCACCGCCGGCAGCTCCTCCCCCAGCAGTTTTCTCACGATCGGTATATCCTTGCGGATCAATTGCTCCTGCAAGTTGATCGTGTGCGTGGAGATCACGGCCTTGCGCCCGGTCTTGAGTGCGAAGCGCGCCGCGGGCAGCAGGTAGGCCAGCGACTTCCCCACCCCGGTCCCCGCCTCCGCCACCAGGCAGCGTTTTGAGAAAAGCGCCTGCGCCACCGCCACCGCGAGCTGCTGCTGCTCCGCCCGGAACTCGAAATCCTTCGACTTCGCCATGATCCCGCCATGCGAAAACGCCAGCCCGATCTCCTCGACAAAGGTATCCGGCAGCGGCTGTCCCTCCAAGGCGGCGATCATCTGAACGCATTTCCGCCGCGAAGGCCACCCCCTGCCAAGCACCAATCCGCGCCGGGCCGGGATCGCCTTGCCCCGGCTGCTTGCGGAAGCCTAGGCTCGCCGCAGTGGACCCAACTCCCCCGGACCCCTTTTCTCCAGCCGCCCAAGGCAACGACGCCTTCTTCAAGGCCGTCTACTCCGAGCCGGGGCACGCCACCGCCTTCTTCCAGCGCCACCTCCCGCCCGCCATCGCCGCTGCCATCGACTGGACCACCCTCGCCGTTCTGCCCGGCTCCTTCGTCCAGTCTGATCTCCACCAGTCTCACTCCGATCTTCTCTTCTCCGTCCAAGCCGGATCGCGAGAAACGCTGCTTCACCTCATTTTCGAGCACCAGACCACACCGGACTCCGCCATGCCGCTGCGGCTGCTCGGCTACACGCTGGAAATCCTCAACCGCCACCACAGCACCCACGGCCTGCCGCTCCCGCCGGTCCTTTCCTTCGTCCTCCACCAAGGTCCCGCGCCTTGGAATGTGTCCACCGCCTTTGGAGATCTCTTCGAGCTGCCCCCGGAGATCGCCGCGGATCTCCAGCCTTTCCTCCCGCAATTCCGCCACGGTTTGCTCGACCTCAGCCGCTACGACCCAGCGAGCGGGGAGGACGACTACCGCCAGCAGGCCATCCTTCAGCTCATGAAGCTGGCGCGCGAACGCCAGATCCTCGCCTACTTCCGCTGGCTGGCGAAGACGCTGGCAAAACAGCTGCCCGAGAACCTGATCATGCGCCTACTGGCCTATGCCCTGAACGCCGACAGCGACCTTGACCCTGAAACCATCTATCGTAACCTGTCGGCCAATCCCGAACTGGAAAAACAAGCCATGTCCGTTGCGGAAAAACTTAGGGCCGAAGGTCGGATGATTGGAAGCATCCAGACCTTGCAGGAGCTGCTTGGCAAGTCCCAATCTTCCTCAGAATCGCTGGAATCGCTGCCGCAGGAAGAACTTGAGACGCTGCACAGGGAATTACGCGACGAATCCGAGGCGCGCTTCAAGCATCGCTGAACGGGGATGCAGCGTTTTGAAAACAACACAAAGCGCCTCCAATCCACGGCGGACGGGACCGGCAACCTCCCCTCCATTCCCGAACTGGCGGAAGAGATGATCTTCGTCGCTAAAAAACTCGAAGGCTACGGCGAGCTGGTAGGCTGGATAGAAAGTTGGCTGGAAGGCTGGGAAGAAGGCTTCGCGAAAGGCCTGCGGATCGGGAAAATCCAAGCCCTGCAGGAGTTCCTCGGGAAGCCGCTATCCTCTTCGGAGTCCTTGGAAACACTGCCGCAGGAGGAACTCGAAGCACTACACAAGGAGCTGCGCGACGAATACGAGACACGCTTCAAGCGTCCCTGAGCCCTCGAGCCGGGAGCTATCCCTGAAGCCCCCGAACCCAAGGCCTTTACAAACCGCGCGGGCTTCGCATGCTCCCAGCGGTCGCCCTGCCATGCCGCGCATCCTCGTTCCCATGCTCCTCGCCATCGTCGGTGCCTTGCTCGCGATGTGGCTGGGGCCCATCGAACGGGCGAACGTCGATGAACAGTTGAACAACTTCCCGGACGTGCAGGCGGGCGCGCACAACCTACGGCCGGTCATCGTGATCGCCCTGTGCTTCCTGCCAGCCCTCGGCGGCCTGCTCTACGCCTGTGGGAATACCCTCGCGCGCTATGTCTCCCGCCAGTTCGCCGGCATCTTCCTGATCTGCCTGGGCGGCCTCTTCGCGGTCTGGCTGGTGGCGGATCTGGGGGATAACCTGGATGACCTGAAGCTGGCGGCAAACCCTAGCCACATGGCCATGCGCCTCTACTCGGTGCGGCTGCCGGAGATTCTGGTGATGCTGCTGCCCTACGCGTTGCTGCTTTCCGTCCTCTACTGCCTGGGCCGCCTCTCGCGCTCGCGGGAGATCGTGGCGATGATCCAGACGGGCCGCGGCTTGGCGCGGCTCACGATGCCCTTCCTGGTGGGTGGCGTGCTCGCCTCCATCCTCTGCGCGGGGCTGAACTACCAGTGGGCCCCGGCCGCGGTGGCCGCGGAGAATTCGATCCTGCGCGAGTGCAAGGGCCTGGGCGGCGTGGCCGAGCCGAACATCCGCTACCGGAATTTCCCCGCCCGCCGCCTGTGGATGGTCGGTACCTTCCCGCCGGACTACCAGAAGGGCGTGCCGCTCCAGAACGTGAAGGTCATCCAGGAGCATCCGGATGGCCGCCTGGCCACGATCATCGATGCGGACACCGCCGCGTGGTCGCCGATGACTCACAACTGGACCATGACGGGCGTGCGCAAGCGGGTCTTCGACGATGCGCCTTACCCGCACTTCGAGATGGATGTGCCGGACCCGCTGGTAATCACGAATTGGGACGAGGTGCCCACCCAGCTCATCCGCCCCGGCCTGCCCGCCGAGCAGCTCGGCGTACCCGATCTGAACGACTGGCTGGAGGCGAATCCCGACAAGAACTGGACCAGCCGCGGCGGCCACCTCACGCAGTGGCACTACCGCTGGTCGCAGCCCTTCAACTGCATGATCGTGGTGCTGCTGGCCGTGCCGCTGGGCGTGGTCTTCTCGCGCCGCGGCACCGGCGGTGGCGTGGCCATGGCCATCTTCCTCTGCGCCGGCATGCTCTTCGTCTCCAGCGCCTGCCTGAACCTGGGGGATGCCGGATACCTGAGGCCAGCGTGGGCCGCGTGGCTGCCGAATGCGATCTTCGGCATCCTGGCCCTCTACCTGTTCCAGCGGCGCCTGGCCGGCCGCCCGATCTACCAGACGCTGCGGAAGTTCATCCCTTCCGAAGCCTAGCCTGACCTTTCCCGTCTCCGTTTCCGTCTCCGCATTCCGACGATGGCATTACCCGAATCCTGGCACATCCGTTCCCGCGCCCGCGCCTGCACCGCCACCGCACGGCCCTTTGAAGACGGGGAGACGATCGTGACCGCGCTCTTCCCGGACCCGGAGTCCTCCGGCTACCTGCGCCTGGACTTTTCCAAAGACGCTTGGAAGGCCCGCACCGCGGAGGACGAGAAGCCCTTCTCCTTCTGGAAGGCAGTCTACCATGCCCCCGTGGCGGGCGCCGAGAAGCAGGACGCCTTCAAGAAGGAAAGCCCGGAGGAACTCCTGCGCCGCCTGGTGGAGGAGGAAGAAGAGCACACCGAGAACGTGCGCTACATCCTGGCCGTGATGCTGGAGCGCAAGAAGGTCCTTCGGGAGACCGACTCCCAGCGCACGCCGAACGGCATCATCCGCGTCTACGAGCACCGCAAGCTTGGCGATGTCTTCATCGTCCGCGATCCGGACATCCCGCTCAACCAAGTGGAGAAGGTGCAGGAGGAGGTCCTCGCCCTGTTAGAGAGCGGCGGCAGGCAGGCGGAGGAGGAAGCTCCTGCCCCGGAAGTTGAGGCAGCAGCCGATACCCCCGCCGAAGGCGAGGCAGAGACCGGAGGCGATGCCCCCGCCGAAGAAGGCGAGCCCACTCCCGCCCCGGAAACGGAGGAAGATTTTCCAAGCGCAGAGCAAGCGGAAGAAGAGCGTGCCGTGGACGAAGAACTCGCCGCGGTGGCCGGGGAAGATGAAGAAGAAGTCGGCGACCTGCTGCGAGAGGAAGAGGGCGACAGCGAGGAGCTGACCGCTGAAGAGGAGATCGGAGAAGCTCTCGAAGAACCGGAACACGAATTTCGGGAGGAGCCCAAGTAGGGTTCCCAAGCGGACATGAAGGCGCGGCTTCCACGGTTTTTCCGGCTGCGGTCCTTCTGGCTGGGTCTGCCCGTCCTCCTGTTCTTACTGTGGGCATGGTGGGACTCGATGGTCCATGCTGCGGCCTTGCATTTGAGATATCGTTACTTGGGCTCGATTTCGATGGCAGAGAGGTATGATTCCGCCGGAAGCCATGCGGGAGCCTTGTGGTTCTCGTCCTGGCGGATCTGCCGAGTCATGCCATGGTGGGAATACCTGCCCGCCACACCCGGACAGAATTGGTTCCCCGCCCCGGAGTGGGCCGAGATACCGCCGCGGGAATACCTTCCCACCACGCCCGGCATGAGCTGGTTTGCCGAGCCGGAATCGGGCCGCACCCTACGCCTGCCCTACTGGCTGCTCGGCAGTGCCTATCTGGGAGCTTGGATGCTGGTGATGCGCTGGCGCTTGCAGCGGCGCGACAAGAGCATCGGACTGACGGGCTGTTAGAACCACCGCACCGCCAGCTTTCATGGCGGAGGCAAAATCATCTCCCTGAAAGGGCCAGTTTGCTCCACGACGAAGAGGCAGACACGCCAATTCTTTATCGCCTCGATCTTGCGTACCTCTTCCGGCGTGCCCGGATGGCCCAGCCCGAGGGCCTGCTTATGGCACCAGCCGAACATGACTTTCTCGCTCCCATTGGAGCTGAGCCAATCGGCAAGGTATCCGTGCTTGCCGGTTTCGTCGACAAGGACCAAGGCGAGCTGGGTCAAGTGCGGGTGATATCTCAATGCTTCGTCGCCAAACCACGGGCCATCGGCTTGCCACAGGCTCTCTTCGTACTCCCTTACGGGAATCTCATAGCTGCCGTCCGCCTTGTGGGACAGCGGGAAGACCTGAATCCGCCCGCCGCTTTCCAGGCGAAAGGTTTCTTTGCCACTGGCCAGACAGGATCCCAGCAGCTTCCAGCGGTGCGGAGGTCCTACGAAGACCGACCATGGCATGGACCAGAACTTTTCGTTCACGGTCGGTCGGAAATCCTTCCATCCGGTCGCGAGTTCGTCGGGTGCCAGCGGATAGCTGGGGTCCATCAGCGAAATAGGGCCGGGCAACCCAGGTCCGGGATGCCACGGATCCAGAGTCTCCAGCGCCGGCATCTGGCGGCGGAGCGCCATGATCGTGACATCCGGCCCCCATACCGGGCTCCCGCCGTCATTGAGGAAACCGGCGTAACTGAGTTGGCGCGATCGGTCGCCCGCATCCTTTCCATCGCCACGAATCCCGGCGAGAAGCATGTAGTCGCGATCCTCTTTCCCGTCCCCTTCCCGCCATGCGACCAAGGAGACGCCGGTCTCATATCCTTCCGGGACGCCGCTTACCGAAAAGAGATCCTTCAGCGGAATCCAGCGGCCCGCACCCTCCGGGCGGGCTTTGCGGGTGATCATGATCCCGTCCGTTTGCGTTGGCAGATCTCCTGTCGGGTTCGGGACCTTGAAAAAATCCCCGTAGATATAGAGCCATGGCAGCAGCGCGCCGGTGGCCGCACCCAGCCCGAGTCCCAGGCCCCGGCGGCGGTAAACGGCCACCAGCCACCAGATGAGCGGATAGATCCCGGCCGCAGAGAGGACCACCGTCCGGACCGGGGACAGATAGACTCTGTTCTTATCCAGAGGTTCCATGCCCTCGAGCGACAGATAAAGCAACACGGACGAGAAGATAGGAGCCGCGAAGATCGCGAACCAGGCGATCGACTTCCAGTGCAGGCGCGAGGTGGCGGCGCTGGCGGCAATCCCCACCGCCGACATGAGAGCCCACGCCGGCAGGGTGAACATAGCGATCCCATAGGACATCGCCCGCCAGCCAAAGTTGGCGATCCAACAGGAGGCGATGACGACCAGCGAAACCCCCGCCAGCACCAGCAGGTGAATCCAGATCACGCGCACGAAGACTGCGCCATCGCCCGGCGGCAGGCAGCGGTGAAAGGCGCCGTCATCAAAGGGCGCAGCGCTGCGCACCACACTCCAAGTAAAAATGCCTGCAAGGATCGCCAGCACCCCGGCGGAATATCCGATCCAAAGGTAAGTCCTGTCGTCCGGCCACAGCAGGCCCAGGGCGATGAGGCCGACCAGGACAACAACGAGAAAGCGGGTAAAAGGTGAATAGGGCATAATCTCAAGCGGCTTTGCCGCGGTAGCTGCGGGCGAGGGCCACGAAGATCTCGCGCAGGGTCATCGGCCGGGCCTCCAGGCGCCGGTGACCGGGGAAGGAATGCGCGAGCACGGCAGGGCTACGATGTTCATCGTACTTCGTGTCGATGAAGTTGATGGTCCGGCCCTCCGACTTGAAGTTCAGCCAGGTCTCCGGCACGGCGGGCAGCAGCGTGGGAACCGTGTCGTCGAACCACAACTCCACGCTGCGGAAGCGCTCGCGCAGGGACTCCACTTCTTCCTGCAGGTCCACCGTGCCGGCATTGATGATCGCCACGCGGTCGGCGAAGCGCTCGACCTCCTCGATGTCGTGGGAGGAGATCCACACGGTCCAGCCCTCGGCTTCCGTCAGCTCTAACAGTCCGGAGAGGAACTCGTCCCGCACCAGCGCATCCAGGCCAGAGAAGGGCTCGTCCAGCACCACCAGTTGCGGGCGGTAGGCCAGCGCGGAGAGCAGCGCCGCCTTCATCCGCTGGCCGCGGGACATCGCGCCCAGGGTGGTCTTGAGCGGCAGCTCGAAGGCGGCGATCATCTTCTGCTCGAAGTCGCGGTCCCAGTGCTTGCCATACATCGGGCGCAGGAAATTCATCAGCTTGGGCACGGTCATCCACTCCGGCAGCTTGCGGTTCTCCGAGACGTAGCCGATGCGCTGCCACTGCTCGCGGCCCAGCTTAACCGGGTCCGTGTCCAGCACGCTGATCACGCCGTCATCGCGCTCGATCAGGTTCATGGCGCACTTGATGGTGGTGGTCTTGCCCGCGCCGTTCGGCCCCAGGAAGGCAGTGACCTTGCCGGCGGGCACTTCCAGGTTCACGCCGCGCAGGGCATCCTGGCGCGGGAAGCGCTTGCGGAGATTGCGGATGCTGATCATGGCTCGTCTAGGTGGGCGGGGGATTGGGTTTCTCCAGGCGGCGCAGCAGCGCCTCGAATTCATCAACGCTGAGGTGCAGGGCACGGGCTTCCTCCATGAAGCGGCGGGCCGCGGGCTCTAACAGGGCGAGACGCTGCCCTACCTCCGGCAGGCGCGGTGTCTGGATCACCATCCCGATGCCCGGGCGGCTGGCCAGGAAGCCGAGTTCGCGGAGCTGCTGGACCACCTTGTTCGCGGTGGTGGGAGAGATCTTGAGCTGCTGCGCCAGCGCGCGGGTGGAGGGAAAAAGCTCGCCCTCCTTCAGCTCCCCGCTCGCCAGCGCATGGTGCGCCGCCCGGACAATCTGGTCCGAGACCGGCTCACCCTCGCGCAAGTGGAAGACGAACGGAAGCATTGGTGAGACAGGTGATACAGCCTACCTGTATCACCTCAAGCTTTTTCTCACAGGGAGCTACTACCAAAGTCGGAGGAGGCGGGGTGCAAACCGCACCCTCAAGGTGATTTCCTGCGCTACTGCAAGGGCTCCCCTGCCAGCCGGATCCTCCTAAAGGCCTATTCCTCAAGGCCCGTGTTCCGTGGCATGCTGCTTGCGATTGAGATGACTTGGACGGCAGCGGCCCCTCCGCAGCCAAAATCTCGAAAACGCTAAAGTCATGAACACCCGGACTTTCATCCACAACCTCCGCTGGAGCATCCTGACCGCCGCAGCGGCGCTCAGCACCGCCGCTGCCACGCCCTCTCTGGGGCCGGACGGAAATGAGGAAACCGCCGACTTCATCGCCATGGACGTGAAGGGCGACCGCCAGATGACCGGCTGCAAGGTGGACGTCACCGTGGAAGGCGACGTGGCCACTCTGAGCGGCACGGCCATGTCCCTGCAACAGGCCGAGCGCGCGGTGACGCGGGCGAAGGCGACGGAAGGCATCCGCGCGGTGGTGAACCGTCTGCGCATCATGGATCCCATCGCGAAGGACGGCGTACTCGCCGAGCGCGTGCTGCAGAAGCTGGCCAAGAGCCCGGCAATCGATGCGAAGCGCGTGACGGTGAGCGTGGACAAGCGCAAGGCCGTGCTGCGCGGACAGATCGGTTCCTGGGATGAGCAGGAGCTGGCGCGCGATATCGCGACCGAGATCCCCGGCATCAAGGAAGTGGACAACCGCCTGGAAGTGACCTTCGACACGGTGCGGACGGATGCGCAGATCAAGGCGCAGCTCGAATACATGATTTCCGATGATCCGCTGTATGCCGGCATCACCATCGACGTGAAAGTGAAGGACGGCGTGGTGGACCTGGGAGGCGCAGTCGGCAGCATGGGCGAGAAGGATCAACTGGTGCAGCGCTCCCACGTGACCGGGGTGACCGGTGTGAAAGCGGATGACGTGGCGATCAGCCGCGAGCTGGCGATGGAAGGGCTGGCCGGCAAGGTGCCCTCCCACAAGGCGATCCTCGCGACCCTGAACGTGGCCATCGCCGCGGACCCGCGCCTGAAGAACACCGACATCCGCGCGGAAATGGACAAGAACGTGATGAAGCTGAGCGGCACGGTTCCGAGCGAGGAAGCGCGCGCGGCGGCGGAATCCACCGCCCGCGGCCTGCCCGGCGTGACCGTGGTGGCGAATGAGATCCAGGTGCGCGGTGCCCAAGAGGCTGCCGTAAGCGGCCTGAATAGCGTGGCGGGTGTGAGGCCTTGATTAGGAAATTGGGTGATTGAGTCATTGGGAGATTGAGTGAGGAGTTTGTATGCCCAATCACCGAATCGCCCAATGGCTTAGTCACCAAACATCCTGCCAATCGATTTCCTCGGGCGTGGAGATGTAGCCGACGGCTTCGCAGAATTCGTTGAGAAGCTCAACGTCTCGGGCGCTGACTTGGTCGAACTGACCCTTATCACGCAGCGTCATGAGCGGCAGATGGGAGACGCGGTCGAGATGGGCGCGGTAAATCTTTTGCAGGGAGCCGGAAACCGTGAGCGCATCGATGTGCGGAGGTGAGGCGAAGGGCCGTGGCGGGGAGATGGTCAAGAAGAGGCGCCCATCCTCCGTCCAGCTCTGGAAGCTGCTTTGATAGGTCTCCGTGAAGATATGGAGCACAGAGACGCGCACGACGATCAAGGTGCAGAAGACCCGGCGGTCCGGATCCCCGTGGCTCAGGCTCAGGATGCGCATGTCTCCCTGAGGGGAATCCTGGCACTCGTGGCCCATGAGGTCCCAAGCGGCCATGGCAGTGCCGCTGCTGCCCTGCTCCCAGCGCCGCTGCAATTCGGGATCGGCCTCGGGCATCGGCGTGGGCTCACGGTCCACGAAACGCAGGCGGATCAGATTCTTGGAGCGCGTGAGCTTGAGGATCGTGACCCGGAGCACGATCCACGGCTTCAGCCAACTACTGCGCAGCAAAAAGGAAAGCGGCAGCCGGTACTGGTAGAATTTCACCACGCGCCGCTTGCGCAGGGGCGGCAGTTCCTGGCGAGCCTTCGCCGCGAGGATCGCGAGCGATTCGCGGGGGATACCGCGCAGGTAGACCCAGCCATTCCGGTAGCTGGTGCCGCGCAGGCCGGGCACCAGAGCCCGCCAAAGAAGTGAGCTCAGCGACAGGAGCATGCTCAGGCCCATGATCCAGAGGAACACCGTGACATCGTCACTGCGTAGACGCCGGCTCAGTCCGAGGAAGCGCCGCCCGGCATCGCTTAGGATCAGGGCGGCGCCCACCCCCATCGTCGCGAAGCCGCTGAGGACCAGATAGTGCATCCAGCGGTTGCGCCGCACATTCGCGCGCAAGGTCTCGATGGGGAAGAAGCCGCGGACGGAGGCCTGGATCGTCCCTGACCTGGCTTGGCCTTTGCCGAAGCCAAAGAGCCGCGGAATGAAAATGAGGCCGACGATGACGACCCAATAGTAGCGCTCGGGCATCATGCGTCTCGCAGAGATCGCCCCCACCGCGACCAGACAGGAGATCAGGATGCCGACGCCCGCGCCGCCCTTCATCACCGCGAAGCGCCGCACGCCGGGCGTGAGCCAGGTGCCCTTGCCCTGCAGGGCCACGGGTGGCAGCTGCGTGCCGGGGCGGAACATCAGGTAGTCCCCTTCCACGCTCCAGCCCTGAGCGGACTCCGTCGCCACGGGTGGCGGCTCCGCGGTGGGCGGTGCGTAGGGATTCGGATTTTCCGTAGCGTCGGACATGGCGTGGCTCAGGGAAACGGCCAGGAGGCCGGGAGTTCCACTTCGATATCAGGACCGTAGATTCCATCGGCGCGCAGGCGGGCGGCGTGCTCCTCGTGCAGCCGCTCCACCCGCGCTGCCAGATCTTCCGCGGAGCTTACCTCTTCCAGGTCCACACCGGCGGAGCGCTGCGCGTGAAGGCGCCATAGGCCCTCCGCATCGAGCCGCCGCGCCACGTGGTCCAGGTTCGCCGGGAGGTGCCCCAGGGGAGCGAGGGAGGCGGTGACAAGCTCGCGGCCGTCCCGGGCCCAGCTGCGGATCTCGATGTTGCGGAGCTCGGCAAAGGCCCGGCCGCTCGCGAGCCGCACGAGCACCAGGGTGCAGACGTGGCGGCGGTCCGGCGAGAGGTAGCGCGCGGTGAGGATCACCAGGTCACCCATGGGGGAATCGAGCGCGGTGGCCCGCACGGGCTGCCAGGTGGAGAGATCGCTGTCCGCGCTTTCGTCCTGCCACCACTCGTTCATGGATGGCGGGGCCGCGGGCAGCGTGCGCTCTTCCTCCCGGCTGAAGGTCCTGCGGGTCAGGCCGCGGGCGCGGAAGAGCTTCATGAGCCCGATCACCAGCACGGCCCATGGATTGCGGCGGCCTGCCAGCAGGTTCCCCAAGGTGAGACGTTGCTGGTAGAAGTCATGCAGCTTGCGGAGGCGGAGCGGCGGAGCGGGCAAACGCCGCGCTTCCGCGAGCTTCTGGATCGCGGCCGGGGACACGCCGCTCATGTAGAACCAGCCATCCCGGCGGCGGGCAGCGGAGACGCCGCGGTCCACCATGGTCCAGAGCAGCGTGGCCACATAGAGCAGGATAAAGATCAGCATCCACGCCTGGCCTAACAGCGGTGCCGGTTCGCCACCGGGGCTCCAGGATTCTCCGCCCGCCCCGGGAAAGGGCACACCGGCGATCTGGAGGAAGAGGAAGGGCAGGGACAGCAGCGCGAGCCGGCCGCGCCAGCGCCCGCGCCGCGAGCGGGCCTTGAGCGTGGCCACCCCGGCGAAGACTTGGACCCGCGCCGCCGGCCCCTTCCCCGCCATGCCGCGGCGCAGGAAGATCCGCACGAGGAAGACAATGATCAGGCCAATGACAAAGGTCTGGCCGGGGATCGTGCGCGAGCCAACGAGCACGAAGGCGAGGATGAACCAGATGACGATCGTCACCAGCAAGCGGGGCAGGCTGCTTCCCCCGGTCCGGAAGACCAAGGCGAAGGGGGTCAGCTCCTCCGAGAGATCTCCGTCCAAGGGCACCGGCGGCAGGCGCGCGCCATCTCGCACCATCAGGTAGCCCCCCTCCACCGTCCACAGGGTCTCAGGATCCGGCGCGGCCTGCAGCTCCGTGGAGACGGGCGGCGCGTAGGGATTCGGATGATCGGGGGGCGCGGACATCGCTCGCTTGCTTGCTCGCTCAACTCAAGGCTTCCAGCCAGCCATCTTGCAGACCTGCTTGAAGTGCTTGGGGTCGACCGGGGTGATCGAGAGCCGCGTGCCCTTCTGCAGCACGACCATGCCTTCCAGCGCGGGCTCTTCCTTGAGCTTCTGCAGTGGCACTTCTTCCGCGAACTTCGCCACGAACTCGAAGTCCACGAGCATCCAGCGCGGGTTGTCCTTGGGCGACTTGGGGTCGTAGTACTCGGACTTCGGGTCGAACTGGGTGGGGTCCGGATAGGACTCACCCACCACGCGGGCGATGCCGGCCACGCCGGGCGGATTCGTGCTGGAGTGGTAGAAGAGCGCCAGGTCGCCGGGCTTCATGTCATCCCGCATGGAATTGCGGGCCTGATAATTCCTGACGCCGCTCCATGGCTCGCGCCCGGCCTTCTTGAGGTGATCGATGGAGAAGACATCGGGCTCGGATTTGATCAGCCAGTAGCGCATGAGCCGGGAGGCTATCGGGTAAGGCGGAGGAGGCAAGTAGTCCGGGCAAAAGGTGGTCCGCACAGCCCGGAGCGCCAGGCTCCGGCCTGGCAGAAGCAGTTCTAGCGGTGGCCCCGACCCAGTGCCTCCGGATTCGCTGCAACACATCCACCCGTGGCCGGTCACCAGCGCCAGCCGAAAAAGTTCCCCTTCACATCGGCGTGGACCACCCTGCTTGCGCTGGCATCCGCCCAAGAGAAGTTGAGACGGAGCGAACCCGGGGGGCACTTGGTGTGGTCGGCTCTCAGAGCTGCTTCTGCCAGGCTGGAGCCTGGCGCTCCGGACTACTCAGGGCACCGGCGGCGTCCCGGGGACCGGCTCGCGGATCACGTTCGACTTCAGGTCGCGCCGCGGTTGCTCGCCATCGGCGCGGTAGATGAGGACGAGGGTCCGCTCGTTCGGGTTCTGGGTGATGACGTCCCTCTGGAAGCGGGTGAACTTGTTCGCGGCATCCATGGCACCGAGTTGGAAGGGCAGGTCCTTCCCCACCTCCACGGGCCGCTGGTAGGTCTTGCCGGCAAGGAGGGCGATCTTCTCTTCCCCGAAGGCGACGCCCACCGTCACCGGGCTGACATTCACGAAGCGGACCTTCCCCGCGGGAGCTTCCTCCACGCTGTCAGGCAAGATCATGAAGCTCGGCTTGGCCCAAGTGCCTTTGTTACCCCCGGCACGCCAGAGAATGACCAGCATGTTGCCCTGCTCCGGCCGCTGGAGCATGAGCCAGGGCTCGGCTTTGCCGTCGTCGCCTTTTGCCCGCAGGGCCAAGGGACCCGCACCCTCCGGGATCTTGAAGCCCTCCGTGAGCTGGTTGAGCCGCAGGGCAGGCTCCGCGGGCTTCTGGTCCGGATTCGCCGGGTCAGCACTGCCACCCTTCTTCTTGTCCTTGTCCTCCGCGCCGAGCACGAGCGAGCGCGGCGGGACGCTGCCTTCCGGCGGGGGCAACTCGTAGGCGATGCCATTTCGGATTTCCTGCTCGAAGGGCGGCAGGTCGCCTACCGGGAGGAAGCGGATCTGGCGCGCGGGCTTCTCCGGCTTCTCGTCCTTTTTCCCCTTGGTGTCCGGCTGCGCGGTTTGCGCGGCGAGGGTGCCGACAAGCAAGGGCGAGATCAGCAGACAAAGGGTGGAAAGCCGGCGGAGAAAGCACATAGGGGAACGATGACGGGGAAGCGCCGGGCGGCAAGTGGCAAGCGAGGCTTGGCAAGAGGGCCGCTCAGATCTCCTCCGGGGAGAGCCAGCGGAAGGAATTGATCACGAAACGGCGGCCGAAGTCCCCGGGCTGATTCGGGTTCCTGGGATTGATGAGCTTGGCATCCGCCTTGTCATCCTCCTTAAGCGGCTCCGGGACTCGCTGGACCACGGCCTCGCACCAGGCACGGGCCGTGACCTTGCCATCCGCGTCCAAGGCATCGCCGTAGGCGCGGATCACGAAGCTATCCGAGCGGGCGGAGAGCACCGGCCCGATGACCTGCAGGACATCCGCCTGGGTCAGGTAGCCGGGAGCACCCCAAGCCTTCGAGTCCGGCTTGTCCGTCTGCTCCAGGGCCGTGGGATCGCCGATGTTATCCGGGTGCGAGTAGTTCGGCAGCGAGTTGCTGTTGTCCAGGCGGTAGTCGTTCTTGAAATCGAGGTTGATGCCGGACTTCTCGATGGCGGCCTGCAGGGGGCCCATGCGGCCGGTCTCATCTTCCGCCAAGCGGCGGTTCACGAAGTCCGCCAGCGACACGAAGGGTCCGCGGAGCTTGACCTGCTCCACGATCGCGCGGGCCAGCGAGTCGATCTCCGCTTCGTTGAGGACGCGGGTGCCGGCCCAAGCGGCATCACCACCGGTATCCCCGCCGGTTTTGAATTCGCCGCCGGGGGCATTCAGCACGCGGGGGAAGGGCACCAGACCCGGGCTGCCCGGGTAGCCGGCCAGCCGCGTGGACGCGAGCAGCGCCTTCCAGGCTTCCACGCGGGTGGAGTGGACGTTGAAGGAGCCGTCCACCATCAGCTCGAGCGCGGCGCGGTGGAAGTCGGTGAGATTGTCCGCGGTGTTGTCCCGTGCCGGACCGGCGAGGCGCATGCGGCCATTCGGCAGCGGGTTCTTCTCCGGGTCAGTCAGGAAGCGGCCCTTCTCCGCCACGGAACCGGTGGAGAGGAAGTAACGGTCCCACAAGGTCCGGTTCACCTCGAAGGAGAGGTCGTAGACCAAGTTGTCGTTCTGCGGCAGATCACCCAGGATGGCGCGGGCATTGGACGCCCATGCGTCCTTGCCGGTCGAACGCTCGGCATCGGTCGACCAGCCGAGGTCGTTCTGATAGAAGCCGCCCACGTTGGCGGAGCTGCTGCTCACGCCCATGGCGGCGGTGCGGTTCAGGCCGACATTCCCGCTGGCCTTGCCCAAGCGGGGATCTGCCAGCGAATTGCCGACGGCATTCGAGGGATGCCAGACCAGATCGGAAATCTTGGCGTGCTGGAGCTGGGCCAGGGACACGATGCCAGTCTCGCTGCGCGGCACATCGAAGAGGACATAGCGGTCGGTGCCTTCCTGCGGCGGGCCGAAGGGATTGCCATGGAACTTGCCGCCATCCGGCACGGGGCGCTGCTCCTGCCAGCTCACCGCCTGATCGAAGAGATCGCGGGTGTAGGCACCGAAGAACCACGGGCCGCTGGCGGAGTTCTGCCCGCCGGTGGGCAGGGTCCCGCCGAGATTCTCCCAAGGGGAGCGCACGATATAGGCCGCCCGCGGATTCCAGTTCGCCAGCAGGGCTTCATCGAAGTACGGGGTGTTCTTCAGGGGACCGGAGCCCTTGATATTGGACGGGTGCTCCTGGAACCAGCGCAGGCGGATGCCCTCGCGGGTGCGGCGATCCGGGATCAAGGTCGGCTTGGGAGCGGTCTTCGAAAGCAGCTCCATCGTCATGGGATTGTTGATGTCCCAAGCTATGCGTGGCTCCCTGCCCGCTCCATACTGGAGGGACGCGGAGAGCACGGTGACCTGCGGCAGCTTGTCGAAGTCCTCGAACTTGACCGTTGAGGCACCGGCCAGCGACTTCATGATCACCCGCGTGTCATCGCCCTGGTTCTTCACGCCACCGCCCCAGGCAGGAGTGGGTGAATACCAGAAGGAGGTGCAGCGGAAGACCTGACCTTCCGTGGCGATGTCGCTACCAGAAACGTAGTAGGAGCGGCCCGGGTCAGGCGCGACCTTGCAGCTGAGGATGTTGTTCGCGAGATTGTAGTTCGTCAGGCGATAGGCGCTCAGGCCATCGTATTCGGCACCCTTCTCGGGGGAAAAGACGAGGCACTCACCGGGCTCGAATTCGGTGGCGGGCACGGAGAAGTAGTAGGACCCCATGTACGGATCCTTGTAGGGATCCGAGTTCATGATATCGCCGGATGGATTGAAGGAGGTGCTGCGGCCACCCTCGAAGCAGAGCCATTGCTGGTTCCCTGCGATGTCCGTGCCGGTCCACATCTCCTGGCGGCCGTTGCCCTGGATCATGACGATCATGGCATCGCTGCTCATCGGCACGTTGTAGGGATTCCAGAGCACCACCCGCGGATACATCAGTTGGCGGATCTGATAGCGCCGGGAGGGGCTGGAGGCCACCTGGTAGCTGCTCATCTGGATGAAGTTCGAGGCTTCCACCAGGATGGGCTGTAGCGAAGAGCGCTTGTTGCCATTGAGCTTCACGGCGTTCTCGTTGCACAGCGCACGCGTGCGGCTGGCAGCGGCACTGCTCGTGTCGAGGTCAGGCAGATTCGCCGGCACATGCGCGGCGTTGAAGGGAACCGCGGCGCGGGCCCAATCCCGCAGCAGGCCGAAGCGCGGGCCGGCCTTGGTATGGCGCTGGGAGGGCGGGCTGGTCTGCAAGTCCGCGGGCACACCGACCAACGAGTCATTGTCGGAAAGTCCGCCGAGACCATCGTCATCGGGAATATTCCCGCTGCCGCTGAGATACACCGTCAGGTCGCGCTTCAGGCCACCCGCGGTGACGTCCGAGAGCACGCCGCGGGAGTCCACGGTGAAGTCGAAGGCATGCTCGCGCGACCAAGCCGGGCCCGCCTTGCTGAGACCGGCGGTCGGGTTCGAGGCGAGGCGCTGGCGCTCGCCATCCGCCAGCTGCGCACCGCCAGACATGATTTCCATGTCGGCAGCTTGGGAAGTCATCACGCGGTAGAGGCCGCCATCCGTGGGATTGGCCGGGGACGCCTTCACGTCCTCCCGCAGGTCGCGGGTGGCGATGTTCGCACGCACGCCGAGATCCCCGGTCCACCATGCCAGATGGCCGGAGGGCTTGCTGGAGTCTCCTTCCACCGTCACGCGCGGCACCCTCACGCCCGGCTGGGCGGCGGCACCCGTGCCTTGATCGGAGATCATGGTGACTCCGTCCGTGAGGTCCGGCGAATAGGGGCTCTCCTCACCGCTGACGAGCCAGATGAAGGGCTCGCTGCCGGAGGTGGTGGTGGCACCCGGGCGGGTATCCTTCAGCCCGCCCTGCAAATCATCCCGGCTGAAGATGGGCGAGCCGTCCTGCCGGGTGGTGCGCCAGACGCCGGCCCAGTGCGGCTGGTCGACCGAGCTGCTCTTCTGGGCGAAACTCCCGCTGGCCCCGCCGCCGCTGTGCAGCTCCGCCGTGGCGGTAACCCGCTGGTCCGGCCCCGCGGCCTTCTGGAGCTGGCCGAGGGCCTGCATCAGGGCGGTCCGTGCATTTGCCTGCGCCACTGCCATATCGGCGCTGCGGCCCGCCTTCCTGAGTTCCACGCTGGAGAGGCCCAGAAGGCCCAGCGCCAGAATCATCAGCAAGGTGATCATCATCATGCTCACGACCAGCGCAAATCCCTTCTGGGACTTGCGGGGGAACCTGGCTGCCTGGAGGGATCCAGTCACGGGAAAGTAATTACATCGTGTTCTCTAAAACCGCGAGAGGTAAATTGGCAAGCATGTCTTGCGTTATGCAAGCCCGCGGTCCCCGGAAACGAAGCACCGGGCGTGCCGAACGGACGTTTTCCGCCGCGCGAATCCGCACGGTTACAGGCTTCGCGGGCTTTTCCTTTCCTCTTCTGCCGCCACACCAGCGAGTTCCGCGATGAAAACCTCCGTGACGGGGGAGGTCGGCCGGGCGGTGGGCACACCGGCGGCGACGCAGACCGGCTCCGGCTCCGGGTCGAGCGGCAGGGTCACCACGCGGTCGAAGCGGAATTCAGTGGTGACCAGGGCAACGCCGAGGCCGGCGGCCAAAGCCGCGCCCAAGCTGGTGGCACCATCGAATTCCCCGGCCACCTTGGCCTGCATGCCGTGGGAGCGAAACATGCGGGTCACGTCCTGCCAGTATTCCGGGTAGTCGGTGCGGGAGTAGAGCAGGAGCTTCTGGCCATCCAGGCTGGCCAGGGGGATTTTCTTTTTCTTCGCGAAGGGGTGGCTCGCCGGGACCGCCAGGCCCATGCGGTGCTGGCGGATGGTGGTCCAGCGCACGCCCTGGGAATCGCCCTCCCAAGGGACGGTGACGACGACATCGAGCTTCTCCTGCGCGAGGCCGTCGCGCATCTCGGCGCTGGAGCAGTCGGCAAGATGCACGCGGACCTTCGGGTGAATTTGCGAGAAGCGCTCCAGAGCCAGGCCTAACAGGGAGCCAGCCAGCGAGGGCGCGTAGCCGATGCGCAGCGGCTCGCCGTCCGCCGCGGTGCGGACTTGCTTCACCAGGCGCTCGGCGCGCTCCAGCAGCTTGCGGCCTTCTTCCAGGAGGACGGCTCCCGCAGGAGTGAGATTCACGGAATGCGCGCCGCGAGTGAAGAGCTCCACGCCGAGCTCTTCCTCCAGCGATTTGATCTGGCGGCTGAGCGCGGGCTGCGTGAGGTGCATGCGCTTGGCGGCCGCGGTGATACTGCCTTCCTCGGCGGCGGCGAGGAATAGCTGGAGTTGGCGGAGTTCCATGGGGAGAGGCAAAATCACTAATCACTAATCTTCCAATCACAAACCGAAGTGTGTCGAAGATGGAAATGAAGCCTTCGCGGCGCAGTCCCACCGGATCGGACCCTTTTGCCCACATCACCTCACCTAACGCGATTCCCTCTGGCGGCGGCCAATCTTTCTTCAAGGCACTTCGATTTGTGATTGGTGATTCCCAGCGATCACGCTGAAGCATGCTCAGCCTGCCCACACGGCATTACCCAAAGCGGGAAACCATGGCAGGATGGGCACGTGAAAACGAACACGAACACCGACCTCACCATCCGCCGCTCCGGCGAGCGGGGCCACGTGAACCACGGCTGGCTGGACAGCCGCTTCACCTTCTCTTTCGCCGATTACTACGATCCAGCGCACATGGGCTTCCGCTCGCTGCGCGTGATCAATGACGACATCGTGGCACCCGGCATGGGCTTCCCGATGCACCCGCACCGCGACATGGAGATCTTCTCCTACCTGCTGGAAGGCCAGCTGGCGCACAAGGACAGCATGGGGAACTCCGCGACCATCTCGCCCGGCCAGGTCCAAGTGATGGGCGCCGGCTCCGGTGTGACGCACTCGGAGTTCAACCCCTCCGCCACGGAGAAGGCCCACTTGCTCCAGATCTGGATCCTGCCGGACCAGCGCGGCCTGAAGCCCCGCTACACCGAGTGGACCCACACGCCGGAGCAGGAGAATGCCTCCAAGGTGCTGGTAATCTCGAACGACGGACGCGATGGCTCCGCCACGATCTCACAAGATGCCAGCATCTACCGCCTGAAGCTCCAGCCCGGCGAAAGTAGCGCCCACACGCTGGCCCCGGGCCGCGGGATCTGGCTGCACCTGATCCGCGGCAAGGCGGCCTTCAACGGCACGGGAATAGAGCCGGGGGATGCGGTCTCCAGTGAGCGCGCCGGTGAGTTCACTCTGACGGCGGGCGAGGAAGCGGTGGAAGCGCTGCTCTTCGACCTGGCGTGAGGAAACTCTAAATCTCAAATTGCAGACCCGGCTCCGGTGGTGGATATCGGAGCCCGGGTCACAAGGCGGAAGAATCAACCAATACACACGATACGACAATGAAACACTACCTCGCCCTCCCTGCCGCCTTTGCGGTGCTGGCCCTGGCTTCCTGCAATAACCCGGCCGACAAGACCACGAAGGCCGACGTGAAGGACGCCGTGGAGAAGAAGACGGACACCGCCGGTGGCACCAAGTACACCTTCACCCCGGACTCGAAGATCGAGTTCACGGGCTCGAAGGTGACCGGCTCCCACGATGGCGGCTTCAAGACCTTCAGCGGCTACTTCAACGTGAAGGACGGCAAGCCGGTGGGCAACGACCACAAGGTGACGATCGAGATGAGCTCGACCTTCGCGAAGGACCAGGACAAGCTGACCACCCACTTGAAGTCCCCGGACTTCTTCGACGTGGAGAAGTACCCGCAAACGACCTTCGACGTAACGGAGCTGAAGGAGAACTCGCCGACGTCCTACACCGTCTCCGGCAACTTCAAGCTGCACGGGGTGGAGAAGAACATCAGCTTCCCCGCGGAGGTCAGCAAGAACGGGGACAACGTGAAGATCAAATCGACCTTCAACATCAACCGCAAGGACTTCGGGATCGTCTATGCCGGCAAGGCGGATGACCTGATCCGGGATGAGGTGGTGATCCGCCTGGACCTGGAGGCCAAGCCGGGGACCTGAGAGCCGGGGATTTGAATTTGCTAGAGTAATGGCGGCGGCCGGGGTCCCTGATCCCGGCCGCTTTTTTGTATTGGAAAGGTGCCGGAGCGCCAGGCTCTGGCCTGGCTGAAGCGGTTCTGGTGGCGGGCTTCAGGGGTGGCTCCCGGGTGGGGCGGGAAGCCAGTTGGCTGGGGATGGGGCACACAGGGCCGGCACTAACGGAGCTTGGATTGGCGGGTCGGGGCGGACCCGGGGGGCGCTTGGTCTCCAACGGCCGCTAGAACTGCTCCGGCCAGGCTGGTGCCTGGCGCTCCTTTCGGGGCGCTGCCACTTTCGTCCCATGCCATCATTGATCGAAGGACTTGGCCCCCGGCGCGATCCGTGCTAACAATTCCCGCCGACTCCCTCAGTCTCAGTCCCACCGCAATGCAACTGTCCCACCCGCTTCCTTGGCTCGCCGCCTGTGCCTGCCTGGCCCTCACCTCGTGCGGCCCGGTGAATATCATCGATCGACCTCTCCACCAACGCCCGCGGCAGGCGGAGATGGTGATGTACGAATGGCACGACGACGGCGGGCCGGGCAAGCTGAAGGTCAATATCAACCTGAGCGAGCAGCGTGCATTTTTCACCCGCGGCGGGCGAAATGTCGGTTGGTCCTACGTGGCCACCGGCAAGGAAGGCCACGGCACGCCCTCCGGGAACTACAGCATCAGCGAGAAGATCGTGGACAAGCACTCGAACCGCTACGGCTGGGTGGAGGACGAGTGGGGCAATGTCGTGAACGGCGATGCCACCCCGGGCACGAAGACGGGAGAAGGCGAGCGCTATGTCCCGGCACCGATGCCGTACTGGATGCGGATCACCGGCGGCGGGATCGGCATGCACGCCGGGGTGATCCCGCGGCCCGGTGAAACCGCCTCACACGGCTGCATCCGCCTGCCGAAGGAATTCGCGCCGATGTTGTTCGAGGCGGTGGACGTGGGGACGCCGGTGGTGATTGAGCATTAGGCAGAAGTAGTCCGCTCAGTCCTCTGAGCGGATGCGCGGTCCCTGGCTGCACAATACACATTCGAAGCGGGAAGGACGCTACCGGCCGTCTGCTGGAGGCGCGCCGGCAGGAACCGTCCGTCCGCTCAGAGGACTGAGCGGACTACTTCAGCGGCCTGCCGCCCGAGAGCTTCCACTGCAAAAGTGGCAGGACGACCCTGCCGAGAGCCTGCGCGGCGGGATGAACCCCATCCGGCAGGTAGCTCTGGAAGGTGGCAGGATCGTCCTGCTGGAGTGCCGCCCAGTCCGGATGATGGTCGACTAACAGCAGCTTGCGGGTGGCGGCCACCTCGCGGTACATTTGGTAGTATGCCGCAAGATTGGGGCGAAGGGTGGCGGAGGTCTTGCTGCCGGTGGGTGAGTTCCAGACCGTGTTCATGGTCTGGAGGATGATCTCCACGGCGGGGTTTTGCGCCTGGATCGCATCGATCATGGCGATGAGATTGGCGCGGGCTTGGGCCACGCTCAGGCTCGGCGTGCCGTCGCTGTAGAGGAAGGCATCGTTCATCGCGAACTCGATGAAGACGGTGTCCGGATGGTGGGCCAGCACCTTGTTGTTCAGCTGAGCCAGGCCCACCGCGGAGTTCTTCCCGCTCAGGCCGCTGTTGATCACGGTGAGCAGGCCGGGATACTTGGCGGAGAGCCAGGACTTCATCTGGCCCACCCAGGCACCGCCGGCGGTGAGGCTGGTGCCATAGACCACAACCTTGCGCGGCCTGCCCGCGGCCAGGGCCGTAACGAGGCCGGAGGGAGCGGTGTCCGGAGCGAGCCGGTAGAACTTCTCCGCGGACCCAAGCGAGAAGGCGAGCGGGAAGGACTTTGGCGCGGTGTGCGAGAGGGCGGGGCTGCGCAGCGCGGGCTTGAAGATCTCGCCCTTTGTGTAGAGATCGAAGTAGCCGGGGTGCTCCTTCACCGCGGCGATGAAGGATTGATTCGAGACAGTGGGATCGAGGCCGAGGGTGATCTCGCGGATATCGCTCATGCCGTCCTTGTCGGAGTCCTCGTAGGGATCGACCGGGGAGAGGCCTATAGCATCGGCGACGACGTAGCCATTGGCACCGGCGTTCTTGATCACGATGCTTTCGCCCGCGGTGCCACCGAACTCGTATAACCCTAGTAGATTCCATCTCCCGCCATTCGCGCGCTGGTCCACGCTGAGGGTGGCGGTGCTGCCGCTGTGGTGGATTTCGACCGGCACGTTTGAGGCGCGGTTGGTGTGGGCGGTCCAGCGGAGGTAGACGCGCTGGAAACCGCTGAGCCCGGCGGGGAGGCGGTAGGAGACCTGCTTGGTCCCCTGCCCCGTGTTGTTGTCGTGCAGGTAATTGCCGCCCGCGTAACCCGCGGTGGCATTGCTGGCGAGCCACTCGCCCGTGGCCGTGACCAGCGCGGTATCCGTGTTATCGACCACGGCGGCCGGCTGGGCGGCCGCGGGCTCCCCCAGCACTTCTCCCGCTGCCAGGAGCAGCGGCCTCAGTTGGGCGTAGGGGACGCCCTGCACCGCCAGGTTCCGGTCGATCGCCAGGCTGGCCGCGATGGCGGAGGACTGGGACAGGGCCATGAAGACCGGCTCCATGCGGATGGAGCCGAAGGCCATGTGCGAGGCGGAGAGGCTCCATGGCACGAGAAGGTTCGTACATTGCCCCAGCTTCGGCACGATGGATTTGTAGGAGACGGGATAAGGGTTCGACACGGAGAGCTGCACATCGCCCTCGTTCTTGACCATGCCGTTCTTCACGTGGCGCTGCACGTGGTGGGAATCCATCGAGTAAGCGGCCAGGCCGATCGAATCCGGGGCCACCACCGCACCCGTGCAGTGCTTCTGGGTCATGATGTAGTCGGAGACCATGCGCCGGGCCTCCCGCACGTAGAGCTGCCAGGGCCAGTTGCCATTGTCGGTGAATTCATCCGCAGGCAGGCCCCACTTCGCGTAGGCGTCGCGGATGGACTGCGGCACGCGCGGGCTGTTCTGCAGGGTCCAGAGCATGCCGCGCTGCCAGTTCTCGTGCTGCTTGGCCAGGGCATCGCGCTGCTGGTGGTTGAGCGTGGTCCAGTCCCAGCCGGGGCCGAAGTTCTTGCCGATGTAGTCGGTGGAGATGCCTCCCGTATTGTTTGAGTCCGTTTTGCGGTTCGGCATCAGATCCAGCTTGAAGAAGCCGGAGGTCTGGCCTGCGGTGATGGAGCGGAAGAGCAGTTCGTAGTCGGCCTCCTTGTAGCCCGGCGGCTTCACCACCGCCACGCGGTTCGCGGCCACATCGGTGAGCACCATGCGGAAGCAATAGGCCTGCAGGCGTGCGTCCGCACTGCCATCTGCTCCGCCGGAGCTTGCTTCCACGCCGGGCAGCAGGCCGCTCGCGGGATTTCCCGGGGTGACGTAAGGGTCCACGCCATCGCGAAGCTGGTTCTTGGTCGCCGCTGTGGCTTGGATGCCATTCACGGTTTCGCCGTAGGTGGCATTCGCCTCGCGGCCCACGGTGAAGCTCACGCCCGCGCCGGGCAGCAGGTCGCCCTCGTAGCTGGCATCGATGAACATCTTGCCGCCGTACTCGCGACCATCCTCAAGGCGGATGTGATCGATCTTGCTGCCGTTCATCGCCACCCCCTTTGTTAGATCGAGGCGGCCGGTGATGACAGTCACGTGCTGTTCGGCGATGAGCTGCTTGAAGACCTCCTCTGCCACCTTCGGCTCGAAGACCGAGCCAATCTCCAGCGTGTCATTGAAGGCGGGGCCGCCCTGCCCCGAGTTCTCGAAACTGGCGTGCGTCTGCCAGTTCCACGCGCCGCCCTGCTGGTAGTGCAGATAAACGCGGTGGTAGAACTCGCGGCTGATCCCGCCCAGGATCGAGCTCTTACCCAAGTCCGTCCAGCCGAGGCCGCTGGTGGTGAGGCCGCCGAGGTGGGCGGTGGGCGAGACCAGCACGACGCTCTTGCCCGAGCGGGCGGCCTGGACCGCGGCGGTTACTCCACCGGAGCTGCCGCCGTAGACGACGATATCATAGGGAAGGGGTGCGGCGGAAGCCGGGGCGAGAAGGGCGGCAGCGAGGAGGAGAAAGGAGCGGTTCAAGGCGTTTCGGTGAGGTAGAGGCGCGGGCAAGGGATTGGTGGTGGATTCCACTACGCTGCCGCTGCCCTTGGTCATATCAACGCTGTATTCCACGACGTCCGGGCTGCACAAACACAAGGGGGTAGCACGAATGGCACTGGTTTAAGGAGCGGCCGACCCCATGCCTGCCCGCCGGGAGCGCGGAGGCTCTGCCCCGCAGAAGCTACCGGTGTGGCGCGCATTATCTCACGGTTCGAATGAGAAGCGCCGTCGCCCTTGCGGCGACCTTTTTCTGCTCACCACTCAAAAGGACCATTCTGCGGGGCAGAGCCTCCGCGGTCCCGGCGGGCAGGCATTGCTTCGCGGGCGTGCGAACCGTCCACATGCCATGGAAATGAGCGCCTCCCCCAGCCTGCCCGCGCGGAGCGACGGTCCCTGCCACTGTGGGTGAAACCGCTGGCCAAGATCGCCCGGCCCTGCCAGTGGTGGTGGGCCATGAGTGAATCCCACATCCCGGAAGGCTACCACTCGGTCACTCCCTCGCTGACCGCCCGCGACGCCAAGGCCTCGCTCGATTTCTACACCCGCGCGCTCGGCGCGGAAGTGAAGTTCAAGATGGACGATCCCGGCTCGGGCGGGGTGGCCCATGCGGAGTTCATGATCGGGAACTCGCGGATGATGATTTCCGATGAGTATCCGGGCTACGGGGCGATCGCGCCGGAAGTGGGCAAGGGCGCCGCCTTCATGATCTACGTGCCGGACGTGGACGCGGCCTTCGCGAAGGCGGTGGCGGCGGGAGCCACGGCCACGCAGGAGCCGATGGATCAATTCTGGGGCGACCGGACGGCGCGGGTGAATGATCCCTTCGGCTACCGCTGGTCCTTCGCGGCGCATGTGCGCGATGTTTCCCAAGAGGAAATGGACGTGGCCATGAAGGCCTGGGGCGAAAAGAACTGCTAGAAGATCGATGGCCAAGGTGCTGGTGGTTTTCGCACACCCGGCCTTTCAGAGGTCGAAGGTGAATCGTGCATTGGTGGCGGCTGCACGCGCCATGGAAGGCGTGAAGGTCCACGATCTCTACGAGGTCTATCCGGACTTCCTGATCGACGTGAAGGACGAGCAGAAGCTGATGGAAGAACACGACGTGGTGGTGCTCCAACATCCCTTCTTCTGGTACAGCAGCCCGGCGCTGGTGAAGGAGTGGCTGGACCTGGTGCTGGAATACCGCTGGGCCTATGGCGAGGGCGGCGTGGCGCTGAAGGGCAAGATCCTGGCGCAGGCGATCAGCGCCGGCGGCCCGGAGGATGCCTACCGCCGGGAAGGCTCCAATTACTTCACGGTCCGCGAACTGCTGGCGCCCTACGAACAGACCGCGCGGCTCTGCAACATGGGTTACGCGGAGGCCTTCACCGTGCACGGGGCGATGCACCTCGACCGCGCCTCGCTGGAGGGCCACTCGCAGCGCTACACCGCCTGGCTCGGCGCGCTGCGCGATGGCCAGGCACCCCTCTGGTCCAATCCCCCGCTCTAACAAGTCACCGTGCATTTCGAAAGTTTCTTCGCCCAGGCCTTCATGTATCTCTCCGCCGCGCTGGTGGCGGTGCTGGTGGGCAAGCGCCTCGGCATTGGCGCAGTGCTCGGCTACCTGATCGCGGGTGCGCTGATCGGGCCGGCCTGCCTGGGCTGGGTGGGCACGGAGAGCGAGCAGATCACGAACTTCGCCGAATTCGGCGTGGTGATGATGCTCTTCCTGGTGGGCCTGGAGTTGCAGCCCTCCCACCTGTGGAGCATGCGCAAGCAGATCTTCGGCCTGGGCACGCTGCAGGTGCTGGGCTCCACGCTGGTGGTCGGCGCGCTGGCGATGGCCCTCGGCATGGCGTGGCAGCCTTCGCTGGCGATCGGGATGATCCTAGCGATGTCGAGCACGGCGATCGTGCTGCAGAGCATGAACGAGCGCGGCCTGCTGAAGACAGAGGCGGGGCAGAATTCCTTCGCGGTGCTGCTCTTCCAGGATCTTTCGGTGATTCCCATCATGGCGCTCCTGCCGCTGCTGGCGATGAACGCAGGCGGCGCGGCGCATCACGACGGTGCCGGCCACGGCGAGGCGGCAGTGGCGTGGATGATGGCGCTGCCGCCGTGGGCCAGGCCGCTGGTCACGGTGGGCGCGGTGGTGGTGATCGTGCTGGTGGCGCGGGTGGCGGTGCGGCCCTTCTTCCGGGCGATCGCGGCGACGCGGCAGCGCGAGGCCTTCACCGCGGCGGCACTCCTGCTGATCATCTCGGTGGCGCTGCTGATGACGAAGGTGGGCCTGTCCGCGGCGCTCGGCACCTTCGTGGCAGGCGTGGTGCTGGCGAATAGCGAATACCGGCATGAGCTGGAAAGCGACATCGAGCCCTTCAAGGGGCTGCTGTTAGGCTTGTTCTTCCTGGGGGTGGGCACGGCGATCGACTTCGGTCACATCGCGCGGCATCCGGGCACGGTCTTCGGCGCGGCGGCGGGGCTGCTGCTGCTGAAGGGCGGTGTGATCTTCGGACTGGCGCGCTGGCGCAAGGCGGCCAACGGCCCGGCGCTGATCTTCGCCTCCGCGCTGGCTGCGGGCGGGGAGTTCGCCTTCGTGCTGATCTCCCTTTCGAAGAAGGTGGATGTCCTCAGCGAGGATACCGCGCACACGCTGGTCGCGGTGGTGGCGCTGACGATGGCGGCCACGCCGCTGCTGATCATGGCCAGCCACCGCTACACGGAGAAGTGCCTGAATGAGCCCGCGGAGAAGGAGGAACGCGAGAGCGACGTGCGCGACGAGGGCGCGCCGGTGATCATCTGCGGCTTCGGCCGCTACGGCCACGCGGTGGGGCGGCTGCTGCACACGCAGGGGATCCATGCCACCGTGCTCGACAATGATCCCGAGCAGGTGGAGACCCTGCGCACCATCGGCTTCCCCGTCTTCTACGGCGATGCCGGTCGGCCGGATCTGCTTCTAACAGCCGGTGCGGCGCACGCCAAGATCCTGGTGATCGCGCTGCGCGACCAGGACCTCAGCCTGGAGATCGTGAAGACGGTGCGAAAGCACTTCCCGCATCTCAAGATCTTCATGCGCGCGCACAGCCGCCGCGAGGCCTACGAGTACATCGATGCCGGCGAGCAGTGCGTCTATCGCGAGACCCTGGACTCGTCCCTGCGCATGGGCATCGATGTGATGCGGACCCTGGGCCTACCCGCCTACACCGCGCATCGCGCGGCCAAGCTCTACCGCAAGGCGGATGAGATTTTCCTGCGGCGCATGGTGGCCCACCGCCACAACCGGGCGACCTTCCTGAATGCGGCGCGCGAGTCGCAGGCAATCTTCAACGAGGTGATGCGCGCCGATCCAATGCAGGCCGGGGATGACGCCTGGATTCCCCCGGCAAGCGGTGATGAGAAGGAGGACATCGTGCCGTGAAGCGGGCTGTCACTTCGCACGTGTCACGCGCTGCCGCGGAATGCCATAATGCCGGTGTGAGGCTTGCGCTCCATACCTTGATCGTCCTTTCCCTGGCCATATCGGCCTGCGTCCCGGCGCACCTGGAGCGCTTGGTGGAAAAGCTGCCGGCTCCGCTCACGAAGCCGGAGACGGATGAGGATCTCGCGAGGGCCTTCGATGGGGCGACGGACGCGGACGCCTGCCGGCACCTGGGGCGCTGGATCGAGGAGCAGCATGCGCACGGCGAGACCGCGGGCGTGGTGCAGGTGGGTGATCACCGCGTGCGCTTTCACCCGGGTGGGGAGGGCATCTTCGCGCCCGCCTATTTCGACAAGCTCGAGTGCGCCGATCATTTCCGGGTGCAGGGCTTGAAGCACAACCACTGCGACGGCGTGGGCGTGGCGATGACGGGGCATCGCGAGAACAAGCACACCGAACCGATCGAGCAGTACTATCCGCCGGAAGCGATCACGCGCGTGGTCACGGCGGTGGCGGTCCCGGGCGCGCGGCGCGGCGGGGTCCGCGAGGTGGAGATCCGGCTCTACAACCGGATGAAGACAGAGACCGTGGTGCTCGCGGGCAAGCGGCAGCCCCTGGCGGGCGACTTCACGGTGTCATTCGCCGGCTTGCTTTCCAATACGCGGAGCCTGGCGGAGAGCGCCCTCACCTCCGTGCTGCGGCAGGACTCGGGGAAGAAGACCGGCTTCTACCTGACGGAGGAGTACGATCCGCAGCGTACTCCCATCATCATGATCCACGGCCTGCTCTCCACGCCGCTGGCATGGGCGGAGCTGACCAACGAGCTGCGCTCGGATCCCGCGATCCGCCAACGCTACCAGATCTGGCACTATCTCTATCCCACGAATGCACCGCCGCTCTACTCGGCGCGGATCATGCGCCTGCAGCTCGATGAATTCCGGCGCTTCCTCGATCCGCAGCAGGATGATCCGGCGATGCGGCGGACCGTGATCATCGCGCATAGCATGGGTGGCCTGCTCGCGAAGTCACTGGTGGTCGATCCCAAGGAGGCCTTCTGGAAACCCATCTTCACCCTTCCACTGGAGAAGATGAACCTGACGCCCTGGGAGCGGAAGATGATGATCGAGGCCTTCTACTGGAAACCCCGTAGACACGTGGACCGGATCATCTTTTGCTCCACGCCTTTCAGGGGCAGCACTTGGGCTGCCTCCTGGGTCGGAAGGTTCGGCAGCCTGTTCATCGCGCAGAGCCATGGTTTCACCGATTTCTTCGACGAGGTGGAGAAGAAGAACCCGGGGATGTGGCAGGCGGATTTCAACACCCCCTCCAGCGGCACCGTGAACAGTGTGATGAGCCTGAGACCAAAGCAGGCCTCAATGGACATTTTCCGCAGCCTGCCGATCGTGCCGACCACGGCGACCCATGTGATCAAGGGCTCGCATGACCTGTTCGTCTCACCGCAGAGCGCCGATTGCCCCGGCGCGGAGTCCACGCTGACCGTGCCATCCGGGCATGGTTCCTTCCACCATCCGCAGGCGATCGCGGAGATCAAGCGGATCCTGGCACTGCCGCCGCACCATTGATTGCGGCACCGAGCGAATCGCACAAGCAACTTGCGCGCTGCTAGACTTGCGCCGAAGCTCAGCAGTTCCCCTGCTGTGAATCGACTGCTCTTCGTCCTCCTTGCCATCTCCCTCGGCGTCTCCGCTTGTGCCCCGGCGCGACTGGAACGCCTGAAAGAGCCACAAGGCGTGATCCAGACGGAGGAGGCGGATCTTTCACGGGCCTTCGATGGGGCGAGCGATCCCGATGCAATGTATGCCCTGGGCCGCTGGGTCGAGGCAGCCTACCGCGAGGGCGCGGCAGGCAGGCCTGTTAGAGTCGCGAATCATCTCGTTCACTTCCATCCGGGCGGGCCGGATACTTATGCACCCGGCTACTTCGACACGCTGGAGCCGGTGGCTTCCTACGTCGCCTATGGACTGGTGGATCACCTCATCCTCGGTGTGGGAGTTCCGATGGCCGGCTATCGCGAAAATAAGCAGCGCCTGCCCATGGAGAAGTGGTATCCGCGGGAAGGGATCGCCCGCGCGGTCACCGCGGTGGCCACACCCGGAGGGCAACGCGGCGGCCTGCGGGAGGTGGAGATCCGCTTGTACAAGCGGACCAGCACGGAGAACGTGCTCGCCGGTGACAAGCGCCAGCGACTGGCGGCGGACTTCACCGTGCCATGGGCCATGCTGCTCGCAAAGACCCACGCCACGGAGGCCTATGGCCTCACCACGGTGGTGAGCGAGAAGGCCGCGGTCGATCCGTGCTTCTACCTGATGGAAGAGTACGATCCACAGCGCACTCCGCTCATTCTGATTCACGGCATGTTCTCCACCCAGCTGGCCTGGGCCCAACTGACGAATGAACTATGGGCGGATCCCCTGATTCGCCAGCGTTACCAGATCTGGCATTACCTCTACCCTACGAATGCTCCGCCGCTCTACTCGGCGTGGATCATGCGCGGGCAGCTCGACAAGCTGCGCAAGGCCCTCGATCCCGACCAAAAAGATCCGGCGATGCGACGGGCCGTGGTGGTCTCCCACAGCATGGGCGGCCTGCTGGCGAAATCGCTGGTGGTCGAGCCGCGCGGAGCTTTCTGGAATGCGGTCTTCAAGAAACCGATGTCGGAGATGAATCTCACGCCCGCTGAGCGTGCGGCGATGCAGGAGGCATTTTTCTGGAAGCCCCGGCCCTACGTCGACCGGGTGATCTTTTGCTCCGTGCCCTTTGGCGGGGATACTTCGGCGGGATTCTGGCTGGGGAAGGTCGGCAAGCACTTGATGGTCCCCGACCGCCGCTTCAGCGAATTCTATGACGAGATCGCTAAGAAGAATCCGGGGGCCTTCCAGCCCCCGTATGACCGTCTCACCGGAAAGCAGGTGAATAGCCTAGTGGACCTGGATCCAAAGCGGCGCTCTCTTGAAGTCTTCCGTGAACTTCCAATCATCCCGGGAACGGCGACTCACGTGATCAAGGGCTCGTTCGATATGGTTGTCTCTTCGAAAAGCTCCGACCTGCCCGGCGCGGAGTCCACCATGACCGTGAGATCGGCTCACGCCACCTTCCGCAACCGCGAGGCGATCGTGGAGATCCGCCGCATCCTCGCGTTGCCGCCGCACCACTGAGCTGAGGTGCCGGGAGAAAGCATTGGACCGCCGGACGGGCGGGGCCATTCTTGCGGCGTGTTCTTCCCGATCAGTGACGACAACCGCGAACGGATGAGCCCGGCCTGGGTGTGCATCGGGCTGCTGGTGGCGAATGTGGTGATGTTCATGATTCAGCTCCATGATCCCTCCTTCACCTATGGCTGGAGCGTGATCCCCTATGAGATCACGCATCACCTGGATCTGCGCGAACCGATCCATGATTGGCACCACAATATCGTGATGCCGCAAGCACCCGGACCGCATCCCATCTATCTAACCGTGCTCTCTGCCATGTTCATGCACGGCGGCTGGATGCACATCGGCGGGAACATGCTCTACCTTTGGATCTTCGGGGACAATGTGGAGCATCGCTTCGGCGCGCTGAGGTTCCTGCGCTTCTATCTCATCAGTGGCATCGTCGCGACGATCGCACAGATCGCCACCGATCCGAACAGCCTGATCCCGAACCTGGGGGCCTCCGGCGCGATCTCCGGAGTCTTGGGAGCCTACATCGTGCTCTTCCCGCGGAACCGGGTGAATGCAATCTTCTTCTTCCGCATCATCTCACTGCCCGCCGTGGTGGTGATCGGGATGTGGGCCTTGTTGCAGTTCGTGAATGGCGCGGGCTCGATCACGGACCATCACGCGGGCGGCGGCGTGGCCTACGCGGCGCACATCGGTGGCTTCATCGCGGGAGTGGCGATGGGGATTTACGAGCGGATGAAGATGAAGAACCACGAGCCCCCCTCGGAGTTCCGGAAGATCTATGAGGAGGAGCCGGGGGTGAGGAAGTATTGGTGAGTTTCCGTTTCGACAAACCAAGTTTTCCAGATACAGTCTTTCCATGGTGCCGACGCTTGATGCTGTGTCGAAGGATGCGCTCGTCCTCCCGCCCGACGAGCGAATGACACTTGCTTGTCGCTTGCTTGAAAGCGTCGAAGAACCCGTGGACGAAGGCGCAGCAGAAGCTTGGGAACTGGAGATCGGGGAGCGGATTGCGCGCTACGACCGAGGAGAGACCACCGCTATTCCGGCAGCCGAGGTTTTCAAGCGCCTCCGGGATCTGGCCCCAGGCACCTGAAATGATCTTGGAATTCCTGCCGGAGGTAACTCGCTACTATGAAGAACGGGTGTCGGGTCTCGGGCTGAGGTTCCGCTTGGAATTAGAAACCGCCTGTGCCGCCGTGGCTCGCCAGCCAATGCTGTGGAGGCAACGCAAAGGCAGCTTCCGGCGGATCAATCTTCCGGCCTTCCCCTATTACATCGCCTACTTCATCCGGAACGAAACCGTTTTCGTGGCGGCGGTGGCGCACGCCAAGCGGCATCCGGACTATTGGAAACGCCGGTTGGTTTGAGTCACTTCTCCTCTGCCACCTTCGAAGGCAAGCTGCGCGGGATCGGCACCACCTTCGGGCCGATTGAGATGGGCCTGCCGATCAAGGCGGGCAGGCGCGACTCGAGCCACTCGCGGGCGGCGGCGTTCTTCACGGCACAGGCCCAGAGCGTGACGACGTGCCAGCCCATGGCTTGCAGTTGCTTTTCCACGCGCGCATCCCGCGCCTTGTTCCCGGCGATCTTGGCGGTCCACCAGTCGGTGCGGGACTGCGGCATCTTGAAGTCCGGGCAGCGCTCGTGGCCGTGCCAGAAGCAGCCGTGGACGAAGATGACCACCTCATACTTGGGCAGGACCAGGTCGGGCTTGCCGGGCAGGCTCTTGTTCTTCGGGCCGGCGACGGTGAAGCGGTAGCCGAGCCGGTGCAGCATCGAGCGCACTAGCAGCTCCGGCTTGGTATTGCCGCCGCGGATGCGGGACATCACCTCCGAGCGTTTCTCTGCTGACCAGATATCGGCCATGGGGGAAGTAGCGTTGAGCGCGGAGCCTGGAGCAAGGAGTTAGAAGCAGCCGGCGGAATTTCTCGCCTCGGCGCTCCTCACAATTCAAGATGCCCGCCATGTACCTCCCGTCATCCCGCCGCCGCTTCCTGCAGAACTTCACGCTGGGAGCCGCGGGGCTGTGGGTTCCGGGCGCCTTCGCCGAGGCGCTGACCCTCACGCCGAAGCAGACGGAGGGCCCCTTCTATCCCATCAATCTACCGCTGGATACGGACAACGACCTGATCCGCCTGAACGACAGCCTGACGCCCGCGCTGGGCGAGGTGACGCACCTGAGCGGCAAGGTCACCGATGCCAAGGGCGAGCCGATCCGCAATGCGCTGGTGGAGATCTGGCAGGTGGACCACAACGGCGTGTATCTCCACAAGGACAGCGGCAACGCGGAGAAGCGCGACTCGAACTTCCAAGGCTTCGGACGCTTCATGACCGGGTCCACCGGCGAGTATTACTTCCGCACCATCAAGCCGGTCCGCTATCCCGGCCGTACTCCGCACATCCACTTCGCGATCAAGATGAAGGGCCGCGAGAAGTGGACGACGCAGTGCTACATCAAGGGCGAGCAGGGCAACATGGAGGACGGCGTGATCAAGGGGATCAAGGATCCGGCGCAACTGGCCGCGGTGATCGTGGACTTCGCGCCGCTGCCTGGCACCAAGACCGGGGAGCTGGCGGCAAAGTTTGATATTGTAATGGGCTTCACGCCGGAGGCTTGAAGCTGTGGAGAGCGGACACTCCTGTCCGCTCTCCACAGCGCTTTCGCGTTTCAGCGGAGTTCCCAGTGGTGCTCGACCTCCTCCGCGGATTGCGGTTCCAGGTGCGAGATCACCCGCACCTCCGGGCCTAACAGGGCCGCCACCTTGCCCTCGATGAGGGTGGCGATTTCGTGGGCTTCACCCAACCCGGTGCGATCGGGAAAGACGAGGTGGAACTCCACCCAGTGCGTGCGCCCGGAGTGGCGGTGGCGGAGGTTGTGGTAGGAGAGGCCGCGCGCCGCGCTCTCCGCATCCAGGCAATCGCGGAGCTCCTTTTCCACTTTGAGATCGGCCTCGTCCATCAGGCCGCCGAAGCTCTCGCGCATCAGCTTGCCGCCGGTCCAGAGGAGCTTGCCTGCGGCCAGCACCGCGCAGATCGGGTCCCACCATTTCCAGCCGGTGGCCATCACCAGCACGAGGGCGATGAGCACGCCGGCGCTGGTCCAGACATCCGCGAGCACATGCTCGCCGTTTGCACGCAGCAGCGCGGAGTTCCGCTTCTTCCCCACCCGGATCAGGGCACCGCCGAGGAAGAGATTCACCGCCGCAGCCGCACCGGTGAGGATCATGCCGAGGCCCATGCTTTCGATCTGGCCGCCAACGAAGGCCTGGCGGACTGCTTGGGATACGATCAGCAGCGCCGCGGCACTGATCATCGCGCCCTCGAAGCCGGACGACAGGAAGGCCACCTTGTCATGGCCGAAGTGATGGGTCTCATCCGATGGCTTGTGCGAAAAGCGCAGCGCCCAAGCGGCGAAGGCCACAGCCAGCACGTGAGTCACGGACTCCGCCGCATCCGAGTAAATCGCGGAGGACCCGGTGAGCACCGCAGCGGTCACCTTCACCACCAGCAGGACCACCGCCACCCAGAGAGACAGGCTCATCACCCGCGATTGGTCCGCGGGGACTTCGTGGGAATCGGGATAGTCGTGGACATGGCTGCCGCTCACGTGAAGAGCGTGTGAATTCGGCAGGATATGGCAACCTTGTGCAAAACGGCTTCATTTGCTCGCGTGTAAGTGATTGAATCCACGCCATCCGAGTGAAGCGCTTTGCCCTAACTTTCTTAGCCTTGGCTGCAATTGTTTGCGCGGTCTGCTGGCATTATCGTGACAGGCTGCTGCCGTTCGTGCATCAGGCGGAGCAAGTCGTGGTCAAAACTCCGCAGCCGGATGCCGCGCGTTATGCGGTGCTCAAGGAGGAAGCCGAGCGCCAGCGGAAAGATCTGAACCTGCGCTATAACGCGGCACGCACGGCGGCGGAGAAGGAGAAGGTCCTGAAGGAGACGCGGAACTACCTGGAGAAACAACTGCCGGAGATGATGCTGTGCTGGCTCGGCACGCCTTGGGATTTCAACGGCACGGCGGAAGATCCCGGCAAAGGGAAGATCGCTTGCGGCTACTTCGTGGCTACCGTGCTGCGGGACGTGGGCTTCCGGGTGAACCGTAGCAAGCTGGCGCAGCAGGCATCCCAGAATATCATGGGCAGCTTCATCCCGCGCAGCGCGATGGAGGTGAAGGTGGGCGTGCCCTATGCGGACTACGCGGCCGCGCTGAACAAGGCGGAGGCGGGTGTGCGGATTGTGGGCTTGGACAGCCACGTGGCCTTTCTGGTGACGGGGCCGGAGGGCTTCCGCTTCATCCATTCCTCCGGGGGAAAGCCTTGGTGCGTGGTGAATCAAGGCGAGCAGGAAGCGGATGCCTTGCGCTGGTCGAGCTACCGGGTGCAGGGGCTTCTAACAGGTGACAAGGAGGTTCTGAAGCGCTGGCTGGCGGGGAAGAAGATCGAGGTGAAGCTGGATGCACCAGCGACGGCGGGAAGGTGACTTACGGTTGCCTCTCCTCTTGCGCCCCAAAGGGGCAACCTATCGCAGCCCCGGGCAATCGCCCGGGGTTTGACGTAGACGTGATTCCAGAGCCCTGCAGGGGCGGCCTAAATGGCTGAATCCACTATCACACAACATTGCTTCCACGACCCTCACGTTCCGGATTAGGTCGTCCCTTCAGGACTCCATTCTCCTTCCGGCCGGCAATCCCCGGGCGCCGCCCGGGGCTACGATAGGATGCCCCTTTCGGGGCGGTTAGATCGTGGCGGCTCGGATTGCCGTGTTGGTTTCACGCGGCACCTCCTCACGGATCCCACACCGCCCGCATGCGCAGGAAGCGCTTGGCACCCGGGTTCGGCGTGGAGTCCTTGTAAGTCGCGCGGACGTAGCCGCCGCCCAAGGGCACCGTGGAATCAGCATCCTGGGAGACGACGGTCCAAGCGCCTGTTAGATCGTCCGATGCCAGCAGCTCGTAGCGGATGGACGTGACCACTTGCGGGCAGCGCAGGCTCAGGCCCGGCTGGTTCCCCACCCAGGTGAACTCGGTCTGGGCCCGATCCGGCTGGAGCGGGTCGGTGGCGAAGGCATATTCCTCAAAGTTCGGGCGGCCATCGCCATCCGGGTCCGCGGCGACGGCGGCCACGGCGGTGCTGCCGAGCTGCTGCGCTGTGAAGACGGAGGCGGCCCAGGCATCGAAGGTGCCTGCTTCGGGAATATCCGCCGTGCCGGGGCTGCCACCGTTGCTGCCGCTCGCGGCCCAACTGTCGGGCAGGTTATCGCCCGCCGGATCATCGGGATGGCGGCGCACCAGCGAGCGGCCCTCGCCATCGGCGGCGGAGGGCCATGGCGGATCATCGCTGTAGGCCACCGCGCGCAGCACCGTCTCGCCCGGCGTGTAGAGCACCACGTTCTCGCCGCCATTATCCAGATGCCCGGTGAATTCACCGGCCACCGGCTTGCCCGTGCCATAGCGCTTCTCGAAGGCATCACGCTTCGCCACCACCAGCACCCGCGCGCCGGGAGCCAGGGTTCTGCCGGTGGGCGGCTCATTGAACTCGAAGTTCACCGCGCCGTAGAGATACACGCCCTGCAGGTCCACATAGTGGCTGCCGGTATTCAGGATCTCGATGAACTCGAAATCGTCCGAGTCATCGAAGCCCGCGGCTTCCTCCGCGGCAGTCGGATCCGCAGGATGATAGTGGATCTCGGAGATCGCCAGGTTCGCGGGCGAGGCGGCTTCCGTGTTGAGCAGGAAGGCCGCTTCCGTCATGGCGCTCCAAGTGCCGCCTGAAAGCGCCCGCACGCGCAGCTTGCGCTCGCCCGCACCTGTTAGAAGAAGCGGCGTGGCCGTGTTCGAACGCGTGGCGGTGAGCGAGAGGTTCATGCTGATGTCGCTGCTGGTCCCCACCGCCTGGTGGATCTCCACGGCAATCACGTTCGTGCCCGACACCAGTAGCGAAGGCGGCACCGTGATGGGCGAGGTGATGGTGTCCTCGATCGCCGGGCCGGAGTAGTAGTCGTAGGCCGGGTCCACGGGCAGGTTACCCGCGATCCGCTGGCCGTTCAGGTAGACGATATAGGCATCGTCATACTCGACCGTGAGCGTCATGTCGCTGATGGCCGCGATATCCGTGGCACTGAAGGTGCGGCGGAAATAGGTGGTCGCGTTCTTCAGCCCGCCGGGTGCGACGAAGGGCACCACGGTCGCCTCATCGCCATCGCCATAGCCCAGCTCCGCGGTGCCGGAGGGCCATGCGGAATCGTTGAAGCCCGGGTTCCGCCATGCGGTGCCCTGGTTCGTGCCCGTGCCCAGATAGCGCCAGCCGCTGGCGGACCAAGGGATCAGCGCCTGGGTGGTCACGGAGGGCGTGTAGACCTGTGCGCCCGCCTTCACCGCACCGCCTACCACGCGCGGATCAGAACCATCCGGCATGTAGTAGAAGGTGGCGCCCGCGGGTCCGCCGATCACCGCTTCCACACCGCTCGCCTGATAGCCGCCGAAGGGCGTGATGGTGGGTGCATCCAGCGTGGGATAGAGCCCGTCATCCTTCAGCTGCTGCAGCACCACCGGGCCACGCGGCGCGTAGAAGTTCAGGAGCTCGTTCTGCGCATTGATCCAGGTCGCGCGCGTCTTCGGCGTGGCCGACCAGGCGTCACCCCAGCGCGCACTCTCCGCGATGATCGAGCGGTCGACATCCGCCGCCAGCTTGTTCGCGCGGTTCGACCAGGCCACGGGCGCGAGCGCCCCGCCATTGAACATGTGCTTCTGGATCCGGTCCGCCCAGCGCATGCGGTACTCCGCATTCCCGATCAGATCCTGGTGCAGGAAGAGCGGGTTCGAGCGGTTGAAGTCCGCCTCCTCCGTGGGGAAGTTGTAGGGACCGGTGCGGTCTTCGTTCACATTCAGGAAGGTGTGCTCGAAGTCGTGGACGAAGTAGCGGAAGCCCACGCCCGGGTTGTTCTCGCGGCGGCGGCTGCCGAACCAGTTGTTCGCCTTGTTGTTGCCCAGGAACTGGGAGGTCGCACCATCCAGGTTGCCGCTCCAGAAGGTCAGCAGCAGGTAGTCGATCAGGTTGTCCGCATCTAACAGAACAGGATCCGCCGTGGGCGTCACGCCATCCGCGGCGCGGCCCATCATGCGGAAGTAGTTCGCATTCGTCGGTGAGGCACGATGGGCCTCGCCCTTGTTGAAGAGATCGCGCCAAGCCTCGAAGCTGCCATCGGTCGCACCCAGGACGTAATCGGATTCCTGCTCGGCCTTGACCACGTCCCACTGGTCCTTGTCACCGCCCATGTAGGTCTCCGCGAAGGCGGCCTCGGGCCGTTCATCCAGATCGTAGAGGCCCCAGTACTGGCCATTCAGGTAGAGGTGGCAGTAGCGCACGTGCGAGGCGGGATCGCCCATATCGAGCTGGGCCACGCGGCAGGCTTCCTCACGCAGGAAGGTATTCCGGTCATCACCGCCGAAGGACCACGAGTAGTTCTGCGCGGTGCGCAGGTCGATCTTGTCGAACTCCTGCGCGCCCTTGTGACCGAAGAGCGGGTAGAGCAACTTGGAAGTGCCATACTCACCGCGGAAGAAGAGGCGGAAGGAATGCTTCGGGTTGTCCGTGCCGCGCGAGTAGCCGCCCCGCATGCGCAGGCCCGCATTGATCTGGAACTCACTCTTGCCATTCGGGTTCGCGGCATCCGGCGGCATGATCCACTCCACGGAGGCGGGGCGCTCCCATGCGAAGCCGCGGCTACCGGGATTCATGTAGATCCCCTGGGATCCGTTAATGTTGAAGAGATTCGGCAGGTCCGTGACGATCGAGACGCTGGGCAGCGCGCTCAGCGCGGCCTTCACCGAGGCCGCACCGCCAATGTCCGGATCGCCATTGTTCACGATGTCCGGGTCCATGCCGTAGTCGAGCTTCTGGCCCGATGTTGGCGGTGTCGGCCACCCGGGAGGAGTGCCAGACTGGGTGATCACGTCATTCAGGAAGAGATAGGTCTGCGTCTCCAGCCCCGCCGGCTCCCAGCCGGTCTTGAAGGCACAGGCCCGCAGGGTGGTGGTGGAGGAGATGATGAGCGGCGCGCTGTAGACATTCCCGGTGCTCGCGGTGGGAGTGGAGCCGTCCGTGGTATAGCGGATCGTCACGCCAGGCGTGGCACTCGAGATGGCGACGGAGATCGGGGCGCTGAAGAAGCCGCGGGTCTTGCTGAATGCGAGGTTCTGCACCGTGCCCAAGGAACTGGGTTCCGCATTGATCCAGCCCGGAGTGGCGCGGCCATTCCGGTAGTAGCCATACTGCGAACCTGCCGCGAGCGAGCCTGCGATCAGCTCCGGCACCATCAGGAAGCTGGTGTCCGCGGTGCTGCTCTTCAGGCCCTGGACGGCGAGCAGATTGGTCCCGTTCAGGAGGCCGGGTAATTGCGCTGTTAGATTGAAACCGACCGGCCGCAGGCTCTCCGCATTCGTGCGCACCGCGGTGGCCAGCGAATCGAATTGCAGGCTGGCCGGTGCATTCTGGGAAGCCGCAGGGCTGCCATTCAGCCAGGCCACGAAGCCATCGTTATGGCGCATGACCAGCGAGAGCGAGGTGGCAGTGCCCGGACCCGAGGCAGGGAAGCTGGTGCGGAAGTAGGCACCCGGCTTGCCCGCCATGACATTCAGCGTGCTCGTGCCGATCACCGCACCGCTGCCCTCCGGCAGGGTGCTGGCCGCCAGCCCGCCATTCGCGGTGTCGCCCACCAGGCGGAAGGACGCATCGAAAGTCGTGAAGCTTCCCGGCGCGGCGAAGAACTCCAGGCAATCCCCGCCCACGCCTTGGAACATCACCAGCTCGAAGCTGTGCAGCCCGGCTGTTAGATTGCGCACGCCGAAGTGATCGGTCGGCCCGTGGGAAGTATCGTCCACGATCAGGTTCGTGCCATCGATCCGCAGGCGCATGCCATCGTCCGAGTTCGCGCCGAAGCTGTAGATCCCTGCGGTGGGGATCTCGATGAAGCCGGTGGCCTTGATGGCGTAGTACTCCCCTGCCCCGCCGGGCGGCGGCTCATTGAAGTCGTAGTGACCGTCGCCACCTTCGCCCAGGTAGTTGATCTTCTGCCCGGTGATGGTGGTCTCCGCCAGGATGCCCGCATTCCCCGCGGGCAGGGCCAGCACTGCATCCGCCTCTGCCAGGGTGCCCATGCTGCTGCCATTCTTGAAGACTTGGCGCACGTTGATGCCCGGGACCGTCACGCCATGGCCGAAGCCGGAGGGCCCCTGCGCCCAGCTGCCATCACTGAAGCCCGGCTGGTTCCAATTCGCCGCCGGCACGCTGGCGCTGGCCGGGACCTGATAGCGGGTGAGCGCGCCCGGCGCGAGCAGCACCGTGCGATTGAAGATCGCGCCGTACGACTCATCGCCTCCCAGTGCCGGGAAGCCGCTCGGGAAATGCTGCTCGATCGTCGTGCCATCCGGCCGCACGAGCGCCAGGTATTCGCCCTCCGCCGCGAGCGCGAAATTCGTGTGCAACGGGGCCGCCGGATTGCGCCGATTCTTGTTAGAGGCCCACACGATGCGGAACTCCCCGGGTGCCAGGGTCACATTCGGGAAGCGCCACTTCTGCAGGTTCGAGGCACTGTCTGTCAGGCACCACTGGTCCAGCGAGACCGGCACGGCATCCGGATTGTGGATCTCGATCCAATCGGAAAAGGCACCGTCCTCATCCGCGACCGTCGACTTGTTGCTCGACATGATCTCGCTGATGACCGGCCCGGCCATCACCGGAGCTGCCGCGAGTAACATAAGGGTCCAGCCGGTCAAAAGGGCGCGCATGAGGGTCAGTGAAACGAATGTTGCAGGGTTATTCCTTCGGGAATTTATGCAATCCCCCAATCCGGGGACAGCCCGGCCTTTCTCCGCAGAATGCGGAAAGCGTAGGGGAATCCCGACAGCAGGCGTAGGGAGCAGCGACCTTGCTGTCGCCGGCGCTGGTAGGCGGAGCAGCTCTCAGGGACGGCTCCATAACCAAAAAAGGCACACGGGCGGTGTGCCCATGTGCCTCCTCTGGTGAAGACCGATGTTAGGCCAGCTCCGGCTCCGGCATGGCCATGCCGCCGGGGACGCGGGCGTAGATTTCCTCGGCGTGGGTGTAGTCACCCTCCGCCTGGAGCACGGCGCAGTAGTTCTCCGCCACGGCCTGAAGGTCGGACGTGTATTCGACGCCGAGCGCCTCGAAGCCGCTTACCGCCTTCTCGAAGTGGCGGCGCGCCCAGGCGCTGTCACCGGTGGCCAGCAAGGCCAAGGCGAGGTTGTTGTGCGACTGCGCGGTGTCCGGGTGGTTGTCGCCGAAGTTCTTGCGGCGGGCTTCCAGCGCCATCATGTGCATCTCGCGGGCCTGCTCGTGCAGGTTGGCGGACTGATAGAGCGCGCCGATGTTGTTGCAGACGGCGGCGGTCTCCTCGTGGTCCGGGCCCAGCTCGCGGTGCAGGATCTCCAGCGCCTTGAGGTATTCGGCCTCGGCGCCTTCGGTATCGCCCTCGTTGCGCTTGATCACGGCCAGGTTGTTGGACATCGCGGCGATGTCGAGCGAGGCCGGCGGATCCGACATTTCGAAGTAGCGGATGGCCTCCTGCCAAAGCTGCTTGGCGCGTTCCGGGTGGTCCAGCTGATCATGCACGGAGCCGTAGCCGGCGTGCAGGCGGCCAAGCTGCAGGCAGCGGTCCGGCCGGTTGTCGAGTTGGTCGATCGCCTGCTTGTAGTCGTCCCGGGATTCCTCGAAGCGGCCGAGGAGGCGATAGACATCACCACGGACCTCCAGCGAGCTGGCGAATTCGTCGATGCTATCGAGGTCGCTGCTGAGCGACTGCTGCGCCTTGAGGACGGCGGCGGTGGCAGCGTGGACGGCCTCTTCGAGGTCGCCGGCGGCCACAAGTTCGTCCACGCGGTTGCGCAGGATGTGGATGAGTGTGGTGGTAGGTGAGTCCATGGCGTGTGTATTTACTTTAAATCACCGGTTTCAGATTCTGCAACGGGGAATTCCGCAGCGGGTGAAAGTCGTTCCAAGAGCTGATTTCGCTGGGGCGGCAGCCCGCCCAGGGCCTCGCGCAAGGCTGCGGCCACGTGGCGCCGTTCCCTGGCAATTCCCAGATTCTTAGCCAATTCCTGCTCAAAGTGGTGCATCGCGCGGATCGAAGGCCCCTTCTCGACCACGTGGTCCAAGCCTCGCCGCAGCAGGTGGAAAAGCTCAGGTTCCGGGTGGTCCCGCTCCACGGCCAGCTCTAGCAGGCGGCACCAATAGCCAGACAAAAGCATTGCATTGTAATTACAGCGGATCGTCTCCCGGGTCGATGTGGGGGCTACCTCGCGGAGCTGGTGGAGCTCCCCGCTGCGGGCCTTGGCCCAGTGGACTTCCGCGTCGAAGAACAGGTCCAGCTTGCCCGCGAAGGGGCTTTTCGGGCTGCGCGCGCCCTTCGCCACCGTTTTGATCAGGCCGTGCCCCGCCGTGAACCAATGAACGATCCAACTGGTATCGGTCAGCTTGGTGAGACGGATCAAGATGCCCTGGCAATGCTCCATGATGGCGAAGTGGAAACCCGGCAGGATGCCCATGGTTTCACGCGATGCCTCCCAAACTGCCCGGATTCGCGGTTTCCGCAAGCCGCCGCTTCGCTTTTAGCGGCTGATTTTCACCCTTTTCTCCCGGCTAACAGGGTCCGGTCAGGGATCATTTTGGGCCACCGCGGAGGCACAGAGGTCGCAAAGGGGCGCAGAGAACTCTAAGAACGGCAACGCCGTTCCCTCATACAGCCCAGGGTTGACGCGGCCCGTCCTTCCCGGCCCGCAGGGCGCAGAAGGACGGGATCGCGGCTACCCTGGGACCGCCCCGTCCAAGCCATTCGAACCTCAACGAGGTTCCCTAAGTCCAGAGTGACCTCACAGTCCCGCAACGACCGATCCCCGGCCGTCCACCACCAACGCCATCACGGCGCGAAGGGCGTGAGCGAGACCCCCACGCGGAAAAAGCCCGCTCCCGGCAGCAGGTTCCCGAGGGGAAAGCGCAGGGTCTCATAGGCATCGTCCCCCGCCACCAGGCCTGCTTCTAGCAGTGGCGCGGGATCGGGCTGCCAGGCCGCGAGATCAGCGGACTTCTCCAGCCTCAAGAAAAGTTCCCGGGCTTCACGGTGGCGTGCCACTTCCAGCGTCGGGTCCGGCCCGAGCAGCAGCCTTACCACCGGCGGGAGGTCCCGGACCCGCGGATCGCTCCCGGCGAAGAATTCGATCAGGTTGCTCGCGCCGTCCTGGTCCGGGTCCGCCTCGGCCGCGGAGATCAGGGGATCACCGAGCTGCTGCGGGGTGAAATGCGAGCTGCGCCAGAGATCGAAGGGCCGGTCGAAGATCTGCACGGTCGCGGAAGAGAGCGCGCTGATCTGATAGGCCGGATCCGGCGTGATGCTGACCACGAGATCCTCACTGCCTTCCGCCAGTGAATCGGCGAGCGGCGTGACTGTTAGAGAGGCCGTAGAAGCTCCGGCAGGGATGGTCACGGAGGCAGGCAGGGCTGTGAAATCACTGCCCGGGGTGGCGGTGCCGGAAAGAGCGATCTGGAGCGTGAGCGCCGCATCCGGCGGGCCGCTGCGGCTGAAGCTGAGCGTGCCCGGCACCGCGGTCCCACCCTGCGGCTCCACGGCACTACCGTTCGTGGCCCAGACATTCACCACCGGGGAAGACCCGCCGCTCTTCACGAAGCGCACCGCATCGGCGATCACATAGCCGTTCGTGCCGGTATTGCGGAGGGTCACGCTGCCATTCTGCGCGGAGGCCCCGGCGGCGAAGTTGAAGCTGCCCAATGAGACCCATACCCCGCCCTGGGCCTGCTGGTTCACGGTGGTGGTGAAGACGGGCGTGCCGCTGTGGCGGACTTCCACCGGGACATTGGTGGCGCGATTGGTAAAGGCGGTCCAACGCAGGAAGACCTCATACTGCCCCGCCTCGGGAATGGTGGGCGTGAAGCGTGCGGAGGTGGTCCCATCATGGGTGTTCCCATCGTGGAGGTAGTTGCTGCCGTAGTAGCCCGCGGTGGAGGTGGTCACTGTCCAGTTCCCGCTGAGCAGCACGCCGGCGGTATCCGCGTTGTCCAGAATGATGCCGGAGGTCTCGCTATCGCTCATGCTGAGCTTCTGGCCATCGGCGAGGAGTTGGGCCTTGAGCTTGGCATAAGACACCTGCTGCACCGGCACCTTGTCATCGATCGCGAAGGCTGCAGCGGTGGCGACGGATTGGCCCAGGATCATGAACACCGGCTCCATGCGGATCGAGCCGAAGGCGATGTGCGTGGCGGAGAGGCTCCACGGGACTAACAGATTCTGGCACTCGCCCGCCTTCGGCACCAGCGAGCGATAGGAGATGGGATAAGGCGCTGGCACCGCGCGCTGGATATCGCCCTCATTCTTCACCATGCCATTCAGCACGATGCGCTGGCAGTTGTGCGAGTCCATGGTGTAGGCGCCCATGCCCACCGAATCCGCGGCAACCGTGGTGCCCATGCAGTTCTTCTCGGTCATCACGTAATCGGAGACCATGCGCCGTGCCTCGCGGATGTAGAGCTGGTGCGGCCAGTTGTTGCTATCGGTGAACTCGTCCTTCGCCAGGCCCCACTGGCTCCAGGTGCTGCGGACCGCGGCGGGCACGCGCGGGTGGTTCTGCACGGTCCACACCAGGCCGCGTTGCCACTTCTCGTGTTCCTTCGCGAGCTGCTGGCGGGGGTCGAAGTCGGCCTCGATCCACTCGCCGGTCCGCCCGCTGATGAAATCGCAGGAGACGCCGGAGTCGTTGTTAGAGTCGGTCTTGCTGTTCGGCACCGGGCGCGTCTTCCAGAAGCGGTCGGTCTGCCCGGCGGCAATGGCGCGGAAGAGGATCTCGTAGTCGGCTTCGTTGTAGCCTTCCGGCTTCTCGATCATCACGCGGTTCGCGGCCACATTGGTCAGGCACATGCGGTAGCAGTAGGCTTGGATCAGGGAGTCCGCGCTACCGTTCGCTCCTGCGGGTGCCTGATTCACGCCGGGTAGCAGGCCGCTCGCGGGGTTGCCCGCGGTGACGTAGGGATCGATGCCATTCGGAAGCTGGTTGCCGCTGGTCTGCGTCTGGATGCCATCGATGGTCTCGCCATACTGCGCATTCGCCTCGCGGCCGCTGGTGTAGCTCACGCCCGCCTGCTTCATCAGGTCGCCTTCATAGGAGGCATCGATGAAGACTTTGGCGCGGAAGACATCGCCATCCTGCGTCGTGATGCGCGTGATGCGGCCGTTCTCCATGGTGGTGGAGGCCAGATGGCGGTCGAAGTAAACCGGTACGTTCGCACCCGCGATCATCTCATTGAAGACCGCCTCCGCCACCTTCGGCTCGAAGGTGAACTTGGCGCCGCTCAGGCTGTACTTCGCCGCGACGCGCGTGTAGAACTCGCGGGACATGCCCTGGATGTAGGCGTCGCCGTTGTTGCCGATGTCGGTATCGCCGAGGCCGCCAGAACTAAGGCCACCGAGGTGATGGTTCACCACCACCAGCGCGACCGTCTTGCCCATCCGCGCGGCCTGCACCGCCGCCGTCACGCCTCCCGCCGCGCCGCCATAGATGCAGATGTCCGTCTCGATGACCTTGGCGGAGAGCGGCAGCAACGACGATGCGAGTAGTAGCAGGGCTACCGGGGAAAGTTTCATGGGTGGGTGAAGCACAGGGCTCCGCGTTTTCACGAGCAGCAACGCGCAGCATGGGTTTGAATCCCCTACCCTGTACCCCGCGCCCGCCGTGGAAATCCCCCTTAGGAAGGAGTGGGCACGAATTTTTTCCGCGACGAATGGGGGGCTTCTCCGCGTATGATGGCGCGATTGCCTCCTGCATGATCGCCCGCCTCCTACTCTTGATTCTGCTCAGTGCCGCCATGAATGCGGCAGCGCAAGAGCCCGCCGCCACGGCAGAGCCCAGGAGCGTGCGCTACGTCCAAAAACAAGCCACCGCGGAAGGCTTCACCGGAGCGGATGTGGTGGTCGAAGCGGTCGTGACCTGGGCGGATCCCTCGGCCGGCAAGTACTTCTACATGCAGGATTCCTCGGCCGGCATGAAGGTTTCTTACCTCGGGGATGTGGGCCCGGAGGTGGGCTACAAGGTCCGGGTAAAGGGCCGCCTCAGCCAAGGCACCTTCGCCCCCGAGATTGAAAATGCCAGTTTCGAGAGCTTGGGCAAAGACACGCTCCCCGCTACTCTTTACGGCTCCGGCGGTGGCATTCTCAATGGTGCCTTCAATGGCGAACGCGTGGAGATGGATGGCTGGATCCGCACCGCCGAGATAATCAATGGCGATACCCTGGTGGCGGTCGTCGACTCCGGGGCCTCGCGCATCAGCTTCCGCACCAGCAAGGTCAAGAACATCGATCCCGCCCGGATCATCTCCGCGAAAGTGGATGTCCACGGGGTTGCCAGCCCCTTGCGCGCGCGCGAAGCCACCGGCCAACTGGTGGACGTGCAGATCCTGGTGGCGGCCCAGAAAGACATGACGATCGACCTGCGCGAAACGGTGTCGCCCTGGAAGAAGCCGCCCACCCCGCTGCGCAGCGTCTTCCGCTATCATCCGGGACAGACGCGGGCCGATCGTTTCCAGGTGGTGGGCACCGTGCTGCACGTCGCCAACGACATCGCATGGCTCCACGATGGCGATAGCGGACTGGCCCTGCGCGGAACCGGCATCAAGGACCTGAAGCGCGGGGACCGGATCGCTGCCGTCGGCTTCCGCGACATGCTGGATTCATTGCCCGTGCTTTCCGATGTGATCGTGCGCAAAAGCGAGACGCCCGGCAGTGCCCCGCAACCCAAGGAGCTCACGGTCTCGCAGCTCGACGACGGGCACCATCATGCGGACCTGGTGGCGGTGTCGGGAACCTTGTTAGATCGCATCGAAACCCCGGTCGACGACGGTTCGCTGCATACCGTGCTGGCCCTGCAATCGCCGCGCGGAGTCTTCACCGCGGAGATCGATACGCTCGCGGGCGAGAAGCCCCTGACCGCTTGGGAGACCGGCAGCTTGCTGAAAGTCGCGGGCATCTGTGCCGTGCAGACGGATGGCGGGGGCGACCCAAAGGGCTTCAAGATGATCGTGCCGGATGCCGCCTCGATCACGGTGCTGAAGGCTGCGCCCTACTTCACCGTGCGCCGCATGCTCATCCTGCTGAGCATCACGCTGGCGGTGCTGCTGGTGGTCACCGCCACCGCGCTCCTGCTGGCGCGGCGCAATACGCGGCTGCGCACGGAGGTGCGCGAGCGCCAGGCCGTGGCGGCGGAGCGTGGACGGCTGGCGCGCGACCTCCACGATACGCTGGAGCAGGGTCTAACGGGACTACAACTCCAGATCCGTGGCATGGGTCTCGCGCTGGGTGAGGTGCCGCCGGATGCCACGGCCCGCCTCGAGAACATGCGCGGCCTGATCCGCCAGTGCCGCACCGAGCTGCGCCAATCGATCTGGGACCTGCGTGCGGACTCGCAGGAGAACTTCGATCTGGGCGAAGCCCTGCAACGCATGGCGCAGTCGCTCTTCCTCGGCGCGGCCACTCATGTGGAATTCCGCCAGCGCCGCAGCGAGGCGAAGATCCCCGGCCTAATCGCGGACAACCTGCTGCGCATCGGCCAGGAGGCGATGACCAATGTGCTCAAGCACGCCGAGGCGGGCAACATCGCCATCGAACTGGTCACCACCGCGGACAGCGTGAAGCTGAGCGTGAGCGACGACGGCCTGGGTGTCACCTCGAAGGATGCCACCACGGTGAAGGCCGGCCACTTCGGCATCGCCGGCATGGAAGAACGCGCCGCCCGCATGGGGGCGCGGCTGGACATTGTAGAAAGACCCGGCGGCGGCACCATCGTTGAGGTGGAAGTTCCCCTACCCCGCGAAACCCCATCATCATCCCATGAGCGCGAAGAGACCCTACAAGATTCTCGTCGTTGACGATCACTTCGTTGTCCGCGCCGGACTGCGTGATATCCTGAGCCATGAGCCGGACTTCATCATCGCCGGTGAGGCCGCGAATGGCAGCGAGGCCGTGGCCGCGCACCGCAAGCTCTTGCCCGACGTGACCATCATGGACCTGCGCATGCCGGTATGCGGCGGGATCGAGGCCATCCGCCTGATCCGCGCCGAGCAGCCCACTGCACGCATTCTCGTGCTGAGCAGCTACGAGGGCGATGAAGACATCCACGCCGCCATCTCCGCGGGAGCGATGGGCTACATCCTCAAGCACAGCTCCGATGACCAGGTGACCCCAGCCATCCGTGCGCTGTTGCAGGGCAAGCGCTGGATCCCGCTGGAAGTGGCAGGCCAGCTCAATGCCCGCGAGCGCGGCGAGGTCCTCTCCGAACGCGAGCGCGAGATCGTGCGCCTCTTGGTGCGCGGCGATGCGAACAAGGAAATCGGCCAGGCGCTAGGCATCACCGAGCTCACCGTGAAGTCGCACATGAAGAACATCCTGGCGAAGCTCCAGGTGCGCGACCGCACCGAGGCGGTGACCGTCGCGCTGCGCCGCGGCATCGTCCATCTGCCGGACGCGTGATGTGCTTTCAAAGCGGCCGGACAAATGCCTGCCCCCCGGGACCGCGGAGGCTCCGCCCCGCAGAAGCGACCGGTCCGATGCGCTCCATCTCGAGCCTCGAATAGAAAGCGCCGTGACTCTTGCTGCAACCTCTCCCTGCTGACCACGCCTAGGGACCATTCTGCGGGGCAGAGCCTCCGCGGTCCCGGCGGGCAGGCATCGCTTCACGCATGAGCGTGGTGCCGGAAACCCATTACCGGCACCACGCGCGTCGTCCAGGTCAAGGCGTCACCCGCAGGCGGATGAACTCCCGGACCACCGAGCCAATGCTGGCGCGGGAGCGTGCCGTGACCTGTGCGATGGCTCCGGTATCACCCACGGCCGTGACCTCCAGCCAGGTGTTACCGGATTTCCAAGTGAGGAGATCGTTGCTGACTTCGGGCGTTCCGGCGAGGCCGGTGCCCGGTGCATGCGGATAGGCCAGCCCGATGTAGTTGACACCTTCCACCGTGACCGGCGCGCTCGTGAACACGCCTTGATTCGGGGTGAGCGGCTCGGAGCCGGTGTAACGCTCTAACAAGTTGCTCAGGCCATCGCCATCCGGATCGGCATTCGGCCCGGAGATCGCGGGATCCGCAAGCTGCGCGGAGCTGAAGGTGGCGCGCTGCCAGGCGGCGAAGGGCGAGTCATCCGGATCGATGATCGACAGGGAAGCAGCGGGAGGAGCGCCCGCGATATAGCCGTTCGGCAGGACTGGGGCGATGGTCAGCGACTCGGGATTCTCCGCCACGCCATCCGCCTTCGGCACGATCGCCAGCTCCACCGAGGACTTGCCCGCGGGAATGGTCACACTGCTTGGCAGCGTCTCATAGTCGGTGCCGTTCAGCGCCGTGCCACCCAGGGTTAGCCCGACTTGCAGCGCTGCATCGAGAGCACCGGTGCGGCTCACGATCAGCGTCGACTGCGTGGCTTGGCCGGAGCTGCCGCCGGGCTCGGCGGGCTGGCCATTCGTCACCCGCACCGAGATGGCAGGCAGATCGACCGCAACGGCATCCGCGATCACAAAGCCATTCGTGCCCGTGGTCTCGATCACCACCTTGTCCGCATCGGTGCCGGTCAGGGGGAAATCACCCAGCTTGTTCCAAATGCCGCCGCGCGTGGTCTGGCTCACGATCACCTGGGTCGAGCCGCCGCTGTGAAAAACGGTGACCGGCACATTGGTCGCCCGGTTATCAAGAGAGCTCCAGCGCAGATAAACCGGATAGGTGCCGGCAGCGGGGACGACCGGCTGATAGGTCACCGACTTGGTGCCCTTCGCGGTGTTCCCGTCCGTGAGGTAGCTATTGAGGTAGGCACCGGCCGTGGACGTGCTCGGAGTCCAGCCTCCCACCTGCGTGGCCTGCGTGTCATCCACGATGACCGCGGGTGCCAACGAGCGCGGCCCGCCGATGGCATCCATCAACACGGGGAGGAGATACGTCTCTTCACCGGTGGCATTCGGGTGCAGACCATCGGGCACCACATCGTAGTAGGCGAATTCATCCACGCCCAGGTCGAGGATGCCCTGCCAGGCGGCGTGATGATCGACCAGCATGAAGCCATGGGCCGCAGCGGCATCGCGGTAGACCTGCTCATAGTAGGCAAGCTGCGGGCGCCAGCCGTCATCCCCCTGCGGGCGGCCGATCACCGGGTTCGTGACTTGCAGGATGATCTCGCAATTCGGCAGCGCGGTCTGGATGCCGGTGATCATCGCTTCAAGATTCGCCTTCGCTTGGGACAGCGGGATATCGAAGCGCGCCACGGCATCGTTCACCGCGAACTCGATGAAGACGACATCCGGGGCGGCGGCGATGACCTGCGCATTCAGGTTCGTGATGCCGTAGTCGGAAGCCATGCCACTCGCACCACGGTTCAGCAAAGTGGCACCGCCGGGCCAGGACGCATTCAGCAGCGCGGCCATGCGCGTCGGCCAGATGGCGTTCGCCGTCTCGCTGGTGCCGTAGACCAGGATTTTCTGTTGGATGCCAGCGGCGATCTTCTGCACGAAGCGGGCCCGCGTGGCACGCGCGCCATCGGGGCGATCCGAGAGCGTGACGGTGCCGGAAGCGATGGCGGGCACGTTGTAGCCATCGCCCGCGGTGATGGTCACGGTCACCGTCTCATCGTTTTCATCGATCAAGTCGGTGTAGGCGGGAATGGGGATCACCAGCGAGGCCGAGCCTGCGGGGATCAGCGCCGAGGTGGGAACCGCGGGGTAGTCAATGCCCGGGGTGGCGCTGCCGGTCGTGGCGAGGTGGACCACCAGCGGATTCGTGGTGTCACCATCCCGGGTAAGCGTGATGCTGCCGACCGTATCGCCCGCGGGTGAAGGCTCCTGCGAAGAAGCGCCGGTGACGCTGATCGCCACGTTCACCGGAGTGGGCGGCGCGACAGGCACCAGCGGTAGCACATCATTGAAGCTCGTGCCGAAGCGGAATTCATCGTAGGCCAGCGACTGGTTCGCGCCTGCATTGCCGGGGCCGAACTGAATGCCATTGCCTGTGGTGAGCGTGTAGGTGCCGGTGGTCACCGGGGCATCGGAGTTCCGCGCGGTCACATTGGTCGGACCGCTGCCGACGGTGGCCGCATCCAGCTCCGCATCGGTGAAGCCGCCGTCCTTGAAGAAATCGAACTGCGCCGCGGTGAGCACATAGGTCGTGGCGACGCCCGGCGTGCCCGCGGAGAGCGCGGTGCCGACATTCGTGAAGCGCCCCAACACCACGTAGTCCGTGTTGATCGCCAGGGTCGTGCCGGAACTAGCGCCTTGGTTGTTGTTGTCGTACTGGCTGCCCGTGAAGGTGCTGCCGTTGTAGTCCGCGTAGGTGTGGAAATAAGAGGCCGTGCCGCTGCCGGTGGGGGTGACATTCGCGCGTAGGGAGATCACCGATGCCGAATTCTGCGCGGTAGCGATCCTGACGAGGTAGCTGCTGTAGAGCGTGCCGGTGACCGCGGGGCCGGTGTAGGCGAAGCCGATGTAGGAGGCCCGGCCGGTGGCGTCGACATAGGTGCCCTTGCCGCCATTCACCACCAGATTGCTGAAGGTCATGCCGGTCGCATCGAAGATATTCGCATTCGCACCGGTGCCCGCACTGGTGATGGTGGCCGCGGCATTCAGGCCCTGTACCTGGGCGCCGACGGTCTGGCCGGGCAGCGGCGCAGCGGTGTAGCCGTTGAAGCCCTGGTAGACGAGCAAGTCGGCGGAGGCATAGGATAGGCTCGCCGCAAAGACGCTGGCGAACGGGAGGATGCGCATGGGTTTCATAGTCGGGTTTTTTGAAGACGGTGGTCCGCTGCGGGCTTGGGTTCCGGGCAAGGCTGCGGGAAAGGGTTAAGCAGCCTTCGCAACTCTCCCCGTGTGAGCGCAAATCATCATCCCCCTTTAGTGGGGGTGCGGGATCATCCTTCCGCAGTAAGGCGGAAGGGTGGTTCTCCGCTTCGATCTCCGTCCCAAAGGGACGACTCATGAATGGCGCTGGCTTGAGTCATACGCGCGAAGCAATGCCTGCCCGCCGGGACCGCAGAGGCTCCGCCCCGCAGAATGGTCCCTAGGAGTGGTGAGTGCCAAGAGGTCGCAGCAGAGCAACGGCGCTTTCCATTCCAACCCCAAGATCAGGCGTGCCGCACTGCTTGCTTCTGCGGGGCGGAGCCTCCGCGCTCCCGGTGGGCAGGCATGCCGTCGGCCGCTTCAACGCAGTGCATCCGGGATGAAGATGCACCACTCAGAAACCCAGCGAAGGCTCCTCTTCCTCCTCCGCCACAAGCAGGGGCGGGGCCTCGAAGGCTGGCAGCGGCTCCACCAAATTCGCGGGCAGCGGGAAGACCTTTTCATAGATGCCTTCCGCCAGATGATTCGCCTGCGCATAGGCATCCCGCATCATCTCCAGCTTGGCATCGAGGTTATCGATGTAATGGAGCGCGATGGCCTCGGGCGTGCGCGGCAAGGTGGGCGAGCCGAAGGCATACTCACCGTGATGGCTGGCGATCAGGTGAAGCAAGTGCAGGCGCACCGTATCGCTCGCGGGCTCCAAGGTCAGCCAACCCTTCGAAGCAGGAGAGTCCATCACCTCGCGCCAGAGCTTGTTCACCAGCTCGATACCCAATGGGATGTGGCCTAACATCTCACCGTGCAGCGAGTAGTTCTGCCCGAAGCCGCGCTCCGGATACTGGTTCTCCCACAGCTTGCCGCAATCATGGAAGAGCACACCGGAGATCATCAGGTCGCGGTTCAGGTAAGGATAGGCGGAGCTGATCAGGTCCGCGGTGCGCATCATCTGCGCCACGTGTTCTGTTAGGCCGCCACGCCGTGCATGGTGATTCTTCCGCGCTGCCGCCGCGCGCCGGAACTTCGTGCCCAGCTCGGAGATGAAGTGCTGCACCAGCGCCGACAGCCGTGGATCACGGATGCTGCTGCACAAGGTCAGGATGGTCTCCCAATCGTGACGCTGCTTCTCCGCCGTGACTGCATCCCCGGCGAAGAAGGCTTCCAGTGCATCATCGGTCAGCGCCTCCCAGGCCATGTGCGTGGCATTCACGCCGTATTGGTTCTGCGTCCACTGCGCATCCAGGCGCAGGACCGTGCCATCCTTCATGCCGCTGGCCGCCTCGTAGAGCGGTGCATCCGACCAGGCATTCAGGTTAAAGTTCCCGGTGGCATCCGCGAAGGTCAGCACCAGGTAGGGCTTTCCCGCCTTGGTCTGCCGCTGGCTGCGCGACTGCAGCTCGCAATCGACGAAGGCGGCGAGCGCTTGCTCACCGGCTTGTTCCTTCAAGGCGGCGATGGTCAGGAAAGTCACGCGGCAAAGCATCCATGGCGAGCGCGGGGTGTCACGCCATGAACGAAGGAGCGCAGATTTTTGTCCGCTCCCGCGGCGAAGCGGCATGTCTCCGGATGAAATCAACGTCATTCCCATGAGAGCCACACGCTACCACTCCATCCTCGCCGCGCTCGCCATCGGTGCGGGCAACATCGCCGCCGCTTGGCAAACCCTGCCGCCACCGGCAGCAGCCGCCCAAGCGCCCGCATCCGACGTCGCACGCTACGTTCGCCTGGCGGACAAGTCCGTGGTGCAGGTCCCCTGCTACCGCTTGAAGGATGCCAGCGGCCGCCACATCGAACTCACCGGCGTGGTGCACGTGGCGGACCGCGCTTACTACGAGGCCCTGGACCAGCACCTCAAGACCTTCGATGCAGTACTCTTCGAACTCGTGGGCGACGAGGCCGACGTGGAGGCCGCGCGCAAGAAGCAGCCCTCTCCGCGCGGTGCCTCGCCCATGGCCAAGATCTACAATTTCATGGCACACGAGGTCCTGGGCATGGTGACGCAGGGTGAGGTCATCGACTACGGTAACCCGAACTTCATCCATGCGGACTTGAGCGAGACCGAGGTCAACGAGCTGCTCAAGCCCCACAACAAGACCATCGATGAACTCCTCACCGGCCGGATGCGCGGCATGGAGATGGGCCTGGACCAGATGGAGGCCACGCTGCCGATGATGAAGGCCATGCTGCCGAAGAACGATCCGCACGCTGTGAAGCGCATGATCGCGCCGACCATGACCCAGCTGGAAGGCGGCTGCGGCATGGACTGCGGGGAAGGCAGCCTCTTCCACGAGATCGTGCTGGTGAAGCGGAACGCGCGGGCGCTTGAGGTGCTGGAGCGCGAACTCGCCGCGGGGAAGAAGAACATCTCGATCTTCTACGGCAGCGCGCACATGCCGGACTTCAAGAAGAGCCTGCTGGGGAAAGGCTGGCAGGAAGACGGCATCGAGTGGCGGGACGCCTGGACCATCCCGGCACTTGCCACGGGCTCCGCGGCGGAGAGCGCCGCGACTCCCGACCCGGAAGCGGAGAAGCTGTTAGATTCAGCGCTCGGCGTTTTCAGCAAGGCCAAGGCCTACCACTTCACCGCCACCACGGTGGCCTCCATCTCCGGTCTCGGCAACAGCCAGCGCATGGAATCCACCGCGGAGGTCAAGGCGATGCAGCCGAACTTCCTCTTCGTGCGGGCGAAGGATGCCGAGGGCAAGAGCGGCGTGCTCTACTGCGACGGCACCACCGTGACGTTGATGCGCGATGGCTCCGGCCGCTACCGCCAGATGCCCGCACCGCAAACCCTCTCCGGCTTCGCCAGCCTGCCGGGCTTGGCGGAAGTGGGCCTCGGGCCCAGCAACGAGGTGCTGCGTTTCCTGGACATGGATGCCTCCGCCGGTGCCGGCGGGGTCCCCGGCATGGCGGAGGCATCCAACGCGGGAGCGGCCGATCTGGACGGCACGCGCCATGAGCGGGTGAAGGTCAACTTCCTGGGAGCGGAGGCGACCTTCTGGATCAAGAAGGATGCGGCCTTCCCGCTCGCGCGGATCGACATCGATCCTGGCAAGGCGATGGCCGAGGGCATGCCGGAGCCGATGGCCGCGATGCTGAAGATGGAGGCCTACCAGAGCTTCAGTGGCACGGGCGTGGCGGACAGCCTGCCCAGGGAGACCTTTCGCTTCGTGCCGCCCGCGGGAGCCACGGGGGAGTAATCCCCGCGGAAACGCGGGCACCGCTTCCCGGCCGTGGGGCCGCCAGTCATTCGGGCCCACATGGGGAGCGGTAGCGACGAGCGGCAGCGCCGCCGGGAATCAGCGGATTGAGGAGCCCGCAGGATCCCGGCGGCCAGCCGTTTCCAAGGGAAGGACAATCCGCAAGACAGTTCCACAAATTGTGTCCGCTTTCTGTAACTGGCGGCATGGAATCCGCATGAGAGCGATCATGGACGAGCCCGAAATCCACCTGCTGCGCTATCGCGAACACGGCGAGGACCGCCACTTCGCCCGCTTCGTGACGGAGCGCACCGACCTGGTCTGGTCGGTGGCGCTGCGGAAGCTCGGCGGCTGCCGCGCGCTGGCGGAAGAGGTGGTGCAAACGGTCTTTGCCGATGTGGTGGGGCGCCTCCACTCGCTGGATCTCTCCAAGCCGCTCACCGCCTGGCTGGTCCGCCACACACAGTTGAAGGCCGCCGAACTCGCCCGCAAGGAACGCCGCCGCTCCCGCCGCGAGGAACGCTACGGCGAGGACTGGCGGGCCGAGGCCGAGGACAAGGCTCCTGCCGACTCCGGCACGGAGGCAGCCCGCTTGCTGGACCAGCTGCTCCTGACCATGAGCGCGCAGGACCGCCAGGCCGTCCTGCTCCGCTACTACGAGAAGCGACCGCTGGAGGAGGTGGCGGACTGCATGGGCAGCACTCCGGAGGCCGTGCGCAAGCGGATCAGCCGCGCGCTGGATGCGGTGCGGCTGAAGCTGGGCAAGCTGGGGATCACCAGCAGCACCGCCCTGCTCTCCACCACGCTGGTGGGCTGCACGGTGCAGGCGGCGCCCGCGGGCACGGCTGCCAGTGCGGCAGGCTACGGCTTGGCGCACGGGGCCAGCGCCGCCGGGTGGCTGCAGGATTTCTTCACGACGATCCGCCATGGCTTCCGCGTCTCGCATGTGGCGGCGGCCTTGGCCGGTGGAGCGGCAGTCGCGGCCACGGTGCCACTGTGGCATCAGCCCGCGCCGCCAGCACCCGCGCCGGCTCTGGTGAGCAGCGCGCCCAAGGCAGCTCCGGCTGCCCGGCCAAGCGCGCCCGCGGGATCGGGCGTCATTCCGATTTCGACCAAGGCGGGCAGCCGCGCCGCAGCTAGCCCGAAGCCGGCCATGGGCTTCCCCGGCATGATGGGAGCGGACACGGCCCGCCGCGAGCTGGTGCGGCGCTGGAAGGAGCCACTGCAATTGAGCGCGGCGGAGGAGCAGTCCCTGGACCAGTGGCTCACGGCCCGCATGGACGAGCTGCAGGCCCAAGCGCGGCAACTCATGGCGCAGCCCGGGATGCTCACGCAGCTGCTCCGCGAGGGCGATGCCGGGAATCCCGAGGCGGAGGAACAACTGCGGAAGCTCACGCGCCGCCCCGATGCCGATGCCGTGGGCACTTGGGCGGCCGCCCATCTCGACGAGCCGCGTCTCAAGATTCTCATCGAGCGCCAGAAGACCCTGCGCGAGACCGAGGCCGAAGCCCTGGCCACCCGCATGATGACCGAGATCGACCGCTCCGCCACGCTCGACGAGGAGCAGAAGAACGCGGTCTTCCACTACTATCACGACTCCGCCCTGAGCCGTGCCGAGCTCTTGGAAGAAGAGGCGCTCGGCATGATGAAGCCGCCCGCCGACCTGCCGCCCGCACCGCCGCAGCGCGAATCGGAATTCCTCCAAGCCACCCTGCGCCCGGAGCAGAACACCGGCATCGCGGAGACCAAGCGCGCCGCAGCCGAGATGTTCGAGAAGACGGCGGAAGAGATGGGAAAGACCCCGCGCTGAGCCGGGATGCCGCTTGAAAACCCGGCGGGGCTTGGCAACTTCAGCTGACCCCACCGCCGCCCGATGCGCATCCCGCTCCAACCCGAAGGCTACTACCGGCTCTCACAGCTCAAGCAGAACGAGGTCTTCGCCGCTGCCAATCGCGGTGGCCGGATTTCGATCGTATCGATCTTGGTCTTTGCGGTCCTGACCGCGATCGCGAGTAGCGCGACCCTTTCGATCTACCGTCAAGTTGGAGGCACGAACATCATCCTGGCGGCCTTCACATCCTACCTTGGTTGGGCGCTGTTCTTCGGACCCGTGGTGGTGAGATTCCTTTCCCTGCCGCTGCTCGCCCACCGGATCGGCAAGGAGCTGCAGCGGCGTGCGGAGTTGGAGGAGCGCTCCCTGAACGAACTTCAGTAGATCAGCCGATATCCCACACCTCCGCCGTCTTGGAGGGCGCTTCCACCGCTGGCGGATTCTCACGGACTTCCTCGATGTGCTTCTCGATGCAGCTCAGGATGGTGCCAAACTCCGAGGTCTTGCTCACGAAGGGCAGGCCGCCGGTCAGGGTCTCGCCATCGGTGGTGTTCGGGTTCTCCTCGACCAAGGCGGTGAGCATCAGGATCGAAACATTCTGGAGCGCCGGATCGGCACGCAGTTGAGCGACGACATCCCCGCCATCCAGGCCGGGCATCACGACATCGATCACGCAGAGCTCGGGCATGAACTCCTTGGCGGCCTTGAGGGCCTTGGAGGAATCGTTGACCTCCATCACTTCGAAATTCCCCACCTCTTCGAGGTTGGCCTTGAGGAGGGCGGTGAAATCCGGTTCGTCGTCCACGATCAGAATCCGGGTGGTATCCATGGTGTCCCTTATTAAGCCAGCCCGGTGCCATTCGCAAGAACTGGCGAGAGGGTGACGCGGATTTCGGGTGAATTCTGCAGATCGGGTGCGAGCCTGGACCATGCTGGAGATCCCAAGTTTCCTTTCAACAATCCCCAGTTGACCAAGGAGGAGGTGCTCAAGCTATGGAACTTGAACAATCCCTCTCAGCCCTCGGCGGACGAGTTCCTACGGCACATTGGGGTCGAACGAGTGGCTGACAAAAACGGATCGCGTCCACCCCGGTGAAAGCGGCGCAGCCGCCATGGACTGCTGCGATGATTCGCAGCTTTTGAATGCAGCGTTGGGCTCGCCGCATCCACGGGATTGAAGCGATCTTCCGGCCGCCTGCCGCCAGGGTCCCGGGCCACCCTGTCAGCGATGAAGCACGAACGGCCCACCCGGGAGCGCCGTGGCACCGCCCGGCTTCGACGGTTGGCGAAGCAGTCTCAAGAGCCGTCGACAAGACAGACACTGCGGCGTGGTGACTTTCTGTTAGAGCGTTCACCGTTCCTAAGCTTTCATGGTTCTTACGGCAGCCAACCGTCCAAGCCGGGCGGTGCCACGGCGCTCCTGGGTGAGCGCCTAAACATAGGACACGACGGGGTAAGCAGCAGACCAGTTGCAGGATCGCTGCGACCCTCTTCTTCTAGCAGCTTCTCACTACACTCGAAAGCTGCGAATCATCGCAGCAGTCCAAGGCGGCTGCGCCGCTGTCATCCCCTCACGCCTTCAGCGTTATCGAAGCCCTCACCCCGCCCTCCGGCCTATTCTCCAGTTCGAGTATCCCGCTGTGCAGCTCCACGATCCGCCGACAGACCGCCAATCCAAGGCCAGTGCCGGTGCCCGTCGGCTTGGTGGTGAAGAAGGGATCAAAGAGCTTGGACATGATCGCCTCATCAATTCCCGTGCCGGTGTCATCCACCTCGATGCGCACGATGCGGTCGCCCTCCCGCAGGTGACCCGCGGTGCGCACGCCTTCATCCCGCTTCACGCCGCTGAGGATTCGGCTGAAGGCGCGGACTGTTAGAGTGCCGCCGCCGTTCATCGCGTGCATGGCATTGATCATGAGGTTCACCAAGACCTGCTCCATCTTGGTCGAGTCCACGGAGACATGAGGCAAGTCGCCATCGATCTCTTGGATCAAGTTCACGCGTGCCTGCCGCAGCGGATACTCCACCAACGCCAGGGCATCACTGATCACTTCAGAAATGTCCTTTGGCTCCACCGAGAGCTGTCGTGCCGAGGAATAATCCACCAGGCCCTTCACGATCTTCTTCGCGCGGTCGATGCCGCGCTTCATCCGCTCGATCGTCTCCAGGCCCTGCGCATCGTCCGCGGGGATGCGCCGCGCCAGCAGCTCGATGCCCATGCCGATCATCGCCAGCGGGTTCTTCACCTCATGCGCCACGCCCGCCGCGAGCCGCCCCACCGACTCCATCTTCTCCGCCTGGATCAACTGCTCCTGGGCGCGGCGCAAGTCATCGTTGGCCGCAATCAAGTCCTCGTTGAGCCGGTGCATCGATTGCTCTGCGGCCTTGCGGTCGGTGATGTCCGTGGAGATGGTGCCAATCGCCTTCAGCTCGCCGCGCAGATCGCGCAGCGGGAACTTCACCGAGACATAGGTGCGCGGCTCGTTGTCCACGTAGAGCTCCTCATCCATCTGCAAGGCCTCGCCACCCTCCGCGACTAGCAGATCGTGCTTGCGGAACTTGTCCGCCGCCGCCTTGTCCCCCATCAGCTGGTGATCGGTGAAGCCGAGCACATCCTTGCGCTGGAGGGCAAAGAGATCCTCGAAGCCGCGGTTCACCATCAGGTAGCGGCCCTTCAGGTCCTTCATCGATATCACCGCCGGGCTGTTGTCGATCATCTCCTGCATGCGCTGCTCGGCCTGGATCGCCTTCTCCTGCGCGCGGCGCTGCTCGGTCACATCGCGGTCCATGCCGATGATCCCCCAGGGCTTGCCGTCGGCATCGTGCAGCAGGACCTTGGTGGTCACGAAGTAGTGGAGGTGGCCCTTGCGCAGCTCCAGGTGCCACTCGCGGTTGAGCACCGGGCTGCCCGTCTCGATGATCCGCTGGTCTTCTTCCTTTCCCGTGCGCACCACCAGCTCCGGGAAATATTCGGCGGGTGTCTTGCCGATCATCTCCTCCGGCGACTTCGCGCCCACCCAATCCGCCATCGCCTTGTTCACCACCAGATAGCGCCGCTCCAAGTCGCGGGTGAAGATCTTGTCCGGGAAACCATCGATCAGCGAACGCAGCATGTTGCGCTCGCGCTCCAGGTGATGCTGGGTCTCCACCAGCTCACTCACATCGCTGGACATGCCGAAGGTGCCAATGATGTGGCCCTCCCGGTCGCGGAAGGGCATCTTGTTGGTGAGCACCCAGCCCTTCCTCCCATTGGGAAAATTCTCGCGCTCCACCAGGCCGTTGATCGACAGCCCGGTCTTCACGATCTTCAGCTCGTCCGCCCGCGCCTGGTCCGCGTGCTCCTTGCCGAAGAGATCGTGATCCGTCTTGCCCACGAGGTCCTCCGGATGCCCCTTCCCCACATAGGTGGCCATGCTCTGGTTCACCCGCAGGAAGCGCGACTCGCGGTCCTTGAAGTAGATGTTCGCCGGCACATTCGCCATCAGCATGTCGAAGTAGTGCTCCAGCTTGCGATGGGAATCCCGTTGCTCGCGCAGCTGCTCCTCCAGCTCGCGGTTGATCTCATCCAAGCGCCCCGCGCTGCCGCCGCCACTCCCGGACAAGCGCCCCTTCCCCCCGGCCAGATAGCCCCCTGCCAACAAGACCGCCGCCCCCACCCCGACCCGCAGCGTCAGGCTGGAAGGCACATTCACCAGGCACACCGTCCCGCCAAAGATGACGAGCGCGGCCAAGCCCGCGGCCAGACCCGATGCCGGTGGAATTTTCACCACCTCTATCAGATCACGTAAATGAACTTTGGAAAGAACGAACCGCGGAGGCGCGGAGGTCGCAGAGGAGATCGCGGAGTTGATAAATCACCGCCAAGACGCCAAGGACGCCAAGCTTTCACTCCTTTGCGAACTTGGCGTCTTGGCGGTTCAATTGCCTTCTGCCTTTCTCCGCGTTCCCCTCTGCGACCTCTGCGCCTCCGCGGTTCGTTCCTCTCAACAAAGCCGCACCATATCCTTCACAAACTGCCCCCACAGGAAAAGCAGGCCGCGGAAGGAGTATTCGAAATGGCCGTCCCCCGTCTCCCGGATAATCCCGGCTTTCAGGTTGTGGTGGATCTGGTTGCGCATCTCCGCCTCGATCGCGGACTCGATCTCGTCCGGGTCCGGCATGCGCAGGCTGTCCGGGTCCACGTTCAGGCGCTTCAGGAAATCGTGGTGATCCCGCAGGATGTGGTGGAAGCAGTTCCGCTCACAGGGCACGTGGTTCCAGCGCATGTTGGCCGGGCACTTCAGCGTGGGCGAGAAGGGGAAATTCGTGGTCCGCAGGATCCGCCCGGAGGCATCGTGGGAGGTCACCGAGATGAAGGCGAAGGCCACGTCCCCCTGCTCGCAGAGGCAGACCGCGCTGACCGCCCGCTCCTCCGGGTGCCAGAAGAGCCGGAAGAACTGCTTCATCCCGCCCCACTCCCAGCCGCAGTCATCCACGTGCTCGAAGCCTGCCTCCTCCATCGCGATCGTCGCCTCCACCGCATTCGGGAAAAACGCGGGGTCCGGCACTTCCTTCTGCCGCAGCCGGTTCTCCAGCGGCAGGCGCATGCGCCGGATCCGGGTCAGCAGCTCCACCCATGGCAGGAAGAACCACACCGCGACCCCGGCCACCCCCCAAGCCACGCAATCCGTCAGGTAGTACAGCGCCAGGAAGCTCGCCACCAGAAAGACCAAGGCCCCTGCCTTGCGCACCACCGCCTTCCGCGCCGAGCGCAGGCCGATGGCGAGGACAAAAAGTCCGATGACGATGAGGCATGATTTCATTCTTGACGGGAGGGCGGCAACCAAGCGCCTCCGCCTCCCTCGTCAAGGAAGACCTCTGGGAGCGAATGATTGCCGACCGGCACTTCTCCGCGCGAATCCGGCGGCTGTCCAGAGAATCGTGCCCGATCTATCGGCACGAAAAAGCCGCCCCGGAGGCTCCGGGACGGCTCTTTTGTTAAGGAATCCGGCACTCAGCGGCGGCGGCGCATGAAGCCGAGAGCACCCAGCGCACCCAGCAGAAGTGCGGACGGCTCCGGGATAAATGCGGCAAAACTTTGCCGCGAGGCCCCGCCGTTCCATTCGTTCGGCGCACCGAAGGTGCTGGTCGAGCCGTCGTTGTAAGGAGAGGTCAGGGTGATCAAGGGCGAGGGATCCGCCTCAAGCTTGAAGATCTCCGTGGCACTCACCCCGCTGCCGGGGTAGCCGACCTGATTCTCTCCGGATGGGCCGAAGACCAATCCGTTGGAGGCGTTGAAGATGGCGATCTGGGAGTTCTTCTCATCGATCGGGAAGCTGCCGTCGTAGTTCCCCGCCAGAATGTTGATGTAGGTGCTATCGCCCACCCAGATGTTCGTGTGGGCCCAGCCCAAGGTGTTGAAGTTGTTGACGATGTTGATCCCGGAGTCCAAGCCGTTATTGGCGGTGTTGTCCTCGTGGAAGGTCAGGATCGTCCCCGCCCGCACATTGCTCCAGTAGCTGTCGTTGGAGAGGGTGAAGAAGCCTTGGCCGGTGGTGCCGTTGTTATCCACGCGCATCGACCAGCCGCGCATGTCCACGGTGGAGCCTGCCGTGCCGTCGCCGACGACCACGAGTTCGAACCAGTCACCCGGCATGCTCGCGCCGCCGGCATTGATTTCATTCACGATCACCGAAGCGGCGGGGGCCACCACGGGCAGAGCGGCGCAGAGCGCCAGGGGGAGAAACAGAGGGAGCTTCATGAGGTTAAGGGGCTGGAACTGCAAAAGAGAGAGCCCCATCCGGGGCTCTCTCACATCATCCGGCGAAGTGGAGTGACAATTTCGCCTAAAAAAGAATGCGGCTTGTGTGACGATTTCACACGCAAAGGGCCCGCCCCCGCTTGAAACGGAGACGGGCCCTGAAGCTCCTGTAGTGGCTCTTACTACTTACTGGCCGTTCACATCGAAGCGGAAGAAGCGGCTGTCGCCCACATCGATGGTCACGCGGAAGGCGATGTAGACGGCGTCGTTTACGATCGGGCCGTTCCCGGCGTTCGAGCGCCGGTCGCCCTGGCTGACCACGTTGCCGCTGCCGTCCAGCATCCGGACGTCCGAGGACTGGAAGTCATTGTCGTTCCCCACGAAGAGGAAGAAGTCGTTCGTCTGCGGGGTGGAGAGGTCCGGCACCAGCGACATGCCTTCCCACTTCTCGTTGATGGTCGTGGAGGTGGGGGCGGTGTTGTTGGTGTTGAATCCGAACTTCGCCAAGTCCGCGGGATTCAGCATGTTGATGACTTCCTCGGAGGCTGCCGGGACGATCCCGGACCGCAGCACGCCGGCAGGACTGATCGCATCGCCAGGCGCATCGTAGCTGCCCAGGATGTTCGTGGCGGAGGAGAGGTCCACCACGCGGACCGACTTCAGCACCGTCGGGGCCGGCGGATTGCCGGTCAGCAGGCCGGTGCCCAAGCCATTGCCATCGCGCGGCAGCATCAGGAAGGCCGCCGGGCTGAGCGCCACGATCTCCGACTGGGCGGCGGTGCGGTCGAGGCCCGAGCCATCGCCGTTTGAATCAAAGCGCGGCAGCTTCACCACGTATTCGCCGATCAGGACCGGATTCTCGCGCAGGTCGTTCGTGATGTCATACACGAAGAGGCGGGTGTTGTTCCGGGTCTGCTGCTGGGCACCGTTGGTGTCCTGCACCAGCGCGCTCTGCATCAGGGCGAAGAGGCGGGTGCCGTCCGGGGTCACGGACATGCCTTCCAGACCTTGGTTGTTCCGGCGGCCAGTGGTCGGCGGGTTCACGGAATCGAAGTTCGGCGTGCCAGCCGGGCGGTAGGGCTTCGCGGCATCCGGCAGCTGGGTGATGCCGGTGATCTGCTTGGCCGGATTGAAGCGGCAGATGTAGGTGCCGTATTCATCCGAGACGTAGCCGGAACCATCCGGGAAGAGGTAGACCGCTTCCGCATCCATGCTCAGCAGCGGGGTCTGCGCGCCACCGGGGCCATTCGCCGTGGTGACCGTGCCGACCTGCTGGCCGAAGAGGGTGCTGGTGCCCGTGGGGTTGAAGCCGGTGGTGAACTTGGTGGTGGCACCATCCTTGTAGGTGAACTTGGTGCTATCGATGTAGACCGGCTGGATCTGGTTCTGCTGCGCCACCGGGCCCGCGCCGTAGTACGGCGTGAAGGTGAAGTTCACGCGGTGCAGGCGGGCGGCGTAGTTCGAGAAGATCGTGTCCACGTTGAAGCCGCGGTCCGGCAGCACGTTGAAGGTGCCGTGGAACTGCTGCCCTTCCCCATCCCAAGACCAATTCGAGATGAAGAGGCTGGAGGAAGCACCCTGCGTTTCCCCAAACTGGTCCAGGCTATCACCGCTCAGGCGGCCCGTGCCGACCATGCCCTGGTTCACGATGCGCACGCCGTGCAGGGTCGCGCCGGTGGGGGCAGAAGTGTCCGGCGTGAGGAAGTCCGGGGAGGTCCCGGCAGGGGACGGCGCGCTGCCCAGCACCTGGTAGGTGTAGTCCGTGCGGTTGCCGTTCGCGACTGCGGAGACGGGGCTGTAGTCGATGCCCTGGATCGCCGGGGCCCAGTCCACCAGGTTCGAGGACACCCACAGGTTACCGGTGGCATCCGAGGCCCCGTTCAGGAGGCTGAAGGCGAGCTGCATGCCGCCGCCACCAGGCAGGAAGGACATCGTGTTCTCGCCGTCGGCAGGATTGTTCGGGTTCAGGCCGAAGAAGTATTCCTGGCCGTCGGTCAGACCGTCGTTGTCGCTATCCAGATCGAAGCCGGCGGAGGAGTAGCCGTGGGAGGCCAGCCAGCCGGGGAAGCCGCCGAGCGTGGCATTGCTGATGCCACCGGGAGAGCCGATCTCACCGGCATCCGTCTCCGCGATGAAGGCGCCGTTCGTGCCGGATACGCTCAGGGTGGAGATGAAGGCGGCATCGATGCCCGCGGCATTGTCAAAGGTCGCGTAGGGCGGGGTGGCATCCGCCGCGGCGAAGTAGACGCTGGCGCGCAGCTGGTTGGTCGGGTCGTAGACGTTCACCTGGTCGCCGCTCGAGCTCAGGCCGATGCTCAGGCCGGTGTAGTAACCCACCTGCAGGCCGGCCGGCGGATTGCTGCCGAACCAGGTGTGCTTGAAGGTATTGATCGTGTTCGCGGCGGTGGCGGCGCTGCCTGCTTCCAGGAAGACCGCGGACTCACCCGGGGCGATCTCCGTGACGCCATTCAGCGCGAGTGCGCCACCCAGCGGGGAAGCAGAGCTGTCATCGACCTTCCAACCGCTGAGCAAGACCGGGCGCGCGCCCAGGTTGGTCAGCTCGAACCAGTCCGCGGTGGCCGGACTGAAGGTGCTCGACCAAGGAGACACCTCCGAGACGATCAGCTTGCCGGTGGTGCCGGGGGAGCCGATCTCGTGCGAGTCATTGGCAGCGACGAAGGCACCGTAGACGCCCGGGACGCTGAGCTGCGAGATGGCCGTACCGTTCAGGGCCACGGCGTTATCGAAGGTCGAGAAGGTCGGACCCGGGGTCGAGGCACCGAAGCTGACGCTGTGGCGCAGCGTGCCGGTGGAGTCGTAGAGGTTCACCGCGTCACCGCCGGAACTCAGGCCCTGGATGTTCACGTCCAGGTAACCGATCTGCAGGCCGGCCGGAGCTGTGCCGCCGAACCAGGTGTTCAGGAACGTGGCCTTCTTGTCGTCGAACTGACCGGCGGTGATGTCCGTGAAGAGGATCACCGACTCGCCCGCCTTGATCTGGGTGATACCCGTGATCGGGCTACCCGCGCCGAAGGAGTTCGAGTTGTCGTCCACCTTCCAGCCGCTGACATTGACCGGGGCATTCGTGGTGTTGGTGAGCTCGATCCAGTCGCAGAGCGCCGGACTGTTGCTGCTGGCCCAGGCGGCCACCTCGGACACGATCACCGGCGGGTAGCTGGAGTCTTCCGGCTCCACGTTCACCACCGCCAGGGTGTAGCTGGTGCTGGCATCCGGCGTGGCGCCGACCGTGGTGTCATCCACCGAAACGGTGATGCTGTAGCTGGTCTTGGTCTCGAAATCGACCACCGTGCCCGCCTTCAGGTAGAGGGCATTGCCGGTGATCTGGAAGAAGGCCGCATCCGGCCCGCCGATGCTGAGGGTATTGGTGCCGAGGCCATCGTCGCTCACCACCACATCACCCACCTTCACGGCAGTGCTGGTCGGGGTGTTCTCCTGGATCGAGGTGGTGGCATTCGTGATCGCCACGGCGGTAGGCGCGGTGTTCGTGGCGGAGGTGGCCGAGTAGACCCAGAGCTGCGGATGGTTGATGTCACCGCCACCGTTCTCGTTCACGATGTAGATGTTCCCGGCGAGGTCGATCGTCATGCCCTCGTGCTGCTGGGCAGCCACGGACAGGGTGTCGGAGGGATCCGCGGAGATGTTCAGCGTGCTGCTGATGCTCCCTGTGCGGCTGATATTGACGATCTTGGCGTCCTCCTGGCTGAGCACCAGGATGCGGCGGTCCGGCAGCGTGGCGACGTCTGCCACGTCCGTCATGCCGAGCAAGGCAGGATCGAAGAGGTTCACGGAGTTCTCCGTGGTGGGCGAGCCATTGCTGGCGGTGCCCGCGGCGAAGTCCACATCCGTGGCGAAGATGCCGATGGGCAGCATCTCCTTCAGCGCGATGAAGCCGCCGGTCTGCGCATCGTAGCTCACGCCCTCGGTGCCCAGGTTCTCATTGAAGGTGCCGAGCTTGACGGTCTGAGTATTCGCGCGGGTCAGCGTTGTGCCCGCCTGGTACTGGAACTTCACCAGCTGGCGGTCGCGCTCCTCGGTGAAGACGAAGGTATCCCCGCTCACCCAGGTGATGCCTTCCGGATCGAAGAACTCGGTGCCCTGCGGGCTGCTGCCGAGCGCCAGGGTCATGGTGTCGAGAAGCTGGCCGGTCTTGCTGACCCGGGTGACGGAGCGGCCACCATCGCCCACGATGTAGAGGGAGTCAGTGAGCGGGCTGTAGGCCACGCCGGAGGCTTCCTGGCACAGCAGGTTGCTCTCCGGGGTGCCCGCGGGCAGCGGGGTGCCGATCGGTTCCGGCAGGGCATAGCGGCCCACGCGCACGTAGGTGGCCAGGTTCAGGGGCTTGTCGATCCGGCCGGGCGAGCCGACGTCCGAGGCATTGGTGGCGGAGGCGAAGCTGCCGAAATTGCTGCCCGTGGCATTCGTGTATTTCGGGGCGCTCACGCTGGAGCGCGGATCCCAGACCAAGGCTTGGGTGGCGGTGCCACCGGCGGCGGCACCCGCGTGGGCGTTCGCCACGACGGAATTGCCATCCGAACGGACGAAACCGCCCGCGCCGTAGGTGAAGGCGAAGACCGTGGCCCCGGCGCTATTGTAGAAGGTCACGCCATCCCCGGCACCCAGGCCCGGATTGGTCGTGCCGGAGGCGAAGACGCGCGCGCTGGCAGGCAGCGAGGCACCCCACCAGGTGCGGAAGTTTGCCTCCGAGGCGTGGGTGAAAACGATCGATTCCCCCGCGGCGATCGAGGTCCCGTTGGGCACCGGGATCGCGTTCAGGGAGAAGCTGTTGCCGCCGGTGTAGTCGGTCCAGCGGTAGCCGCTGATATCCACCGCGGCGGAACCCATGTTGGTGAGTTCCCAGAAGTCGCCGGCACCGGAGGCGGCCTGGTTCGACTGGACTTCGGTCAGAAGGAGCTGGCCATGCGCTGCATTCGCGAGCGCGGCAAAAGTGAGGATCAGGGTAGGAGGAAACTTCATGACGACGCTGGCCGTCTAACCGAACCCCGCGTGCCGTCTCCCTTCCTTCTGTGGCAATGAAGACACATGACGCTTTCGTGACTTTGCGGACCTTGCGGGATTCGCGGGTGACAGGGGGCGGACGCCTGAACATGCTCGCGCATGGCCATCGAGCGCTACGAAGGAAGCACCCCGCAGATCGACCCCACCGCTTACATCGCGGCCAGCGCCGACCTGATCGGCCGCGTGAGCGTGGCCGAGGAAGGCAGTGTGTGGTACAACGCGACCGTCCGCGGCGATATCAATGAGATCGTCATCGGCCCGCGCTCGAATGTGCAGGACAATGCCGTGCTCCACGTTTCCGAGGACCTGGGCACCTATCTCGGGGAGTGGGTCACCGTGGGCCACTCCGCGATCCTCCACGCCTGCACCGTGAAGGATGAGGTGCTGGTGGGCATGGGGGCCATCGTGCTGGATGGCGTGGTGATCGGGGAACGCTCGATCATCGGTGCCGGTGCCCTAGTGACGGGCGGCACGATCATTCCCCCGGGCTCCCTGGTCATCGGCTCCCCGGCCAAGGTGGTGCGCACGCTCTCCCTGGATGAGCAGGCGAAGGTGAAGGTGTGGGCGGAAAAGTACGTCGCGCAGACCGCGAAGTACCGGGAACGCGCCTAACCCCGATAGCCGCCAGCCATTAGGCCCTATTGGACTTTATAGGCCCTATTGAACCCAGGGGCAGCATTACGCTTCCCTGAAAATCACATACAATTAATAGTAAGGAAAAGCGAACTGTTAGGCGGAATATTGACATTTGTTAGAATCTTCGGTTCAAACTGTAGGGTCGCCATGCACACCCACACCCTACATGAAAACACCCCTGACACCCCTCAGCCGGAAGCTCCTCCTTCTGGCTGCTTGTTCCACCCTCCCCGTCCAGGGAGCTGCTGAATTCGCCTTCGACCTCCTGCCCGAGGCCGATAGCCAACAACTCGGAGCCACCTTCGCCGCCGCCGGCGATGTGAATGGCGATGGCATCACCGATGTGGCGATCGCCGATCCCGGCTACCGGGCGGAAGGCCAGCTCGCATCGGGCGCCGTCTTCATCACGAGCGGCGCGGACGGCACTCCCCTGCGGACTTACTTGCCAGAGAGCTCCGTCGGCTCGCAGTACTTCGGCACGGCAGTCGCCGCGCTGGATGCGAATGGCGATGGCGTCACCGATATCGCCGTCGGCTGCCCGGGCTACAGCGGCAGCACCGGCTACGGCACTGGCACGGTCCGCGTCTTCTCCGGCACGGATGGCTCGCTGCTCTCCACGGGCTACGGCCTGCTCGGCTCCCAATACGGCGGCGTGATCGCGAATGCCGGCGACCAGAATGGCGACGGCTGCGATGACCTCTATGTGGGCGCCGCGTATGCGTTCTCCAACCGCGGTGCCGTCTTCGTCCAATCCGGTGCTGATGGCTCGATCCTGCGCACGATCCAGGCGGACATCACTTTCACGATGTTTGCCTCCTCGATCGCCACGGTCGGCGACATCGATGGCGATGGTAAGCCGGATCTGGCCGTGGGCGCTCCCGGCTACCGTGTCTCCGGAGCCTACCTCGGCCGCGTGCTCTTGATCCGCAGCTCGGATAGCGTGACGGCCACCCAAGTGGTCGGCACCGGCGCGAGCCCGCGCTTCGGCTACACGCTGGCTTCCGTGGCGGATGCGAATGGCGACGGCATCGCCGACTTGCTCGTGGGCACCTACAGTGGCGGCGGCGCCTTCCTGCTCTCCGGCGCGGACCTGAGCACGCTGAAGGATCTGTCCGTGACCGGCCTGCCGAGCTTCCAGGCGGTGAACGTCGGCGGCGGTGTCGACTTCGATGATGATGGTGTGGAGGACTACCTGATCGGTTCGCCCGCGCTGAACACGGCCACGACGCCGAATGCCTCCGGCGGGGTGCGGATCATCTCCGGCGCGGACTCGAGCGTGCTCTTCGAGCAGCTCGCCACCGAGGCCTTCACGGGTCTCGGCATGGGCATGAAGACTCTGCCGGACTTTGGCTTCGCCTTCGGGGAAAGCTCGCTGGCGGACGCGGAAACCGGTGGTCGCGGCATCGGCCACTTCTGGAGCGTGAGCCACGACGACACTCCGCCGCCGCCGGTGGATACCGATGGCGATGGCATCACCGATGACGTGGACAGCGTGGTGAACTCCATCATGACCCCCACGGTCAAGATCCTGGGAATCGACAGCACCGTGACGAACCGCGTGGACGCCACGGGCAAGACCCTGGCGGACCGCTTCGCCACGCTGCCGGTGCTGAATCCCAAGAAGCCCGCTCCCTACGTCGCGGCCCTGGCCTGCCTCACCGCGGACCTGGTGAAGACCAAGCTCATCACCACCAAGGAAGGCGTGAAGGTCATCGCCTCCGGTGCCGTCGGCGTGGTGCTTGCCGTGCTGCGGCGCTGAATCGATAGAAAGCTGTCTCAGGCAAAATTGGTTGTATGGACGCCCCGGGTGCATGCCCGGGGCGTTCTTTTTTGCGAGCTGTGGGTCAACGGACTTCCACCAGACGCTCGCCACTCTCAAGCCATGTCTCGATCTGTGGCAACAGTGGCTCGAACCATTCCAAGAGCGCTTGGCGGCTGGAATTGCCGATCCGAAGCCACAAGATCGCGGGGCCTTTTCCGCCTTGGCTCAGACGGTGGGCAAAATCCTCGTCCTTGGTCACGATCACCGCTTGGTGCAACAGGGCATAGCGCCAGATCGCAGGATCCTTGGCGTCACCCAGAGCCACCTCCGCAACATGTTCCGCAGTATGTCCACGGGAGGACAGCATGCGGGCGAGCCCGGGTGGAAGCTGTGCATCGACGAGGAAGCGCATGCTCAGCGTGCAAGAAGGACCGGATGATCCGCCTCCGCGGCAGCATAGGCCAAGCAAGCTTGGATATCCGCGGCTTCAAGGTAGGGATAATCCTCCAGGATCTCATTCCCACTTACCCCCGCAGCGAGCAGATCGAGGACGTCCTTCACACGGATCCGCAATCCCCGGATGCAAGGACGGCCACCACATTGATCCGGGTCAAAAGTAATCCGATCCATCGGGAGGAGCATAGCGCGGGCGGGCGCGGGCGTAAAGAGCCGTGATCCCGGGCTCCCCGATTCCTCTTTGCCCACAGGACTTGTCGCGCTTGGATGGCAGCACCTCCATGCTGCATCACCTCTCCTTCGCGGTCTCCGATCTCGCACGCTCCGCCGCCTTCTACGATGCCGCGTTGGCACCCTTGGGCTATGTCCGCGTGTGGGATGATGATGACGCCGTGGGCTACGGCTACCCGGGCGGCGGGGACAAGTTCGCGATCAAGCTGCGGGAAGGAATCCGCGTGCCGGGTGAAGGGTTTCACCTCGCCTTCAGCGGGTTGTCACGCGAGGCCATCGATGCGTTTCACGCGGCGGCATTGGCCCACGATGGCGTGGACAATGGAGGGACCGGGATTCATCCGGAGTATGGGGATGACTACTATGCGGCCTTTGTGATCGATCCGGATGGGTATTGGATTGAGGCGGCCTTGCAGCGTCAGGCGTGAAGCCCAATCTGCTTTTATGAAGATCAATCTCACGCGCGCCGGGCTCCCGCCTTCCGACAATTTGATCGCCGAGTTTGCCTCTACGGTGGGACATCCGCTTCCCGGGGACTACGTAGATTTCTTGCGCGAAGAGAACGGCGGCGTAACGCCTTGCTTCGTCTCGATCAAGGGAGTTCAGATTCAGTGTTTCTACTCTTTGAGGGAAGAGCGCAGCGAGGGACTGTTCTATGAATGGGTGGCAAGCCGTGGATTTCTACCCCCCGAATTCTTGCCCATCGCCTTCGATATCACCGGTGAGCAGGTCTGCCTAAGGCTCTCGGACGGCACCGTTTTCGGCATGAATGAAGATACCGGCGAGCCCGTAAGGATGAGCGCTAGCGTGGGAGAATTGCTCGATACCTTGCGCGAAGCATTCGATCCTCCAACACCGGGAGGATGATGAGGTCTACCTATCAACCTTCGAGGCCGCGATCCATCCGGTCACCCGCAGCTTCCACGCTTGCCGCAACTGCTTCAGCAAAGCGCTCAAGATCGTAATCTTCGAGCCACTTCACCAACTCGGAATACTCCTCGGCTGACAATCGTTCAATCGCCTGCTTGATCTCGGAAACCGGGCCCATGGCGACTAATGTGTGCTCGATTCTTCCAGACTACAACAACTCCATCTGCCGGTGATCCTCCGGATCGCGGAAGCGGACACCGACTCCTAACAGCCGCACTCCCCTGCCCTCGCTGCGCTGCCAGGCTTCCAGGAGAAGTTCCTCGAAGATCTCCTTGTCCACATAGGAATGCGCACGCTCGGCCGTCGTGCGGTTGAAATCCGCGAACTTCATCTTCACCACCAGCGAGCGGATCTGGCGTTCTTCATAGCGCACCAAGTCTGCCGCCAGTTCTTCGATCATCGGCAGCATCTCCTTCCGGAGTTCCTCCACGGAATGGTAGTTCTCGCGGAAGGTGCTCTCCGTGCTCATCGACTTGCGGATGCGCTCGGTCCGCACCTCGCGCGGATCGATCCCGCGGCAGAGCTCCCACAACTCCAGGCCCCAGCGGCCGAAGCGGCGGGCCATCTCGATCTTGTCGAACTGCTGGAGCTCCCCGCAGGTGCGGATGCCGAGGCTCTCCAGCTTCCCCGCCATCTTGCCACCCACGCCCCAGATGCGGCGCACCGGCAGCGCCTTCATGAAGTCATCCACCTCCTCCGGCTTCACCTCGAACTGGCCGTCCGGCTTCCGCCAATCGCTGGCGATCTTCGCGATCATCTTGTTCGGCGCGATGCCAGCGGAGGCAGTGAGTCCGCCGGTCTCCTCCTTGATCTGCATGCGGATCTCCCGCGCCAGCGCCGCACCGGACGAATTGAGATGCGAGAGATCGAGATAAGCCTCGTCCAGCGAGAGCGGCTCGATCTTGTCCGTGAAGCGTCCGAAAATCGCACGGACCTGCGCGCTCACCGCCCGATAGAGATCAAAGCGCGTGCGCACCATGATGAGCTGCGGGCACAGCTCCAGCGCCTTGAACACCGGCATGGCGGAGCGGCACCCATACTTCCGCGCCTCATAGTTCGCCGTCGTCAGCACCCCGCGCCGCGAACTGCCACCCACCCCCACCGGCTTGCCCTTCAGCGATGGATCCTCGCGCTCCTCGATCGCCGCGTAGAAGCAATCCATGTCGATGTGGACGATCTTGCGCATCGCGGGCTGGCCCGAGTATCGCGTCTCCACGGCCCCACCGCAAGACCCGGAAGTTCCGGACCCCTCCAAAGCTGCGCAACGGGAACATTCCCCCAAGCTCTCCACCACCAACCCACGTTCCCTTCTCCTCAGTCGATCGAGCGCTTGAGCATTCCCGAATTTTGCCAACCATCAACGTGCCAAGTTAGACGCCTCACACCCACCTATGTACTGCTACCTCACCATCCGCTCTGACGAAGCATACTCCAAACCTGTCGACACCGCCGAGCTCACTCGCTTGCTGGTCAGCATGCCTGAACTCCGCCAGACCGGTCCCGCGGCCTTCGAAGCCGCCCTTGGCATGCCATGGACCTCGGTGATGCTCGCCATGGCCGGCCCCGATGGTAATTACGCGACAAGCGACACGCCCCCGCCCTCGATCAACGTCATCGAATTGATCTGCTCCGGTACTGAGGACACTTCATGGCATGAGGCCCTCGCCCGCCGCATCGCCGCGGCCCTGAACTGGCAAGCAATCGAGGAGCGTGAAAACCGGCACCTCTGGCCTACCGGTGAATTACGTGCCTGACCCAGCCTCCGCAAAAGTGCAGACACAGTGCTTGGTAGCGTCTCCCCCCTGCCACCGGACTTTTCACGCTCATTTCACAGGCATTCATCCTCACTACACACGAGCTTGGGCAATCTAACCCATGGAGTCCGAGCAACCGGAAAATCGCCGCAGGACCGGCCTGCCCCTCGGAGCATGGGCCGTGCTCGGCGTCGTCGGCATCAGCCTTGTGGGTTTGTCAGCTCCCGTGATGTTGAAGTGCAGAAAGGCAGCGGACCGCACGGAAGCGATCAACAACATCAAGCAGCTCGGCGCGATGTTGATCGAGTTCGACACTGAATACGGCAGCTTCCCGGATGACGCTACCGCGCTGGAGGTGAAGCGCCGGACCAACACGGACCTCACGCCCCTCACCGGCCCGTATTCGAATGACTACTTCCGCCAGTTGCTTGCGGGCGGTGGCGGCAAGTCCGAGAAACCCTTCTGGTGCAGGGCGCCGAAGCACGCGAAGAAGAAGGCCGACGACAACTTCAGCACCCTTGCCAAGGCGCTGGAGGCAGGGGAGGTCCGCTTCAGCTACATCATGGCCACCCCGACCCGTGGCCAGAGCGCCAGCGGGGAACCGAGCCGTCCGGTCGTGCTCACGCCCTCTTACAATTTCCAAGCGGACTGGACCTTCGATCCGAACGTTTTCGCGGGGAAGGCCGTGGTCCTGCGCCTGGACTACAGCGCGACCGCGATGCAGATCCGCGAGGACAACAAGAAGATCTCGACCATTAGCGGCAAGACCCTCGGCGACACGGGCGAAGGCACACCATGGGGCACACAGATGTCGCCCGTTCTCCGTGCGCCTCAACCGTACGATGATGGGCCTAGCCTTGAGGAGGTCCGCTACGCTTGGCTTCGGTGCATCGCGCTTGCCGTCCCCTTGCTCGCTCTTTTCATCTGGTCGGTGAAGCGGATACAAAAATCCCGGACCAACATACAACCAACATAGTCCAGCAAACCAGCGAGCCGTCTGGCACCCTGCGCTATTGGCGGGAGTGAGAGTGGGCTTTCGCCGCACCCTCTATACCACCTTCCACTCGTAGTTCACCCCTTTCGTGAACGCGTGGATCAAATTCCCGTTCGCATCGATGTGGCGGATCGTCAGCACATGCCCGCTCAGCGAGAGATGGGTGAAGCCATTCACCGCGAAAACCTTCGAGCCCGGGCGGACCTTTTCGGGAGTCGGATAGATCCGCGCGCCGCCGCCGCCGGAGAGGACGAAGGAGGTGCGATGCCCCTGAAACTCCATGTGCTGGAGGTCGTGATCGTGGCCGCAGAGATAGACGTGCACGCCGTGCTTTTCCAGTAGCGGCGCGAGGTAATCCACCAGCTCCTTGGTATCCCCGTGCGTGGCGTCCGAGTAAACCGGGTGATGCCCGCACACGATCGTGAAGGGCGCGCGCTTGGAGGCGAGCTGCTCTTCCAGCCACTTCATCTGGGCCAGGCGCTCCTCTTCCGAGGTCCAGCAGGGCCGGTCCTTGTGGATCGCGGCATTGATCGTCTCCCAGTTGGTATCCAGCATCAGCAGGGTCACCTGCGGATTGTTGGCCGGCAGGTCCAGGCGGTAGTACTTGGCCGGAAAGGTCCAGCGGGTCTTGCGATCCAGGGAGGCGGCATAGCCGAGCTGAACCTTCTCATTGCCCACGGTGTCGTGGTAGTCGTGGTTGCCGAGGATCGGCCAGCAGGGACCGGGGAAGTCCGCGGCCGGATACATCGCGGAGAAGCCGCTTTGCCAGCGCGGGGACTTCACTCCGCCGGGCATCGCGCCGTAGAAATTATCCCCCAGCAGGAGCAGGCCATCCGGCTTCTTGCCCAGTGCTGTCGCGTAGCGGGCCATCGCACGGCCGACTCCCTTCTGGGCGACATCCCCCATGCCGAAATCACCCAGCGCCAGTAGATCCAGCGTGCCCGGAGCCGGGGCGGCCTGCGCCAGGGTCCGGCTGTCCAGATTCAGCCCGCCGAACACACTGGAACAGAAGAGGGTCTGGAGGGCGCGGCGGCGGTTCATGCGGAGTTCCATGGTGTCAAAAACGTCACAAATCGATCTAATTATCCAATAAAGTGCGATTTATACGCACTCCCCCGCCTCGGGAGCTGGGCCCCGCGGGAAGCAATGGACTGCCGATACCCTACGAAGGTTTAGCCCATGATTTCATCTTGGAAATGTGGCGGATTCGACGACAAGTGCGACGTGCCTGATTTGGTCCGCGTCGAACCCATCGCCCTCCTCCCCACGCCCGCCGGCTGCGCCGTGTTCCTCGGTGATGGGAAGAAATCGATCGTCTTCTACATCGACCTCGCGATCGGGGCTTCGATCAATGCCGCGCTGGCCGGAGAAACTCCGCCGCGCCCCCTGACCCACGATCTCTATCTCTTCACCCTGGAGGCCTTCGGCGCGAAGGTCAGCCGTGCGATCATCGTGGCGCTGGAGAAGGAAATCTACTTCGCCCGCCTGATCATCGAGGCGGAGAACGAGATCATGGAGCGCAAGATCGTGGAGCTCGACGCGCGGCCCAGCGACTGCATCGCCATCGCCGTGCGGTCGGGGGCCCCGGTCTTCGTGGTCCGGGATCTGTGGGAGTCGCTGGACGACATGTCCTCTGTTCTTCAGGACATGAAGGACAAAGGGATGGATCTAGGTGGGGGTTTGTAGGGACGCACGGTGAGGCGGGGCGTGCAAAAGGTGGTCCGCACAGCCCTCTGTGCGGCGAAGCAGTTCGGGCGGCGAACTCGACCTTGTGACCCCGGGTTGGGATCGGGGTAAGTTGAATAGCGGCGAATCACGCAGCCTCGGCACGAACCAGCTTTGAATTGGCGAATCAGAATATCCCGGGGGGCAGGCGGTCTCCGACAAGCTCGATAACTGCTTCACCGCACAGAGGGCTGTGCGGACCACCTTAAGGCTCCACCGCGATCCGCACGAAGCCCTTCACCCCGATGCCCACCGTGACATTGGCCTGCAGGGTCCCGGTGACCGTGCAAGGGATGGCGCTGCCCTGGGGCGTCCAGCCCGCGGGGCTGAGGGTGGTGCTGGTGTTGGTATAGATCTGGTAGGTTTTCCCGGCGACAGCCGACCAGGTGACGCTGATGCCGTTACCACCCAGAGGCGTGGTAGCAATGACCGCGAAGCGCGAGGCGAAGTTGCTCGGGTCGGTGCCAGCCTGATATTCTTCCAGGTTGCTGCGGCCGTCGCCGTCCTTGTCGGCTGCGGGATCGCTGACGCCATTCGCGGTCTCCCAGTCATCCGGCATCCCGTCGTTGTCGGCATCGGCATTCGCCGCCACGCCGGTGATGGTGAAGGACTTTTGGGCCGTCCCCGCGGCGGCATGGGCCAGCTGCACCGTGAAGGTGGCGCTGCTTCCGCCCTCCGGCGTGCCGGAGATCAGGCCGGAGCTGCTCAGGTGCAGGCCCGCTGGCAAGCTGCCGCTGGCCACGGTCCATGTGTAGGGCGGGGTGCCGCCGACCGCGGTCAGCTGAAAGGAGTAGGCCGTGCCCTGGGTGGCATCCGGGAGCGGTGATTCGCTCCAGACGGCCAGCGTGGTGAAGAGCCCGCTGTTCACCGCGCCGGGGCTCGGCAGGGCAGTGCCCCAGTTCGCCGCATCATTGCCGATGCTGCTACGGCTGATCCGCTGCAGCGTGCTGCCCGCGCCATCCGGGGCCAGCGGCCAAGGCGCGGCATCGTTGTATTCCACCCGGTCCACGGTCACGTTCTTGAGCACGCCATCGATGGTCACCGGCTTGCCGATTTCGATCACGGCGCTGCTGTTCGGCAGGGCCTTCGAGTAGGGGCCGTAGATCGGCGTCGCCGCGGTCAGGCCGTAGGTCGTGCGGAAGTTGCTGAGTGCCGTGGCATTCGCAGGATCAAAGCTGACCACCAGCAAGTAGCCGGAGGGCGCCAGCGTGGCCCCAGCGGCAAAGGTGTAGTCGCTCTCGCCCTTCAGGCGCCAGCCTTCCAGATTGACCGTGGCATTGGTCGGATTGTGGATCTCGACGTATTCCGTGTCGGTCACATCCACGCCGCCGGAAGCGTCCACGGGGTGATACATCAGCTCATTGATCTGGAGGGGCGTGAGGACCGGAGCGCTGTTCACCGCGCCCAGGGTCGTCTGGACCTGCGGCCAGAATTCCACGCCGCCGCTGCCATTCGCCAAGCCGGTGGCCGGGACACGGCCGAAGCTGACGCCGCTGGAAGATGAGCCGAAGGACACCTGCGAGCGGTAACCCGTGAGCGCACTGCCGGAGGCCGCGGACAGGCAGGCTTCATCCCCGGTGGATGAGAAGGAGAAAGGGATCGCGCCGGTGAGCAGCTGGCTCTCGGTCACCACCAGATAGCCGCCCGCCGGAACCGAGACACCGGCACCGATCTGGTATTTCTTGGGCGTGGCGACGTCATCGCTCAGCCACCAGCCGGCTACGGAGACCGCGGAGGCGGTGGGATTGTAGAGCTCGATCGCATCGTTCCCGGCGACCGTGGGATGGGCCAGCACCTCATTCACCACCACTGGTGCCGGCAGCCAGTTCGGCTTGTCCGGGGATGAGGTGGTCGGGAAGCTCGTCGCCGTGCCAGTGACCCCGTCCGGAAGGAGACCTTGGGAGACGCCGGTCGTCTGGGCACCGAAGGTCACGGTCCGGAAGGAATTGTTCCCCCCGGTGGCGGTTAGCACCACTTTATCGCCGCCAGAGGAAAGCTTGAAAGCGCAATGGTTCCCGCCCGTGGAGTCATCCGCCATGAAGCGGGCATAGCCGCCCGCGGACATGAAGGACAGGAGGGGGATGCGGGTCTTCTTCGGCGTCGCCGGATCATCGCTCAGGTAGAGCTGGCTGATGTCCAGGGGAAGGGTCCCGGAGTTGTAGAGCTCAAACCAGTCGTCCCCGTGGGCCGGGCTGGCCATCCACTCATTGATGAAGAGGGTCGTGCTGGCGGTGCTGGCGGCGGCCACGGTTGCGGCGCTGTTCGCGGCACCTGGGGTGGGAACGTTCGCGACCCAGCTGCCGGTGCCGTCAATGATGCGTCCAATGGAAAGGTCCGGTGCCTGGAGACCGAAGGAGATGCTGTCGATAATGGTGGCCCCGCTGTTCAGCTCCACGGTCTGCCCGGTGGATGACAGGCCGAAGCCGGTGTGCAGGCCCGGTGAGGTGAACTCACTGTCGCACCACACGACCAAGCGCTCCCCCGCTGCCAGGGTCATCCCGGAGGGGAAGGTGAACTTGGCGGGCGTCAGGGGATCATCCGTGAGCGAGACACCGTCCAGGCTGGAGGGGGTCGCGCCGGTATTGCGGATCTCGATGTAGTCCGGGAAGGAGCCGCCGTTCTCGATCGCGGTTTTGTTCACCGCGAGGATCTCGTTCAGGACTAGGGTTCCGGCCGTGATAGGGGTGGTGCCAAGAACAAGCAGCAGCCCTGCTCCGGCAATCGACGGGATTTTCATGGTCACTTGCTGGGCAGCGGGTGCTCTGGGTGAAGCTTCTGGGGGGATAGAAACCCGGCCCGGGGCCTTTTGTAGCGGCCCGCCCGCAGCGGGACAAGAATCGGATTGTGAGCATTTCGTAATCGTGGGGATCCTGCCATTCCAAGCTTCCGGCAGAGCGGTGCATGACACGCTCCCACCAATCCCGAGCACAAAACTCCCCTTGCGCAGCTTCAGACCCTTTTTAGTTTCGGGGACCATGCCCGCCACCAGTCTCCCTCCCTACCTGTCCGAGGAGATCCTCCTCCACCCCGAGAAGCGCGACTTCCCGCCCTTCGACCTCGTCCGCTTGCTCGGCACCGTGTTCAAGCCGACGCAGGGGTGTCGCGTCTGTATCCTGACCGACTTCGATGAGCCCGCCGGCCTGATCCAGGATTTCAACTTCCTGAAGGCCGAAGGCTTCCCGGTGCAGAAGAAGGCCCACGAGGCCTTTTACCTGGGCCTGAAGAACGGCGCGATGAAGGAGCTGGGGATGCACGGCGGCGAGATGTTCGCCTACAAGTGCACCCATGGTTCGAACCTGGATCTGGAAGACGAGGTCTGGGACACGAACGGCACCAAGCTTTCCCTGGATCGGGACATCTACCCGCACTACGACCTGATCCTCTGCGTCTCCACCTTCTCCGCCACCGCGCCGCTGACCGCGAAAGCCAAGCACTTCGGCTTCCGCGGCGCGACGCTGCACGGGCTGAATGACATCATCCTGAACTCAGGCCTGGCCGTGGACTACCACGAGGTGTCCTCCGATGCCGAGAAGCTGCGCCTGGCGATGACCAAGGCAGATGAGGTGGAAATCGACTTCGAGCTGGAAGACGGCCGGATCCTGACCGCGTGGCTCGGCCTCGGCGGGCAGGAGGCGCAGAAGTCCCACGGCCTCTGCCAAGGCAAGAAGCCGGACATCGCGAACCTGCCGGCGGGGGAAGTTTACTTCGTGCCGCAGGATGCGAAGGGTCATTTTCCCATGAAGTATGAGGACGGCACCCTGGGTCTGCTGACGGTGGAGAACCGCTGCATCCTGCGCTCCGACTTGATCGAGGGCAATCAGGCAACCATCGACCGCCACAACGCGCGCCTGCTGGACGACCCGATGACCGGCACGCTCGGCGAGCTGGGCTTCGGCACGCAGGTCCTGCCGGTGTCCTACGCGGACATCCAAGACGAGAAGGTGCTGGGCACCTGCCACCTGGCGACAGGCCGCGATGACCATCTTGGCGGGGACATCGTGCCAGAGATGTTCAAGAAGCACGAGAACTCGACCCACGACGACATCCTCTTCGCCCCGCACAAGACGCCGAACTTCAACATCAAGCAGGTGCGGATGAAGCGCGGCACGCAGCGGGAGATCCTGATCGAGAACTTCCGCCCGGCGCGCTATCTGATGGATGCGCTGGCAGGCTGAGAAATTTGAACCGCCAAGGCGCCAAGTTCGCCAAGGAAGAGGAGGCTCTCTGAGCTTTTCAAACTTGGCGTTCTTGGCGTCTTGGCGGTGAACTTGGTTCAGCCATGAAGCGCTATCACCATGTGGAGCTGGGCGATTTGCCGCCCATCGACTGCAGTTGCGGGACGACCCGGCGGGCCTTCGTGGACCAGGCGGATGCGCCCGCTTCCGCACACTACCTGGAGGTGAGCGATGAGCCGCTGAACCACTACCACCTGAAGACCACGGAGATCTACATCGTGCTGGAGGGAGAGGGCTTCATCGAGCTGGATGGCGAGATGGTGCCGGTCAAGCCGCTGAGCGCGATCATGATCCGCCCCGGCTGCCGCCACCGCGCGGTGGGCAAGCTGAAGATCCTGAATATCCCCGTGCCGAAACACGACGACGCCGACTTCCACTACGACGAGGCGGCCCTGAAACCCGGACAAGTGGCGATCCATTAACTTGAATACGAACCCCTACGAGACCGCGCGCCTGCTCGCGGAATACCTGCTCTTCCACTATGGCCGGGCGGAGGAGATCCTGCCGGAGACCGCGCCCGCAGGGATGCGGGAGGCGCTGGACTTCGCGGTGCGGACGACGAAGCACTTCTCGCCGGGGCCGGTGCAGCGGACCTTGGACTTGGGTTGCGCGGTGGGGCGCTCGACCTATGAGCTTTCCCGGGATAGCGCGGAGACGCTGGGGATCGACTACTCGCACAACTTCATCCGCGCCGCCGCGGATCTGGCGCAGGGGCCGCTGGGCTACGAGCGCTTGGACGAGGCGAATTTGCGCACCTTGCTAGAGGCGCGCCTTCCCCAAGGCCTGCCGGCGGGCCGCGTCGACTTCGAGACCGGGGACGCCACGGCCCTGCGGCTGGACCTCGGGGATTTCGACCGGGTGCACGCGGCGAATCTGCTCTGCCGGCTCTTCCAGCCGCTGATGCTTCTGAAGCGGCTGCCCGCGCTGGTGCGGAGCGGCGGGGAGCTGGTCTTGGCCACGCCTTGCACTTGGCTCGGAGAGTTCACGCCGCCGGAGAACTGGCCGGTGGGCAGCACCCTGGACTGGCTGCAGGAGGAGCTGGGCCGGGAATTCGAGCTGATCAAGACGGCGGACGAGCCCTTCCTGATCCGAGAGACCGCGCGGAAGTTCCAGTGGACCAGCTCGATGGTGAGCGTGTGGAAGCGCCGCGGCTAGGCGTGCTCTTCCAAGTGATCGAAGACATGCCGGTAGCCGGACTCGGAGAAGGCCTCATCCAGTCCCCGCGCTGCTTGCTCCGCCGCGATTCCCGCCCGCTCGCACATCTGCTTTTCGTACGCGGCGATCTTCGCCTCGAAGACCTGGCGGTCCCCGGACTGGAGCCCCTGCTCGATCGCCTCGGCCAGTTCCGCGGCATCGAGCATCGCATAGTTCGCGCCGAAGCCGCCGAAGGGCGACATGACATGGGCAGCGTCTCCTAACAAGGTGACTCCCGCCCGGTGCTCCCACGAGTGCCCGCTGGGCAGGGCGTAGAGCCGCCGCGGCACGAACCAAGGATCGCAGGTGTGGATGAAGGCCAGAAGCTCCGGGGCCCAGCCCGCGAAGCAGGCAGCGATCCCGGCGCGGCTGCTTTCCGGCGTGGAAAAATCGATGGGGCCCGTGCGGGTCCAATCCTCCGGCACCCGGAGCGCGAAGTAGGCGCGGATGTGGCCGCCGCCATTGCGCTGGGCGATGATGCCCTTCGTGTCGCCGAGGGCGAACATCTTGCCGCGACCCACCACGCGGCTGATCTCCGGGTGATTCTGATCCACGGAATCGAAGCCGCTTTCGATGAAGGTGATCCCGCTGTATTCCGGCACGCTGGCGGAGACCAGTGGACGCACCTTCGACCAAGTGCCATCCGCCCCCACCACGAAGTCGAAGGTCTCGTGGCTGCCATCGCTAAACTGCAGCCGGAAGCGCCCGTCCGCCTGCGCTTCAATGCCTGAGAGCTTGCGGCCCCAGACGACCATTCCCGCGGGCAGCGCATCGAGCAGCATCTGGCGCAGCAGGGTACGGTCTACCTCCGGCCGGTCGCGGAGGCTGGGATCTTCGCCGCCGTCTTCTTCATCGAAAATCACCCGTCCATCCCGGTCCAGCAGACGGGCACCTTGGTCCTCGTAGCGGGCGACGGCCTTGAACTCCTTTTCCAAGCCCGCCCGGTGGACGGCGATCTGCCCGCCATCCGCGTGGATATCCAGCGTGCCGCCCTGTGGGCGCTCCAGCGGGTGGGCGTCGCTTTCGAAGACCAAGGCGTGGATCCCGCGGGTTTCCACGAGCTTGGCGAGGGTGAGCCCACCGGGACCACCGCCGATGATGGCGATGCGGAAGGCTTCTGAGGTGAAAGGTGGAGAATTCAAATGCATAGGCACCTATGTATTTGTATTGGGACCTATGCAAGTGCCAATTCCGGAGCCGGACTGGAATCCCCAAAGGATGCCTACCATGCAGATCTACCGGATCTCCCGCCTGCTGGCGCGGATCAATGACCAACGCCTGAAGCCGATCGGTTTCGGAGTGGCGCATCTGCCGGTGGTGGTGGCGCTGAAGAATGGCGAGGCCCTGCCGCAGAAGGAGCTGACCCGCTTGGCGGGAATCGAGCAGCCTTCCATGGCGCAAATGCTGGCTCGGATGGAGCGCGATGGATTGATCCAACGCAGCGCGGATCCCCGCGACCGTCGCAGCAGCCTGGTCTCCCTGACCCGCAAGACCCTGGATCTGCTGCCGGAGGGCCGCGGCATTCTCTCCGGAGTGAATGAAGAAGCCTTGGAGGGGTTCAGCACGGAAGAGCGGCAGACCTTCGTGGAGCTGCTCCGCCGCGCGATGCGGAACTTGGAGCCGCTGGCGAAGGGTGAAGAGGAAGAGTGAGGGCGCTTCCCTTCCGCTCTGAAGCACGAGCGGCCACCCGGGAGCGCCGTGGCACCGCCCGGCTTGGATGGTAGGCAGCCGGAGCGGTCCTTGTCAGCCTAGGGAATCAAACGCGTCTTGACCCTGCGAAAGCCGAGCGGTGATGGAACGGGAATGGGATGACTCCTGCTCCCGTCTTCACTGCCGCTTGCGAGCGTAGCCCAGCCGCGCCAGCCACAGGGCATTCAACGGATATGGCATGGAATCCAGATGCTCTATCAACCCCGCAAAGGCCTTTGCCTCATAGAGTTCGCGGGCCCGCTCGAAGAATTTCTTTTCCGCCTCCGCATTCGCCCGCAATTGGTTCCGGCGGTTCACCACATCGAAGTAGCCGGGGTCATCCTGTAGAAAGTCCGGAAACACCGTGCGCAAAATGTCCGCCTCGCTGTCGAGGCAACGCTGCAGGTCCTCTTCCGCGGCATCCTTCCCTCTTTCTCCCAAAGCCGCCCACGGTGAGCGGTAACCGCGGTGAAATAGCGCTTCGTGGCCGATATCGATCGCAATCTGACGGCCACTTGAATCGAGGCGGTAGCCTTTGGGGCGTAGCCCGGAGTCGAGAAGGACGACCGTGGTTTGAACGAAAGCGTCCTTGCGATCGGCTGTGACCTCAATCCCCACCCGCTTGCCGTAGTAGGCCAAGCCAATGACAATGCTTGAGATGTCGCTACCTACAGGTGGCTGGAAGCCATGCTCCGCGACCAGAAATGAGAAGGTGTCCGCAATCCTTTTGCGAATCGCATCGAGGCTCAGGCTATCAGACCACGCAGGGCGTGAGGATTTCGCCATCGCAGGTGCTTATCGCGGAAGCGTTTTCGGCGATCAAGGCTGAGTGAAGGGGAGAGTCATACAGTACCTCGCCTGACCATCCTGCTGAGCCGGGCGGTGCCATGGCGCTCCCGGGTGGGCCGTCCGCCCTTCAACCCCCTACCTCCTCAACAAAGGATGCCCACCCTTCGCCTCCGTGATATGCGGCGGCCGCAGGTAAACCGGCTGCGGCGGCATCGCCGAAAGCCTTCCCCTCTCCCCCTCCGCCAATTTCCCCCAAGCCGCCGCCAGCCGCAGCGCATCCGGCCGCTCCAGTAAAACCCGCCCCAGAGACCCCTCCGAGAGCCCGATCTTCCCCACCTCCTCTAGCGAAAACACCTTCCCCTCCCCCATCCCGCGGATTTCCTCCTCCAGCTCCGCCGCCGTGCACAGCTCCGGCTCCCGGACCAGCACGCCATCTTGGATGACCGCCCGCCAAGCACTCCCGCGCCGGGCATCGCCGATTGCCAGGGAGTTCCCGGATTCCGCCGCCGGCACGGCTAACAAGGAGCACAGACCCACTGCCGGGCAGCCGTGGACCATGGCCACGCCCTGCCCCGCCGCGATCCCCACGCGGGTGCCGCTGTAGCTGCCGGGGCCGGTGCCGATCACCACTTCCGCCAGCGTTTCTCCCGCTCCCAAACAGGCCAAGGCCCGCTCCAAGGGTGCAAAAAGCAGGGCATTGTGGCTGCGGTCGCCGGTGAAGGACTCTTCCCACAGCACCGTGCTGCCACGCAGCAGGGCCAGCGAGGCACGGGGCGTGCTACTTTCAATGAAGAGTTGGGCGGCGTCCGGCACGGGGCGCAGCATCGGCAATATCCCGCCTGATCCGCAACCCCGCAGTCCCCGGAAAATCCCTATAAGTAAGGCTTTCCCCGACTGACGGGATTCCCCTTGCAGGCCCCCGCGCGACCCGCTTTCTTCCGTGCAAATTCAGCACCCGTAACCCGTCCCGACCACTCAACCCCATGACCGACTACGCCAAAGGCCTCGAAGGAGTCATCGCCAATGAATCCGCTCTCAGCAACGTGGAGGGTGCCGAAGGCCGCCTGACGTATGTGGGTTACTCGATCGACGACCTGGTGGCGCACTGCTGCTACGAGGAAATCGTCTTCCTGCTGAACAAGGGCCGGCTGCCGAAACAGGACGAGCTGGACGCGCTGATGAAGCGCCTGCGCAGCGACCGCGAGCTGCCGGCCGGGGTGATCGACTTCCTCAAGAGCGCGCCGAAGGATGCGAGCCCGATGGACGTGCTCCGCACCGGCGTCTCGATGCTGGGTCTCTACGACAAGCGCGCCACCATCGGTGAGCCGGATCTGGTGAAGGTCGAGGAAGTCGGCCTCTCACTGGTGGCGAAGGTCCCGGTGATCGTGGCCGCCTTCCACCGCTTCCGCCAGGGTCTGGAGCTGCTGCCCGCGCGCGAGGATCTCTCCGAGGCCGGGAACTTCATCTGGCAGGCCACCGGCCGCGAGCCCACCGAGAAGGAAACCAAGATCCTCGACGTGGCCTACACCATCCATGCCGACCACGGCATGAATGCCTCCACCTTCGCCGCGCGCGTGACCGTGGCCACGCTTTCCGATGTCTACTCCGCCGTGACCTCCGCGGTCGGCACGCTGAAGGGCCCGCTGCACGGCGGCGCGAATGAAGGCGTGATCCACATGCTCCAGGAGATCGGTGACCTTTCCAAGGTGGATGCCTACATCGAGGGCAAGCTGGAGCGGAAGGAGAAGGTCATGGGCATCGGCCACCGCGTTTACAAGGTGCTCGATCCACGTGCCCCGCACCTCCAGCGCCTGGGCAAGCAACTCAGCGCGGAACTCGGCGAACCGAAGTGGCTGCAGATGTCCGAGCGCATCGCGGAGATCATGCGCGAGCGCAAGGGCCTCAACGCAAACGTCGATTTCTACTCCGCCACGGTCTACTACTCGCTGGGCATCCCGACGGACCTCTTCACCCCGATCTTCGCGATCGCCCGCACCTCCGGTTGGACCGCGCAGGTGCTCGAGCAGCTGCGCGATAGCCGGCTCTATCGTCCGCTCACGCTGTATGTCGGGCCCAAGGGTCCGGTGCCGGTGACGCCGATTGGTGATCGCTGAGATTATCGAAAATCACTCAGGAAGCCTGGCACGAAAGCGCCGGGCTTTTTGTTTTAGCGACGAGCGTTGCAGACGACGGGTTTTCGGAGGAGTGAGAAAGAAGGTGCTGCTATTCATCCTGGTGCTAGCCGGGATCGTGGCGGCTTTCTTTGTGGCGCTCCGCTTTTTACTCGAGGGAGTATGTGGTGTTCCCCCTGAACAAAGGGTCTTCGGTGACTTCATGGCGATTGACTCCGCGATCAGGGCATACCGCCTGAATGCGGGCGGCTATCCCACCACCGAACAAGGCATGGAAGCATTGGTCACACGGCCCACCACCGAACCGCTGCCCGCGAGGTGGGCGAAAATCGCCGACACCGTCCCGAAGGATGCATGGAACCATCCATACCACTACCGGCTGCTGCCGCAGGATGGGGAGCCCGCCTTTGAGATCATTTCCGCCGGGAAGGATGGCGTCTTGGGAACGACGGATGATCTCTCTTCCTTGGACAAAGGCCGCTGAGGTGATGCTTGCTCAAAAGCCCCAAAGGGGCGGGAGGGAGATAGCCCAGGGTAAGCGAGTGCAGCGAGCGCAACCCTGGGTTTGCCGAGGAAGAAGATTTGCTTCCTGAAGGGAAGCCGGGAGGTCGCGGATAGGAAAGCAGTCCAGAGTCACCACACTCCCCGCACCCCTACAGGGTGCATTCATGTTAGACGCCTTACCCAGGGCTGCGCTCTCGCTTGCCCTGGGCTATCTCCCTGCCGCCCCTTTGGGGCTTTTGAGCAACGCGCCAAACATTGCCGACCATTTTCCGGCGCTCCGGTTTTCCTTTCGAAGAGCCATGAAGTTCCCGGGCCGAGTCATGACAATCGCACAAGCGGTCACCCAAGGCCTTGCCTGCTGCTGCTGTGCATGGACGCTCGCCTCATGCAGTGATGAAGGCACCCACTGTCCCCGCGTTCCGGCCGATTTCGCTTCGATCGGTTCCGCAGTGAAGGCCTACCACCTGAATGCCGGCCGCTATCCCACCACCCAGCAGGGCCTGGAAGCGCTGATCACACGCCCCACGACCGGACCGCTGCCCACGAGGTGGATGAAAGTCGCAGACTCGGTGCCGCGCGACCCGTGGGGAAACGTTTACCACTACCGGCTCCTGCCGGAAGGAGATGCACGCGGATTCGAGATCACTTCGGCGGGAAAGGATGGCATGTTTGGAACGGAGGATGATCTCTCGAATCTCGATCCCGTGGACTGAACATGTGGCAGACCTTCTCCATCTCCTTCTGCCTCGTGATGGTCGTCGGCGTCCTGCTTCTGATAGTGGATCCCACCTGCTCCGATTACGGCGCCAAGTTGCAGCGGGTCAGCGCTGACCTGGAGTGGATCACCCGCTCTCTTGAAGAATACAAGCAGGGCAGCGGCAATTACCCGAACGAAAGCGAGGGCCTGCGGGCGTTCGTCGTTTGTCCCGCGAGTCACCCTGATCCGGCAAGGTGGCGGCAGCTGCTCAGAGACCTTCCCCCCGACCCTTGGATGACGGAATACTCTTACCGGCTCGTGCCGGGAAGCCCGCGCGGGTTCGAGATCCGCTCGGCGGGGAAGGACCGGAAGTTCGGAACCAAGGACGACATCTCATCGCTTGATCCGGAGTAATCCTGCATGGCCACGCGGCACCGGATCTGCTAGATGAGATTCGTCCGCATGCCCACCGCCCTGGATCCCGAACTGCTCGATGAGTTTCTGGACCTGCTCCGGAACCTCATCCGCGAGCCCGCCGTGACCGGTGCGGAGGACTCTTTCTTCCGCGTGCTCACCCGCGAGCTGGAGGAGCTGGAGGGCGTGAAGATCACCTGCTACCAAGGCATCCTCGTCGCGCAGGGCAGGGACCCGGAGAGCCTGATCCTCTCCGCCCACATCGACCGCCACGGGCTGGTCTGCACCGGGCCGAATGAGTTCCAATACTCCGCCTTCCTGGCCGCGAACCGCAGCGAGCAGACCGGCGACTCGGTCTCCGAGCAGATGCTCGGGCTGATCCAGCACCGCTTCGGCGGGCAGCGGGTGCAGGCGCACATTCCCTACACCGGCACCTACTTGGGCCAGGGGGTGATCACGCGCTCCTACGTCTGCCCTTATCGGAACAACCTGATCTTCGAGATCGATGGCCTGGGCTTCCTGCAGCCGGGCACACCCGTCGCCTTCCTAGATCGGCTCACGGTGCAGAATGGCTGCCTCTCCGCGCAGCTGGATAACGTGGTCTCCGTGGCGATGCTGGTCTTCCTTTTCCGCCACGGCTTCCAGGGCACCGCGCTCTTCACCGCACAGGAAGAAGCCGGCCGGAGCTGGCGCTATGCCCACGCTTGGTTCCTGCGCCAGCAGATCCGCACCCAGCGCCTGATCGTGCTGGATACCAGCCCCTACCCGACCCGCGAGCTTGCCGAAGCCCAGCAGCTCGTCCTGCGCCACAAGGATGCCAGTGCCAGCTTCGCCCCGGAGATCACCGCGGAGCTGGGCCGGCGCTGTGCGGAGCTCGGCATCAGCACGACCTACAAGTGTGCCTATGTGGATGCCCTGAACGAGACGCGCACCAGGAAGCTCTCCCTGGGCCGCACCGAGCTGGGCCGCTTGATCACCGCCAGCAATGGCGAGGTCAGCGGCACCACCCTGCAGATCCCTACCACCGGCTATCACACTGCCAGCGAGACCGCTTCCCTGGACTCCGTGCGCGGGGCGCTGCTACTATTGATGTCGTACATCGGCCCCGCAACCTAGCGAACTCAAGACCCCGGCGCATCCGTGCCGCGGCTTGGCGGCGCATTGAGCGGCGGCGGCAGCGGGCCGGTGCCGGCGTCGCCATTCGCGCGCTGGTCCAGAATGGCGCGCGCCAGGGCGGCGGCCATCTTCTCGCGGTAGCCGGGATCGCCACACAGGCGTGCCTCGCTGCCATTGCTGAGGTAGCCGATCTCCGCGAGCACGCAGGGGATGTCCGGATTCCGTGTCAGGCGCAGGCGGCGGCGCTCCAGGCCGCGGTTCCCTGCCTCCACCGGCGAGACGCTCGCGGTGGCGCGCTGGATGCGTGTGGCCAGCCCGTGGCTATCCACGCGCCAGTAGTAAGTCTCCGGCCCGCGCACGCTGGAGCCGCTGGAGTTGTAGTGGATGCTCAACAGGATGGTGCCGTCCCTTCCGCTGGCCCGTGCCACGCGGTCGTCCAACTCCACGAAGGTATCATCGCTGCGCATCAGGATCGTGCGGACCTTGCCGCTGAGCTGGCGCTGCAAGCGCTTGGCCGTGTCGAGTGTCAGATCCTTTTCGCGCAGCCCGTTGTTCACTGCACCGCTGTCCTTGCCACCATGCCCGGCATCGATGATCACCGTGTTGAATCCCCGCGGCCCCGGGCGGTGGCCCAAGGTGTCGTGGTGCAGGCTATTGCCAGTGCCAGTGCCAGCGCCCGGACCCGTGGGAACGCCGGGACCAGCACAAGAGGCGAGGCCGAGAGCAAGCACACCAGCAGCAGCGAGGAAGCGGAAGGTCATGCGCCCATCATCCGCGAATGCCGCGCGCTGGCCATGGAAATTTCAGCCCTACTGATTCCCGCCGCTCTTCATGAATTCCTGCACCTGCGTGCGCTCCGCCTCCGGCAGCGTGGCGACCCAGCGCGCCGCCGCCTGCGGCTCGTAGTCCGCCCAGCGCGCGGCCACATTCTTGGCAGCCCAGAGCCGCGCTTCGCCCGCGGGCAGGGATGTCACCCAGTGGCTGGCGGCCCCCGGATTTTCATCCGCCCAGCTGGCCGCCAGTTGGACCGCCAGGCGGGTCGGCTGCTTCTCATCCTCGGGGGTCACGGGAAAGTGCCCTCCTTCCGCGCTGCCTTCTTCAGCGCCCTGCTCCGTCTGCGGCTGCTTGATCAGGTAATCCACCATCTGCACCTGGATCTCCCGCGGAACCCCCTCGTAGCTGCTCGCTGCCAGCTTGCCCGCCACCACTGCCTTCTGCTCCTGCGGCAGCGCGGTGAAGTCACTGGCGAAGCTCTTGATCTGCTCCTTGCCCCAAGTCCCGATCTGGCGGGACATCTCCCAACCCACGGAGCCACCCTCCTTGGCCAAGTTTGCGAACAGGCTCTCCGAAGTCAGCGGCCCTTTGTTCCTCTGTTCCTCGCTCGGGCCGGTATATTGCCGGGCGAGGGCGACGTCCTGCTCATCCGTGAGCGTGGCCAGAAATGCCTCGCGCTGCTCCTCCGGCAGGGATTGGCTCAGCGTGCCAATCGCCGTTTGACGCGATGCGGGATCCAGCTTCCCGGAGGAAAATCTCTCTAACAAGCCAGCGGGATCCCTGTAGCCGAGCCGGGAGATCGCATTCGAGCGGATCTGCGTGAGCTCGCTCTCCGTGAGGCCCAGCCCGGACAAATCCCCGTCCAGCCAGCGCTGCGGATCGGCATCCACCAGAGAGTAGGACCCTCCCTGGTCGAGCGCCGCACTCAGCCAGCCTGCTGGCAACAAGCCGGGCTGCTTGGCGATCTCCTTCATCAGCTCCGAGTCCGCCCCGATCGCCGCCATGAACATGCTCCTGCCCTTCTCCGTCCCGGCCAGGCTGGCGATGCCGGAAGCGAAGCCGCTCTTCAGCGAGGCCCCGGTCAGGGCCACCTCAGCTTGCCGCCGCAGCGCATCCGGCCAGCCCGCGGACTCCGCCTTCAGAAGATCCGGCGCCGACTCCGCCAGCTTGCCGATCGACTCCGCGATGAAGGAGCTTCCGCCTTGGGAAAAGGCCACCTGGAAATCCGGGATCCGCGATAGCAGCAGCCGGGGATCCGCCTCCGCTACCGCAGCACCGATGCCTTCCGCGAAGCGCGCACGCCGCGTGGGCTCCTTGAGCCCGTCCAGATAAGCCAGTGCCGCCGCAGGATCCTTGCGCGCCCACTCGGCAGCGATGGCGGGAGCATTCCGCGAGACCTTGCGCAGGTTGTAGTCCATGAGCGCTTGTGGATCCGCCGCCATCCAGCGCATCCGCAGCACGCGGTAGAAGAGATGGGCCTCCATGTCCTGCACCCCGTCGTCCAGCCATTCAGAGTCGTACCACTTCGCGATCTCGCCGGGCGGAATGGTGTAGGCGAGCTGCATCGTCGCCTTCAGCCGCTCCTCTGGATTCTTGATCGCACGGATGCGAGCCAGGCACTCGCTCACTTCGCTGGGCACCCTGAACTTCGCAGGGGCGCGCCGCGACTTCGCGGGCAGGGCATCGCCCGCTGCCTGGCTATCGGTGGCAGCCTGCTGCCGTGCCTGGCCCGCGAGCCAACCGGCAGCCATGCAAGCGGCGAAGATCGCCGCGGGGATGAGTGACGGCTTCATGGTTCGGGCAGGAGTTCGGGCGCGGGTTGGAAGATCTGCGGATACTGGGACTGGACCGCCTCCCGCTGCTGCGTGGACAGCTGCGCTTGCCCGAACCACTTCAGGGCGGCCTCGCGGTCACTCTGGACCCAGTTGCTGAGCGCGCCACCCAGCTGATTGGCCTGGAAATTGGGATTCGAAAGCTTCAGGGACCAATCCGCAGCCGCGGCGTAGTTGTTCTGCCCTTGCAGGTAAGATATGACAGTGCTCGTCCCGTGGTCGCGGGTTGCTGGGTTCTGGCCCTCCAGCCAGGTGGTGTAGCTGCTCATGTCACGCTCCAGCCACAGATAGGCTGCGCGGTCGGAGCTGTTGCCATTGTTAGAGGCTGCATCCCCGCTCTCCTCATGGGCGGTCTCGATCTCCAAAAGGCGCTCCATGGTCTGCTGCGGATTCCACGCGGAGAGGCTGCTCAAGAGTTCATTCGCCTGCGACTCCCCGCTGCGACTGCTGGAGCCGCCATCCGGATAGCTGATCCTGCTCACCCGGTACTGGGCATCCCCATACTTCTCCATCAGCTCGCCCAAGGTATCCAGCGCGCGCTCCGGGTGCTCATTCATCAGCTCCTTCCCCACCTGCGCCAGACGCTGCGCCGCGAGCAGCGGTGACTCCATCTTCCGTGCCTCTTCCAGCGCCTTGTCCGGATCGCTCTGTGCCAAGTACTGGAAGGCGGCGGCTTCCAACTCGCGTTTCAGTGCGCCGGATGGCAACCCGCTGGCAAGCTCGGCAAGGGCCTCCGGATGCTCCACCGCCACGGCATCGAGGAAGGTCTTCCGGATGTCCTCGCTCTTCTTGCCATCGGAGAGCCAATCGAAGGCACGCTGTGGATTGTCCGCCACCCATTTCCGGAGCAGCGCGTCCATGCCATCGGTGCTCCCGTGTTTCTCCAGGAACTCGATGCCCGCTTGGGGATCGCCGCGGCCCACCTTTTCCGCCAGCTGCTCCATGTCGAGCTGACCGGCCAGGCTGGGATCCGCTTTCAGCATCTTGAGCGCCTTCTCCGGATGGAAGCAGGAAAGCCCCCGCAGCGCGTAGGTGCGCGCCGACTCGCCCTGGCCCGCCACCTCGGCCAAGGCCCTGTCCGGATCGCTCATCGCCCATGCCCACCAAGCGGGGCCCTCCTCGCCATCGCGCTTCGCCGCCGCCAGCAGGCCCTGCGGATCCTTCTTCGCCCACTGTGTGAAGATCAGGTCCTTCATCCACACCTCGGTCTCCCCGCCACTGCGCTCGTGGTAAGCCTTCCAAAGTTCCGCGGTCTGGTCCGCCGTGGCATCCAGCAGCCACAGACCGGTGCGGGTGTACTGCTCCGTGTCCTTCAGCGCCAGCAGGCTCTCGATCGTATCCGTGGAAGGCGGCAGCGCGGCGAGCGGTGGCAGCTTCTTGGGCGCTGTCGCCTTGTCTCCTTCCGCCGCACCACGCGTGCTCTTGGCCGCGGCAGGAACTGCGGCCGCTTGCGCGCTCGCCAGCGGCCCGCCGCCCTTCACTCCCGGAATCGCCAGCCCGGCGGCGAAGCCCAGCGCGCCCACGGCAATCCAGAGATAATGGCGGGTTTCCATCCGATATCTCCTGCTATCGGAGAAGGCTGGGGCTGGCAAGGACCGCTACCGGGGAAGACCTCTGCGCGGGAAATTTCACCGTGCTTTCACAGATCACTCGGCACTTCTCATCCCGGCACGCCATCCGCTAGACAGTCTGCATGTCCGCCGATCCCCGCTTCATGCGCCGCGCCATCGAGCTTGCCCGCCAGGGCATGAACTCGGGAGCCGGCGGCCCCTTCGGCGCGGTGGTGGTGAAGGACGGCCAGATTATCGGGGAAGGCCACAACCGCGTGCTCGGCACGAATGACCCCACCGCCCATGGCGAGATCGTGGCGATCCGGGATGCCTGCGCGCGCATCGGCCACTTCAGCCTGCAGGGCTGCGAGATCCACACGACCGGCGAACCCTGCCCGATGTGCCTGGGGGCGATCCACTGGGCAAGGATCGGGCGGATCTACTATGGGTTTAGTATTACCGATGCGGCGACCATCGGTTTCGATGACTGGGAGTTCTACCGGCAGTTCACCTTGCCGCTGGCGGAGCGGGAAGTGCCCTGCGCGGAACTGGCGAGCGAGGAAGCGCGTGAGCTGTTAGGTGAGTATATGGCGCTGCCGGGAAGGGTGGTGTATTGAAAGCGCGTCCTTCAAGAGCCCCAAGGGGGCGACCAGGAGATAGCCCAGGGTCAGCGAGCCATAGCGAGCGCAACCCTGGGTTTGCTTGCGAAGAGAATCCGCTTCCTGAAGGGAAGCCGGGAGGTCGCGGGTGGAAATGACGGCTAGGAGTCACCACACTCCTCGCGCCCCTTCAGGGCGCAATACATTTACCGCCTATACCCAGGGTTGCGCTCGCGATGGCTCGCTGACCCTGGGCTATCAACCGGCCGCCCCTTTTGGGGCTTTTGAGCAGGCATTGCATCGACCGCCAGAACTGCTTCGGCCAGGCCAGAGCCTGGCGCTCCCGCTCACCTCTTCTTGAGAGGCGCTTCAATGATCCCCTCCTCCGTCTCCTGCTTCAGCCGGAGCTGCCCGCAGGCCGCATCGATATCATGCCCCTTCTCCAGCCGCAGCGTGGCGGACACGCCCGCGTTCTTCAGAATATCCCGGAAGGCCCGGCACTGAGCCTCGGAAGGCCGCTTCCAATCCAGGCCCTCCACGGTGTTGTAAGGGATCAAGTTCACCTTCGCCTTCAAGCGCCGTGCATGGTTCGCCAGGATGCGCGCTTGCTCGAGATGATCGTTCACGCCCTCGATCAAAATGTACTCCAGCGTCAGGTGCTGCTTCTTGCGAGAGTTCCAGTAGTCCAGCGCATCGAAGAGCTCGGCCGTGCCCCACTTCTTGTTCACCGGCATGATCTGCCCGCGCACTTCATCCGTGGCACCATGGAGTGAGATCGCCAAGCGGATCTGCTGCGGATGATCCGCGAGCTTGCGGATCTGCGGCACCAAACCGGAGGTGGAAATGGTTAGATGCCGCGCGCCGAGATGTAGGCCCCAAGGCGAGGTGATGATCGAAACCGCCGCGAGCAGATTGTCCAGGTTCGCCAGCGGCTCGCCCATGCCCATGAAGACCAGATTGTCCACCCGCTCCCCGGACAGCCGTTCCGCCATCAAGACCTGCCCGGCGATCTCCGCCGGCTCCAGGTTTCGGCTGAAGCCCGCGAGGCCTGAGGCACAAAACTTGCAGCCATAGGCACAGCCCACTTGGGAGGACACGCACAGGGTCCGCCGGTCCGAGCGCTCGCCGTAGAGCGCGGGGTTCGCCGGGATCAGCACGCTCTCCACGTAGCGCCCGTCCTGCAGCTTGAAGAGGAACTTGCGCGTGGTGTCCGCGCTGCCCTGCGTCGTAGCATGCTCCAGCGCGTGCAGGCGGAAGGCCGCGGCCAGCTTCTCGCGCAGGGCCGCGGGCAAGTTGCTCATCGCCTCCACGGAGGCCGCCTTCTTCTTCCAGATCCAATCGAGGATCTGGCCGGCGCGGAATGCCGGTTGCCCCTCGGCGGCCAGATAGGCTTCCAAAGCGGCGGGATCATAACCGGTCAAGGCGGGCTGCAACACGCCGGAAGCATGGACCTGATCGACGGCGGGGCCAATGCGGAATCTACGGAGTACCAGAGCCGGTGACCGCCGCTCGCGCGAATGGAGTGGCGCTCTCCTGAGCGACATTTCAAGGACGAGGTTCTTTCGAGAAGCGAGTCCAAGTCCCAAAGGGACTTCGCACGAACGGCGTTGACTCAAGATGAAGTTCTGGTTCGCGCCCACGGTGGCAGGGACCGACCTCCGGGCGGTCAGGCGGCGGGCGGCGCTCGGCATCGTGGAGTCACGCACTACCTCCGCGTGCTTGGGCCCAGGCGGGGACGCAATGGTCGTAGGACACGGCGGGAATAGACGGGGACGCCCCCAGCCTGACCGCGCGGAGCGACGGTCCCTGCCTTGAGCACTCGCTTCTAAAAGAAGCTCGTCCCTGAAATGTCGCTCGGAGAGCGGCACTCCATTACCTCCCCAGCCACTCTGCCAGCACCGGCACATCCGCCGCTGCCCAATCCAGCGCTCCCAATTCCTCGCGCCCGCACCACCTGATCTCCGAGTGCTCATGCGGATGCAGTTCACCCGCCACGATCCGGCAGACGATCGGATGCAGGCGGATCGGCCCGCGGCCGTAGTCCCAGACTACTGGGGTGAGGAGCTCACCTGGAAGCACCACGATCCCCAACTCTTCCTCGAGCTCCCGGACGAGCGCGGCGGCGGCATCCTCCCCCTCCTCCAGCTTGCCGCCGGGGAACTCCCACTTCCCGCCGAGGTGCTTGCCCTCCGGACGGCGACAGGCCAGCAGGCGGCCCGCATCGTCAAGGATGAGACCGGCAACGACTTCGATCATAGGGGTAGTGGATGCGGCTTGCAAAGCCGCGCTCCAAAGTGGTGCGGGTTAGAAACCCGCGCTCCAGATTCAACGCCCGTCCGCCAGGCGCTCCGCGAGCATCGGCGGCAGGCCGGCATCGATGATCTTCTGCTGGGTGGTGGCCAGATCGTAGTCCACGCGGCGGAAGACCACCAGGTGGTGCTCCAGATCGTAGATCGCGTAGCAGGCGCGCCAGTCGCCATCCCGCGGCTGGCCCACGGAGCCGGCATTGATGAAATACTTGGAGCCTTCCTCGATCACCACGGACTCCGCGGGGACCTCCTGCACCTTGTCCGTCTTCACATACACCCGCGGCACGTGGGTGTGGCCGTGGAAGCAGACCTGGGTGAACTGGTAGGAGAAGTTCGACATCGCGTCGAAACGGTTCGTCACGTAGTTCCAGTTCGCTGGCTGGTCCAGGGTGCTGTGGACGATGGTGAAGTCCTCCACCTGGCGGACCATGCGCAGGCGCCGCAGCCAGAGCCGCTGCTCCTCGCTGAGGTTCTGGCGGGTCCACTCCAGCGCGGCGGCGGCCACCGGGTTCATGGCGTCCAGCGAGTGGGAGCCAGAGGCATCCTCATCGTGGTTCCCCTTCACCACCGGGCAGTTCATCGCGCGCACGCGCTCCAGGCAGGGACCGGGATCGGCATTGTAGCCCACGAGGTCGCCCAGACAGACGTAATCCGTGCAGCCCTGCTGATCCGCATCCACCAAGACCGCCTGCAAGGCTTCGAGATTGGCGTGAATGTCTCCGAAGAGGGCGATGCGCATGGGAATCAGTAGGCGGGGAGGGGTTTAGGAGACACTCCGGGGACCTGTCGAGTCAAACCGGGATTACCGGCCCAGCCGACGGGATCTGGCAAGCATTTCCGCGTCCTCCCGCTTCCGGATATAACTCCGCGGACTCTCCGGGGTAATCCCTTTTGTTTGGCCCCAGGGTGGATCTTCCCCCCGCAGCCAAGAGCCGAATTCCCGGCGCTTCATGAGCCAGGGCGGGGTGTGGCGCAGGGGATTTCTCCAGTAGTCGGCCCCCGCCCGCATTTCCATCAGGCGGACCGCCTCCTCCACGCCATCCAGCGGCAGGCGGTCCTCCACATTCGTGAAATAGGTTCCCAGCAGGCGCAGGGCCCGCGGCTCGTCCCCGCCGAAAATCGCCAGCGCCAGGGCGAAGTGGTCGCTGTCCGGGTACAGCTTGGACCGCAGCGTGTAGTCCAGGCAGAGCATGGTGGGCACCCGGCTGGTCCGGTCCTCCGCCAGCATCATCTCCAGATCGGGCAGGAGCGTGGCCGGGGCCTCCCCGGTGCGGGCCCGGGCCGCCAGCAGCAGGCGGTAGATCCGCGGATCCGCCCGGCCGGTTTCCAGGGCATGGCGGTAGGCCTCCACCGCCTTCGCATCGTCCGGGTAGCGGAACCAGTCCGAGTAGAGGTTCCCCAGGCGCACGGCCAGCTGCCAGTCGTCCGGGTTGTTCCGGATTCCGCGTTGGTAGAAGTCCCGCCCCAGCTCCACCCAGCGGCGGCCCTCCGCCTCCGCGCTCAGGCGGCTCCGCTCCTTGTCGTCATAGCGGTAGTAGGAGGAGGCATTGTAGGCCATGTGCCAGCCGCCGATGTCCCAGTAGTATTCCGTGTGGGGTGCCATTTCCACGGCGGTCCCCATGGACTCCGCGAGGCCCGGCCAATCCGCGTTCTCAAACTGCGTGGTGGCGCGCAGTCCGGCGAAGCTGGCTACCAGGGTCCGCAGCCCGGCCAGTGCCACCGACCACTTGTCCTGCCCGATCCGCTCCCGCACGCCGACATCGATCGGCTTGCCCAGCAGCCCGCGCTGCCGGAAGTCCGCCGTCATGTCCCTCTCGAAAGTAAAGCGCAGCGCCCCCCCGCCGGCGATGAGCAGCAAGGCGAGGATGGCGGTAGCGGCGCGGGACCTCATGGGCGTTCGTTTCGCTTCAGAACTCTTTCCCGGCGAAGACCAGCCAAGAGATGAAGCTGTGCAGGACCACGTAGAAGAGCGCGATCCCCGCCAGCCCGCCCATGTCCGCGAGCGCCAGGACCTTCCCCTCGATCACCGTGTCCACCACGTTGAAGAGCTGGAAATCCGGGAAGATCGCCGCCACCGCCAGCGCCGCCAGCCGCGCGACCGGGCTGATCCCCTGGTCCCCGCCCAGCAGGTAGAGGTCCCGGGCATCGCTCTGGAAGTTCCCGATGAAGTAGACCACGAAGGAGGTGATCGTGGTAAAAAGCGTGCTGGTGGAGATGGTGGACAGCAGCAGCGCGGTGGATGAGATCACCGCGGCGCGGAAGAAGATCGCCAGCGTGGCCCCGTGCAGGCTCCAGGCCGGTCCCTGCGCGCGGATCGTCTCTTCCAGATGGGCCCGGTCGGACTGCGGCCACTCCGCGAAGCGGGTCATCTGCTCCTGCACCACCATGTTCGTGCGCAGCGCCAGCACCCCGGTCATGAGCAGGTCCATGACCAGCAGGGAGACGAAGATCAGCAGCAGCACTCCCGCGAGCTTGCCCAGCAGGTAGTCCAAGCGCGGCACCGGCTTGGCCAGGATGGTGTAGAGCGTGCGGTCCTCCACGTCCTTCGGCAGCAGCAGCGCGGTGGCCACCACCCCGATCACCACGGAGAACAGGGTCATGACCCCCAGCGAGGTGCCGCGGATCATGCGCAGCACGTCCATGCCCTCCAGATCCGGCCGGCCGATGTCCTGGATGTTCAGGAGATTGCTCGCCAGGATGATCACCGCGAAGACCGCCAGGAAGTAGAAGATCTTCATCCGCACCAGCTGCGTGAAGGTGTGGCTGGCGATCACCCAGATGCGCCGGGGATTCAGGGGAAAATTGCGGGCGGGCCGGCTCATCTATCTCGATCGGGTCAGGGAAATCTCAGGTCAGCGTTCGTCGCGCTTCACGGTCTCCTGGAGGAAGAGGCTCTCCAGCGTGGTCTTGGGCCGCCCGGCGCGGAGCAGCTCGGCCTGGCCATCGCTACCCACCAGCTCGCGGACCTTGGCCAGCAGCGCCGGGCTGGCGTCCTTTAGCACGATCTCCGTCTGGTCGCTCAGGGACAGCAGCTCATCGATCGTGCCCTCCTTCACCATCTTTCCGCGGTGGATGATGCCCACGCGGTCGCAGACCTCCTGCACCTGCTCCAGCAGGTGGGAGCAGAGGAAGACGGTGAAGCCGCGCTGCTTCAGGTCGAGGATCAGGTCCCGGATCTGGCGGGAGCCCACCGGGTCCACACCCGCGGTCGGCTCATCCAGGATCACCAGTCGCGGCTCCTGGATCAGCGCTTGCGCCAGGCCGATGCGCTGGAGCATGCCCTTCGAGTAGCCGCCGAGCCGGCGATTCCCTGCCTCTGACAGGTCCACCAGTTCCAGCAGCTCCTTCACCCGGGCCTCCAGCTTCGCGCCGCGTAGGCCGCAGAGCTTGCCGTAGAAGCGCAGGGTCTCCGCGCCGCTCAGGTGCTTGTAGAAATACGGGTTCTCCGGCAGGAAGCCCACGTCCTTCCGCGAGTCCACGCGCAGCGAGTCATTCCCGAAGATCCGGCAGATCCCGGAAGTCGGCTGCACCAGCCCGAGCAACGCCTTCATCGTCGTCGACTTGCCCGAGCCATTCGGCCCGATCAGGCCGTAGACCTCCCCCGGCGCGATCCGGATCGAGACCCGGTCCACCGCGCGCAGCGGTTCCTTCCGCCCCGCCGGGCGGAACTCCTTCACGAGGTCTTGGATTTCGACGGCTAGATCCATGGGTGCAGTGCGATGCGCGGCGACCTTATTAGGGAGAGCGATGCAGGCAACGTGATTCACCCATGGGAGTGACGGGGCGTGAAGGAGTGGCGGTGAATTTTGCGTGAAAGCCCCGGACCCGGCGGCATCAACGCTGGCGTGCGGAGCCATTTCCCTGTCAGTTTGATCCCATGAAATGGCTCCTCGCTTCCCTCGCCCTGCTGCTCCCCTGCGCCGCCTTCGCCCAGGAGAAGGATGAGCTCTCGATCGAGGTCATCCAGACGGCGCTCGTCCTGAAGAAGGAGGCGCTCCAAGAACTCAAGATCCCCGGTGACGGCAAGACGGTGGACTTCGACCTCAAACTCGGCGAATCCCCGGTCAAGGTTGGCGAGGCGCAGTTCGACGGCTTCCGCTTCACCGCGCCGGAGATCCCGGAGGGGGCCGACTTCGTCTGGAACTTCAATGCGCCCAAGGGCTGGGGGAACTGGTACATCCTGCCGGTGGAGGGCAAGCCGGGCCAAGCCTTCCGGAGCTGGCTGGAGGGGGACAAGCTCTACCAGACCTTCGACAAGGCCGGGGAAAAGGAGCGGCTGCGGATTCTCCAGACCCTCACCGGCAGCTATTTCAAGCCCGGGGCCGAATACCTGATGTGGTTCCGCAAGGTCTCCGGAGACGGGGAGGGTGCCCTGCGCGGGCGCGCCGCCTTCGCCAAGCGGAAGGAGGGCAAAAATCCCTGGGACTACGACGAGATCGAAAAGGCGCTGCAGCTGAAACCGGCAGCGCCCGAAGACCAGGTGGCAGCTCTGGAGTCCCGCGGCGGCCTGATCCTGCTGGACAAGGAATTCTTCGCGCCCGGCTATGCCGGCAACCGCATCGATTCCGTCTTCCTCAGCATGCGCAGCACGAAGCGGAGTTCGAGCGGCTTCTTCATTACCCTGCAGACCTCCGTCCCGCCCTGCGAGACCTCGCCCTCCTTCGCCGCGATTATGAAGAAATATGGCGAGCCCGACTTCAGCCGTAGTGGCGAGGAAATGTCCAAACGGATGGGCCACGCCGGCGGCAGCCCGGAGGACGCGGACTACAAGAAGATCACCCTGCACTACTACGACTACTTCACCCTGGAGGTGGAGAACGAAGGCAAGGATCCGAAGGTCCTGCGCGTGGCAACCCAGGCGACGAATTTCTCCAAGGTCCGCCCGCCCGCCAAGGGGAGCTCCTATGCCCAGCTCGACCTCGAAAACCTGACCGTCTTCCACAAGGACGGGAAGGAAGTCGGGCGCGCCTACTACTTCTTGGAAGACGGAGAGGATCCGCTCTTCATCAAGGAGCCGCCGCCGGGCGCTTACCAGTCGGAGGACGATACCCTGACGGCCAAGGGCGATGGCAAATGGCTCTGGGAAAGCAAATTCGAGGACGGCAAGATCGGTCGGCGGATGCCACTGGAGCACCACCGCTTCCACGGCAAGGCGGAGGGCTTCTGGCCGGACGGCAAGCCGCAGTTCACCGCCGAATATCGCAAGGGCAAACTGGATGGTGAGTTGGTGCAGTACGACAAAACCGGAAAGGAGAAGGCTCGAAGGAAGTTCAAGGACGGGGAGGAAGTGGAGGAGAAAAAGGAGAAGGAAGGGCAGTGATTGGGATCACGGAGGACCCCGGGAGCGCGACGAGCGGGCGGCCCGCCCGGGAACGCATGGCACCACTTGGTTCGGACAGACGGGCACTTATGAAGCAGCGACTTTATTGTCGCTGGCACCGGTCGGGGAAGCAGCCCCTGGGGACCGCTCCGGGGACAGTAAGGTCCCCGCTCCTCAACCAAACAAAAAGGCCGGGCATCGCCCGGCCTCTTCGCAAATCTCAGAACGGAATGTCGTCCTCTTCATCCCGGTAATCCCCCGGCTCTGCCGGAGAACCACCCTGCGGCGGCCCGGAACGCTGGCCACCGCCGCCGCCTTCGCGCTGCTGGTAACCACCGCCGCCACCACCACCGCCGCTGCCCGGGGTGGCACCACCCTTGCCGTCCGGCAGGAACTGGGGCACCTCCGCCACGACCTTCAGCTTGCTGCGCTTCTGGCCGGACTGCTTGTCCTCCCAGGTGTCCATCTGCAGGCGGCCTTCGATGAAGACGCCGCGGCCCTTGGTCAGGTACTTCTGCGCGTTCTCCGCGTTCGTGCCCCACACGGTCACGTCCACGAAGGTCACCTCGTCCGACCAGTTGCCATTCCCATCCGACACGCGGCGGTTCACCGCCAGACCGAGATCACCGACGGCAGTCCCCTTGGGCGTGTAGCGCACTTCAGGATCGCGCGTCAGGTTGCCGAGCAGGAGGACTTTGTTGAGATTGGCCATGGCGGGTCGGGAGAAACTAGGAAGTGGCGGGACAGATGCAAGCACCGTTCTCATGAACAGTGCTTACCGGGAGACGATCCAATCCATCAAATCAAGCCACACGCTGGTAGTGCTGCAGGTGAACGTTGCCGTTCAGCTTGAGCTTGGCCGTGATCTTCTCGATCGCGGTGGGCTCGGCCTTGAAGAAGTAGCTCACGTAGTGGCCGCTCTCAAGGTGGCGGGAATTGTAGGCGAACTTGCGGCGGCCGATCTGCTGGACCTCATCCAGCTTCGCGCCTTCACCTTCGATCTCCTTGCCGATGGCCTTGATGAGGTCATCGACGCTGGTGCCTTCGGCGGTCTTCGTGTTCAAGATGACCAGTCCTTCGTATTTCCTGCTGCTGCTGCTCATGTGGGACGTTTGTTTTGTTAGAGTGTTCCGTTGCTGCTGTTGTAAAAATTGGCGGCGGGCCCGAGGCCTTGGGAGAGCGCAAGCTGCACGGCTGCAACTGCCCTTGCAAGCGTGTTTTCAAGCAGTTCCCGCTCCTCTTCGCGGAAATTCCCGAGCACGTGGCCGACCATTTCGCCGGGCTCGGAGGAGCCGATTCCGACCTTCAGGCGCGGGAAGCCATCGCCGCCGAAATGCTCGATCAGGGACTTGATGCCATTGTGCCCGCCAGCGCTGCCTTTCTCCCGGAAACGCAGTTTGCCGAGCGGGAGCGCGACGTCGTCATAGACCATCAGGACATTCTCCGGGGTCCACTTGTGGAAGCTGGCGATCTGCTTCACCGGCCGGCCGCTCAGGTTCATGAAGCACTGCGGCTTGACCAGCAGGATGCCAGAGCCCGGCAGCTTGGCGATGTGGCTCTGCCACTTCGGCTTGGACTCGAAGGCCACACCCGCACCGAGCGCCATGCGGTCCAGCACCATGAAGCCCGCGTTGTGGCGGGTGGCTTCGTACTGGCGGCCCGGGTTTCCCAAGCCGACCACACAGGTGATGGAAGTTCCAAATTCCAAGGGAGGCGAAACTCCAAGGTCCAAACTCTAAATTCCAACTCTTGGCTCCGGGCTCTCCGCCCTTCGCTCCGGCTCAAAGAAAAGCCCGGGCCGCTGTGGCGGACCGGGCTTTGAAGATGGGATGGGGACCGATCAGGCAGTGGTCGCACCTTCGGAGACCGCAGCGGCGGTCTTGGCCAAGTGGGCGATCACGACGTCCGCGGCGTGGGTGGCGGAGACGCCTTCCGGCAGCTTCACGTCACCGATGTGCAGGGAGTCGCCTTCGTCGAGGTGGGTGACGTCGAACTCCAGCACTTCCGGCAGCACGGCGGCGGCGCAGCGCACTTCCAGGCTGTGGCTGAGCTGCTCGAGCATGCCACCGGCCTTCACGCCGATCGGCTCGCCGAGGAGGTGCACCGGGATCAGGGCAGTGATTTCCGACTTCTCGTCGATCGCCAGGAAGTCCACGTGGAGCGGCTTGCCGCTCATCGGGTCGTGCTGCACGGCCTTCAGGAAGGCGAGCTGGCTGGCCCCGGCGAGGTCGAGGTTGATGAGAATGTTTTCCGAGGTGGCGTGGGCCAGCAGCTCGTCGAAGGCCTTCGCGTTGACCTTCAGATTCTTGTTTTCAGCGCCGCGCCCGTAGATCACGGAGGGCACCCAGCCCTCGCGGCGCATTTGCTTGAGGACTCCGGAACCGGTGCGTTGACGCGGTTCGGCTTGCAGGACGTGCTTCTTGGCCATGGCGGGAAAAAGGCGTGGGATTCGGGGTCCGGCGGCGGGCTTTCCGCAGCCGGGGGCGGGGTCTGTAGCGGGAGGACCGGAATTTGTCAAAAATTTGTTCGCACGGGTTTTCCTACCGGCCGTGCAACGCGGGGCTCGAAAGAAAACGCGAAATGATCAGCCGGAGGAATTTGCCAAAGAAACAAGCAACCAGAATAGCCCCATGTATTCCACGGGAATCCCGATGAATGAGTGCCTTGCATTGTTGAAGCGCCGCTCCTCCTTGGTCCGCCGGAAGCGGTTCAGGAAAAATCCCGCCACAGCCACAATTGCACCTCCCAGCATTCCCAGCCTCCAATAAAAGACCGGATTTTCCTTCTCGAGCACGTCGATATGCGTGTGTCCGTAGATGGAGTAACAGGCGATCATCGGGATGATACCGGTGATCAACATAAGGGCGAGTCCCCACCCCTTCCAAATTACCACCATCATGGTGCGCCCCTGATTTAGACTTGGAACAGCGAGGTCACCGACTGCCCGCCGCTGATGCGGCGGATCGCCTCGCCAAGGAGGGAGGCGATGCCGACGGCCCGGACCTTTTCACCGCTGGCCTGCGGGACCGAGTCGGTGGTGATGACTTCCTCGATCACGGAGTTCTTGATCCGCTCGCGGCCCATTTCGCCCAGCACGGCGTGGGAAACCCCGGCGAAGACCCGCTTGGCGCCGTGCTTCTGGAGGATCTCCGCGGCGGCGGTCAGGGTGCCGGCGGTCTCGGTCATGTCGTCCACCAGGATCACGTCCCGGCCATCCACATCCCCGATCACTGCGGTCGCCTCCACCCGGGTGGCGCTCACGCGGTGCTTGGCGACGATGGCCAGATCGGTGCCCAAGGCATCCGCATAAGCCCGGGCCATCTTCACCCCGCCCACGTCCGGCGAGACCACGGTGATGTTCGAGGCGTCCGGGTGGCGCTCCCGCAGGTAGTGGATCAGTGCCGGCTTGGCGTAGAGATGATCCACCGGGATATCGAAGAAGCCCTGAATCTGCGGAGCGTGCAGGTCCATGGTCAGGACCCGGTGCACCCCGGCGGAGGTCAGCAGGTTCGCCACCAGCTTGGCGGTGATCGGCACGCGCGGCTGGTCCTTGCGGTCTTGGCGGGCGTAGCCGAAGAAGGGCATCACGGCGGTGATCCGCTCCGCGCTGGCGCGCCGTGCGGCATCCACCATGATCAGCAACTCCATGATGTTGTGATTGGTAGGCGGGCAGCTCGGCTGGATGATGAAGACGTCGTCACCGCGGATGTTCTCGTTGATTTTGACGAAAGTTTCACCGTCGGGGAAGGCGGTGACATGGACATCGGCCAAGGGTTCACCTAGGGTCTGGGCAATGCGCTCGGCGAGCGCGCGGTGGGCGGTTCCACTGATGAGTTTCATGCAGGACGGTGGCGGGCCGGGATTGTTGACACTCGCTCCCGGATCGGCAACCCTGCATCCCGAAGAAAGATGGAAAGTCCCAAGCCGCCATCCCCCCCGGAATCCGCACAGAATGCTTTTCCCATTTGGGCGGGCGCTGCGGTCTGCGCCGCGATCGTCGCCATTTTCTATTCCCTGGTCGGCGGCTTCGGGAATGCGGGGAACCGCTCCGTCTTCTACTGGCTGGAGAGCAGCTGGAACAAGGAGACCCGCTATGAGCACGGCCCCATGGTCCCGATCATCATGGTCGGCCTGATCGCCTGGCAGTGGAAGAACCTCGCGCGGCTCGCCCGGGAAGGGAAGAGCAACTGGCTTGGCCTGCCGGTGGTGCTACTCGGCATCCTTTTCTTCGTGGCGGGCTACCGCTGCGGCCAGGCCCGCTTCTCAGTGGCGGGCCTGCCGATGATCCTCTGGGGCTCCGCCCTCTACCTCTGGGGCTGGCAGTTCTCGCGGCTGGTCCTCTTCCCGCTCTTCTTCCTGTGGCTGGCGATTCCGATGGCGGAATTCCAGCAGGCCACGGTGAAGCTGCAGATCATGTCCTCCCACTTGGCCCAATGGTGCGCCAGCCTCTTCGGCGTGCAGACTGTGGTGAAGGGAGTCCAGATGTTCTCGGTTAGCGACCGCTGGGCGCCGCTGGAAATTGACGAGGGCTGCGGCGGCATCCGCTCGCTCATGGCGCTGATCATGATCTCCTCCGTCTGGGCCTATCTGGCCAAGGTGTCCCTGTGGAAGAAGGGCGTGCTGCTGCTCGCCGCCTTCCCGCTGGCCATCTTCGGCAATATGCTGCGGCTGACCTCGATCTTCGTCATCGGGGAATACGGCAATGCCGAGTTCGCCCGTGGCACTTGGCATGACTGGTCGGGCCTGCTGCTTTTCTATCCCATCTCGCTCATCCTGCTGCTGGTGGTCCACTCCATCCTGGAGCAGGGCCTGCCGTGGAGCGGTCCGAAGAAAAAGGCGGTCCGCCGCGTGGTCACCCGCCAGACGGGAACCGCGGATGACACGCCGGACCGCAACGACAAGCTCGACGTCACTTCAGCCCCGACCGTCCCATGAAGCACCGGGCCCTCATTCTGGTAGCCGTGCTCGGCGCGGGCATGTCCTCCATCTTCCTGCTCCCGCCTTTCAAGGTGGCAGAGTCGGCGATGAGCCTGGAGATCCCGAAGACGATCGGGAGCTGGCAGACGGTTCCCATCGAGCCTACCGAAAAAGAGATCAAGTCGCTGGCGGGAGACACGCGCTTCTCGAAGGCCCTGTGCGGACTGCCCAAGCCGGGTGGCGGCTGGGACAGGGCCGATCTGTCGATCGTGCTTTCCGGTCAAGATCTCGCCAACTCGATCCACCGTCCGGAGCGCTGCTTGGGTGCCCAAGGCCACGACATCTACGGCACGGAAAAAGTCAGCATCGAAGTGCCCGGCGGGCGGCAGTTGCCGATGCGCCAGCTCTTGTCCGTGGTGAAGGAAGGCCAGTCCAAAGACGACCTCCACGATGTCCGCTACCTGACCTACTACTTCTTCGTCGGCAAGGACGGCATCACCTCGGAGCACCGCACGCGGGTGCTGGCGGACATGTCGAACCGCTTGCAAAATGGAGAAGCCCAGAAGTGGGCCTACGTGCTGGTGAGCATGCACTTCAAGGAACCCGGGGACAAGGACCCCTACGTGGCCGACTATCCTGACCGCGTCACCGCCGACCAAAAGGTCCGCGAGCTTCTGGGCGACATTGCCGCCAGTAACATCAACTGGCAGCAGGTGACGAAGGTGAATTGAGGTAGGGGTGGATCTCGGGGTGAGATCTGCCGTCAGGTTCCCTCGAATCACTAATCACTAATCTTCCAATCACAGATCGAAGTGTGTGGAAGAATGGGGTGAAGCTCCGTTGGGCGCTCCGGCTTCTTCCGGGGCTTTGATGGTGCTGCGGTATCACCAGGGATACATCCCCTTGGCGCCAGCCTCCTGTCCTCAAAACACTTCGATTTGTGATTGGTGATTTCAGCCCCCTACTTCGCCTCCGCATCCGGCACGATGTGCGCGCCTTCCATGAAGGAGACCATGTCCTCCACGCCCTTGAGCAGATCGGCCTCTTCCTTCCCGCGAATCCACTGCTCGGTCTCCGGTGCGGCTTCCTTCAGGAGATCGCGGGCGCGGATGAAGCCGGCCATGGCGCGCTCCGGCGGGCACTGCTTCTCCTTCCAGTCCCGGTAGTAGCGGCCGAAGAGGTGGCGGGCGTAGTAGTAGCGCACGCGGAAGGTCCCTTCCATGCCGCCCTGTAGACGTAGCGCCGCTTCGTATTCAGCATCGGCGTCCGCATCGCGGCCTGCGGCGGAGAGGACATTGGCGCGGTTGATCGCCCACTCGGGGTCGAAGGGGTTGAGCTTGCGGGCATCGGCGTAGCGGTCCGCCGCTTGGGCGAACCAATCCTTGGCCTCATCCGCGGACAGGCCCTCGCGCACGGCCGCCTGCCGGGCCAGGTTTCCGGCGCTGCCGGAGAGGTCCGCCGCCGGCCATGTATCGATGGCCGCGCGCATCCGCTCCATCCCCAGGCCCGGGGCGATGCGGCCGAGCTGTTCCCTGCCGAAGCTCACCGGCCAGAGCTGGCGGTAGGCCGAGCTGCCGCGGAAACCCGCCCATGCCAAGAGGCCCGCCAGGGGTGAAAGGATCAGCAGCGCCAGCAGAGTCGCCTTCGCGGAGGGATAGGACTCCACTAAGCGGCGCGGCAGCGCGAAGCCGATCGCCAAACCCAAGTAGATCGCGCCCGGAATGGTGTGGGTCACGAAGCTGAAATTCGAGTGCATCAAGGTGCCGCTCATGGCGGCCAACCCGCCGCACATCATGGCATCCACGGGCCCGCGGCGTGCGCGTTCCGCAGCCGCGGTGGAACCGCCGGAGAGCAGCCCGGCCACGGAGCAGAGGATGGAAGCCAGCGCCGCGGCACCGATCAGCAAGGCACCGCCCCAGCCGTATTCCACCGCGGACTGGAGCAACTCATTGTGGACGAAGTCATCGTTCTTCGGCTGCAGGCCGCTCTCCTCGGGCTTCCAGGCGGCGTACTTCAGCCAGCCGAAGCTGCGGCTGCCGCCACCCGCCAGCGGATGCTGAAGCGACATATCGAGCGCCTGGCCATAGGTCAGCAGGCGCGAGTAGTTGTCCGCGAACTTTTCGACCCCGCCATTCTGGATGCCGCGGCGCTCTTGGGAATGGCGCACCACCACCACCCAAGCCACCGCCAGCAGGACCAGAGTGACCACTGCCGCGATCCCCAGCGAGCGGGCTTGCTTTGACTTGTCCCGCCAGGCCCTGAAGGCAGCCGTGACCACCAACACTGCCAGCGCGGTGCCCAGCGCCGTGGCCCCGCCGCGCGAGCCGGACATGACGACACAGCTCACCGCGGCGACGAACCCGAGTGCTTGCAGCACGCGCTCCGGCCGCGAGTCCCGCGCATACAGGAAGCGCGCTGCGAGGAAAGCAGCGGAAACCAGCGAGAAGTCCGCGAGGTGATTGTAGTGGCCGATGAGGCCGGATGGGAATGGCTGCGCGGAGCGGCTGGCGAAGGGCCAGGCAAAAAGCGGGTCCCGGAGCTGGCAAAGGCCGATTCCGAGGTCCGCAAGGCCAAGCAAGGTCAGCCCCACCATCAGAATGCGCACCGCCGCACCCCGCGGCGCGGCCAGCAGGGCCCAGACGCAGCCCGCGATCATGCCGCCGGCCAGCAGCGCATCCGCCCGGGCATACTCCCGCACCGGGCTGCTGGAGCAGCGCCACAGGATCCAGCCCCAGGCGAAAATCAGGAACGCGAGCGCGATCCAGGTCCCCTTCCCCCGCTCACGGAAAGCGGAAGCACCGCCACAGGCCGTGGGCAGAGCCAGAGCCAAGGCCAGCAGCGCCGGTCCCCAAGTGTAGTCGATCGTCTGCCCGCCCAGCGACACGCCGAGCGCGAGCGCCAGCACCATGCATCCCCCGGAAATCCAGCTCATCACAAAAGCATCAGCAGGGCCGGCTACCGCTTAGTTCGCGCCGCGGCCGAGCAAGACGGCCGGGATGGTGCGGAGCAGGATCTTGATATCGAGCCACAGCGACCAGTTGTCGATGTAACGGAGGTCCATCTCCACCCACTGCTCGAAGCTGGTGATCTGGTTCCGCCCGCCGGCCTGCCACTCGCAGGTGATGCCCGGCTTCACGCTCAGGCGGCGGCGGTGCTCGGACTTGGCGAAGGCGTTCACCTCGTAGATCGGCAGCGGCCGCGGGCCCACCAGGCTCATGTGACCGCGCAGGACATTCAGAAGCTGGGGCAATTCATCGATGCTTTTGCGGCGCAGGAAGGCACCGAAAGGGAAAACGCGCGGATCGCGGTCCAGCTTGAAGACCGGGCCTTCCATCTGGTTGCCGTTCTCTTCTTTCACCTTGGCCAGCTGCGACTCGGCATCCACCCCCATGGTGCGGAATTTCCACATCCGGAAGGGCTTGCCGTAGCGGCCGGCGCGGCGCTGGCGGAAGAAGACCGGCCCCGGGCTGGTCAGCTTGATCCCGACGATCGCCAGCACCCACAGCGGTGAGGTGCCCACGATCAGGCAGAAAGCGCCCACGCGGTCCAGCACCGCCTTGCAGGCCAGCTCCCAGGACAGCTCCGGGGTGGAGCGCAGCACGAGCATCGGCTTCTTGCCCACCACGTCGAAGGTCGGGCGCGCGATCTGGGTGCGGATGAAGGAGGCCACGATCCAGGCCTCCACGCCCTGCAGCTCGCAGGCTTCCACGCCCTCCGCCACCTTGCCGAACTCGGTGTCCTTGGCCGTGAAGATCACGCGCTCCACCGACTTCTGCTTGAGCAGGGTATAGAGATCCTCCACCGGGCGGGCAGAGAGGTCGAAGCGGCCGACCACATTCCACAGGCGGCTCGCCTCCTCGTCCACATCCGCCAGGAAGGCATCGATTTCCTCGTCGGAGCCGGCGATGATGATGCGCTCGCGGGCGTAGTCCCGCAGCTCCTGGCGGAGCAGGTAGGACTGGAAGGCGCGGTCCCGCGCGAAAAGGATCAGGAAGGTCAGGGTTGCCCCCAGGGCCAGGATGATGCGGCTGGCCCCGCTGGTCTGGACGAACACGACCATCATGCCGATCGCCAGCGCCATGAAGACCAGCGATTTGAAAAGCTGGCTGAGGGACTGGAGCGCGGTCTTGGTCCGCGGGCGGCGGTAGAACTGGAAGAACTCCAGCACCAGCGGCGTGAAGGGCACCACGATGTAGAGCACCCAGGCCATCTGCTTGAGCTGCATCTCGGCGCTCTCCCCGGGGCTGATCAGCCCGCGGATCGGCGAGCGGAAGGAGGACGCCGTCCAGAAAGCGAACCACACCAAGCCTGCGTCCAGCAGTTGGAGAAGTTGGATCGAGAACGCTTCTTTGCGACCTACTGCCATGAAGGGGAAAGTCCTAGCTTCGAGCCCGGATCAAACCGGATTGGCCAACCCATAGCAAGCCCAAGCTCCCCGCCCGAACACCCGTTTTCACGGGAGGCCACGTCCGTGGCCGGATTCCGGGAATCGTGCCACGAAAGCGTCACGCGCGCGGAGCAGGATGAAGGCGAAGGGGAAGCCGAGCGCCAGCCAGGAGGGGCGCTCGATGCCCGCGCCAAAGGCCGCGAAGACGGCGAGCGCGGCCCCGATCAGCGTCAATCCCGCAAAAAGGCGGAGTGTCGTCCGCCGGGCCGGGTGCCGATAGAAGCCCACGGCCTCTAACACCAGCGGGCTGAAGGGCACTACGATGTAGAGCATCCAGCCCTGCCGCTGGAAGAAGCCTTGGTCGCCGGGGGCAAGGAGATTTGTAGCCGCAAAGAAGGCGGCGAAGACCAGGGCGGCATCCAGCAACTGGGGAAGCTGGCGGCGAAGGGCGGACGCTTGGGCAGAGGGTATCACATCATAGGACAGGATCCATTTTCCCGCAGGAGGATCGGAAAGCTTTTCGCCAGCACAAGCAATCGTCTCGATTAAATTCAAGGAGGAAGCGCAATCCCGGAAAGATCTTGTCTATTTTCCGCAGCATCCACCTCCAAAAAATTGGTTTTAGCCACCCCGGATATGATTTCATCAACATCAGTGCGCGCAGCATCACCAGCAGGAAGCATCGCCTTGATTCTATCGATCACTGCCTTCACACGCGTATTAGCATGATTATAAGCCAAAAATCCCTCCTTGTGCTTTGTGGGATAAATGACTCCATTCCAAATTTTGACATCAAAACTTGGGCCATGAGAAAGCTGCTCAAGCTTTTCCAAAAAGGAAAGATAATCAGTTGGACTCAACTTTTCACATGCAGCAACAACCAAGACTTTGTTCTTGAGAGTGGGTGCCACGGTATTGAAATTATCAAGAATGGCCGCCCAGTTTGAAGTTACAAATGAGACAAACTCCGTCAAATGCCCGTTGGCCTCTTTCAACATTCCATCTTCCCCAAAACTGCCATTCTTGAGATAATCGGCGGCATTCTCCGAAACCTCTGGAGGAACCGCCTCACAGGAACCAGCCAGCAAAGACGCAAGAAGAACAGCACCCGCAATTCTGCCAATCGAGGTTTGATTTTTTGATTTCATAAGTCGTTAGGTATTAAGGATCATACTTCCTCAGCGCAGCTGGCTGATAGTATGAATCAGTTAGATGAGGTGTCTTGTTGACATTGAGAGGGCCCGCCTGAATCCAAGCACCGTCGTAGTCAAGGACCCCGACGTGTCCCCAACGTTTGCCGAAATCAGGTTGTCCAACCAAAACAGCAGCATCAGGCCTAGCAACAACAAATCCCGGTTGTGGTGCCTCTGTTGGGGCCTCCAAATGCCAATTAGGGATTGCGGTAAACCCATCCCACCAATCATAGGCCCCAGGGGGGTATATGGGAGTGGAGCTACTTCTGCCCGTATTGATGAGAGGCACCACTGCCCCTGCCGCCGTCTGTTTATGATACACGAATACATTGCACTTATTTTGGTCGGCTTTAGCAACAGGGCCACCAGGCCAATATACTACGGAAGCTCCAGGGGTGACCACGCCACTTGCTGATCGATGCTTAACTGCATAAGTTGTGCCACCTAGGCTGGAGCGGCATTCATTACGCACATCAATTTGGATTTGAGCGTCAACAACGCCAAAATAATCAGGCTGACCTCTGCGATAAATTTCATTATAATGACCCCCGCTGTCGGCAGCGTAGGGTTCATCCTTCGCCCGAAGATATGGATACTCAGTGGAATTTACGCCATCATTTACCACAGCTTCGACTTGACGGATTCCATGTGTGACGAATATTGGATCTATTGTCGTATTCGATCCCTTCGAACTGGATAGATTTATCCAGTTCGAAAAGGTTCCATCAGTAAACAGCTCCCGGTATCTCCATTTGACAAGATTATCCAATAAATTGGGATAATTGAGCATCTCCTTCGACAACCCCAGATCTATGGAGGAGCCAGTCAAGACTAAAACTCCGTCATCGGGGATGCTATACCCGCTTTGCCTCAGCCTGATATTAACAGGGATAAACCATGCAGCATGCCCTGGAATAATTGCTGGCATATCATCGCTGAAATCAGTGTAGCCAGCATCAATCACGATTGAAGAGGAGCGCGTGGCACCAGCGGGGATCACCAATTGGTTGTCATTTCTTACGGTCAGAGAACTGCTACCGCTATCCACCGGTAAAGACGGGTAATCACTATCGAGTAAATTTATGAAGTTGAATTTTTCTTCCCGGGGAAGGGGCGCCTTGGTCTCTATGTATATTTTGGAGAAAAATAGATCTCCAGCACCCGATTGATACTCCACCGATGCCAAGGGCGAAATGAGATTGAGTAGCGGCTCCACCGTAAACAATCGATCGATTGAGCGCTTTTCAGTCGTCGTTGTAGTGGTCTTGATCGGCCCGCCTTGATCAGACTGAAGATTGACCCAGGTTTGCTCGACCACTGCGACAAATTCCGCCTCAACAGTTGGCTCCGGATCTATGTCGTTCAGGATTCCATCGCCATCAAGGTCAATCGGCGTAGCGGTGCTACTTGCGGAAACGCCCGCCGCGAAGGCTTGAAAATAGGTCAAAGTCGAGCCCGGAAAGATATTTCCCGAATCATTGATCGTGGGGTTGAGTCCATGACCTTCCTCCCAAACGTTGGGAAGCCCGTCGTTGTCGTCGTCTCCAGTGGAAGTCGCATTCAGAGAGCCAAAATACAAGATCTCCCAACCATCCCTTAGACCGTCGCTGTCTTGATCAAAACTACTGTCGTCGGTGCCGAGCAGGTATTCCTCGTAGTCGTTCAGCCCGTCTCCATCGCTGTCCACATCGTAAGCCTGAACCCGATAAAAGAAACGGTAAGCCTCGGCAGGAACGCTGTTGCTGATGCCTTGGGCGATGTTTCCACCAGTGCCGATGAGGGCATCCCCGAGTTGGATCCAGTTCGCGCCCATGTCCGGGGACATGAAGACACGATAGAGCTTGCCAGGTACCCCATACCAGACCACCGCGGATTCCGCCGGGTCTGCAGGGTCCGGACCCATCTTGGCTTGGAAGAAGCCGGCTGCGGGTACGCCACTCCAAGGGTCGGTACCCGCCTTGCACTCCTCAATGTTGCTGACCCCATCGCCATCCGCATCCGCATTCGGAGCTTGGGCCGGAAAGAGCGTCCCATCGTCCGTGGTGGAGAAGCCGAAGTGTGCTTCCCAGATGTCGCTCATGCCATCGCCATCGCCCGAATCGATAAGGGCGAGCACCGGCTGGGCGAGGCCGAGGGTGAATACGAGACCAGTGGAGAGAAAGATGCGGTTCTTCACGGTTCCTCCACAGCTTGGGTTCCGACCGGCTTGCCCCCCGTGACCCAATGGCGGATCACGATGTCCTGCGGCTGCGGCGGATTGGCCGCCTGCTCCTGCCTCTGCTGCTCGAGCGCCTGCTGCTTCTGTTCCCAAGCCAGCTTCATCTGCGCACCCTCGCTACCATAGGCCGCCAGAATGCCTTCGACCAAGTCCACCATGGCAGGCGTAGGCGTATGTCCAAACCACCGCCGGCTCTGCGGAGGGAAAAGCGGGAATCGCCGGAGCCTGCCCAGCCACTCCGCGCTGCGCGAGCATGGCGGCTTCCCGGGCAGTATCGACGTCCCCGAGGCCGATCACCAAACGGAACTTCCGGCCGTTGTGCTCAAGCGTCGCGCGATTGGCGAAGTAGTTGAAGTTCACATTCAGCCAAGCGGTGAGTGGCTCACCGGAGGCTTCGCCCATGCGGCAGCGGAGAAGGGTCCAGGTGCCATCATAAACTGTGGCGGAAAGGAGCGCCGCCTCCGTATTGGCGAGGCGCTCGTGAAAGGCATCCAGTCCGGCTTGAATCTCCTCTTCCGTGGGTGCGGGAGCCGGGGCCACCGGGGCGGGTGGCGTGACTTTTTCGAGAATCAGATCCCGGTCGCCCAAGTTGATCACTTGGGTGGCAATCACTTGCTGCGGCGGTGCTGCTTCATCGGCCCGGCTCACGCCCGCACAGACCCATAGGGCGGCGAGCACCGGAATACGGAGAGGTATCGGAAAGTGCATTACGCAACCATTTGCTCAAAAGGTCCGCCGCTTGGCAACCTAACATATCAACCACTCCGGAATATCTCCGACTACATCTGGATGGGTAACTCATCTCTCCGCCGGAACGACCACACGATCTTCGACTTGCCCGAATTTTTCCTCAATGAGCGCCTCGATCCGGCGGGTCTCCGCGCCGAGATCCGAAAGCGCACCGAAGCCACTCATCCACGGCGGGTTAGCCGGAGCAAGCGCAAGTCCGGGGGCGGCATCAATCTGGTCACTCAGCAAGGCCATGGAGTGAAGAATGCCTCAATTTCCGGCGCGAGGCAACCCGTCAGCCGGGCCGAGCGCGATCAGCCATGAGGTCATAAGGCCGAGCTAGCCGGAAAATCCCGTCTCCCCAGCCTCCCCGCTCGCGCATCCGCCAAGGCCAGCCGCCAAGTCTGCCAGCGGGTGGAAGACCAGCCCTCGTTGAGCAAGGTGGCGGCCAAGTGCAGCAGCGCCACAGCCCAGCCCTTCAGGCAGCTTTCCCGGAACATCAGCCAGGCGGTGTTACGGACTTCGTAGTAGAACTTCCAGTCCTCCAGGCCGGTCTCGAACCAGAATTCTTTCGGGCCGATCTGCCAGCGGCGGAGGTTCTTGGCGGAGGGGTGATCGAGCACGGAGTCTCTAACAGCTTCGAAGCGGAAGCCGGCGGCGGCGAGACGGCGCGGGTATTCCTCGTCCTCGCCGCGGATGAAGAGTTCACCCATCACGGGCCCGGCCTTTTCCCAGGCTGCGCGCGGGACGAGGGCGCCGGTCCAGGAGGCGCGGCTTTCGGCACGCTCCGCGCCTTGCGGCCATTCGTCCGGGTGGCGGATGGTCTGCCAGCTTCCCTCCGGCCTGCGGATCGGCAGCGGCCAGGAGTAGTGCCCGCCCGTGGGATCGATCTGCAGGCTGTGGAGCACGAGATCCGGATCGAAGCCGCCGGCCAGCAGGGCTTCCAGCGCGCCTTCCCGCGGCCACGAATCGTCATCAAGGATCCACACGGCATCCGCGCCGCGGGCGAAGGCCTCGTCCATCGCCACGCGCACGCCGCCGGCATTGCCGAGGTTGTCGCCGGTATTCACCACCGTCAGGCGCTCCCAGCCGCTGGCACGGAGGGCCTCCGGGGTGCCATCCGTGGAGGCATTGTCACCCACCACCACCAGATCCGGCGGGCGCGTCTGGACCTGCAAGCGGCGCAGGCACTCGGTCGCGGCCGCCCGACGGTTGAAGCAGGCGAAGACGGCGGCGATGCGGGGAGCGGGCGTCACGACAAGAGCGAGGTGAGCGCCACGCGCGGCTGGGAGCAAGCGCGGGATTGCAGGACAAAGCCGATCTCCCTAAGCCATGGCCTCCTGCGATGGAGAAAACCCCGACCCAAGTCCGCCGGGCAAACCGCGATGACCTCGCTGCGATGGCGGCCTGTGATCCGCTCGCAGCCACCCGCCGCGGCTGGCTGGAGGAATCCTTGGATCAAGCACGCTGCCTGGTCGCGGAAGGCCCGGAGGGCATCCGTGGCTTCCTGGTGGTGGAGCTGCGCTTCTTTGGTCATGCCTTCATCTCGCTGTTGGCGGTGCATCCACAGGCCCGGCGGCAGGGTCACGCGCTTGCCCTGTTAGAAGCGGCTGAAGCGCATTGCCATACGCCCAAGCTCTTCACCTCCACGAATGTCTCCAACAGTGCGGCGCGGGCTCTCTTCCGGCGGGCGGGCTTTGAGCCGAGCGGCTCAATCACGAATCTGGACGAGGGCGACGATGAGTTGGTTTACTACAAACCATGTGGCAGTCCTCCTCCACCCGCCTTGATGACCGCACCATAAAAGGAACCGTGCAGGAAGGCTCCGCACCTCTGTCCTACCGTGAGGTCATCCGCCTGTGGCGGGAAGATCCCGCCTTCCGCCGGTGCTTCACGGAAATCCTGACTGCGTCCTCCTTCGAGGCCTTCTTCTGGGAAACCCCGCCGGTGAACCGGGGCAGCCTGGACCGGCCCTTTGAGTTCGTGTGGGTCGATGCTCCGCCCTTGGTCCGGGTCAGGCCGGAGGTGGCCGCCTTTGCGGAACACTTCACCGGGCACCCGGGGCAGCCGGTGCTCAGCTTCCCGAATCTCGGCGGGGATGCGGTCTTGGTGGTGCCCGCACCGCTGGCGGAGGAGGACTGCTACACCCACCTCGCCCGCTTCCTGCGCAGCGCTCCGGAAACCCAAGTGGATGCCTTCTGGCAGCGCGTGGGAGAGGCGATGCAGCAGCGGATTTCGGATGCGCCCGTGTGGCTCAGCACCGCGGGGCTGGGGGTCTCCTGGCTGCACCTGCGGCTGGACTCACGGCCGAAATATTACCGGCACCGGGCCTATCAGACGGAAACCTGTCCTTGATCCCGCACCCCATTCGTCGCTTGGGTGAGACCTGCTCCAAAAACAAGCACCATGATCGAGACACCGCACATCACGCAATCCGAGGCGCAACTGACCGCCGCGATCCACCTGACCATTCCCCGCGAGCAGATCCAGGAAGTGATGGGCCCTGCCATCGGAGAGCTGATGGCCGCCGTGGGTGCCCAAGGCATCGGGCCCGCGGGGCCCTTGCTGAGCTATCACTTCCGCGGGGAACTGGACATCTTCGACTTCGAGGTCGCCGTGCCGGTCACGGCTCCCGTCACGCCCGTCGGCCGGGTGAAGGGCAGCGAACTGAAGGCTGCCAAGGTGATCCGCACCATCTACCACGGCCCCTACGAGGGACTGGGCGAGGGCTGGGGCGAATTTATGCAGTGGATCGAGCAGAGCGGGCTGGAGAAAGCCCCTGGCTTCTGGGAGCGCTATCTCGTCGGGCCGGAGAGCAGTGATGATCCGGCGGACTGGCGCACGGAGTTGAACCGGCCGATCTTCGAGTAATCTAGGGCTTCAAGCGTAGCACGCCCTTCCACGCCCGCGCCGCGATCCAAAGCACGCCGTCCACCAGGCCTGTTAGATAAGGATCGCGGAAGAGGGTAAGGCCATAGGCCCGGCGGATCGCGCGGGACTCCACGTGCTGGCGCTCGGCCTTCAGGATGGTCTCCAGGTCGCGCGACTTGCCGAGGTGGCGGAAGGAGGCATTCCCGCCGTGGAGGCGGAAGTCCGCGACGTTCACCGTCATGCGCTCGAAATTCAGGCCCGCCGCATGGAGGCGGGCGTAGAGCTCGCCATCCATCACGTAGTGGAAGTCCTCCCGCAGGCGCTGGCCGGGGGCCAGCACGGTGGCGCGCTTCAGGAAGCAGGCGGTGGAACCGATGTAGCAGCAGTGGTGGACGTGCACGAAGGGCGACCAGGAGGGCACGCGGATCGTGCGCTGGTAGCGGCCCGCTTCATCGATGAAATCGTAGCTGCCGTAGAGGACGTCCGCATGGGTCTGGCTGGCGGCCTGCTTGACCTGCGCCAGCACGCCGGGCTTCAGGCGATCATCCGCATTCAGCCAGATCACCCAGTCCCCGGTCGCACGATCGAAGCCCTTGTTGATCGCGTCGGACATCCCCTTGTCCCGCCCCTGCGACCAGGTGACATGCGGAAAACGGGCGGCGATGGCCGCGCTGTCATCGGTGGAGCCGCCATCGATCACGAGGTGCTCCACGCTCACGCCGGACTGCTCCGCGACGCTGGCGAGGCACTCGGCCAGGAAGCGGCCGTGGTTGAGATTGGCGGTGATGACGGTGAAGTCCATCCGGTGAGCATGGCGTGGCGTGACGCAAAACTGTTAGCAGAAATCGGCGCTTGGCGATTCGAGATTGAGCGGTTGGGTGGCAGATTTTCCACGATCCCGCCGGGGTTTTGGGCTTCCCGGCGAAACGGAATTCCCCTTCCCTCCGGCGTGCCCCGGCCTCCCGCCATCTGCGGATACGTTTTCGCGTTTGTCCTTCTGAGCGCCCTGACCTGGCTGGCGTGGCAATATCGTTTCGAGGCCCTGCAGGATCAACCGGCTCTGACCCTGCAGCACACGCCGCAGGAAGTGATGCGGGTGCCCGCCGGGACCATCACGCCGGAGGGCGAGGGCCTGCGCCTGGATGCCGCGCCGGAGCTGCCTTCCCTGGAATACCGCTGGAAGGAGCGCCCGCGCGCGAAGTTCGCCCACGTGATCGTGGACGCCTCCTGCGAGAAGGTGGAAAACGGCATCTACCACTGGGATGACGCGCGGGTCAACCTGCTGTGGATCGATTCCAAGGGCAAGCTGGCCCCCGACTACATGCCGCTGTGGTCCGGCATCGGCGACCAACCACGGGGCAGCCACGATCTGATCGTGCCGCTGGACCGCCAGGGCACGCTGCCGAAGATCGCGATCGAGAACCGGGGCAAGGCCGGTTCCTTCCACTTGTATTACCTGAGCTTCCAGCCGGTGGCCTACCGGGCGGGTCTGCCGCAGGCCATCGTGCTGCTGGTGGCGGCTTGGCTGGGCTGGGCGGCCTGGGGCCTGCGCCGTTGGATCATGGCGGGGGCGGCCTGGCCGAAGATCTTGGCCGCCGCGGGTCTGTGGCTGGCCTTTGCCTGGCTCTCCACGCTGCCGGGCCCTTGGGTCCCCTACCACTCCCTGCTGCGCCCCTTCCCGATAGCGGCGATCCCGGCGCCTCCGCCGGTGGCTGTGCCGACGCCAGCTCCGCCCCCCTTGCCGCAACCTGCAGCGGACCCGGCGGTTGCCGTGAATCCGCCGCCCTCCGATCCGGCGCTCGCCCCTTCACCCACCGCGGTGAGCTCCCCGCCCCCTGCGGTGGCAGCGCCACAGCCGCTGCCCTCCGCGGCGGAGGGACCGGCCGAGGGCGTCGGTGGCGGACCGGTCCGCTGGCTGCTTTCGCGGCTCCCGGAGCTGAAGAAGTTCGCGCACCTCGGCGGCTTCTCCGCGCTCGCCTTCCTGCTGGCCATGCTAGCCGGCAGCAGCCGGGCGATGTGGCCCACGCTGCTGTTGGGCGCGCTTTCCGAATTCTACCAGTGGGCCTTCGGCTTCGGCTTCGGCTGGGATGACGTGCTCGACCTGATTCTGGACACCGCCTCTGTGATGGTGGGCATCGCCCTGTGGCGGATCCTCATGAAGTGGTGGCGGAAGAAGGCAGGCACCACGAATCAACAGCCAATCTAACGAATGAAGAATGGGTAGGGATTTTGTTTTCCCTGCCTTTGATTCGTTGGATCGGCTGTTGATTCGTGGTGCTTTCCAATTTCAGGCCCGGAGCCTGGCGTAGATATCGCCGAACATCTGGTTCTCCCCGGCGAATTCATCGATCACGCGGAGCATCGCTTCCGGCGATAGCCACTGCGGGCGGGCGAGGCGCATCGATTCGCCCCACGAGTAGTTGTATTCGTAGTCGCCGAGGCTGCCGAGCTTTTCAATGCAGGCGATCGCATTTCCAGGGATCTCCGGGGTCCACTCCATGGACAGGCCGCGGACCGCTTGCGAGAGACCGGCGAGCACTTCGCTCTCGAAGCCTTCGACGTCGATCTTCACGAAGCGCGGCAGGCCGTGCTCCGCGATGAGTGCATCGAGCGTGGTAAGCTTCACTTCCTCCTCGCCACTCCATGAGACGCCGGCGAAGCGGCCGGACTCGAGGGTCTTCTCGACGAAGGAGGGAGACAAGGTGGAGAGCACGTGGACCTTTGAGGTCTTCAGCTTGGCCGTGCCGGGCGCTGCGCCGAGCGCGACGGGCAGGATCTTCACCCGGGCATCGCTGCCGAATTCCTTTTCCAAGGCGCGCAAACAAAACGACTGCGGCTCGATCGCGAGGACACGGCAGCCGAGGGCGCGGAAGCAACGCACGCGGTTGCCCAGGTTGGCTCCGACATCGAAGCACAGGTCCCCTTCACCCGCGAACTGGTGGTAGAGCGCGCGGAAGCGCTCGATCTCCGCCCTGCGCCGCGAGCTGCGGGTCAGGGCCTTGAGCAGGAGCGGAGGGCAGAGGTTGCGGAGGATCCAGTTCATTGCATCAGCCGGGAGGATAAGATCGTGTCACTCGCCCGCCGCCAACACTTGCGTGATGGTTTCCGCTGGGACCTGCATGTTTCCCCGCCGGTCCGAGGGGCAGATCAAGACGCGGTGGTCGTGGCCGAGCACCAGGGAGATGGCGGCGTAGCAGCCATTGCGGAAGCTGCGCGGCATGAGCTCGACCACGCGGGTGCCCTCCGGTGCCCAGAGCACATTGGTCATGCCCGCGCCGTGGATGCCGGCGATGATGCGGGCCTGGCGGAAGGTGGCGACTTGCTCGCGGAAGGACAGGCTGCCGGGCTCGATGATTTCCCAGCCCTCGCTGGTTAGAGTCCGCTCGAGTTCGCGCGCGTTCGTGACATCGCGGGTGGTGTCGCGCCGGGAGATGAAGATCTTGCGGTGGCCGCGCGGCATCTGGGGCGGCAGGCCGAAGCTCTTGCGCAGCCAAGCCACGCCCATCGGGTTCACGCAGCCGGTCAGGGCGGAAGGGCCGGCGAAGTGATACTTCTCAATGAGCAGGTGCTCCTCCGGTGCCTCGCGGATGCGTTCGCCCAAGCCTAACAACTTCAGGCTCTCCAGCGCGAAGGCCGGTAGTCCCGGAGGCACGAGGATGCCGGTGTCCTCCGGGAAGTACGGCAGATGCAGTAGGCGCGTCAGGCCATCGGTGATCCAGTGGTAATAGTTCCGGCCACGGGTCCAGCGCGAAACGAGCGAGGTCCAGTTCCCCGCCAGCTCCGTGGCCGGGCGGCTGCCGGTGATGCGCCAGACCGGATCGCCGCTGGCCTGCGGACCGTACATCGCCTCGTAGCAGGCGTGGCCGTAGAGATCGGTGTGAACCAGGGACGGGCCCAACAAGCGCGCGGAGCTGCGGCGCGTCCAGAGCACCGGCCACCAGGCATAGCCCGCTTGTTGGAGGCCACAGGCGATAATCTCGGAGTCCTCCCGCATGGGCGGCAGGGTCTGGCCATCGGCAATGATGCGGCCATTCACGCGGCCCATCCGGACCTCCGTCTTCTCATGGAAGATGCCGAAGGGCACGCCCCCCTGCTCGGGGCCCTCGCCACGCCAGCCGCGCCAGCGCCGCAGCGCCGGGAAGGCAAGCTTCTCGGCGGTGCGCTGCGGCCAGCGGCGGCCCATCACGATTCTGCCTTTAGCCCACATCGATGAACTCCCATCCTTCACAGCGTTTCTCTTCCGCAGGCGCCTTCATGCCGGTGCGGTACCAGACCGAGGGCATGAGCACCTGCTGCCCGGGCTTCTTGCCCAGCCATGCGGCCCACCACGAATAGCTGCTGTTCGCGATGATGTGATGTCCGGCTTCCTGCATGAGGTGGAGGTCGTGCAAGGGATCATGCACGCCCGCGGGCAGGGCGCAAACTTCCACGTCATCCGCGGCGAGTTGCTGGGCGCACCACGCCGGGTCATCGGAGAAGAGGAAGAAGCGGGCTCCTTCCAAGCGTTCGCGCAGGCGGCCCATGGCGCTGCGATAGTAGTCGGGATTGCAGACGTCGAAAACCGCATTGCCGATATAGTCGGTGCGGCGGATGTGGACGGCCACGCTGCTGTTAGAGCGGATACGGTCGCGGAGTTTCAGCGTGTCCACGTGCCATGGCAGCGTGTCCATGCGCAGTTCCTCGCGCAGCAGCGGCTCGATGCCACGGAAGTAGAGCGGCGACTGGAAGTAGCCGAAGAGCATGCAATCGGCCGGGGCTTCCAGATAGCGGGGATTGAAGGTCTGGTCTTCCACCGTCTCGCGGATCACGGGCACGCCGCGATATTCCCAGTGGTGCTTTCCGGTGAGCTTGCGCAGCGCGCGGGAAGCGAGGGTGAGCGGGCGGACAACCCGGGCCTTCAGCGGCAGGCGGCGCAGGCACGAAGTGAGCGCCCAGCCCTCGGCATTGAACCAGCTGCCGTCCAGCACCAGCGGCACGCCGTGGTGCTCGGCAAGCGCCCGTCCCATGGCGTATTGGAACAGGTTGTTGCCAGTGCGGCCGAGCATGAGGGCGCGGATCATGCGGAGAGCTTTGCGGCGAGGGCTAGGGAGATGCGTGCCAGCAGGTCATCGCCATAGTCCTGCCAGGTGTTTTGGATGGCACCGGCGCTTCGCGCAGCCTGGCCCATGCGCTGGTTTAGGTCGCGGTCAGTGGCGAGGCGGACCATGGCGTCATGCAAGGCCCCGATATTCCGCGCGGGGACGATGATGCCTTGCCCGCCATCTACGATAACTGTCGTAGCACCGCTCTCATGCGTGGCGATGACGGGCAGGCCCGCGGCCATGGCTTCCGAGAGCACGCGGGCGAAACCTTCTTCCACCGAGGCCAAGACGAAGGCGCTGGCTTCCTGGAGTAGCTCCGCGATGCGCTGCTGGGGGAGGAGGGAATGATACTCCACCACGCCCTGCCATTGCGGCCATTCCTTCTCGAAATCCGGGCGGATGCCGCCGATGCAGATGAGGCGCGCGTCCGGATGGGCTTTGCGCAGTTCGGCGAAGGCGCGGAAGAGATACTGGTGCCCCTTCCGCAAGCACACGCTGCCCACGGAGATGAAGACGGGCTTTTCCGGGACTGTGACCCGGGGTTTGAAGATGGTGGTATCCACGCCGAAGTGGCGGACATGGCACTTCGCTGCATCGATGCCCTGCGCGACCATCGAGTCCTTCACGAAGGTGCTGGGGCAGAGGATGAGATCCGCCTGCTCGATCTCGCGCGAGATGCGGCCGATGGCGGAGTCCGGGAAAGGAATCTGGTATCCGGGACTGAATTCTTCACACTCCTGGCGCCAGAGCTGCGCGTAGAGGCGCGGATGGCTGTTAGGCGCGTCGAAGACCTTGAGGACCGGCTGGTCCTGACGATCGGCGATTTGAAAGAGCGGCTCGCAGGAGCCCATGGGGGCCATCACCACATTGGTATCCGCAGGTAGGGTCTGGCGCAGGAGCCAGGCATCGTAGGCGGGCAGGAAGAGCCAGCGGGTCCACTCTTCGATCTGGACGAAGGGCAGGTGGTAGAAGGGCTTCTTGAGAAGATGGTAGGGCCAGATGCGGCGGTAGTTTTTGACGCCGGTAATGTTGGCATTGCTGACCCAGTAGCCGCTGAGGGCGTCGCGTTGTTCGAAGGCCCTGGCCGTGTGGTGAAGATACCACTTGAGCATGGCAGCGATCAGCACGCGGGGCTGGGGGGTCATGCGAAGGGGAGGACGGATGGGTGGAGAGCAAGACTAGGCAACCTCTTCGAGGTTGGATTCTCTCGCTTGGCTTGACCCAGGGTAGCCCGACCGCATCCCCCATTGCCCTGCGGGCGACGGGGGACGCGGTCGGCCAACCCTGGGCTATCGTAGGGAACGGTGTTGCCGTTCTTTGAGCGGGCTGCTGCGGATACGTTCATCATACCGGCTGCTGGCTGCGGGCGAGAACCTGCTGATAGCTTGCCGAGATCCGCTGGATCTTGGACTCCCAGGTGAGTTCGTTCGCGCGGGCGAGAGCACCGCGGGAGAGGCGCTCCAGCAGGGCAGGCTCCGCATGAAAACGCTCAAGCGCCGCGCGGAAGCCGGCGATGCTGGTTTCCGGATTTTCCAGCGGCACCTTGAAGCCGCAGGAGTCCGTGACCGCGGTGCCCATGCCGCAGGCATTGTGGCAGATGACCGGCAGGCCGAAAGACAATGCTTCAAGTACGACGTGTGGCGTACCTTCCTTCACGGAGCTGTGGACCAGCAGATGCGAGCGCTGCATCACTTCCAGCGCCTTGTCCCGCGGCAGCATGCCGTGAAAATAAACCTGCTCCTTGAGACCGAGCGAATCCGCCAGCGTCCTCCAGCGCTCTCCCTCCGGGCCATCGCCGAGCACCTCAAGTCGCACCGACTCCTTGTGAGAAAATCCGGCGATGGCGCGAAGCAGCAGCGGCAATGCCTTGATGCCTTGGAAGAGCCCGCTCCAGCAGATGCGCAGCGGCTCCCCTGCCCCGCGGGTGCGCGGCTGCCGGCCCGGCTCCGCGGCGCAGCCGGTCTCCAGCATGGGCTCCGCATCCACGCCCCAGTTGGCGAAGACCGCGCGGTCTTCCTGTGAGACCGCCCACACCTTGGCGGCCGCGCGGGCGGCGGCGGCGGAACGGCGCGCCATCTTGATCTGCAGGCGGTTGAGGAAATTGCGGGTGCCCCAGCGGAACTTTTCCTTGGACCCGAAGTCCGCGATGAAGGCTTCCGGCACCATCGGCGCACCCGAGACCGGACCCCAGAAGAAGGGGATGCCCAGCTGCCACAGGTAGCCCGGCTCGCGGAAGCCGATGACGTTCACATGATGGACCAGGTCGAAGGGCCGGGCGGCATGCAATTCCCGCGCCGCGGCCAAGGCCTCCTGCTGCCATCTACGATAAGCCTCGTAGAAGAGGAACCAGAGGCCCGGCAGCGCATGGGCATCGTGGATCTTCAGCATCCGCCCCGTGGCCTGGATGTGATGATACTTCAGCCCCGGCGGCAGGCCCTGCTCCTTCTCGTAGCGCTCCAGGTCCTTCCGGATCGGTGCGCCGGAAGAAAGGTCGCCGCAGATCACGGTGACGTCGTGGGTCTTGGCCAACTCGGTGGCGACACGCCAGCCCACGGCCGCCTCGCCACCCTGATAGGGCGAGAAGTAGTAGGCGGAGAGGAGGATGTTTCCGCGGGATTCCATGCGCAGCAATCAGGAAGCTTGTCCGGACGAACCCTGGCTCTTCTTCTTCCGCGCCGCGACCAGCTTGCGGCGCGCGGCGATGGCCATGCGGTGCAGCTCCTGCTCCGCGGGGTCCGCGAAGCGCGGGCAGATCGGCTTGGCCGGATTCCCGCCGACCACCCAGTAGGGCTCCACATCCTTCGTGACCACGGAGCCGGAGGCGATCACGCAGCCTTCCCCGATGTTCACGCCACTGAGGATGATGGCCCCGTAGCCGATCCACACGTCATCCTCCACCACCACTTTCAGGTCCGTGCCCTTCCAATCGTAGTGCGGATCCCGGATCTGCTGGGCCAGGCGCGTGGGCGTGCCGACGTGCTGGAAGTGGTGATCGTAGCGGCCCACGAAGGCGACCATGTTTGCCATGATCACGTTGTTGCCGATCTCCGCATCGCACTCGATCTGGCTGTAGCGACCGATGTAGCAGTTCTCGCCGATGACGATCTTGTTCGGTGCCCACATCACCACGCGGCGACCGGCGTGGAAGTTCCGGCCGATCGAATGACGCCGCCAGATCACGTGGACCAGGAAGAGGTCCCGCACCCGCTTCACGCTCTTGATGAGACGGTGGAGAAGCTCACTCATGGCGTCTTGGCGTGGGCTACGGATTGGAGGATGTCCGAGAAGCCGGCGAGCCACTTCTCCGGGGAAGCATTCGCCACGAGCCACTCACGGCCGGCGGCACCCATCTGCAAGCGCCCGGACTCCCCCATGGCTTCCATGCGCTCGACATCATCCGCCAGGCACGCGGCATCGCCCGGCGGGTGGAGCAGCCCGGTCGCGCCGGGGAGCACCGTTTCTGTTAAGCCGCCGGAGGCTGCGGCGAGCACCGGGCGCGACATGTCATAGGCCTCGTAGACCACCAGGCCGAGCGGTTCCCACCAGATGGAGGAGGCGATGAGAGCCCGGCAACCGCGCAGCAACTCATCCTTCGGCGGGCCGGTGACGAAGCCGAGGCAGACCACCTTCTTCATCTTGTCCGCGATCGCATGGATGCGCGCTTCCTCTGGCCCTGAACCGGCGATGATCAAGCGCGGGCAGGCATCCCCGAGCCGGCGCTCCAGGATGCGCCATGCTTCCAAAATGGTGTAGATCCCCTTCTCCGCCACGAGGCGCCCAAGGAACAAGTAGTGGCCACCGGTCTCTCCGGAAGGGGCATGGCTGCGCGCCTTCCAGCAGTGCCGCAGGGTCACCACTTTCTCCTCCGGGATCCCCGCGAGGATGAACTTCTCCCGCATGAAATCCGAGACGGCGATCCAGCGCTTCACCACGTCCAGGGCCCCGGAGCGGATCAGGCGGGACTGATAGGTCGCCATCAGGAAGGTGCGCATGAAGGAGCGCTCCCAGGCGCGGCCGAAGACCTCCGGCCACGGGTTCCCGTGCAGGCCGCCATCGTGGACCTTGCCACCCACCCACATCGTGCCGGAGGGGCTGAAGGGCCGGAAGTTGTGGATGTACTGCAGGACTGGCAGGCCGAGCTTGGAGGCCTCATCGTAAAGGCCGAGGGAACCAACGGGGATCAGGTTGTGGAAGAGCAGGACATCCGGGTCCGCGGTCTTCACCGCCTCCCGCAGCCGCTGGCGGGACTGCGGGTTGTCCCACACGCGCTGCGCCTGATAGAAGCGCGGTGGTGCGTCCTTGCGCGTCCACTCGCTGCTCTGGAAGCGCAGGTTGTCCACGCGGAAGCCCCGGCCGGAGAAGCTGGAAATCTCATCGACCCAGACCTCTTCACCGCCCGCTTCAAGGTATTGGTTGAATACCTGGAGGACTTTGAACGACGCCGGGTTCATTCAGAAATGGAGGACCTGTGCCACGGGGATGTCGGAAGGGTCATGGTGTGGATGAGTAGCCCGTGGCCTTGAAGATGGTGCGGACCGCGGCGGTGGCACTGGTGGGGTCCATGTGCACGCCGTCGGTGAACTTCACCATGCCGGGTGGAATGGCATTCGCAAGATCCCAAAACGGCAGGCCGGCGCGGCGCGCGAGTTCCTCCGGCAGGCGGCGGTTCGGCGAGGCGGGCTCCGCGCCCGGCGGGAACATGATAATGGTGATCTTGGAGCCCGCGGCGGTCAGGCGGCGCAGGATCGCCGTCATTTCGTCGAGCAGGGCGTCCTCCTCCTTGCTGGTCGGCTGCTGGGCGGGGCTGAGGGTCGGCTGGGTGCTGACTTCGAAAGCAGGCACATCGCCACCGCCGGCACCCAGTTTCCGCTCCATCAGCAGCGAGTAGGCCATGGATGAGGGCCGTGCGGCGGCGCTCAGGTTCGGCAGCGCCACGCCGGTGCGGAACCACTGCTCATGCATGGCCTTGGCGATCTCCGTCTCCTTCGCGCCCACGGCACGCCAGAGGGTGTTGCCCTCCACAATCAGGTACGGCGCGCGAGGAATGATCCCGGCATCCATGGCGCGCAGGGTTTCCACCGCGCTGCCGCCATCGCAGCCGAGATTCGCCACGCCCCCGAAGCCGCGGCTACGGTCCGGCAGGCGGCCGGTGATCGAGGAGCCGAGGAACATCACCTGCGGCTCACCGCGGACGCCGCTCTGCAGCCGGGCGATCGAGGAGAAATAGTTCGACTCGCTCTTCGTCGTCCGACCGCCGGTCTTCTTGATCAGCAGCGTCTGCGCGGCGAAGCAGGCCGCCAGCGCGGCCGCCAGGCTGAGCACATAGGCCAGGCGCGGCTTGCTGCTGCTGTTAGAACTGGAAGTAGATGAATCCACGGGGTGCTCCAGGATTGGTGACTAACAGGAAAAGCATCGCGCCATGGACCAGGCCTTCCACCAGCGGGCGGTGCAACTTCGCGAGGATAGCGGAGCGGTGCTCCACGCCCCAGCCCCACACGTGGTAGAGCACCACGGCAGTGCCATAGAAAAGCAGCGAGAAAATCGGCGGACCGGAGATGCTGTGGTTCCCGCAGGTGATGCCGGTGAAGTAGGCGCGGATGTGCGCCATGTCCGGCATCAGGAAGGTCAGCCACAGCAGCGTGACCGCATGGAAGGTGTAGAGCCAGCCAAGCGCCGCGCGGACCGGCGAGCGCAGCGGATTCTCCACCAGCTTGCCGCGGCGGCGCGTGAAGAAACGCTCCACCGCCAGCAGCACGCCATGCAGCGTGCCCCACAGCGCGAACTTCCACTCCGCCCCGTGCCACAGGCCGCCGAGGAACATGACCAGGAACAGATTCAGGTAAGTCCGCCCCTCCCCTTTCCGGTTCCCGCCCAGCGGGATGTAGAGGTAGTCCCGCAGCCAGGCGGAGAGCGACATGTGCCAGCGCCGCCAGAACTCCGTGATGCTGGTGGAGAGGTAGGGGAAATTGAAGTTGTCCGGGAACTTGTAGCCGAACAGCGCCGCCAGCCCGATGGCGATCAGTGAGTAGCCGCCGAAGTCCGCGAAGATCTGCAGGCCATACGCATAGAGCAGCGGCACCAGGAAGAAGGGGCCGGAGGTGGAAATCTCCGCCGTGCCGATGGTCAGCAGCGAGGTCTGCTCCGAGAGATTGTCCGCGACGAAGACCTTCAGGAAATAGCCGAGGATCAGCATCCGGATCACGAACATCCAAGGGATGTCCACGCTCCGCTTCGCCGCGATCTGCGGCCAGAACTGCTTGGCCTTGACGATCGGGCCGGCGACGAGCTGCGGGAAAAAGAGCAGGTAGAAGCCGATGTCCCGCACGCCCTTCGCGAAGCGCCCGCCCTTGGAGAGCATGGCATCGCCCTCCCGGGTGACCTCGCCGCGGGCCACGTCCACGATCATGCTGATGCCGTGGAAGGTGTAGAAGGAGATGCCGATCGGCAGCGGGATGGACTTGAGCGCCTTCACCCAGTCTTCCGGCAGGAAGGGCAGCATCCCGGCCACGAAGGGCGCATACTTGAAGATGCCTAACAGCGAGAGATTCAGGATCACCGCCAGGCGGGTCCAGTGCTTCACGCGCGCCTCATCCCCCGCCACCTTGTGCAGGATGATGCGGGCGGTCGCCACGCTGTTCCCCACGCAGGAGATCGCCAGCAGGACGATCAGGCGCGGGTCCTTCCAGCCATAGAAGACCACGCTCGCCGCCAGCGCCAGGGTCACCTGCCACGCCTTACCGTGGCGCCCCCGCGACCAAGGCGCGTAGTAGAGGGCGAAGGTGACCGCCAGCAGGACGGCGAACTCCCAGGAATTGAAGAGCATTCAGGGCTGAGGTGGCGGTTTGGGGGAAGCCTCCCGGGATGGCGGCCAAGCTCCAAGCCTAGCGATTCCGGCAGCGGAAGTGCAGCCAGGAATTCTGCCAGGGCCGGTATTCGTTCGCCGCCTCCGCCAGCTCCTCTTCGCTCAGGCGGCCCTTCACGCGCTCCGCATAGCTGGGCACGTCACGCGGCGTGTCCTTGATGTCGATGATCTCGTGGGTGGCGGAGAAGCGCTCGGTCAGGCCATCGACCATCTCCTGATAGGTCAGGCCGAAGCCATCGTGAACCTCGGTGAGCATGTCCATCTTCGCCAGCGCCGGGCAGGCCACGGGATCCATGAGCTTCCATTCCCAGCCCTCAATGTCCATGAGCAGGAACACCGGCCCCTTCAGGGGCGTGGACAGGAAGGCATGGTCGCAGAAGGAACCCAACTTGAGGTTCTTCACGCCATTCAGCTCGATCAGCCGCTTCTGCTGCGAGCGCGACACCGGATCGGTATCGAAGGAATAGACCTGGCAGCCGGGAAGCGCGCGGGCAAAGCCGATAGCGTAGTAGCCCTCCGCACTGCCGACATCGATGATGGTGCCGTAGTTGCCGTTGATCACCTCGCGGACCACCGGCTGCAGCGCTTCCTCGTAGCAGCCCAACCAGCGGGCGGTCACCAGGCCGAAGAAGGTGCCATCGAAATAGCGCATCCCGGCGAAGGGACCGCCGAGCACTTGGATCGGATCAGAGCCGTAGACTTTTTGGATGAAGGTCTGTTGGAAAGGACCGTGCCGGGCCTTGCAGTCCATCCGGAAGCGGAGCCCGAACCAGAGGCCTTGCCCCGGGAGCCGCTTCTCGGCGAAGACGAGGAACTTGTGGAGCAGGCGGCGGACAAGATAGGCGGGGCTTCTCATCGGAAGGTCGAAAAATGTTAGGAAGGGATGACCGCGGCGGCGCGGACTGTCTGCCTTCCGGCATCGGCGAGGGAAAGGCAAAACAGGGAGGCGTGCCGCCTACGTGGTTTAACGCAGGCGCAAATATGAAGAATTAATGAAATTGGATGGGACCGCATCCCCGCTTTTCTCCACAAGTCCCAGAGCCACACGGGCTGCCTCGCCCGGAAACCCTTGCCACTGCTTGGATTCGGGCTGTTAGGGAAACGCTTTGGCAAAGCGAAGCATTGAATTCGTCTCTTGCGATTGTGAATACAACGTGATTGAGTTTTACCGGTGTCGCTCGTCTCAAAACCCAAACAAAAAACAAGCGGATACCCGGTCAAGATCGCCTTTCTTTCATTGGCGGCCGCCGGGATGGCTATAGGAGATCCGGTGATTTCCCCCGACCCGGCTCCGAAGAAGGTGGCCTGTGTCGGCGGAAGCATCACATGGGGCTACTGGCTTGATTATCCGATCAAACGAAAGACCTATCCGGATCACTTGCTGACTCTGTTAGGACCCGGCTATCAGATGCGGAACTACGGTTACGGCGGTGCGACGGCAGGCCTCTACACCGGCCAAGAGGACCGGGCGTTCAGCAAGAGTGGCGAGCAGGTCGGCACCGTGAATTGGCAGCCGGACATCATCATCGCTGGGCTCGGCGTCAACGACTGCAATGGCTCTTGGTGCGATCCCAACAAGTTCGAGCAAGGCTACCGCGATCTGGTGACGTCCTGGCGCGCCGGGAACAGAAATCCTTCCATCTTCCTCTGGAACCGTCTCACGCCGGACTACCGTGGGGCGATAGGGGTGGCGGGCTTCCCGGGGAATGTCTTCGGTCCCTACTACACTTTCACGACCACCGACGATGGGATGCCCCCGAACCGTCCCGCTGTCCAAGCGAAGGCGGACCTGCTGGGGCCGAGCCTCGGGATCGGCCTGATTGATTCCTACACCCAGGTTTCCGCGGTGCCGCAGTGGGCGGGCGAGGGCCTGCACATGGTGGAGCCCGGCCTGAAGCGTCTGGCTGAACTCAACTACTGCCAGGCCTTCCCCGAGCAATCGACCGGCTCCCTGCCGCGCCTGACCGAGGTGGCCCCGAATCCGGGCAGCGATTCGCCCTCCGATGAAAATGGCTACAAGTATCCGTGGGTGGAACTCTACAACCCCTATCCGTACGGGATCTGCCTGGACAACCTGGCGCTGGACTCGGGCGCGAATACCGATCCCTTCACCTTCAAGAACCTGACAGTGATGTGGCCAGGTGAGCGGCGGCTCGTCTTCCTGTCCGGGATGAACCGGAGTGCCCCGATCAAGAATCTCCACGCCAGCTTCACGATCAACAAGACCCAGGGGGAGATCCGGCTGCTATCGCGCAGCCAGCAGGTGATCGATTCGATCGGCTGGCGGAACTGGACGCTCTCCGGCTCGCTGGGCAGGGCTGATACCGTCACCACGCCGGCGCTGAACGAGGAATCCCCTCACCAGCGGCTGGTCACCACCACGCCGCCCCAAGGGTGGCAGCAGCCCGCCTTCAACGCCAGCGGATGGACCGCCGGAACGGGCGGCGCGGGTGCGGAACTGCCAGTGCGCGCAGAGGCCCAGTTTGCCAAGCGCTGGTCAGCGGATGCGGCACCTGCCCCCACGGTCTGGACCCTCGTCGGCACGGGCTGGAGCAATCAGGCTGACGGCACCTACAAGGCCGCCGGTGCCGGTGCCGGCATGACGGTGCCAAACTGGATCAATGGCACGGACGTATCGTGGACGGCGGAAGCAAAGTTGAAACTGAACGGGCTCCAGACCGGAAATTCCGGCGGCTACGTGATCCGCTGCGGCACGCGCGGTGTGGGCGGCGCCTACACCACCCTCTACATCCAGTCGAACCAGGTCGTTTACGGAGGCCCCTACGAAAGCGGGGCGGTGCTCTCGACCGAGGATAACACGGACGCTTTCCACGTCTTCCGGATCGCCTACCACATGCCGACCCGGAACTTCTTCGTGTGGCGCGATGGTGTGGAAATTACTTCGCGCACGGATGGGCGCACCCGCGACTCCAGCCGCTTCAACTGGCTGGCGATGGGCGCGATCAGCGGCAGCACGAACATCGACGCAGTGGTGGACTACTCCAGCTATGACACCACGGGGGCCTATGCGCCGACTGCGGTGAGCCCCTATCTCCAGACCGCCAGTCACGACACCAAGCCGCTGACCACGGATGAGACGGGTCCGCTCAACCCGGGAGAGACCTGCCTGATCCGCATGCCATTCGACGGCAGCGCGCAGGCGGTGGTGGGGATGAAGCTGAAGATGGAATTCGACGATGGCTTCCGTGCCTGGCTGAACGGCGTGGAGATCGCCTCCTGCAATGCGCCGGCTTCCGGCAACGTCGCTCCCGCCGCGCGGGAAAATTCGCGGGGCGTTGACGCGCTAACCTTGGACGTCTCGCAATTCGGCAACTTGGTGCAGGCGAGCGGGAACGTGCTGGCCGTGCAGATCTTCAATGCCACGGAGAATGACGGCCGCTGCTTCGGCCGCGCTTGCTTGGACTTGATCGGCCCGGCCGGGGAGACGGCCCGTTACTTCTCGCCGCCGAGCGCCGGCACCGCCAGCGGCCCCGGCACCACGCCGCCATCGCAAGGCTGGGTCTATCCGGAGCAAGCGCCGACGGGCGGCTCCACCATCCCCATGGTGCTGGAACAGGATGCGGATGGAGACGGCCGCTCGAACCTGTTGGAGTACTCTCAGGGGACGAACCCCACGATGATCGACAGCGCCCCCGTGCTTCAGGAATTCGAAGGCACCGTGGATTTCCTCTGGCGCGACAATCCGGAAGTCGGCTGGCGGCTGATGGAAAGCTCGGACCAGCAGCAGACTTGGCATCCGGCAGTGATCGCCGCTCCGGCACAGTCCTTCCCCTCTGGCACCGCCGGGATGCTACAGATCTCACAGCCCGTGGTGGGCACCGGCCTGAGCTATCGTCTGGCAGCCGTGGAGCAGCCGACCAAGGACTCCTGGCTCCAGCGCTACTTCACGCCGGCTGAAATCGCTGCGGGTGTGATCACGGCGGACAACGCCGATCCGGATGGAGACAATCTTCCGAACTACGCTGAGTTCGCAATCGCCAGCAACCCCCGGGCGATGAGCGATGCGCTGTTCCACGACGGGATTGGAGCACATCGCCGCTACATCGCCTTCCCCGATCCCGGTGTGGGCCGGGGTGCCGCGTGGCGCCTGCTGTCGAGCCCGGCCTTGGCCGTGTGGAGTTCGGTTCAGAATCCCGACATCGGATGCCAGGTAAATCCCACCACCGGCCGCTATGAATTGGAGGCGACCGATTCCCTCCTGTCACCCAAGCAAGGCTTCCTGCGCGTGGTTTACACCTTGCCGTAACAGGAAGGGATGCCGGCTTCCACTGCGGGAAGCCGGCCGCTCGCCGGGTTCAGCGGCCGCCGGAAACCAGCGACAGGAGCCTCGGCGCGAAGCGCTTGATGGCATAGTGCGCACCGATGGCGAGGAAGAGGAAGACCAGTGCCAGGTTCAGGAAATAGGCCAGCATCGGGAAGCCTGGGGGCAGGACGCTGGCGGCCAGCTTCGGATAGAGCTGCCGGGCCACGGCGAAGAAAGGCACATTCGCCGCGAAGATCATGAAGGAGGCATTCGCATGCTTGCCCAGCCAAGCCGCGAGCTTCGGCCAGGTGATATCGACGTAGCGGCCTAGCAGGAGGATGCCCAAGGCCCCGCAGGAAACGCCCGCCAGCGCGGGCTTCGGCAGGCTGAAGACCGAATGGATGATGCCGAGTGCGAGGCAGAACAAGAAGCCGAGTCCGGGCCAGGGAAAGGCCCGGGCCAAGGTTCCGCGCGGGATGTTGTTCAGCAACATCCCGATCCCGAAGTATCCCAGCGAGGAGGGCCGGGGGCAGCCGTGCGCAATCAAATCCGCGGGGATCTCCGGGAGAATGGTGAACGCGATGCAGGGCACCAGCAGCAAGGGGCCGAGGCGCTTCAGAAACGGCGCCAGGCAGGAGCAGAGGATCAGATCCCGCACGAACCACAGCGGGCCATTTGCCGGAGCCATGCCGAAGCCGAAAAGCTGCTCAATGGAGGCAAGCAACGAAGTCCGCTCGCCCTTGGCCGATTCTATCCCGAAGTGGGCACCAACCCACAACATCGACAGCGATACGAGATTCCAGAAGAGGTAGGGGGGAAGCAGCGCACTGAGGCGCTTCTTCACGACACTTCCCTCGTCGTTGGGATATTTCTGCAGGGATCGCGCGGCGAAGCAGCCGGAGAGGAAGAAGAAGAAGGGAACGCGGCCCCAGAGTGAAAGGTCTCCCACCACCGACCACAGCGGACGGCCGAAGACGTCCTTCCCGCCGCTCAGCGCATAGGACTCGGAGGCGTGATAGAGCACGATCAGGAAGGCCGCCGCCATCCGCGCGATATCGATGGCGCGGTCCCTTTCCGAGACAGGGCGGGTCAGTTCGGCAGAGGCGGTCGCTGTTGTCACGGCGACCGGCGGCACTTCGCGGCCGGGAATGGAATGCTCGCGCGATGACATGGCTCAGGCTCCGGCAAGCTGGGTGAGCAGACCGGCGTAGTGCTTGACCATGGCATCGCTGGTGAAGAGCCGGAGGGCCCGCTCGCGCAGGCTCTCGCCGATCTTCCCGGCTTCCTCGCGGTGGGCGGAGACCCACTGGAGGCGCTCCGCCACTTCGGCGGGCGTGGTGGCGTAGAGGGGATAGTCCTCGCCCAGGGCCTCGCGGTTGCCTTCCAAGGGCACCGTCACCACCGGGACGGCATGCATCATCGCTTCCAGGAGGGAGAGGTCGAAGACCACGATGACGGGCGTGTGCAGGAAGACATCCGCGGCACCGAGCTGTTGGCGGACAACGGCCTGCGGCTGAAGGCCGGCATGGGTGATGCGGCTGCCGATGCCGAGCTTCTCCGCCTGGGCGACAAGCTCCGGCGTCAAGTTACTAGGCTGGCCGTAGTTGATCATGCTCCATTCAACACCCGCGGCGGTGGCGAGTTGCAGCGCATCGAGCATCATGTCCAAGCCCTTCTCCCGCACGTGGTGGGCCACGGAGACGATCTTGAGCGGGCCCTGGTTGGCGCGCGGCGGCGGGGCCTCGCAGGTGGAGACACCGTTGTAAAGGATCGCGGCCTTTTCCTCGGCGATCTGCTTGAGGCCGGGGTTCTTTTCGGTGAAGAGGCCAAGTGCGCCGCGGCTAGGGAAGACGACGCGGTCCGGGAAGCGGAAGTTGTGGCCCACGCACCACTGCACGAAGCGCTCGCGCAGGCCAAACTTGCCGCGTTCTTCGGCCAACTCGTTGTGGCGGCCGCCCTTGCCGTGCTCGCTGTGAATGGTGACAAGTTTCTTTCCGAGCACCTGGATGAGGGGCCAGAGGTAGAAGGGCGTGAAGGCGAGGACGACCACGCGGTCGTAGTGCCCGGCGATTTCCCGAATGCGCCCGGCCTGCCAGATGACAAGCTTCGCGCCCTGCTTCGGCCCGAGGTCGAGGCTGGCCAGGCAAGCATCGAGGCTCTCTGCGGATGAGGGCAGTGCGAGCTCGGCCATGCCGCAGAGGAGGATGTGATCGCAGGCGGCGGGCTCGAGCGGCCTGCCCCAGACGGCGGAGAGATAATTGTAAGCGACGCCAAGGCCGCCGCCAGCCCTGGCGGGAATACCCTTGCACACGTAGATGACGGCAGACTTCGCCACGGGAACCTTCTGTTAGAGCGCGGCCTTTGCCGGGAAGACCGGAGCTTGGGCCCCTGCTGCCTTTGCATCAAGCCATGCATTCGCGAAGTCGAGCGCTTCACCGATCACTTGGTGCATGTCCATGTAGCGGTAGGTTGCGAGGCGGCCCAGGAAGGAAACCCTGGCCTCGGCCTTGGCCAGCTCCGCATAGGAAGCGAGCAGCTCTTTGTCCGCAGCGAGGCGCTTCGGGTAATACGGGATGTCATCCGGGCCGGTCTCCTTGCTGTACTCAGTGAAGACCAGGGTGGACTCGTGCTTCTCCCAGGGCGTGAAGTGCTTGTGCTCGTGGATGCGGGTGTGCGGCACCTTGGGATCGGGATAGTTCATCACCGCCACGCCTTGGAAGTCGCCCTCGCTCTTCTGCTTGTCCCAGAAGACAGTACGGTAGGAGAGGCGGCCGAGGCGGTGGCCGAAGTACTCGTCCAGCGGGCCGGTGTAGAAGACGTGGTCATACTGCTCCGCCATCGCGTGCTCGTAGCGGGTATTGAGGCGGACCTCGATGTTCGGGTGGTCGAGGATCTTCGCAATCACCTCGGTGTAGCCCTCCGCGGGCATGCCCTGGTAGGGACTGTTGTAGTAGTTGTCGTCGTAGCTGAAGCGCACCGGCAGGCGGCTCAGGATCGCGGCGGGAAGCTCAGTCGGCTCGCAGCCCCATTGCTTCTTGGTGTAGCCGTGGAAGAAGGCCTCGTAGAGCTCGCGGCCGATGAACTTCATGGCCTGCTCCTCGAAGTTGGCGGGCTCGGCAATGCTGCTGTCCGCCTTCTCCTGGATGAGCTCGCGCGCCTCGGCGGGAGACAGCTTGGTGCCGAAGAACTGGTTGATGGTGTGGAGATTCACCGGCAGCGAGAACACGCCGCGGTCGATCGTCGCCTTCACGCGGTTCACGAAGGGCTTGAACTCGCCGAAGCGGTTCACGTAGTCCCAGACGTCCAGCCGGTCGGTGTGGAAGATGTGCGGGCCATAGCTGTGGACCATGATGCCGGTCTCCTGGTCGCGCTCGGTGTGGCAGTTGCCGGCGATGTGGTCGCGCGCATCGATGATGAGGCTTTTCACGCCCGCGAGATCGGCGAGCTGCCGGGCAAGCACGGCGCCGGAGAAGCCGGCGCCGACGATCAGGATACGCGGAGCAGAGGAGGGAGCGGAAGTCGGATCAGACATACGGATATCAACGGCGGAGGAAAGATTCTTGGAGCCAGGCGGCGGTGCGTTCGCCCCCGTGGCCGGTGGACCACTCTTCCGCGGAGCTGCGCGCTCCGGCGGAGAGGCGCTGGCAGAGCGCGGAATCGGCGAGCAGGCGCATCATGTGCTGGGCCAGCGTGGGAGCGTCGAGAGGCTTGAAGCGATAGCCGCTCACGCCGTCTTGCACCAGGGTCTGCGAGGCACCAGCGCCGGTGCTCACTAACAGCGGCAGGCCGCAGGATGCGGCCTCATGCACGACCACCGCATAGGTGTCCTCCTTGGTGGGGAGGACGAAGGCACCGGCCTTGTGGTATTCATCTAACAGATTGGCCCCGTCCTTGAAACCGGCCAACGAGAGCCAGGGACTGGCCTGGTCTCCGGCGGAAGCTTGCCATGAGCCGCTGCCGACGACGCGCACGGTGAAGCGATGCCCGGCGCTGTGAACGAGGCGCGCCGCTTCCATGAGCGTGTCGAGGCCCTTGCGCTCTTCCAGCACGCCGACGAAGAGGAAGCGGAAGGGCTCTTCCTTCGCGGTAGTCGAAAGCGGGTAGCGCGCGGTATCGATCGCGTGCGGCACAAGCAGCACCGGTGCCTCGCGTGCTGCCCGGGCGGTCTCGCCTTCCACCGTCCGCGCCATCACGCCATCGAAGAGATGCCCGATCACGCGGTGATAGATGAGGTGCGCGCGGGTGGCGGCGTAGGGCGGCGGATGGCTGCCAATGTCGGTGGAAAGGATGCAGGGCACGCCGCGGTGCCGCGCCCAAGCCGCGGCGCTCAGGCAGATCGGATTGCGCTCGTTGACGATGAGGATATCGGGACGGTGCTCGGCCAGGGCACTGCCGATCTTGGAGCTAAAGGGCAGGAAGACCTTGTCGCGGGAATTCGATCCGAGGATGCGCTGGATCCAGGCCGGGGCGAACTTGCCGTCCACAAACTGGAACAGCGGGTCATTCTCCTCGATGCCAAGCGAAGACCACGGGCGGTAGGTCGAACGGCTGCCGATCAGTACGATCAGCCGCGCGCCACGCTTCTTCAAGGCCGCATCAAGCGCGCGGTAGAAGTCGATGGCGTAAGGCTGCAACGACGCCGCGACGAGGGCGCAGGTGAAGCCACCGATGGAGGGAGCTGAGCTCAAGGCGTGTCAGGTAGCATCACTTCAACCACGATGCCGCGACGCTGTCGCTCGGCATGCGCCAGTCGCCGCGCGGCGAAAGCGCGACCGAGCCGACCTTCGGGCCGTCCGGCATCGCGTTGCGCTTGAACTGCTGGGAGAAGAAGCGGCGGATGAAGACGTCCAGCCACTTCGCGATCGTTTCCGATGAGTGCTCGCCAGCGAAGGCGATCTCCGCGAGGTAGCGGATCTTGTCCGGCGGGAAGCCAAGGCGCACGAACTGGAAGAGGAAGAAATCGTGCAGCGAGTACGGCCCGACAACTTCCTCGGTCTGTTGCAGGATCTTGCCATCCTTGTCCGGCGGCAGCAGCTCCGGGCTGATCGGCGTGTCCGCGATGTCATGCAGCACGGCAGCCTCGGGGCCGCGGAAGACTTCATCCGCACACCAGTCGACAAGGTGGCGCACGAGGGTCTTCGGAACGCCGGCATTCACATGATACATCGACATGTGATCGCCGTTGAACGTGCACCAGCCGAGCGCAAGCTCGGAGAGGTCGCCGGTGCCGAGCACGAAGCCACCCATCTGGTTGGCCACGTCCATCAGGATCTGCGTGCGCTCGCGGGCCTGCGAGTTCTCGAAAGTGATGTCGTGGAGTTCCGGCGGATGGCCGATGTCGCGGAAGTGAACTTGCACCGCCTCGCGGATCACGATCTCGCGCAGGGTCAGGCCGAGCATCTCCGCCAGCACCTTGCTGTTAGAATGGGTGCGGTCCGTGGTGCCCATGCCCGGCATGGTGATCGCCACGATCTGCTTGCGGTCCATGCCGATGAGATCGAAGGCGCGCACGGCCACCAGCGCGGCCAGCGTGGAGTCGAGCCCGCCGGAGAGACCGAGTACGATTCCCTTGCACTTGGTGTGGCGCAGGCGCTTGGCCAGGCCGGTGGTCTGAATGCGGAAGATCTCCTCGCAGTGCTCCGTGCGGCGCAGCGGATCTGCAGGGACGAAGGGCCGCGGGTCCACCTTGCGCAGCAGGCTGACGCCTTGCTCCCAAGGTTTGAGACTGATGGCGATGCGCCGGAAGGGCCGTGTGGTGCTCTCGCGGTAGCTGCTGTTGTTGAGGCGCTCGTGCTGGAGCTTACCGACGTCGATATCCGCCACCGCCATCTGCGCATCGAAGGACATGCGCGCGGTCTCGGCCATGAGCGAGCCATTCTCGCAAATCAGCGAGTGACCGGAATAGACGATGTCCGTCGTAGATTCGCCGGGGCCTGCCGCGCAGTAGGCATAGGCGGCCAAGCAGCGGGCCGATTGCTGGCGGACGAGATCGCGCCGATAGCCCACCTTGCCTAACAGCTCGTTGCTCGCTGAGAGATTCAGCAGGACATTCGCGCCCGCGATTGCCTGGGCGCTGCTGGGCGGGATGACCGCCCAGAGGTCCTCGCAGATCTCCACGCCGAAGACGCAGTCCGCCCAACCTTCCGCGGGGAAGAGCAGGTCCGCGCCGAAAGGAACGGTGCTGCCGAGGAAGGGAATCTCCACGCCATCCGGCAGGTCGAGCGCGGTGGCAAACCAACGGCGCTCGTAGAACTCGTTGTTGGTGGGCAGGTGGGTCTTGGCGACGATCCCGGCGAGCGCGCCATCGGAACCGATCACCGCCGCCACGTTGAAGAGCCGGTCCTTGTATCTAACAGGAAGGCCGACCACTGCGGCGATGCCCAACTTCCCACAGGCCTCCGCCACCTTGCCCACGGCCTGCTCGGCCTCATCTAACAGCCGCTGCTGGAAGAAGAGGTCCGCACAGGAATAGCTGGTGATTCCCAGCTCCGGGAAGACCGCGAGCTGGGCACCCGCTGCCGCGGCCTTTTCAAGAGCCGCGATCGTATGCCGCGTGTTGGCCTCGACCGCAGCGACCTCGACCTCCGGCACGCAGACGGCGAGCCGGAGAAAACCGTATTTGGAGAGAGCCATGGCGACGAAAAGTAGGAATCAGTTTGCCCAGAGAGCCTCAAGGACCGCCCCGGCCGAAGCATCGTCCAGGCAGCGGCCAAGCGGCACGTAGTTGATCTGCGGATGATCGCGCACGCTGGCATCAAGGCAACGCCAGCAATCCACGACCGTGACCGATTGCTTGGAGCCGAGGAAGTCTTCCGCCTTCAAAGCACGGAAAGGAGAATCAGGCGTGGTCACGACAACCAGCGCGGCATCCACCAGCGCGGCTTCGATCGATTCGGCGACGAGTGCCTTGTCACGGAAGGCGCTGCGCGCGCCGTCCGAAGCCAGCGGATCGTAGCCGATCACGCGCATGCCGGCGTCCGACATGGCGAGGGCCAGCGCGACGCCCTGCGACTCTTCCACCACGTGGGAGAGCGGCTTGTAGGAAAGGCCGAGCACGGCAGCGGTCTGGCCCTTCTGCAGCAGTGGCGCGATCTGCGAGGTGATGCGCGCGGCGATGGACTTGTTGTAGCTGTGGTTCGCCACCAGCAGCTTGCCATCCGCACCCACCTGCTCGCAGAGGAAGCCGAGGGCGACGTTATCACGCGGGAAGCAGGGACCGGCGAAGCCGAGGCCGCCGGTGAGATACTTGCGGCCCACGCGGGTATCAGAGCCGATCGCATCGCTGACCACATCCACGTCACCGCCGGGCACGCGCTCGCAGAGGTCCGCCAGCGTGTTCGCGAAGGAGATCTTCATGGTCACGTAGCTGTTCAGCGCGATCTTCGCGATCTCCGCGTTCTCGATGCTCATGCGGCGGACCACCGGTTCCTTCATGCAGATGCGGCGGTTCACTTCTTCCAGCATGGCACCGGAGCGCTCGTCGAACTCGCCGACGAGGTAGAAGTCCGGATTCAGGAAGTCGCGGATCACGCTGCCCAATGCGATGAATTCCGGGCTGTAGCAAAGCCCGAAGTCCTTGCCGCACTTCTTGCCGGAGGCTGCCTCCAGCACCGGCAGCAGGCCGTGGCGGGTGGCCCCGGGCAGCACCGTGCTGGTCAGCACGATCACGTGGTAGCTGTCCTTCTTCGCCAGCGCCTTGCCGAGTTGCTCGAAGGCATACTTGGCATATTGGAGCTCGAAGGCGCCGCGGCTGTCGCTCGGCGTGGGCACGATGACGAAGCTGATGTCGCTGCCGAGCACCGCTTCCTCATGGCTGGCGGTGGCGCGGACCTTGTCGCGGTGCGCGGAGATCATCTCTTCCAGGCCAGTCTCCTGGACCGGGGCGCGGCCTTCATTCACAGCGCGGATCGCGCTCTCCGAAATGTCCACGCCGATCACGTTAAAACCGCGATGCGCCATGCCTGCAAGCATGCTGGCACCCAGCTTGCCCAGACCGATAACCGATACATTCTGAGTCATAGTAAATATCAAATGGGGAGAGGAGATGTTAGGCCGAATGGATTTTGGAGTGCGGTGGCATGACACCGCTTTGACTTGAGGAATGGCGATGCCGCGGGAAACGGCCATGGATCCGCGGTGAGCGCGCTTTCCGGTGGGCACTTCGGCAACGCTGCGGGAAGCGGCCCCGAATTGGAAAGGTCCAAGCGACCCCGCAGTCAAAGCGGTGTCATGCCACCGCAGTCCATATTACGCAGTGGTTTCCTGGAGCAGCTCTGGCTTTTCGGCAAGCAGTCCCGCATAGCGCCGCCGCCAATTCCGGTCCCACTGCATGCGGGCCAGCTTCACCAGCGGCTTCTGGATCCAGCAGGGGTAGTCGTGAAGCTCGGCCTGCAGTGCCGCTTCATTCAGCAAGTGCCAGCGGGTCCAGAGGAAGTTCCGTGAGAGGCCCTGCTCGTCCAGCTTCCAATCGGTGTCCTCCAGCGTCATCATGATCGTCTCGACCAGGGCGCGGTTGCCGAAGGACTCGATGCCGCCCTGGCTGGCGTTCATGCTGGCAGGCACGCTCTTCTGCTCCACGCCCACCGTGTGGCGGTAGTCGTGGTTCTGATGGATCGCCATCACGCAGGCGCTGGCATCGATCAGCGGGTGGCCCAAGCGGCGCACCCGGTAGCAAAGCCAGTTGTCCCAATACCAACGCCCGAGCGCGAAGGGCGGGATGCTGCCGAACATCCCGCGCGGGTAGACGAAGTAGTCGATGCCGGAGAAGCCGTGGAGCACGCCATTCTTCAGCGCGTCCTCGCGGAGCTTCTCCGCCCAGTCCACCTGGGCGAAGTCGACCGGCACGGTCAGGTCATAGTCGGTGCGCCGCCCGCCCATCATGAAGCGCTCCAAGCTAACCCGCTTCACGGCCTCGATGAGGTCCGGGAAGAGGATGATGTCCGCATTCACATAGCACATCAGCGGATGGTGGGCGATTTCCTCGGCCAGCTTGAAGTAGCCGTTCATCCGCGGCGTACCGTACTCGTTCAGCTCCACGTCCGGGATGTGCCGGACCCCGAGCTCCGCCGCCACCTCCGCCGTGCCTTCCTCATTGCCGAAGATGAGGATCTCCACATCGGGGTGCAGACGCGTCCAACTGCGGATCGCGTTGCGCTGGATGATGCCGATGTGCCCGATGAAGGGCTTCGGCAGGGTGAACAAGGTGAACATGGCGACGCGGTTTGTTAGAGGCTCACTTCACTGGATGACCTTCTCGCCACGGGCGCGGCGCTCGTACTGGTCCTTGATCCAGGTGTAGGTTTTCTCCAGGCCATCGCGCAGCCGGATCTCCGGCTCCCAGCCGAGCTTCTCCAGGATCAGGGTGTTGTCGCTGTTGCGGCCCCGCACACCCTGCGGCGCGCTGAGGTTGTATTTCCGGTTCACCTTGATGCCGGCGATCTCCTCGATCATGTCGAGTGTCTGGTTGATCGAGACCAGCTCGCTGCGGCCCAGGTTGATGGGATCGGAGAAGTCCGAGGCCATCAGCTTGTCGAGACCGGTGACGCAGTCGTCGATATACATGAAGGAGCGGGTCTGCTCGCCATCGCCCCAGATCTCCAGGTCCAGGTTGCCGGTGGCCTGCGCGTGGATGATCTTGCGGCAAAGGGCTGCGGGTGCCTTCTCGCGGCCACCGTCCCAAGTACCATAGGGACCGTAGACATTGTGGAAGCGCACCACGCGCACGTTCGTGCCGTAGTCTTCCTCGAAGTGCTTGCACATGCGCTCGGAGAAGAGCTTCTCCCAGCCATAGCCGTCTTCCGGCATGGCAGGATACGCATCCTCTTCCTTCAGTGCGGTCACGCTGGTGTTGGTCTGCTTGCCGGCGGCATAGACGCAGGCGCTGGAGGAGTAGAGATACTTCTTCACGCCATGTTCCTTCGCGGCCATCAGCATGTGGGTGTTGATCAGCACGCTCAGCATGCAGAGCGCGCGGTTGTTCTCGATGAAGCCCATGCCACCCATGTTGCAGGCCAGGTTGTAAACGCTGTCGCAACCTTCGGTCACCTTGAAGCAGGCGTCCTTTTCTTCGAGGTTCACATTGTGGTTCTGCGCGCCCTCATGGTACTGGTACCACTTTTCGAAGGGCTTCACGTCCGCCACGACGACGTCGTGGCCGCGCTCAAGGAGGACCTTGGCCAGTTGGCCACCGATGAAACCGCCGCCGCCGGCGACGAGGATGCGTTGTTTGCTCATAGGGTTGGGGCTTGGGGGTATTGGGGGTAAAGTTCGCTTTTTTGGGTCATTTCATGATCCGCGGATATTCCCTGATCACGCGGGGTCCGGAAGATTTTCATTCCCGCGCCGCCATTTGGCGGAGGCGGGGCGGACGACCGCGGGATTCCCCGTGGCCACATGGAAGGCCGGAACATCGCAGCTGACCACGGCCCCGGCACCGACCACCGCGCCATCGCCGATGGTCACGCCCTTCAGGATGACGGAGCGGGCGCCGATGAAACAGCCGCGGCCGATCTCCACCGGGCGCGCGGTTTCCACGGGATTGAAGCCCCAGGTCCAGCCCTCGCCAGGCAGGTGGAAGTCATTGTCCACGATCAGGCAGTCCGCGCCGAGGATGGTGCCCTCCCCGATGCGGATGCTCTGCGCCGCGCAGATGCAGGGGCTGCTGCCGCCCACGTCCTTGCCCAGCTCGATCAGGGCACCGGGTGCGATCGCCCAGAAGGTAATGCGGCCGCTGCCGATCAGCGGATTCATGAGCTTGATGCCGAAAAGCTTCACGCCTTCCGAAAGGACCACGCGGGCCCCGCGCGCGATGCGGAAGTGCGGCCGGCCGATCAGCTGGACATCCCCCGCTACCTCGGCGCGGCAGAGCTTCGCCCAGGCCCGCCAGATGGGGGACTGCAGGCTGACCAGCTTCACCTTGAGTTCGCCGAGGCTCACTTGCTTACTTCGCGAGTTCGAGATAGAGATCGTGGAAGGCGCGGGCCGCGCGCTCCGGGCGGAAGTAGGCGCGGTCTTCTTCATGCTGCCCGGCGCCGAGCCGCTGGATCAGCGCGGGATCGTTCATCAGCTCATCCATCGCCTTGGCAAGCGTGGCAGAATCCAGCGGATCGATGTGCAGGCCGTTCACGCCCGGCCTGATGTAGTCGCGCAGGCCGCCGTGGCAGGAGGCGATCACCGGCAGGCCGATCACGCGCGCTTCCTTGACCACCGAGGGGCCGGTATCCGCTCGAGTGGGAACGACCAGCGCGGAGGCCCCCGCCATCTGCCGCTTGAGTTCATCCCACTTGAGATTGCCGAGCCACTCCACCTTCGGCAGGCCGCGCGCTTCCATCTCCTCGCGTAGCGGTCCTTCCCCGGCGAAGCGGATGGTCCATGTGCGGTCCGGCAGCAAGGCCAGTGCCTCGAAGAGCACGTCCACGCCCTTCCGCCAATCGATGGAGCCGCAGTGCAGGAGATAGGGCTGCTGCAGGTCCGGCTGCCACTTCACATCGTAGAAGGAAGGATGCACCCCCCACTCGATGGTCCGCGCATCGATCTGCGGCCAGTTCTCCAAGGCGATCTCGCGCGACCAGGGGGACTCGCAGGCGACCACGCTGGCGTGCGGAACCCAGCCGGCTTCGTAGTGCCATTGCTTGCGCCAGTACCAGTTGTCCGGCAGTGCGCCCAGCTTGCCATAGTGGGTCATGTTCCCTTGGATCGAGTAGACGGAGGGAATGTCCAGGCCGGGCAAGACGCTCGGGTAGTAGTGCTCGGAGCCCCACACGTGGATCACATCCGGATCGACCTTGCGGATCTGATTCTTCAACCGCAACCGTGCCGGCAGGTAGTTCAGCACGGTGTCGTAGGTCTTCTTGATGTGCGGCAGCGCGATGAAGCGCTGGCCGTGGTGGCGCTCGTCGATCTTCGCGGGCAGGTTCTGCTCAAGCGCGATCCAGGTGATATCGAGATCATCATAGGCAGCGAAGGCTTCGGCCAGCGGCGGCAACCAAGTGGCGCCCTGCCCTGCCCCGCGGCCCTGCGCCCCGGCGCGCAAGGCATCGACGGGCGAGTCTGCCAGGATGGCGATCTTCTTCCGGCCACTCATCTTATTTCTCGGCCGGGCATGCCGGGACTTCACCGGCGGCGACCGGTGCGGGGCGGCGGTGGCGCTTCATGCGCAGGAAGGGGCGCTCCACCAGATAATAGGAAGCGACCGCCGCGAGGAAGGCCGCCAGAATCCATGTCGGAAACGAATTCCACCATGCGGCCGAGGCACCGAAGGTCTCCGGCTTCGTGCAGAAGATCTGCTGCCACATGTAAAGCGAGTAGGACACAGTGCCGATGAAGGCGATGGCGGACCAATCCAGCCAAGCGAGGACCCGGCTGCGGCCCGCCTGGATGGAAAGCGCCAGCAGCAGGGCCAAGGCGAAATTCTGCAGCGTGGGAAACGCGAAGCTGGCGGCAAAGAGCACGCCGTGGAGCTTCAGGGAGAGCCAGAGCGGCGCGGCAACCACCAGGGTCGCAGTGGATAGAAGCAGGAGTGTTTTGCCGGTGAGCCATGCGCTCACCTTGTCACCCCAGTGCCAGAGAAGCACCGCCAGCGCGCAACCGGTGGCGAGGGCATCCGCATTGATGAAAAAGGAACCTTGGGCGAGCAGGCCCAGGATGCCCTTGAAGGAACCAATCGCCCACAGCACCGGGCAGACCAGCATCGGCACCGCCAGCCACGCCAAGGCACGGCGCGGCGTGGCGAGCGGTTGAAGCGCCTTGAACGCGAAGGGCCAAAGGAGATAGAACTGCTGCTCAACCCCCAGGCTCCACAGGTGCCCGGTGGTCCAGTCCTGGCCGAAGTAGTTCTTGGTAAAGGTCAGGTTGCCAATCCACTCCTGTGCGGACAGCCGGTACGGCGTCCATAGTTGCAGCAGGAAGACCACCGCGAGGAAGGCATAGTAGACGGGCAGGATGCGCAGGCAGCGGCGCTTGAAGAAGGCCCCGACTTCCAGGTGTCCGGTCCCCGCCACTTCACGGAGCATGAGCACCGTGATCAGGAAGCCGCTGATGACGAAAAAGAAGCGGACGCCGAGGCCGCCGAAGCCGGTGATGGGAATCCCAGGGCCGCCGGGAGTCCACTTCGAGTGATGCAGCAGGACCAGCGCAATGCACACCGCGCGCCAGCCGTTCAGCGCCGGGATCTTCCCTCCAAACAAGGAAGGAAAGCTCCGCGCCGGTGTGTCGGATTCTGGCCGCGCCTCCTGCATTCAGATCAGACTACTGGAGCTGGAAGAGATGGAAGTAGCTCGGGTCCAGGCCGTAGGCTTGGAGCACCGGGTCATCGAACTTCGGCACCATCTTCACCAGGCGGTAGCCGTGCTTCTCGATCTCACCCTTGAAGCCGCGGCCGTCTTCCACGCCGAGGTGGCGGCCGGCATCGTGCTTGGCATTCGGGCAGACCAGCAGCCAGGGTACACGGTTGGTGGCAAGCAGCTTGGCCCACCAGTTGATCGCCTCCAGGCTGCACTCGGAGAAGCTGTGGATATTCACCGCCAGGTCCACCGGCGTGGCCGCGAGCGTGCGCTCGATCTCATCGAGCGGCACGACCTGCGCCTTGTCCGTGACACCGCGGTGGCCGAGGTAGTGCTCACAAATGAAGGTCGATTCCGGCACCGCATCCGTGCACAGGTGCTTCCCGAGCATCGGCATGGCCTGCACCATGCGGTGCGCCAGGCGCCCGTAGCCCGCGCCGATATCGAGCACATTGAAGCCCGGCTTCTTCGAAAGGCCGAGTTCGCGCTCGATGAAGTTGATCTCCAGGATTGAGTCTAACAAATCCCGCGAGACCTTGCGTCCCGCCACATCGAAGCGGCGCACCGCGAAGGCCGCATCATCCTCCATGCGGTCGAGCAGGCCGAGTTCATCGTGCGAGCGCAGGTAGTGATAGGCCAGGGCATGAGCGATCAGGCCATACTGCAGGCCGCCGGACTGCCAGACATAGATATCCGCGCCGCGGAAGCCGCGCAGCTCCTCCGCCGTCACCCGGCCCGGGCTCCACACCAGCGGTGTGGTGGCCTGCTTGTCGAACTCGGCATAGCGCTTCCGCAGCTCCGCCAGACGCGGGTTGTCCGGATGGAGGCGGCTGTCCTTCGTTTCAGGCCCGTCGGTGACGACGCTGCCTGTGCCGAGTTCCGGCTGCCTTTGCCAATCGTACAAGGCGGCGCTGGGCATCAGGTGATGCCCGTGGCCGGGAAAAAACCGGTAGAGAAAGTCCCAGATGGCCTGCTTCATGGATCAGTTGTCGAGAAGACCGATGCGCCGGAGCCCCGCCAGGAAGCGGGCTTCGAATTGTTCCAGCGAGAGGTAGTTGTGAAGATCGCCCACGTCCGGCCTGCCCTTTTTCAGCAGGCGCTCGTGGCAGCGCAGGATGGCATCGGCCGCGGCCTGCGCATCGCGGATCGGCACGATCTCACCGTTCACGCCCGGCTGGATGCAATCCGCGGAGCCGGTGTTAAACGTGAGCACCGCAGGCAGTCCACAGGCGAGCGCCTCCGCCGCCGTGCGCGCAAAGCCTTCCTCCAGCGACAGCAGCGCGAAGACGTGGCAGCCACGCAAGTGCTCCGCGAGTTCTGCATGCGGCTTCGGCGGAGCCCACTCGATCGGCACGTCGGAGAACTTCGGGATGATGTCCTTCATGCTGCTCTCCACCAGGTCGGTGAGCACCAGCACGGCATCGTGGCTCCGGCGCAGGATCCGCACCGCCTCCAGAAGATAGGGGAAACCCTTCCGCAGCGAGACACTGCCGCTGCACACCACGCGGATGGGCGTGGCCGGCGGGATGTCTCCGGCCTTCGGGCGGAAGAGATCGAGATTGATGGCGAAGGGCGCGTGAATGATCTGCTCCTGGGTGAAGCCGCGCTCCAGGAAGGACTGGGCGACGTACTTGCTGGGAGCCAGCACGTAGTCCGCGTGCTTCACCGTCTCGCGGCCCTGGCGGTTCCAGTTCGGCGGGTACGGCGGGCGTCGTACTTTCCAGCGGCGGTGCTCTTCCTTCACCGTGTTCCAGAAATTCTCCGGATGGGAATTCCCGGCTTCCACGAAGGTCTTGCCACCATTCGCCCGCGCCTTCTTGAAGCAGTGGTTCGCGTAGCCGTAGCTGGACAGCACATGCATGCCCGGCTTCACGTCAATGCTCACCCAGCGGTCGAAGAGCGGATGAATCGCGGCACGCAGCCACTCCGCGGTGTAGCCCGGCAGCGTGCGCCGGGTCGCATTGATGAAGAGGCCGAAGAGCGGGTTCAGGTAGGTCAGCTCGCCGGGGATGCCCTTGCTGCCGCGGCGGTTCCCGGTGAAGTAGCCGTAGAGCGAATCAATCTTCGCCAGGACCTTGGCGTAGTCCTCGTAGTAGTTCACGCGCTCCGGGGCGGCGACGATGAACTGGCCCTTGGTCCCGCGCACGGCACCGGCCGCTGATGAAGTGTCGGCCGTCATCGTCAGGCGAGAAGTTCCAGGTAAAGGCTGCGGTGGGCCTCGATCATCTGCGGACGAGTCATCCCCTTGCCCAAGATAGCAGCGCGGCCACGGGCGCTCATTTCACCGCGCAAGTCAGGCTCCGCGATCAAACGCGTGAGCGCCGAGGAAAGGGCGGCAAGATCCTTCGGCGGCACGAGCAGACCAGTCGCGCCTTCATCAATCACTTCGGGAATACCACCCACCCGGCTGCCGATGGCGGGACAGCCGAGGAAGATCGCTTCCTGCAAGGCGAGACCCAAGGCTTCTTCCAGGGAAGGCTGCACGAAAATGGAAGCCCGCGCCATCAGCTCCGCAGGACGCGGATGGGCACCGAGCAGCTTCACGCGCGAGCCCTGCGGATGATTCGCGAGGAGTGACTCGATCTCCTGCCAGCAGCCATCGCCGCCATCATGGCCGGCGATCTCCAAGGTCCATTCCTGTGCGCTCGATGCGATCTCAAGGAAGGCACGCACCAGCAGGTCCTGGCCCTTGCGATAGGCCACATGACCCACAGCCAGCACCAGTGGCTCGCGCTCCACTTGGGGAGCCGCGTTTTCCTCCAGGCGGGAATGATAGATGCGGCGGCGTGCCTTGTTAGATGGATACCGGGCGTCGAGGTAGTCGCGGTCGTGCTGGGACACCGCGATCTCCGCATGCGTCGCGCCGGTCTGGCGGATCTTTCCGGCCCGGCCCGCGGGAGCCAGGGCATTCGCCAGCCACGGCCCGCGGCCGGTTCCCGCGAAGGCGCGCTGCGGAGGATCGGTGAGATGATTCGTCCACACCGTCTTGATCCCCGCCCGCGAGCAATATTCGGGAAGCGAAGGCCCCGGAAAGCGATTGCCGTAGCCGAAGGTGCCGCCGCAATGGAAGTGCGCCAGCGCCACTCCCTGCAGCCGCTCCGCGAAGGCGCGCGCCTGCTTGAAGTAAGACGGCGAAGGCGGCAGCGACATGAGTTGAAAGGAGAGGTGGTCCGCTAGCTTCGGGCCGAGCTTTCCGGAGAGCACGCCTTCACTCGGCTCGGGGCTCACCAGCAGGATGGAAAAATCCGATGAAAGCGCACTGATCAATTCTCCCGCCAGCACGCTGACCCCGCCGCGGTCGGCAATGGGATACTCAAGGCACAGGGCGATCTTCTGCTGTCCGCCGCTGCTCATGCTTCCACCCGCTTGCCACCCATGAAGATGCTGTGGAATTTCCAGAACCAGAGGATGCCGAGGCTGGCCAAGCCGGCACCGAGGAGGCACTCCATGCCACTGAGCTGCCAGATATCGGGCGGGGTCGTCTGCGTGTTCAGGGCGAAGTAAGCACCCACCAGGGCGAGCAGCGTGAGCCCATAAGTGCGACCCACCGCGGCCAGCATCATCCGGCGCGAAACGCCGAGCTCAAGCGGTGCCCTCGACAAAAGATAGGGAATGGAAATGCAGACCGGCCCGATCAGCGCGCCCAGCATCAGGCCCGTGGCGCCATACCATTTCGTGAGCAGGATCCCGGCACCCATCTGCACCACGGCATCGGCGATTCCCACGGCACTCCGGTCCCGGACCTTGCCCGACATCGGGAAGACGAATTCCGTGAAGTAGATGAAGATCTGCGCCACCAGCACCGCGGCGGTGAAGAGGTCGAAGGTCAGACCCACATGCTTGGCCGGCCCGTGGCCATACGCGGTGGAGAAGGCGCGGTTGAAGATGAGGATGCCGAGCGCCCCGATCATCCCGACGGGCAGCAGCCAGGCCATCAACTTCTTCCACTCCTCCCAGACCGCCTGTCTCTCACCGCTCACGAAGAGCTGCATCCAGCGCGGGCTGAAGGCATCAAAGGCGCACTTCATGATCTGGAGGATCACCGTGAAGGATTTGTAGCTCACTACGAACGCGGCCACCGCCCCGAGACCGACCACCTTGCTGATGATGATCGCCTGCGAGGTGAAGGCGATCTGGCCAGCCATGGCCAGGAGGAAGACCCCGCTGCTGTATTTGAAGAGGACCCGCAGTTTCTCGAAATCAAAATTACGGAAGTCCATGCGCGGCCGGATGCCACCGCGGCGGGCCATGAACTGCATGCCCAGCGAGTTGAAACCCACCGAGAGGATGGTGGCGATGAGATAGGCGCTCGTCCGGAAGCCCGCGTAGAGCAGGGCGGCAAATGCCACGAGGTTGATCCAGGAAGTCAGGATCGTGACCCAGTGCATGACATACCAGCGGTCCTGGCAGTAGATGATGCCGGTGTAGGCCCGGTACGGAAGCTGGATGGCATTGACCAGGATCATCCCGATCCACAGGCCCTTGGCCGCCGGCACCAGCTCCGGCGGAAGATCGCTAAAGGAGCCGATGATCTGGTTGCAGGCACAGAGGCCGATCCCTGCCACCAGCAGGCCTTGGCCGACGAGCACCACCAAGATGACGGTCCACCATGAGTTGAGTTCCTTCTGGTTCCCCTCCCGCATCGGCCCCACCAGCATGCGGCTGGCCGAGCGGGAAACCCCGAAGTCCAGCAGCAGCAGGTAGCCGAGGGTCTGGCCCACCACATTCCACAGGCCGAATTCCTTGTCGCTGAGGAATTTCAGCGCCAGCGGCACCGAGAATAAGCCGACGAAAACGGCGCTAACCATCGCCGCATAGCCGGCAACCGCAGTGAGCGCCGTGGGCGAGCTCTTCATGCGTGCGAGTAGCCCGGTCATGATAAAGGAGGCTTCGCAGGGGAAGCCGGTGAATCGCCCGGCACGCGGGCAATTTCGTAAGATCGAACCGATCGCCTGCGCTCAGGCAAGACCCCGTTCAAGCGGAAGCCCCGAGCCGCGGGCGGCCTGCCGGAAGGGTTTCCACCGGGGCAGCCGCCATCACTGGAGCCTTCACCTCGGCCAAGCGCAGCTTGTCCAGCCACTTCAGCAGTCCGGCGGTCATGATGAACTGCGGGAACTCCACGCGGTAGGAACCGAAGACGAGAAGCGCCCAGAAGGGATAGATCACCACCGGAATGCAGATGAAAGCCACGTAGGGGAAAAGCGGGCTGTACCGGTAGTGCTTGATGAGCTGCATGCCCCTCCTGAAGCAAACGCCCATCACCAGGATCGCCGAGAGCAAACCGACCACGCCAGTGAAGCGGATCGTCTCCACGTGGAAGCCGTGATAGCTTCCTTGGGCCAGCATCTGGTCCTGGGAGTTGCTCATTTCCTCACTGTAGCCTTGGGCGGCATCCAGGCGGGCCTTCATTTCCACGGCACTGAAACCGAAGCCGTCACCCAGGACCTTGTCCTTGATGTAACGGTCCGTGCTCAGCGCGAGCTTCCACATTTCCACGCGCCACTCGGTGCTGTTCTCCGCGTCGGCACGGGCCGCTGCCGAAACTTCCACCGGCAGCACCGAGAGCACCCGCTGCACGCCGAAGGGCAGGGACCGCAGTTTCCCGCTCATCACCACCGCCAGCATCATCATGCCGGCCACCAGGCTGACCACCACCGCGTCGATCGGCTTGCGGCGGATCAGCGCGGAGACGACGAAGACCACCGCCAGATAGCCGACACCGCTTCGGAAGCCGCTCAAGAGCACCATCCCGCAGCCTGTGATCACGATGGCAAGGAGCCATGGCTTCAGGGGATTGAGGCACTGCAGCGGCCGCACCAGGCAGAAGCAGGGCAGCACCATCGCCTGGCCCAGCACGAAGAAGCCACCACCACCGCGGAAGGTATCAAGGGCGAAGCCTGCAGTCCCGCTCGTGGCGGTGTCGAAGTTCACGTTCGAGTAAACCGGCAGCACCAAGGCCGCGAAGGAGGCCGACCAGTCGGAAATGGTCGAAATGAGCCCGTCACCGATTGAGACGACGATCATCAATATCGCCACCCAGCGGACCGTGCTCTCGCGCGGCTTCACTGCGGCGATACAGAAGTAACCCACAAAGGCACAGATGAAGAGGAAGTACGCTTTACCCCCTGCCGTCTCGCCCCCCATGATCAGCAGACCGGTGGGATTCCGGGCATAAGCCTGCGCGATAATTATTGCATGGATGAGGATCGTCACATCGATCCAATCCAGCTTCACCGAAAAGTCCGGACGCCGCATGGCGAAGCGGATGATGAACATGGACGCCGTGATGGCCGTGGCGAAGGCCCAGGCGGGCGGGGAACCGGGAAGCGCGTTGATCGTGCCGTCCAAGGAGAGGGCGGCAGGGAGCAACAGCCAGACGTTCCGGCCCATCGCCAGAATCATGGCCAAGCCCATGAAGCCGGTCACCCAGGCGATCGCTTCCTTTTGGGCCGTCGCTGCCGCTACCCCGAGGTACACCGCGAACAGCGATGCCAGCACGATGATGAACAGGGCCTTAATCTGACTGGACTCCATGGCGTGCAAGATGCCGACGTTGCGGCAGCGCGGACTTTCACCCTCCGGGAAGGGTAATAGAAGCGTAAAATTAGCGGCAGAATCGCGGCAAGCTGCCGCCCTTGGTCACCAGCGGCAGCGGCGGGTGAGCCTGCGGAGGGAAATGGGACGAAGAGGTTGCCATGTGGCTCCGGTTCGCGTTGGCAAAGCAAATAGCCTCCCTGAACCCGATTGTTCAATTAAAAATGAACAAATCGCTCCCAGCCTCCAGCCCTTCCCTATCCCCCGAGCCGGCGGCGGAATTCCCGGGCCAGGAAGAGAGCCTTCCCGAGACCCCGGTTCCGCGCCCGGAAGGCCGCCACCCGCTCCGCCAGCCCGGCGGATGTGGCGGTTTCCGCTTCGAAACGGGCCTTCGCCCAGCGGTAGAGCTCCATGTCGACGGTGTTCCGCTCTTGGATCGCCTGGAGGGTCTCCGGGTCCGGCTTCAGGGCAGAGGCCGGATAGCGCCCGACCTTGCGGCGGAGGTAGTAGGGCGAGCTCCAGCCCAAACGCTCCGCTACCAGCAGCAGGCCCTCGTCGAAGCGCTCGTTGAGCAACACGCCCTCGAAGTGGGCTTCGATATTCGCCTTCGCCTGCTCCAGCTCCGCCGGACCGATGTGCGGCTGCTCGACATCCTCCAGCCCGGCAAGCATGCGGGTCATGCCATTCGAGAGTTCCCCTGCCAGACCACTGCGGACATACCCCGCCAGATCCAGCTTATCGCGGTGGATGGCCGCATGGAGGTAGTGCCCGGGGAAACCGGCGGCGTAGTGGTAGTGCGAGATGAGCCGCCCGACCGGCTCGCGAAGGCAGGTGAGGTAGCGGACGCCGGGCTGATAGCGGTGCAGGCCCACGCTGTGGTGACCCATGATCACCTGCGGCGGCTGATCGCCCTTCCAAGAGGCCAGGGTCTCGGCCTTCGGCCCGTCCGAGTCGTGGCGGATCAGGGTGTCCCGGCGGCGGTACTGGTGGGAGATGACCTTGTGCAGGGTCGTGCCCGCGGTTTTCGGGATGTGGACGAAGACCAGCATGGGCGAGAGAAGGTCAGGCCTCGCGGCGGAGTTCCCACTTGTCGTGGCGGTGGCTGATCGTGAGGCCGTTTTCCTGGGCGAAGCGCTGGACGGCGAGGCGCACGCCGTCCCAGCCCCAGTCATCGCCGAAGAGGACACCGCCGACGCGGACGAGGTCCCAGTAGGAAAGGAGGTCCTGATAGACGTCTTCCTCCTCGTGGCTGCCATCGATGTAGATGAGATCCGCCTTCACGTCCTTGAGGGCGAACCACTGCGCGGCAGTCACCGAGGGCACGGGGAAAGGCGTGATCATCTCCTGTCGCCCGGCGCGGCAAACATTCGCGAGGAACTGGTAGTAGAGCGTGGGGTAGCCGTGCTTCAGACCGAGCGAGCCGAAGCGCTCCGGATCGCTCTGGTCGGTCCACATCTCCAACGCGCCGAGCCAGGTGTCCACGCAGATGATCTCGACCCCTTGGCCTAGGCGCGAGGCGTGGTCGGCCAGGGTCAACGCGGAGCCACCCTTCCAGGTGCCCACCTCGATGATGCGCCGCGGTTTGATGGCGGCGACCAATTCGCCGAAGGCCGCCGAGTCCGAACCCCAGCCGGAGGCATCCGCCGGATGCGCCTGCCAATCGAAGCCCTGATAGGGATCGACCTTGTGGAGCAGCGGGCGGACCTGGCCGGTGAAATCACCGCCCGGGCCGCTCCCCTTCGACGCACTGCGCAGCCGCCGCAGGCTGAAGCCGCAGCGGTACGCGATGCCCTTGATCCAGCTTTGCGCGTGGCGTGACAGGGACATGAGTGAGATGAAGCGGCGCGCGGCCGCCGCTTTAGATGATCATGCCGGCGGCCACCGTCTCGTTCGAGCCCGGGTCCACCAGGATGAAGGAGCCGGTCTGCCGGTTCCGGCGATACGAGTCGTGGATCACCGGCTGCGCAGTGCGCAGGGTGATACGGCCGATGTCGTTCATCGAGAAAGTTTCCGCACCCTCGACCTTGTGCAGGGTATTGATGTCCACGAGGTACTTCACCTCGCTGACGATCGCCTGCATCTCGCGCGAGGTGTGGCGCAGGATCAGCTTGGCGCGGGAAGTCATCGGCTTGTTCGAGAACCAGCAGATCATCGCTTCCAGATCCTGGGAGGTCTTGGGCGGGTTGTTCTTTTTGACGATCATGTCGCCGCGCGAGATGTCGATCTCGTCGGTGAGGGTGAGCGTCACGCTCTGCGGGGCGAAGGCCTCGTCGAGGTTGCCGTCGGGCGTGTGGATGGTCTTGATCCGGCTGGTGAAGCCGGAGGGCAGCACGGAGATCTCATCGCCCGGCTTGAAGACGCCGCCGGCCACGCGGCCGGCATAGCCGCGGAAGTCGTGCCACTCATCGCTCTGCGGGCGGATGACCCACTGCACGGGGAAGCGCGCATCCACGTGGTTCTCTTCGCCACCGACATAGACGTGCTCCAAGTGATAGAGCAGCGAGGGGCCCTGGAACCAAGGCATGTTCGTGGACTTGTCGACGACGTTGTCGCCGTTCAGCGCCGAGATCGGGATCGGCGTGATATCCACGATGTTGTCGAGGCGCGAGGCAAAGGCCTCGTAGTCCTTCACGATCTGCTCGTAGACCTCCTGCGAGTAGTCGACAAGGTCCATCTTGTTGACGGCCACGACAACGTGCTGGATGCGCAGCAGGTTCGCGATGAAGCTGTGGCGCTTGGTCTGCTCGATCACGCCCTTACGCGCATCCACCAGGATGATCGCGAGGTTCGCCGTGGAGGCACCGGTCACCATGTTCCGCGTGTACTGGATGTGACCCGGGGTGTCCGCGATGATGAACTTCCGCCGTGGCGTGGCGAAGTAGCGGTAGGCCACGTCGATGGTGATGCCCTGCTCGCGCTCGGCCTTCAGCCCGTCTGTTAGAAGGGCGAGGTCGACATGGCCGTCACCGCGGCGCTTGGAAGTTTCCTCGATGGCTTCGAGTTGGTCTTCGAAGATCGACTTGGAATCGTAGAGAAGACGCCCGATCAAAGTAGACTTGCCGTCATCAACAGAGCCGGCGGTGGTAAAGCGAAGAAGGTCCATTGGGAAAAATTATTGTTAGATCAACGCTCGATGAGCTTGAGGACTTCAGCCCACTCGGCGGCTAAGGAGAGCTCAGCAGCGGAAGAGCGGATGAAGCCCATGTCGACTTCCTGTTGGAGGAGCACGCCCGCGATGTCGCGGAGATGCTTGGGCTGCTTGCCCTCTTGGAAGAATTCGAGCTTCATCAAGACGATGTATTCAGGAGGTGCGACCCAGACTGCCCCCGAGCCGGTCTCAATCCGCCTGCGGTTTCTGAGAGCCCAGGGAAGTTGAGGATGCGAGCGGGACGGGTAGATATCGGCTTTGAAGCCGGTGGAATGGTGGATGATGTTGAAGTGGCCGCGAATATCCCGGCGGCACTCGATCTGCATCACTTCAAGGGGCGGCAAGTAGTAATCTTCCTGTGGGTAAAGGCTTGGGAATAGGGCGAGCTTTGCGGGATTGGGGAAGACGGCGAGGTCGATATCGAGTGTAGCCCTTGGCTCACCATAGATGGACGTGGCGACAGAGCCCGAAATCATGTATTCGACTGCGGCCGTCTCAAGCGGGCGCACGAACAAATCAATGAGATCAGGTTCCTGCATGGAGCCAAACGCGTGCGAGTTCCCGGTTGATCTGATCTTCGTTCCAAGAGGGATTTGCAGTCTTGATGCCTGAGCGCTTTAGATTGCGGGTAAAGCGGACGGCATTGCTCAGCAATTCGTACTTCCGCCCCGGTGACATTGCTTTCCACGCGGCTGTCTGCGCCGGAACCGGAAGTTCGGCGGGATCAAGCAAAGCACTGGAAGCGGACTCCGACATTAGAAGTATCCTTCCTTCTTCCGGTCTTCCATCGCCGTCTCGGAGCGCTTGTCATCCGCACGATTACCACGCTCGGTCTGGCGGGCGGCGGCGACTTCCTCGATGATTTGCTCCATGGTGTCCGCAGTGGATTCGATGGCCCCGGTGATGGTGGCATCGCCCATGGTCCGGAAGCGGATGGTCTTGCTTTCCACGGTCTCGCCCTCGCGCGGCTGCACGAATTCGGAGACCGCGAGAATGGTGCCATTGCGGGTCACCGTGTCGCGGGTGTGGGCGTAGTAAAGGCTGGGCAGGACGATACCCTCGCGCTGCATGTACATCCAGATGTCCATCTCCGTGAAGTTGGACAGCGGGAAGACCCGGAAGTGCTCGCCCGGGTGCTTGCGGCCATTGAAGAGGTTCCAGAGCTCGGGGCGTTGGTTCTTCGGGTCCCACTGGCCGAAGTCATCGCGGTGGGAAAAGAAGCGCTCCTTGGCGCGGGCCTTCTCTTCATCGCGCCGGCCACCGCCGAGCAAGGCGTCGAACTGATACTCCGCGATCGTGTCGAGCAGTGTGGTCGTCTGGGCGCGGTTGCGCGAGGCGTTCGGCCCCTTCTCCTCGACCACCCGGCCCTCATCGATCGACTTCTGGACCGAGCCGACGATCAGGCGCGCACCGATCTTCTCCGCGAAGTCATCGCGGTAGGTGATGGTCTCCGGGAAATTGTGCCCCGTATCGACGTGCACCAGCGGGAAGGGCATGCGCGCGGGGTGGAAGGCCTTGCGGGCGATCCACGCCATCACGATGGAATCCTTGCCGCCGGAGAAGAGCAGGCCGGGGTTCTGGAACTGGGCCGCCGTCTCGCGGAGGACGAAAATCGCCTCAGCTTCAAGCTGTTCAAGGTGGGAGAGCTGGTAATTCGGCACGGGATCGATCTTGGGTCGGAAAATCGTGGCCGCCGCAATGGCGGCTGAGGGCCGGGAGGAAAAGCCCGGCACCGGGAGGCGGGCAAGGAATAATTACTTAATTTAGCAACTTGGTAATCATTCAGCCGCTTGGCGGGAGAAGTCGTGGTCCAAGGCGCGCTCGAAGCTGACCAATTCGCGGAGCAAGGCGTTGTAGCGGGGGTAGGGATCCCTCTCATCTTCTTGGCCGAGCAATTCGTAAAGGTCGTGCTCCGCGGTAAGGTCGAAGCCCTCCTTGGCCGGCATCCAGCCTGCCTTCACCAGACGCGGGGAAGCGATCCTCACCAAGCAGGCATCGATACTCTTGCGACCCGCGGCATGGTCGGCAAGGCCGCGTTCGACGCGCTCGCCGCAGGGATAATGCTTCAGCGAAGGATGGGGAGACACGCTCATAGGGAGTTACCAGCTTGCTGATGGAACTGTAGCACGGCAGCACGCAAGCCCGGCGCGTCAACCCCGGGATAGCGAATCAGCTCTCCCTCGATTCTCCCAAAAAGTTCGATGAGCTTCGAGGAATTCACCAGCCCGCTGCGTTTCATGGACAGTACGTCAGCCCGGTCCCGTTCATGCGCCCGCTCCAATTTCGAGAGCGCCTGACCGTAGGGATCGTAGTGGTAAAAATCGATGCTGCCGTGGCGAGCGATGAAGATGCTTCTCTCGCGCCAACCGGGAAGCGCGGGCACGAACTGGTCGGGGCACGCCAGTTCCACGTTGATTGCCAATCCGTCCTTCAATTTCGCCAGCGCCTCGAACCACCCCTGCGGTTCGGGATCGGCCTTCAGATCCACATCAATGGTGGTAGGCCGCCACCCGTGCATGAGGGCGGTAGCACCACCCGTGAGGTAGATCCGTCCCTCCCCCCGCACGCTCTTGCCGAGCGCCACCATGAAGGCCTCCAGCTTGGCCAGATCGACGGGCGGACGCATGTGGCGTGGAGATTATACCGCTGCAGCCCTGCCTCGGAGATACTCCAGCACGTCGGACACCGCATCCCCAACGCTCAAGCGCTCGGTATCCAGGACCAGATCGGCATTCTGCGGCTCCTCGAAGCCGCTGTCCCGACCGGTGAAATTCGCCACTTCGCCCTTCGCCGCCTTGGCGTAGAGGCCTTTCACATCGCGGGCCTCGCAGGCGGCGAAGCTGGCCTTCACGTGGACCAAGGTGAAATCCTCGCCCAAGATGCCGCGCGCCAAATCCCGGTGCATGCCGCGCGGGGTGATCAGCGAGCAGATGACGATCACGCCGTTCTGGGCCAGCACCTTGGCCATCTCCGCGGTGCGCCGGATGTTCTCCAGGCGGTCGTCATCGCTGAAGCCGAGATTGGCATTCAGGCCAGTCCGCAGGTTGTCGCCATCCAGGCGGACGGTGAAGCGGCCTTGCTGGTGCAGCACCCGCTCGACTCCCGCGGCGATGGTCGATTTCCCCGAGCCGGACAGCCCGCAGAACCAAAGGACAATCCCCTCCTGGCCGAGCAGGTGTTCCTTCTCGGAGCGGGGCAGGGTGGCGTGCGGGTGGATGTTCGACATGGGTTGGTCTTGGGAGACTAGCAGCGGTGGGCTCGCTCGTCAGGGAGATTCGATCAAGATGCCGGGATCAAGCCCCACAAAGTCGGACTGATTGAAAGTAACCAATCTCAAGCAGCCTGCCTTCCGGGCGGCGGTGAGGTGAAGAAAGTCGTGGACTCGGCCCCCCTCGCACACCCTTCGATCTGGCCAGGGAAAGAGCGGCTAGGGTTTCCTCCGCGGACAACTCGACAAACCGAATGCTCGCGGCTGCCTCGATCAGAAATCGGGACACCTCCCCCGGATCGATTCTAAAACCAAGCCGCCCGCCTGTGAGAGTTGAGAAGGTTTCCGCGAGAACGTGCGCACGGCAAAAAGGTCGAGTGGCTTGAAGTAGGTCCGTGAGAACAGGGTCGGTGGCACATTCCACCAATACCGAACTTTCCCAGAAAGGTGTCATCGCGAATCTCGCTCTTCCCGAATCGCCCGGCGGATCGTCTCACGGTCCACTTTGCGGTCTACAACAAGGTGGCCGTTGCGTCGGACCATCGGAACAAGAGGAACGTCTTCCGACTCTCCGATCCGGCGGAAAACCACGCGGTCCGCCGTGACCTCTTCCTCTACGAAAACATCTCCTGGCGAATAGCAGTCGGGAAAGACCGCACGCCGCTGGGAATCCAGTTTTCGCACTTCGCTCACGTTGGGAGTCTCCCATGAATTGGGGCCCGGGTCAAGGCAGCTACCCCCGCATCCGGTCCCGCAGGCTATACCACAGGAAGAGCGAGTTGTAGGTGAAGTAGCGCTTGAAGAGCCGCCGCGGCTCCGCGGCGATACGGTAGGCCCACTCCAGGCCGAAGCGCTGCAGGATCGCCGGGGCCTGGGAGACTTCTCCCGCGTGGAAGGCGAAGGCGGCACCGATGCCAAAGTAGATGCCAGGCGGCAGGCGGTCCTTGTGCTTGGCGATCCAGTGCTCCTGCTTCGGGCAGCCGAGGCCCACCCAGATCAGGTTCGCGCCGGACTCGCGGATTCGCGTGCAGATCCGCTCGAACTCATCCGCCGGCCATTCGCCGAAGGGTGGTGAGTGTGTCCCCGCGATCGCGAGGCCCGGGAAGTCTCTCGCGAAGACTGCCTCCAGCTTGGCGAGCGTGGACTCCTTGCCGCCGAGCAGGAAGTGCCGGAACTCCGGTCGGCCGGCGCTCGCCTTCAGCGTTTCCAGCATCAAGGTCGGGCCATAGACGCGGTCCTTCAGGCGCTCCTCCGCGGGCAGCGCTACATTGAGCGACCAGACGAGCGGCATGCCATCCGGCACGATCAAGTCGAAGCGCCGCATCGCATCGCCGAAGGAAGCGTCAGAACGTGCAAGCGCCGCCACATGGGTATTCGCGGCCTCCACGGCGAGCGGCACGGCAGTGACGCCTGCGCGATCAAGAATCCACTCCACCGCTCCGGCATAGGTGGTGCAGGCAAGCGGCAGGCCGATGACGGGTTCCGTGCGCATGGGCTGTTAGATCCGGCAGAAGGGTTCCACCGCGAGCAGGTCCGCTGTCTCCGCGAGCGCGGTGGTCCGCGACGCTTCATCCGGGAAAAGGTAGAGGGCGTAACCGCCATAGCCGCCACCGCAGTACTTCCGTGCGAGTGCGCCCTTCAGCTCGGGCAGAGGCTCCATGCCTTCGGCGAGCTGGGTCTCATGATAGAGCGCGATGCCCCCGGCAAGCAGGGTGAGATCTTCCGCCAGCACCGCCTCGCGCGCGATGCGGCCCGACTCTGCGATGCGGTCGTAGTCGCGCGGATGATCGACCACGCCGGGAGTGTCGTGCTGACCAGCGGTCCAGAGGATCGCCATGCGCCCTGTTAGAAAATCGCCACTGCGCTTGAAATCGAGCACCGGCCGTTGGCCGGAGCGCCAGACGCACACGCCGGTCTCGCGGATCACGGCGGGATCCTGCCAGCCGACGCCGAGGTCCAACTCGGAGTCGATGCCATCCTTGCCATTGAGCAAGGCCCAGGCACCGCTGCCGCCGAGGCCCGCCTGCTTCTCGTAGGGCCAGTGCCGCAGCGAGACCAGCGGCGAGATCGCGCAGTTCACCACATACTCCCCCGCCCTCGCGAAGCGCGGCACATCCAGCCAGCCCCCAGCGAAGTCCACCCGCAGCGGCGCCTCCGTGGGGGCCTGCACCCAGCGCACGATCGAGGACGTGGAGACCGGCTCGAACTTCGGCGGGGTCTTCGGCAGGATGCGATACTCAGCTCCCACTTGCGCACAGAGCTCGCGCTTCAGCGGGCCATACTTGTCGTCCTCCGTGACGAGAAGCAGTGTCGGCTTGATGCGCAGGAAGTCGTCTTTGAAGTCGAGGCCCTCCTCATGGCCGTGGGTGATGATCACCTCGTCCACCATGCGCAGGCCCTGCAGCAGCGCACGCTTGTGCTCGTCCGGGATCGAAGGCTTGCGGTGCTTGTGATGCCAAAGCACATCCGCGGAGGCGAAGGAGACGATCAAGTAGTCACCTTGCGCACGAGCCTCTTCAAAGAACTGCAGATGCCCGGCATGCAAGATGTCGTAGCAGCCACTAACGAAGACCTTCTTCACAAAAATGGGGGAAACTGATTGCGGTTCAGTAGTGATACCGCGCTTGGGCAAAGAAGATTCGGTCGTCCGCTACCCGATAGACCATGCGGTGCTCTTGATTGATGCGGCGCGACCAGATTCCCGAGCCCAAGTGACGCAGTGGCTCGGGTTTGCCGATTCCACCGAAAGGATCGCGGCGAACGGCTTCAACAAGATCGAGAACCCGCATGGCGAGCTTTCGATCGGTTGAAACCCAATGAGACAAGTCTTCGAGAAACTCCCGGTCGAATACAAGCTGGCGCTCCGCCGGGCTCATTTCAGCCCAACCTTTGCAGCCAATTCCTCAACCGTGAGGACCTCGCCTTCACCAGCTTCCGAACGGTGCAATGCCCCGAGCAATCGTTTCGCATTGGCTGGAGAGCGAAGGAGGTAAGCGGTCTCCACAAGGCTCTCCCATTCAGCGGCCGGAACAATCACCACCGACTCATGGCCCCTGCGATCAATTAGCACAGGTTCCCGGGTAGATACGGTTTCATCCCACACACTGGCCAAGCGGTCGCGGGCCTCGGAATAGGAGATTGAACTCATGCCAGAACACTAAACCCGTACGGAAAACCTGTCCAAGAAAAAGGTGCTACTCTTTCGCCACGGAAACACTGTGGCCGTGGGCTTCAAGCAGCGCATGGCGTCGCGCGACATCCAAGTCCGCCGCCACCATCTCCGCGCACATCTCCTCCACCGTGATCTCCGGCACCCATCCCAGCTTCTCCTTCGCCTTCGCCGGATTGCCCAAGAGGGTCTCCACCTCAGCCGGGCGGAAGTAGCGGGGATCCACGCGCACGATCACATCTCCTTTCTTCACGGCGGGCGCCATGGAGGAATCTGCGGAGATGACGGTGGCAATCTCATCCACGCCTTCGCCGCTGAACTCCAGCTCGATGCCGGCTTCCTTGCCGGACATGCGCACGAACTCGCGCACGGAGATCTGCTTGCCGGTGGCGATTACGAAGTCATCCGGCGCATCCTGCTGCAGCATGAGCCACTGCATGCGCACGTAGTCCTTCGCATGGCCCCAGTCGCGCAGGGAATCCATGTTGCCGAGGAAGAGGCACTTCTCCAGGCCCTGCGCGATGTTCGCGATGCCGCGGGTGATCTTGCGCGTCACGAAGGTCTCACCGCGGCGCGGGGACTCGTGGTTGAAGAGGATGCCATTGCAGGCGTAGATGCCGTAGGCTTCGCGGTAGTTCACCGTGATCCAATAGGCATACATCTTCGCCACCGCATAGGGCGAGCGCGGGTGGAAGGGCGTGGTCTCTGTCTGCGGGATCTCTTGCACTAGGCCGTAGAGCTCGGAAGTGGACGCCTGATAGAAACGCGTCTTCTTCTCCAGCCCGAGGAAGCGAATCGCCTCCAACAAACGGAGCGTTCCGATCGCATCCACATCCGCGGTGTATTCCGGGGACTCGAAGGACACCGCCACGTGCGATTGCGCGCCGAGGTTGTAGACCTCGTCCGGCTGCACCTCGCTGATGATGCGCGTGAGGTTTGAGGTATCGCTCAGGTCTCCGTAGTGCAGGCGGAAGCGCGAGTTCTCCACGTGCGGATCCTTGTAGATATGGTCCACGCGCTGCGTGTTGAAGCTCGAAGCCCGGCGCTTGATGCCGTGGACTTCATAGCCCTTCGCGAGAAGAAACTCGGCAAGGTAGGAACCGTCTTGGCCAGTGATGCCGGTGATAAGTGCGCGCTTCATGGGAGAGAAATGTTAGAGCCGGGCTTCGCCAGCTTGCAGATTGGAGAGGAAGTCTTGATAGGCGGCAGCGAGGCCGTCGCGGAAGCCAACGATAGGCTCCCAACCCGTGCCTTTGAGCCGGGAAACGTCCATCAGCTTACGCGGCGTACCGTCCGGCTTGCTCGGATCGGTGAGGATCTCGCCGCTGTAGCCCACGGTCTCCGCGATCAGCTTGGCGAGCTCGAGGATGGTCACATCCTCCCCCACCCCGACATTCACCCAGTCAGGCGGATTCTCCAGGCCGAGCAAGTGGAAGCAGGCAGCGGCCAGGTCATCCACGTGCAGGAACTCGCGGCGTGGTGTCCCGGTGCCCCAGATCGTCACACTCGGCGCGCCGGAGACCTTCGCCTCGTGGAAGCGGCGGATCAGCGCGGGGATGACGTGTGAGTTCTCCGGATGGTAATTGTCGCCGGGACCGTAGAGGTTCGTCGGCATTGCGGAGTGATAGAGCAGGCCGTGCTGCGCGCGGTAGTGCTGGCAGAGCTTCAGGCCGGCAATCTTGGCAATCGCATAGGCCTCGTTCGTCACCTCCAGCGGGCTGGTGAGCAGGCAATCTTCCGGCATCGGCTGCGGGGCCAGCTTCGGATAGATGCAGGAGGAGCCGAGGAAGAGCACGCGCGGCACGCCGGCACGGCGGCTGCCCTCCACGAGGTTCGAAGCAATACTAAGGTTCTCGTAGATGAAGTCCGCCGGATAGGTCGCATTGGCATGGATGCCGCCGACCTTCGCCGCCGCAATCACAACAAGCTCCGGCTTCTCCGCCGCCACGAAATCGAAGACCGCGCGCTGGTCCGTCAGGTCCAGGCGGTCACGGCCCGCGGTGACGACCTCGTAGCCACCACGGCGCCGGGCCTCGCGCACGAGCGCGGAACCCACCATGCCACGGTGTCCGGTGATGAAAATCTTCGACATGATTCAGGGGGAAAAAGAAGCCAGCGCGGCGAGCACTTCATCGAGCTGCGCCGTGGTCAATTCGGCATACACCGGGATACTGATCACCTCGCCCGCCAGCAGGTCCGAGACCGGGCAATCCGAGAGCGCATGGGCCGGCAGATTGGCAAAGCATTCCTGGCGGTGCATCGGCACCGGATAGTAGATCTCGCAGCCGATTCCCTTCGCCGTGAGATGCGCGCGCAAGGCCTCGCGGCGGCCTTCACCGGGAACGCGCAGGGTAAACTGGTTCCACACGTGACCCATGCCCTCCAGCGCCTGTGGCAGGATGAAATGTCCACTTGCGATACGGCTCGCATAGTACTCCGCATTCCGCGTGCGGCCTGCGGCATACTGCTTGATGTGGCGCAGCTTCACGCGCAGCAGCGCGCACTGCAGCGCATCCATGCGGAAGTTCCCGCCCACCACGGAGTGGTAGTACTTCGGGTTCATCCCGTGGTTGCGCAGGTGTAGCAGCTTCCGGGCAAGATCATCGTCATTGGTGGTCACCATGCCACCATCGCCGAAGCCACCGAGGTTCTTGGACGGGAAGAAGCTGAAGCAGCCGATCTCCCCAATCCCGCCGCAGGTGACTCCCCTATAGGTCGCCCCGAAGGACTGCGCGATGTCTTCGATCACCACCAGTCCGTGCTCCTCCGCCAGTGCCTTCACACCATCGAGATCCACGGCCTGTCCGTAGAGGTGCACCGGAATGATCGCCTTGGTCTTCGGCGTGATCTTGGCCCGCGCCGCGGCCACATCGATCCCGAAGCCATCCGCCAGCACGTCGCAGAACACCGGCGTGGCCCCCGTGCGGGAAATGCTGCCCGCGGTGGCAAAGAAAGTGAAGGACGGGCACAGCACCTCATCGCCCGCGCCGATCCCATAGGCCATCAGCGCGATGATCAGTGCATCCGTGCCCGAGGAGATCGAGATCGCATGCTTCACTCCCAGCTCCGCGGCGCACTCGCGCTCGAAGGCTTCCACTTCCTCACCAAGGATGAAGCGGCCGGAGCGGAGGACCTTTTCGAAGACCGCCTTGAGTTCATCCTCAAGCGGCAGGTTCTGGGCGTTTACGTCGAGGAGCGGGACAGGCATGAAGTTCCAAGTATTGAAGAAGTGCCAAGTGCCAAGGGTGGGGAAATTCCAAATCTCAAATTCTAAATCTCAAATTTGAAACCCGTGGTTCAGGCTTTTACCACCTGCTCGGCGCGGGTGGCGGTGGTGGCCATGGCGTTGCGGGTGTCGATGATGAGGTCGGACCAGGCGGCGAGCTGGGAAAGATCGAAGGCCGCGTGGTGGGTGGAGATGACGATGCAGTCCTGCGCGCGGATCGTGGCCTCGTCCCACTCGACGGATTGCGCGCCGGCCCAGTTCATGTGCTCGCGGGTCGGACCAACCACGGGGACATGGGGATCGTAGAAAGCCACTTCCGCGCCGAGGCGCTTGAAGCCATCGAGCAGCGCGAAGGTAGGGGACTCGCGCATGTCGTCCACGTTCGCCTTGTACGCCAGGCCTAGTAGCAGGACCTTCGAGCCCTTCACCGGCTTGCCGCGGCTATTGAGCGCCTCCATCGTCCGATGGATCACGTAGTCCGGCATGCCGCGGTTGATCTCACCGGCCAGCTCGATGAAGCGTGTGTGCACGCCATACTCGCGTGCCTTCCAGGTGAGATAGAAAGGATCGATGGGGATGCAGTGGCCGCCAAGACCGGGGCCCGGATAGAAAGGCGTGAAGCCGAAGGGCTTCGTCGAAGCCGCGCGGATCACCTCCCAGATATCAATCCCCATGCGGTCCGCGGCGATCTTCAGCTCGTTCACCAAGCCGATGTTCACCGCGCGGTAGATGTTCTCCAGCAGCTTGGTCAGCTCCGCGACCTTGCAAGAACTCACCGGCACCACTTGCTCGAAAGCGGACTCGTAAAGTGCCACGCCTGCCGCGAGGCACTCCGGAGTCACGCCGCCCACCACCTTCGGGATGTTCGTGGCGGAATACTTCGGGTTGCCCGGGTCCTCGCGCTCCGGCGAATAGACCACGTGGACCTCCGTGCCGACCTTGAAGCCCGCCTTCTCCACCCGCGTCACCACCTCTTCATCGGTAGTGCCCGGGTAGGTGGTGCTCTCCAAGCTCAGCACCTGGCCGGCCTTCAGATGCGGGACCACGGCTTCCACCGTCTTCACGACATAGCTCAGGTCCGGCTCGAAGTGCTCATCCAGCGGCGTGGGCACGCAGAGGATGATCGCATCCAAGGTCGAGACCACGCCGAAGTCCGTCGTGGCCTCCAGCAGCCCTGAAGCCAGCGCCTCCGCCACCTGCTCACCCGGGATGTGCTTGATGTAACTGCGTCCGGCCAAGAGGGCTTCCGGCTTGGCGGCATCGATATCGATACCCACCGCACGGAAGCCCGCCTTCGCATAGGCAAGCAAGAGCGGCAGGCCGACGTAGCCCAAGCCGACCACCCCGACAGCGGCACTGCGGTCCGCGAACTTCTGCTGGAGACTCATGTAAAAATAGCAATCAGGCCGCGGCGATCAGGCCACCGGCACGAAATCGCGGAAGTATTCGATCGTCTCGCGGATGCCCGTGTCAAACGACACCACCGGCTCCCAGCCCAGGATCTCCTTGGCCCGCGAGATGTCCGGCTTGCGCACCTTCGGGTCATCCGGCGGCAGCGGCTTCGGATCGATCCGCAGTTCGGTGCCGAAGAACTTGGCAATCGCCTCCGCGAACTGGCGCATGCTCATCTCATTCGGGTTCCCGCAGTTCACCGGGAGATGGTAGTCGCTCCGCGCCAGGCGCCAGATGCCGTCCACCAAGTCGGACACGTAGCAGAAGGAGCGCGTCTGCGAGCCATCGCCGAAAATCGTCATCGGCTCGCCGCGCAGCGCTTGGCCGATGAAGGCCGGCACCACGCGCCCGTCATCCAGGCGCATGCGCGGGCCGTAGGTATTGAAGATGCGCACGATCTTCGTATCCAGCCCATGCGCGCGGTGATAAGCCATCGTGGCCGCCTCCGCATAGCGCTTCGCCTCATCGTAGCAGGAGCGCACGCCGATCGAGTTCACATTGCCCCAGTATTCCTCGCGCTGCGGGTGGATCTCGGGATCGCCATACACTTCCGAAGTGGAGGCCACCAGGTAAGTCGCCTTCTTCTTCAGCGCCAGGTCCAGCGCATTGTGGGAGGCATAGGAGCCCGCCTTCAGCGTCTCCACCGGGATCTGCACGTAGTCGATCGGGCTGGCCGGGGAGGCCATGTGGAACACGAAGTCCACCGGACCTGCCACGTCGAAGGGCAGCGACACATCGTGCTCCACGAACTGGAAGGCCGGGTTGTCCGCCAAGTGCGCGATGTTCCGCGCGTGGCCCGTCACGAAATTGTCCAGCGCCACGACCCGCAGCCCGTCCGCCAGCAGGCGATCGACAAGATGGGAGGGCACGAATCCGGCACCGCCGGTCACGACGGCGGTTTTGCCTTTCAGGCTTTCGATCGACTTCATTGTTATTTTCGGGGGGGAAGAGCCAAGCTGCCGCCCTTGGTCGCATGCCCGGCAGGGGCAAAACCATTGGCAGGGCTCGGCGGGAGGTAGGGTTCAGGCGGCTTCATCGGGCGCCTTGGCGAGAGGATGGATCGAAAAAATGCCGCTTTGTTCAATGCGAAATGAACGAAAGGGCGTTCCGCGATCATGTCAGGGCAGGGGTTTGCGGGGCAGCAGCAGGGAAAACAGGTCGACTTCGATGACCTGCTCGCGGCCAAGGAATTCCAAGAGAACCTTCACCCGCTCGCGGGCGGGCAGCACTTCCACCACCGTGGCGCGCACGCCGCCCAGCGGGCCGTGGGCCAGCTCCACCTCCTCCCCCTCTGTGATCCGGGGACCCACAGTGAGCACGTCCTCCGCGCCCTGCCGGGCGACCTCGTGGCGCAGGGCATCGACGAAATCGTCGGGCACCGAGGGCACCTTCTCGCCGAAGCGGACCAAGCCGCGCACCCCCTGACTGTACATCACCGCGCGCTCCTCCGTCTCCAGGGTGAAGCGGGCCAGCACGTAGCCGGGGAAAAGCGCCTCCACCCACCAGATTTTCCCGCGGCGGGTGGCCTTCCGGTAGCGCAGCATGGGGCAGAAAACCTCCACATTCTCCAGCTCCCGGAGGTGGGCCGCGGCCACGGCCTCGCGCTTGGTCTGCGTCTTCAGGCAGTACCAGGCCAGCGCGTCTGGAGAGAACCCTTTCATTGGCCGAGCACTTTTTGCAGGATCGGAAGGACGAAGCGGCCCCGGCCGATCCAGTATTCCAACTGCCGGAGCTGCGTGTCGTAGAATTCCCGCCGCGCCGGATCCTCCTCGGCGGCGGCCATCTGCTGAAGATTCTTCACCTTCGATTGGCCGCTCTCCAAGTGCGGCCGCACCTGCTCGCGAATGAAGCCGCCCACCAGCCGCTTCAGCTCGGTGGAGGCGGAATAGTGGCTTCGGCGCGAGCCCTCCACCTCAATCTCCCGCACCGCGCCCAGCGTCTTGAGCGCCCGCAGGCCCTGGCTGGCGGAGCCCTTGCTGATGCCCAGCATCGCCACCAGGTCATCCAGCGCCCGCGGCTGCGGCGAAATGAAGAGCAGCCCGTAGATCTCACCGATGGAGCGCGGCAGGCCTAACACCTTCACCCCGTCGACGAAGAACTGGATCACCTGGGCCTCAATCGGACCAAGCGAGGGGAATTCCCGGATCTCCTCCTCTTCGCGAAACGGGGGCACACCGACGTGATAACTCGGATAGCTAAATTGTTCAATCTCAAATGAACAATGGCGCTCCGACCGGCTCCCCGCTCACGATCCCCCGCTGGGCCAGATGGTCCATCCAGCGGCCGAAATCGAGGTTCGGGAACTCCCGCGCCGCTTGGTCCGTCAGGTCCCCCAGGCTGCGCGAGCCGTCCATCTGCGCCAGCAGGCGCTCGTGGCCATCCGGGTAGCGGCAGGTCACGTGGCGAGCATCCACCACGGGCAGGCCATTCGCCGCGAAGTAGCGGTTCAGGCGGGAGACTTCCGGCTGCGCGGCCGGGCGGGCTGCCGCCTCGATCCCTTCGGAGCGCAGTTCCAGCATGCCCGCGCGCGCGGCGTGGTAGATGAAGTGCGCCAGCTCCTGCGAATGCCGGGTCGGCTCCCAGCCGCTGCCCATCCGGGCCGCGGTTTCCTCCATCAGCTGCTGGACCGGCACACAGGCCGGGGCGTGGATTTCCACCAGCTCCCGGAAGGCCCGGATCATGCGGCCCTCCCCTTCCCGCAGGGTCAGCGGCCGCTCGGTCCGGCCCGCCGCAAACTGCAGCACCACCGCAGTCGTCGTGCCGTCTTCCACCGGGGCGTCCTCCCGGCAGAAGAGGCTATTGCGGTGGGTCCGCCCGGAGAGCAAATCGAGGGTCTGCTCCAGCAGCATCGGCTCCGCGGCCAGCGGGGCCAGAGCCTCCATGGCCGCCGGGTCGATCCCCTCGGGCATCACCTCCCGCAGGTCCGCCTCGCCCAGGTAGCGCAGCCCGCGCTCCATGGCCCAACCGGCAATCTGCGCGAAATACACCGCATCGCACACCGGCGCGAAGTCATCGAAGGGCAGGACATCCGGCCCCTTGCGCACGATCTCCCGGCACACCGCCTGGAGATGGACGGCGTGCGGCGTGGCCGAGCCGGCCATGGTGGCCAGCGCATCCGCCACCGCCACCACATTCCCGCCCAGACCGGCCGCCGCCGGATTCCCCGCCAGGCTCTGCACCAGCGGCAGCACATCCCGCTTCAGCGACCAGCCCGGCAGGGTATTATAGCTAATGCAGGCGATCCCCGAACCGGAGAGCACCTGCCCACAGAGGTCCAGGATCCGCGCCTTCACCGGATCCGGCACCCAGGAAAAGACACCGTGGATGATCAGGTAGTCGCAGGGGTGCGAGGGCCGCCAGTGCTCCAAGTCCGCCACCTCGAAGAAGGCCTTCTCCAAGCCCGTCTCCCACGAGGTCTTGCGCGCATTCCGGATCGCCGTGTCCGAATAATCCAGCCCCGTGAACTCGCTCTTCGGGTAGCGGGCCGCCATCGGCAGCAGATTGTGCCCGGAGGCGCAGCCGAACTCCAGCACCCGGCAGCCCTCCGGCATCGGCAGGCGTTGCAAGCCAGCGAGCCGTGCCGACACCGCCAGCCGCGCGATATCCGTCACCGGATGGCTCAGGGGCGGGTAGCGGTTCTCCGAGTAAAGTTGCCGGACGGCGTCATTCATGACGGCCATTCAGGGCAGGCTCCGTGCATATTTCAACTCCAAGCGTCCACCACCCTCACCCCGCTGCCCAATCCGGGCATTGACACCCCCAGCCGTGGCGCGTAGGGAATCGGCCCCCGCGCGACCCGCGCGGCACGAGCAGCATCAGACGGCGGAGTAGCCAAGTGGTAAGGCATCGGTTTGCAAAACCGCTATTCGAGGGTTCGATTCCCTCCTCCGCCTCCATGCCCCTATAATCGCTCGTCACAAGATGGAGCAGCGCGCTGGCAGGAATCCGCGGAAAGCTGCGAACACGTGAAGATAGTTTCCGGCTAGAGGGTCGCGTGTGAACCCCGCGAATCACAAGCCCCCGCCGGATTGTAATTCCCCTGAATGGATTCGGCTGCCGTCCAACGGCAAGCGGTGCCCTCATACAGGCATTGGCCGATCTTCGCTGTACATCTTGGCCTAGCAGCGCAAAGTCCCCTCCCGGCTGATTTTTCCCAATGGATCCGGGCGCGGCCTGCTTTTGATCCACTTCCGAAGCTTGCCCGACTTCATCGACGCTCAGCCATCGGTCGCAGATCAGCCTGGGCACTTGGCTTCAAGCGAGAGCACCTCCCCGCCCGACATCGTGGGTCAAAAATCTAACAGCAGTGCGGAAATTTGAGCGGCATGCCGGCCCCGCAACCGCGACGGCAAGACGTAGGTGCGTCCCGGCGTGAGCGCTGCGCGAGCGCGCGCCTGGCGAAACATCGCCGGAAGCAATGGGCGGGAACTCCAACTGATGCTCTGGCCAGTGTGATTCAGGAAACAGGCAGACCGGTCTATGGTGGAAACGGGGCGGAACCCGGCTTGCAAAGCGGTAGGCTGGAAACTACCATGCCAGCAGTAGTCGAGATCTTTTCTCTGATGAAGCCCGTAACAGCCTCGCCCTTTCCCGTCACGCGATGGACGGAGGTGGTGAACGTGTGCCGCTCGGACGACGAGGGCCTGCGGGCCAAGGCGCTGGACGAGCTGTGCCGCGACTACTGGTATCCGCTCTATGCCTTCGCCCGCCGCCAAGGGAACGATCGCGAGAGCGCCGAGGATCTGACCCAAGGCTTTTTCCACTACCTGCTGCGGAAGGATCTTTTCGCCGCGGCGAATCAGGAGACCGGCAAGCTGCGGACCTTTCTTCTAACAATTTTCCAACGCTACATCGGCGATTCCCGTGCGCGCGATGGCGCGCAGAAGCGGGGCGGCGGGATGGAGCTGGTGTCGCTGGATCTGGACGAGGGCGAGAAGCGCTACGCACTGGAACCGGCGGAACTCGTGACGCCGGAGGAACTCTACGACCGCAGTTGGGCGATCGCCCTGCTCTCCGGCACCTTGACCGCGATGGCGCGGAATGAGGAGAGCCAAGGCCGCGGGAAGCATTTTGAGAAACTGGCTGTCTTTCTCAATGCAGCCACAGTGGATGAGGGCGACTACGAGTCGATCGCGGAAGAACTGGGGATGGGCACCGTGGCGGTGCGGAAGGCCGTGAGCCGTTTGCGCCAGCGTTTCCGGGAATGCCTGCGCGAGCAGATCGCCGCGACGCTGAAGGATCCCGATGAGGCCCGGGTGGACGAGGAACTCATGGTGCTGAAATCGGTGCTGAGGGGCGGGTAAGGCGGGTCGCCCCCGGGTGGGCGGAGGAAGGCAGGGAAAAGTACCGGCGAATCGCCGCTCCAGCAGAACTTTCCCGGTCACACTTTGCGCGGTTCTTCCAAGAAACCGCGTGAACGGGCCTCCGACGCGAAGTCCCGATTGCCCGTTCACGACTGCATTCGCATTACCACCATGAATCCTTACCACAAGCTCTACACGCCGGAAGATAGCGCCGTCGTTTTCATCGACCACCAGCCGCAGATGACCTTCGGCGTTGCGAGCATCGACCGCGCGACCTTGATTAACAATGTAACCCTGCTCGCCAAGGTCGCGAAGGAATTCAAGGTCCCCACGGTGCTGACCGCGGTGGAAACGGAGTCCTTCAGCGGCTACATCTGGCCCCAGCTGCTTGATGTGTTTCCCGGCCAGAACATCGTGGAGCGGTCCTCGATGAATTCGTGGGATGACGAAGGGTTCCGCGAAGCGATCAAGGCGACCGGCCGCAAAAACATCATCATCTGCGGACTCTGGACCGAAGTCTGCGTGGTCTGGCCGACGATCGAAATGCTTGGCGCGGGATACAATGTCTACGTCGTTGAGGATTGCTGCGGCGCGACATCCCCTGCCGCTCACGAGGCCGCTCTCTCGCGGATGGTCCAAGCCGGCGCGGTCCGTCTCACCGCCATTCCGGCCCTGCTTGAATGGCAGCGCGATTGGGCGAAGCGCGAGCACTACGACAACTTGATGGGCCTCATCAAGAATCAGGGCGGCGCCTACGGAGTGGGTGTCGAGTACGCCTACACGATGGTCCACAAGGCCCCTCAATCCGCGATCAAGCCGCAGGTGGTTCCACCGGGCAAGGGTCACTGAAGTCCTCATCTCCCGCGGCGGCACCTTTCTCGTGGCTTGGGGCCGCCGCGGGTTTTTTCCACTGCTCCATCCGCTACGCCGGAAGGCAACTCTGTTCCGTGGCCTGCCACATTCAAAAGGGATCGATGCTGATTGCGGCGGGCCTGCTCGCCGCTCAAATCCTGCCCGCCCACGCCCAACTCCTTGTCGGGGGCGGCGGCTGGGAGGCGGTCTTCTCGGGCCAAGCGCGGACGATGTACGAAAGCTATCGTGGCCTCGATTTCGGACTCGGCCCGGTGAGTGAGGACGACTGGGTCCACCAGCGCATCCAGCTCGGCGCGACTCTCGCAAGGGGCGAGGAGTTCAAGCTCGGGGCAGAGCTGACCTGGGGCCACATGTGGGGCAAGGAGTCGTCCTTGGCACCACCGGACGAGGACGAACCGGACCTGCTGCAAGCCTACGTGGAGATGCTGCTGCCAAGCGCCAGCCACGACCTGCGGCTGAAGGCCGGACGGCAGACCCTTTACTATGGTTCCGGCCGCTTGCTCGCCGCCCGCGAAGGCGCAAACCAACGCCTGTCGCATGATGCACTGTTGCTTTCCTGGCAGCCCGACGAGGAAACGCGGGTGGATGCTTTCATCGCCTCGCCGGTGGAAGTCCGTCCGGAGAGCTTTGACAACACCTCGGAGCCGGAAGACCTGCGTTTGTGGAGCATCTATGCGGTGATGCCGTTTCCGCACGCGGAGAACCTCCATGTCGATCTCTACTATATCGGGCTGCGCGATGACGACTCGATCTTCGCCGAAGATGGCGGACATGAGACGCGGCACACGATCGGCACGCGCTTGTGGAAGAAAGACGGCCCGCAGATCTTGAACAGCGAGTTCATCGCGCAGTTCGGCGAGGCGGGCGGACGCGACATCCTTGCAGGCGCCGCAAGTCTGGGGATCGGCCATGAGTTCGAGGAACTGCCATGGCGGATCGCACCGCAACTCAGGGCGGATGCGATCTCCGGGGGTGACGAGGGCGGGACGATCCACACCTTTCATCCGCTCTTCCAGGCGAACAACTATTTCAACGAGGGTGGCTTTCTCTCGCCCTCCAATCTCTTCAACGTGAACCCGCTGGTGACCCTGAAGCCGCGGGGCGGCCTGACCCTCACTCTCGGCGTGAATTTCCAGTGGCTCGCCAGCACGCACGACGCGATCTATGCGCCGCCCCTGCAGCGTCTCGCAACACCGGTTCCGGGAGGAAACCGCTACCTCGGCACGGCCTTCAATGCCTCGGCAGAGTGGGAATTCGCGGAGGGAGCCTCCGTGTTTCTCGGCTACACGCATCACAATGCGGGCAAGGCGCTGACGCAGATCGGCGGGGAGGACGTGGAGTATTTCCAAGGAAGTTTCCGCTGGGGATTCTAGGTCACGAAATTCCGCCAATGCCCAAAAGCCGCTCCGAACTGCCTTTGTCCGATGTCACCGTCACCCATTGAAGATACCAGCGTCACCGTCGTCGTCCGGCGGCGGACGAAGCCCGGTTGTGAGACGCTCTTTGAGACGGCGATGCGCGAGTTCATCGCCTTCGCCATCGCCTCCCCGGGCAATCGCGGGATCCACGTGCTGCGTTCCGAACAGGGCAATCCGCGGGAATACACCGTGGTGGACCGCTTCAGCGATGCGGAGAGCCGCAAGCAATTCACCGCCTCCGAAGCTTACAAGGAATGGATGGTCCGTCTGCGCGAGCTCACCGAGGGCGATCCTGACATCGAGGAACTGGGAGGGATTTCCGGATGGTTCACGCTGCCGGGCAAGCCGGCTGCCAAGGCACCGCCGAAGCCGAAGATGGCACTGGTCACCTTTCTGGGTGTTTACCCGCTTACCTCGATCTTGCCGCCCCTGTTCCGCAAGCTGCTGCCCGACTGGCATCCGCTGCTGCTCAACGTCGTCGTCACCGGCTTGGTCGTCGCCAGCCTGACTTGGGTCGTCATGCCTTTCCTGACGAAACGTTTCCGCCGCTGGCTTTTTCCCGACACCAAGTGATCCGTCCGACCATGAACTATCCCGACCTCATTTTGAAAAACGGCAAGATTACCACGCTCGATCCCACGCGCCCACAAGCGGGCGAAGTGGCGATCAAAGACGGCGTGATCCTCGCGACCGGCGGCGATGGCGAACTCCAGGCCGGGCCGGACACCCGGATCATCGACCTCCAGGGCCACCGCATGATCCCGGGGCTGAATGATTCCCACCTGCATCTGATCCGCGGCGGGCTGAACTACAACATGGAGCTGCGCTGGGATGGCATTCCTTCCCTGGCCGATGCCATGCGGATGCTGAAGATCCAGGCCCATGCCACGCCTCCGGGTCAATGGGTGCGCGTGGTGGGATCCTGGAGCGAGTTCCAGTTCATCGAACAGCGCATGCCGACCCTGGACGAGCTGAATGAGGCTGCACCGGACACGCCGGTTTTCATTCTCCACCTCTATTGCCGCGCCTTGCTGAACCGCGCAGCCCTGAGAGCCTGCGGCTACACGAAGGACACGCCGGATCCTCCGGGCGGCGAAATCCAGCGCGACAAGCACGGCAATCCCACCGGGCTGCTCATCGCCAGGCCGAACGCGATGATCCTCTACGCAACGCTGGCGAAGGGGCCGAAGCTGCCACCGGAGCACCAGATCAATTCCACGCGCCACTTCATGCGCGAGCTGAACCGGCTGGGCATCACCAGTTGCATCGATGCGGGCGGCGGCTTCCAGAACTATCCGGAAGACTACGAGATCATCCGCCACCTGCACGAGCGCGGCGAGATGACGGTCCGGATCGCCTACAATCTTTTCACGCAGAAGCCGAAGCAGGAAAAGGAGGACTTCGCCCGCTGGATGAAGATGACCAAGCCCGGCGATGGCGATGCCTTCTTGCGCATGAATGGCGCGGGAGAGATGCTCGTATTCTCCGCGGCGGACTTCGAGGACTTCCTGGAACCGCGCCCGGATCTGGCTCCTTCCCTGGAAGAGGAACTCGAGACCGTGGTGATGGCGCTGGCCTCGAACAGCTGGCCTTTTCGCCTGCACGCAACCTATGACGAGAGTATCTCGCGTTTCCTCGATGTCTTCGAGCGGGTCCACCGCGAAGCTCCGATCCACCGCTTGCATTGGTTCCTGGATCACTGCGAGACCATCAGCGAGCGCAATCTCGACCGCGTGGCGGCGATGGGCGGCGGCATCGCGATCCAGCACCGCATGGCTTTCCAAGGGGAATACTTCGTGGACCGCTACGGCGCGAAGGCAGCCGAGCGTACGCCGCCGGTGCGCAGGATGCTGGAGAAGGGAATCCCCGTGGGCGCGGGGACCGATGCCACGCGTGTGGCGAACTACAATCCGTTCAATTCCCTGTGGTGGCTGGTGTCCGGCCGCACGCTGGGTGGACTGGAGCTCTATCCCGAAGCCAACCGCATGAGCCGCGAGGAAGCGCTGCGGCTCTACACCGTGGGGAGTTCCTGGTTCTCCCGCGAGGAGGACAAGAAAGGCCGGATCGCGCCCGGCCAGTTGGCGGATCTGGTTGTCACCAGCGAGGACTACCTCACGATCCCGGAAGACCGCATCCGCGACCTGCAATCGCTGCTGACCATGGTAGACGGAAAGATCGTCTACGCCGCCGGGGATTTCCGCGGACACGATCCCGCCCCGATCCCGGTGCTTCCGGACTGGTCTCCGGTGAAAACCTTTGGCGGCTACGGCGCGCCCTTGTGGGATGGCCGGATGGGCACGGCAGCAAACGCCAGTAGCAGGGCCAGGGCAAACACTACCGGCCTTTCACAACTGTGGGGCTCGGGCTGCGATTGCTTCGCCTTCTGATCCTGAAGACTGCCGCCTGGACGTGGAAGCGGTGCCTTTGAAAAGCAGCTCCGGCCCTTAATCCGCTTTCCCGGGTTGCAGTTTGTGCTTCGATAGACCCCATGTCCGCGGACTTCCCCGGCAAAGCTCTGGACAAGGTTCTCGCGGCTGGTTCTGCCGGCAGCTTGTTCGATCTCGGGCTGCGGCCGGAGCGGCAGGTCCGCGGCGATCGCGCGGGCGACTACATCGGGCACTTCCGCCTGGTTTCCTTGCTTGGCGAGGGCGGTTTCGGCTCGGTGTGGAGTGCGGAGCAAGTCGAGCCGATCCAGCGGGAGATCGCGCTGAAGCTGATCAAGCTCGGCATGGACAGCCATGAGGTGATCGCGCGCTTCGAGGCGGAGAGCCAGGCGCTGGCGATGATGGACCACCCGCACATCGCCGCGGTGCTCGATGCCGGAACTTCGGCGGATGGCCGACCTTTCTTCGCGATGGAGCTGGTGAGGGGCATCCCGCTCACGACCTACTGCGATTCCCGTAATTTATCGGTCTGGGAGCGGCTTGAGCTTTTCATCCCTCTCTGCCAGGCGGTCCAGCACGCGCACCAAAAGGCAATCCTGCACCGCGACCTGAAGCCATCCAATATCCTTGTCTCCGAAGTGGATGGGAAGGCGGTGCCCAAGGTCATCGACTTCGGTATTTCGAAGGCACTTGCCACGCCCCTGGGGGAACAACTCACCCGGACGCGGATCGGCTCCTTTATGGGCACGCCGCAGTACATGAGCCCGGAGCAGACGGGCAGCGCGGCTGACGTGGATACCCGCAGCGACATTTATTCGCTCGGGGTAATCCTCTATGAACTGCTCACCGGCCGGACGCCGCTCGGCGGGGAAGCGGCGGGCCATGAGGAAACGCTGCGGCGCATCCGCCTGGAAGAGCCGCAGAAACCAAGCAGCGCGGTCCATCTTCAGACCCCTGCAGTAGCATCGGCACGCGGCACCGAGCCGGCCAAGCTGCGCAAAATCCTGCGAGGGGACTTGGACTGGATCACGATGAAGGCGCTGGAGAAGGACCGCCGCCATCGCTATGAGACGGCCATCTCCCTGGCCGCGGACCTGCGGCGCTACCTTGACAGTGAACCGGTCAGTGCAGCCGCCCCCACCCTTGCCTATCGTTTCTCGAAGTTCGCACGCCGCCAAAAGGGCGCGCTCATTACCACGGGCCTTGTCACAGCGGCCTTGATCGCTGGCAGCATCGTCAGCCTCTGGCAGGCAGCGGAAGCGCACCAGGCACGGCTCTCCGCGGAGAAAAACCGCCAGCAGTCCCAGGAGAACTTCAACCGGGCGCGCCAGGCGGTGGAGAAATACCTTACCCAGGTGGCCGGACATCCCCGGCTCCTCGAGTCGGACTTCCACTCGCTGCGGAAGGAATTGTTGGAAACCGCGATTCCCTTTTACGAAGAGCTCGCGAAGAGTTCTGCCGACGATCCCGCGCTGCGCTACGACAAGGCTCAGGCCCTCGGCAGCCTCGCCGCCCTCTACGACGAACTGGGAGACAGCCAGCAGGCGATCCAATGCTTCCGCGAAGCCATCACTCTGGACGAGATGTTGCTCGCGGTCTCACCGGGGAATGCCGCCTACCGCGAGGGGCTGGCACTGCACTGCAACAACTTCGGGCCACTCACCGTTCCCGGTGAGGCCATCCCGATCCTGCAACGGGGCGCCTCGGTTCTCGAAGGGCTGCGCAAGGAGTTCCCGGACAACCGCGAACATGCCCAAGCATGGGCGAGTACCATGATCAATCTGGCCGTGGTTCAGGATCGTCAAAAGTTGACGACGGAAAGCGAGAAGACGCTTGAGCGGGCTCTAGCCACTTTGGAGGAACTTTCTTCCTCCGGCCAGTCCACCGCGGGGCTCCGCTTCCAGCTTGCCGTGGCCCAGGCAAATGTTGCGGCAGCCTCCTTGGACGATGATTTCAGCCGTCCCGAAGCGCTCTTCCGGCGATCACTGGCGGCATTCGAAAACGCGATCGGTGAGTTCCCGAACAAACCGGCCGTCCGCAGCTTTTGGGCGAAGACGGCCCAGCTCTTCGGGAACCAGCTCATGCTCCGGGGTCACACGGAGGAGGCCCTCGACCTCTTCAAGCGCGCGGCGGAACTCCAGCGCATGGTCGTGGCAGAGCTGCCGCAGCTTCCCGCCCACCGGCACGCACTGGGTGGCGTGCTGCAGACGGAAGGGGATTGCTTGCTCAAAATGGATCGGGAAGCGGAGGCGGAGGCCCTCTTTGCGGAGACCCTGGTCCTTTTCCGGAAGCTCCATGGGGAGTATCCGCAAATCGGGGAGTATGCCCGCCTTGCCGCCTTGTCCCACGACCGGCTCGGGGAGATGCGGCAGAATCGCGGCGATTGGGCCGGTGCCGCGGATGAGTTCGCCCAAGGGGCGGGCTATCTCCGGCAAGCCACACGCAAGGCACCCGATAATCCGCTCTACCGCACCGAGCTGAAGAATCTGCTGGGAAAACACGCATCGGCGAGCGTCCGCCGGGGCGAAGTCATCGCTGCAGCCAACAGCGCGATCGAGTTCAGCAGTCTGCTCGATCCTGCTTGGGGTGAATGCGAATACAGCGCGCTGCTGCTCGCCGTGATCGTGCCACTCGTGCAAGGGGATCACCCGGAGATTGCCACGGAGTGCGCGGCCAAGGCATGCGAAGCGCTGAGGATGGCAATCAAGGAAGGCTACCCGGCGATGGATAGCTTCAAGGAAGATGCGCGCTTCGCCGCCCTGCGGCGCTACCCGGAATTCATGGCCTTGGAGCCGGCCCCGCCGGATCCGGTGGATCGCAGCCCGGCTAGCTTCTCCTTCCTTTACATGCATGACGATCCGGGGAAACGGATCTGGGAGCGCTCCGGGGATACCTGGACCGAACGTCAGCCTTCGGGAACGCTGAATGTCTTCGAGATCACCAAGCGCACGCGAATCTATGGCATTTCAGGCAGCGAGATCAGGCGCGAAGACAACTCCGGCCTGAAGCTCTTCATTCCCGACATGGGCACCCGGACGCCAAGCCATCTGATGTTGATGGGCGGAGATGGAAAATGGGGAACCCTGGGGGAAATGAAAGAGATCGAGTAGGAACACTCCGCGCTTGCTGTTTCTTCGCCGAGGCCAATTCCTGCGCTGGTTCCTCATATTACTGACTATGAATACATTTCCTCCCGCCCTGATCAGGCGATGCTGTTCGAGGGTTCGATTCCCTCCTCCGCCTCCATCCCTGAAAATCCAACGGGGTTGGTCCGCGACCTCCGGTCTCCCCTCCCCAGTTCCGGTCATGCGGCGAGCCTTTATTCTAACAGCCTTGGTCCTCGCCCTTGCACCGACCGTGGCAGGCGCGGCGGATTCAGCGTCGCTCGAGCTGTTCGTCGATCACTCGCCCACGCCGCTGCACGGGCCGGACATCACGGTGCCGACCGATGCCTCGACGCTGACTTTCTCCGTGACGCCGCGGGTATCGCTGGTGCGCTTCAAGCTCGAAGGGATCGACCAGGACTGGACGGTGCGGACCGAGCAGATGTTTCTGCTGGTCCGTTTCCTCAATGAGCGGGGCGATCAACTGTCGCAGATGTCCTTCCCCGCCAGCGGGCGCAGCGCGGGGTGGAAGGGCACGGTGGAGAAATCGGAGTTCACGCCCAGGAAGGCGAGCTTCACCGTTCCGCCGGGAGCGGTTTATCTCTCGCTGACCATGTCCTCCGCGGGGCCGCCATCACTGGTCGGGGCCTTCGCGATGTCCGGGATTAACATCAAGTCAAAGGGAGCCAGCGCGACAGGTCCGGAGCGGGTACTGATGGTGGACAGCCGCCCGGTCACGCCGCTGGATCACTTCTGGATCAAGTCCGGCACGCACCCCTCGATGGCGGAGGGGCAGCATCTCGATGAGGGGGATTCGGGATCACCGGTGCTGGTCATCATGGATGACGACGTGAACAGCCACGCCGACTGGGCCTCCGACATCCACGGCCTGCCGCAGATCACGCCGGGCGAAGTACTAGAGATGCAGTGGAAAGAGGCCTACAGCATCGGTTCCGGCGGCATTTTCACCACCACCTACGAGCGCCTGCCCCCCGGCCGTTACCGCTTCCTCATGGAAGATCTCACGATCACCGGGGATCCCTTGGGGGCGATGACGGCGGTCTCCGTGTATGTGCCGCGGCCTTACTGGAAGAGCATCTGGTTCTGGAGCATCGTGGCGGCCACCGTCGCAATCCTGTCCACCCTGGTGGGCCGGCAGTTGATCCGGCGGAAGATCCGGCGTCACCTGCAGGAAGCGCAGATGATCTCGGACGAGCGCCTGCGGATCGCGCGGGACTTGCACGATGACCTGGGCACGCGGCTGTCCCACATCTCGCTGCTGGGTGCCTATGCGGAGAGCAAGAGCGCGGATGAGGAAGCCCGCTCTTCCTTCCAGCAGATCACCGCGATGTCCCGCGAGCTGATCGGCGCGCTGTCCGAAACCGTGTGGATGCTGAACCCGAAGAACAACGACTTCGAGGCGCTGGTGGATTTCCTCTGCCGCCTGGTCAGCGAGCTCTGCCGGCTGGCGGAGATCCGTTGCCGCATCGATGCGATGTCGGTCTTCCAGAACATGGCGATCAGCCACGAGTTCCGGCACAACGTGAGCCTGGCGGTGAAGGAGACGATCAACAACGTCCTGAAGCACTCCCGCGCCACGGAAATCAAAATGACGATCCGGCTTGATGAGAACGTCCTGAAGATCATTATTGCCGATAATGGGGTTGGAATTACCCGCGACACGGGTAAGACCGGCCTCGGTCTGGAGAGCATCAGCCAGCGGATGGCATCGATCCGCGGCAAGTGCATCATCCGCCAACCCGGCGACGACGGCCTAGAAATTTCATTGGAAGCTCCGCTCGCCTGAGCTTGCTTCCTTCAAACCCATTCCAACGATGATCCCCGGCAAAAAAACGGTCGTGGTGGTGGAGGACGACATCCGGCTCCAGGAGCATTTGATCAAGATGCTCGGCGTGCCGGAGGACATCACCTGCCTCTGCGCGGTATCCTCCGCGGAGGAGGCCCTAGAAAAGATCCCGGCCTACCATCCGGACGTCGTGCTGATGGACGTGAACCTCCCGGGGATCTCCGGGATCGATTGCATCCGGGATCTGAAGAAGAAGCAGCCGCGCCTGGAAGTGGTCATGCTCACCGCCTACGATGTGGATGATAACATCTTCCGCGCGCTGAAGGAGGGAGCCAGCGGTTACCTGTTGAAATCCAGCACTCCGGACGACATCTACAATGCGATCCGGGATGTGTATTCCGGTGGCGCTCCCTTCTCCAGTCACATCGCGCGGAAGGTGGCGCACTACTTCCGCGCGGAGAAGGACATCGAGGATGAGAACGAGAAGCTCACGCCGCGTGAGAAGGACGTTCTGAGGCTTCTGGCATCCGGCTACATCTACAAGGAAGTGGCCGATCAATTGGACATTTCGATGGAGACGGTGCGCACTTACGTGAAGCGCATTTGCATCAAGCTGCACGTGCGGAGCAAGGTCGAGGCGATCATTAAATTCCGCTCTTGATCAGAAGGTTGCGGGGGCGCCGGGTGCGCTACTGGGTGCGCCGGCTTTAGCCGGCTTGGATGGTTGGGAAGACATGCGATGCACCTTCGGTGCATAGGCTTTCGGGCCGACTAAAGTCGGCGCACCCAGTATTTTGTCCCCGCTTTGGGGACTATCGGATTCTGCCCGTTTCGGCAAAGTCTGTCACGGTTGCGGGAAGTCAGATCGCCCAAGTCTGAGAGCCATTCCACTCGCCTGTTTGCAAACGCCACTCCTCCCAACCCGGGAGTGGCAGGCGATCCGAGGCCCGCGCCATCAAGCCGATACCCACGAGCCGGAACCCTAACAATCCGGTAACTGAACCCATGAAACCCACAGATCGAAATTATCCTCCCGGCGCTCCCTTGAGATCCCTCGCCTTTGCCTCGGCGCTGGGAGCGGCGGCGTTCTTCAGCACCGGGACGAGCGCCCGGGCCACGCTGATCGGCCACTGGTTCTCCGGCGCGGAAAGCCTGGCCGAGACCTCCGGCTTCACTCCCGCGGGCACGCACGACGGCGTGGCCGTGGGCGGCAATGCCGGACTGCTCGGCTATAGCGCGGATGTGCCCGCCGGCTTCACCGGCAAGTCGCTGGACCTGACGGGCGGCGGCGGCGGCAACGTGGCCGTGCAAGTCTCTAACAGCGCGACCGATGACCCGGGCTACGTGAATACCTTCGACGGCGGCGTGAGCAGCCAGCTCACCGTGGCCTTCTGGGCCAAGGGCTTCCCGGGCGACTGGGCACCGTGGATCTCCAAGCGCGGTGAAGACAACATCGGCTGGCAGGTGCGACGCTTCGGCGGCAGCAGCGGTGCCTGCTTCACCTTGCGCGGCCTGGACAATGCCGATGGCGGTGGCAGCAGCATCTCGGTCAATGACAACCCCGCCAAGTGGCACCACTTCGCCGCGGTGTGGGACCAGAGCAGCAATACGCGCACGCTCTACGTGGATGGCGTGCTCTCGCACGTGGTGAACAACGCCGGCGGCCAATCGATGAACCTTGCCGCCAACACCCACCTCGGCCTCGGCGGCCGGCAGGGCAATGGCAACTATTTCGAGTCCTACTTCCAGGGCCTGATCTACGACGTGCGGATCTACAACAACGCGCTGGCCCAGCAGGACGTTTATGACCTGATCCCGCAGCAAGCGCCGCAAGGCCTGGCAGCAGTGCCCGGCGGCAGCAAGGTGAGCCTGAGCTGGACGGCCTCTGCCGGTGCCACGAGCTACACCGTGTGGACGAAGAACACCGCCACCAATGCGGAGCAAACCGACGTGGTCACGGAGAATTCCTTCGTGAAGACGGGCCTCAGCAATGGCGTGTCCTACCAGTTCAAGATCCTTGGCACGAACGGCGGAGGCAGCAGCCCCTACTCCGGCGTGATCAGCGCGACGCCGACCCCCGGCTCCGCGAAGGACATCCTCAGCTTCGAGATTGGCGGCCTTTCACCCGCGAAGATCAGCGGCACGACCATCACCAAGTATGTGCCGCTCAGCGTGGACGTGACGGAGCTTTCCGCGACCTACACCATCTCGCCCTTCGCCACGGAGGATGCCAACTTCCCCTCCGGTTCTGTCAGGGACTTCAGCACGCCGCAGACCTACACCATCACGGCCGAGAATCTCTCGACCAAGGTCTACACGGTGCAAGTCATCAAGGCCGATCCGCTCACCTACAACTTCGATGACGGCCTGCAGGGCTGGGCGCAGATCTGGCCGCTCACCGGCAATGGCAACCTGCAAGAGAACGGCGGGCTCGGCACGCCTGAAGGCGCGGGCGCAGACGGAGCGGATACCCGCTACGGGCGCTCCCCGGACATCTTCCTGAACAACTCCGGTCCCCTCACGGTTCAGCTCGCGGGTGGCCAGGGTCACCTCGCGGCACCGAACCTTTCCCCTTCCGCGATTCCTTCCACGGCGATCGATGACGGCGGCTTCGCGGGCGTGGCCCTGCGCGATGTGGCGACCAACAGCTTCGTGCTGGCCAAGCGCAAGTCCAGCGATGGCGGCGGCTATGTGAACGTGAGCTTCAGCGAGGCCGAGCTGGCCCCCTTCGTCAATGACGGCAAGCGCTACACCCTGGACTTCCTGGACTACAACAAGGGTGGCTGGGGCTGGACCCGCCTGGACAATGTCTCGATCCCCGGCGTGCTGGCACCCGAGCTGCCGCCCACACCGGAGGCGAATATCCTCAGCTTCAGCCTGAGCCTGCCCTCCACCATCAAGATCGACGGCGACAACATCACCATGACCCTGCCCTTCGGCACGTCGGTGACCGCGCTCGCGCCGACCTATGTGCTGAGCAGCGGTGCCACCTGCAACAAGCTCTCCGGCAGCGCGCAGAACTTCAGCAGCACGGTGAACTACACGGTGACTTCCTCGGACTCTGCGACCGTGCACGTGTATCACGTGTCGGCGGTGGTGATGCCCAATCCTGCCGTGGCCCTCGTCGGTCATTGGGTTTCCGGCGCAGAGAGCCTGGCGGATAGCTCCGGCTACACCACCGCCGGCACGCACGATGGCTTCGCCGTGGGCAACAACGCGGGCCTGCTGGCCTACGCGGCGGACGTGCCATCGGGCTTCACCGGCAAGTCGCTCGACCTGCGGGCCGGCGAGGTCGGGGTGAGCATCTCTAACAGCGCGACCACCGACGCCGGCTACCTGACCACCTTCGACGATCAGGTCCGCGGCCAAGTCACGATTGCCTTCTGGGCCAAGGGCTTCCCCGGCACCTGGAATCCCTGGGTGGCGAAGGGCGGCGAGAACGGCGCGGGCTGGCAAGTGCGCCGCGTGGACAGCGATCCGGTCGCCGGCTTCACCATCCGCGGCCTGGGCAATGAAGACGGCCGTGGCAGCCCGATCAACGTGGCCAACAACCAGCCCGTCTGGCATCACTTCGCCGGCGTGTGGGATGAATCCACCGGCACCCGCTCGCTCTATGTGGATGGCGTGCTGTCCCATGATGTGAACACCCTGGGCCAGATCATGAACATGGCCGCGGGCCGTCACCTGACCCTGGGTGCACGCCAGACCGACGTGAACGGACCCTACGGCAACTACTTCCAGGGGCTCCTCTACGATGTGCGGATCTACAAGCAGAAGCTGTTCATCAACCAGGTGCAGGAGCTCGCGGTATCCCCGGCCTTCACCACGTGGATCAACACCAACTACCCGGGCCTCTCTAACAAGGGCGGCAGCGCTGATCCGGATGGCGATGGCGTGAGCAACTTCGACGAGTTCGCCTTCGGCCTCAATCCCTCCAGCGGTAGCTCGGTCAGCCCGAACAAGGCACCGCTCAACAAGGTCACCGGGACCTTCAGCTACACCCGCACCAACCCGGCGGTGAGCGGCCTGAGCTACAAGATCATGACCTCCACCGACCTGAGCAGCTGGACGGAGGATACCGCAGCCACCGCAGGCCAGACGGTCAGCTCCACGAGCGGTGACGTCCAGACGATGTCAGTGACGCTGAGCGGAGCACCGCTGGGTGCCGTGAAGCTCTTCGTGCGCGTGCTGGCGCAATAAATCGGCAAAAGATTTGGCGGGAGAAGGCCTCCCGCCACGCATTGGGATAGATAGGGTAAAAATCGGGGTTAGGGCCCGGGAGCTGGACCGCTGGTCTGGCGATCGGGCCCGCTCCGTATGCCTAGCAACCCGCGACTCCACCGAGCCCGGACCGACTCCATGAAACCCACGACTTCTTACCGCACCCGGCGCCGCCTCTCCCGTGGCTTCGCCCTGGTGATCGCCCTCTCGCTGATGGTGCTGCTGACCATCCTGGCGGTCGGCTTGCTGGGCCTTTCCACGATCTCGCTGCGCGCCACCGGCCAGGGCGAGGCACTGGCCACCGCGCAGGCCAATGCGCGCATGGCGCTGATGCTGGCGATCGGGGATCTGCAAAAGCTCGCGGGCCCGGACCAGCGGATCACTGCGCGGGCAGATATCCGCGACGAGAAGATCGCGAACCCGCGCCTCACCGGAGTTTGGAAGTCTTGGGAGATCAAGGCGGAGCCTGCGCCTTCGTCCTCCGACTATGAGAAGTCCTCGCGCGACCGGAAGTTCCTCGGCTGGTTGTCTTCCAGCCGTAGCGGAACCGACCGCAAGGATATCGAGTTTGCGAACCGCCCACCGGAAGATCCGGCGACGCTGTGGGGCAAGGGCTCGCTGGGCAAGACGGCCGCGGGCACGGACTTCGTCAGCGCCTCGCGCGTGGGCATCGCAGCGAAGAAGGGCGGCGAGCACGACGGTTCCTTCGCCTGGGCCGTAATGGATGAGGGCGTGAAGGTCCGGGTCAATACGCCCTGGGTGGAAGACGCCGGTTCTAAGGCGCTGCAGACCGCGCAGCTCGGCAGCGGCGTGCGGCCGAATGTTTCCGCGATCAGCGGGCTGGAAGAACTCAAGCGGCAGCGCTTCCTGAATGGCTCCAGCGACTTCGCGACGATTGAGAAGGGACTCTCGCGGCTCAACTATGGCTTGGCCGCGGATACATTTTCTTCCGGCACGGACGATGCGCTCAAGACCCTGAGCCATGACGTGACGCCCTACTCGGTGGGACTCTTCACCGATGTGGCGAAGGGCGGGCTGAAGGAAGACTTCAACCTGCTGGCCAATACCACCGCACTGCCTTCCGCCTATGCCGGCAAGACCGTCTACTCCACGCGGTTGGGCACCAGCGCGCCTTCCGATCCGCGCTGGGAATCGCTGCAGCAGCTCGCGCAGCTCTACCGGCAGAGCACACGGCTCACCAGCCAGGGCGGCGCGCCGGTGCTGAAGACGCAGACTCCCACCGGCTGGAAGGCAGCGCAGGGCTCGGACCCGGCCAGCGGTGCCACCGGCACCACGCAGAAGGCTCCGCCCGCAGGACTCGTGCTGATGCCATCGATTGCCAAGGTGCAGGTCGTCTTCAGCCTCCTGACCCGGGACATCTACAACTACCCGAAGGTCAGCGACACCACGCCGAAGGCGCCGGGCACCAAGGACCAGGAATCCAACTCGGAGCTCCACGGCCCATGGGGCAAGAACTTCGCGGGCTCATCCTACGACTACCTCTTGCACCTGCTCTACACGCCGGTCGTGACGCTGCACAATCCGTACAACGTCGCGCTCGAGTTCAACGAGCTGAAGGTGGTCTTCGGCAACGTGCCCTTCGCGCTTCAGGTTTTCCGCAATGGCGAGGCGCAGACCAAAGAGCCTGCCCCGCTGGACACGCTCTTCTACCAGCAATCCGAGACGGGCAATCTGGCCAAGCGCTTCGGCATGACGTTGCGGACCAATAGCGGCACCGCCACCTCGCCTGCCGTGGGCTCCACCACCTTCCGCCTGCTGCCGGGGGAGGTGATGATGTTCTCGCCCTACATCGATCCGAACCGCACCTGGAAGGATGAATACACCACCCGGACCTTCTCCGATTGGGACACGGGCTCCGGTGCCGTCCGCACCCTGAGCATCGATGGCCTGCCCGGCTGGCGGGGCGATGGCATCGGCTTCGACCTCGACTGGTTCTGTCCTTCCTACAAGGGCCTGCGGCTGACCAGCAACGAGACGGAGAACAACGTCAACATGGATCGCGGCGGCTGCATCGGTGCCAAGGCCACGGATGAGTTCTCGCTGAAGTTCGCGCCACTCAGTGTGGAGGCGCTCAGCAGGAACAAGTTCACCATCGAGATCTTCGCCAAGCCCACGGGCAGCGCGACGCAGGTATCCTCCGGCGTGATCGAGATGGACTACGAATCGCCCACCGGCCTGCGCGACTACCTGTTAGGGCCGAACGGCAGCATCAGCTACCCGAAGGATGGCAGGACCATCAACGCGATGGAGATGCACTCGCACTCCACGACCAAGATCAAGGACATCAACACCGCCAAGCCCTTCGCGATCATCAGCGCGCAGGCCAAGACGACCAGTGGCGGCCTGAATCCGGATGGCGAGGATGGCAAGCTGGCGACCAAGCCTTGGAGCTTCGGCCATGCCGTGGCGGGATCCTCCACGCAGAAGGTGGTGAGCGATCATCCGGCGAACCACTCGCATGAGATCTCGCTGCTGCGGCTCGACAATGGCACGAACAACCTGCTGCAGTTCGATCCGAAGACGGGACGCGGGAATTTCATCACCGGCCTGACCGGGAATACCGGCCTGAAGTTCGGCGTGCTCTACGATGTGCCGCTGGCCCCGCTGCAAAGCCTGGCCCAGCTGAATGCCGCGAATCCCGGTGGAGCTTCCGGCTATGCGCCGCGCTTCGCGCAACCGATCGGCAACTCGTGGGCGCACCCGATGCTCGATGCTTCATCAGCCATCACGGCGAGCGTGGATGGCAAGCTGGTGGATCATTCCTTCCTGCTGAATCTCGCGCTCTACGATCACTTCTACTTCTCCGGCCTCGCCGATCAGACGGGCTCCTTCGGCACGGCCAACCGGACCGTGAAGCAAGTCGCACAGGAGTTCATGGAGGGCACACCGCTGGTGGACCCGCGGATGAAATGGTATGCGCCGGATGGCAGGGAGGAATCGGCCTTCACCGACAAGGTGACGGCAAACGATGCCTACTCCACGATCGCAGCCTGGCAGATGATCCAGGGGCCCTTCAACATCAACTCCACCTCGGTGGCGGCATGGAAGGCGATGCTGGGATCGATCCACGATGCCAAGGCGCTCTACAATCAGATCAACAAGGTCGCCAAGAGCTCCGCACTGACCGATCTGCCAGCGGCGGAGGCCGACAAGAATGAGGGCCGCATCAGCCGCTTCCGCCTGCCCGCGGGTCTTTCTGAAAAGGATGGTGGCGAGCCCGCGGAGTCCTACTGGCTCGGCGCGCGCGAATACTCGGACGATGAGTTGGAGCGTCTGGCTGAAGCAATCGTGGATGAGGTGCGGGAGCGCGGCCCCTTCCTCTCCATGGCCGAATTCGTCAACCGCCGCCTCGGCAGCGGTGACATGGCCCAGCGTGGTGCGCTGCAGCAGGCAATCGACAATGCCGATCTCAATCGCAAGCTGGCGGACGATGCGAATGCGGGCTTCGAGATCCCCGCGAGCATGGTGGGCACCTACAAGTATCGCAATCCCGCGGCTGGCAGCGGTAGCAGCTATCAAGGCGGACCCGGCTACCTGAGCCAGGCCGACTTGCTCACCGTGCTGGGGAATGCGGCCACTCCGCGCTCCGACACCTTCACGATCCGCGCCCAAGGCGAGGCCCGCGATGCATCCAACAAGCGCACCGCGGTAGCCGTGTGCGAGGCGGTGATCCAGCGCATGCCGGAATACATCGACCCCAAGGACAAGGCGGAGATTGCAGCGCCGACCAGCCCTGCCAACCAGAGCTTCGGCCGCCGCTTCCAGGTAGTCTCTTTCCGCTGGCTGAACCCGGGTGAGATCTGAAGACTGACAAGAGACCCATGCGCCCGATCCTATTCCTTGCCCCGCTGCTCGTTTGCGCCAGTGCCTTCGCCCAGGAGGCCAAGCCGGTGGAATGCCGCTTCCTTGCCTTCGGCGTGAAGGATGATGCGGGTGCCGTCGCGCTGGGCGACAAGGGCGCTGAGATCCCCTGCCCGCTCTCCACCACGCAGCTGTCCAAGAAGATCACCTGCACGGCCAAGGACGGGAAGATCCCCTTCCTCTCCGCCGCGGATCGCAAGCCGATGGCCACCGCCACCATCCCGGCCGGCGTGAACTCGGCGCTGGTGGTCTTCGTGCGCATGGAGAAGCCCGGCAGCACCGCGGAGCCCTCCGCTGGCTGGCGGACTTTTGTGATCGAGGACTCACCGAAGAACTTCCCGGATGGGGGTGCCTACGTCGCCAACTTCTATGCGAGCGACATCCGCTTCACCATCGGCGAGCACAAGGGCACCCTGAAGCCCGCCGGCTCCTACGGCTACGCGATGCCGAAGGAGCGGGACGACTTCAACATGGCGCCCGTGATCTTCGAGTTCAACAAGGACGACAAGTGGCGGATCGGGAATGAGAGCTCGTTGCGATTCTTGCCGGGGATGCGGTACTTGATCTTCGCTTATGTGGATCCGGTCTCGGGGAGGCCAAAGATTAATACCTATCAGGACCTCGCGCCGCCGAAAGCGGCGGCTCCCTAAAAGGTGGTCCGCACAGCCCTCTGTGCGGCGAAGCAGTTCTGGTGGCTGTCGGAGACGAGGTGGCCCCGGGGGACGTCTCGATTCACCCTCTCCAAGCCGAAGTCGGCGCCAGGAGGTGGTCCGCACTGCTTGCTGTGCGGTGAAACAGTTCTGGCGGCGGACTTCACACGATGGCCCTCGGGTTGAGCCGGAAGGAAGCCGATCAAGAAGTGAGGCCACGCAGGGCATGCACGAACCAAGCTCAAGCTGGTGAGTCGGCGCGCAGCCAGGAGCACTTGGCCTCCAAGTGCAGCCGGAACTGCTTCGCCGCACAGAGGGCTGTGCGGACCACCTTTTGTTGGCCTCCGAGAACCTCCAGAGCTGCTGCGTCCGCTCAGGGGACTGAGCGGACTACCTCGCGTGATACTCCTGGATCGACTTCACCGTCATCTCCTTCTCCTTCAGCGAGCGGATCGCGCGCACGGAAGCTGCGGCAGCAGCCAGGTTCGTGCAGTGGCTGACCTTGTTCGCCACGGCACCGGAGCGGATCTTCACTTCGTCCTCGCGGGCGGCGTGGCCGCTCGGGGTGTTGATGATGAAGTGGATCTCCCGGTTCTTCATCATGTCGATGACGTGCGGTCGGCGGCCTTCGTTGAGCTTGTAGAGGCGGTGGCAGGGGATGTTCTCCGCTTGCAGGCGGTCACAGGTGCCGCCGGTGGCGTAGATCTGGAAGCCCAGCTCCACCAGCTCCCGCGCGATGCCCATGGCTTCCGGCTTGTCGCGGTCGGAGACGGAGAGGAAGACGTTGCCCTTCGTCGGCAGCGGGTTGAAGGCGCTGGTCTGGCTCTTCGCGTAGGCCATGCCCAGATCTTCGTCGATGCCCATGACCTCGCCGGTCGAGCGCATCTCGGGACCGAGCACGATGTCGATGCCGGGGAAGCGGTTCCAGGGGAAGACGGCCTCCTTCACGGAGAAGTGCGCCGGGATCACGGTCTCGGTGAAGCCCAGCTCCGGCAGGGTCTTGCCGACCATGATCTGCGCGGCGTACTTCGCCAGCGGCACGCCGGTCGCCTTCGAGACGAAGGGCGCGGTGCGCGAGGCCCGCGGGTTCACCTCGATCACGTAAAGCTGCTCATCCTTCACCGCGAACTGGATGTTCATCAGGCCCCTCACCTCGAGCTCGCGCGCCAGCTCCTTCGCCGCGCGGGTGATCTCCGCCTTGATCGGCTCGGAAAGCGAATAGGCCGGGATCACGCAGGCCGAGTCCCCGGAGTGAATCCCCGCCGGCTCGATGTGCTGCATGATCGCACCTACTACGGCCATCGTACCATCCGAGATGCAATCGACATCGACCTCCACCGCGCCTTCCAGGAAGCGGTCCACCAGCACCGGGCGGTCCGGCGAGACGTCCACCGCCTCGCGCATGTACTTCCGCAGCTCGGCATCCTCGTAAACGATCATCATCGCCCGTCCGCCCAGCACGAAGGAGGGGCGCACCAGCACCGGGTAGCCGATGCGATTCGCTATGGTCACCGCCTCATCTTCCGAGACGGCGGTGCCGGCCTCCGCCTGCCTCAGCCCCAGCTTGTCCAGCAGTGCCGAGAAGTGCTTGCGGTCTTCCGCCAGCTCGATGCTTTCCGGCGAGGTGCCAATGATCGGCACGCCGTGGCGCTTGAGATCCGCGGCAAGGTTCAGCGGCGTCTGCCCGCCGAACTGCACGATCACACCGTGCGGCTTCTCCTGGTCGCAGATGTTCAGCACATCCTCCAAGGTCAGCGGCTCGAAGAAGAGCTTGTCCGAGGTATCGTAGTCGGTCGAAACCGTTTCCGGGTTCGAGTTCACCATGATGGTCTCATAGCCGAGTTCCTTCAGCGCGAAGGCGGCGTGGACGCAGCAGTAGTCGAACTCGATGCCCTGGCCGATGCGGTTCGGGCCACCACCGAGGATGATGATCTTCTTCTTGTCGGACTCGCGGGCCTCGTTCTCGTCACCGTAGGTGGAGTAGAAGTAAGGCGTGTAAGCCTCGAACTCCGCGGCACAGGTATCGACCAGCCGATAGGTCGGGATGATGCCGCGGGCCTTGCGCTCGGCACGGATCGTGTCCTCGGTCGGCACATCGACGACCGCGCCCTCGGGCTCCGCACGCGGTGGTGCGCCGGCAGGCTGGTCCTTCTCACCGTGGATGGAGGCATCGTGGATCGCCGGCGCATGCGCGCGGGCCATCGCGATCTGGCGGTCGGAGAAGCCGAGGCGCTTGGCATCCTTCAGGTCCAGCGTGGCGAGGTGCCTGCCCTCGTCCGCGATTTCCTTGAGGTGATGCAGGAACCAAGGGTCGATGGCGGTGGCCTCGAAGACTTCATCGATGGTCCAGCCATTCACGAAAGCGGTCTGCAGCCAGAAGATGCGCTCGGCATTCGGCACGGCCAGCTTGCGCTCGATCTCATCGCGCGTCGCACCGTGCACGTCCTTCTTGTCGAAGCCAAAGCCCCAGCGGCCCGTCTCCAGCGAGCGCAACGCCTTCTGCATCGACTCCTTGAAGGTGCGGCCAATCGACATCGCTTCGCCCACCGACTTCATGGAAGTGGTCAGGACTTGGTTGGCCGTCGGGAACTTCTCGAAAGTGAAGCGCGGGACCTTGGTCACCACGTAGTCGATGGTCGGCTCGAAGGAAGCCGGGGTCTCGCGGGTGATGTCATTCGGCAGTTCGCCCAGCGTGTAGCCCACCGCCAGCTTCGCCGCGATCTTGGCGATCGGGAAGCCGGTGGCCTTCGAGGCCAGCGCGGAGGACCGCGAGACGCGCGGGTTCATCTCGATCACGATCATACGGCCGCTGACCGGATCGATCGCGAACTGGATGTTAGAGCCACCGGTCTCCACGCCGATCTCACGGATCACGGCGAAGGACGCATCGCGCATGATCTGGTACTCGCGGTCGGTCAGGGTCTGGATCGGCGCGACGGTGATGGAGTCACCGGTGTGCACACCCATGGGATCGATGTTCTCGATCGAGCAGATGACCACGCAGTTGTCCGCGCGGTCGCGCATCACCTCCATCTCGAATTCCTTCCAACCGAGGAGGGACTCCTCGATCAGCACTTCGGAAACGGGCGAGAGGTCGAGGCCGCGGAAGACGATCTCCTCGAACTCCTCGCGGTTGTAGGCGATGCCACCGCCCTGGCCACCCAGCGTGAAAGCGGGGCGGATGATGAGCGGGAAATTCTTGCCGGTGTAGGCGGCGATCTGCTCGGCCACCACGCGGCCTTCCTCCATCGTATGGGCGGTGCCGGACTGCGGCACGTCCAGGCCGATCTTGAGCATCGCGTCCTTGAAGCGCTGGCGGTCCTCGCCCTTGTCGATGGCATCGGCATTCGCGCCGATCATCTTCACGTTGTGCTTGTCCAGCACCCCGGACTTGAACAGCGACATGGAAGTATTCAGCGCCGTCTGGCCGCCGAGGGTCGGCAGCAGGGCATCCGGCTTCTCGCGGACGATGATCTTTTCCACCACCTCCGGGGTGATTGGCTCGATGTAGGTCCGGTGCGCGAACTCCGGATCGGTCATGATCGTAGCCGGATTCGAGTTCACGAGGACAACCTCGTAGCCTTCCTCACGCAGGGCCTTGCAGGCCTGGACCCCGGAATAGTCGAACTCGCAGCCCTGGCCGATGACGATGGGGCCGGAGCCGATGACGAGGATTTTCCGGATCGAGGTATCTTTAGGCATGGCGGGACGTGTCGGGACGGGACTTGGGCAGGCTGGCGGGTTCCTTTCGCTCGCGGGAGCGAAATTCCGGGGTGTTTCGCAGGCTGGGCACAGCTTGTAAAGGGTTGGATGGGCGGGATTTTGCCACGCTCCCCCACCGGCGTTGACCGGGCGCTTTTTTGTGATACTTAGAAGTATCACATTATGAAAACCGCTTCTGTCCGCGACCTGCGCTACGACTTCCCGAAGGTGGAAGCTTGGCTGAAAGCCGGGGAGGAGGTGCAGATCACCAAGCGGAACAAGGTGATCGGCAAGCTGATGCCGGAGAAGGAGGAGCCGCCCAAGTTCCCAAAGTTCGATGCTGACGCCCACATGGCCCGGCTGAAGGAAATATGGGGTGACCGCGTCGTCTCCGCCGAGGAATGGGAGGAAAACCGCGCATGGGAGACGGGCGAGCCGTGATCGCCTATCCCGACACCAGTTTCCTGTGCTCGTCTTTCCGCCCACAGGCATTTTCCAAAGAGGCCTTGGCGCACCGCGCGGGGATGGCGGAGCCCCTGTATGTCAGCGAACTGCTCCGATTCGAGTTCCTCCAAGCTGTAGAGCTGCAGGTCTTCCTCTTCACAAACGACCGCAACAAAGGTTACCCTCGGCACGAAGCCGACCAGATGATTGAACTCTGGGAGGAGGGTCTCGCCACGGGAGCCGTTGAAATCGTTTCCTGCAATATGGACGCTGTGATCGCCTACGCCCTCTCGCTTGCCCGCACCCACACCGCCACCGGCGGCCACCGCTCGCTGGATGTCCTCCACGTCGCCACCGCCGTCCACCTCGGGGCGAAGGAATTCCTGAGCTTCGACCAGCGGCAGATCGCCCTCGCGCGGAGCCTGGGGCTCGGGACGCCCTTCGCCTGAGCAGGGCTCAGTGCTTCCGCTTTTCCATCCCGGCGGGCATCCAGTCTTTGGGCATCGGCTGGATCGCCGGCGCGGGCGTTTGAGCCGTAGTCGCGGGGGCTGCCGCGTTGGCGGCGGGAGCCGGAGCCTTGGCGGGCGCATGCTTGGCGAACAACTGCCGAATCGCCCCCGCGTCCCGCGCGCCCAAGAATTGATCCACCCGCTTGCCATCGCGGTAGAGGCGCACATCCGGGATCCCGCTCACGCCCTGGTGCTGGGCGAGTTCTCCCGCTTGGTCCACGTTGACCTTTCCGATCACCACGCGCCCGGAGTATTCCCCGGCCACCTCCTCCAGCACCGGGCCGAGCTGCCGGCAGGGCCCGCACCAGTCCGCGTAAAAGTCCACCACCACCAGCTGGCCTGGCGTCTTGGTGAAGGAATCGAAATCTGCCGCGGCCAAGCTCCGCACATCCGCCGGGCCTTTGGGACCCGGGGCGGATGCCGCTGCGGAGCCACTTTCCTTGGGCTTGGCCGCAAGGTTCTTCAGCCCGTCGCAAGCAGTCAGGCCCCGCGCCAGTAGCGAGGCCGAGGAGAAAACAACGAACCGCTTCATGGCTTGACCGCCGCCTCCTTCGGTTTCGGTGCCGTCACCGCTTCCTTGTCCTTTTTCGGGGGGATGGCGGGCTTGAAAGAAGGCGGCAACTGCTTGCCGTGGTCACGGCTCATGCCCGGGACACCGGTCTCGCCACCGCTCTTCATCCCCTCGACCTCCGGCATCCAGCCCTTGCTCATGCGCTGGAGCATGTCGCCCAGGATCTTATCAATCGTCTCCTCCACCAGCTTCGGGTCGGTCTGGCCGATCAGGGTGCCCATCTGCTTGCTTTCCGAGTAAAACTCCAGGTGTCCCACCAACTTGTCCTTGTTGACCTTGGACAAGCTGGCGAGCGACTTCTCCACGGCCACATCCACCTCGGCCAATTGGATCTTATCGCCGTATTTATCCTTCTTCAGGCGCTCGAGCGTCTCCTGCAAATTGTCCGAGGCGCCATTCCCTTCCAGGCGCATGTTCACCACGGTCAGCACCGCCGGCTTGGCATAGACTTCCTTGTAATTCTGGTAAGTCACCTTCACCGCGGTGCTGGCGACACGGGGGCCGTCCTTCTTGCCCTTCGGGATGAAGACATAGCCGCAAGCAGCAGCCGCGCCCACTAGGACGAAAATGATGAGACGGCGCATCCATGCGCCTTTGTGGTCGGGGGTCATGGCCGTTTTTTACCCTGAAATTTAAGAAAAGCGAAACATTTTGGCCCCGTGATCGCGGAGGGGCCAAGAGCCTCAGCCTGTTAGCGCCCGATGAAGGCACGGTGAATTCATCGCAGGGCTTATCTAGCAAGTTGACCTCTATCTCCGGGATAAGCTCTTCTAGGATTCATCCCAATGAATAAATCCCTCCTATCCGCCGCCCTCTTTGCCTTGGCCTGCCAGCTCTCCCACGCAGTGGTGATCCCCGTCTCGGAAGACACCTATATCGCGCCCGTGGGGCAGATCGGCAAAACCGCTGGCAAGGAGAACTTCATGTGGATCAGCGGGGACGGTGCCGCGCTGCTCCGCTTCGACGTGGCCGACTACACCGGGCTCATCCCGCCAGCCAATGTGAGCTCGGCGCGCCTGGTCTTCCACTTTTCCAAGGTGAAAAAGGCCAGCGATCTCAAGATCCAGGCCGTGACTTCCGAATGGACGGAAGCCGCGCAAGGCAGGCGGGCGGCACCCACGCTGAGCGCCACCGTGCTCAAGACCATTCCCGCCGAGGCGGTGATCGAGGACCAGTTCGCCGTGATCGATGTGACCGCTCAGGTGAAGCAATGGCTCACGAACCCGGCGAGCGACTTCGGCCTGGCGGTCACCTGCGACGCACCAGCGAATGTCCAGATCGCCTCCAAGGAAGGAGTGACCACCGGCCACCCGGCGTGGCTGGAGATCGAAAGCCATCCCCTGCAAGTGGCGGGCAATGACCAGATCGCCCCCGGGGTGGATTCCGCCAAGCTGGGCGACGGCACGGTGAGCAATGCCGAGTTCGCCTTTCTCAACGGCGTGCTCTCGCCGATTCAGACGCAGATCAACACCGTGATCTCCGATGCCGCCGGCAAGGTGAGCAAGGCCGGCGACACGATGACCGGGCCGTTGATCGTGAAATCTGATATCAAGTTGGGAGCGAACGGGGAATTCCAGGCTGCCGCAGGGGATGAAAAGCTGCGGATCGTCCGCGGCAATATACTCTGGGACGATACGGGTATGAATGTGCGGTCCGGGAAGGGCTTTACCTTCACCCATCTCGAAAATGATCTCTATCGGTTCCGCTTTGACGTTCCATTCGCCCAGGAGCCCACAGTCATGATCTCCGCGGGAACCCAAACGGGCGTCACAGTGAAGGTGGTGAGAGATTTGGCCCCGGACGGATTCACCGTCACCATGTCTCAAGGCCTTCTTTTCCAATTTCTTGCCGTGGGAGCCCGTTGATGGGGAGAACCGGGAAGGCCACCTTACTTCCCAATCTTTGCCTGATAGACCACCATTTCCCGCGCAGGCAGGGCGAGGGGCGCCCTGCCATCCTGCCCCACGCTGCACTCCTTCTTGTCCCCGCTGCGGGCGGCGATTCCCTTGAGAGCTGTTCCGGCCGGGAAGCCGCTGGGTAGGGTTGGCCGACGCTCTTCCGAGGAAGCATTCATCACCACCAACACGCGCTCCTTCCCGCTCACGCGGGCGAAGGCGAAGACGCCGTCATCCGTATTGTCGGAGGCATTGTCCACCCACACCGGTTCAAAGCGGCCCTCGCGCAGGGCCGCGCTCTCCCGGCGCAGGGTGCCCATGCGGGCGATGGTCTTGAAGGCAGCGCCGTCACGCAGCTTCGCCATCACCGCGCCGCCGCCCTTCGGGAAAAGGGTCATGCGCCCGCCTTCCGAGTTATCCCCGGTGCCGGATGAAGTATCCTGCAGCGCCGTCTCCGCTCCGTAGTAGATGCAGGGAATGCCGGGCATCGCGAGCAGCAGGGCCTGCGCGAGTTCGTGGCACTCCTCGGTCACGCCGCGCACCCGGAAGCGGTTCAGGCCGTCGTGGTTCTCAATGAAGCTGACCGACTTCTGCCGCGCGTTCTTCCCATCCGGCCCGGGGTTCGGGTTGTAGTAGGCGCGGCCATTCTGCTCGCCCTCTTGCAGGTTCCGCATCGCCTTCTCGATCTTGCGGCCGTCGCCGTAGGCATTGCCCTCGCGGCGCAGGTAGTCGCGCATCGCGAAGCAGAGGGAGAAATCCAGCACGGAGTCCAGACAGGGCCAGGGCTCCGCCGGGGCGTGAACACGCCATGTGTAGCGCCCGGCCACGGCAGGATCGCCATCGTAGACCTCGCCGAAGATCAGCTTGTCCTTCGCCCGGGCTCCGAGGCGCTTGCGCAGGCGCTCGGTGAAGGCATCCCAGAACTCGTGGTGCACGTGCTTCACCGTATCCAGGCGCAGGCCGTCCACGCCCACATCCAGCAGGTAGAAGGTGTAGATCTCCACGAACTCGTCCACCAGCTTGTCGAAGTGGTCGCTGCCCGGCGCGGTCCAGAAATCCCGCAGGGTGTGGAAGTCACACTCCATCTCCTCGCCATCCGTCTTGCCCAGGCTGCTGCCGGAGCCGCCCTTGCGCCCGTAGGTGCCCAGGTCCGCCAGCACGCCGGTGGTGGCGACCCGGTGGCCCAGGAGGGTCCGCGGGCCGTCCGGCTGGGTCTTGGCGAGGCTCCAGCGCGGCTCGTTGCCCCACACCGCATTGCTGCGGTAGCCATTGCGCTGGAAGGGCTGGCTCCACTCCTCGCCGGACTGGAGGTCGAAGGCACCGTTTCCGTTCATGTCGTAGCCGAAGACCGGGCCGGCGTGGTTGATCACGACATCCTGCACCACCTTCAGGCCCTTCGCATGGGCCAGCGCCACGAAGTCCCGGTAGTGCTGCATGCGGCCCTCCGGGCCCTCGGGGTAGGGCTTCCCATCCAGCGAGGTGGCGCTGGTCAGGTGCGGATCGATGTCTAGGAAGTCCTGCGCCCAGTAGCCGTGGTAGCCGGTCCGCCAGAAGCGGTCCGTACCGGAGCGCCAGACATTCCGCACCGGCGGCGTGATCCACAAGGCGGTGACGCCCAGCTTCTTGAAGTAGTCGCCACGGATCGCCAGCTCCAGGCCGCGGAGATCGCCGCCGTGGTATTTCCCGAGGTCCTTCTGCGTGGGATCATAGAGGGGGGGATCACTCCCGGGCGGCACGTCATTGGCGGGATCGCCATCGTGGAAACGGTCGGTCAGGGCGAAGTACATGACCTCCTCCGTCCAGGGCCGGGCGCTGGCCGCGGTGAGGGAGAGGAGCAAAAAGACGAGGAAACGCATCGGTGGCAGCCCTATATGTCTCCCCGGGCTGTAACGTTTGAGAGAAAAGCGCATAGGAGGCATCCAGACGGGGGCGGATCGGATTGCCCAGCCGGGCTCCTTCTGCTCTGTTCCCGCCATCCAAAAAGGCACAAATCCCGCTGCGCCTGACGTTATTACCAGCACAAAGCCTCTGATTTAGAACATGAAAGCAACTCTCGCACTCAGCCTGCTTGCCACGGCTGCCATAATGCCCCTCACCGCCACCGCGGCGGATAAGGACAAGGACAAGCCGGTCGTCGCCATCTACGACCTGGAAGGCGCGCTCTCCGAATCCGGTCGCGCGGAAGCCTCGCTGCTCGGCGGGCTGGGCATCGAAGCCGACCGGCCGATGACCCTTTTCGATATCACCCGCAGCTTGGAAAAGGCTGCCGCCGATCCGAAGGTGAAGGCGGTGGTGCTGGATGTGGATGACGCCAGCCTGGGCTTGGCCCAGATCGAGGAAGTGGTGCGCCGCCTGGAAGCCGTGCGCGCCGCGGGGAAGGACGTGTGGCTCTACACCGACACCCTGAGCAATGCCACCGTGCTGCTCGGCTCCGCCGCGAACCACTTCACCATCATGCCGGAAGGCGATGTGGATTTCCACGGCATCTATTCGGAGTCGATGTATTACAAGGGCCTGCTCGACAAGGCAGGGGTGGTGGCGGATGTGATCCACATCGGCGACTTCAAGAGCTACGGCGAGGAGTACTATCGCACCGGCCCGAGCGACTTCGCCAAGCAGCAGAAAGAAGAGCTCATCGGCGGCATCTTCGACCAGATCATCGGCAAGGTGGCGAAGGGCCGCAAGGTCCCCGCGGAGAAGGTGAAGGCCTTGGTGGACCAAGGCACCTTCACCACCCAGCAGGCGAAGGAAGCCGGTCTGGTGGACGAGCTGAAGCACCGCACCGATTTCTCCGCCGCCGTGAAGGCCGCCTATCCGGATGCCAAGTTCAACCGCGAGTATGAGCTGCCGGATCGCGATGGTCCGGAAGTCACCGGCATGCTCGATGTCTTCAAGCTGATGTTCCAGTCGGAGAAGTCGAAGGCTTCCAAGGCGGACTTCGTCGCGGTGGTGGCGATGGACGATGGCATCTCGAACGAGAGCATCGCGCCGGTGCGCAAGGAGATCCTGAAGCTGATCAAGGACGACCATGCGAAGGCGCTGGTGCTACGTGTGAACTCGCCGGGCGGCTCCGCGCTGGCCAGCGAGGTGCTGTGGGAAGCCACGGATGAATGGAAGGCCACCGGCCGTCCCTTCATCGTCTCCATGGGCGAGGTGGCGGCCAGCGGCGGCTATTACATCTCCGCCGGCGGTGACCGGATCTTCGCGGAAGAAGGCACGATCACCGGCTCGATCGGCGTGGTCGGCATGAAGATGGTGCTGAACGGCGCGCTGGAGAAGCTGGGCATCACCACGCATGCCACGCAGCGCGGTGCCCGCGCCGGGGCGATGTCGATGTTCAAGCCTTACTCCGAGGAAGAGTCCAAGATGATCCGCGACTCGATGCTTTCCGTCTATGGCACCTTCAAGAAGCGCATCGAGAGTGGTCGCGGCACGCGCCTGAAGGGCGACTTGGAAGGCATGGCCGGCGGCCGCGTCTACACCGGCACCCGCGCGCTGGAGCTCGGCCTGGTCGATGAGATCGGCGGCCTCGGCGATGCGATCGACTTCGCCGCGAAGAAGGCTGGCATCGATGCCGGCAGCGCCCGTCTCGTCCCTGAGCCGAAGAGCGCGATCGAAGGCCTCTTCGCCCAACCGGAGAAGCCGGAGGAAGGAGAGATCATCCAGATGGGCCGCCATGTCTCGCCGCTGAATGAAGCGGTGATCGGCAGCCTCGGCCAAGCCCAGCTCGCCACGCTGCCGAAGCCGGCACGTGAGGCGGTGATGCATGTGCTGGAGCGGATTGAGACCTGCTCGGATTCCGCGGTGCAGCTGATCGGGCCGGAGATTTCCGTGCCGATGAAGTGAGCTGAGTTGGCGCATTGCTCTCTGATTCATTCTCCGCGGTATGGCTTGAGGTCATACCGCGGTTTTTGTTATGAGGGCTGACTCATGAGGTGGCTTCCGGGGATCTTGCACCGCCACGGCATCGCGCTGGCGCTGATGTCCGTCCTCGGCTCTGCTTGGGTGGTGTCGATCTTTGCGGCAGACTACTTCTTCGTGAACCTGCCAGGGTCGAGCCGCACCTTCACCTTCGGCCAATCTGGGGGAATGGTTGGCATGCAATCGCACAGCCGGAGCTGCACGGTCGATTTCATCTGCTCTTACTCGGTGTTCGGCTCTCCTTCTTCTCCGGTGAGTCTCTGGCGGGATCCCCATGGCACTCCGCGATATCAGGTGCCCCTGCCGGTTTATTGGGAATCGCATCCCGGTTACTACTGGTCATTCAGCGTCTCGTATTGGCTGCTCGGCTCGGTCAGTTGGCTAGGCCTTTACTGCTGGCATTTCCGGCGGGGGAAGAAGCTGTCGCTGGAGATGGCGGCGTTGCCGCAGTGAGATGGGGTGATGAGCCCCTTTTCGTGATCCCTTTCGCGGCGACAGCCGCTTTCGGAGTGCGCGCGAGAAACGCCGCTTTTCGGGCGCATGTTCCCCTGATGCGCCACTGGAGTTCTAGGAGGGTCCACCCCTTCGGACGCGTGGATGCCGGAAGCTCGGGGCAAACTCCTCTCACACGACGGGGTAAACTCTCCCAGAACTTGAATGGCGTTCCGCGGGGAGGGTCCGCCCAAGAAAGCGGCGATCCCCGCGCGCACTCCGAAAGCGGCTGCCGCCGCGAAATGCGGGGACGCCTTTACGAGACGCGGCTGTTAGAATATACGGGAGCCGTCACCGGATGAGAGCTGCCCTTCTTCTCCCCTTGCTGCCGGCGCTGCTCCACGCGGCACCGCTGCACGTGGACTTCCGGCATGCGGCGGGGGAACAGCCTTTGTTGCTCGATTCCCTGCGCTACTCGACGAACGCCGGGGAAGCCTTCTCGGTCACCCGTGCCGCTTGGCTGGCCACGGGCTTTTCCGTGGAGACGGCGGAGGGCAAGGTGATCGAGGTGCCGGGCAAGACGGCCTACATCCCGGAGAGCGGCGCGCTGGTCACGCTGCCGGGACTGCCGGACACGCGTATCCGCTCGCTGAGCTTTTACGTCGGCCCGGACGAAAAGGCGAACCATGCCGATCCCGCCTCACTGGCTCCAAACGATCCGCTGAACCCGAATCTGAACCGCCTGCACTGGGATTGGCAGGGCGGCTATATCTTCCTGGCGCTGGAGGGCCATCGGCGGAAGGACGCGGACAAGTTCCCCGCGGGCTATGCCTATCATTTCGCCCGCGATCCGAACCGCGTGCGCATCACGCTGCCGATCGATGCGGACTTGCACAACGAGGCCCGCGCCACGGTGGTGCTGGATGTTCCCGCGCTGTTAGACGGCCTCTCCTTCGCGAAGGACGGCGCGACCACGCACTCGCAGGATGGTGATCCGGTGGCGGTGCGCTTGAAGGAAAACCTCTCGCATGCTTTCCACATCACCGCGGTTGAGAGCGGCGGGATTCCCACGCCGCCGCAGGCGCCACCGCCGATCGATCTGCCGAAGGATCTCACGCCCTATCCCTTGCGCCTGCCCCGTACGGTGCCGCTGCCTGCCTTGCCGCGGGACAATCCGCTGCTCGCCGGGCGTGTGGCCTTGGGGGCGAAGTTGTTCTCGGAGCCCAAGCTCTCCCGCACCGGCGCAATCTCCTGCGCGAGCTGCCATGTGGAAAGCTCCGGCTTTTCCGATCCGCGGCGCTTCAGCCTCGGCGTGGACGGCCAGCCGGGGAAGCGCCACGCCATGCCGCTCTTCAATCTGGCGTGGAAGGACCGCTTCTTCTGGGACGGCCGCGCGCCCTCGCTGCGCGCGCAGGTGATGTTCCCGATCCAGGATCACCTCGAGATGGATGAGAAGCCGGAGCAGATCGTGGAGAAGCTGAAGGCGGATCCCGCTTATCCGCCGCTCTTCGAACAAGCTTTCGGTTCCGGTGCGATCACGCCGGAGAACATGGCGCTGGCGCTGGAGAACTTCCTGCTCACCAAGATGAGCTTCGACTCGAAGTTCGACCGCGCATTGAAAGGCGGCACCCCTCTAACAGAACTGGAGCAGCACGGCCTGGAACTCTTCTTCACGGAGTCCGAACCGCGGATGGGCAAGCGCGGCGCGGATTGCTTCCACTGCCACGGCGGCGCGCTCTTCAGTGACCACGGTTTTCATAACAACGGCTTGGTCTTCACTGAGGACATGGGGCTCGCTGCGATCACGGGGAAGGACACGGACCGCTACAAGTTCAGCACGCCTTCGCTACGGAATGTCGCTCTAACGGCTCCTTACATGCATGATGGGCGCTTCGCGACCTTGGAAGAGGTGGTGAAGCACTACAATGAGGGCTTCGTCCAGAGTGAGACGCTGGACCCAAACCTGGCAAAGCATCCTGCGGGTCTCGGCCTTTCCGCGGAGGACCAGGCGGGGCTGGTGGCTTTCCTGAAGGCGCTGAGCGATCCGGCGTACGGGCCGAAGTGAAGTGGGCTAATGCTGAGCGAAGCGAATGTGATGCCTGTTCAAAAGCCCCAAAGGGGCGGCCGGGAGATAGCCCAGGGCAAGCGATAGCGCAGCCCTGGGTTTGGCAGCAGGATGTATTGCCCCCTGAACTGGGGGCCGGGAATGTGGTGACTCCAGACGGCTTTCTCATTCGCGACCTCCCGGCCTCCCTTCAGGAGGCGGATCTTGTTCACGACCGTACCCAGGGTTGCACTCGCTGAGGCTCGCTCACCCTGGGCTATCTCCCGGCCGCCCCTTTGGGGCTTTTGAAGCCGCGCCCTCTCCGGCGGTCGCCCTCGCGGACTTCAAATCGCTGGGCCGCCCCCCGCTTACCAAATCTTAACTAATCTTTTCTCCGCCCACATCATATCCAAACGTGCCTGTGCCACGGTCGTGTCCAATCCCAATACGACCAAAGCCATGAAGGCCACGCTCCTCCTCGCCCTCCTCCTGCCGGGTCTCGCCAGTGCCGACCCGCAATTGAGTTCCTGGTTCACCGCGCGCAGCGGTTCCTACGCCCGGATCTACCAAAACACCGCCGCCCAGAACTCCGGGACCCAGTCCACCACCTGGTCCCGCGGCCAAGGGGTCCAGAGCAGCCCCACCTACGCCGGCGTGAGCGAGATCTCCTACTCGAACGACTGGATCTACATCCGCACCACCGGCCTGGCGGGCCATGTGATGGGACCTTGGTACCTCGATTCCAACAAGAGCCAGGACTTTCCGAACTTCCCCGCGAACACCGCGACGATCTACCGCATCCCGCGGAACCCCACGATCCCCGCGAGCAAGACCTCCACCGGCCTGGGCGCTTCCGGCTACTACGTGAATGGCGTGGCGATGTTCGACATGCGCGATGCCTTCTCCTACTCGAACTCCGGTGCGCAGGACGCCACGCCCGTGAACGGCGTCACCGGCGACGGGATCTGGAACCGCGAGGCCTATCACAACGAGTCCGTCACCTTTGACAACGGCTACGCGCACCAGGCCGGCAAGCAGTATCACTACCACGCCCAGCCGCCCGGCCTGCGCTACCAGCTCGGTGACCACGTCTCCTACAACGCGAGCACGAATGTCTACAGCGAGATGCCCGGGCTGCCTGCCACGCACTCGCCGATCCTCGCTTGGGCGGCGGATGGGCTGCCGGTCTATGGCCCCTACGGCTATAGCAATCCGAACGATCCCTCCTCCGGGATCCGCCGCATGACCCCCGGCTTCCGCCTGCGCAGCGGTCTCACTAACCGCACCGTGCTGCCCGCCTGGGCCCAGCGCTTGCAGGGCAAGACGACTCTAACAGCGAGCCAGTATGGGCCGGCGGTCAGCGCCACCTATTTGGCCGGCCACTACCTGGAGGACTACGAATACATGGGCGATGTGGGCCTGACCGTGGGCGTGGACTTCGACCTGAACGAGCAGAATGCGCGATTCTGCAAAACCCCTGAATTCCCGGAAGGCAAGTGGTGCTACTTCCTGACCATCGACTCCACCGGCAAGCCGCTCTTCCCCTACTCCACCGGCCGCCAGTACTACGGCAGCGTCACGGGCGGGGCGGTGAACTCCATCAGCGAGACCGTGACCACCTACTGGAAGGGCGGCCCGAACATCACGGAAGAACCCGGCACTGTGAACTCCTCCGCGGCCAATGGCGACGTGGTGGTGACTTGGAGCGGCGTGGAAGGCGGCACTTATCAAGTGAAGGCGGCTGACACGCCCTCCACGGGAAGCACCGTGGCCACCACCACGCTGAATGGCACCAGCACCCTGACCTACACCGATACCGGGGCCCGCACTAGCCACAACAAGCGCTTCTACCGAGCGGAGCGCACCAGCCTGGCAACCTTCGATACCGCGGGCTTCAACTACACTGCGCCGGGCGGTGGCGGCGGTGGTGGCGGCGGCACTGTCAGCTTCGCCTTCACCTTCGCCACCACGCCGCCCCTGCCCCCGCAGGATGCCGTGACCTCCATCACCGTGGGCGGCGTAACCTGCGGTATCACCAGCTACTCGAACACCACCGGCGCGGCGACCCTGAGCTTCAACAACAGCACACTGACCAGCGGCACGCCCTACCCCGCCATCCTCAGCTTCACCCCGCCGGGCCAGACCGCCCGCACCGTCAATTCGACAAACAACTACACCAAGTAGCTACCACTTTTCAGTTGGCTGACTTCACGTCGGGTGTGTGAAGATGCGACAGACAAGGGCCCCTGCATGCGGACACATGCAGGGGCTCCTTCTTTGGCGCATTTACCTCCCGCCAAAAGGCCACCAGCCTTTCTCCTTCCCGCCGCCGCCCAAGGATGAGGGCCGGAATGGATCGACGATCTCCGAGACATCGTATTTGTCGAAGCCCTCCATCAAGGCTCCCGCACCCTTGCTGAGCTTGAGGTCCATCTCGTCTCCATGCAGCGCCGTGATGGCGTAGAAGTTGATGGTTTTCTCGGGACTGATTTCGAGCTGCTGGAAATCCGGCTCGACCGTCACGGGCGGCAACAAGATCGCGCCGCACAGGAAGGTATTCTCCGCATACGGCTGCGGCGGATCCCCATGGGGAATGGTATGCATCAAACCAAGCCAAGTTTCGTATTCGTGGGGAAAGCGGGCGAGCATCTTGAGGAGGCGGATCGGCCAGTAGTTCCTCTCATCTTTTCATTTCTCCCCCTCCATCGCCCAATCCGCGGGCAGGCAAAGCATGAGTTCGGCATAGCGGCATTGGGGATAGTCCGCCGGGGCGTTCATCGCCCGGTCACTCATACCCGAAGTCACCAAAGTGTAGTGGTTCCGTCCGGGAGCGGGAGCCACCATATGGAGATCAATGTGGACCAAGGGCGAGAGGATCTCATGGTATACCATCGCCACCGGCCCGATGTAGCGCTCGATATGGGCGCTGATCTTCTCGATACTCCCGATATCACCCAGCGCGAACTCGCGCTCATCCATACGCTCCTTGTGGCGCCAGATGGGTTCGCCGGATCCTGATGTCTCCATAAATCGAATGGCCTAGAATCGCGCCTCTGCCGGGCCGGGTCGAGCCTGGAACCGCCTTTCACAGCCATTTCACAAAAGCGCCTGCCATTCGCTCTTGCCCCGGGCCGCCCGGCACCGCATCTCCCCGCATGCAATTCTCCGCCGTGCTCTTCGACTTCGACGGCGTCCTAGTGGACACGGAATGGTCGATCTACGAGGCCTGGCACCGCACTTTCCAGGCGCATGGCCACCCGCTGCCGCTGGAGGTTTATACGCAGTGCATCGGCTCGGACTTCGATACCTGGTCGCCCAAGGTGCACTTGGAAGAACTCACGGGCCGCAGCTTCGACTGGCACCAGCTCGATGCGGACCGGCAGGTGGAGATCCGTCGCGACCTGGAAGCCGCCGGGCCGATGCCGGGCGTGGTCGCGCTGCTGGAGAAGCTGAAGGCCGCGGGCACTACGATCGCCGTGGTTTCGAGTTCCTCCCACTTCTGGGTGGATGGCTGGCTGGAGAAACTACGATTGATGCCGTACTTCACGACCGTGGTCTGCCGCGGGGATGCACCGCGGATCAAGCCGGCCCCGGACCTGTGGCTGGAGGCGATCCGCCGGCTGGGCCTGCCCGCGGGCGAGTGCCTGGCAATCGAGGACTCCCTGAACGGCGTGAAGTCCGCCAAGGCCGCCGGGCTGAATGTCTGGGCGGTGCCGAACCGGACCACCGCTTGCCTGGATTTCTCGCTGGCGGACCGGATCTGCGCCTCGCTGGAAGTCGCTCCTTTGTAGGCCGGCGCGCCAGGCTCCAGCCTGGCAGAATGGTCCCCGGCAGCCCGCCCCAGTACCGGGATTTGACCAAAAATCCCACCCTAGGACCCCACCCCGGCCAATTCCCTCCCCGCCATTGACGGGGTCCGCCCGGCCCCCTAGCTTCCCGGCGCGATGAGCGGCTGCCACGGACCCCAGATGAAGATGGATCCCGCCCTGCACCAGGACAAGAAACCGTCCTGGATCAAGGTGCGCCTGCCGAATAATCCCGTTTTCTGGTCCACCAAGTCCCTGATCACCGACCTCAAGCTGGTCACCGTGTGCGAGGAGGCGCAGTGCCCGAACCGCTGGGAATGCTGGGGCCAGGGCACCGCCACCTTCATGATCGCGGGCGAGAAGTGCACCCGCGCCTGCGGCTTCTGCGCGGTGAAGACCGCCAAGCCGGACGCGCTGGAGGCCGATGAGCCGGTCCGCGTGGCCGAGGCCACCCGCCGCATGAAGCTCCGCCACGTGGTCATCACCGCCGTGGCCCGCGACGATCTCCGCGATGGCGGCGCGCAGCACTTCCAGCAGACCATCGAGGCCGTCCGCGCCGTGAACCCCGGCATCGTGATCGAGGTGCTGGTCCCCGATTTCAACGACCGCGACTGGGCCCTGGAGATGGTCATGGCCGCGCGCCCGCACATCTTCAACCACAACCTGGAGACCGTGGAGCGCCTGACCCCGTTGGTCCGCTCCCGCGCGAAGTATCACCGCAGCCTGGCCGTGCTGAAGAAGGCCAAGGCCATGGTGAATGGCAGGGTGGCAACCAAGAGCGGCATCATGCTCGGCCTGGGCGAGAAGCGCGACGAAGTCCTGCGCGCCATGGATGATCTGTTAGAGTCGGATGTGACCGTGCTCACCATGGGCCAGTACCTGCGCCCGACCCCGCGGCATCTTCCCGTGGTGGAATACATCGAGCCCGCGGCCTTCGATGAGCTGAAGCAGATCGCACTGGAGAAGGGCTTCCGCCACGTGGCCAGCGGCCCGCTGGTGCGCAGTTCCTACCATGCCGCGGACTTCCGCCCGGAGCTGGATATCATGGATGAGATCGAGAAGATCGCGCCGGCGCACGGCCTGGATCTCCAGCCGGAAGACCTGCCGATCCCCGCGGCGAGTCCGGCACTGGTGAGAGCTTCAGTGGCGTAGTGATTTCCTGCGTCAGTGGGAATATGGATTCAGGTGGCCACACCGAAAAAGACACCAGTGGCCGGCGTTGCATTGGAGAAGTGCCATGACCTGCTCCCAGTGCCGGGCGAAGATCCCACTCAGCCACCAGCCGGGGAAGTTCCTCGCCATCTCGCTTGGTTTCGCCGCAGGTGCCGTGGCGACACCATTCCTGATCTCCTCACCCCTGAACTGGATCACAAGCGGGACATCAGGCTTAATCGCCTTGATCGCGATGGGCGGAGTGTCGACCGAGATGACGGACGCCAGCGCAAGTGTCTTCTCGCGGTTCAAGCGTCAGGGTGTGGAATGCGAGAAATGCGGTCACATTTGCAAAATCCGGCCATGGTCATGGTGAGGCCGTTTCCTGCAACCGAACTTGAGGATATCCTGCGTGGCTTGACCTGACTTCAAGGCGATGCAGCTCGACCTAACAGCCTCATTGCTCATGATCGACGGCCAGCCTCTCCCGGCGCGCATGAATGGCGCGGAGTTCCTGGCGATCGCGGGACCGCCGGTGAAAAGCCGAGAGATCAAGATGCATCCCTCCGGCATCCGCCGGGTGCATGCAAGCGCGAGCGGGATCGTCTGGTATCTCGATGAACCAGAGGACGTGATCTCGCACTTTCATGTCGCGGTCTCGCCGCTGGATACCCCGGAGAGTCCGGACCATGCGTTTGCCGGCTCGATCCTCTTCGGCGGGGTGGTGCTGGATGCGGAGTCCACCGAGGCAAGGCTGAACCGCCAGGACGCAATCCAGTTGGTGGGCCGGCATCACAGTGGCTGGTATGATACCCCGGATCATAACATCACCCTTTGTTTCGAGCGGCCGCGCAACCCGAGCGGCAAGCGGTCGAACAAGGCGCACCGGCTCGCATACATAAGCGTCTCGTTCAACGCCAACCGCAGCGAGGCTTGAGGCGAAAACAAAGAGGGCAGGTGTCGCCACCTGCCCCCGTGATTTCAATTCAGATCCGAATGGCCAAGACCATTACGGCGTCTCGAAGCGGTAGAAGCCACCTTGACCCGCCGGCGGCTCGAAGTCCGTCACGGTTGCGCTTCCGCTGCCATTCGTCTGGATCGTCTGGAAGAGATTCCAGTGTTCCAGATCGGTGGAGCGCTTCACGTTGTAGCTGGTGTTCGGCGTGGCCCCGGTGAGGGTCACAATCATCTGGCCATCCAAGCCGTGCTCGATCGCGACCTTGGCGGCGGTAAGACCGGTTCCGGTGCCGCCCGTGGTGGTGAGCGTGAGGCTGGCCTGGCTGACGCTGCCGGTGTCCAGCTGGCCCAGATCGAAGACCCGCAGGTGCCAGGTTCCGTTCGGCGCTTTGCCGCCGAAGACCGTATTGAGATTAACGATCACCTGCGCGCTGGCCGCACGATAGGTTCCAGAGGGCACTGCCGCGTTGTCATCCAGGCCGGTGGCCGCCGTCTGGAAGGAGACACTGCCAGCATCGCTGAAGGTGTAGGGCCCGGCGGCATTGCAGGGCAAGTTGGTCTCCGTGCGGCGGAAGAGGTCCGCGGTGGTATTGTCCGGAGCGACCAGGATAATCAGCAGATCGCCGAGGAAGGTGTGCGCCGGATCGAAGGCGAGTTGCACGCTCGCCGAATTCACGGTGCCGCTACGGCCGGAGACCACAAAGGGAATGTCTCGCCCGTTGGTATCGAAATCCGGGATCGCGCCGAGGTTGCTACCCGCCACAGTGTCACCACCGGCAGCGGGAGCGTCCCGCGTGACAGTGATGGTGTAAATCTTGATGGTGCTGCCATCCTGCGCGGTCACGCGGACATCGATGCTGTTAGAGCCGACATTCAGCGCCAGCGCGCTGCTCACCGCGCCGCTGGCCACACCTGCGTAGCTGCCGCCATTCACACGCACCGCCAGAGTGGCGGTGGCATCGGCCACGGTGGAAGTCACCGTCGCGCTGGCCGTCGCATTCGGCACGCTGATCGTGTAGCTGATCACGCCGGACGAAAAGGCCGGGGACAATGAACCGGCACTGCTGCCCAGCGCGGCCAGGTTCGCATTGCTGCTGAGCACGGGCCCGCTGGTCGTGAAGCTGATCTGGCTGCCGTAGGCCGTGCCCGCACTGTTCGTGGCATAGGCGCGCACGTAGATGAGCGTGCTGGCCGGGAAGCCGCTGACCGTGCCGCTGAAACTTCCAGTGCCACTGCCATTCGTCACCTTGTTGTTAGAAGTGGTCGGCGTGGCGGTGGTGGCCCACACGATCCCGCGATCCGTCACGCTGGCACCACCATCCGCGGTGACATTGCCGCCGAGCGTGGCGCTGCTGCTGGTCACGCCGCTCTGCGTGGCTGTGGTCACGGTCGCGGTGGAGGCCACGACGTTCGTCGCGAGGAACAAGTTCGCAGCGCCTACCGTGCCGGTGTCGCCATTGAAGCGGTCCGTAAAGCGCAAGGTCCAAGTGCCATTCAACGCGGCACCCGAGAGACCGGAGAAGACCGGCAGCATCGTCGTCACGGTGCTGGAATTGCCCTGCGTGCGGTAGCGTCCCGAGGCAGCCGAACTGCCGGTCATGGCCGCGCTGAGAGGACCCGCTGCGTCATCGGCAAAGGTATAGGGCCCGGCGAGGTCCGTTCCATTGTCCATTCCGACAAGGGACAGCACGGTGTGCGTGGTCGTGCCGTTCGGAGCGATCAGCTTGACGACCACATCGCTGCCCCAAGTGTGGGCGGGGCTCAGCGTGAAGTTCACCGCGATGTTGCTCAGGCTGCCGGACAGGCCGCTGACGTTGAACTGCACATCGCGCGGCGAGCCTTCCACGCCGCTAAAACCCGGGCCATCGGGAATAGCACCCAGGCTGGCAGCCACGGCCGGCACCTGCAGCATGGTATTGATGGTGGTGCTGTAAGTCTTGGTCCAGCCACCGTTAGTCACCTTCACATCGATCAGGTTCGGGCCGCCGGTCAGGGTCAGCGGGCTGCCGGTCACGCCGGAAGTCACGGTGCTGAAGCTGCCGCCGTTCAAGCGCACCTGGACCGTGGCACCTGCCGCAGCAGTGGGAGTCACCGTGGTGGTGGTGGCACCGAGCGCGGTGATGGAGTAGCCCGGCGTGATAGGCGAGAAGGCCGGAGAAAGCGCACCGGCGGAGAAGGCCAGCGCGGAGAGATCCGCATTCGGCGTGGTGATGGCCACTTCCACCCACTTGTCCGCGCCGCTGCCACCGCTGCTCACCGGCGTAACGGTGATACGGTTGCTGCCGGCGGGCGCATTCCATGGATCCGCGAAGGTGGTGCCAATGCCCAGCACCGCATCGGCGAAGTCATTGATCGCGTTGTTCGGCGCGATGCTGTTCGGGTGCGTATCGATCAAGCAGCTGCCCTGCGGTGAGCCGACCTGATCACCCCACTGCACGACCAAGCCGTCCTTGTTGGCAGGGGCGATGCCCGCATTAAAGATCGTGCGCGTGTCCAGCCAGTAGTCGCGGCCGCCGGGAGTGGTGGCATCCGAAACAGAAGCGGGGATGCGGATGGCGTAGGCGCGGGCGGGATTCAGCGCACCGCCGTCCTGCGCGTAGATGCGGACATTCGTGGTGGTGGTGCTGTCCACGGTCACCACGTTCGCCGCCGGGATCCAGCCCAGCAGGTACTTGTAGTGCGCGCTGTAGTGGCAGGGGTAGCCCGCCAGGCCCACGGGGTCGAAGAGGCTGCCGTAGTCCTGGAAAGTGCCCGCGGCATCCAGCGGATTGCTGCTGCCATTCGGGCGGATCCACAGGCCGGCGTGGTTCAGGCCGAGATTGTGGCCGAACTCATGGGCGAAGGAGCTCTTCGGGAAGGGCTCGGAGTCACCGTTCGGCAACCACATGCCCTTCGTCCGCTGGTTGGCGATGCCGGCGTTCGTCAGGGTGCCGGACTCGGACACGACCACGTCGAAATCGAAGTTGGCCGTGTTCCATGCCGCATTCGCCGCCAGCGCCGCGGCGCGTGCATCATTCAGCAGGGTGCCGAAGCCTTGTGCCGTGTAATAGCTCTTCGGGTTCGGCAGGGTCAGCACCGTGGTGGAGACCTTGCTGCTGAAACCGCAGCTCCCGTAGGAAGCCTGGCGCAGCCAAGTATCCATCTCATCCATCGCCGTCACTGCTGCGGCCTGGGTAAGTGGATTGGTGGCCCCGCCGCTGAACTGCACGGGGATCACGAGGACCTTGTTGTCCGTCCGCGTGGAGCGGTACGGAGGAGTGGCATTCGGGCCACCCGCCGGTGGCACCGGCCCGCCGATGGCAGAGGACCGGGATGGCAGGAGCGGGGAGGCGAGCGCGAGCAGGCAGGAGAGTGCTGCCAGCACACGACGATTTCGCAAAAAGATACGACAATGCATCTGATTCAAGGGGAGAGAAGAGCCTAACAATAACAGGAGACCTCCGGGCAACCGGCCCGGAGGCGGGGCGCATTCAGCATTTATTTTGAAACTTTACCAGCGAATCTAACACGTTTGTAAATATTCAGGAATTGCGTAGCTATGATGTCCGATTTTGAGGAGGGGCCTCCGTGATCGCGGAATTGACGATTTCCTTCGGAAATGTTAAGCGATTGACCTTGAGAGGCTGTTCCCCTTTCCCCGGCCATGAAAGTCACCCCCCGTATCATTGCTTTTGCCTTCCTTTCGCTCAGCGGCCTCGCTGCCGGGCAGGTCATCAACATCGACTTCGATGAGTCCGCCAACGTGCAGATCTATCAGGGTCTGGCCGGGGCCAATGACCCCGCCGGCGCCACAGCCTTGTGGAATCGCCTGACCGGCAGCGGTACGACCACGATCTCCGGAAACAACCTGCTGGACTCCGATGGCGATGCCACCGGGGTCGGCATCAGCCTGGGCATCAATGGCAGCTACCTGAGTGCCCCGGGCCAGCAACAGCTCGGCACCTGGAAGGACCTGATGACGGACTACGTCTATCTCTCTGCCACCACGCCCGACCAAGTCCTCTCGAAGACCGGCCTGATCTATGGCCTGGATGCCGGAAAGCTCTACGACGTGTATCTCTATGGGCAGGGAAACAATTTCCTGGAGACCTACTCGGAGGGCCAGAACACCCTCTTCACCATTGGCGGCGTGTCCAAGCAGACCTCATGGGATGGCGTGGAGGGCGGCGATGGCTTGCTGGTGGAAGGCATCGAGTACGTGAAGTTCTCGGTGATCGCCAGCCCCAGCGGAGAGATCGCTTTCAACTACGCAAACGTGGTCGCCGGTCCCGGCGGGAATGTGGCCACCGACCTGGACGGCCACAGCTCGCGCTTCGGCGTGCTCAATGGCATCCAAATCGTGGACGTGGCGGCGGTGCCCGAGCCGACTTCCGCGCTGCTGGGTGCAGTCGGTCTGTTAGGCCTGCTGCGGCGGAGGCGTTGATGCGGCTCGCTGAGCAAGATAAGCGGAATATCTCCGGGCAGGGCTTCCCGTAAAATGCCCCCTTTCGCGGCGTAGCCGCTTTCGGAGTGCGTGCGAGGATCGCCGCTTTTAGGGCGAGTTCGCCCCGGAGAAGGCGATTCAAGTTCTGGGGGAGTTTACCCCGTCGTGTGGAGAAGTTTGCCCCGAGCTCCCGGCATCCACTTGTCCGAAGTGGGGGGACCCTCCTAGAACTCCAATGGCGCTCCAAGGGGAAGATTCGCCCAAAAAGCGGCGATGCTCGCGCGCACTCCGAAAGCGCTTCGCGCGAAGGGGGTCACGCAAGACTTTACTCCCGCACCCGCTCCACATGCGCGCCCAGCGTGAGCAGCTTCTCATCGATGTGCTCGTAGCCGCGGTCGATGTGGTAGAGGCGGCGGATCTCGGTGGAGCCCTTTGCTGTTAGAGCAGCAAGCACCAGTGCCGCGGAAGCGCGGAGATCGCTGGCCATCACCGGTGCGGCGCTGAGCTGCTCCACGCCCTTGATCACGGCCTTGCCCTCGCTGACCTGGATGTCGGCACCCATGCGCTTGAGCTCCGCGCAGTGCATGAAGCGCTGCGGGAAGATGGTGTCCATCACGATGCTGGTCCCAGGTGTGGTCACGAAGAGCGCGGTCATCTGCGCCTGCATGTCGGTGGGGTAGCCGGGGTAGGGCTCGGTCACGATCTCCGCGGACATCGGGGTATCGCCGCGGTGCACGGTGCAGGCATCGCCCACATCGTTGAAGTGCACCTGGTGACCGGCCTTGCGCAGCGCAGTGGTGATGGCGGTGAGATGCTCGTGGCGGATGCGGCGCAGCGTCACGCCTTCTCCCGCCAAGGCCGCGGCGGCCATGAAGGTGCCGGCCTCGATGCGGTCCGGGATCACGTTGTGCACGCAGCCCTTCAGCTTCGCCACACCTTCGATGGTGATGACGGAAGTACCGGCTCCGGTGATCTTCGCGCCCATCGCATTCAGGAAATCCGCAAGGTCCACGACCTCCGGTTCGCAAGCGGCGGAGGTGATGGTGGTGATGCCCTCTGCAAGCGTTGCGGCCATCATCACATTGTCCGTGCCCAACACGGTGGGGCCCGAGGGACCACAGAGATCGATGGTCGCGCCCTTGAGGCCATCGGGCGCGGTGAGGGTGACATTGCCGCCCTCGATCTCCGCCTTCGCGCCCAGCGCTTCCAGGCCACGGATGTGCAGGTCCACGGGACGATCGCCGATGATGCATCCACCCGGCAGGGCGACCACGCACTTGCGCATGCGCGCGAGCAGCGGGCCCATCACGCAGACGGAGGCACGCATGCGGCGCACGATATCGTAGGGAGCGGTATCCGAGATGTCCGCCGCGGTCACGCGCACGGTGCCGGAGAAGCGTTCCACATCCGCGCCCAGGCCGGTGAGGATCTGCACCATGTAGTTGGTGTCAGACACGTCCGGCACGCGGCGGATCACGCAGTCCTCCTCCGTCAGCAGGGTGGCAGCCAGGATCGGCAGCGAAGCATTCTTGGAGCCGGAGACGGTGATCGCGCCGTGAATCGGCGTGCCGCCGTGAACGATGAGTTTATCCATGGAAGGGTGGGAAAAGGTCAGGCGCGGCGTGCCACCGGGAAGCGGGCGATGCCCGAAAGATCCTTGATGGTGCGGACATCGGCGAGGCCCGCGCTGTGCAGCAGCGATTCGCTTTCCGCAGCTTGGTCGATGCCAATCTCCAAGGCAAGCCATCCCCCCGCGCGCAAGCGGGCGGCGGCCTCCGGGACGAAACGGCGGATCACGTCCATGCCGTCCGGCCCGCCGAAGAGGGCCAGCGCGGGATCGTGCGCCAGTTCCGGGGCCAGTGTTCCACGGTCGCGCTCCGGGACGTAGGGCAGGTTCGCCACGATCAGGTCGAAAGTACCCTCGCCGAGGGCGGAGAAGAGATCGCTTTCCGTGAAAGTGACGTTCGCGATTTCCAAGCTCGCCGCGTTTTCCCGGCTCAGCGCCAAGGCCTTCGGGGAAAGATCCGCGAGAATCACTTCCGCTGCAGGGATCTCCGCCGCGAGGCTCAAGCCCAGCACGCCGCTGCCGCAGCCCATGTCGAGAATCCGCGGCTGTGCGGGCAGCGCGGGGGCAGCGTGCTTGAGCAGCCACTCCGCCAGCTCCTCCGTCTCCGGGCGCGGGATCAGGCCGCGGCCATCGCATTTGAAATCGCGGCGGTGGAAGAGCACCGTGCCGAGCAGGTGCTGGAGCGGTATGCCTTCGCCGCGTTTCTTGAGAAGATCGCGCAGCGGTGCCAGGTCCTTCTCCTCCAGCGGCTGGTCGAAGCGCAGGTAGAGGTCCATGCGCGTGCAGGCCAGCTGATGGGCCACCAGCATCTGCATGTTCCGCCGCGCCTCCCCGATGCCCTTCTTGGCAAGGTAGGCCGTGCCCTTGTCGAGGGTTTCGAGGACGGTGGTCATGCGCTCGCCGGGGAGAGCACGGCAGGACGGCCCGGGACGCAAGGCTGGATGTGGTGAAGTGGCCCGGGATATGGATTCGATGCGGAAAAGGTCAGGGAGGAGTTCGGTTTTAACCGCGAAAAATCGCGAAAAAGACGCGAAATTTGAAAGGCAGGAAGACTTGGGAGCTCTCGCATTCGGAAGCTCCGCACGGATGTCGCTAACTTGAGGCAGGGTTCGCGGATGAGATCCCCACACGCTCGAAGCAATGCCTGCCCCCCGGGACCACGGAGGCTCTGCCCCGCAGAATGGTCCCCTACTTCGCTCAGCCGAAAAAGGTCCGCAGTATCCTCACGGCACCTTTCATTCGACCTGCGGGAGGAGCCGTGCCACAAGGGTCGCTTCTGCGGGGCAGCAGCCTCCGCGGTCCCGGCGGGCAGGCATGCGGTCGACCGCATCCAAGTTCCCCATCACCGCTTCTTCGCCTTCCGTTCCTTCAGGCGTCCCTCGACCGCTTGGCGGATGCGGTCCTGCGTCTGCGGATCCGAGATCAGCGGCAGGAGCTGCCGGGCGGAGGCCTCATCCCCGTAGAAGGCGGCGATGTCGCAGATGGTGGAGAGCACCTCGTCCCGCTCCCTTCCCGCGGGGACGCCGGAGGCCAGTTCCACGGCGTCCTTCGGCTCCTGGTGGTAGAGCAGATCCAGCGCGCGCGCTGCTTCCGGTCGGCCTTGGGCGAGCGCCCAGTCGAGGGCCTTGCGGGGATTCTTTTGCCCCCACTGGCGGATCAATTCCTTCGCGTCTTCCGCAGGCAATGCCGCGACCTCCTGTGGCGAAAGCTTCGACACCCAAGCCGCCGGGTCCTGACCCCAAGCGCGTTCCGAAGTGTCCTTCTTCATTCCCGGCAGGATCTCCGCGAACTCCCTCTGCCATTGTTCCTTCTGCTCCGCGCTCACGTAGCGCAGGGCATTCTCCGCGAAGAACTGCCGGGCCTCCACGGTCTCCGCCGCGTGGAAGGCCGCCAGCCATGCCAGCGGGTCCGTGTCCCGGCGCTCCCCGTAGGTGCGCCACGGTTCGTTCAGGGTATTGATCTCCTCCTCGCTCTTGCCCACCGCGAAGCCATCGAGCCAGGCGGCCACCGCAGCCGGATCGTCCGGCACCCAAGTGGAAACCATTGCCGCCGCGATGCGGAGCTTGAGGTGGCCCTCTGGCAGCTTGTCCAGAATCGCGAGCTGATCCTCCGGGACCAGCAGATCCATGTAAGCCGCCCAGACCTCGCTCTGCATGGCAGGCGGAACGTCGTGGCTGATGAAGTCTTGCACGGCTGCCAGCTGGGTCGCGCCCATGCCGCGCGCAATGGCCTGCGCGACATCCAGCCACGCATCCGCCCTGCCGTTCGGCCATTGCTTGAGCAGCTCGCGGGCCTTGGCGGGATCCTCCTTCGCCACGGACTCGAGAACGGACGACATCGCCCGGTCCTTCGCCGCCGAGGCCGGCATGGCGGCCAAGTCCGCGAGCACCGGTTCCGGGTCCTTGGCCACGCTGGTGCCAAAGGACATCATCTTCCCAGTGGCCGAGATATGGATGTTCTTGGTGTGGAGCAGGGGCTTCGCCGCCGCCTTTTCCTCCGCAACGGGCTTCGCCTGCACCGGAGCCTTGCCCGGAAGCGCTGCGGTATCCGGCGGGGCTTTGGCCGCTTCCTCGCGATGGCAGGACGCGCAGGCTGCGATGAGCAGCAGAAGATAAGACGGCCTTTTCATCGCTCCTTCATCAGGCGGTTCACGGTGGCGTCCACTGCATGGAATTGGCGGCGAATGTCATCGGTCTTCGCATTCCGGGCGGTGCCCCAGGTGGCAGCCGCGACTGCATCCCGGTCGCCCCAGTAGCGCCAGATCTGCCTGGCCATTTCGTGGCGCTCGGGGTTGTCGCCCTGCCGCAAGATCCACTCGATCACCGCCTGCGGGTCACGCTTCGCGATCTCCGCCGGGTCGGGCAGCATGGAGGGGTCAGGCTTGGCCTCATCCAGCAGCTCGAAGGCCCGCGGATCGCCGCGCTGCAGCAGCAGGGAAGCGGCCCAGCCGAGGGCAACACGGCGGTCATCGCCCGTCAGCGTGGCGGCCATTGCTTCGATGCCGGACTCATCGATCGCGGCATATTTCTCGCAGGCCTCGCGAATCAGCCAGCGGCGCACCTCCGGGCTGCGGGTGAACTTGAGCGCGCCGCGGTAATCGTGGTCCAAAGTCTCGGAGTTCACATACACGCTCCGGCTAAACTGGATCGCCTGACGCTCGAAGGGCTGGGCAAAGCCATCGACCCAAGCGATGGCGGTTTCGAAGTTGTCCTTGGCGCGCGAATCGAAGATGGCGGTGATCGTCTCCATGCGCGCTTCCCGGCTCTCCAGCGCGGCGAGGAAGCGCTCCGCGACCGCGGGGTCGCGTTCGTCCAGGAAGGGCATGGCCTGTTCGATGAACTTCTTCCAGTCCTTGCGCTCTTTCACCCAAGTCCATGCCTGCGTGGAATCGCGCTTGGCCAAGGAGATGAACTCGCGCAGTTCATCGCTCAACTCGGAGTCCGGCTTCAGCGGCGCACGCTTGCGGGGTGCCGGGCGCTCTGCCGGGGAGGCCGCCGCGACCGGCGTGGGAACGGGTGCTGGCGCTGGCTTGCTGGCTTGCACCACGGCCCACGTGCCACCACCGAGCACCACCGCCGCCGCAAGCGGAAGCCACGGCACCGCAGCGCTGGCCGCCTTCTTCAGGCTGGCCGTCTTCTCGACGAAGCCTTTCGGAATCGCTGTCCCAGCCGGTGCCAAGCCCGCGCCGAGCCACAGCACGCAGGCTGCCTCATCGCGCGAAACTCCCTGCCGCAGGAACAGCGCCCGCAGCTTCTCCAGCGCCCGGTGACCGCGGCGCTGCGCGGCCTCTGCGGTGATGCCAAGCCGGCGGGCCACTTGGTCATAGGCCAGCTTCTCGAAGTGATGGAGCAGCAGAACCTGGCGGTCGCGCTCCGGCAAGGAGGCCAGCGCGTGGTCGAGCTCTCCTTCCTGCGCCCCTCCCCCGTTCTCGCCCTGCGGATGCCCCGCCTGTTGATTCCGGAGGCGGTGGCGCGATTCCCCGCGGGCGAGGCGCGTGGACTCCAGCACCGCCGCACGCTGCAGCCAGGCGGGCAGGCAGGGAATCCCCTTCAACTGCCGCACCCGCCGCGACAGGGCGATGAAGACCTGCTGGGCCGCATCTTCCGCCAAGCCGGAGCCACCCAAACGCCGCCGGGTGACCGCCAGCACAAGGGGCAAATGCCGCTTCACCAGCTCCGCAAAAGCCGGGTCATCGCCACTGGCGGCGAAGGCTGCCAGCAGCTCCGCGTCGCTCGCCGTGGTCCGTGGTGGTTCGAGGGAAGATTGCATTTCACGGACTCACTGCCGCGGAACGGCAAGATCAGACAAAAGAGGCAGAAAAACAGGGAAGTTTTTCCCCCTTTCTCCGCCTTCCCGGCTGGCGCGGCCCTGGCACTTCCCTATTTCCCGCCCGGGCGCGGCTTCATGTTGAGCTTCACGGTCTCGCTCGTCTGATCCCGGAACTGCGGGTCCGAGATCAGCGGCAGGAACGCTTGGGCCGATGCCTGGTCTCCACTCAGGCAGGCGCTCCAGCAGATGCTACCGAGCGCCCTGTCGCGATCCTTGCCCGCGGGCATCTTGGGAGCCAAGGCGACCGCTTCCTTGGGATCCTGATAGTAGAGTCTCTCAAGCGCCACACCAGCCTCCGGCCGGCCTTGCTCGACCGCCCACTCGAAAGCATTGCGCCCATTCATCTTGCTCCAGTACTCGATCAATCTCTGGGCTTCTTCCGGAGGCAGGGCGGCCAACTCGGCGGGCGAGAGGGTCTTCACCCATGCGCCAGGGTCCCCCTCCCAAGGCCGCTCGTTCACCTGGGTTTTCACATCCGGAAGCGTTTCGGCAAACTCCGCCAGCAGCTCCTGCCTTTGCGCCCGCTTGGCATACTCCACGGCCTTTTGCGCCAAAAAGGCCCGCGCTTCTGGCGTCGCAGCCGCGTGGAAGGCAGCGCGCCAAACCTGCGGATCCCGGTTCTCCTCCGTCTTGGAGCTGCGCAAGGGCTTGCCCAAAAAATACAGCTCCTCGCTCCGCATCCCCGGGACGTATTCATCCAGCCAGGCCGCCACCGCCGCAGGGTCCGCAGCGAGCCACGTGTGGATCATCGCGGCGGCGATCTGCAGCTTGCATTGTCCTTCCGGCAGAGTCCTGAAGACCGCCAGTCGATCCGCCTGTGGCAATACCTCGATCAAGGCTCCCCAGACATCGATCTGCACGGAGGAAGGGACTTCCTGAAGGATGAACTCCCGGGCGGCGGCAGGGTCGGTCTTCCCCAAGGCGCGGGCGATCTCCTGGGCCACGCCCATCCACGCCGCGATCTTGCCACCCTGCCACTGCTTGAGGAACTCCCGCGCCCGTGCGGGGTCGGTCTTGGCCACCTCGCAAAAGACCGATTCGAGCGCGCGATCCTTCGCCTCCGAGCTGGGCAAGGTGGCGAGGTCCGCCAAGATGGCGTCGAGATTCCCAATATCCTCAATGTCGATATGGAACCGGGAGCCACCCGGGCGAATCCGGATGTTTTTAGTCTCCAGGAGAAACTTCGATTCGGACTTCTCCTGCGCTGCGGCGTCGTGGCTCCGAACCGGCGCCTTGGCGCTGCGTTCGACTCCAGCGGCTCCGGCCTGCTGGGCTTCCTTACGTTGGCAGGAAGCACAGGCAGCCACGATCAAAAGCATGGTGATCACTCTCATGGCTGGTTCATGAAGCGGTTCAGGGGTTCAGAGGGGGTGCTGAACTTCTGGTATTTGTCCTCGGTCTTCGCGTTCTGCTCGATGGCCCACGCGGCTGCGGCCCGGGCGTCCCGGGCACCCCACTCTTGCCAGAGGGTCCAGGCAAACTCGTGGCGCCACCGATTGTCCGTCTGCTGGAGGAGGCGTTCGAGCACGGCCTGCGGGTTGCGCTTCGCGATGTGGTCGGGGCGGGACGGCATCAGGCGAGTATCCCCCGCGACGCGTCCGGGCCGGATCTCGTCTATCAAGTCAAGCCCCCGCGAATCGCCACGCTCCAGGAGGATCGAGGCCTGCCAGCACAAGACCAAGCGCCGCTCCACCCCTTCCAGTGTGGCCGCCATGGCTTCGAGGCCGGGCTCATTCTCGGCGGCATACTTCGCGCAGGCCTCTCCGATCAGCCAATTGCGAACCTCCGGCGTGCGCGCGAACTTGAGCGCGCCGTGATAGTCGGGTTCGTTGGGCGCGGTGTTGAAGTAGGTCTTGTTGCTCGCACTGATCGCCTGCCGATCGAGGGGCTCGGCAAAGCCATCGATCCACGCCACGGCCGCGTCGAAATTCCCAGATGCCCTGCTTAGGAAGATCGCTGCGATGGTCTGTCTGCGCAGGTCACGGCTTTCCAACACGGCGAGGAAACGTTCGGCAGCCGCGGGATCGCGCTCGTCGAGAGGACCTATGGCGTTCGCGATGAAGGACTCCCAATGGTCACGCTGCTTTACAAATGCCCAAGCCTGAGCCGAATCCTTCTTGGCAAGGGCGATGAACTCTCTGACCTCGTCGCTGAGTTCCGAGTCCGGCTTGGAAAGGGCGCGCTTGCGTGGGCCTGGGCGCTCCGGAGCGGGTGCGGCGGCCACCACCGGGACCGGGGGAGCTGCCGGAGCCGGCCTGGTGGCCTGCACCACAAGCGCCGCTGCACCCACCACGGCGAAGCCGGCGAGCAGGGGCAGCCACGGCACGCTGAAGGAAGCAGACTTCTTGGCGGCCAGCACCCGCTCGCTGAAGCGTCCCGGCACCTCCGTGCTGAGCGGGGCGAGCCCTGCCGCCAGCCACATGCTGCACGCGGCCTCATTTTCCCGGCGCCTCAGCAGCTCCGCCAGGCGGGCCAGAGCACGGTGCCCGCGGCGCTGGGCCGCCGCTGCCGTGATGTGCATGCGCCGGGCAATCTCGGCGTAACCGAGCCGTTCGAAGTGGTGGAGGAGGAGGATCTCGCGATCGCCCCCGGGCAGCGAGGCCAAGGCCTCATCCAGATCCGGCCCGGCAGCCATGCCTGGATCGGGCTGCGCCGCCTGCGAGGCCCGGCGGCGGTGCCGCGCCTCGCGCCGGATGATGTCGGTCGCCTCGTAAACGGTGACCTTGTGCAGCCACGCGGCGAGACAAGGGATCTCGCGGAGCTGTCTGGCCCGCCGCGACATGGCGATGAAGACCTGCTGCGCCGCGTCCTCCACATGGCCGGAGTCTCCCAAGCGGCGGCGCGCGATCGCAAAAACCAAGGGGCTGTGGCGGCGGACCAGTTCGGCGAAGGCCGCTTCCTCCCCGCTGCCAGCGAAGCGCGCCAGGAGCTCGGAGTCCGGGGCCGTTCCGGCCGGTGAATCGATCGAAGCCTGCATCTTTTCCGATCTACCGGCACTCACGCCGGAAATCAGACACCGGCGCGGCGGAAAAATCAGGAAAGTTTTCCCGGAGGCCGCGTTCGCCTTTGTGGAGGGATGTCCCCTTTCGCGGCGCAGCCGCTTTCGGAGTACGCGCGGGAATCGCCGCTTTTTGGACGCGTGTTCCCATGGCGCGCCGCAGAAGTGCTAGGAGGGTCCACCCCTTCGGACAGCTGGATGCCGGAAGCTTGGGGCGAACCCCTCCACACGACGGGGTAAACTCTCCTAGAACTCCAATGGCGTTCCGCTGGGAGAGCTCGCCCAAAAAGCGGCGATTCCCGCACGCACTCCTAAAGCGGCTGCGCCGCCAAAGGTGTCACGCAATAAGGTCCTTCACCACGCGCGAGGGCTTGGTCACGTTCGAGAGTCGCTGGTCCAGGCCTTGGAAGGGATAGGTGAGCTTCTTGTGATCATAGCCGAGCAGGGTCATCATGGTGGCGTGCAGGTCGTGGGCGCTGACCTTGTTCACGATGGATTCGTAGCCCACGGGATCGGTCTCGCCGTAGCTGAAGCCGCGCTTCACGCCGCCACCGGCCATCCACATGGAGAAAGCGCCGGTGTGGTGGTCACGGCCAACGAAGGGCATCTCCACGCCGCCGCGGTTCTCGCGCATCGGCGTGCGGCCGAACTCGCCGCTCCAGATGACCAGCGTTTCCTCTAACAGGCCGCGCTGCTTGAGGTCCTTCAAGAGCGCGGAGATGGGCCGGTCGATTTCATTGCACTTGGTCACGAAGCCTTGCTTGAGGTCAGTGCCCTTGTCCGTGCCGTGCGAGTCCCAGCCCCAATCGAAAAGCTGGATGAAGCGCACGCCCCGCTCGGCCAGACGGCGGGCGAGCAGGCAGTTGTTCGCGAAGGATTCCTGGCCGGGCTTGGTGCCGTAGAGCTGGTGGATGGACTCCGGCTCCTGCTTCAGGTCGAAAGCCTCGGAGGCGTGGATCTGCATGCGGAAGGCCATCTCATACTGAGCGATGCGCGTGACCGTCTCCGGATCGCCAAGCTCCACGGAGACACGCTGGTTCAAATCGTTGAGCGCATCAAGCGTGCGGCGGCGCAGTGCCTGCGAGACGCCATCAGGATTCGCGAGGAAGAGCACCGGCTCGCCCTGCGAGCGGCACTGCACGCCCTGGTAGACGCTGGGCAGGTAGCCCGCGCCCCACACCGACTTGCCGGCGTCCGGGTTCTTGCCGCCGGAGGTCAGCACGATGAAGCCCGGCAGGTTCGCATTCTCAGAGCCCAATCCGTAAGTGGCCCAGGCCCCCGCGGAGGGCGAGCCGGGGATCTGGCTGCCGGTATGCATCAGGAGCTGCGCGGGTCCGTGGTTGAACTGGTCCGTCCACATCGACTTGATGATGCAGGCTTCGTCGATGACCTTCTCGAACTCCGGCAAGCGGTCGGAGATCCACAAGCCGCTCTGGCCCGCCTGGTGGAAGGGAAACTGTGAGCCGAGCATCTTCGGCACGCCCTGGATGAAGGCGAACTGCTTGCCCTCCAGGAATTCCTTGGGGCAGTCCTTGCCATCGAGCTTCGCCAGCTCCGGCTTGTAGTCGAAGAGCTCGAGCTGGCTCGGCGATCCCGCCATGTGCAGGTAGATCACCCGCTTCGCCTTCGGCGCGAAGTGAGGGAGATCCGGCAGCAAGGGATTCGCGGGATCCTTGTGCAAGGCCGCTCCCTGCGCCTGCGAGACCAGCCACAGGCCAGCAAGGCCCATGGACGAATCCTTGAGGAAATGGCGGCGCGTCTGATACTGCGCGCGGTCGTGGCGGAGCTGTTGGAACAAGTTCATCGGTTCAGGGCGATGTCGGAGTTCAGCAAAGTGTTCGCGACGAGCACCATGGCGGCCTCATCTGCGGTCGGTGCAAGCTTGGCGGACTCGGCGGGGCTGGCCTCGTAGTCCGCCTTGGCTTCGGCGTGGAGCTTGGCCAGCGTGGCGATCACCGGTGCGGGTGGATCCTCGAGCCGGAGCATCTTGTAGCCCGCGGCGATGCGCTCCTCCGGCGTGGCTCCGGTCATGCGCTTGGCGAAGGCTTGGGCGAACTCGATGTAGGCCGGGTCATTGAGGGTGACCAGGGCTTGCAAGGGCGTGTTCGTGGCGATGCGGCGCGCGGAGCAGACGTCGCGGGTCGGCGCGTCGAAGGTGAGGAAGGCCGGGTAGCCGCTGGTGCGCTTCGAGTAGGTGTAGAGGCCGCGGCGGTAGCGGTCTTCGCCTTCGGAGGTCTTCCAAGTCGCGCCGCTATAAACGGAGCGCCACACGCCCTCCGGTTGCGGAGGATAAACGGGCGGGCCGAATTGCTTGGGCGAAAGCAGCCCGGCAACGAGCAAGGCCTGGTCCCGCACCATCTCCGCGGAGAGGCGCTGACGCGGGCCGCGGGAAGCGAGCTGGTTCTTCGGATCGCGTTCGAGGGCTTGCGGCGTGATCTTGGAAGACTGGCGATACGATGCGGATAGTACTAACTCGCGCAGGAAGGGCTTAATGTGCCACTGGTGGTGATCGCGGAGGCGCAGCGCGAGGTGATCGAGCAAGGGCTGATCCGCGGGCGGCAGGCCGGAGCTGCCGAAGTCCTCCTGCGTCTCCACGATGCCGATGCCGAAGAGCTCCGCCCACAAGCGGTTCGCCAGCACGCGGGCAGCCAGCGGATTCTCCTTGCCCACCAGCCACTGCGCCATGTCCAGGCGCGTGAGCCTTCCCTCCTTCGGCGGCGCTTGGCCGCCTGCGATCGGCGGGATCGCGGGGTTCACCGACTTGTCCTTGGTCATGCGGTTGCCGCGGATGAAGACGCGGGTATCCCGCATGGCCGCGGGCTCGCGCTCCTGCATCACCGGCATCATCGTGCCGGGGATGGCCTTGTAGGCTTGCTGCAATTGGGCATTCGCAGCCCATGCCTGCGCGCGCTCCGGGCTCATCACGAAGGCGGGCAATTGCGTGTCATCGGAAAGCGAGAGGCGGAACTTCCGCAGCACGCAGCCCTGCGTTTCATTGCAGGTCACGCCGTGCTTGAGGCGGATCTCGAAGCGTGCGTCCGCCGGTGAATCCTCCACCGTCTCCGCGACGAAGAAGCCGTGCCGCGGACCGCGCAGCACCGGGTAGTCGCCGAAGCCGCCGCCGCTGCCACTCTGCACCGCCACATTCGGCTCATAGGGGCCGGCCATGAAATCGCTCACCACTTCCTTCAGCTTCACCGGCTGGCGTGTGCCATCCGCCAGCACGCGGTCGATCTCCAGCTTGGTGATCACCGCGCCGAACTCGCTCCACTTCGCCGGGTCATCGCTGGCGGGCAGGATATCCACGCGCAGCACACCGAGCCGCATCGCCGGGACCTGGACCGTATAGACCGCGTTGGTCGGATTGGTGCCGCCGGCGATGAAGGTGCCATCCTCCTGCTGCTGCAGGTTGCCCGTGGCCGCGGAGACTTGGGCCGAGAGCGCCTTCGCAGGTGTCCAGCCGCTGATCTTGTCCGCGATCGCCAGTGCGGCTTGGTTGATCTCATCGCGGTTCTTGCGGATCTCCACTTCCAGTCGCTGGGCCTCGGCTTGCTGAGCCGGATCATTCGCCATCTTCGTGCGCGGGAAGTCCGTGTTCAGGTCCGTGTCCTCCGTGTTGTTGAAGAAGGCCATGAACTTGTAGTAATCGTCATGCGGGATGGGATCGTACGGGTGCGAGTGGCACTGCACGCAGCCAAAGGTGGTGGCATTCCATGCCGTCCAGGTCGCGTTCGTGCGGTCCATCACCGCGGCGGTACGATACTCCTCGTCATCGGTGCCGCCCTCCGTGTTGTTCTGCGTGTTGCGCTGGAAGCCGGTGGCGATGAGATCACCCGGCTCCGGATTATCTAACAGATCGCCTGCGAGCTGCTTGATCGTGAATTGATCGAAGGGCATGTCCGCGTTGAAGGCGCGGATCACCCAATCCCGGAAGGGCCAGATATCGCGATGTGGATCTTTCTCGAAGCCCATCGTGTCCGAGTAGCGGGCGAGGTCCAACCACATCGCGGCCCAGCGCTCGCCGAAGCGCGGCGAGGCGAGCAGGCGATCCACGGCGGACTCCATTGCGGATTGTGGATTGGCGATTGCGGATTGTTGGAACTCGGTCCATTCCTCGATCGAGGGCGGCAGGCCTGTTAGATCGAGCGAGACACGGCGGAACCATTCTGCGGGTGCGGCCTCCGGTGCGGGTGAGAGGCCCAGCGCCTCCAGCTTGGCGAGCACGTGCTTGTCCAGCTCCTGCTTGGGCCAAGCGCTGTTCTTCAGCTCGGGCACGGGCGGCTCCACCGGCTTCTGGAAGGACCAGTGCTCGCCCCACTTCGCGCCTTCCTTCACCCAGCGCTCAATCAGCGCGATCTGCGCCGGCTCCAGCGGCTGCGGGTGCTCCTTCGGCGGTGGCATGCGCTCCTCCGGATCCTGATTCTTGATCCGCCGAATCATCTCGGAAGCAGCGGGATCACCTGGCACCACGACCACCTCGCCGGACTTGCCCTTGCCCAGCGCTTCCTCGCGATAGATGAAAGAGACCTCGCTCGCCTGCTTCACCCCGCCGTGGCAGATCGTGCAGTTCTTGTTGAGGATCGGGCGGATGTCGCGGTTGAAATCCACCGGCTCCTCCGCATGGAGGGACAAGTTCGACAGGACAATTATGGACAGAACACGGCGCATCGCTTGGGGCACATCATACGCGGGAAAGCTCCATTCTCTCACCATTCCCGCCGGAATGATCACGATAAAGCTTGGATTTTGCGCGGATAGTCACCGGATCGGGTGACCTGCTACCCACTTGGGGCGAGTGGACACTCCCGGCCTCTCGCTGCGGCACTTGCGGACAAGAGTGTCCGCTCCCCACAGCCCACAAAAAAAACCGGGCCCCTCGCGGAGCCCGGCTTCTTTAAGCAATCTTAGTCTGGATCAGAGACCGGCACCTGCGTGCCTTCAGTGGTCTCCTTCAGTCGCGTTCTTGGCGGTCTGCTGTTCCATCTCTTCGATCTTCTTCCGCAGGCCCTCAACCTCCTGGGTCTTGGTGGCGACCATCTGCTTGAGGCCGTTCTGCGTGTCGAGCGCGGCGGCAAGCTTGCCGTTCACGTCCTTCAGCTGGGTCTCGATCTTGATGCGGGCTTGCTCCGCTTCTTCACGAGCGGAGGAAGCCTGCTGGATCGCGGTGGTCGCCTTCGCCGCCTGGTCCTTCACCGCCTGGATCTCGGCGGCGAGGGGCTGCAGGGTCGAGCGAAGCTGCGAGGATTCCTTCTGCAGGGTAGCGAGGGCTTCGCGGGTCGCGCCAAGCTCGGTGCGGGTCGCATCGAGGTTCTTGTCGGCCACGGCCTTCGCATCCTTCAGTCCGGCGGCTTCGTTGCGGGCGGTCTGGAGCTCTTCCTTCGCGCTGCCGAGGTTCTTGCTCAGCGTGTCGCGCTCCATCTGCACCTTGGCGAGCACATCGGCCTGCTGCTTGGAAGTGGCACGGAGTTCTTCCAAGCTGGTCGTTGCGCTGTCGCGCGCGGACTTCAACTCGGCGAGTTCCTGCTTCAGGGCCACGCGTTCGGCGGGAGCCTTCAGCTCGCCGCGCACATCCGCGAGGTCTTCCTTCAGCGTGGCCATCTCCTTCATTGCAACGGACACTTCATCGCGGAAGGTGGCGAGCTTGGCATAAGCCTCTTCACCGGCACCGAGTTTTTTCTCGAGCACGGAGGCCTTGTCCTTCCACTGCCACACTTCCTGGTTGGATTGTTCCAGTTGTCCGCGAAGACCGGCGAGCTCGGCTTCGAGCTGCTGCTTCGCTTCACGGATTGCGGCGGTTTCCTTCAGCGCGGCATCACGCTCACCGGCCACATTCGCGGCTTCCTTGCGGGCCTCCGCGATGGCGGTGTTCATTGCCGCAATTTCATCCGCCTTGCTCGCCACGGTTTGCTCGGCAACGGCGGGCGCCGCGGCCTGTTCTGCGGGGGCTTCCTGAGCGACGGCAAGCGGGCTCAGGGCCAGTGTGAGACTCATCCAGATTGGTGTCGTAATACGCTTCATAGCTAAAAACGGTGAGTTTCAGTTTTTGGTCGTTCCGTCGATAACGGCTCTTCTACGCGACGGAAAGCCATATTTAAGCAAAGTTAAGCAAAGCCGTTCTATTTCTTTCTACTCGTCCCGCCACCCGGCGGGACGATGCAAGTCTGTCAAAGTGCTGAGGTGCCACTCAAGCACCGAACTCGTCGATTAGGTCTGGGCGGTTTGCACGCGTGCGCTCAAGCGCTTGCTCCCTTTTCCACGCGGCGATCTTCGCATGATGTCCGGAAATGAGTACCTCCGGAACCTTCATGCCGCGGAAATCGATCGGCCGCGTGTAGGCCGGCGCTTCCAGCAATTGCGGATCGGAAAACGATTCTTCCTGGTGAGAGCGTTCATCCCCAAGCGCTCCGGGCAATAAGCGCACCAGCGCATCGGTGACCACGGCAGCGGCGATCGCACCATTCGTGAGCACGTAATCACCGATGGAAAGTTCCAGATCCACCAGCTGCTCGATCACGCGGTGGTCCACGCCCTCGTAGTGACCGCAGAGCAAGATGAGGTGTTTCTCTCCGGAGAGCTCGCGTGCCAACGCTTGCTTGAAAACGCGGCCCTGCGGCGTCATCAGGATCACCTTCGACTCCGGCGTACGCAGCTCTTCGATCGCGGCGAAGATCGGGCCCGGCATCATCAACATGCCCTGCCCGCCGCCGCAGAGGGTATCGTCGGTGCGCTTGTGCTTGTCCGTCGACCAATCGCGGATGTTGTGCGCCTGGATCTCCACCAGGCCCGCGGCCCGTGCGCGCTGAATGATGCTCTCGCTCAGCGGCGCGAGCGCGATCTCGGGGAAGAGGGTGAGGATATCGATGCGCAAGACGGGGCAAGCCTGTGCTGCCACGGCGCGGGCGACAAGCCTTCGAATCCAGCGATTGCCGGTCGCGAGGAGGGCCTCCAGAATCCACCAGTGATCGCCCGCCATGTCACCCACTACTATGAAGCGGAGCACGGCCCCTTTCTGAACATCTGCGATCTGGCGGAGGAGCAGGCGGCCCGCTTGCTCCTCGCGGAGAAGGATGCGCCAACCGCATTCAACCGCTTCGCCATAGGCGATGCCTTCCTGCGCTGGCGCCGGGAAGCGGACGATCTATTGATGAGAGCCTATGCCGAGAAGTTCGGCCATCCTCCCGAAGGTCGACCCTACTACGCCCTGCTTGGAGACTTCGACCGGACGCTTTCCATGTTCCGTGACGGCAGGAAGCTGGAGCTGGATGTGGACGACTTCGCGGACTGCGAGCTGACCTTCATGTATCCCGACCACGCCCACCTGCTCTCTTTCTATGGCTCAGAAGCGCCGCGCTTGTTCTACGACCTGCCGGCCGATGATCGCTATCAGGGCTTCAGGGGCAGGCTCTTCACCTTGAGCGAGCTTTCCGAAAGCTACCGGACATCAGGGATCGAAGCGATGATCGAAACCCACCAAGGCCTCGACCGCTGGGCGGGCAGCTATGTGGAGGCGCACCTTTGGAGACGAGACCTCCGTGAGCAGTGGTGCAAGGGAGGGAAGTAGATCATCAAAGGGTCACCTTCGCTCCGAGCAAAGTTTGCCGTAGCAGGTGGCGGTGGCAGTGCCTCTCGTCCTCCGCGCAATGGCAAAGCAGGGTGACGGGCTGCCGGATCGAGAGATACTTGAGCATCCGCAAGAGACCCTTCTGGCCATGGTTCTTCACCGTGCGGTTGCGCTCATCCGCTTCACCGTCCAGCCAGAGCTCGCGGCGATACTCGTTCGAGAATCTGCTCCACGGGATCTCCCCGCCCAGAAACTGCTTTAGCAATTTCTCACTGGGTCCGAGGCTCGGCAGCCACAGGTCATAGCGGCTCTTCGGCACGCGGTGGCCACGGAAGCGCGCGACCAAGACACGGAGGCCGTCGGCGTGTTCAATGGCGGTGGATAGGGACTTCGTTTGGAGCGATCCTTTCGGCATCCGATCACGATAGCTTCACTCCGAAAGACTGCCAGTTACTTGGTCACCGCCTGCAGTGCATCCACCGGAAGCATCGCCCGCGCGATGGCATTGTGATCCCAGGTGCTCGCCGCTGCGGCTCCGAAGTAGAGCTCCCATTTTCCATCGCGCTCGAAGAGGAAGGGAGTCACCTGACCGAAGGCCTCGCGCTCGCCTTCCTTCTTCAAGAGCAGGCCGCGCTCGTGCCAAGCGAGACCATCCGCACTGGAGGCCCAGCAGGTTCCCTCCCCGCCTTCGATCACCATCACCAGTTGCCGGCCCACCCGCTGCACATCCACCCCTCCCGCATTGCCGCCAAGCACGGGCTCCTTGCGGCGATTCCAAAGCTTCCCATCCTTCGATGTCGCGTAGCCGACGAAGCGCTTTGAATCCGCGGCCTGCGGTGCCTTCGGATCAGGCGCACCCAATGGCAGATCCTTCCGGCCATCATACCACATGCGGAATTCGCCATCCTCGTGGAGCACCGCCGGCCGTCCCACCAGCAACGAATCCCATGCGGGTGACTCCGATGGACCCAGGACCACGCCTTGATCCTGCCAGGTCTTCCCATCCCCCGAAGTCGCCAGCGCGATCGCATCGCTGATGCCGCTCATCGCGAGCGTGTAGAACATGAACAGCTTCCCCTCCACGATGAGCACCGAGGGATCATTGACATGGTTCGCGCCCTTCACCTCGAAGACCACGCCCTGATGCGTCCACTTCCCGCCATCAGGCGAGGTGGCCAGGTGGATGCGGTCGTGTCCATCCTTGCCCTGCCCGCCGAAGAACATCTTGAACTCGCCTCCATGCTTCACGATCGCGGGCGCGTAGATGTTCCCCTGGCCATGGGGTGCTGCCGTGGAGGGCGCGAAGGATTCCAAGACCAGCTCACCCGCAAAACAAGTTCCCCGGAGACACAGGAGCAGCGCCGTAATACGACAAAGCCCCTTCACAAGAACGCTCACTGGTTTTTCAAAAGGATCGCGATGATAATGATCACGATGATCACCAGAATGACAAAGGCGATCTTCCACGGACTCAGCGGGAAGCGGGCGTAGGTGGTTCCCGTCACGGCATTCACCGCGCCTTGCCAGAGCCTTCCGCGGTACTGGTAGGCCAGCAGCCAGATCGGCACCAGGATGTGCTTGAAGGTCTTGTCGGAAAACTCCGGCGCGATCTGCAGGTTCCGGTAGGTATCCCCCGGAACCTCACGACCGCACATTTCCCGCAGCATGCCTTCCATGGCACCGAAGCCCATGCGCGCGGCATCCATCAGCGGCACCTGGTAGTGCTCGACCTGCCAGCCGGAGACGTAGCGCGTCTCGTAGGGGATGAGGTCCTTGGTGGGAAAGGGCTCGAGCTTTTGAAGCAGGCCGGTATCCAGCCCGCGCGAGCCCGAGATCACGATGTCATCGAACCAGGTCGAGACATGGCCGCTGGCGGGCCGCCACTTGGTGCGCCGCTCTTGGCGCGTGACGGTCCGGCCTTCGGAGTCCCGGTCCTGCACGGTCACGTAGTAGTAGGTCCCGCTCTCCGCGGTCCACGGGCACTCCGCGGCGGCATCGAAGGTCCAGTAGGGCAGATAGACCTTGTTGATCCGGTCCACCAGATTGCGCCGCTTCAGGTCGTTCGGCGCGAACCATTGTTTGCCCAGGAAGTCCTTCAGCGCGTGATAGGCGGTCTCCTGCGAGACCACCGCGGGCAGCAGCGACTCCGGTTTGATCGGGCTCTGGATATCCGTGTAGTCTAACAGCTCCGGCGAGCCGCAGAAATCGCAGTGCTGCGCCACGGTGTCCGCAGAGCGCACCAGCACCGCGTGGCAGTTGGTGCACTGCACGCGGCGCGTGGCGGTATCCACGGTCACGGCTTTGTCGCCCAGATCGGCGATGGCCTGGTCAAGGTCGTGCTCGACGATCGAGCCGGGCAACGGCGGCGGGCCCTCGCGCGGGAAGCGCGTGCCGCAGTATGGGCAGACCAGCTCGGCCTTGCCCGGATCCCACTCCGCCTTGCCACCGCACTCCGGGCAGACGTGCCGCTCCAGCGAGCGCACCTCCGCCGCCACGCCGCTCTGCCCGGGCGTGGGTGGCGGGACGCGCTTCTTCGGCACCTCGATGGGTGCGGCGTTGTCTTCCGGCGGTTCCGGTGGATTGCTCGTCTCCATGGCCCGTCAGTGGGCGAGGAAGGCATCCAGCGCGGCGCGAGTCACGCGGTAGCTGGAACCGATCTTCTTAGCGGGCAGGTTGCCGGCTTCGATCTCCGTCATCACGTCCGCTTCGGTGACACCGAGCATGCGCGCCACCGTCGGCGGATCGAGCACGTCCGGGTTCGCCTGCACCGGAGCCGCAGCCGCGGGAGCCGCACCCGGCAGCGGCGGTGGCGCACCACCGGTGAGCCCGCCCTGCTGCATGAGTTCCTTCGCCACCGCGAAGCCGACGGCGAGCTCGCTGGCCGTGCCGGCGGCACCACCGCCGCCACCCGCAGCCATGCCCTGCCCCATCTGGTACTTCACGTAATCGTTCAGGTTTCCGATCGCGGACATCGCGGAGCGCTTGTCGATCGCCTCCTCCACTTCGGGCGGAACACTGACGTTCTCCACGATGAAGGACGCCACCTCGATCCCGTACTTCGCGGAGATCACCGGATTGATCAGCGGCAGCAGCGCATCGCCGAGATCGGTGTAACGCGTCGCCACGTCGAAGACCGGCACGTGCGCACTGGCCAGGGCATCGGAGAAGATGCTGACGATCCGCGAGCGCATGGTATCGCCGAATTCATCCACGCGGAAGTCGTGATCGGAGCCGGCCACTTCCTTCAGGAAGGTCTGCACGTTCACCACCTTGAAGTCGTAGGTGCCGTAGGCCCGCGCGCGGACGATGCCCAGGTCGGCATCGCGCAGCATGATCGGGTTCGCCGTGCCCCACTTGTTGCCGGTGAAGAGGCGCGTATTGACGAAATAGACGTCCGCCTTGAAGGGGCTCTGGAAGCCGTACTTCCAGCCCTTGATGCGGGTCAGCACCGGGATGTTATCCGTGGTCAGCGTGTGCTTGCCCGGGCCGAAGGTATCCCCGAACTGGCCGAGATAGAGGAACTGCGCGGTCTGGCTCTCACGCACGATGAGCTGGGCGCCGTTCTTGATCGCCTTGTCATCGTCCGGGTAACGCCAGGCGATGGTGTCACGTGAATCGTCCTGCCACTCGATGATTTCGAGCAGCTCGCCCTTGATGAAGTCCATGAGTCCCATAGCGCGTGGAGGTAGTTGGTTCGCTATCATCCTGACCGGGAAAGCGCGGGGGGTTCAATGAGAATCCGGGGGCGATTTCGGAAGCGCCTGAAAACAAGTGGCACCACGAATCAACAGCCGATCTGCACGAATTAAGAGGAGGGTCCGGGTTCGGCCTCCCCCGCATTACATTCGTGTGGATTGGGTTTTGATTCGTGGTGCCTTCCGGATTCGCGTCAATTCGTCACCTGATAGACCACGCGCAGGTAGCGCTCCGGGCCATCGCGCGGGACCCGGAAACCGCTGGCGGTTTCGGTCACGCCCTGGGTGCCCCAGTCGACCAGGTTGGTGGAAGTTTGCGCGAAGCGGCTGGCCCCGGCGGGCGCGGGCGGCACGGCGATCTCCAGGAAATTGCCATTCAGCACCGGCTGAAGTTGCGGCTGCGATGAGCCCGCCGCGGGCGAAGTGCCGAAGACATACTCCGCCGCATTGTCCCAGCCATCGTGATCCAGATCCGCGGCAGCTGCGGCGGAGGGCGAGTTGGGATTGGTGAAGGTCGCGATCCACTCCGCGTAGGAAGCCGGTGGCGGCGCGTCCTGGATCTGGAGGACTGCTGTGGACGGAGCCAAGGCGGCAAAGCCGGGCGCGGCGGAAGGAATGGCCAGCGTGGCGCTTTCCGAGCCTTCCGTGAGTCCATCCGCCACGGCGGACAGCTGAATGCTGGCACTGGTCTGACCCGCGGGGATGAGCACGGAAAGCGGCCCGCTCAAGTCACCTGCCCCGGCCGTGCCGGACAAATCGAGATCCACCGTGAGATCGTGAACCAAGGGCAGCGGTGTGGAGACCGTGACCGTAAGCGCGGAACCCGGGCTGGTCTCCGAGAGTGCGGAGCCCGAGGCCGCAAGCGAGACGAAGGGCCGGAAGGGATCCGCCGCGTACGAGGTGGACGAGAACTTCACGTCATCCACATTCCATCCGGTCTGCACGGTCGCGCTGTTGTGGACCAGACGCCAGCGGAAGCGGAGCTGCTGGCCGCTCCATGCCCCGGGTGCCGTGACCCGCACGCTCTCGAAGTTCGCGATCGTCCCCGTCCAAACCTCCCGGCCATGGAGCGTGGAGCTGGAGTTCGAGCGGATCGTGTTGTTATAGTCACCGGCTTCCACCGTGGCCGCGGAGTTCAGAAGATCGAACCATGAGCCGCCATCAAGCGAAGCCTCCACCACGCCGCCGTCCGAGCGGGACTCCAGGTCATAGCGGTGCTGGAACTCCAGGGTGCCGCCTTGCGCGCCGACCAGAATCGCAGGCGAGACCAGCAGGGCTTCGCCATTCGGAGCCACCGAGGGCGAGAACATCGATCGCGGCGCCGTGCTGAAACGCGTGGTCGAAGTGACCCAAGGACTGCCAGCACCGAAAACCGATTGCGTCCATCCTGCCGGCAGCGAGGCCGAAGCATCGAAGTGTTCCTCCAGCGGGATGCTGGCCACGCTGGTGCCCAGCTTCAGCGTGAAGGGCAGCACCTCTGCGTAGCCACCGCTGGCGGAGAGCGTGAGTGTTAGATTCAGGGTCTGGCCCGGCACCCCCGCCAGGGCGAAGGTGAAGAACTGCTCTCCAGAGGCCCCCGCCGCGATGCTGCCATAGTTGGCCGTGCCGCTGAAAACGGTGGAGCCGCTTGGCACTCCGAGCGTCGCGCTCAGATTCCCCGCAGGGAGATTCCCGTCATTCGCCAGCGTGACGCCCAGGCGGATGGTCTCGTCCGGATCCGGTGCGCCGTTGTCCCCGCTATTGCTCTCCGCCGCGATGCGCGTGGAGCTCAGGGTCATGCGCGGTGCCGGCGGGGCATCCACCAGCAGGACCTCCATGCGGTAGAGCTGCGCGCGGTCCGCCGTGCCACCGCGCACGCGGATGTACTGCGTGCCATTCGCCGGGATGCGGAAGCCGGTGATCTCCTCGGTGATACCGGCGGCTTGCGAGGGCGCGGCGGTGATGACGCTTGTCCCATTCGGTCCGATCAAATCCAGCACCAGGTCCTGCTGCGTGGTCGGATCGAAGGCGGTGCCGGCACTGCAAGAGCCGTCCGAATTCTGCGAGCCTTCGAGATAGGTATCCGTATTGGGATCGTTCGGCAGGATCGGGTCGGAAGGAATGATCCGCACCGTCAGGAGTTGCTGCGTGGTCGCAGTGAAGGAGTAGAAGTCCGTGTCGCTGTTGTCATCGATGCTCAGCCACTGCCAGGAGGCGGTAGTGCCGGGAGTCAGCGTTATGGGTGTGGCATTCGGTGCGTTGTCGTTGTTGCGCACGGCATCGTGGACCTCCAGCGGATCCCCGTAGTTGCGCTGGTGGGAGTAGATGTCATCGAACTGCGAGCCGCGGAACACGGAGGTGACGAAGGGCTCCATCAGCTTCGTCTGGTTCACCGGGCAGACGTGATCCAGGCCGAGCGCGTGGCCGAGCTCGTGCTCCAGCACATTGCGCAGGCGGATCGAGCTATTGCTGATGGTGGCGAAGTAGTTGTCCCCGGTATCGATCACCACATCCCCCGCGTCCGGATAGTAGGCGTAGGCCAGGATCCCGCTGTCGCCATCGATCGTGTGGCCGCTCAGGCGGATGTCCCCGCGCGTCCCCTGGATGCCCCAGTCGGAACTGCCGGAAGCGCCATCGATGCCCACGCCATCGTCATTCGGTTCGTAGACGAAGCGCAGCCCGGAGATAGATGCCAGATTGTCGAAGCAGACCTGGAGCATGGGGAACCACGGTTGCGCGCTGGCCACGCCGGTGGCGCTGCCGCCGTAGATCGCGCTGAGGCGTGCCCGCAGGCTGCTGGGATCCGTGGACTCGCCGGCATCCGTGGCCGTGATGGGGGTGCCGTCCGGCACGATGCTCCAGGTCACGGTGACCGGCTGCCCTTGGGTGCCTTGGCCGGTGCCATTGATCGCGGTGCGGGACCAGTGGTCCGCCACTTGCAGGGCATTCACGCTAAGGCCGCCCGCCTGGGAGATCTTCTGCTCCACGCGCAGGTAGGCATAGACGATCTCCGGCGGGGTGTCCGGTGCCCAGCACTGGATGCGCGGAGTCTCCGCGGTGGCGAGCTGCGCGGCGTAGCGCGCGAGGCGGTCCCGGTGCTCCTCCGGCAGTCCGGGGAAGCTGCTGATGCTGCCGAGGATGTCTTCCAACGCGGCCAGCTTCCGCGCCCGGATTTCCTCCGCGGTGAGGGCTTTCTGCGCTTCCTCCGCTTCAGGCATGGCCCGGCGTGCGGCATGCGGGATCTTGCTGAAGGTGCCGGGCGCAGCGGCGCTGCGGTTTTCTTCCGCCGTGGGCTCCGCTTCAGGAGTGTGGGCGGCGGGTGCGGGGCGCAGGGCGGACTTGGCGGCGGGTGCTTCAGACTCCGGCAGCGTATTCCTCCTCTGGACGACGCCGACGATGGTTCCGGCGAGCACCGCGAGGGCCAGCGCGGGTGATAGGCGGGAAAGCTTCAATACCAACACGAATAGCGTGATTGCCGGCCGCCCTCAAGCGACGAATGGCCCGGCCCGATCCGCCGCCCACCCCACGCGGGCACGCCCGTTCACGGAATTTTCACTGCCGGAGGATCGACCGGGTGGGGGTTGCTTTGTTAGCGGAAAGAGCGAATCTGGACTCCGCGTTTCGACGCGACTCTACACTGCACCATTCAACCATGAAGATCATCCGCTCCTTCAACTTCTGGCTGCTGGCGGCCTGCGCCTGCCTCTCCGTGAACCTGGCCCAAGGCCTGACCATTCCCGCCGCGGAGGACACGAGCTCCAGCCTGGGCAGCCAGCAGAATGCCATCCTGACCGCGAAGGCCGGCAGCGCCACCACCCTGGACGCGGGCCCCAAGCAGACCGCCTTCATCCGCTTCGCCGCCGGCAGCTATGCCGATGTGATCCCCGCCACCAGCGTGGACAAGGCCTGGCTCATGATCTACGTGGCGAGTGTCGCCAAGGCAGGGGATCTCAAGGTCCACACCGTCACCGCGGACTGGACGGAGACAGTCAATGGCAAGCCGAACGCGCCGACCTACAACCAGGCGGATGCGCTCGCCACCGTTCCGACGGCTTCCGTGGTGGCCAAGCAGTTCGTGCTCGTGGATGTGACCGGTCAGGTGAAGAACTGGCTGACCTCTCCGGACAGTGATTTCGGCTTCGCCATCTCCAGCGATGGCGTGGCGAACGTGCAGCTCGGCTCCAAGGATGGCCCGGCAAAGGGTTACGCCGCGGTGCTACAGATCGAGAAGAAGACCACAACCAATACGCCGGAAGACGACTTGCGGATCATCCGTGGCACGGTGGAGATTCAGAATGGGAACCTTACCATTGTGGCCGGCAAAGGATTCACGGTTGCAAAGAACGGCGGTGATCTGGTGGTCACCTTCAGCACGCCCTTCTCCGAACTTCCTTCGGTCAGCGCGGTGGGTGAGACCCGCGAGCAGAGTGCAACCTATACGATCGTGAGCGACGTAGGTGCCACCAGCATGACCGTGAAAAGTGGCGCGTTCATCAATGGCACCCGCACCCATTTCACTGCAATCGGCCCGCGTTGATTGACGGCTTTGCAAGAACGCAGGCAGCGCAGGCGGGTTGAACCCAAGGCAAAAGCAGGCCACACTCCAACCGTGAAGCAGGAGCGCGACTACTCGCCGAAGATCGACCCGCTGCGCACGCACTGCCCGGTGCGTGCCGCACTCGATGTTCTAACAGGACGCTGGAAGCCTTCGATCCTGTGGGAGATCAAGGACGGCACGCGCCGCTACTCCGATCTCCAAGCCGCCATGCCCGGCATCAGCGCCCAGGCGCTGACCGTGCAGCTGCGGCAGCTTGAGGCGGATGGGATCGTCGAGCGCACCGTCTACCCGGAGATCCCGCCGCGCGTGGAGTACGGCCTGACGGAGCACGGCCTCTCCCTCGCCACGCTGGTGGATGAACTGGAGAACTGGGGCAGCAAGCACCTCGAACGCCAGGGCAAGGCGGCGGCGCGCCCGTGTTAGGGAGCTGCCCCTTACCTATAAGTGCTTCGGCATTTGCTCTTCGCGCTGGAGGCGCATCGGAATTTAGTAGCGGTGGTGGAGGCTTTGCGGAACCACCGGTAAGGATCGAAGAATCATTTGAGCCCCGGCAGGGGCGACGGAAATGCCTAAGCGCCGGGATGTTTCCGGAATTTCAGCTGGCCGTGCCGGGAAGAAATAAAAGTACGACATCTCTCGTAGATGCGGCTTTTCCGCCAGGCCCTCCTGGACGGAAATCTCTTTTGACGGCCTGTCCGGTGGTTCCGCTATCGCTCCACCACCGGCTAATTTCCGATGCAGCTCCGGCGCAAAGAATCAAGTAGTTCACTCACTTGTGGATGAGGGCCAGGCTACAGGAACTCACTCACACACTTGTGAGTGGCTCACAATCTTGGGACGAAGCAGAGCCCGCCGCTTCATGCCACGCTGGCAGCGCATGAAGACACTGCTCGTAATCGACTCCAGCGCCCGCGCGAACCGCTCCACCACCCGGGCCCTCACCCAACGCTTCTCCGCCACATGGAAAGCACGTTTCGGGGATAGCGCGGTGATCCACCGCGATCTCGGAGCCAGTCCTCCTCCCGCCATCGATGAAGCGTGGATCGCCTCTGCCTTCGGGGAGCCGAACGAGGAGACACCCGCAGCGCTCGCCGCAAGCGAGACCTTCATCGCGGAACTCTTCCAAGCCGATGCAATCGTGATCGGCGCGCCGATGTACAACTTCGGCATGCCCTCCGCGCTGAAAGCCTACTTCGACCAGATCGTGCGCGTGGGCCGCACCTTCGCCTTCACCGAGGATCCGGAGAATCCCTACCAGCCGCTCATTCCCTCGAAGCCCGTGGTGCTCATCACCTCGAAGGGCTCCGGCGAGTATGAGGCGGGTGGGATGTTAGAGACGCTGAACTTCCTCGAACCCCACCTGGCCACGATCCTCGGCTTCATCGGCCTCGGCGACATCGCCTACGCGAAGGTCGCGCGAGAGGAATACAAGGATGAGGAGTGGAAGCGCATGGTCGCGGAGGCGGAGGCGAAGGTGGATCGCCTCGCTGGAGACCTCGCGACCGCAAACTGAGCCGCCTGGCCCTTCATCATCAGGTCACGATCAGGAAGATGAGCAAGATCACCGGCGACAGGCCGGCCAGCACCAACAGGCGCACGAGCCAAAAGCTTACCGGCTTCACCGGCTTGGGTGAAGCATCCAGGATGCGCTTGGCCTCCACGGGGCCTACCACCTGCTGTAGCATCTGGAAGGTCACATCCCGGCCCCCGTTCCACAAGCGGCCCAGGGCCCCGATGGAAAAGATGATCCCCCAGGGAAAGCCCCACCACCCGAACAGGCTGGTCACCAGAGCAGCTCCGACAAGGGGCATCACCGGCCAGTTGTGATCGCTCACTTCCCGCACTCCACCCATGTTCCGGCGGAAGGTCAGGACCACCACCGAGAACACATAGGGGATAATATAGTAGCGGTGTCCGGCCTGGACCGCCGCTACCAGCGAGCCCGGGGCCGCAGCGGGCATCGCCACCGGGTTCGTGACGGGAGGTGCATAGGGACTGGGAGCGGTGGCGGCCGGGGAGGCTTGTGGCTGAACTTCCATGCGCGCGGATATCAGCAACTTTTATCTGTTGGATCAACCATGATCCCGGATGTTAGGCTCGGGATGCATGGTGCTTTCACCCTCGGCCGCAGCAGCGCCGACCGGATGCCGAGTGGCCGGTGAAGTTCTGCGAGGAGCGCCGCTAGTATCTCCAAGCCTTCAGAGCCCCGATGAGAAAGAAGAAGCTGAAGAAGGCAAGGGCAGCGGAGCTCAAGGCTTATCTGGAGCAGTTCAAGCTCCTCCCCGGCAAGACGGATCAAACACGCGTCTGCTCGATCAACGAGGTCGAAGCCAAGGTCACCGGCTCACCTAGCCCGGTGTTCCGCGAGCACGCCGAGGCCTTCGTGGCGGAATACCGCGAAGGCGACCTCGTGGAGGAATATTGCAGCTCCAAGCACAGCTGGAACGAGGGCATGGGCAAGAGAGGCTATCGCCTCTCCCGCGACGGGCAGCAGATCGCCTTCCTGATGACGGCGATGAACTAAGCACGGGTCCACACTGTGGCGTGCCTTTTTCATCTTTACCGAGCTACTTCGATGCCCTGTTCCAGCGGGCGACCACGCTGACACGAACGCCCTCCTTCTCATCCTCCACCTTGGCCTCGTAGCGTTGTGCCGCGGGATCGGCGGATTGCGGCGGGACATGTTCCTTTAGGATGGATTCACAAGAGCTGATCAGCGCGGCCTTGTCCTTCACCGGGGAGGACTGATCGGGAGACACCAACAACCAATGCCGTTTCACTTCGACGCGTTCAGGGCCGCTGTCCTCGGAAGCACCTTGGGACACCAAGTCCACCGACGGAGAATCCGCCAACTTCACCATATCACGATGGATGGCGTCCATGGTGGAAGAAATCCCCGATTGAACCGCAGCACGCACCCGGAACTGGCTCTTGCTTTCTACGTTATTGCATCCGCCAAGCATCACGATGGCCGAAAGTGCGAGGCAGACTGGAGTTCTCATGGTCATTCTTTCTCACCCCGTTCGGAGGCCCGGATCAGGCAGCCGAGAGAGGAGAGTCGACTCTCTTTATCCGATCATCTGGCGGATTTCACCCACGAAAAAAGCCGGGAGGTTTCCCTCCCGGCTTCTTGGAATCTAAGCTGAAGCAGCGGCTCAGTCGTCGGACGGGCTCCACTCCTCGGCCGCGATGGCGGCGAGGTTGAAGGCCTGCTCGAGGCCCACCATCTCGGAGGACGGGCGCAGGCTTTCGAAGCTGGCGCTTTCCTTCTTGAGGTCGGCTTCGCTGTAGTTGACGGCCTTGATCGAGAGGCCGATGCGGCGCTCGACCTTGTCCACCTTGATCACGCGGGCTTCCACTTCGTCGCCCACCTTGATCACGTCCTTCACCTTCTCCACGTGGTCCTCGCTGAGCTGCGAGATGTGGATCAGGCCATCGATGTCGCCATCGAGGCTGATGAAGGCGCCGAAGGAAGCGATCTTCGCCACGGTGCCCTTGACCAAGTCGCCCACCTTGAAGCGCTGGTCGATGTGGCTCCATGGATCATCCTCAAGCTGCTTGAGGCCGAGCGAGACGCGCTGGTTGGCCTTGTCGATGGAGAGCACGATCGCTTCCACTTCGTCGCTCTTCTTGAGAACTTCGGAGGGGTGGTTGATCTTGCGGGTCCAGGACATGTCGGAGACGTGGACCATGCCGTCGATGCCTTCTTCCAGCTCCACGAAGGCACCGTAAGCGGTAAGGTTGCGGACCGGGCCCTTGATCGTCGCGCCGATCGGGTAGCGGATTTCGATTTCGTCCCAGGGATTCGGCTCGAGCTGGCGGACACCGAGGGAAATCTTCTGCTCCTCGATGCTGATGCCGAGCACGACGGCCTCGATGACTTGGTCGAGTTCGAGCACGTCGCTCGGGCGGGTGATGCGCTTGACCCAGGACAGTTCGGAAACGTGCACCAGACCTTCAACACCACGCTCGAGTTCGATGAACGCGCCGTAGGGAAGAAGCTTGGTGACCTTGCCCTTGACGTGGGAGCCGATCGGGAACTTCCGCTCGATGTCTTCCCAAGGATTGTCGGACATTTGCTTCAGGCCGAGGGAGACGCGCTCCTTCTCGCGGTCCACGTCCAGGATGACGACGTCGACCGGCTGGCCGATGACGAGCATCTCGGAGGGGTGGTTGATCCGGCCCCACGACATGTCGGTGATGTGGAGCAGGCCGTCCATGCCCTGCAGGTCCACGAAGGCACCGAAGTCGGTGATGTTCTTGACCGCGCCGGTGACCTTGTCGCCCACCTTGACGGTGCGCAGGAACTGCTGGCGCAGCTCGGCACGCTCGGCCTCGATGACCTCGCGGCGGGAAAGCACGATGTTCTTCCGCTCGTCGTTGACCTTGACGATCTTGAATTCGTAGATGTTGCCGACGTATTCGTTGAGATCCTTCGGCGGGATGATGTCCACCTGGGAACCGGGGAGGAAGGCTTCGACGCCGACATTGACGGTGAGACCGCCCTTGACGACCGACTTGACCTTGCCGCGCACCAGGCCGCCGTCTTGGAACACCTTGACGATCTTTTCCCAGTTCTGCTTGTGGGCAGCCTTTTCCTTCGAGAGGACAACCATGCCCTCATCGTTCTCAAGCTTTTCGAGAAGCACTTCGACTTCGTCGCCGGCTTCGATTTCTTCATCCTCGAACTCGTTCGATGGGATGGCGCCCTCGGACTTGTAGCCGATATCGACGAGGACGACTTGCGGGCGGATCTCGATGATCGTGCCCTTGACGATGGTTCCTTCGCGGAACTCGCGGAACTTGGAATCGATCAGATCGGCAAGTTCCTGATTAAACGCGGATTCAAGCACTGAGGTGCTCATGTCTTAACGGGGTTAAGGTTAGGTTGGTTTGGTTTCGCTTTTCCTTCCGACGATTGCCCCGATGGAAGAACCGGCGAGCCACGGGGCTCCAACTACTCGCCAGCATTTTGAAACGTGAAACGGGGCGGCGAACCTAGGTCGCGCGCCCCGCTTGGCAAGCCGAAAAACTCCCGTTTTCAGCGGGTTCCGCCGCCGGAACCGTGCTCCGCGGCACCCCGGGTCTCGCCCGCTTTCCGCTCCGGGTGCTCCGGATCGACCGCGTCCTTCTTGTCGGCCTTCAAAGGCTCGGCCTGGGTATCGGGAGTCTCCGGGTCCTCGACCTGCTTGCGCGGCTCAAGGCCCGGCAGGCGGCCACCACCAGAGGGGCCGCTATCCCGGAATTCATCCGTCAGCCACGACGAGTTCAAGCCGGCGAGGAAGCACAGGCATCCCGCGACGAAGAGAAGCACGCAGAGGAGGGGTTGAGAGGAGACGGGTTTCATGCAATTACTCAGTAGTTACCAAGTATGGCCCATGGAAGCATTTTCGCCGAAGTGTCGGACAGGCGTCGTGCATCCTTTTGGAAATCAGATCGTTTTGGCGGAAAAAAACAAGCGTTTACCGGAGCCTATCTGTAACTTGGGCCTTCCTGTAAATACCGTATATACCAATCGTCATCGTGCAGCCTCGGGTTTAGTCGGGAACTCAGGATCTTGAGGGGAGAAACTGAAGTGGGTTGCAGCTTCTTTGGAGGAATGTGACACCTTTCTGAGGAATTTCTTAGGATTGAGCGTCTGCAAGCCGTCGAGATGGCTCCCGATTGCTTTCCAGGGAAAACGGCCACCGCCGCGTGGATGGGGTATCTGCCCGGCGATCTGGAGTTAGGCGTGGACCAACTCCAGCACGGCGAGCGGCACGGCGGGGCATTTCGCCGCTCCTTCCCCGCTGTGCCCGGCCAGCCTGCACCTGCCACGTTCTTCTAAAAACTTCCCTTGCCTCCCGGGACCCGGCCCGCTATCCCCGCCGCCCGCCGCGATGCCGGAGACCTCGGAAAAGACACTCAAACTGGCCATCCCCAAGGGTTCCTTGGAGAAGCCGACCCTCGACCTTCTCGAGAAGGCCGGGTATGAGGTCTATGTCTCCTCCCGCGGCCTGCGCCCGGGCTCCAACGACCCCGAGCTGGATCTGTATCTGATTCGCGCCCAGGAGGTCGCACGCTACATCGACCAGGGCTTCATCGACTGCGGGATCACCGGCTTGGACTGGGCCAGCGAGTTCGACGGCAGCTTGGTGGATCTGGCCGAACTCCCCTTCTCCCGCGCCTCCGCCATGCCCACCCGCTGGGTGCTGGTGGTGCCGGATGATTCCCCGATCCGCACGCCGGAAGACCTGCAGGGCAAACGCATCGCCACCGAAGGCGTGGCGATCACCGAGCGCTACCTGAAGGCCAAGGGCATCGAGGCCGAGGTGGAATTCTCCTGGGGCGCCACGGAGGTGAAGGTGCCGGATCTGGTCGACGCCATCGTGGACGTCACCGAGACCGGCTCCTCGATCAAGGCGAACAAGCTGCGGATCGTGGATACCCTGCTCACCTCCTTCCCGCACTTCTACGCCAGCCAGGCTGCCGCCGCGGACCCGTGGAAGCGCCAGAAAATGGAGCGCTTGGTCCTGCTGCTGAAGGCCGCCCTGGAAGCCCGCGATAAAGTGGGCTTGAAAATGAATCTGCCCGCGGACAAGTTGCCCGCCCTGCTCGAACGGCTGCCCGCCATGCGCCGCCCGACCGTCTCCCAGCTCTCCGAGGATGGCTGGGTCGCCGTGGAAACGGTGATCTGTGAGAAGGTCGTGCGCGACATCATCCCGACCCTGAAGGAGCTCGGGGCGGAAGGCATCATCGAGTATCCGCTGAACAAGATCGTCCCCTGATCCCCTTTCCTTTCCTATCCAACCGTAACCCCAAGCACCAACCATGGGCTCGCTGAAGAAACGCCGTAAGACGAAGATCAACAAGCACAAGCGCAAGAAGCGCATGAAGCAGAACCGCCACAAGAAGCGGCTCCGCTACAAGTCCTAATCTGACGGCTTGCGCGCCACGGGTCTGACCCGTGCTTGAGCACTGATTCTTCCCGACAGGGATCCGGCCACCGCTGGATCCCTGGTTTCGCGTACGGGTGGTCGCCGGGAGAATTTCAGGAAAGGCTATATCTTTCCCCCAAGAAAATCGGTGTTCCCGCGATTCAAACCGCGTGAAAACGAATGTGACGAACACCGAGAAGCAGGTCCCCGAGGCGGTCGCCGTCCCGCCGCGGGAAACTCCCTTCCACAGCTTCTGGCGAAGACTTGGCGGCGGCTCACTGATGATCGCGATCCTGCTCCATGTGGTCCTGCTGGTGCTGGGCGCCTTCTGGGTGCTGCGGGTGCTCTACCCGCCGGACAAGGAGAAGGACGTGAACTTCCTGCCCGGCGGCGGGGGTGGCGGCGGCGGGAACAACGAGGTCCAGAAGAAGGCCCAGAAGATGGCTCGGATGGATGTCTCCCAGTCCGTGAAGCGCGTGGCAGTGGAAGGGGCGAGCTCCCTAGTGCTGCCGGATCCCTCGGACAATTTCGGCCAGCTGGGCAGCCTCAGCTCGCTCTCCGGCGGCGGCGGCATGGGCGGCGGTAGCGGCTTCGGCCGGGGTGGTGGCAACGGCAATGGCGTGGGCCCGGGCAGCGGCAATGGCGTGGGCAGCGGCGGGCTGGGCTCCGGGGGGGTCTTCTTCGGCGTGGAGATGAAGGCCAAGCGGATCGCCTACGTGATCGACTTCTCGCTCTCCATGAAGGGCAAGCGCGAGGAGCTGATGCGCGCCGAGCTGACGAAATCCGTGCGCCAGCTGCAGCCCCGCACCCAGTTCCAGATCGTCTGCTTCTGCGGCCCGGCATGGATCGCCGGCGACACGGTGGACATGGAGATGGCCAGTGCCCAGGATCCGGGGGTCCGCAGGGCCACCGTCCGTCACCACGGCCAGGACTTCAAATGGAAGAGCGCCGGCCACGGGGTCTGGGAACCGGACGGGAAGAAACAAAAGGCAGATTGGCTCATGGCGGAGAGCGCCACGATCGAAAGCGCCGCCACCTACATCAAGGAGACCCAACTGGAGTTCGGCACCCACTGGACCGGCCCCCTTGAAATGGCGCTGGATATGCAGCCCTCCCCGGAGGTGATCGTTTTCATGACCGACGGTGCCTCCCCCGGCACCACGGACGAGATGATCAAGAAGCTCGGCGCCCGCGCCCGCTCGAAGAATTGCATCATTAACACGATGTCCCTGATGGAGCCGGAGGCAGACGCAGGCATGAAGCTGCTCGCCACGCTGGCGAAGGGGAAATTCACCGTGATCGATGTGGCCGGGGTCGCCCATGACGTTCCGCTGGACGGCAAGTGAGGGAGGAAGGCCTACACGGCCCGTTGACTTCCCGGCGTCGACGGGCCAGCCTTCCGCCGTGGATCTGCTGAAAGTCGTCTTCTACATGGCCGCGGCCGCGCTGGTCGCGGTCTTGGGCGTGACGTGGAAGGACTTCAAGAGGATGCGCGCGGAGGAGCCGCCGGAGAAGGTCTTCGAGGTGAACCGCCAAATCCGCGAGATCCGCTTCGACCAGGAAAAGATCCAGGCGGCCCGCGACCGAATCACCGGCAAGGCGGCCCCGGTGGCCGAAGCCAGCGTGGCGGAGGACGCACCGCCACCGCCCACCGCGGATGTCGACCTCGCCGCGGTGGATGCGGCCTCCACGCTTTCCGATCCGACGGAAGCGGGTGAGGCAGAGCCAGGGACGGAAGCAGCCGCCCTGGCCCCGGCGCTCGCGCCGGACGACCGTGCCAAGGCCATCGCCGCCGCCCCGGTGGCGGCGAAGATCAAGGAGTGGGTGGAAGACCCGCAGTTCGGAGATTTGATCTTCACGCTCAAGGGCGTGGACGCCGCCGTGGTAAAGCCCGGTGGCGTGCTCTGCGTGCGCCGGAATTCCGGGATCATCGCCCGGCTCAAGGTCAGTGAGGTCGAGGCAGGAGAAGCCTCGGCCACGCTGGCCGGCACCCTCGGTGAGCTGAAGCCGCAGGTGGAGGATGAGCTGATCCTGGATCCGGAGGCTGCGCGCTGAGGTAGCAGCGGGCCGCATCTTGGCTGCGGAATAGGTCCTATAGGACTTATAGGGCCTATCTGGCGCCAGGGTTGATACCCGCCTCACCCTTCAAGAGTTCCCCGAAGCCGCAGAACACCCGCGAGTCTTCCTGCGGTGCGGAAGGCACCGGCTCATCGCGGTCGAGGTGATCGTGGCAGGCCGAGTGGAAGTCCTCCGGCGTCTTTGCACGGCGGATGCGGAATTCGAAATCCGGATCATGCCCTTGAGTCACGAAGACCATGGTCTTCTTCATGCGCTGCACGTGACCCACCGGATCGAAGCGTTCGCCCACTGAGGCCGCCAGCTCATCGTAGAAGCGGATCACGTAACCTAACAGATCACGGCAGCTTGGCCGCGGGACATTGCCGCCGGTAAAGGCCACACGCAGTTGGTCGAAGAGCCAGGGATTGCGGATCGCGCCGCGCCCGACCATCAGGCCGCGCGCCTGGGATTGCTCCAGGTAGGCCATGCCGGTGGGAACATCCACCACGTTGCCATTCGCGATCACCGGGCAGGGCAGCGCCTCCACGGCCATCTTCACGCAGTCCGGATGCACCGGTGTGGCGTAGCGCTCCTGCACCGTGCGGCCGTGGATCACCAGCGCATCAATGGCGTGCTTGCGGAAGATTTCTAACAGATTAGGGAACTCCGCGTGGTCGTGGTAACCCACCCGTGTCTTCACGGTGAAGCGCGTGGGGATCGCCTCGCGCAGGGCACCAAGGATGCGGTCCACCTTCGGCAGGTTGCGCAGCAGTCCCCCGCCCGCCTCCTTGTTACAGACCACCGGTGCCGGGCAACCGAGGTTCAGGTCGACCCCTGCCACCGGATGCCCTAACAGAATCTTCGCCGTCTTCACCAGCGCCGGGATGTCCTGCCCGATCATCTGCGCGAACACCGGCCTGCCCGTGGGATTCTCATCGATCGAGCGCAGCACCCAGGGACTGGGCCGCGAGTCATTGTGCACGCGGAAGTACTCCGTCACATAGATGTCCGCGCCGCCGTATTCATGCATCACGCGCATGAAGGGCAGGTCGGTCACGTCCTGCATCGGGGCGAGGTAGAGGACCGGACGATCTGTTGGAAACAGGGATGTCATCGGGGCAAAATGACGAATGCCGAATTTCCGAATGTCGAATGAAGTGTGGAAGGAATGTTCATCGAAGAAGAGCTGCAGCTGCGATCATTGTGAGGCAGGATAGATCCGGGAGCAGCGGTACTTCATCAGGCCCACTCTCTTTCCTACACACTTCATTCGACATTCGGAAATTCGACATTCGTCATTCTCTTCCTAGCGCGGCCTCGTCATCTCAAACAGATCTGCCGTGTGGCAGTACCAATTGGGCGAGCCCATGCGTCCCACCGGGTGATAGAGCTCCTGGCGGATACGCAGGTGTTCGCGATCCATCAGTGTCTCCTGCACGTGCACCCGGTGGACAATGCCCAGGATCAGGCGGTTGCTGCCGATCTCCTGGATCGAGTGAACCTTGCACTCCAGGGCAGCCGGGGCAGCTGCGATCCGCGGCGGCGCGACGCTGACGGAGGGCGCAGTGGCCAAGCCCAGGTGCTCGGTCTCACTGACGCCGTGCGGCAGGGTGGCGGCAGTGCCGTTCATGGCCTCCTTCAATTCTTCACTGACCAGGTTCACCACGAATTCTCCGCTGCGCTTGGCATTCAGCGCGGTGTCCTTCGGTGTCCCGTCGGGCCGGTCCCCGGGCGCGAAGATCAGGAGCGGTGGGTCGTCGCCGAAGACATTGAAGAAGGAGAAGGGCGCGGCATTGACCGAGCCATCTTCATTCAAGGTTGTGACCCAAGCAATCGGTCGCGGCATCACCAGCCCGGCGAGGATGGCATAAGCGCGGTCGGCGTGCTCTCCGAGCAGGTCGAGTTCCATGCCGTTCCGAATGCGGCGGGCTGGCCGCGGGCGCAAGCGCATTGTTCAGGCAAGCCGGGCCAGCTCGCGCCCGATGTTCTCTCGGGCCTGCGCTTCCCTCCCCGCAAAATGAGGCGTGCGGTAGATCGGCTTGGCGAGGAAACCCGCCATCACCGCGGCGCGGCCTTTGCGAAAAGCATCGTCCGGGACATGCGCATACTCGCGCCGGATCGCGGCGCAGTAGGCATCGTAGTCCGCCGCCGGCGCGCTGAGGATCGCGAGGTCGATGTCCACCATCAGGGTCGCGGCGGGATCCTCAGTGCGGGGGCGGCGGAAATCGGTGGCTTCGATCAGCGCGGTGATCTTCGCGGAAAGGAGCGGCTCCAGCCAATCGCACGTGCGCTCCACGAACCACTGCACGCTGGCGTCTTCGTTGTCGCTACGATGCGGGTCGTAGACCACGTCGTGGAACCAGATCGCGCCTTCGATGGCCGGTTCCGCGCCGCAGCGGTCGAGTTCGGCCAAGGAGGCGTGGATATGAGTGAGCGTGTGATAGTGGCGGTGGGGCTCGGAATAGTGAGCCGCGAGCCCGGGCCAGAGCGATGCTGCCGCCCCGGCATTTCCGCACCACGCGGTGAAGCGCTCCTCCAGCGAAAAGGTCACGCCACTTGGGCTAGCAGGCGATGGGCCTTCCGGCCAGTGCTGCTTCCAGAGGCGATGGTCCCTAAGGTGCGGCGCAGCCGCTTTCGGAGTGCGCGCGAGAATCGCCGCTTTTTGGGCGCATGCTCCCCTAAAGCGCCACTGGAGTTCTAGGAGGGTCCACCCCTTCGGACGTGTGGATGCCGGAAGCTCGGGGCAGATCCCTCCACACGACGGGGTAAACTCTCCCAGAACTTGAATGGCCCTCCGCGGGGAGAGTCCGCCGATAAAGCGGCGATTCTCGCGCGCACTTCGAAAGCGGCTGCGCCGCACCTTGGGGGACACCTTCCCCCGGCTGCGTAACTCCCTACGTATCCCACACAATCGTTTGACAAATCGCAGGAGTCCCCGACCCTGCACGGGCGGGCGCTCCCGGAGAGCGCCGCGCCATCTCTCCCATTCGATGACCGCCAGCAACGAGGACAAGTTTGCTCCCGGCCCATGGATCCCATGGATCCTGGCGCTGACGGTTTGGCTGGGGTGGAGTGCCTTCGTTCCCGACCACTTGGCCGCGGCGAAGGAGAAGCCCGGAGACGGGATCGGCCTGGTTCACCAAGCCAACGATCACCCGGCTCCCGTGGTGAAGCCCCACTCGTTCGCCGGCCTGCTACCCACCGGCTGCGACATCCGCTGGTTCTGGGGACTTCCCTCCCAGCGTCTGGGGATCGAGGAGCAACGGGAGAGCCCCACGCAGGAGCTGCGCTGGGGCGGCATTCATGGACGGGCCCCGCCGGTGGTGGCGTGAGTTGAGTCCGGCTCGCGAGACTTGCCCCGCAGGGCAAGTGCAGTGCTTGCCGGCACGATTGTCCTCATCCTCCGCTGATCCCTTGCCGGATCGCGGCGGTTCATTCGTCCCCGTGACCGCGCTTTCCCTGAGAAAGTGCGCCATGCTCCCGAGCTTCATCGGGAGCCGTTCCATGCCCCATTGATCCAATGACAACTTTTGCATCGATTCATTCCGCCCCGGCTTCCGCAAGCCGGACCATCTCCGCAACCCCAAGCCTCCGCGCCCGATGATCCAGTGGCTCTTCCCAAAATTCCTGGGTAACAAGGATCAGCGCGAACTCCAGCGCCTCCGCCCCACGGTCGCCCGCATCAATGAGATCGAGGAAAAGCTCCAGCGCGAACCCGCGGAGAAGCTGCTCGAACTCACCCGCAGCTGGCAGGATCACCTCGCCCGCTACCATCCGCTCAAGGCCCCGACCAAGGTCCAGCTCGAGCTGATGAGCGAGGCCGAGCTCAAGGTCGTGGCGGACGCGATCCAAGGCCGCCTGGCCGTGCTCTCCCGTGAGTTCTCGCTGCCCTCCATCGTCTTGCCGACGGTGGCATCCATCGAGGATGCGAAGGCGGCCTTCCACGCGGTGGAAGAGCAGTTCCAGAAGCCGCGCGCGAAGTATCTGGAGCGCATCCTGCCGGAGGCCTACGCCGTCGTGAAAAACGCGGCGCGGCGCCTCTGCGGCAGCGAGGTCGACCTGGATGGCCAGAAGCTGGCTTGGAACATGGTGCACTTCGACGTGCAGCTCCTGGGCGGTGTCGCCATCCACCGCGGCATGATCGCGGAGATGATGACCGGTGAGGGCAAGACCCTGGTCGCCACCCTGCCGATCTTCCTGAATGCCCTGACCGGCCTCGGCGTGCACGTCGTCACGGTCAATGACTACCTGGCCCGGCGCGATGCGGTGTGGATGGGGACGCTCTTCCGCTCGCTCGGCATGAGCGTGGGCTGCATCCTGAACCAACTGCCGCCCCACATGCGGCACCAGGCCTACGCCTGCGACATCACCTACGGCACCAACTCGGAGTTCGGCTTCGACTACCTGCGCGACAACGGCATGGCCTCCACCAAGGAGGAGCAGGTCCAGCGCGGCCACAACTTTGCCGTCATCGACGAAGTGGACTCGGTGCTGATCGACGATGCCCGCACGCCGCTGATCATCAGCGGAGCGGCGCCGGAATCCTCCAAGCCCTACGAAGTCTACAATCCGCTGGTGGAACGGCTGGTGAAGCGCCAGACGGAACTCTGCAACGGCTTCGCCGCCGAGGCGAAAAAACTGTTAGAAAAGGGCGAGACCAAGGCCGCCGGCCTGCTCCTGCTGAAGCTGAAGCTCGGCCAGCCGCGGAACCGCCAGTTCCTGCGGCTGATGGAGAATCCGGAGTGGCGGCGCTTGCTGGAAAGCACCGAGCTCACCTTCCACCGCCAGATGTTCCAGAAGGACCTGCATAAGCTGAAGGAGGAACTCTTCTTCGCCGTGGATGAGAAGACGCGCGATGCCGACCTCATGGAGAAGGGCCGGCTCTTCCTCGATCCCAGCGACCCGGATTCCTTCACGCTTCCCGACGTGGGAGCGATCGTCGATGCCATCCGCTCGGATGCCGCGCTCAATGCGGAGGAAAAGGAGACGGCCATCGCCGCCCTGATGGAGGGCCGCGAAGAGCAGGCCCTGAAGGTACATGCCATCAACCAATTGCTCAAGGCCCACTGCCTCCACGAGAAGGACGTCCACTACGTGGTGCGGGATGGCAAGATCAGCATCGTGGACGAAAGCACCGGCCGCGAAATGGAGGGCCGCCGCTGGTCCGATGGCCTGCACCAGGCCGTGGAAGCGAAGGAGCGCGTCCAGATCGAGAAGGAGAACCGCACCTACGCCACCATCACGATCCAGAATTATTTCCGGCTCTACGACAAGCTGGCCGGCATGACCGGCACCGCCTCGACCGAGGCCGCGGAGTTCCATGACATCTACCAGCTCGACGTGCTGCCGATCCCGACCAACACGGCCTGCCTGCGGATCGATGAGAACGACCAGATCTTCAAGACACGCCGCGACAAGTACAACGCGGTGGTCGCACGGATCGAAACTGCGCACGCCAAGGGCCAGCCGGTGCTGGTCGGCACTGCATCGGTGGAAGCCTCGGAAACCGTGTCACGCCTGCTGAAGCGGGCGCAGATCCCGCACACGGTGCTCAATGCGAAGCACCACCAGGAGGAAGCCGGGATCGTGGCCCTGGCCGGGCAGCGCGGCGCGGTCACCGTGTCCACCAACATGGCCGGCCGCGGCACCGACATCAAACTTGGTGAAGGCGTGCCGGAGCTTGGCGGCCTGCTGGTCATCGGCACCGAGCGCCACTCCTCGCGCCGCGTGGATCGCCAGCTGCGCGGACGTTGTTCGCGCCAGGGCGATCCCGGCGGCGCGCAGTTCTTCATCTCGCTCGAAGATGACTTGATGCGGAACCACGCCGCCCCGGAGCGGATGGCCGCGCTGATCGAGCAGGCCGGCAAGCGCTCCGGACCTTCCTCGCTCGGTGGCCTCGTCGAGACCGCCCAGCAGCAGGTCGAGCAGCGCGACTACAAGGGCCGCAAGCGCGTGCTCGACTTCGATGACGTGCTGAACCTCCAGCGCGAGATCGTCTACGCCTACCGCAATGACGTGCTCGCCACCGGTGACATGCGCCGCTTGGTCCTCGATATCATCGGCGAGGGCGTCGGCGGCAAGCTTCTGGAATACCTCTCCGAATGCGACCCGCGTGACCCGGATCTCCAGCCCTTCCTCGATTGGAGCCGCCATCGCCTCGGCATGGACATCGACATGGCCGGCGAGGAACTCGACACTGGCAACATCGACAAGCTCACCGCGACGATCGTGGCCAAGGCCCAAGCCGCGTATGAGCGCCGCGTGAGCCCGCTTCCCGCGGAACTCGTGGACCGCGAGGAGCGCCTGCTGGTGATCTCCGCCATCGATAGCCTGTGGCAGGAGCACCTCCGCGACATGGACGAGTTGCGCGAAGGCGTCTACCTCCGCGCCCAAGGGCAGAAGGATCCGCTCGTGGAGTACAAGAACGAGGCCTACGCGGTCTTCGTCACGCTCATGGACTCGGTCAAGCAGCAGGCCCTGTCGGGCCTCGCGCGCTTCGCCACGGCGATCGGTGCGAGAGTCGGCTGAAGTTCATTTGGAGATCTTAACCACGGACTTCACGGATCGCCCGTGAAGTCCGTGGCGCAGGGTCGAGTTCCCGCTGCGATTGAGCTCCCCGACACCCCCCTAGGGGAAAACACACCACACCCCTCAGGAAAATTTCTCAGTGCGGTAACTAAACCGTCACATGCCGCCGGGCGTAGTGCAGTCGCATGACGTTACCCGCGTGCCCCTCCCAAGACTCCCAACCGCTTTTCGCGCGTTTTCTGCGCCCGTTTAACGGCTTGGCTATCAGCGAATCCTCCCCTCAAAAGGGCGGATCATTCCGCTTTGACGAGAGGCCCCTGACTGCGTTGCCCTAGCGTCATTACGTGCTATACGTAATTTTCGGAGGCTCTCTTCCGCTTCCCTCCTACCCCCAAGGGTAAAGGCCATGCTCCCGGCCAACTTGCTGAAGCCCGCCTCCGCTTCTCTCTCCATAAAAGACCCCGATGAAACACGATAAAAAGAACCCATTCGCAGCCTTGCTGTCGAATCCGACCACCCCGTCCAATTCCCCTCGCCGCGCGCTCATGCGAGTCGCCGGCTTGGTAGCACTTGCCTCGACCGCCCACGCCGCCCCCTTGTTCACACCGGGCGACCCGGTCTTCGCCTACGACACCGATAGCGCCGGTGGTGCCACCGGTGGCTTCACCTACAGTGCGACCAACTACCCTACCCCCGGCGAGACGCCGGCCATGGCGATCGATGGAAACACCACCACCAAGTACCTCAACTTCAACAAGTACTGTGCTGGCATCATCGTCACTCCCGCCACTGCCGCCGTCGCCAAGAGCATTGTCCTGACCACCGGCGGCGATGCCCCGGAGCGCGACCCCACCGCCTACATCATCCTGGGCACCAACGGACCGATCACCAGCCCGGACAAGAGCAACGGCTTCACCGACAACTGGACCTTCGTGGCCCAAGGCACGGTGAGCTTGCCGGCCACGCGGAACTTCACCGCTCCCGCGATCAATTTCACGAACACCAAGAGCTACTCGTCTTACTGGATCGTCTTCCCGACCGTCAAAGATTCCCCGGTCGCGAACTCGATGCAGATCTCCGAGATCCAGCTTTACCCCAATACTGGCGGCACCGGCACGGGAATCTTCGCCCCGGGTAATCCGGTCGTCTGCACCGGCTGGAACAGCTCGGTCGCCAACGGTGAAATCGTCAGCCGCGTCATCGACGGCAATGCGGGCACCAAGTACCTGAACTTCGGTGAGAACAATTCCGGCTTCTGGGTCGTGCCCAGCACCGGGAAGAGCATCGCCACCAGCTTCCAGATCACCACCGCCAACGATTCCACGGACCGCGACCCCGCCGGCTGGACCATCCACGGCATGGACTCGAACGGGATCTGGACCCAGCTTGCGACCGGCACGATCACCTTGCCGACCGCTCGCGGGACCGCGGGAGACGTCGTGACCTTCGCCAACACCACTGCCTGCGTGGCCTACCGCATGACCTTCACCTCGGTCAGGAATGCGACAGCTGCCAACTCCATGCAAGTCGCCGAAGTCCAATTCTTCGGTAACATCCAGCCGGCCAAGGACACCGACAACGACTTCATGGATGACGATTGGGAGACCCTCTACGGTCTGGTCGTCGGCACGAACGACGCCGCCGGGGATCTGGACGGCGACGGCAGCCCCAACCTCCAGGAATACCAGCGAGGCACCAACCCCACCAATCCTGACTCCGATGGTGACGGCCTGACCGACGGCGTGGAGACCGATACCCACACCTACGTCAGCCCGAGCAATACCGGCACCAATCCGCTCAATGTGGATAGCGACTCGGATAGCTACACCGACGGCTACGAAGTCGCCCACGGTACCAATCCCAACGTGGCGGGTTCCGTGCCCACGATCACCTGGGACATCACTCCCGGCACCGCGGGTGCCGGCGACAGCGCGATCACCGGTGGTGCGGGCATCTGGGACAACCTGACTTCCGCCAACTGGACCATCGACGCCGGTGTCAACAACATCACCTGGGACAACGCCGGTCAGCGCAAGGTCGCCATCTTCGGCGGCTCTGCCGGCAATGTCTCGCTGTCCGGTGCGATCAGCGCTGACCGCGTGATCGTGAATACCGCTGGCTACACCTTCAGCGGTGACACCCTCACGCTCGGCACCGTGGGCCCGGCGATCAACACCAGCGTCGCCGGTACCGTCGAGATGTCGCAAGTCATCGCTGGCACGGCGGGCTTCACCAAGCAGGGTGATGGCACCCTCCGCCTCAGCGGTGCTGCCAGCAACACCTACTCGGGAACCACGACCCTGACGGGCCTCGGCAAGCTCCTGCTGGCCAAGGATGCAGGACAGACCGCCATCCCCGGCGATATCTTCCTGAACTCCGCCGCCTTCGTTCAGAACACCTCCGGCCTCGTGCTGGCGGGGGATGAGCAGATCGCGGACACCAGCGTGGTCAGCTGGGCCAATATCGGCCAGGCGGACACCTACTTCCGTCTGAACGGTCACAAGGAAACCATCGGCGGTCTCGTCTCCACCGGCGTCGGCGGATTCGTGGTTCTCGAAAACCGCGGCTTCAACGACACCACCGACTACGCCGTCGGCGAACTGGTGATCAAGCCCACCGGCACCAACACCTACTCCTACAACGGGCAGATCCGCGACATCGATGGCGGCACGCTCGGCGGCAAGGTGTCGATCACCAAGGACGGCACCGGCACCCAGGTCCTGGCAGCAGGCGGTGGAGGGATGATCTACAGCGGCCCCACCAAGGTCTTGGGTGGCACGCTTCAGATCAACAATGCCCTGCCGAACTCCGCGGTCACCGTGGAAAGCGGCGGCACGCTCGGTGGCACCGGCACCCTCAGCCAGATCGCCACGATCAAAGCCGGGGGCACAGTCGCTCCGGGCGCCAATGGCGTGGGAACCCTGACCCTGGCGGGCAACTCCGTCCTCTCCGGCACCTATGCCGCCGAGGTTTCCGGAGCCAACGCCGACCGTCTGACGGTCAACGGTAACTTCGACATCACCGGAGCTGCGCTCAATCTGTCGGTCACCGCGCCGACGGCCCCGAGCTACATCCTGCTCAGCTACACCGGCACGCTCACGGGCGATACCTTCAGCAGCGTCACCGGCGTTCCGGCCGGTTACACGCTGAAGTATGACGTCTCCGGTGCGCAGATCCGTTTGGTCAAGGACGGCTTCGCCGCTTGGGCCACCGCCAATGGCTTGTCGGGTGATGATACCGCCGACTTCGACCACGATGGCCTGTCCGATGGTGTGGAATACGTCCTGGGTACCAGCCCGACGACTCCCAGCACCAGCGCCGCGCCCGTCTCTGCCACCCCGGGTGCCAACTTCACCTTCACGTTCACACGCAGCCGTGCGAACATGACGGAAGACGTCTCCACGGACATCGAAGTGGGCACGGACCCCGCGGCCCTGAACATCACCTACCACGTCGGGAACGATACCGCATCGTCCACCAGCGGGGTGACCGTGGTGAACAATGGCGCGACGGATACCGTCACGCTCACCCTCGTCCGGGCCCCGGACTTCACGAAGTTCGCACGACTTCGCGTCACGGTGAACACTCCGTAAGGTCCCAGGCGATCACCGGAGCTTAGCTCAATCCAAGGGAGGAGTGGCACTGCCGCTCCTCCCTTTTTCTTTCCCACAGACAAAAAGCGCGCCCTCCTTCCGGAGAGCGCGCCTTGTGGAAGAGATGGCCGGAGCGGTCCTCAGTGCAGCTGGACCTTCAGCCTCAGGAAGAGCTTCGCAGGATTGCCGCCGCTGGCTTGTGCGGCAGCATCCACGGTCTGGATGCCGGCCGGGGAAGTCTCCACGACACTCTCGGTGATGTTCACCGTCAGCGCTCCCTGCGATTCACCGGACTCCTTCCAGTCGATGAGGTTGGTGGACCAGAGGACCTTGGCATCGACATCGGTCGCCGCCGGATCGCGCTGGTAGCGCAGGGTGGAGTTCTGCCCCGCGGCGAGTCCGCTTTGGACACCGCTGGTAGGGTCGCCTGGGAGGGAACCGGTGAAGAACTCGAGCACGTTCGCCCATGAGTCGCCATCGGAGTCCGCTTCCGGCCCATCCGTGCTGCCCGGCAGCTTGTTGGCCATCCAGCCTTGGAAGGGACGGTCGGCGACGGTCGCCACGGGATAGGGCGTCTGGGGCACCAGCCAGCTCATCGTGCTCTGCGCGCTGATCGCGATGCTCTCGTTCCCCTCGTAGAGGTCATCCGCCACGATCGGCAAGCTGCACTGCACCGCGGATTGGCCGTCCGTGAAGGCCGCCGAGGCCGGGAAGGGCACGGAGAAGTCCGCCGCCGTCGCGCTGCCGGAGAACTCGATCGGAACATTGAGGTTCCCCGCCGGCGGGCCGGAGCGGAAGATGGTGAAGAGAACCTGGTTCGAATCACCGAACTCACCCGCCGCGGGTGACTGGACATTCACATGCACGAAGGGCCGTGGCGGAGTGAGCGCGGCAAAGGCGGCGGCACGTGCCGTATCGTCGAGCCCGGCACCCAGATCGCGCGGGCATTGGTGAAGGTGTTAGCCCCGCCTGCAGCATCGAGGCGCAGGAAGATCTGGTCGCTCAGGCCGGTGAAGCCAGAGCTGAAGGTGGTCACGATGTCTGGCGTCGCGTAGTTCAGCGAGCCATTCGTGCCATCCCAGACCCACGCGCGGAGATTGCCGGTATTGTCCGCATGCATTTCGATCTCACCGACCAGCGTGTAGTGGCCGCCGGGCTGGATGGGGATCTCGGGAGTTCCGGGCACGCGTGCGGTCGCGCTCGCTGCGCCCTTGTTGTCGAGGTAGTCATAGATCGCGGCTCCAGCCGATCCATTGTTGCGGCCGACATCGACGCCGCCTTTGGTCGAATCGTCGAGCGCCACGCCGCGGATGCCGACCACCAGGTAGCCGGTGGAGTGATTGGCCTCGCCGTAGAAGAACAGGCTGCCCGCGGCACCCGTGGTGAAGGGATTGGGAATGGGCAGGTAGTTCCCGGTGGTGAAGGGACCGCTGGCCGTCACCAGGCTGCCGCTGCTGGAGGACAAGTCGGAGATCCAGAGCGTCGCGGGAGGGGTGGTGACGGCGTAGTCGTTGGACGCCGCGATCCTGAAGGTAACCGAGCGGTCCACCTCAGCCACGTCGTTCGGGATGATGTGGAGGGGCAGATCCACCGTCGCCTGTCCGGCTGGGAAGGTGATCGTGTAACCCGTTTCGCCGTGGTTGGGCAGTTCTTGGAAATCGGTGAACTCCAGCGCCGTGCCTTCCACCGTGAAGGGAATTTGCAAGGCGGAGGAGAGACTGCCCGTGCGCGTGAAGCGGACGGACAGATCGTGATCGCTGCCCGCCTCGGCACCCACCGTGTCGAGCGGCCTGACCGAGACATCCACCAAGGTGTCCGCATCGATCATCGTGAGCGAGTCCATGGCGAGCCAGCCCCAGGAGCCGTGGGCCGCATCGACGAGGTCCAGGGTGTAAAGGGTTCCCGGCGGATCGCTGGCGGTGGCGGCGGCAATCGCGGCGGCATTCCAAGTCACGGTCTCCCACGCATTGCTCTGCGCGTTCGAGCTCCGCCGGCCCCAGAGCAGGTAGGCACCGTCACTGTCACGCCGCAAGCCCACGCCGAGGTAGGCCACGTCGTTGGCGTTGTTCGTGGTGACGGCGGGCAGGTTGGAGAAATTCGCGGGCCCGGTCGCGGTGCCCCTGCCTGCCAGCAGCTTGAAGCTGATGTCGGTGGGTGAGAAGGTGGCGCCCAGGCCGGCCGAGGCATTGGTGCCGTTGTTGAGCACGAAGCTCGGTGAGCGCAGTACCGCGGTATTGTGGGCACCGTCGCGGGAATCGATGTTGTCCGCGCTGGTCACCACCAGGCCGCCCACGCTGCCCGCGGGATCGGTCCAGGTGATGCGGTTGCCGAAATTACTAGAAGTGGCGTAGAAGCGGCGGTCCAGACTGGTGCCACCGGGGATGGTGATCTGCGTCCATTGCCCCAGATCCGTGGGGGCAAAGGCGAAGGTGGTCTGGCCCGAGGCAAGGGCCGTGGATGGAATGAGACACTGGAGTCCGCCCAGGAGGGCGAGTGCGGAGAAGGCTTTCATGGGTATCTTGCTTGGGTAGAGCGACGGCGGTTGAGAAAGCCGCCGTCCTTGGGTGCCAAGATAGAGCCCGCGGTCCTTGCGAGAATGGCCACCGTGGCCGGGGAATCATGCAATGGCGGACACGTGCGCCGGAGCGCCAGGCTCTAGCCTGGCTGAATGGTCCCTTGGTGCCGCTCCAGGAAAAGGTCCGCAGCATCCTCACGGTGCTCTCCATCCAGCCTGTGAGATGCGCCATGCCACAAGGTCGCTTCTGCGGGCCAGTGGCTCCGCCCCGCAGAACGATCCCTACAGCCGCGTTCTCGCAAAACCGCGAAGCAATCCCCTGGTCCATCCTTTTCCCGGCCCGAGGTAGCGTATCCTTCAATCAAGCACCCATGCACATTGCAAAGCCGCTCTTCTAACAAAACCCCGCCCCCTTGCTCGCACCTTGACTTATCTTCCACCTTCCCGCATGGATCGATCCGCTGACTTGTTGAAGCAGACTGCGGGCTTCCGGCACACGGGCACCTTGTTTGGCCCATCACCCTTCCATCCGGGCCGCCCCGTCACCCGAGCTTCCTCATGCCTTCCTTAACCACGCGCCTGTTCCTGGCGCTTGCCCTGATTCTTCCTTCCGCCGCGGAAGTGAATACCATCCGCCACTTTCGTCTCGGCGAGGGCGATAGCGCCGCGGCTGCCGGAGCCATCGCCACCAGCTCGGCGGACAGCTCGGGCCTTGGCCCCATGGAACCTCTCATCGCCACCGCCGGCGCGCTCTACTCCGCGGACGTGGCGAATGGCAACAGCCGGCTTTCGATGGACTTCGACGGGACCCAGTATGCCACCACCGGCAACTGGAACGTGCCGGCCACGGACTTCGGCGTGGAGCTCTGGGTGAAGCCGGACCAGTCGGGCGGCGAAGGGGTTATCGTCTACACGGGGAATCCCGGTGCGGACGGCTGGGGCATCATCGAGAATGGCACCACCGGCACGTTCTCCGCGCTCTTCGGGGGCAAGGTCGTCTTCGGGGCGGGAGCGATGGTCGTGGGCCAGTGGACCCATCTGGCCTTCGTCTGCACGGGCACCAGCTCCACCTTCTACATCAATGGTGTGGCCTCAAGTACGAGCGTGGAGCAGTTGCCCGGCGCGCAGGGCCTTACCATGCGCCTCGCCGCTGCCCCGGCGGACCCGCCGGCGACCTTCTTCAAGGGCAAGCTCGACGAATTGCGGATCTTCACCTTTGCCCCCGGGGCCTTCACCCCGGCCGATCTGCTTTGCAACTTGCCGCCGGTCCCGCCGGTGCTGGTCTTTCATCGCGTAGGGAATCAGGACAACCTGACTTGGCCGACTTGGAACGACAGCCTGGGTCGCGGCTTGGAAACGACCACCGATCTGTTAGCCGGTCCGTGGACTCCCGTGAACGGGCCCGCCGAGTTCGATGGACTGTTCTCCATCACCGTCCCTTCAGCCGACCCTGCGCGCTTTTACCGGCTACAGAAGCCCGGCGGCACCATCGCCCCGCCGCTGCTGCCGGAGGGAAAGTTCATCGTGATCGCGAACGGCGTGACTCCGAAAAACGTAACAAACCTCGGCGCCGCGAATGCCAATCGGATCAACGGGGCCGTCAATGCCAAGATCGACGCCTCTGCCTTCATCGATCCCGCCACAGGCACCGGTGGCGTTGACGCCTTGGCGTTCCACTGGGTGATCACGTATCCGCAGAACCCGGACCAACCCTTTACCGACCGAGGAACCACAGGCTACCGCCAACCGGTCCTGAGCTTCATCCCGAACGCTTTGGTCCTTCAACCTGACCCTGCCGACACTGCCGGGCTCGGAGCGAAGTTCTCGCTCACGGTGACATCGCGGCTCACGGGTCTCACCACCGTGGTCGATCTTCAGGCCCAGGTCGTGAGCTCGCAACTTACGCTAACGCTCTACAATGAGTGCCAGACGGAGTTGAACGCGTGTGGCACCTGCGATTGCACGATCGAAGCTGCGCTGCCGGTCTTGTCCGGTGAGGACACCTGAGAGATCGGCCTTTCATTTGGCCTCTTTCGCAGAGCGCTCAAGCGAAATGCGTCGTGCCGCAAGAGCCGCTCTGCGGGCCAAGCTACGCGCCTCCAGCGGCAGAGGCTTCACTCGACCATGGCACGCTGCCGTGCCGCTTCCCGCCGCTGGTCCGTGGGATTCATCCCATAGCGCTTGCGGAAGGCCCGGAAGAAAGTCGTGTAGTCGATGAATCCGGAATGCTCCGCGACCCGCTCCACCGGCTCATCCGTCACCAGCAGCCGCTGCCGTGCAGTCTCCAGCCGCCGGTCCCGCAAGAGGTCCACGAGCGATGGCCGCCCGGTCTCCTTCAGATAACGCCGTAAGGTCCTAGGCGAGACATGGCAGAGATCCGCCGCCACCGCGGGATTGAAGTCCGGATCCGCATGCCGCTCGTTCAGCAGGCGGAACAAGCGGCGCAGCGCCGGCGGCTCCGGCCCGCTGGAAGTGCTCGATCGCTCGGCGATGCCTTGGGGCGGGATCCGCAGCGCTCCCGGAGGTGCAGGCTTGCCCGCCATCATCGAAGTCAGCAAGGCCGCGGCGTGATAACCCACTCCCGCGAAATCGATGATCACCGAAGACAGGGTCACGCTGTCGTTCTCCACGTGGAAGTCATCGTTGCCCGCGCCTAGGATGGCGAGATCGCCGGGCACTTGCAGACCGCTGCGGCCACAACAGGCGATCAAGAGGCCCGCGCAGGCATCATCGCAGCAGAAGACGGCGGCGCGTGCTTCTCCGGCGGCATCCACCCACTGGCGCAACTCCGGGCATGCCGGTGGATCGCTGAACTCCATCGGCAGCAGGTCCATTTTCGCTCCGGCCTTTTCCAGTTCACTGCGGAAGCCTTCCTGGCGGTCGATCGAAAAGCCCTTGTCGGGAAGATGCGTGCAGTAGCCGAACTTCAGGAAGCCCTTCTCCATCAGGTGCCGCGCAGCGTGGCGGCCGACTTCGATGTCATCCACCAGCACCTCGGTGAGACCGCCGCATCCGGGAACCCGGTGCATGTTCACCGCGATCATGCCCGCTTGCCCGAGCGCCCATTCAAAGTGCGCGGCTTCCTCGAAGAAGCCTAACAGGCCATCGGGCGATGACTCCATCACGTCCGGCCATTCGAGGTGCGTGTGGTTCGTCTTCCTCACCAGAGTCCAGGCCGGCGAGCGCTCGCGCACGAAGCGCTCCACCCCGCGCCGCATGCCCAGCCGCGGGTAAGTCCGCCTGCCGAGTGCAAGCGCCACCGCGGGCAAGGGGGATGGGCTGGGTTGGGTTTCTGCCATGCCTGCGGTTGTTCAGACCGCAGATCCAGACTAGCGGGCCCCGCCATTCACGCAAGGTCCTCTGACGATTCCGTCACTCGCCCGCCAGCAGCGCCGGTTCGTCCCGCCGCCCCAGCCGGTGGAGGTAGGTGGCAAGCTCGACCGGGTAGTCCGATTGCAGGATGCTGCCGCCCTTGCCGACAATCCATCCCCAGGACGCGTCGGGGTCGCCATCGATTGCCAGCGCATCGTGATGGCCGCCATTGAGTTCGGGCCAGAGCGAGTTGATCCAGATCCGCGTGCCGGTCTCGCGCGCCTTGCCGAGCACCGCCGGGCTCAGCATCGGGGTGGAGGCCTTGGAAAAGATCAGCTCGATGGCCGGGGGGCGGAGCGTTTCCAACACCGCGAGCACAGCCTGCGCGGAGGCATCGGTCAGCACCGGCATGTAGCGGATCTCCTCGGCATGCGACTCCAGCACCGCCTTCACCGCATCCGCCGGGGCGGAGCCCTTGAAGAGCGCGTGGTCCAGGGTTCCGGTGTCCCGCAGCACTTGCAGGGCGGCTGCCATGGAGGCGGCGTGGGTGGCATCCAGCTTATCGAGATTCACCATCACCCGGCCCTTCACCAAGGCCATTACTTCCGCGAAGGTGGGAACCTGGTGATGGGTGGTGGTGCCGTCCGGCGCGAGCAGGCGCAGGTCTTTGATTTGTGCCAGCGTCATCGCGGCCACCGCACCGCTGCCGCTGGTGGTGCGGTCCACCGTGCGGTCATGCATGATCACGAGATGGCCGTCCGCCGTGGCACGAACATCGATCTCGAGGATCTCGGCCCCGGCGGCGATCGAGCGCCTCATGGCCGGGATCGAGTTCTCCGGCAGGATCTCTCCGTCATCCGAGAAGTAGCCGCCCCGGTGCGCCGCCACCAGGATGTGCGGGTCCTGCGGGTCATGGAACCGCGCGAGGATCCCCGCGATGTTCTCCCCGCTGAGCGGGACGGTGGTGAAGGTCAGCCAGAAGGTCATGGCGCTGGGAGGACGCTCGCCTCTCAATTCATGGCAGGGATTCTTCGGGAATGGCAGGCGTTTTCTCCATGGCGGGACCGGCCAGACCTCTTGGCGTTTTTGTCACCCGTGCAAAGTGGCTGCTGCGGCTCGCAGCAGGCCGTGGCGGAGGCGGCTCGCCTCCTGCCCTACTGCATTGCGACGAGCCGTCGCAATCACGGCATGCCGCGAGCCGCGGCAGCCACTTTCAAAGGCGTTGAAACTTGGTGGCCGCTGACATGGACTAACCGCGCCCCTTTCTTCATGCGCCGCTTCTCTTTCATCGCCCTGCTGCTGGGAGCCACGGCTGCCGGGCCGATCCTGCTGCGGCGCGAGAGTGGCTTGGCGCGTGCCGGTGAAGGCGATGACCGGCTGGTGATCATCACGCCGCACAGCAACACGATCCAGATGGAGTTCGGCGAGGCCTTCGCGCGGCACTGGCAGGAGAAGACGGGGCGCTCGCTCTACATCGATTGGCGGGTGCCAGGCGGCGCCGCGGAGATCCGCCGCGTGCTGGAGAACTCCTATGTCGCCTCTGCTTCCCGCGGAGAGCGTGGCGCGGGGATCGATGTGCTCTTCGGCGGTGGTGTCCGCGAGTTCATTAACCAGGCGGCGAAGGGGCGCTTGGAGCCACTGGAGATCTTCAGCACCAACCCGGAGTGGTTCCGGGAGGAAGTGATCCCCGCGCAATTCACGGGCGAGAGCTTCTACGATAAAGATCGTAGATGGGTTGGCACCTGCCTCTTCCAACTCGGCATCTGCTACAATCCTGATGTGCTGGCGCGACTGGGCATCCCGCCGCCGCGGCGCTGGGCGGATCTCGGTGATCCGTCCTACATCGGCAAGCTCGCCTTCGCGGATCCGACCAAGAGCGGCTCGGTCGGCATGGCCTTGGAGATGATGCTGCAAGAGCAGATGCAAGATGTGATCCGCGAGAAAGGCGATAACCCCGCCACCCGCGAAGAAGGCTGGCGCCGCGGCCTGAACCTGCTGCAAAGGCTGGCGGCCAACGCGCGCTTCTTCACGGACTCCGCCACCCGCGTGCCCTACGATGTCGCCCAGGGCGATGCCGCCGCCGGGACCTGCATCGACTACTATGGGCGCTCCTATGAGGAGAAGTATCGGAACTCCCCCGGTGGCCCGCGCCTGCACTGGATCTCTCCCCAGGGTGGAGCCTCGGTGGGCGTGGATCCCGTCGCTGTTCTAACAGGTGCGCCGCATCCGGAGATCGCGCAGGAGTTCGTGCGCTTCTGCCTCTCCGATGCAGGACAGCTGCTCTGGAACCTCAAGCTCGGCGAGCCCGGCGGCCCGCGTAAAACGGCCCTGCGCCGACTGCCCGTGCGGCGCGATCTCTACACGCCCGAGCATCTCCGCCACTTCTCCGACCCGGATGCCTTCCCCTACGAGCACGCGGACAAGTTCGTCTATCAGAAGGAGCTCACCGGCGGTTCCATTCAAGCGATCACCGCCATCTTCCGCGCGATGTGCATGGACCCGCATGAGGAGATGAAGGCCGCGTGGAGGTCCATCCATGAAAGCGCCGGCACAGGGAGAAGCAAACTGGCCGAGGAGATCTTCTCCGATGTCTCTCATGTCAGCTACGCGCGTCTGAATGACATCATGCTTCTCTTCGCCAGGAACGATCTACCCCAAGCGACGCGCAAGATGGCCGTCCTGTCCGAAATGTTCCGACGGAACTACCTGCGTGCGATGGAGACGATGCGGTGAGGGATCGGTTGAGCGGTGGGAGACACGGGTAGGTGGACCCGCGGCATGCGAATGAGTGAGCGAAGGGTGCTGGCTTACCCCGAGGGCAAAAAGGTGGTCTGCACTGCTTGCTGTGCGGCTAAACGTCAGGCAAAAACAATTGACTGGGATTGCGCCCAATGCAGTTTCGCGAAAGTGCCCTGAAATCCCGCCATGAAGACACTTTCAGCGAACCGTTTCCAGCATGTCTTTTTACTCTGCTTGGCGCTGTCGCTAAACGGCTGCAACTCCGAAGACAAGCCGGGGCTGCTGGACTCCATGGGCTACCACAAGGGGAAGACCAAAGTCTGGCTCAAGAGTCCGAATGCCGGCTACTATGTGGTCCAGGAAGTCGCCGGCGCGGACCCCAAGACATTCTATTCCAAGTCGCTCGCCAACAAAGAAGGAGCGACGCAGATCTTTGGCTTCGATGCTCAGCATGTCTTTTGGGGCTCAAGTCCGGTTGAAGAGGCGGACTTGGCATCTTTTGAATACGTCGGGAGTGAATACTCCAAAGATAAAAGCCACGGTTACTGCCAATCGCGCAAACTTACCGACGATGCGGCCCACTTCGAAATCTATGATGAATTTGGCCGCGATTCGAAGAACGTTTATTTCGCAGGAGGCGTCTTTTCGGACGATGCGGAGAACTTCGTGCGCGTGGGCGATGCCGATTCGCGGTACTACAAAGATTCCACACGATGCTGGTATTCCATTTCCGAAATTGCCCAAGCCGATCCTAAAACGATGCGACACTTGGGCAAGGACTACGCCGCGGATGAGAAGCATGTCTACCATGAGATGAACCGGATCGACGCGGCTTCACCTTTGTCGTTCGCCTTGCTGGATCACGAATTCAGCCGCGATGCCAAGTCGGTCTTCTTTCAAAGCGAACCGATCGAGGGTGCCGATCCCGCAACGTTCAAAGTGCGAAATGAGCGGATTGGAACCGATAAGAATCACTGTTACTACTATGGCGCTGTGATCGGAGAAGCGGACCCAGCCACCTTCGAAGTGATCGATGATTTCTATTGCAAGGACGCCAAGCACGTCTGGATCAATGGTGGACTCATCACAGGCGCAGACCCGGCGACGTTTCGGGTCGTCGATGGACCCGCGGGAAAGAGCCGCGACGCGAAGAACGAATATGACATGGCTGAACGCGCCGGAGCGGCTTCAAGGTAGTGGCATTGAAATGCCTTTCCCTTTTGGCGTGGCGATTGGCAGAAAGAGCTTCGTGGAAGGCATCTTCACTCGCTGCCGCGGGCATTTCGGGCCGAACCGCAAGACCGGTGCCCGCCCGCTCCGGGAAGACGCTGGCGGCCTGCACGCCTTGCACGGGAAACGGGAGCCCATCCCACCCGCGGTTCAATGGAATTGTCACGGCGGCTCCGCCACAGAATCGACCTACCGCTTCGTCACCGTCACGCTCTGAATGTAGTACTTGTTGTAAGTGTTTCCATCCGACTCCAAGACGAAGTTGTAGCCCCAGTAGTTCACGAACTGCGGATTATCGATCTGCCACTTCACCGTGTGCCACTCCTTGTTGTCCGGCACGGTATACCAGCCGCCGGAGGTCTCGAAGCCCTTGGTGGATTCATAGACCAGCTTGAAGCCCGCGTTCTCATTCCCCTCCTTGCGGCGCACCACCGCGGTGATCTCGATCGGCGTGGGGGTGTAGCTCAGGAAGTTCGGATCGACCATGAACACATTGCCGCCCGGAACGTCGCCCGAGCGCGCGGATCCGCCGTAGGCCACCACTGCCTCGGCCAGTGCGGTCCCGGAACGCGTGTGCAGGCCCTTCTCCTCCGTTTTCTCGCCGTAGGTGATCGAGACCGACTTCGCATTCGTGAAGTCACCGTTCCAGGGGAAGAGCTTGCCCTTGTTGGCCTTGGCCTTCGCGACCAGGTCATCCGGCGGGCCGAGCAACAAGACGGGCGTCGATGTCAGCTCGATGGACTTGGCCGCAGTGACCTTGCCTGTTAGAGGATCGACCGCTTGCAGCTCCTTGCCGAGATCGAGCGTGTCCGGCTTGCCGTTCGCGGCCCAGGAGACGAGCACGTTGCCCGCGGCGCCCTTGAACACGAAGCCGTAGTGCTTGTCCTTCAGCAGCAGCCATCCCAGGTAAGTCGGGTGCTGCCCCAGGTGCTTGATCATCTGGCCGAGCGCCGTGTAGGCCGGGCGCGGCTTGCCCTCGCCGTCGAGGAGGCCCATCGGCCCGCTGTCGCCATCGCGCCCTTCGAACCACTGGATGCACTCCACGCCCTGCGCGATCCCCAGCGTATAGGCCTTCACCAATCCGCCCGCCTGCCGCTCGGTGCCCTTCTTCGCATCGATCCCCAGCTCGGTGAAGATTACCGGCACCTTGGCCTTCGCCGGGTTCTGCGCCGCCAACATCTTCCTCAGGGTCGGCACGATGTTCATGAACACCGCCTCCGAGCCATTGTTCTCCGTGAGCCCGTCGAGGCACTCGTAAGGATGCAGCACGATGTAATCGAAGTGGTCCTTCGCCCCGGCCTTGATCACCTGCTCCAGGTAATTGATGTGCGCGGACTTCGCCGCCAGCCCGACCAGCGCGTTCGGATCGACCGCCTTCACCGCCTTGTAAGAGGCCACCACCAGCTTGGCATAATCCTCCGGGGTCTGATCCTTGCCGGTGAAGTTCGGCGGCTCGTTCCACACCTCGAAGCGCTTCACCCGTCCCTTCAAATGCTTCGTCAACTCGGTCACATAGTTCGACCAGCCGGCCAGGTTGTTCACCGGCAGCGTGCCCCCCGCATCCTTCTTGTTCCAGCCCGGCGTCCCGATCAGCAGCGCGCCATAGACGAACTTGTGTTCGTCCAGATACTTCATCTGCTTGTCCAGCGCCTCCCACGCCCACTTCCCCTCCTCCGGCTCCACCGCCCCCCAATCCGTATGCGGCGTGCGGAAGGCCGTGAGCCCGATCTCCTCCATCTGCGGCACCCAGCGCGCATTGTCCTCCATCGACCGGCCATTGATGTAACAACTGCCGATCCCGAAGGGACTGAGCGGCGGCACCCCCGCTTTCTCGGCGGCGGAGGCGAAGATGCCGGACTGGATGGCGAGCGCGAGGAGGAGCAATCTTTTCACAGCAGCGAGGCAACGGGGGTGGATATCATCGAACTAAATACTACGTTGGCCTTCCTCCGGTTCGATCAAGCTCAGCGACCGGTCCGCGCGAACGCAAGCGTGAATTGGTCCGCTGATACACCGCCTAGAACTGCAGCTACCTCCTGTCGCCTTAATCTCAGCGTGGGAGGATGCCGAGGCGATGAGTTCGGACGCTGATGAAGAGACAATCCATCGGGAACTGGGAAATCTCTGTGCGGCTTTGATGCTAGGTAAAAAGTGCTTTGTCTCCCGCCGCGCCTCATGAGATTGTTCAACCCCCCGATGGTGGGCTTGGTTTCATGCACTAATCGCCTCCTCTAGAGCTCGCTTTCTTCGAGAATTAAAATAAGAATCTCTCCGACCTTTTTATAGGCAGAACACAGCAATGAACGGACAAATCATATATTTCGACCACAACGCTGCTCTTGATGTGATGAGCAGCAGAGATCCCGCGCTTACAGAAGCGGTCGAAAAAGCGAGATCATTGGGAGCCAAATTCGTCTATAGCCCTGCACACATGGAGGAGGTAGCAAATATCCTCCGAAGCCCTAAGCTGACCAGTGAACAATGTTGGGCTCACGTTCAAGAGCATCTCCAATTCTTCTCGGGATTCACTGATAATTGGGAGTTCCTTCCAGGCCAACGCAACCCAGTCATCTTGAAACAAGAGAGCCCCGAAGTTTGCTTCGGCCGCGTAATAGTGGACTACGATCTCACATTATTTGCGGAGGATGAAGCCGACAAAGAACGCGAAAACATAGAAGAACAAAGAACTAAAGAACCTCCATTAGACGTTTTTGAGTTGCCGGAGATAGCGGAAAGAATTGACAATCTTTTGTTTTATAATCATTTCGATGAGCCCGTTCGAGGACATGACCTGCGACTCGCCCACAGCCCTGCAGTTTGGATGATTCATCTGTGTTTTCAGTGCCTATCGGAATTTGGCTATGGACTCGAAAGCAAGAACAAAACGAGATCAGCGATTCACGACGTGACACACTCCATCTACGGGCTGAACGCGGACGTATTTGTTTCAAAAGACCGCCGACTCCTAGGCAAGGCGAAAGCTACGTACCAATTTCTGAGCGCTCCGTCGACAGTCTTGTCTACAGAGGAGTTTGTCGCGCATGTTCGATCCAACTCGTAGTTCTTCACTCGCGCTATCAACTGTCTGTCTTGTGAAGCTTTTTCCTGCCAAGGAAGGAGGTCACAGCAAAGGTTTGCTGTTGTCCTCTCTGGAAATCGGCAAACCGAATTGTTTGGCAATGGCATCCAATGCCTCGTCGGCCCGAATAGCCCGTCTCTCGTCGCGTTTTCTCCAGAGGTGACGGATGGTACTAATGAAGAGATTTTCTTCGCGAGAGGACTCCTCTAACATCAACCGGATGAGGTCGGCATCTCTGCCAAAGATCTCGGGACGTCTGCCATCCGGGTCATGAAGTGACCAGAACACAAGCGCATCAATTTCCGGGTGCGCGTCCAGAAAACGAGCGGTAGCACGGCGAAGGGTAGGCTCCGGAGGATAGAATGTAGTGACGCCTACTACATTCCTCTCAGCTTCAGTCCGTGGTCCAAATTTGCCTTGAAGATCGTCAAAATAGGAATCGAAGTCGCGTGAATAGAACTCACCATCGGTGACCCCCATCCAGTCTCGACGGCGGGATTTAATTTCTAAATTAATGATCATATCGCAGCAGCGGAAGCGCCAGTCGATATTCTTCGCCGATCCCGGAATTTGGCGATGGCTGATTTGGATATGACTTGGCGAACGCCAGCGCCCTAGCCACAAGACCTCTTCAATTACAGCAAGGTGATCATCTGAATCTCTCAATCGAGATGCAAAGCGGGAGGGCCATTGCTCCATGCCCAGAAGTTTCCTTCCAATCAAGCAGGCCCGCGAAAGCCTAACGAATTCTCCACAACTAATGACCGGGCCAGCGGCGTCCCGGCCCTTCGAGCCGTCCGGGTCTGCCAAAGGGCCATACATAACTCCAGGCAAGCGATAGCTCGGAATCCTCACAGTTTCAAAGCTTGGGAATCGATAGGCCAATCACACTCCCACATCATTGGGAACCTTACCCGCGCCATGTCTTCAAATATCATTCGTCCCCGAATCTCCGCTTCTTCGGAGCTCAAGATCGACTCACAGAGGCCCGGATAGCACCTTGTGAGAATCTGAATGATCTGCCTCTCGTCGAGTTGCATTGCTTCGCATATGTAAGACCTACGATTCTAACGATCAAGGGCGCGCAAACGAAATGGCAAAAGTGCCGTCCGACTTAAATTGGCGGCAAAGCCAAGTGCCCGTTCTATATTTTCATCCCGCTCCAAAAAAAGCGCGCTCCCCTCCCGGAGAGCGCGCCTTGAAAAGCCTGCGTCCTGTTAGATCGCCTTCGCCGCGGCGACCACGTGCTCCTTCGTCATCCCCAGCTCCTTCATCACCGTGTTCCCCGGGGCGCTCATGCCGAAGCGGTCGATGCCGAGGACCTTGCCGTCCAGGCCGACGTACTTCCACCACAGGTCAGACACGCCGGCCTCGATGGCGATGCGCTTGGTCACGGCCTTCGGCAGCACGCTCTCGCGGTAGTCGGCACCCTGGCGGTCGAAGCGCTCGAAGCAGGGAACGGAGACGACGCGCACGCCATCGCCGAGTTCGGCGGCGGCGGCGATCGCGTGCTGGAGCTCGGAGCCGCTGCCCATGAGGATCAGCTTGAGCTCGCCGGTCTCCTTCTTCGCGATGTAGGCGCCGCGCAGCACGCCATCGCGGCGCTCTTGCACGGAGAGTTCGTTCATGAGCGGCACCGCCTGACGGGTCAGGCTGAGGAGCGTGGGGCCATCGGTGCGGAGCATGGAGGCCACGAAGGCACCGGCGGTTTCCTCCGCATCGGCCGGGCGGATGACATCGAGATTCGGGATCACGCGCAGACCGCTGACGGTCTCCACCGGCTGGTGGGTCGGGCCGTCTTCGCCCACGCCCACGGAGTCATGCGTGAAGATGTAGGTGACCGGCAGGTGCGAGAGCGCGGCGAGGCGGATCGAGGGCCGCACGTAGTCGGCGAAGACCAGGAAGGTCGCACCGCTCGCGCGGAAGATGCCATCATACGCGATGCCATTGCAGATGGCGCCCATGGCGTGCTCGCGGATGCCGAACCAGATGTTCCGGCCGCCGGGATTCGCCGTGCTGAAGTCGCCGCCGTCCTTGATGTAGTTCTTCGTGGAGCCGTAGAGGTCCGCGGAGCCGGTGATGAACTGCGGCACGGCCTTGGCCACCGCTTGCACCACGATGCCGCCGGCACCGCGGGTGGCGTCCTTGTAATCCGCGGCGAAGGCCGGGATCTTGTCGGTCAGGTCGCTCGGCACGGACTTGGCCACGCCGGCGCTCAGCTCGGCAGCCAGCTCCGGATTCGCGGCGGCCCAGGCATTGTAGGTCTCCTGCCAGGCATCGAAGGCCTTCTTCGACTCGGCCTTCACCTCTGCGAAGTGGGCGTAGACATCGGTGGAGACGTAGAAGTGCTGATCCGCGGGCAGGCCGAGACCCGCGCGCGCTTCATCGATGAACTTCGCGCCGCCTTCCCCGTGCGCGGCGGCGGTGCCGGCCACTTGCGGGATGCCCTTGCCGATCAGGGTCTTCGCGATGATCACCTTCGGGCGGCCGTTCTTGTCGGCCTTGGCCTTCGTGATCGCGGCGGAGATCGCGGCGAAGTCGTGGCCATCGATGGTCACGGCATCCCAGCGCTGGGACTTGAAGTAGGCCTCCGCGTCTTCGTCCTGCGTAACCTTGGCCATCGCGTCGAGGGTGACGTCGTTGGAATCGTAGATCAGGATCAGGTTATCCAGGCCCACGTGACCGGCGAAGGCGATCGCCTCCTTGGCCACGCCTTCCTGGAGGCAGCCGTCGCCATGCAGGGCGAAGACGTGCTGGTCGAAGATGGTGTGCTCCGGGGTGTTGAACTTGGCCGCGGCGCGCTTGCCGGAGAGGGCGAAGCCCACGGCATTGCCGATGCCCTGGCCGAGCGGGCCGGTGGTGGCCTCCACGCCCACGGTCTCGAAGGACTCCGGGTGGCCCGGGGTGCAGGAGCCGAGCTGGCGGAAGCGCTTCAGCTCATCCAGCGGCAGGGCGTAGCCGGAGAGGTGCAGCCAGCTGTAGAGGAACATCGAGCCGTGGCCGGCGGAGAGGATGAAGCGGTCGCGGTTCAGCCACTTCGGCGCGTCCGGGAAATAGCGCAGGCCGCCAGCACCAAAGAGCACCGCGCCGATCTCCGCGCAGCCGAGGGGCAGGCCGAGGTGTCCGGAATTGCAGGCATGGACGGCGTCCATGGCGAGGCCGCGGGCCTGGGTGGCCGCTTGGGAGAGAATGGCAGTGTTCATGGTGATGGGATAGTAGGAAGAGGGGCGGATCTGTCGGACAAGGGCGGGGAGGGTACGGCGTGGAATCCGCCTGACAAGCGGCAAGCGGGGCAGCATCCTGCCATGCCGGTGATGGTATGAATGCGACACGCTCATGCATCGCGAAAGATTGCTGCAAGTTTGCTGCCGCTTTTTTCTTGCCAAGGCAGGCGGTGGACCTATTTTTCCGCCCGCCGCACGCGGCACCACTAGCAAGACCCGTTCGTCTAACGGTTAGGACTCCAGATTTTCATTCTGGCAATAGGGGTTCGATTCCCCTACGGGTTGCCAACTTTCAAGAAGCCGTCTCACCCGAGGCGGCTTCTGTTGTTTTAGGGGAAGCGGCGGGAAACGTGACCGCCCGGTTTCCGGGGAGCGGGTCGAACCATCGCGGCGCAGCCGCTTTCGGGGTGCGCGCGGGAATCGCCGCTTTTAGGGCGCGTCGTCCCGGAGATCGCCCCTCAAGTTCTCGGCCAAGTCGCCCCCTACGGGTGGCAGGCAGCACGCGCGGTGAAGAAATCCCCCGCCGTCCCCGTCTCACTCCTCCATGAAGCTCCGGGTCACCCTCCTCGCCCTGTCGGTCATGGCGATGGCGTGGCTCGCCTTCCTACTCCTGAAGCCGGACGACGACGCTCTTGCCGCAGCCCCGCCGCCTCCACCCCGCATCCTGCCTGATCCCGAGCCGCCTCCGCCACCGCCTGCTGAAACGGAAGAACAGCGCGCCAGCCGCCTGAAAGACCTCGACCCCGACCTGCGCGAGGCAGTCATCCGCATCGAGGATGCGATGAAGGTTTGGGAGAAGCAGCACCCCGACGAAGCCGCCAACGACAGCGAATGGGGCGAGTTTTTGCTCGGCGAGATCGACAAACTCGAGGCCACCCAATTCCCGCCACTGGTCAATGCCGTGATCCTTGGCAAAACCGGGGGACCGCTGAGATACGGCAATTGGATCCATCAAGCCTGGGGAGAGCACGAACCCGCCAATGCCCGTGAGAGCATGATCAAGACGTTCGAGATGAACGGCATGCTCGATGTCCCGGGCGGTTGGGAGAACCGCTATTGGAAGGACGAGCTCATGGGGATGTTCGAGGGGACGCAACTGGGCCATGCCCGGCGCGATCCCATCGGCGCCTGGCGGCAGATGGCGGAGGACCTCAAAAATCCGCGGATGCAGTACGTCACGAGCATGTATTTCGTCCCCTACATTCTGGAGCAGTACGCCAAACAGCACCCGGAGGAGGCTTGGCGGGAGATCGATTCCCGGGCGGATCTCTCCTTCCACCTGGTGCCGGGCTTCGCGATGGGCGCGCCGCCAAGGCAGGACTGGGCAGCCCGGCTCGATGACTATGCATCCCTGTGCCGAGGCGCGAACGGCTGGGAAGCGCGCGCCGACCTTGCGGTGGACAGCCTGATGGCGCGCTGGCTGGCCGAGGACCCGGATGCAGCCTTGGCGTGGGTGGACCTCCGCCTTGGTTTCGATGATTTCATGAGCAGCTGGAGCTACCCAGGCCGGAAAGCTCCGCCGCAGCTCCCGGGCTTGGAGTCACCGTCGGACGACCTGCTTGTGGAGCTCGAAATGATGCGGGACATCTATATCGGCTTCTGGAGTCGCACCCGCCTGATGAATGAGATCCTCAGCGCCCTGATCGCCAAGGATCATCAGGATCTGGCTGCACTCGCCATCGCCGACCGGCTGGGGACTTGGAGATTGGACCGCCACCTCTATCCGCCGATCCGCAGCTTCCCCGATCCCGCTTTGCGCCAGGCCCTCCTGCTCACCGCCGTCCGCAAGCTCCCCAAGGCCGAGCGGAGCTATCTGAATCGCGAGGAGTGGGAGCAGCATATCGCGGTCATCCATGCGCTGTGGACCCTGAGCGCCGAAATCGAGGTTTCCGAGGAGGCCAGGAAGCAAGCCAAGACCGGCCTGCGGGTGGCTTACGCCGCGGAACAAGGTGCCGCCACACGGTCGAAATCCAAGTGGGGCACCGCCGCGCAATGATTTAAAATTCTATTGCAATTTCGCGCAGGGCGGCAGGGTATTGTATCCCTGTCATGAACCCAAGTGATGCCCCGCTCCGCCGCCGGCACTTCATCGGCGTGGCGGGTATGTCGGCCCTTTACCTGCTCTCCGGGCGCGGCTTGGCCGCCGATGCGGAGGGCGGCGAGTTCGCCTTCGTCGAAGCCGAGGGCTTCACCGACCATGGCGGCTGGGACCTCGACCAGCAATCGATGGATCAGATGGGCTCCCCTTACCTGCTTGCCCATGGCCTCGGCGTACCGGTGAAGGACGCTACCACCAAGATCCGCTTCCCCTCCCCCGGCAGCTACCGCGTGTGGGTCCGCACCCGCGATTGGGTGGCGCCGTGGAATGCCCCGGGCGCGCCGGGAAGGTTCCAGCTCCTGGTCGATGGCAAGCCGCTCGCCGAAACCTTCGGCACCAAGGGCGCGGAGTGGCATTGGCACGATGGTGGGACGGTGACCGTGGGCAGCGAGGCCAGTCTTGCGCTGCACGATCTAACAGGTTTCGAGGGCCGCTGCGAGGCGATCCTCTTCTGCAAGGACACCGCCTTCCAACCGGTGGAGGACATCGCCGCGCTGACCCGCTTCCGGCGCAAGCTGTTAGGCCTGCCGGATCAGCCGGATGATGGCGGCAGCTACGATCTCGTCGTGATCGGCGGCGGCTTGGCCGGGACCTGCGCCGCGCTCTCCGCCGCGCGACAGGGGCTCTCCGTGGCGCTGGTGCAAGACCGCCCGGTGCTCGGCGGCAATGGCAGCTCGGAGGTGCGTGTCTGGCCGGAGGGCCACACCCGCCAGCAGCCTTATCCCTACGTCGGTGAGATCTGTGAGGAGATCCTCACCCCGAAGGGCAAGAGCGGCAACATGAACGGCCTGGGCGCAGAGTTCTTCGACGATGCCCTGAAACTGAAGGTCGTGGGCTCCGAGCCGCGCATCAAGCTGCTGACCAAGCACCGCGCGATGCAGGTGGAGACCCACTCTAACAAGTCGATCACCGCAGTGGTGATCCAGAGCACGATCAGCGGCAGGCAGCAGAAGCTCAGCGCGAAGTTCTTCGCCGACTGCACCGGCGATGCGACCGTGGGCTACTTGGCCGGGGCCGATCACGAATACTCGCTCTCCCAGCCGCTGATGGGTGCCAGCAACCTCTTCAGCCTGGTGGATGCCGCGAACGAGCAGCAGGTCTTGAAATGCGAGTGCAAGGACAAGAGCGCGCTGACCATGTCCTATCAGGAAGGCAAGACTGCGCAGCCCTTCCCGCGCTGCCCTTGGGCGCTTGATCTCTCTGACAAGCCCTTCCCCGGTCGCGCGAAGTTCAGCAAGGGCGGCAAGGACGACCTCGCTTCCTTCGAGCGGCAGTGGTACTGGGAGAGCGGCTTCGACAAGGACCAGGTGAAGGACATCGAGCTCATCCGCGACCACAACCTGCGCGCGATGTACGGTGCCTGGGATGCGCTCAAGAATGTGGACGGCCTCTACCCGAACCACCGCCTCGGCTGGGCCGCCTTCATCGCCGGCAAGCGCGAGTCGCGCCGTCTGTTAGGCGATGTGGTCCTCGATGGCGCGGACTTCACCAGCCACCGCGAGTTTCCTGATGCGGCCTTCCCCTGCTCATGGCACATCGACCTGCACTTCCCGGAGAAGCGCTATGCGGTGGGCCTGGAGGGGAAGGAGTTCATCTCCGGCTACACCCGCGGTGATGGCTACGACTACAAGCAAACCTACTGGGCTCCGTTCCGCGCGCTCTTCAGCCGCAATGTGGCGAACCTCTTCATGGCCGGCCGGAACATCAGCGTGAGCAAGACCGGCCTCGGCCCTGTGCGCGTCATGCGGACCTGCGGCATGATGGGCGAGATCGTGGGCAAAGCCGCGGCGATTTGCGTGAAGGAGAAGACCAACCCGCGCGGAGTCTACGAGTCGCACTTGGACAAGCTGAAGGAACTGATGGACAAGCCGGGGAGTTTCAGGGTTTAGGCATAGATTCCCTAGGGCGGAAACTGACCGCAGTAAATTGCTGATACACGTGTTAGCCAAGACTAGGGGAACAACTTCTGCCATGACCCTTCTCGCTCGCCATCTCGCACCTACCCACGGCAGAGGATAAAACACCAGCTAACCCCGATAAGCTCGAACTCCGAAATAAATTCGACTCATCTTGGCAGTAACGAAATAGTCGCACATAGGGCTAATAAAGCTTGAGCAAAGGATTTGCCAGCAGCTTAAACTACCACATCGGAATTCCGTTTTCCTTAATTCACAAAACTCAATCGGCATGAGAGAACGTAGGAGGAGCGCCACAACTCCGCCGCGCATCGACTCTATTAGATCCCAATATTCCAAGTTCTCCGAATACCAACAAATCGCCTTGGCATGACCTCCCACCAGTATTCCGTGCATCTTCTTTCGGCCGACCTGGCAAAGCATTTCTTCTTCGCGTTCGATCCTCAACAGTGGCTCACTGATCACCTTCCTATCTCACTCCTCGTTGTAGTGCTTTGCCTCGGTTTGCTGGCAAAACTTGTTGGAGCAGTTGGTCACCTGAAGAAACTATTTGCTTGGATTCACGAAAAAATACTCACTCGACTTTGGAAACTGATCCCGGGTTGGCTGAAACAAGGGATAATCCAACAAGCCAAAAGTCTCTCCGAGCAGCTTTTGGAGCAGCCTGTCTTCAGTACCGCTGTCTGCACCTTGGCGATCCGGGTTACGGTGATCTTAGGCTTCGCTTTCCAGCATTCGCTGCGCTTGCTTAGCCATCGGCATGTGCTCGAAGAAGAAAATCTCCTCTGGAACGATTCACCTTGGAACGTTGCGATTTTTATCGCGATTGGCGCGTGTTGCCTAACAATGGTGCTGTTCTCAGTGATCAAGTCGTTTGTGGTCGCAAAGATTATTGACAAGCCCGGGGCGACTCACGAGGAACGGCTTGAAGGGCGGCACAAATTGTTCAAAGTTGCCCTACTCGATGTTCTTACCATCTTCATCGCGGGATTGTGGCCGGCATCAATCGTTGCAGAGGTTCACCTAGGTTATTTCGTGGCCGCTGCGGCCGCTTGGCAATTTCACGGGAAAAAGCAGGTACTCTTACTTTTCGGAGCGATCCTCCTTGCCTTGCTGGGCCGCTGGGCAATAGTCGGATGGCTTCACGAGGGCCTGTTGCTACAGTACATTAGCGGTACGGATTATTCCAGCAAGTATCCTTGGGTGAATGTATTGCTGCTTAATGTGGCCCCAAAGCTTGGGTTTTGGGCATTTTTGGGAATTCTCTGTTTGATCTTTCTTCAGACCCGAGTCGCAAGCGAGGAACGAATGAAGAACGAGTCCATCTTCCGCGCCCTTGCTGAAGCACTTCCCTTCGAGGTTTTTGTGAAAAACATGCAGGGACGCTATGACTATGCGAGTGAGAAAATGCTACACAGGCTTCGTACCATCCCGGGGAACGAATTCTTGGGATGTGCGAGGGTGCCCGATCACTCGATTAATTGTATCCATGGCAAATCGGATCTCGAACTGAAAATCGATCCAGTGCTTGCCGAAAGCTTTGGAGCGGCGGACAAGAAGATTCTCGAAAATGGGGAAAAGAAATATCAGGGTTTCGAACCCGACTTCCTCCTGAAAGCCGAAGACCTCGTCGGTGAATACCCCGAAGTTTGGACAACCAAGGTACCTCTTCTAGACCGAAATGGCATCTGCATTGGTCTCGTCGGATATTGCGATGAAGCAGAGAACGTAAGAAACGCCAAGGTCTACGAGGCAATCATGAAATGCAGCCCCCATTACTTCTTTGAAAAGAATAGGGACTCAAAATTCACTTGGGCGAATTCGCTCTTTTGGCGATCGGCAGGAATTTCTGATCCGCGGGCCCGTGGTGCCGTTTACGACAAGGATCTCTACCCGAAGCATGCGGACGATTATCGCAAAGTAGATCTGGAGTTGATGAAGCGAGCGGAGGAAGTCACTAGCCATGAAGACAAACTCAAGGTCGACTACGAAAATGAGGAGCAGCACCAATTCAAAGGAAAGCGCGAAGAAAGAGTGAAGGTCTTCAAAAAACCTATTTTCGACAAAGAGATGAACGTCGTTGGGGTGCAGGGATGTTTTTACGAAGTCCAAGGATCCGTAGCGCGAAGGGCAATGATGGAAAGAGCGATTAGGGATATTTTTCCTGAACTCTATCGAGAAATCCTAGCTGCTTTGGGACCAATTGTTGCGGCGCAAGAGGATTCCGAGGACCGAAATTCCCAAGACATTGAACTCGAGGCCGAGTTCCGCGAAGGCAAGCAGGCAATTCAGCCGGGACCTACTCGTCAGCGTTACTTGAGGTTCCTCTTCAACTACCTTGAGAACCTGACAAGGGCAGTCCGCCTAATTAATCTATCACAGTTGCAAATAGATCGAATGGAGCACGACATGCCTGAATTGGCCTGGAAGTCGGCAGATTTCTTCGACCCGAAAACCGTGAAAACGCTCGGCGAGACCTTGATGAGATGGCCACGCCACGCGAGATTCGAATTTAAGCTGAGAATTCCAGATGGACAGGAGAAGGATGTAAAAACGGCGAAAGTGGACAATGGCTGGGTTTATGTAATTTGCGGAGTATTCTGGATCAACGCAGCGAAGGCGATTGCTGAGAATGACGGAACGGAGAAGCGCGTCAAAGGGCAGCCGCGTGAAGCAATCATTTTGGATCTCAGGATGAAGGGAAAAGCCCTTTGCATCGCGGTCACGAACAATCGCGGCGGTATTGGAGAAGAAATTACCCACCCACGCGATCTTAGCTGTCCATGGATCAAGGGTGGACAGACTATGGGCATAGGTTTGGAGATCGTCTGTCGGATCGCAGAAATCAGCGGTGGGGATGTTTCTTGCGAAAAGACGCCAGGTGAAGATGGAGCGATCTTCTCTTTCGAGTGTCCAGTAGCGGGACGGACCTCTCGAAAGTTGAATCTGCCATGGCAAGGAGACCGGTGAATTATCACCACGATTGAGTCAGTCCCGAGATTTGCCAGAACGGTTGGGCCCCAGCAAAATCTCTTTCATCGCCCGCTCCCGGAAGGCCGCGACGTCGAAGCTGCTCGCCCAGGCCTTGGCGCCTTCCGGGTCGGTGGCGGCCCAGCGGGAGACGACGGCGATCGCGGCTTCCTCTTGCACGCTGCCGGCGGGGATTTGTTCGGAGATCATGCGCGCTGCTTCTTCCGGTGAGGTCGTGCAGCGGACGAGGGCGAGGCGGGCGACCATCTCATCGCGCGGGGAGCTGGCGGGCTGTGCCGTGGTCCAGCGCAGCGCGGCGTCGTAGTCGCGTGTCGCCCATTGCTGGATGAGGTTACCGCTCATGCCGGGGGAGAAAGAGAGCATGTCGTAAGTCTCCGCCATCTGGATGGCCTTGGCCGGATCGCTCTGGGCGACTTCGCAGAAGATGCCGTTGAGAAGGGTCCCGCGCTCTTCCTGGTTGCGGATGGCGTTCGCCCATTTTGCTGCGGCCTCGGGATGACGTGTGGCCCATGCTTGGGCCACGCGGTGCAGAGCGATCTCGCGGATGGAGCCCTCGCTTAAAGAACCTGCGAAGTCCGCGGCGGCCTGGGGATTTTTGCGGACGAGTGACTGGAGCGTTTGCTGCAGGGCTTGGAAATCCGGCACGCTCCCGCCTTCTGTTAGAGAGCGGAGTTCGTCGAGCAGGGCGTCGGCCTCGGAGTCTTGCGGCTTGGCGCGCTCTGTTAGAGTGGCCGATCTGGATTCCACAGGAAGTGGATCCGCGGCGGGCCTCATCGCAAGAGAGGCGCAGACGGCAGCGCCGGCCAGCAGGATGGAGCCGGCGAGCAGGGTTTTGTTAGAGAGTTTCGGGCTCACGGGTTTGCAGTGTTGGCAGGGACCGACCTCCGGGTGGTCAGGCGGGTGGCGTGGCTCATCATCTTGTTTTGCCGTCTTGCCGCCGCGTGTTTGTACTCAGGCGGGGACGTGATTGGAATCGGGCACGGCATAGAAGAAGGGAAGACGCCCCCAGCCTGACCGCGCGGAGCGACGGTCCTGCCTTTGAGCCGCGGCGGGAGGAGCCCGCCGCGGCAGAGGAGGATCAGCCTATGAAATCAAGGCGTATAGAACTGCGGCACGTAGGTATTCACCATGTAGAGGTAGAACGCCGGGTGGTTCTCGAAGATCGTCTGACGCCCGGTCGTATTTTGGACGACCCATTGGAAGCCGGAAGCAAGATACTCCGCGGGCGAAGTATTCGCGTAGCCGCTGCCATCCCAACGCTTCGCCGAATCCGCCGCCTCGGCATTGAAGAAGTTCTGCAAGCCGCTGCCGTTGTCCATGTGGTGCATGTACTCGTGGATCAGCACCGGCACGCGCTGGCTCACGTTCGAGTCCCAGAAGGCCTTGCCGTAGGTGGTGTTCCCGCCATTCGAAGCCGCGGCACCGCCGTAGCTGGAGGTAATGCTGAGCATCGAGTTCGGCCAATGGTTCGGGTTGAACATCTTCGTGTAGAAGACATTCCCGCCCAGGTAGGTGAGCTGCGACTGGAACTCCGCGGTGTAGGCCGCGGCGGACCCGCCTTCATAGCGCGCATGGTTGGCCACGAAGTCATTCAAGTTTGCGGCTGACAACGATGGAGGCGTGGGCGGCAGCGGGGCCAGCGCCTTGAACCAGCCGGACTTCACCACGCCCGGAGCGGGATCGCCGAAGCGCGCGTTGTTGAAGGTCACCGTGCCGCTCTGGCTGTTCTGGTAGGCATAGTTGCCATTGGCCCCGTAGGCGATGTTCGCCGGCTGGGCGAAGGTGAAGCTGCCATTCTCCGAGACGCAGTAGGTGTAGCCCGCCGGACCCGTGGTGTTCGTCGCCTTGTAGTAGCCGTTCTTCAGCGTGTTAGGGATCGGATCGCGGAAGGTGGTGTTATTGAAGGTCCAAGTGCCATCCGTCTTGTTCACGAAGTTGAAGGAGCTGCCCGCGCCATAGGCCAGGTCCACCTTGCCACCGGAGAAGGTCCGCGAGGCGCCTTCATCCCCGGCGAAGATGTAGCCCGCCGGGCCCTTCGCGAACTTCCACTGCGTGTAAGTCGAGCCATCGTTCGGGAGCTGGACCGCGGCGGTACCACTGGCGGTCGAGCCGCCCGCAATGCCCAGCGCCTTCCCCGAGTGGACGAAGACCAGGCTGTAGTAGCCATTGCCGCGGTCCTGTAGGGTCACCCGCTGGTTGTTCCCGCCATTCCAGTCGGAGATGATGGCCGGGGCATTGTCCGCGGTGGAAGCTCCGTTGATATCGAGCGGCTTGCCGCTGCCCACCCCGGTCAGGCGATACTGGCCGCTGCCCAGCGACTCCACCAGCCACTGCTGGTTGCTGCCGCCGTGGCCGGTGGATTGGCCCACCGGCGAGCCATTCGCGGTCGCCGCGCCGAGGACATCCAGAAACTGCCCGGAGTGACGGGCCACCAGCGTGTAGGTGGTCCCGGATGTCACTTGGGCCTTGGCCACCGCCACGGCCAAGGCCGCGATTCCGGTGCCTAACAACAAGTACGCTCGCTTGCGAGTTTGCATTCGATTTTGGGTTGTTTGGTTTGGGTTACACTCAACGGCTCCGATCAGGAGGAACCTGTTGAAAGGGGTGGCAGGAGCACAGGGCCCTCATGCCCCGGGCTGTGCAGAAATCTTGGGAATCACTGCGCAATCCGTAAAAATGGCTCACTCGCAGCCTTAAGCCCGCCCTATGGCCAACACACCCAAAAGCGATCCCAATTTTCTGCCAAGGCCGCGGAAAGTTGTGGCATTCCGGCAAAGCCAAACCCGGTAGATGAATGAGTCATCCTCCTCCGCGGGCCTTTTCCGGACATCAGCCCGATGGAAAATGGAGGGCACCACGAATCAACAGCCCAATCTTACGAATGAAGGCAGGGGAGGCGTGCTGCTGTCCTCGCTCTCCTTTGATTCGTGAGATCGGGCTGCTGATTCGTGGTGCCTTCCTCCCTCCGCCTGTTGGTTGAGAGCACGAAAAAAGCGGGCCCCTTCCGGAGCCCGCTTTGGAATGATCTGTTGGGAAGTGGAGTGGTTACCAGCGCTTGCCGCCACCACCGCCGCCGCCGTAGCCGCCCTTGCCGCCACCGCCGCCGCCGCCACCACCGTAGCCGCCCTTGCCACCACCGCCGCCGCCACCACGGCGATCGCCGCCGTAGCCGCCGCCGCCACCACCACCGCCACGGCGGTCACCACCGCCGCCGCCGAAGGACGGGCGTTCTTCACGGGGACGGGCTTCGTTGACGGTCAGGTTGCGGCCGCCGAAATCCTTGCCATCGAGACCGCGGATCGCGGCGTCCATGGCTTCCTTGTTGCCCATGGTCACGAAGGCGAAGCCACGCGGGCGACCCGTTTCGCGATCCATCACCAAGCTCACATCGGTCACCTCGCCGAATTGGCCGAAGGCTTCCTTGAGTTCTTCTTCACCGGCGGAGAAGGGCAAATTGCCCACGTACATCTTGCTCATATTCAATCAGTGGCCCGAACTATCTCTGTCTCTTCTTCGACTGTTCCCGCGAACCGGGTTTCAAATCACCACTGAACTCAATCACTTGATGACCCTCCATGCCTTGAATGTGCAGGGCGGCGAGCGCGATGCCACCATGGACGCTTCCCGGCAGGTGGCAAGCCCAGAGTTTTTGGAACAATCCTGCGTGATTCCACGCAAGCGCCCGCCAATCCCATAAAAGAAACCCCGTTTCGGACCCGGCGGCATTGACCTGAGCCATGAAAGCAGCTATCCCTCCGCGCCCCTCGGGGCTATCCTAATTCATGAAATTGCGCATCCCTTTTGAGCGAGTGGACTGGATCAACTCCGTCTTCCTCATGATCATCTGCCTGCTCGCGCTGATCGCCGCACCGATTTACCTCTGGCATTATGATGCAGGCCCGGTGCTGTGGAGCATGTTTGCCTTCTACTGCATCGCCACCGGCATGAGCATCACGCTGGGCTACCACCGGCTCTTCTCGCACCTGTCCTTCAAGGCCAAATGGCCGGTGAAGCTCTTCACCTTGGTCTTCGGTGCCTGCGCCTTCGAGAATTCCGCGCTGAACTGGTGCTCCGACCACCGCCGCCACCACAAGCACGTGGATCACGACGATGATCCGTACGACATCTCCAAGGGCTTCTTCTGGGCCCACATCGGCTGGATCCTCTTCAAGACCCTGCCCGAGCCGCCGATGGACAACGTCCAGGACCTGCGCAAGGACAAGCTGGTCATGTGGCAGCACCGCTGGGACAAGGCCATCGCCCTGCTCGTCGGCCTCGCTTTCCCCGCTGTCGTCGGCTATTTCTTCGCTGGTGGTGCCACTGGTGCCCTCGGTGGTTTCCTGATCGTCGGCGTGCTGCGCGTCTTCTGCGTCCAGCAGTCCACCTTCTTCATCAACTCGCTCTGCCACACCATCGGCAGCCGCCCCTACTCCACCAAGTGCAGCGCGCGCGATAGCTTCATCATGTCGCTCTTCACCTTCGGCGAGGGCTACCACAACTACCACCACGAGTTCCAACACGACTACCGCAACGGCGTGAAGTCCTGGAACTTCGACCCCACCAAGTGGGCGATCTGGGCGCTCTCCAAGATCGGCTTGGCCAGTGACCTGCGCCGCGTGCCGGACACCAAGGTGCTGCTGGCCGAGATGGGTGAAGCCCGCCGCCGCGCTGACCAGGAGCTGGCGCGCCTGCATGCCTCCAGTGATCACCCTTGGCGCGACAAGGCGGTGGAGTCCATGACCTCCCTGATCGAGCGCCTGAGCGCCAACTACCACGAGCTGGAGAAGGCGATGTCCGACCGCGTGGACCTGTCCCGCAAGGCACTCCGCGAATGGAGCCGCGAGACCAAGGAGACGCTCCACCACCTCGCGGAGATCCGCCGCGGCCGCGGTGCGGTGCCGGCCTGAGCTTCCAGATAGCTTCCTTTTCCCAAAGGCCGCCCGCGATCTTCGCAGGCGGCCTTTTTGCTGACCGGCTTTGACGGGAAAAGGGACCAGGATGGATAGGATGGATGAGATGTAGACCGATTGCCAAAAGTAACTGCCGAAACCCCGCATAAAAGACTGGTACGTTTGTTTGAAGGGGTTCATGCTCGGGGATCTGCCGTCCTCGTCAGCT